>Ga0302252_1000011_pt1 | contig 434407 bp, 327 predicted proteins | sample AAG_RA_Leu_MG_FD_193511 | JGI IMG/M metagenome (GOLD analysis project Ga0302252, IMG submission 193511) | Enriched activated sludge microbial communities from anaerobic digester in WTTP, New Holstein, Wisconsin, United States - AAG_RA_Leu | ecosystem: Engineered > Bioreactor > Anaerobic >... | reverse complement strand
TTTCATGGGTACAATATATTTAAATCCTTTCCCCTTGTCAAGTACTTTTTTATCTTTATTTGATATTTTTTTCCCTCATTCGTTAACTTGTATTTTATCGTATAAAACCAAATCTGCAACAGCCTGCCGCGGCGGACTGACCCATCGGAGCAAAGTAAAAAGCAATGTCATGAAAGAAATTACTCATTGCAACTGCCTGCTGCGGCTGATGGTTAGGCGACGGAGAGATGAAGGTGGGGAGCAAATTTAATAAATGCTGCACAGATTGTGTTCCTGAAGCGAGTGTGGCAAGTAAAAATTTATTTACTATTCAACTGATAAATATGAAAACGTTTATTGTTGCATTTAAATAATTATTTTTATAAATTGATTTCAGATATAAACATTTTAAGGATATTGACGGATGTGTGATTCAATTTCCTTTTTCCGCTTGGTTTTATTCAATATCAATCTTTCATCTCAAACCGTATTCATTTACCGGGAATCTTCCGGACCACTCCCGGTATATCCTTTTCTCTGTAAAAAGTTTAAAAATTATTTCAGGAGTGCGTTATGAAAAATCAATTTCTTTTTCCATTTTTAATAATTTTCTTTTTACTTATGTCCCCCCTTTCCCCTCAGTATTTTCAATGGGCAAGCAGCATGCCGGGGCACAGTACCGCTCCCGTTCCGCAAGGAAACGGGATTGCAACCGACTACGCCGGAAATATTTTTGTTTGCGGACAATTCAAGCACTCAATTGATTTTGGCGGGGGAATAAAGTTTACTACCAACGCTAATAACACATCCCCTTTTATCGCCAGGTATGATGCCCAGGGGAATTGCATCTGGGCAAAAAAAGGAACGGGGTATGCCACAGATATGGCGCTGGGTATTGTTACAGATTCCGCCGGCTATTCTTACGTTACGGGTATCTTCGACTCCGATTCAATCTTTTTCGGAAACCTGAAGATTAATCGTAACGGCAGCAATGATGATGTTTTTATTGTAAAAGTTGATCCAAACGGAGACTTTATCTGGGCAAAAAGTGCCGGTGGGATTCTGGGAGAGCGTTCTGAATCTATCTCGATGGACAAGCTGGGACACATCTATATAGGAGGAAGGTACAGCGGAAGTGCCACCTTTGACGATAAAATAATTTCATCCGTGAACGGGTCAACCGATGCATTCCTCGCAAAATATGATACCTCCGGCAATTGTATCTGGGTTAAAAGCGGTGGCGGAACCGGAAGCGATTTTATCCGGGGGGTTTCAACCGATCCTGACGGCTATACGTTTATTACCGGCTCAATAGGTAGTGCCGGTGCCACTTTTGGGACTAGTCAGATAGGCAGTTACGGTAACCTGGATATTTTTGTTTGTCTGTACGATCCGATTGGAAATTGTGTTTGGGCTAAACATGGGGGGGGAAGTGCCGGAGATTATGGTCTGGCTGTATCCACTGCAAATGGAATGGGATGCTTTATTACCGGATATGCAGCCAAACCCGGATTAGGAGCCAATATTATATACTTTGACCAGGTTCAGCTTACTCCGATTGGTTCTCATGATATTTTTATCGCTAAGTACAATTTAGCTGGGGAAGTCGTGTGGGCAAAGCTGGCCGGGGCGCCCGATTATGACAGGGGTCATGGAATATTTACTCCTGACAATAATCAGGTTTATGTAACCGGATTCTGTGCAGATCCCGCTCTCTTTGATACTGTGGTGGTACACTCTGTTGAGAATAGTTGGGATCCCATAATTGCTTATTACACCGGGAGTCAGGAATGCAAATTTGTAAGGCGAGGTGGCGGAAACGCCGAGGATGTGGGTTTGGCAATTACCGGAGACCGCCAGGGGAATATTTATATCACCGGTTACTGCAGTTCGAATATTGGATTCTTTGATGCGGACAGTGTGATTATGGGAGCTTTTGTTGGCAAACTTGTTCCAACCGGGACGAATGTGAATGATGATTACATCCCCGGGGAATATGCTCTTTCGCAGAATTATCCGAATCCATTTAATCCGGTGACGGTGATAAACTTTCAGACAGGTGTAAGCAGTCATGTAACCCTTAAGTTGTTTGATGTGCTTGGTAACGAGGTGGCAACGATTGTGAACGGGGAGAAATCTTCGGGCAGATACGAAGTGCAGTTTGATGCAACGGGATTATCGAGCGGAGTTTATTTCTACCGCTTGCAGGCAGGAAATTATATTGAGACAAAGAAGATGATGGTGGTTAAGTAAGTCGGGAAAAGGTTGATTTGTTTATTTGTCGATTTGTTGAGGTGTCAAGTTGGCTGCGCCATCATTCCGACTCAGTCGGAGTCGTTTGTAACGTTCATAACGTAAAGTAAAAAGGGTTGATTTGTTAATCTGCCTGCCCCGTGAAGCGGGGTGAGAATCTGTGTGTAATCCGTGAAAATCTGTGGTTAAGAGCTATCAATCGCCGAAGGGAGGGTAAGGTAGAAGTAAAGAGGGAAAAAATGGATTTTTGTTCCCGCAAGCGGAACAGGCGTTTTGTCGATTTGTTGAGGTGGCTATGCTGTATTTAGTTCGACGCGTCGAAGTCATTAATTGTTTTTAACTCTCCAGCTCACCGTCTCTTTATCTCTCCGTCTAACTTTTTATGGGTGTAACATCGACTCGCCTGTAAGTTTCTTGAATATTGAGCTGTTATGGGAGCGGGAGAATTTTTGTTATTTAGAAGGTTTTAGTAATTTACATGGTTAAATTTTGGAGTTTTATGTTAAGTTATCTGAATAAATTTATTGTTACTATTGTAAAACTGATGCCGAAACCGGTGGTTAAGTTTTTTTCGAGCAGGTATATTGCGGGGGATTATCTGAGTGATGCAGTTAATCTGACGAAGGAGCTGAATAAACGGGGGATATATACTACAATTGACGTGCTAGGTGAGGCGATTTCGACCCGCGAGGAGGCGATTGCCTCGAAGAATGCATGCATGGAGGTGCTGGGGGCGATTCAGGAGCATAATCTGCTCGCTAACCTTTCGATTAAACCGACACAGATGGGGCTTATGCTGGACAAAGAGCTGTGCTATACTCAGGTGAAGGAGTTGCTGGAGAAGGCGACGGAGATTAGGAGTTTTGTACGTCTGGATATGGAGGATACGCCTACCACAGACAGGATTTTTGATCTGCTGAAGCATTTTCACCGGGATTATAAGAATGTGGGGGTGGTAGTGCAGGCTTATCTGAAACGGACTTACGACGATGTGACTGAACTGAATAAGCTTGGGACTAATTACCGGCTTTGTAAAGGAATTTATATTGAACCGGAAAGGCTTGCGATTAAAAACCGGCAGAAGATAAGGGAGAATTTTGTGAAGATTCTCCACAGGATGTTAACTGACGGGAATTACGTTGGAATTGCCACCCACGACGACTATCTGGTGAAGGAGGCTTACCGGCTGATTAAGGAATTGAATGTGCCGAAGGATAAGTTCGAGTTCCAGATGCTGCTGGGGGTGAAGGAGGAACTGAGAAACAGGATAAACGCGGACGGATACAAGGTGAGAATTTACGTGCCGTTCGGCATTGACTGGTACAGGTACTCGATAAGAAGACTGCAGGAGAATCCGAATATGGCTCTGCATATTATGAAGAACTTTTTCTCGAAGCGCGGATGATTGTACTGGGTATAGAGAGTTCATGCGATGAGACTTCGGTTGCGGTTTTAAGGGAATCGGGGGAGTTCGAGACGGAGGTGCTGAGTAATGTGATTTCCTCCCAGGATTTCCACAAGCTTTTCGGAGGGGTGGTTCCGGAGTTATCCAGCCGCGCTCATATTCAGCAGGTGCTGCCGCTGGTGAAGGAGGCGCTGAAGAAGGCAGGGACTACGCTTGAGGAGGTGGAAGTCATTACAGCTACGGCGGGTCCGGGTCTGATTGGTGCCCTGCTGGTAGGGTTCATGTTCGCCAAGAGTCTAGCGCTTGCGACTAAGAAGGTATTTATTCCGGTGAATCATATTGAAGGACATATTTTTTCGGGATTCCTTGGAGGGGAGAAGCCGGAGTTCCCGATGCTGGTGCTGGTGGTGTCTGGGGGACATTCGCTGCTGCTGCTGGTAAAGAGTTTTACGGAGTTTGCGAGGCTGGGAACTACTGTTGATGATGCTGCGGGGGAGGCATTTGATAAGGTTTCAAAGCTGATCGGGCTGGGTTATCCCGGGGGTCCGAAGATTCAGAGGTATGCGGAGAGGGGGAATCCACTGGCTATCCCCTTCCCGGTTTCAGAGCTTAAGGGACGTTATGACTTTTCGTTCAGCGGGCTGAAGACGGCGGTGCTGAGATACGTGGAGAAGCACTATCCGGAAAGGCATATTCCGGAACAGGATTTGCCGAATATCGCAGCGTCGTTTCAGTATGCGGTTATCCGGGCGCTTACACGGAGTGTTAAACGCGCTCTTAAGGAATATCGGGTGAAGTCGGTGTCGCTGGTGGGAGGGGTGGCGGCGAACAAACCGCTTAGGGAGGCGATTGCGGAGATCGGGAATAATCAGAATGTACGTGTGTTTATACCGGGTTTTGAGTTTTGCGGGGATAATGCGGCGATGATTGCGTTCCGGGGGTATACGCTGTATAAATCGGGGTATGGTTCGGATTTCGAGGCGGAAACTTTTCCAGCTCTTCCGGAGGCGGGATGGGGGGAAATTGTGAACGGTGAACAGTGAACGGTGAATAGTGGAAAAGGGATTTTTGTTCCCGCGAGCGGGACAGGTGATTTGATGAGGTGTTAAGAAGTCATTTATTGTAAAAGGTGAAAAGGGTTGGGTGAGTGAGAGTAGATTGAAATTGTATCGGAAGTGCGTTGATCTGGTCGACGGATTGATTATCCGCCTGCTTAGATACCGCTTTAAATTGAGTCAGAAAATCGGAATTGAAAAATCCACGCTCGCCCTACCCCGCTATTCTCCCGATCGGGAAAAGAAAATCAATGAGAGGATTAAAAATAATGTGCCGGAAAGAGATCTGGTGCTTTTTGTATCAAAGGTTTATGAGAGAATAATGGACGCTACCCGGGCTTTTCAGAAATCATCTACGGATAACGGGGGTAGGTTACCAATTAAAAAGGCGCTTTCGAAAAGGGAGTGGCTACTTGTTATTGCTTTTTTCTTTTTTGTCCTCTCCCTTCTTTATTATACTTTCTTTACGGTTAATTCTACTTCTTTGACTTATCCGGTGAAGGTGGAGATTAAAAACGGAGAACCGTTTGACGTTATCGCCAACCGGATTTATGACCGGGGACTTATTCCCAGTAAATTCAATTTCAAACTGGCTGCCTATATCTCGGGCGGAACTAAGAATATAAAAGCAGGACGCTATACTTTCACTCAGGATCTGAGCTATCTGGAGTTGCTGAATATACTTGACGAGGGGAAGGGGGACCGGCTTTTTGAACTGAATATCGGAGGGGGGGCGTCTGTTAAAGGACTGGCTAAGTTGTTTGAATCGTATAAGATTACCGAGGCGGATTCTTTTATTGCACTGGTTGATGATTATGATTATATCGTCTCCAAAGGGCTGGATGAGCGGTCGCTTGAAGGGTATTTGCTGCCGGGAAAGTATTTCTTTTTCGAACGGAGCAGCGCAAGGGAAGTTGCAGGGATGATGGTAAATGAGATGACGGCATTTCTGAACGACAGTCTGCGTCAGCGTACAAATGAAATGGGATTTTCCATTCATCAGTTGCTTACTCTGGCTTCGATTGTGGAGGGGGAGACGAATTACGAGCCGGAGATGCCGACGATTGCGGGGGTATATCTGAACCGGCTTAAGCGGGGAATGAAACTGCAAGCGGATCCGACCGTGCAATATCTTCAGCCGGACGGATGGAAGCGGCTGAAACATTCCGATCTGCGAGTGGAATCGCCCTATAATACTTACAAAGTAAACGGACTGCCGCCGGGTCCGATAAACAATCCGGGAAGGAAGGCAATACTGGCGACCCTTTATCCGGAGGAGCATAATTACATATTTTTTGTTGCAGACGGAAGCGGGGGGCACAAGTTTTCGTCCACATTCAGCGAGCATCAGCGACTGGCGCGCGAGTACTATAAATACCTGAAAGAGAAAAAGAAGAATGAGAGCAAGTGAGTATTTGAAACGGGGTTTACTCTTAATTCCCGCGCTGCTGAGTTTCCACTGTGCAAACCAGCTTCCCCCCGGAGGAGGTGAGGCAGATTTGATTCCCCCAAAGATAGTATCCACATATCCGGAGAACCGGACTACCGGGTTCGGGGATAATTATTTCGAGATTGAGTTTTCGGAGTATGTGGACAAGCGGACTTTCAAAGATGCGATATTCATTTCTCCACCGGTTGACGGGAATCTGGAAGTGAGCTGGACCAACCGGTACGCGAGGGTATTTTTCCCTTCAGAGTTAAGACCGGATATGACTTACAGCATATCGATAGGTACAGACGTGGTGGATTACAACAACCGGAACCGGATGGATTCCGCTTTCACCTTTGCATTTTCCACCGGGGAGAAGATTGACAATGGTAAAATTGAGGGATTCGTAAGCGATGAGAAACCCTCGGGTATAATGCTGTTTGCATACAGGATTGAGGGGGACACGATTGATCCCTCCATACACAAACCCGATTATATTTCCCAGGCGGGAACAAACGGTTATTTCAAGCTGGATTATCTAGCGTACGGGCAGTACAGGATATTTGCGGTGAAGGATGAATTCAGGGACAGGGTATTCCAGCCGGAGCAGGATCTGATAGGAATGCCGCACACTGACATACCCCTTTCGGAAGAGGATTCCGCTTTTTACGGACTGAACTACGTAATGCAAAAAATTGACACGACGGGTCCGAAGCTTTTTTCCGCAGTAATGACAGACAGGCAGCACATATTACTGATTTTATCCGAGGAGGCGGACACATCCGCTTACAAAAGGGAGAATTTCAGCATAACCGATTCGGCATACCGGAAGATAGCCACTCCCCTGTTCGTATTCAAGGGGAGGACGAAAGAGAAGGAGCTGGTGCTGGTGACAGACTCGCTGTTCAGAGAGGAAGAGAGCTACTATCTGTTGTCGGAGAATTTACGGGACAGAAAAGGAAATTTATCCGGCACGGACACTGTGGCAATAACCGTATCCGTTAAGCCGGACACGCTGAAGCCGGTGATATACTCGACTGAGCCGAACATTTACTCAGACAAAATTGATTTTGCATATCCGGAATTCATATTCAGGCTGGACGATGCGACGGACATGTTCGGGGGGGCGAAGCCGCTGGCAGAGAGGATAAGCTTCGGGGACACCGTGGGGAACAGGATAAAATTTGACTTCCGGCGACTGGACGACGGTAGTTACATGATAAAAGCGGCGGAAGAACTAAAGCCGGAAACCTACTATGAAATCAAGTTCATGAAGGAAGATATAAAAGACGCCGCAGGGAACAGTTACCGGGACTCGCTATACAACTATGCATTCAAGACCATTACCGGGCTGGAATTCACGGGACTTTCGGGGACGGTGAAGTATGCGGACACAAGCAAGAATCCGCTGCTGATACTAAGGAACAAGGACGAGAAGAAATTAGTTTACCGGCAGAAACTAAAGAGCGATGCGACATTTGAGTTCGAGCGGATAGTGCCGGGGACATATTTCCTGACGCTTGTGCACGATGAAAACGGGAACGAAGAGATTGATGCCGGATTCCCCTATCCTTTTGTGCCTGCGGAGTCGTTCAGCACATTCCGGGAAGAGATAAAACTGCCGGCGCGGTGGTCGGTAACCAATTTTAATTTTATATATAACGAGCGGATTTTTTAGCGACAGATGTCAACGACCATTCTTGATAAATTCCTGCTGCCGGGAGCTTTCAGGGAGACTGAAAAAGCGCTGGAGCAGCGGAAGCTATTATACACCTCGAAACTGCACGGCTCGGCAAAGACACTTTTAGCCATACGGCTGCTGAAAAAGCAGAAGCAGATTGTTATACTGCACCCGAATCAGGAGCCGGTGCTGGAATACGATGTGGAGCTGAGGCAACTGGGGCATGAGGGGAAGACTATAACCATAACCGACTTTACACACGAAGCCCTGCAGGAGAAACTATCCGATGTCAGCGGAAGGAATGAGTTTATAATCCTTTCCACCTACCGGCTGCTGGAATGCAGACTACCCAAAAAAGAAGCGATAAAAAAGAGCACGCTTGGGATAGACAAGGAAAGCGAAGTCGGGTATGACGGGCTGCTTGAGCACCTTAATCTGATGAACTACAACTCCACCGACTTTGTGGAAGTGCCGGGGGAATTTGCGAAGCGGGGGGCGATAATTGACTTCTGGTCATACAGCGAAAAATATCCGGTAAGACTGGAATTTGATGGAGACTTTATTGAGTCGCTGCGAAGCTTTGACCCGGACAATCAGCGGTCGATCAGCCGCCTGGAGAAAGTCAGTCTGGCTCCACTGCTTGGAGACGGAGGTGAGGAAGGAGGTCCGGGGGATGCGATATTCGCATTTCTGGAGAATCCCCTTTTCATAATTGCGGAGTATGATTTTCTGAACACGCAGAGGTATTCAGGAGATAACGGCGCTGAAGAGGAAGCGGGAGTTAGTGCGGGGAAGAGCAGTGATGATGATTTTACAGATTTTCCGGAAACTGAGCCGGAAGAGAGTCCGCAAAATATGCCGGGGAACTATACGAAAGAAGAATTGCAGGGGTACACATCCACCGAAGGAACAAGTTGGCTGATTGAGCAGGAGCTACTGCTCCCCTCCGCCGGGGGGCTGAGGCTGAACATAGCCGGAGCACCGGCGGTAAACTCCAACTTCAAAGTGTTATTCGCACTGCTGATGAGTTATCTGGCGGAGGGGTACACGATTTACATAACCGCGGAGAATGATATTCAAACAAACCGGTTGAAGGAGGTGCTTCAGGATTACGACGAGACGGGAAAGGATATACACGGAGCCGAGAGGATTCACGTAGTGACCTTGCCCCTGCGGGAGGGATTTGCCGACAAGGAGAGCAAATTACTGGTTCTGACCGATTATCAGATTTTCAAGAAGCCATACAGAACCAAACTGCCGAAATTAAAACGGGGGAAAAAACCGAGGAGCAGCGAACTTGCCTCCATACATGCCGGCGATTTCGTAGTGCATGAAGATTACGGAATAGGGCGGTACGCAGGACTGGAGACGATAAAGATCGGGGAGGTTAGTCAGGAAAGCATGAAACTGCAGTACGACGAAGGGGGAACAGTTTACGTAAACCTCAATTATTTTCACCTGGTTAAAAAATACAGTTCCAAAGATGCCATAGCGCCAAAACTTTCCACACTGGGTTCAAACGAATGGGCAAACACCAAGCGGAAGACGAAGAAGAAAATCAAGGAAATTGCCAAAGAGTTGATCGAGTTATACGCAAAAAGGAAGGCTACTCCGGGGAATGCTTTCAGTCCGGACACCGTATGGCAGAAAGAGCTGGAAGCCTCATTCATATATGAGGACACCCCTGACCAGTCGCGAGCGACCGAGGAAGTAAAGAGCGATCTGGAAGCGCACAATCCGATGGACAGGCTGGTATGCGGGGATGTAGGATTTGGGAAAACGGAAGTTGCCGTGAGGGGGGCATTCAAGGCAGTGCAGGATAACAAGCAAGTGGCGATACTTGTGCCGACCACCATACTCACCGAGCAGCATTATAACACTTTCAGTGACCGGTTAGCACAATTTCCGGTAAAGATAGCCGCACTTTCGAGATTCCAGACCAGGAAACAGCAGAGCGAGATAATAAAGGAGCTATCCGAAGGGAGGATAGATATAGTAATAGGGACGCACAGACTGCTTTCCAAGGACCTTGCGTTCAAAGACCTGGGGCTGCTGATAATTGACGAAGAGCACAGATTCGGGGTAACTGCAAAAGAAAAACTGCGTTCGCTTAAACTGAATGTGGACACACTAACCCTCACCGCAACGCCGATTCCCAGGACACTGAACCTCTCATTGCTGGGGGCAAGGGATCTTTCCATCATTGCCACTCCTCCGCCGAACAGGCAGCCGATATACACAAAGATTGAGGTATTCAACATTAAAAAGATCCGGGAGTGGATATACTATGAACTAAACCGGAACGGGCAGGTATATCTGGTGCATGACCGGGTAGCTTCGATAGAGCAGCTGGCTGGGTATCTGGAAAAGCATATGCCCTCCGTAAAGTTCGCTACGGCGCACGGGCAAATGAGTCCGGGCAAGCTTGAGAAAGTATTCCACGACTTCCTGAAGCGGAAATACGACGTACTGATAAGCACGAAAATAATAGAGTCGGGGCTGGACATACCGAATGTAAACACGATTATAATAAACCGGGCGGACAGATTCGGGTTAGCGGAGTTACATCAGTTAAGGGGGAGAGTGGGGCGTTCCGACAAGCAGGCGTATGCATATCTGATAGTCCCCTCAGTTGAAGTGCTGAACAAAAAGACTGTAAAGAGACTACAGGCAATTGAAGAATTCACCGAACTGGGAGCGGGGTTCAATCTTTCCATGCGGGATCTGGAGATAAGGGGGGCAGGAAACCTGCTGGGTTACGAGCAGAGCGGATTTATCAACGAGGTGGGGTTTGATCTCTACATCAAGCTGATAAACGAAGCCGTCGAAGAGCTAAAAACCCAGGATTATAAGGAAATATTCAGGAATCTGCCCCAGCCGGAGGAGAGGACAGAGCCAACCATAGACACCTACTTCGAGATTGGCATACCGAGGGGGTACATGCCCGACCAGATGGACAGGCTGAGTTTTTACACCGCGCTTTACTCGATAAAAAACCTGAACGAGCTTGAAGATATACAGGACGAGATAACCGATAAGTACGGACCATTTTCGCCGCTGGTGGCAAGACTGTTCTGGGCGGCGGAGCTCAAGTATTACGCGTCGAGGGTGCTGTTCGAGAAGATAATCATACAGCGGAAGATTATCATGATACTGCTGCCGGGCGGAGAGAAGGAGAACTTTTACACCAGGCATTTCCCTGTGCTGATGAGTTTCATCATGAAGAACTACCGGGACACAGTAAAGCTGCACCAGGAAAAGGAAAAACTCAGGCTGATAATCAACAACAATTTTGAATCGGCGGAGAACACGCTGGACTTTCTGATACGTTTCACAAAAACATTAATGGAAACATTTTCGAAAAAAGAGGAGAGTGAGGGGGATTAATTATTCAGAGCCCCTTCGAGGATCCACTGTTTAATGCCGTTGATCTGATTCTGATTCAGGGGGGGATATCCGAAGGGGGGCATATTTCTGCCTGCTACCGTTCCCTCGATTACCCATACAAGCGTGCTGGTCTGGACATCGCCGGGATTCACAATTCCGGGGGTTCTGGTACTGCTCCAGGTATTAACGCTATAGCCGGCGGCGCGTGACTCGTCATTATGGCAGCCGGAGGTGGCGCATTTCAGGTTCAGGACGGGGTGGATATACTTTCCGTAGCTCACATTCTTTTCCGGAATAACTACTTTATCAATGTCCTCCGCATCAACCGCCTTATCGCAGCCAATGAATAGCAGGAGACCGAAAAGCGAGGCGACCAGGGTATTAAGGATTACTTTTTTCATATTCTTCAAAATTCAGGTACAAATTTAATAATTTCTACGGGAAAATAAAACAGAATATCCACAGCTTCGGGAAGATTTCAGAACTGAAGTGGTGGATTGGGGATGTGGGGTATTTGGACTGGATCATAATTTTGGAATATTTATTTAATTTTTCCTTGACTTTTAAGATAATTAGAGTTAACTTTTCAATATGAAATACAAATTTTTAGTAGTTGCTGCAGTTTTATTCTTCACAACCGCTTTTGCGAGTGCGCTGTTTGATTACTTTCACGCAAAAAGCGACGGGTCGAATATTAAACTTGAATGGAAAACCGGCGAGGAGAACAATCTGAGACACTTTGTGATAGAGCGAAAGAGTGTGAACACAGATTATATCCAGATAGCAACTATCGCCCCAAAAGGAAGCAATTCCTTCTATTCATTCTACGACGAAAATGCCTACAAGACATCTTCCGGTTTGGTCTTCGTTTACCGAGTTAAAATTGTTGAAAATGACAACTCATTCAGCTACTCAAAAGAAGTTTCTGTTTCTCATGCTATCTCCGGAGTCAAAAGAACCTGGGGAAGCATCAAGGCAATGTTCAGATAAATTTTCTTTAACTTTCTCCCCCTAAATATCACCGGATGAAGAATAAGTTTACTTACTTTTTATTTATTTCCATATTCATTTTGAGCGGTTGCACCGCGACCGTAAGAACCGTTTCGCCGCAAAAGACCAAAGTAATACTTGGCGGTGGTAAAAACATACCGGCAGACACCGTGCGGGTACTGCTGTCCGAGGAAATCAGCTCCTTTCAATACCGTGTGGACATTCCCGTTGACCTTTATGCAGACGGGATAAAGATTGCGATGATAAAAAAAGGAAATCTGATTGACCTAAAAAGAGCCGGCACCGAACTAACCTGCAGGATACAAAGAAAAACATTCAGAGCAAATTCGTTTAAAGTGAGTCTTGCAGGCGAGGGTTTTCTGACCTTTAAGAAAAGCAGGTACCGGGGCTTATTTGAGTTTATCGCCAGTGCATCGGGGATAATGCTGGTTAACCATGTGACCATGAATGATTACCTGCGGGGAGTGCTCCCTTATGAACTTCCGACAAAGAACGATAAATCCTATTTCCAGGGACTTAAAGCATTTGCAATAACCGCACGAACCTACACAGTGATCAAGACCGACAAGCGAAACCAGTATTTTGACCTCTTCCCTGATACCCGGGACCAGGTGTATGGGGGAGCGGACAGGGAAACGGAAATGGACTCGGTTGCAATTGCCGAAACCGAAGGGATGCTGATATATTACAACAACGAGCCGGCACAAGTGCTTTATCATGGTGCCTGCGGGGGTTCCACCGAAACAGCCAGGCATATTTTCCAGAATGATTATCCATATCTTATCCCCGTAAAAGATGGCGATCCGCCGAACTGCTCAATCTCCCCAACCTTCGGGTGGCAGGAAGTTTACAGCGGGGAGGAGATTTCGAAATTCTTTTTCAACACTAAATTTTTCATGGAAGAAAAAGCGATCAGCGATATTGAAATCCTTTCGCGGCTCTCCTCCGGAAGGGTTTCCAAACTGCGGATCTCCTTCAAAACCGGCGAACAGATAACCCTGGACCAGCGGGAGATACGTCAGGTATTCCGGCAGAAGAAGAACAACGGAATACTGCGCAGTCTGCTTTTCGACATACAGAAGGACTTCAAAAATGACGTACTTGCGAAACTGATAATCACCGGAAAAGGAAGCGGGCACGGAGTGGGATTATGCCAGTGGGGTGCTTTAGGGATGTCAAAAGAAGGGGCCGACTATAAAGAGATTATTCAACACTACTTTCCTTCAACAGTCATCCAGATAAAATATGATTAAAGAGAAAATCAATATCTACCTTGCCTCGAAATCCCCCAGACGCAAAAAATTATTAGCGCTGCTGAACCTTAAAATCAGGGTAATAAAATGCAATTACAGGGAAGATCATCTCGAAATAAAACAACCCGCACGGCTGGTAAAAGAACTTGCGCTTCATAAACTGGAGGCAGTGAGTCATCACAATCCAAAAGGAATTATAATAACCGCGGACACAATAGTTGTTTACGGGAAAAAGATTCTCAACAAACCGCTGAATAAAAAAGATGCTTTCAGGATGCTTTCCTTCCTGAGCGGCAAAACCCATACGGTTTATACCGGCTTTTGCGTTTATAACAGTATTACCGGGAAAATGGTTAACTCGTATGAAAAGACCGGAGTGACATTCAGAAGCCTGAACAGGAAAGAGATACTTGATTACATAGAGACCGGAAGCCCGATGGATAAAGCCGGAGCCTACGGAATTCAGGATGATTACGGGGCAGTGTTCATAAGCAGGATTAACGGGTGTTATTACAATGTGGTGGGATTGCCGCTTACCAAAGTGCATCAGGCAATTTTGAAGGTGCTCTGATTTGCTGCAAAAAATAAAGAATAAAATATACATTTCCCTTGGGCTAACCGGGCTGATTTATCTGGCATTCACGATCTATGCCGATTACGAGCTGGTTTACGAGTCCTTTTCACGCTTCCCCGTTTTCATAATTCCGCTTGTGCTGCTGCTTGTTTTCTCCAATTATTTCACCAGGTTTCTGAAGTGGGATTACTATCTGGGATTGCTGAACATACAGATAAAAAAACGGGACTCCTTTACGATTTTCATGTCCGGACTGATTATGAGCGTAACTCCCGGAAAGATGGGAGAAGTTCTAAAGTCGTATCTGCTGAAGCAGATATCCGGCGCACCGGTAAGCAAGACTGCACCGATTGTGGTGGTTGAGAGAATCACGGATTTTGTTTCGCTGGTGTTCATTGCCCTGATCGGTGCATATATATTTGACTATGGGAGAATGATTGTCCTCTTCACAGGGCTTTTCTTCCTGATTGTGATACTGGCGATAAGCAACCGTAACCTCTCGCTGAAACTGATTGAGGCAGTATCGGGTTTGCGAATCGCAAGGAAGTATGCAGGCAACCTTAAATCCGCGTACGAAAGTTCTTACACATTGCTCAGGGGGAAACCGCTGCTGCTGATGAGTCTGCTTAGTCTGTTAAGTTGGTTTCTGGAGTGTTTGGGATATTACATAATTCTTGTTAATTTTAAAGTTGAAGTTTCTATAATTTGGTCATCATTCGTATATTGTTTTTCGACGATAATAGGTGCGATAACCATGCTTCCCGGGGGTTTGGGAGTAACAGACGGCTCCCTGACATACCTGGTAAGCAAACAAGGCATTCCACTAAGCACTGCGGTAGCCTCGACGTTTATAATAAGGGCTGCCACGCTATGGTTTGCAGTGCTGGTCGGGGTAATTGCCATAGCCATGTTTCAGAGGAAGATGCTGTTAACAAGCAAAGAAAGTGAACTACCGTAAACAAGAAATAACAGAAGAATAAGTAAATAAAAAGAGGCATAATATGAAAAAATTCAAGAAAATTGTTGTCCCTGCAAAGGGAGAAAAAGTAACCGTAAAAGAGGGAAATCTTTACGTTCCCGACAATCCGATTATCCTGTTTATTGAGGGAGACGGGACAGGTCCGGACATCTGGAATGCATCAAAGTTTGTTTTTGACGAGGCAGTAAAAAAAGCTTATAACGGCAAGAAGAAAATTGAATGGATGGAAGTATATGCCGGCGAGAAATCGCTTAAAGTTTACGGTAAAAACCAGTGGCTTCCAAACGAAACCGTTGACGCGATTAGAGAGTACAATGTTGCGATAAAAGGACCGTTAACAACCCCGATAGGGGGAGGCATCAGGAGCCTTAATGTTGCATTGAGGCAGTTGCTTGATCTTTTTGCATGTGTGCGTCCGGTAAAATATTACCCCGGCACCCCAAGTCCCGTAAAAAGACCTCAGGACCTGGACATAGTATTATTCAGGGAAAACACCGAGGATGTTTACTCCGGGATAGAATTCAAATCCGGCACGAAAGAGGCAGAGGATCTAATCAACTATATTAACAGGAAGTTCAACAAGAATATACGTAAGCCATCCGGAGTAGGAATCAAGCCGATAAGCGAATTCGGCTCGAAGCGGCTGGTTAAGAAAGCTATTGAGCACGCAATAGCTCATAACAAGAAGACTGTTACCCTCGTACACAAAGGGAATATCATGAAATTTACGGAAGGTTCCTTCAAGGAGTGGGGTTACGAAATAGCAGTTGACGAGTTCCGTGATTTTATAGTAACGGAAGATGAACTGTGGGCTAAATTCAACGGAAAAATGCCTGACGGAAAAATACTTATAAAGGACAGGATTGCGGACAGCATATTCCAGCAGCTATTACTCCGACCGAGCGAATACGACGTTCTGGCAACCCCGAATTTGAACGGGGATTATCTTTCCGATGCTGCTGCAGCGCAGGTCGGCGGACTTGGTATTGCTCCGGGCGCTAACATGAGTTACCACACGGCAATATTCGAAGCCACTCATGGCACCGCTCCGAAATATGCCGGACTTGATAAAGTTAATCCGGGAAGCGTAATTCTTTCAGGGGTCATGATGTTTGATTTCATGGGGTGGGACAAAGTATCCTCGATAATTGAAAACGCAATGAAGAAAACCATCAAATCCAAAGTGGTGACATACGACTTTGCGAGACTGATGACCGGCGCAAAAGAGGTGAAAACATCCGAGTTTGCAAAGGAAATTGTCAGGAATATGAAATAGAAATTTAGTATCTTTGTAAAAACGATAAACAGAAATTGTATCAACAAAAAGAAAGGAAATAGCGATGTCACGAGAAAACAATTTGAGCAAAGGCTTATTGATCGGATTTTTAACCGGCGGGATAGTTGGCGCAGCTATAGCCCTCCTGTACGCCCCTAAAAGTGGCAAGGAATTAAGAAAAGACATCAAAGACAAGGCGGACGAGTTTAAGGACGAAGCCGAAAAATATCTTGATGTCGCAAAGGAGAAAGCCGTTGATCTTATCAATGAAGGAAAGAAGCGTTCGGAGAAACTGGTTACCGATGCTAAAATTAAAGCAGACGAACTGATAAAGGATGCCGAGAAAGTTTTCCATGATGCAAAGAACAAAGCTACTGAGGCTTTTTCATCGGGCAAAGAGACAATCAACACCGAAGGAAGCAGACTTAAAACCGCTGTTAAAGCAGGTGTAGAGGCTTATAAAGAGACCAAGAACTCATAATATCTCAAAAAATAATTTATGGAAACTCTAATTGATCTTGCCCAGATAATACTCTTATTATCTGCGGCAGCTCTTTGTATTTTCCTGATACTTTATGTGGGTAAAATCACAAAGTCCATTACGGAAATACAAAAAGAATTAAACAAAATGACTCAGGAAATAAACCCGCTGATAGAATCCCTCGAGAGTCTGAGCAAAACAGTGACTTCCCTTTCGGATGATATTCGAAGTCAGCTTGGAAAAGTAAGCTGGGTTTTTGACGAGGTTAAATCAAAAATTGAAGCGGTTGTACATTTCCAGGACAGAATACGCGACAAATTTGACTATCCGGCGCAGAATCTGGTAGGCAACCTTGAAGCAATTAAAAACGGGGTGTCCGCTTTTTGGCACTCATTCAGAAGAAAAAATTAAATTATATTATTAGGAAGGAGCTATAGACAGTGAAGGAATATACTGCTGAAAATATCCGCAACATAACTTTTGTCGGTCACGGAGGTAGCGGAAAGACCTCTCTGACTGAATTAATGTTGTACACAGCCGGGGAAATAAACAGAATAGGGACAATTTCCGAAGGGAATACCATATCAGATTATAACGCTAACGAAATAGAGAGACAATTTTCACTCTCTCTTTCTCTGATGCATCTGGAATGGCAGAACAGGAAGATAAATTTCATTGATACCCCGGGTTACTCCGATTTTGTTGGTGAAGTTCTTGCAGGATTAAAAGTATGTGATCTCGCTGTGCTGCTGATAAAAGCTGTTGAGGGAATAGAGGTTGGTACGGAAATCTACAACCAGTTCGTGGAGGAGAAAAAGATCCCCGCTGCGTACGTGATTAACAAAGTGGATAACGAACGCGCCCACTACTTTGAGGCATTCGACGCCGCAAAAGAAAGACTGAACCACAACGTTATAGTGGCTACATTCCCGGCAAACGAGGGGGTTAATTTCGATACGGTTATTGATGTGATAAAGATGAAAGCGTTCAAGTACGGAGAAATCGGCTCAAAGTCAGTGACCGAAATGGACATACCCGAAAATCTGATGTCCAGAGCAGAAGAATTCCGCACAGAGCTGATTGAGAAAGTTGCCGAGCAGGATGAGGAACTGATGAACAAGTACCTTGAGAATGGTAATCTCACTGCTGCCGAACTGGAAAAAGGACTTAAAGGAGCAATCATCAACCGGGATCTGATTCCGGTATTTGCTCTTTCAGTATCAAAGGGTGTTGGACTGAACAACTTCCTTGATTTCGCGGTAAACTATTTCCCTGCTCCGAATGATGTAAAAGCTCCTGAAGGGAAACTCAGGGATAAAGACGGAGTTATTCAGATTCCGTGCAAGGAAGATGCTGAACCGGTTATGTTTATTTTCAAAACTGTATCCGAACAGCACGTTGGTGAGCTTTCGTATTTCAAAGTGTATTCGGGTAAAGTTGCTCCGGGACTGGATTTATTGAATACCGAAAACGGCAAATCGGAGAGACTTAGTCAGCTTTCGCTACTGAACGGACGAAACAGGAAAGAGATCAGTTCACTGCATGCCGGTGATCTTGGTGCAGTTGTAAAACTAAAGGATACGCATACAAACAATTCCTTAGCACCATACAGCTTCCCGGCTTGTGTAAAGAAAATCGAATTTCCCGATCCAAGCATTTCGGGCGCCATTATACCAAAGGCAAAGGGAGATGAGGATAAAATCGCTAATGGTCTACATACAATTCACGAGGAAGATCCTTCATTCATCGCCAAGTTCGATCCTGAATTATCACAGACCATTATCGCCGGTCAGGGTGAATTGCAGTTATCTCTTGCGGTCAAGAGACTTAAAGAGCGTTACGGCGTGGAAGTTGATCTGGTAGAACCAAAGATCCCTTACCGCGAAGCTATTAAGGGAGTTTGCCCAAGCTGCGAGTACAAGCACAAGAAACAATCCGGTGGTCGCGGCCAGTTTGGACATATCGTTATCAAGCTCGAACCACTTCCGCGAGGTACGGGTTTCGAATTTGTTGATGCGATTGTTGGTGGTGTGGTACCGGGCAGGTTTATTCCCGCAGTTGAGAAAGGTATTGTAGAGTCGATGCAAAAAGGTGTTCTGGCAGGATGCAAGGTTGTTGACGTGAAGGTTACACTCTTCTTCGGATCCGCCCACCCGGTTGACTCAGACGATATGTCGTTTAAGATTGCCGGCTCGATGGGCTTCAGAAAAGCATTCCTCGAAGCTAAGCCGGTACTCCTTGAACCGATTTACGAAATTGAAGTAAGAGTCCCTGAAGAGAACATGGGGGATGTTATGGGGGATATTTCCAGTCGCCGCGGCAAAATCCTCGGAATGGACAGCAGCGGAAGTTACCAGTTAATCAAAGCGCTGGTTCCTTTAAGCGAACTCTACAAATATTCTTCAACCCTCAGGAGTCTGACGCAAGGACGCGGAGGCTTCAAGATGAAATTCTCCAACTACGAGGAAGTTCCGAAAGAAGTTGAGAATAAGATCGTAGAAGAGTATAAGAAATCACGCGAAGAAGCATAATTGAATACAGAGCGGGTTTATCCCGCTCTTTTTTTTAAGGTACTAATATGAAAAAACTTTGGTCTCCGTGGCGTTCACAATATATAGATTCTTTTCACGACAAGCAGGAGAAATCAGGATGTATTTTCTGCAAGGCAAAGGATGATGAGGCAGGAAATGAAGGCTCCCTCCTGCTAAAGAAGTGTGAACTGAGTTTTGCTGTATTGAATTTATTCCCCTACAACAATGGCCATTTGATGGTGGTCCCCTACCGACATCTCAATAACATCACCCTGCTCACTCCGGAAGAGAACTCGGAGATAATGAAAGAAATACAATTCTGGACTTCCAGGCTGGAAGTAGTTTTCAATCCAGACGGATTTAATATCGGAGCTAATTTAGGGAAGGCAAGCGGAGCCGGGATCGATGATCATATACATTTTCACATCGTCCCCCGGTGGAATGGGGATACTAATTTTATGCCGGTTCTCGGGGAAGTTAAGGTAATTTCCCAGGATCTGCTGAGAACAAAAGCCAGGCTTCTCGGAGTGCAGGAATAATTATTTTCTTCTCAACCATTCCTCAAGCGCGCGCATCAAAGAGGACATTGCCTTGATTACATCTGCCTGAAGCTGTGGTTCCAGTTTTTTAAGTATTTCTTTGTGTACAGAGAGATAAGTTGCATTGATTCTCTCAAGGAGTTTCACTCCCTCATCCGATAAAGATAGTTTCATATTTCTACGGTCGATTTTATCAATCTCCCTCAGGATAAAACCTTTCTCCACCAGACCGTCCATTATTCTTGTCAGACGGCTTGAGCTGAGATGCATTCTCTCCGCAATCTCTTTATTATTTATATTCTCATTCCTCTGAATTTGTCTGATACATTTCAGTTCCGCAATAGTAAGATTGTGGTACCTTGCCATTCTTTCTTCCTTCTCATGGCAATTTCCCAGGAACTTCATTGTCAGCTCTGCAAGTTCGGACGCTTTCGTGTTTAGCTCTTTTTCCATAATTTCCTCGTAAAACTTCCGGTCCGGTTTTTTACCGGACCGGATAAAAAATCAGACTATTTAACTAGTCAAAAATATCTGTATAGCCTTTAATTTCGTTAGCAGGAATGAATGTATTTGCGACATTCTTTGCCACCATTGAGTTATATATCATTCCGTTTGCACCGTACCCGATTGATTTTGCATCATAGCCTAACAATCTCAGGTAACCGGCAACGTAAGCACTTGTCTGTCTCGTATAGCAGTAAACAAGAACCGTTTTATCCGTTGGCAGGGTTTTAAGATCAACGCCAAGAGCGAATGTTTTTGTTGCTGCAGCAGGATCATACTGAATTGCGCCGTTTATGTGTCCAGGATCAAGATAAAGATTGTTTGGCCAGAATGCACAGATATAATAGCTGGCAAGGTTTGAGTACACTGTTGCCTGGCTAATGTTTGCCTGTCCGAATCCTTCGGTAGCTACGGCATTCACTCTTGCTTCAAGAATCTCAGCAGCGGTTGATTTTCCGGTAGTAAGTTTTGGAAGATCGCCTTTAGCATTCTTGGCAGGAGATGTGGTTGTAACAAATTCGCTTACTCTGGAGCTGCCGTTAGCGATTGTGTTCAGCCAGTAGTTCTGAGCAAATGATGAGTCAACTGAACTCATTCCCCATTTCATGGAGACAACTTTATCACCGTATCCCATTGCTCTCATTAATGAGGTCGCAAATGCGGAAGTCTGTCCGGAATAGCATACTATAACTACCTTGTCGTAGTTGGCAAGTGTAAGGGTTTTGAAATAAGCCGGAAGACCAGCAACAGTCTGGTTAACTGCTCCCTTTAAATGCTTTGTTGCATAATCGGCAGCCGAACGTATATCGATGATTAACTGTTTGGTTGGATTTGTAAGAATGTTTGTTCTAACATTCTCAGCAGTAATAACGAAGGAAGCGCCGTGCACATAAAGATTGTTATCTTCAAAGTGCTTTGCAAGAATTTCACTTTCGTTAATTGTAGGGGTTACCGGATTTGATTCCTCATCTTTTTTACATCCGTTAAACGCAACGAATGTTGATAAAAGAAGTACAAGTATCAGATTAAAGAGTTTTTTGTTCATTTGTTTCCTTATAGTTTGTTTGATTTGTTATTGTTTAATTCCAGCCGGACGGAAGTTTTCCATCAACGACTATGTTTTTGTTTGCTTCTGTCTCCCACTGGAGCAGATCTGAATTGAACAGGTACAGGTTCTTATTCCTGTAGTTATTCCCTTCTTTAATAATATGGCAATTATCGTAGCAGGCTTTTCCGGTGGCTACCTGTGTTCTAGAGGTCCACTTCTGAATATTGTGCGGAGTGGTGTATTTATAAGTAGGTGCGGCAGCAAAATTTGCAAGCACCGGAACGCCGTAAAGTGCCCAGCTGTCCGGAGCGGATAATGACTGCCTAACAGTACTGAACTTATATGGTTTAACATCCTTAAGCGGATTAACTGCTATTTTGAATTTCATGTGTGAAGGAATTCTTGCACCGTCACCGTGAATATGGCAGCTTCCGCAATTGTTGTAATCCTGCGAGTGGCATGCCTGGCAGTTGAATGTGTTGAGATGGGCTGCATGATAAACATTTGACCCGGTAACGTTCTTATGGCAGTCGTTGCACTCCGGCATAAGTTCCATCTGGTACCTGTGCTCATATACCTTTCCGTCACCGTGAATTTCATTCTTGCTATGGCAGTTCATACATGTAAAGTTTGCCTTGGTCAAATGAACATCGGGAACCGTCCCTGCGCCTACTCCAAGATATGCATGTCCTCCGCGGCTTACGTGACAGGTAACGCAAACATCCCTCATATCGGGAACCTTAGCAAATTTATGTCCCGCAGCAAGCCCGCCTCCGCCTTGAACCGGTCTTTTCACATGGCAGTCGCCGCATGTTCCATGACACTTACCGCAGTTAAAGTCATACCCCTCCTGAACTTCATGAGGTACTGCTGAGAAATTAGCCAGACCCATACGGGTATATACCATTCTCTTCTGACCCCAACCCTGCTCGTGGAGTGAGTTCTTTGTTCTCGCGACAATATCTGCGTGGCAGCCGGCGCACTTAGTATCCGCAGCCTTTGAAGGATGATTGATAAAGTTAGCCCCGGACGAGTGGGCAAGATTCTTGTTGTCCGTATTTCCGTTACCATTGTGGCAGTCAGTACAGGCAAGCTTTCCGTGAACAGTTGCCTTGAAAGCCTCATAACCTTCTCCGCCCATGTAAACACGATCGTAGGGTTCGTAGTGTGGAACATCACCACCGCATCCTCCTGCAACCGCAGCAGTATCCGGGGAATGTACAGCCTTAAGATGCTGATAATTAGTATGGCAACCTTCGCAGGAATTGACTGCCATGCTGGCAGGCATGTCTTCCCTAACGACAGGATCTTCCTTTGAGCATCCTATAATTAATAATGCAAGCATTATTCCTGTAAGCAGAATTATTCCATTTTTTCTCATTTTGTTTTCCAATTAAAGATTATTGGTTATTTAATTAATATCTATAACGCCGTTAATGTGATTTTGTTTATTAAAAGAATAAACTCCGTTCCCACCGGTAACGGTTTTTGCATGGCACCACTGGCAGTTCTGTGCAAAAAGCGGATTCTGCTGATGCGTGCCGCCGGGGAGCGGATTTCCTGTAACCGGATCGCCGTGGCAGGTTCCGCAATTTGCTTTATCCGTCCACTTGACCTTGTTGGTCAGATTACCATTTTTGAAGTATCCATGGCAATATGTATTCGCACAGGTATTATCCGAAGGATCGTACATAGCAGTAACAGTGGAGTCAACTCCCTCTCCTCTTTTCATAGCCAAACCGCTGAACACAATTTCCGCCCTCCCGTCCATATCAATATGCCCCGGGCTTTTCAGTGTTTTCGGGATTGTGTGACAAACGCTGCACTCAACCTTTTCACCGGTAACATTATCATAAAGATGAATTGCATGAGCGCCCACTCCAACGAAAGTCGTGGCAGTATTGTTCTGCAAATCCCTTGGCGGTGCTGATTTTGACGGATCAGCAAAAATCCCGTGACAGGTATTGCATGCTTCGGGACCCGCCGGATATGTATGACAGGAGATACAACTCTGCCCGACTGTTCCGCCGTTATAATGTGTTCCATGGCAGGATTTACAGCCGTCCATATCCCAGCCAATGTGTCCGACAAGATTACCGTGAAAATCAGGAGATGACTGATCCTGTATTCCGGCTTTATGAACTGAAAGGGTCTGAGGAGTTGCTATTTCACTCTGCAGATCACTGCAACCCGCCAGAAAAAGTCCGGTAACCGCTACTGCTAAAATTAAAAATATTCTTTTCATATCTTTATTATTTTTGCTTTATAAACTTTTTATCTTATTCCGAAAATTAGTTATGGCAATAAGCACAGAAGCCGGTGCTCCTGACTTTGAACCTTGCGCCGCTGTCCGTATGACAGTTGAAGCAGACCGCATTATCATCGTAATGCCAGTCCCCCTGAATATCTTTCAGGAATCCCGCAACGTGCGTTTTCGGATTAGTTCCTTTAATACCGTCATGGTCATAGTGACACATAACGCAGCTTGGGTCATTACCATTTACGTCGTGGCATGCCGTACATCTCTCAATGTCCCGTTTAGCCAGTTTTGCATGCTCTCCGCCTCCTGAGCCAACTCCGAAAGTAAAGAATCCGGGCACTTTATGCGTTGCCGGCATTGTGCCAGACAGTGCATAATCGTTATAGTCAGAGGTGTGACAGGTCACGCAGAAAGTTTCCGTTTGGTGACAAGTGGTACAGTCCGAGGTTTTCCCGCGCAAATCCATTCCGTGGGTAAAGCGGTAATTAATATCATGCACCCTGGCTACTTTCTGGATCTTTGCTCCATCCACAACGCTGTATGTTTCATAAGGAGGGTAGAAATCGTTTGCCAGATTTACTTCCACCATTGTGTTGGTTGCGGTATGGCAGGCATCGCAGGAGTTCTGGTCATGGCACATTGCACAGTCGGCATTCGATTTATTTGCATGGAATTTATGGAGTTTCACATAGTTCCCGGTCTTGTGCGATTGCGGAACCAGATTGGTTGTTGATATATGACATGATTCGCATGCATTACTGGCGATTTTCTTTTCCGAGTGGCAATCATTGCAAAGAGCCATCGGAGGCTTGTATCCTGCAGCCTGAAAGCTGTACTCAACTTCGTTTATTCCCTGATGACATTGAATACAAGTCATATTCCCTTCAACCGCGTGGAACTTGTGATTGAAAATCAACTCAGATTCTTTTCTTACCAAAGGTTCATAGACATCGGTAAAGTGGCATGACTCACAGTTATCCGCATCATCAACATCATGGCAGCCTGCACAGTTTTCCTTTTTAGGAAGGAGCGATCCTGCCCGCAGATCAGTTGACTCTCCGGCAGCGCTGTGGCACTCTGCGCATTCCTGCAATTCACTGTGAAGCGCATGCGAGAATTTTATTACCTGGCCATTCTTTTTGCATTCATCCCCTTCACCGCTGAATTTCGCTGCGGTGAATGCCAAAAAGAGAATAACTCCCATTGAAAAAACTAAATATATGTATTTTATTTTCATATTCTTTTCCCGGTTGCGATAATTAAAGCAGACTTAAATTAGTATTGAACCAGTAATTTACCCTGAACAACAATCTAAAATCATTCTTATATATTTTATTGTTCATGTACTGAGCCTGTAAATCCGCAGAAAGCACCCTGTAAGGTCTGATATTAACACCTGCAAGGAGCGTCATAAGGTCATTTTTTTCAGCCGAGCTTATCAGTTTATAAGTAGTGTAGGAAAGTCCCACCGAAGGAGTGAGCAATCCGTCAAAGAAAGTATATCCTGAATAGAGGGAAACCGCATCAAGCTCGCCGGCATATCCGAAAGTCTTTCTGTAGGAAAGGGAACCATATTTGGAAGTAACTCCCACATTCAGCCTGCTCGAGTTCTCGTCCGCATACTTCACATATCCGAATCTTGCCGTGGCAGTAAGATCTTTCAACAGCCTGTACCCGCCGCCAATCTCAATTTCCTGAGTATTTCCGTAATCGAATACTGAGAAAATCGAATTATACCTGACCCTTGGTTCGCGGTAGTTATAATACAAGTCTAAATTAATTTTGGAGGTGGCTTTATACTCAGTGGTAAGTTCCAGTTTTGAAGTGCTCCAGATATTCATATCGAAGTCGTATCGGAGGTTCACGTCAATAAGTTCCGGCAGTGAGTATCCCAGTTTTGCGGATGCGAACTGATACTGCAGCGATTTTGCCCTGATAAGCAGATTGATGGGATTCAGATCATCATCCATTCTCAGCGCATTGTAGTCCTGGGTTTTGAAATTCTTATTCACATAGCTTAACCCCAGGGTCATATTATAGGGAAGGTCAGCATAGAAGTCAGCACCCGCGATCATATTCTCGCTGAAGTTCTCAATAATTCCAAGCTTTTGATAAGCCGGAGTATTAGCGCCGTAGTAGCCGGTCAGCCGGTAATCGTCATACTTAAGAGCCAGCAACCCGCCGTCAAAAGTACCGCCGGTAACACTGTTGTAGATTGGCTGTCTGCCAAGTTTCACGGTTGTAACATCGAACAAATCCCTTGCCTCAAGGAAAAGAGAGTAAACACGCAGGCGCGGATCATATTCAAGTTTTTTTGTGAAATCGTCTTCAAGGTTCATAAACGTGCGGAGGGAAAACCGGTCTTTGTTGATATTCAGATTCAGCATCTGATATGCCCGGTAATAAGTGTTTGAAATCTGCTCCGTTTCAAACCGTTCAAAAGAATAAACAGAAGAAGATATCCTTCCGTTAATATTCTGGGCAGCCGCTCCAAAAGTCAGGAACAGCAGAAAGATAATAAGTAAAATATTCTTCATATATACTTTGGTTTATTTATTAATTTCGGGTACCGGATGACTAATCTCGGTCCACGCTTTATCAAAATCAAAAGATACAAACGTCGGACTCTGCTCATTGTGGCAGTTTTTACAAAACTCCTCCCGACTGTCGGGGATAAAAAGTCCTTTTTGTTCGCTCAGTTCGCGGTTTTTCATAATGTGCAGTTCTTTATATTCCGAGCCGGGACCATGACAGGTTTCACACTGAACCCCATCGCTGATCTTAAACCTCCCGCCAAGTCTTTCAGCAGGCAGGTCAAATCCGGTCGCATGACACTTAAGACACTCCATAACCTCCACCGCCGGAACCGAATACCCCTTGTCTCTGGCTATTTGGTTTGCTTTTTCGCTTAAAAGCGTTGAAAAAGCCCTGCTGTGTGCACTTCCTCTCCAGATACTGAACTGATTTCCTTGTTTTTCGGTCTTATGGCACAATCCGCATAGCTCCACACCAACATAATTGGGAACCGTGGTAAAGTTCCCCCTTCCGCTTACGTGGAGGAAAGAAATCAGAAATCCGGACAATATAAATAGCAGAGTTTTTTTCATAAGCTTACTTAATTTGTTTTCCCTGCAAATTATATTCCACAATATGAATAGTTGCCACTGTTAAATTTTGGCAAAATTCATTGTTTCAGATAGCAATGTTTGACTCTTTGCCAAAAAAGGGAAAAACTTTCTTAAAAAATAAAAAAAGCTGTGGTAAATATGGGAAATTGGAAAGAAAGAGGGGGTGTACAAAATGTACATAAATCCCCTCTAAGTTCGGTCTGGGTTGCCTCACCTGACACCTCCGGGGAGAGGGAAAACCTGCATTTTTCAAAAACCTTTCCCTTCTGCTCCCCTTCTGAGCTTTATCTGACCTTTTCCCGGATGACCTGCAAAGCCGGGGTATGACTCATTCTTTTCACAGTTTTCCTTAAAAAAACAGGCTAAAACACCCCCAAATTTCCAATTTTCCGGTCACTTTTACTCAAAAACCGGACAAATTCCTGCCTTTTTCCATCAATTTTTTGCCATTTTTGAAACTCAGATTTTTACCCATATCGGAGGGTCCATCGAGGGAGGATCGAAGGAGGACTGAAGGAGGTTATAAATTTGTAGTAGGTGCGGTAACCGGAATTATTTGCGACTTACTACACTTTTCCTTTGATTTTGTCTCGAAAACGCCATTTGTAGTAACGTAGCAGGTGAAGCAGCTTGTTTTTCAACATTTTCAAATTTAATAACCAGCCCGGGAAATTGCACCTCAGGAAGTCATTGATTGTGAGTAAGGAAAAAGAAAAGTCCGCCGGATGGCGGACTTTTGAATGTCATAAATATGAAAATATAATTTTACTTAGTCAGAAGCATTTTCTTGGTAGCCGTAAACTCGCCGGCTTCAATCTTATAGAAATAGACGCCGCTGGCTAAATTGCTTCCGTCGAGAGTTACGCTGTACTCGCCTGCAGTCTGGAAACCGTTCTGAAGAGTGGTAACCACATTACCGAGGACGTTATAAACTTTTACCGAAACGCGTGAATCCACCGGAATCTGATATCTGATCACGGTACTTGGATTGAAAGGATTCGGATAATTCTGTGAAAGACCAAAAACAGCCGGTTTCAGACTCTCAACCTCAACCACCTTGCTGAATGAAGTCTTACCGTCATTATCAATCTGTTTCAGTCTGTAATAGAATTTACCGTTTAAGGTTGACAACTTATCAGTATAAGAATAATCTTTCGGTGCATTGCTGTTTCCCGACCCCTGAACAAAACCTATCTTATTCCAGTTCTTACTATCTGCCGATCTCTCAACATCAAACCCAAAATTATTCGTTTCCGTCGCCGTCTTCCAGTTCAGCGTAACATTATTACCGTTCTGCTTAGCAACAAATGAGGTGAGTTCAACGGGGAAAGTCGCATTAGTGGAAAATGTTGGTTTATAGTTACCACCCCCGTTACTATCATAGTGATCACCATCTGTACTTGTAACCTGAATATAAACTTCGAAAATATAGGTTTTGCTATTCGACAAAGATGATATATTAATGCTAGTTAAAGAACCCTTCCCCCATTTTTCATTTCCACTTCCTAAATCTTGAAGCATACTTCCGGTTATACCTGTAAAACTTCCACCACTTCCATCACTTGGATAAATCCTATAATATAGAATAGCTCCAGTTATATTACTACCTCCATTTTCATATGTCTTAATATCCCAGTATTCAATACCAAATGTCTGCGAATTTGAAGTAAATTCACCGAAACCTGCAGCAGCAAAATTCCCTGTGGTTGTATTCCACATAGTATAGTTTTGAACTGTTCCATTGAAATTAATCCCAATATAACTTCTCGTATCATTCCATAATCCAGATGATGCAAGCAGGTTAGTTGAACTTAAGAAAAAACCTAAAATACTGAAAAATAGTATTACTTTTTTCATACCTATTCCTTTAAATAATATATATTTATTAAACTTTTAGCGACTTTTTAGAAAAAACCATGTAAAGATATAAATAATTCAAATTATTTGCAAATTTTTTTGGGAAGGGAATGAACAGTGATGAGTGATGAGTGAACAGTGAACAGTGATGAGTGATGAGTGATGAGTGAACAGTGAACAGTGATGAGTGATGAGTGAACAGTAAACAGTTGAAGGGATGAATGGGGGAAAATTGGTTACCCTTCTACTCACCTTTCCGGGTTTGACTATAAAAGCCACCCGTTCTGGTTCCGTTCTGATCCCGTTGTGCTATCGTTCTGCTAGAACACGGAACAAGTCGGAGGACAGAGGACAGAAGACAGAAGACAGAGGACAGAGGACAGAAGACAGAAGACCGAATTAAGAATAGAGAAGAATTCCGGTTCTTTTTATTTCATCAATGAAAGGATCGGTCCCTTCAAAATCGGAGGAAAGAAAAGGGTGAGGTTCAAGAATAATATCAAATTTTCTGGTAAGTTTCATTAATTCCAACCGGGTTTCAAATCTGTCATTCTTGTACTTGTTCAGGAACAAAGCCACATCAATATCACTGTATTCATTCTGGTTTGAATTCGCATAGGAACCGAAGAGAATCGCTTTATCCAGAAGGATTCCCGCAGCAACCAGGGTTCTGCAATATTCCCTCACTATATCCTTTATTTCTTCAGTTGATCTGACAGCCATTTTCTTAAATTCTCAATCGCGTTTATATATTTATGAGTTTCTCAATTACATATTGATCTATACTATATTGTCGTAAAAATCTTTCTCCCTTAATTTGTTTTCTTCTTAGCGCACTCCAGATAATTTTTTCACAATACGTCTGGTCGTTTCTTAAATCCCGTCGATTCTCTTTTTCAATTATTTTATTGTAGTGTAATGTCATGTTAGCCTTAATAAATTTAACCCTCCCCGTCCCTCCCTTTAGAAATCCGACCCGTCGGAGGAGGGGGGATAAGGAGTAAGGGGGGGTTTTATTTTATCAGCATCAGTTTCTTTGTGCTTACGAATTCTCCGGCTATCATGCGGTAGATGTAAACTCCGCTGCTCAGTCCGAGTGCGCTTGCGGAGAGATTGTAATTGTGATACCCTGCTTCAAGTTCCTCATTCACAAGCGTAGCCACTTTTTCACCGGTGATGGAATAGAGTTCCAGTCTGACAAGACTGTTCACAGGTATCTGATATCTGATCACCGTACCAGGATTGAAAGGATTCGGATAATTTGAAGCGAGCATATATTCCGCCGGCAGGAGGTTCTCAGTTTTTACCGTATGGCTGTAAGCAAAATGTCCGTCGTTATCAATCTGCTTCAGCCGGTAAACAGAGAAAGCTGTGAAGATATTTCCATCCGTAAAAGAATATTCTTTGGCAGAATTACTGTTCCCGCTCCCGGCAACAAATCCGATTTTCTCCCAGCTGTATCCGGATGCAAGCCGCTCAACCTCAAACCCGAAATTATTTATTTCAGTTGCCGTAGTCCAGTTCAGAATCACTTTATCCCCTGCAACCTCAGCAGTAAAAGAGAGGAGTTCAACAGGCAGCGGGGCATTGATATCCGTCTCCCACAATCCCCTGCCATAAGTCCCCGCTCTGAGCTTGTCAGTACCGGTCCCGGGATAGTAGATATCCAGCTCGGTGACCACAACATTGGGAAGATTCGTATTGTAAGCAGCCCAATTGTTGCTTCCATCCTTAACATAAACCCCCAGATCCGTCCCTGCAAATAAGACGGTCTTTGATGTGATCGTCTTATAATGAATCAGACACATCACCGGAAGATTCGGGAGTCCGGTGGAGATGTTAGTCCAGCTAGTCCCGCCGTTAGAGGATTCATAAATCTTTGCGCCGTCGGTATAACCGCCGTAGCAAATCCAGAGTTTTCCCGCATCGGTATTATGCACGCCTATATATGTTATTGCATCCGAATTGGAGGGGAGGTAAGAAGAAATATCCGTCCAGTTAGTCATTCCCCCGTCAGTTGTTTTCCATAACTTAAATTTGTCGGCAGTATAAAGAACGCCGGAATTTGAAGGAGCAATTGCAAGCGAGCGGAGTTTATCTGTTGAACTGAGAATTTGGGAGGCTGATATCCAGGTGTTTCCGCGGTCAGTTGTTTTCCACACTTTATCATACCCCGCAAAAAGGGTAGTATTGCTGTTAGGATCTATAATATATGGAGTAACCCAGGCACCAGTAGGTTGTCCCCCCGGAATATTATTTGAGATCTGTGTAGTATTAAAGGTGGCAAAACCATCCGTGTTCCGGTGGATCTCCCCGTTAATATATGTGACGTACATATAGGAAGGATTCGAATAATCAACAATGCACTCCATTCCATCCCCTCCGTAAACATCCAGCCAGGATCCGGAAAATAACTTTGTTCCGTTATCCTGCAACCCGGTTAATACTTTACTTGATATAGTCTGGGATACGCCAATCCTGTAGATCTGACTTATCACCAGTCCATTGGAGAGATCAATCCAGCTGGTTCCGCCATTGGTAGTTTTATAAATCCCCCCGTCATTTCCGTCAAAGAGAGTATTTCCGTCCCGGAACGCGAGGGTATGTTTATCGCAGTGAACAACCGGAGCACCGCTCTTGTTATAAAGGAAATAACTTGTCCACATATTGCTGATAGCCCAGTTGACCCCGCCGTCTGTGGATTTCCACGTGTTAATGCCTCCGATATAAAGTATATTGGCATTAGTCGGTGATGCCGCAATACAAAGATCGTAGAACCCCTGCCCACCGCCACCACCGGAGCCGTCGCTATAGTAGCCGAGCATGTTTGAAGAAGTATTGTTGTTAACCTTTGTCCAATTTGTACCGCTATCGGTTGATCTGTAAACACCGTCCTGCCCCCCGTTCTGGTCACAAACCACCATATAAACATAGTTGGAATTATTAGGCGTTACGGCAAGTTCAGCCCTGCCGGTTACTGAAGAAACAACAATTGAAAAACTCCATGTCTCTCCGGTATCAGTTGATTTACATAGATAAATATTAGCATAGTAAATTGATGAGGCGTAGATTGTTGCCGGGCTTCCGGGTTTGAATTCCATATCAATCCACTGGGTATTATTTTCTTTTTTTACCCAGTTGGCTCCCCCGTCAGTGGTTTTATAAATTCCGCTGCTAGTTGCCGCCAGGAGAATATTATTGTTCGAGGGATGAATCAGCAATCTGTAAATCAGACTTCCGGCAGATTTATTAAAGGTAAGACCTGTGGCAGTCCATGATGACCCGCCGTTTGTTGATTTATAAACCCCCACACTGTTATTATCCCCGTTCTGTCCTCCCCCCATTGACCACATACTCCCCACATCCCTGTCCCCGGTTGCAATGTAGAGAGTGTTTGAAGTCGAGTAATTGCTGGTAATCACAATATCGCTCACACCCAAAACAGTCTCTGAATTATTGAGAATTGTCCAGTTAGTTCCGCCGTCGGTAGTTCTCCAGATTCCCCCTGACGGACTCCCGACCCAGAAAGTATTCGCATCGGTCGGATGGAATGCAATACAGTTAATCCTACCGATTCCCGCATAACCGCCGGTAGAGGAATTAGTTCCGAGATTAGTCCAGTTTTCATTAAACGAAGAAGTTTTTTCGAGTTTGTTTTTAGATGCAAGATATTTTTCATACTCCCCGGATGAAGTCACGGTCGGAAACTCACCGGTTTTTACATTAATGCGCTGTTCCCAGTAGTATTCCCATCTTTTGTACTGTTTCCAGCCGGGGACTTTCTGTTTCACTCCATCCTTGACGACAAATCCCCTGTCAACATTAAGAGAATTCCAGTAGTTATCGTTGATTGTCTTGATATCGTAAAAATTGGAAACCGATTTGCTGTTTGGTTCAGGAATTATCTGACTGAGGATTGTTACCGGGAGAAAAAAGAGAAGAAAAAAAGTAATCAGGATGTGTATATTTGTTTTCATAACACCTCCAAAAATAATAGAACAAAAAAAGAAGCTATTTAGTTCATTCTTTATTTCAATAATAGAAACTACTTTATTAGATATTAATTTCTCAAACTATATACCGACAAGACAGAAGCCGGGAAAGAGATAATGAATTAAAGAAATCTGTGAGAATCGGGTGTTTTAATAATCTGTGGTTAAGTTTTTTACCACAGTACGAGGCGTCGCATCACAGATTAATTCAGCGCGTCACATTGCGGTTATGTGTTTTTGCATAAAGTTTCCCCCCTTTGCAGAAGAAATTTCCCCCCTTTAATTAAAGGGGGGATTTAAAAGGGGGGTTTTGAATTTAAATATTCAACCTCTGCAATTTAATTAGCGCTTTCTCAATCTTATCTACTACTTTATTAATATTCCCGTACACTTCATCATCTGTATATCTGACAAATGTCAGACCATAACTCTCCAGGTATTTTTGTCGTTTTTTATCATACTCGATTTTTTCTTCACTCTCAAAATGATCATCACCATCTATTTCTATTGCCAGCTTAAGATTGGGACAATAAAAATCAATTACATATTGATCTATACTATATTGTCGTAAAAATCTTTCTCCCTTAATTTGTTTTCTTCTTAGCGCACTCCAGATAATTTTTTCACAATATGTCTGGTCGTTTCTCAAATCCCGTCGCTTCTCTTTTTCAATTATTTTATTGTAGTGTAACGTCATGTTAGCCTTAATAAATTTAACCCTCCCCGTCCCTCCCTTTAGAAATCCGACCCGTCGGAGGAGGGGGGATAAGGAGTAAAGGGGGGTTTTACTTTATCAGCATCAGTTTCTTTGTGCTTACGAATTCTCCGGCTATCATGCGGTAGATGTAAACTCCGCTGCTCAGTCCGAGTGCGCTTGCGGAGAGATTGTAATTGTGATACCCGGCTTCAAGTTCCTCATTCACAATCGTAGCCACTTTTTCACCGGTGATGGAAAAGAGTTCCAGTCTGACAAGACTGTTCACAGGTAACTGATAACTGATCACTGTACCGGGATTAAACGGATTCGGATAATTTTGATTCAAGGCAAACGTCTTGGGAACATCAATTTCCGCCTCAACTATTTCGCTGTAGTCAAATGTACCGTCGTTGTCAATCTGCTTCAGCCGGTAATTGTACTTCCCGCTGTTCAGTTTTTTGTCGGTAAAGGAGTACTCCTTAAGCGAATTTGAATTCCCGGAGGCTTTCACTTCGCCGACCGACTCCCAACCCCCCTCCTCCGGTTTCCCCCCTTTGACAAAGGGGGGAGTAAGGAGGGTTCTCTCCACCACAAACCTGTTGCTGCTCACTTCCGTTTTCGTTGACCAGTTAAGCGTAACATCGCGCCCCGTTACCAGTGCAGTGAAAGAAGCCAGTTCAACCGGCAGAGGATTTTCAGAGAAACCGGCAATCCCGAACTCGCTGAAGCTGTTCAGAGCAGGATAACACCACTTTAAGATAGGTGCCCCGGTTACATCAGTAGGAACGCCAATATCTTCCCACTCAGAATTTGCATTATCCCGCTTCAACAAGTGCAGCGTTGAATAGTCGTTTACCGTACCACACTCTGACACATCTGCAGAGAGGCAGTAAACCCCATCCACCGTACCACTGTTTACCGTAACATTCCAGTAAACCAAACCGAGGTTGAGCAAACCACCGGGGAGAGTACCCCCTGCGTTCCCCTCTATTTTATCAATAGTCAGATTCAGATCTGTTGAGTTTCCTGCGGGGAACTGCAGAGTTATCCCGGTTCCTGTAAAACCAAGGGGTTCCAGGACTCCCGCATTAATCGTCTGCGAATTACTTGTATTTGGAATCTTTCTTACTTCCATGTTATCAACAAAAACTTCGTTGTCGGCGTTATTCACAGTTGACTCCCCATAGAGCCCTATCTTCACATCCCCCGTATATCCGGTAAGCGGAATAGCTATTTTTGTGAAAGTTCCGTTAGTTGAAATATTATTATAAACATAGGGGGAGCCGGCATTATCCCACAATCTCAATGTATTTGCGGCACTCCAGGTCACACCATTATCGGTAGAAATTACCACTGCAAACTTATCATCTGTTCCGGTAAGTTCCGGCGGATCTGAAGTACCATATTCATTAATAGACAAATCAAACCTCAGCTCAAAGTTTACTGCACCGGTCCCCAAACTTATTGTTGGTGTCACCAGCCAGTAATATAATCCAGTGCTGTAAATGTTCACATCCGCTGCATAACCAAAAGAGGATACAGTATTTCTCCAATCTTCCTGATACCAGGTATAAGAGTCTTCTGTTAGAATACTCGGTGAAGCCAGAATCCCCTCATAAGTTTCCCAGCCAAAGGGGGGAACGGTATTTTCAAACTCCTCCGTGAAAGGGGGTGTCAGTTTGTATCCCTCAATAGTTAAAACCCCTGATACATTATTCACGCCGTCCCAGAAATTTCCGCCGCCTGCATTAAATCCACCGTAAACATAAGAATCATCTGCAAGCCTGAAGCGGGATGCATAGTAGTAAGTACCGGGAGGTAAATCCTCTCCGGCCGCGAGATAATACTCATCATTATTTCCGGTGTTTACATTAAAGTCCGCCTGAATCCAAACCCCTCCGGACCATGTAGAGGGATCCGTATTTTCATTGTTGAAACCAATCCAGCATGTTAATGAAGGAGAGATAGTTGGTAATGTTGTAACATCCGGAACATAAACTCGGGCGTAGAACGCCTCGTTATTTCCTTCATCAATCGTTGCAGATTGCGGGTGCTGCAGATTAGCCCAGGTAATTGAGTTATCTTCAACTGTCAGAACTCCCGAAACATAAGTTGTCCCGTCCCAGAATCCTCCGCCTCCCGCACTGTATCCTCCGTACTGATAACCCGCCCCTTCAGTTATCATCCAGCGGCTTGCGTAGTAGTATGTTCCTGCTGCGAAATTAGTCCCAAGCGTTGCGGTATATTCATCATTATTTCCGGCATCCCCCTGAAACGTGGCGGATATCCAGTTAGTCCATGTATTCGGATTTGTATTAGAAGTACTGTACCCTATCCAGCATTGAATCCCACCTCCCTGTCCCGGAGAGTTTGTTACGAACGGTTCATAAACCCGGGCATAAACAGACTGCCCGACAATCCCTTCCTTAATAGTGATAGAAGCGGGATGCTGCAGGTTTGCCCAGTCAATAACGGGGGCTGCGTAAGGATTCTCAACCGCACCGATTGAGGGATTCGTTCCGCTGCGTGCATCTCCGAAGTAATCTACGGTTACTCCTGAAACCGGCGTACCTGCCATTAGTACCGGTGAACCGGACATAGGTTTCAGATTGTCAAATGCCTTAAAATCAGGATTAGCGGAAATTGAATTTACGTCTTGTCCGGATGCGGTTCTCCAGTCTGGCAGAGAAGTAACATCCCCGGCAAAATATCCGAGCACTCCCGCATAATTCCCGCCGGTATAGACATAATAGTCATTATAATTTATATTTGTAAAGGACGAATTCGGAGCATTGGAATAGATTGAATAGGCTTTATCGCCAGTATTGAATGTATTTATAATTCCGTTAACAAAAATGTTATTCCTCAAGTCAACATCCGTTGCAGCAGAGCCGACATAAATACACGTAGAAATTGTAGCAGCATTCCTGTTAGCGCTTCCGGCCAGATTAACCGAGTTATTATAAATCTTATACCCCCCGCCTGAGGTAACCAGTATTCCCACTGTCGGAAATTTTGAATTAAAATCTATATCACTCCCCCCGATTATATCATACAGAATATTATTGGCTACTTTTACATTGCAGGAAGAATTGGAAGTATTGAGCATAATTCCCCTTCCGCCAAGACTTGTAGTCATTGAAGTCGGTTTTATGGAATAGATTTTATTTCTTTCAATATCAGAGTTTGTAACATCGGGACCAACAATAATTCCATATGGAATGTTGCTGTCTTCCAGAATATTAAAAACAGTATTTTGTGAAACCGTTGCTCCGGTACAATATTCAAACGAAATACCTGAATGGCGTATTGATGATGAGGTAGTCTCCGAACCGATAATATTTCCGGTTATAACTAAATTATCGTTTGCCCCCAGGGTTGACCCTTTAACAAGTATTCCGTAATAAGCATTTGTAAAAAGGTTGTCAATAATTGAAATGTTATCGTTATCGGCACCAGATGAATTTGAAGATACGCCCCCTATTTGAAGAGCATACGAATAGACAGGTGTACCCCCGGAATTACCCATTGTCCCGGTACGTATAGTACAGTTTCTGATAGTGATGTTGTTACAACCTAATCCGGTCCCCTCGCTGATAATCTGAACGGCAATTCCATTTGAAAAATACCGGTAATTATAAAAATCAAGATAATTACCGCTCCCTTCGAATCTGCCGTCTATCGTCACATTCCGGGCACCATACAACCTAATCATTCCCTGATTAACCGACCCGTAGATAGTTCTTAACACCGCTGCGTCGGGCTGGATGGTTAAAGTATATAAAGCCTCTTCAAGCTGACGATTCAAAGAAACCTGTCCGGTTTCGATAATGTCCGAGGTTATCTTTACGGTAATATTCCCGGTAATTATCCCCTGGTTTATAGCGTCAAAAAGTCCTCCAGTTTGTGATAATGAAGTAAAGGTTTGCCCCTCCCCCACCAGGATCACACCTGATAAAGATTTAATAATCGTATAACTGCTAGGAGAAGTCGGAGGGGTTGAAGCCGCCGGAGGATCAACAGTAAATCCGGAAGCTCCCTCCAAGGGATAGCAGGTCACGCTTTGAACTGCTGAAAGATCCTGTGCAACAATGTAATAACTCACTACATCATTCAGCACGGCTCCGGCTCCGAAAGTAAATGTGTACTGATCGCTTCCAATTGACACTCCCTGCACACCGGTCCAGCTTCCGGAATTAATTTTCCAGTAAAGCATCGGCAAGCCCGTACCCGAGGTCGGCACACCTGTAGCATCTGTGATTGTTGCTGTAAGCACTCTGTCGGTACTTAAAGAAGTGTTAGGCAGAAGCGTGTATGTAATAACCGGAGGAGAAATATCAATGTACGTAAAGGCACCTTCATCCGCGCCGATATCAGGGGTGGTACCTGAGCGCAGCTCCCCGTCAATATCATCAGTCACGGCAAACGGGGTGGTTACAACCAGTGCTCTTGATTCAGCCAGGGTTGGGATTGCGGGATTAAGATGCAGGTTAAAGATCCCGGAAGTACTCAGGAACGGAACATTTTCAGTAACGGAATTCTGGTCCTTGTTAACCATTCTTGTTTTATAAGCCTCAAGCGTCTGGTCTGAATTAGTCCGGTCGTAAAATATCAGATTCTTTGCTGAAGGAGTACCGGCATAGTAAATATTGTTGTTTGAATTGGGAGACAGGTTCGTGTAAGTCGTATTATCCCTGTAAATTGCAACTGCCCTCGCACCCGTAGTCACATCGGAATTGTTGACAAAAATGTTATTCCGTAAATCGACTGTAGAGGCGTTACTTAATATATACAGAGCAGCGCTTTCATTAGAAGCAACTGCAGAGGTGTAATTAATCAACACAGAATTATTAAAAACATAATTACCGCCGCTTCGCAAATAAATACCGGTTACATTAGTATATCTTGATAAACCCAAACTGGGTATTGCTGACGGTGCCCGTAAATCATAAATAAAATTATTGAAAATGTTATTCGTTGAACCGCTGTAGGATTTAATCCCCATAACCTGCATGTATGAGGTACCCGTATAACTCAAATCGTGTATATTGTTTTTATAAATAGTATTTGTTGAACTATTGGCGGCAATCGCTATACCAATAACATCCCCCGTTGCAGTAGTGAAACCATAAATATGGTTCGAGTAAATATTGTGAGTGGCTCCGTTATTGATTTTAATGCCGATAATATCGTTGGTATAGACAGTTAAAACAAAGTCAGACATTGTATTTCCATAATAGCTTGCCGAATTTGCACCCCCGTCATTCTGGAATATTCCCGCTATTGCAAAATCATTTATGAAATTGCTGAAAGAAGTATTAAAGACCTTGAAGTTCTGATTGTACTCCATTCTAATACCGTAAACGGAATTTCCAAGATTACTCCCAATATTGGAAATTACACTCGATCCGCCATCCAAATTACCCACCTCGTTACCGCTGTCATAAAAAGAAGCACTCATTCCCCTGAAGTAGTAAGCCATATAACAGTCCTGAACGGTATTATTGTAGAACAGGTTATTCATGTTTTTTCCGTCATTTGAAGTTGCCTGAGAATAAACATACACTCCCCAGGAATAAACATACCCCTTATTCATATAAATAATACAATTCTTAACTAAATTATTCCGGCAGCCATCCTCGGATTGCCCTTTCAGGAATATCCCGATTTCAAGATCATCATCAGTAGTACTTCCAGTAATCTGTCCCGCATCTCTGATATCTAGTCCGTCAAAAACAACGTAATCGGAGCCGTCGAGTCTGAAAGCCGCATCTCCACCGCCGGCGGTTCCCGAAACACTGACGACAGGTTTTGTTCCAGAACCACTCTGCCGGAAGGTTATGTTATTAGAAGAAGTTCCGGTAGCGGTAATAACCAGCGGAGCCACCTCATTAAAAGTCTCCCCGTCGGGAATCTGGAAGATGACTCCCCCTTCCCCGACGCCCACAAGGTTCAGATCTGCTATTGCAGAAGTGAAATTCGTATAGTCTCCCCCCACGGCAGTAATAGTTTTTATACCAGTTAAAGGATTTCTGATAGTCAGATAACCGGCGGGATTGGTAGCGGAGGGAATATCCTCCCCCCCTCCATCCTGGGGAAGGAATACGGTACACTGTCCGTCAACCTGATGGTTTTCAGTAGCCCCGCTGCTTATATCATAAACAAGCCAGAAATAATTATTACCGCTGGATAAATTTTGCACCCCGTTAAACTGGATTGTTCCCGATGGATTAGTGATGGTGCTTGCGTATGGAGTTCCTGTAGAGAAACCGGTTGTGGTAGTATAAAACACCCTTGCATTGGAAATATCCGCAGACGAAGTTGTTCCGGTCATATTGAAAGTAATCGAAGATACATTTATCGGACCCGTAGTCCCCGCAGCAACGACCTTAAGCCTTACTATCGGCTGATTGACCGTCCCCTGCATTACCAACCCGCTCCCAGCCTGTTCAGTCGTGGAAGATACTATGGACATATTAGTTTCCGGACTGAAAGTAATCTGGATATTTGCCCGGGAAGTGGTTTTATAACCATCATCCATTGGAAATGAGGTCTCGCTGTAATCATAGGAAGTCATATAATCCGGACTGGTTGAGGTATACCGGAAAGTCGGATTATCGATAATTGAAGTTCCATTCCGGTTTTCCCAGTAAATAATAATATTATTACTATTATTAAAAACAAAATTTCCGTAAAGAGTAATTTCCTTCCAGCCGGTTGAAGACATGCTCATGCTAACATCCCCTTCATATACAAGCGTCATTGTTGAGGGATCTGGCTTCGCATTTGTAAGTACGGTTTCGGTAGTATGTTTAATATATATTTTCTGATTGTGAAGAGTGTAAGTTCCGGAAGCACCACCGAGACTTCCAACATAGTAAGCCAGCTTTGAGACCACACCCATTGCATTATACCCGGCAGAATTGATTTCTGCTTTCGTAAATAGAGTTGCAGACCAGGTATATTTATAGTAACCATAAAACGGGACGTTACTTTGATTGGACGAACCCGAACCAATAGTTACAGTAGTTTGTCCTTCTGTTGTTCCTGTTGGAAGCAGAAATAAAAGAAGAACAAAGAGGGTATTTCCAAAGAACGACCTGAAAAAATTATAACTTTTACACATAACTCACTCCAATAAATGTTGAAAAAAACAGATTCTCACGATCCCCGCACACTCTTAAAAGGAAAAGGTAAAGGCAGAGGTAAAGAAAATCTCTTTACTAATTGCCTTTGCTTATTCCCTTAATCTCACATCTTACACATCGAACTAAACTTTCTCCATATTTAAAAACTTAACCCACCCTGTCCCGATTCTTTATCTGTCGGGTTTATGTCGGGTTTATGTCGGGTTTAGTTCCTTTTAAAATATATTTTGTATTTCTTCCTGTAATCCCAACTTTTTCAAGAATTTCCCTCTCAACCAGTGGTTTAATTTCTCTTAATATAGTTCTATCAGAAAGATTTAATAATTCTTGTAATTCTTTATTTGAAGCGCTCCCAATTTTTTTAATAAAAAGCACGATCTCAATTTGCTGTTTACTAATGCCTAAGCGCATCAGGTTCTGCTCATTCAGAGTATCCTTAAAAACGGTTACAGAGACTCCTCCAAACTCTTCAATTATTTGAGGTTCCGGAAGTCCCGCATCTCTGCAAGAAGAATAGATTTTAAGAGTCCCTCTCCCCCATGTATCAATGTAACCCCCTTTAAAACAAACATCTGCAATTACCGGATTTCGTAAAATTGAAGGATGAGTCTTTTTTAATAATTCAGAGGTCAGGCTCTCAGGAAGTTTTCCTTCATTCCAAATTTTTATCATATTATTATAAACTCTAATCTGAATTTTTGCACCCATATAATCTCTATGAACCAAAGCATTCAGAAGCATTTCTCTTATGGCTGCAACAGGGTATTCACCACGTTCAACTCTGTGAACGCCTTCAAAATCAATTTTTTTAATTAAAAACTTATTATTTAACTGTAATAGAACCGTATCAATGAGTTTCACCATATTTCCCTCTTCCACTTCCTGGAACAACAGATCCACATCATCATCCTGAAATCTTCCAATTTGTATCATTACATTCGGATAAAACCTGTTTGGATCATGACCAAACAGGATAATAGCAGCTCTTTTTAGTTTATCTCCTTCAACTAATCTTAATTTATCCAAAATTTCAAATAAATTCAAATCTTTAGTATCAGGTAATCTTCCTGATTTTTCCCCGCTAATAAGTAATTTACGAACACTACTTTCATCTATATCATTTATAGAAGCTCTTTCTTCAATAACATCATCCCAGGTTCGCCCCCCTTTTTTCAGCAAAAATTCTGTCAATGCACTGCCGGATAAAGAATTGTTTGTGCTACCCATTCTAATGTAATATCTACCCTTAAATGAGATAGCTACGCTCTGCGGTTCAATCTTAATTTCCAAATAAAATAATCTGTTTCTTTCCAGTAAATTAACTTCCGGAACAATTCCCAGATAATTTTTTATTTTATTGGGAATTTCTTCCATTAATTTAGTATACCCCTTTACTCCCTTAATCCTTCCTAAATCATCAATTCCTATATACAGAATTCCCCCTTGAGCATTAGCAAATCCGCAAATCCACTCCAGGAATTCATCCCGCCAAATCAGTTTGAATTCTATTTTCTGATTCTCATTCACTTTTTCTAATCCAGAATAGTAAATAGTGTTTATAGTCATTTATTGTTCTTAACCCACCCCGTCCCTCCCTTTAGAAATCCGACCCTTCGGAGGAGGGGGAATAAATTTTCCCCCCTTTAATTAAAGGGGGGATTTAAAAGGGGGGTTTTACTTAAGCACTACCATTTTTTTAGTTGATACAAAATCACCCGCAACCAGGCGATAGATATACGTTCCGCTGGCGAGTGCGCTTGCATCGAACGGGACAGTATAATTCCCTGCCGGCTGATTTTCATCAACCAGTGTGGTAACCAGTTCACCGGTGATTGAGAAGATCATCAGTTTAACCTGACTGTTCACGGGGAGCTGATACTGAATTTGTGTAACAGGATTAAACGGATTGGGATAGTTTTGCGAAAGTGCAAAAGTATTTGGAACTTCAACTTCAACTTCCACAACCGGACTATACTCAAAAGTACCGTCGTTGTCAATCATTTTTAGTCTGTAAGAATACTTACCGTCTGCAAGATTCTTATCCGAGAAAGAATATTCCTTAGGTGAGTTGCTGTTTCCTGAAGCATTAACTTCTCCAACTGCTTCCCACAATGCATTCTGACTTCCGTCCTCTGTCTTCAGACTTCTCTCTACAACAAACTTATAGCTGTTTACTTCCGTCTTAGTTGACCACTTCAGTTCAATTTTCTGTCCCAAAGGAAGTGCAGTAAAGCCGGCAAGTTCAACAGGGAGTGGATTTGCTCCGTCATCAATTCCGAATACAGAGAAAGTTGTAACCTCAAACTCGGCAAAATGGTCTGTTGTATTAATGGTTGTAGGAATAACAGTCCATATTCCGTTTCCGGAATTAGGCCTTCTGTTCACGCGCATATTTGCTTCCGTAAATCCTCTGAGTTCTGTAGACGGATTATAATATAACCTAACAGTTGCAGTCCAGCTGTTTCCCGGGTCATCGGGATGGATGGAGAACATTCTGTCGATACCCCAGTCAAGTGGATTTCCGGAATTATCAACGGCTCTCCTGCCGGGGAAATAGTCAAATGTTATTGTATTCGGGAATACAGCACCGCCATTATCAGTCCAGATTATTTTTCCGATAATTTTTCCGTCAACGCCTGTGAATGTCTGCGTTACTGCGTCCCCCGGAGTTTCGATATCCACAGTAGTGGAAGCTTTTCCGGTGGCAATATATTCATCCGCACCAATACAAACCGGTCCGTTGGTAATAGAAGTAGAGCGTGCATCACCATCAATATCCGGGGTTATCGAAGGTCCATTATTGATTACCATCGGTACTCCCTGACCAAATGGAATAAAAGAAGTATTCAGAATATGCAGATCATAAGGGTTAAAGTTGCTAACAAAAGCAGGATTAACGGCAAATGAATTCATTTCCCTGGAACCTCCTAAGTTTATACGTAATGCAGTTATTGTTTGTATGGAATTGGTTCCATCATACAATAATAAATGTTTGGTATCTGCATTACCCGAGTAGAAAATATTGTTATCTGATGAAGGAATTCTTGCTCCTATCCCGGTTGCAGAAACTCCGAATGATACAGCTTTGGATGAAGCATGATCACTCACACTGCTTAAATTAACAAAAATATTGTTATGGATTGTCAGATCCGAGTTACCTGAGGTAGCGGAATAGAGTGCAGCAGTTCCAAAATAGTTTGTTGTTTGTATGGTTGCTGCATCCAGATATATAGTATTATTTATTAACCATACACTGTCTGCGCTATTGAGTTCAATTCCGCGTATTCCATAAGCAGTAGAACTTGCTGTAGCAGTATATCCCGGATTTTTTAAATCGTAAATCATATTTCCTATTATATATACATTATTAGGAACTGCTGATGCAATATTATGCAGAATACCTCTTGCTGTCCCGGTAGTTGTTGTACTTGCCTGCAAATCATATACTTTATTGTTCTTGACTATCACATAATTACCGGAAGTCAGCCAGATACCATACACAACTTGTGTTGTAGTTCCGGCACCTTTTATTCCGTGAATTATGTTGTTCTGTATAGTATATTTTTTGCTTGTATTCACCGTAAAGGTCCCAATTCCCACAACATCGTTTGTCGAAGTTGTATTAGTATTATACAAGTTACGGATTTCGCATTTCTCAATGGTTGCTCCATCCTGTGCATCCAAAAAGAATCCGCGTAAACCTGCTGCAGTTGTTGAGAGCGTCATATTACCAATATCATTATACCCAACAGTATTACCTCCTGAATAATCTGCATCGCACGTAATCAAATTATCAATGTCTGGATATGTACCATTCATACCGGAAATATATACTGCAATTTGCGTGGAGTCAATTTTAAAGTTTTTAAATGTATTATAACTGACTGTACCGGAAGTATTTGTTACACCTGTATAACCGCCACCGCTTGTTCTTATTCCTCTGAAGTTATGAGGATTGGGTGCAAGTGCACTTCCGGTTAGTTTAAAGTTTTTAATAGTGTTATACATTACTCCGTCAGTACCGCTGAAATTCGCCATAAAGTAGAAGAACTCAAACTGAAGATTTCCTGAAGTATTACCTGAATTATGAGCAATATCAATACCGTCAAAAGTATGATAATCAGTTCCAAGCAATATAACTACCTGATCTGCGCTCCCTGAAGCAGAACCGTTTCTTGAACCATTTCTTGGGGACAGCGTTACTGTACCACTTTCTTTTTTGATAGTAACTGTATTTGTCGCACTAGTACCGGCAATATTTAAAAGATGAATAATATCGTCGTAAGTTCCATTACGGATACTTATTTCGACAGGACCTGATACACCGTTAAAATTCAATGCCTGGGCCATTTGGGAGGGTGTTGACCATGTAGGTGCAAGTCCTCCGACAGTATAGCTTGTGCCATTGAGTGGAATTATTGATTGCGGAGCAAAAGTTAATTTATAATCGCTCGCGGGCGCATTGGCTATAGCGTTAAAAGGATATGCCATCGACTGATGAAAATTAGTACCTGCGCCACCAACATTCACACTGATAAATGTACTCCAGACACCTGATGCGGTCGCATCATTCATTCCAATGGAGGCAGCGGCTGCATTTGGAGCACCCATCGTTCCATATACAAACTCCATTTTCCCGTCGTGTTCGTATAGTTTGAGTTGGAACTCGGCATTTGGTGCGGCAGCGGCATAGTTCCACTTAACATTTTTCCACTCAACAGTCAGAACTTGGTTTGGTGTTGTTCCGGATAATTTATAAGTGACATCTGTTGCTACATCAACGACAGCGAGATCATGCCAGAGTGGAGCAATAACCTTTCGCAGTGCCCCGTTTAATGCATCTGTTACAGTAGCAGAAGCAAGATCAGAACCAAACCTTATGAAACCATTGGTTGATACCTGGAATTGAGTGTATTCAGTTCCGCAATAATAAAAACTGAAGCCGATGTTTTCAGCAGTGGAATAGCCTTCATCATTATAAGGACTGGTTCCATTCCATGTAAAAGTCGAAGCTCCCGACAGGTATTCCCAGCTTGCAGTGCTGCTTGTTAAAACATAATTCAGCTTTGTAACAAGATTGATAACATAATTGCTGCCATCATTTGAAATGTAGTTAACAGTATAAAAATCAGCATCCGCTTCAGCGGGTGCACTCATTTGCTGGATTGTTGTATATGCATAGTATTCAACAACAGATTGCGTCCGGGCGATTGTTGCCCTTAAAACATTCCCCCCCATATCAGTACTTGCCTGAACGGTTTGGCTGGTTGCCCAGTCATCCGTGGTGTACCGAACCCATACTTTTTCAACAGTGCTTTTTGCACCTGACATCTGGACATCAATGTAAAGATTAGTTGCATCAACAGAATGGGTAATACTGTTAATATTTACGGGAGCCTGTGCACCATTATTGAAAATCGCAAAGTCAGCATCGTTACCTGATTGTTTCTTGCTTTTAATAACATACCAGTTACCATTTTGAACAGCCCAGTAGAAAGCACCTGCATCGTTCATATTAGCATGATATATCGCCGTATATTTTGTTCCGTCACCCGGATGACTAACATCTCCGCCTGATCCGACGTACCAGAATCCGGAACCGTCAGAATTGGAAGATGTTTCACCAAATTTGAAGTAAAGATTATTATCGGCAGTAGCCTGAAATTGCCATTTGTAGGAACTCCCAAGAGAAACTCCACCCTGGGTGCCGGTTGTCCAGTCCCAACCCGAACCCCAACCATCACCAAAAATATAGTCAGGACTCGTTTGTCCATAAACATTCAGCGTCATTCCTGTTATAAGGAAGATGGCGCAGATAAGAATCAATCTTTTCATTTTGATACCTTTCAGTTTGTTAAATAAATCGTTAAAATTGCTGACAGGGTAAGACAAAGTGAACCGGTGAAGAGCAGTGTGTTCTTAACGATTTTCTTTTTTCTTTCTGCCTGTTTGTAGAGTTCGTTATAATCGTGGTCAACTTCGTAATCGCCGTGATTAATTGACCAGCCGTTGATTATTGTTTTGTCACTCATCTATGTCTCCTTCTATTTTGGATTGTTGTTAGTTAATTATTTTCATAAACTTAATTTTCTTTATGGAACCCGGAATTCTTAACCGCCATGTAACGCAAAGTTCAATGCAAAGTAACGCAGAGTTTTAAAAGTGATATACAATTCTTTTGATTCCATCTTTCATACTCTTTACATTAAAATTCAATAAAAGCCCAAGCTTGCAACCGGATAATTTTAAGTATGTTAAGACCTGTGCAAAAAATATTTCATTTACTTCTATTACTGCTTTTATTTCTAGAATAACTTTGTTTTCAACTATTAAATCAACTCTATACCCCGCATCCATTTTAATTTCCTTGTAAACCAGAGGCAAGGCTTTCTGTCTTTCAACCAAGAGTCTTTTTAATTTCAATTCATAAAACAGACATTCTTCATAGGAACTTTCCAGTAACCCGGGTCCCAGGGATGAATGGACCGTCATTGCAGCACCAATTACTAAATTACTTATTTCATTTTCTGTCATAGAATTCCGTTTTACTTTGCGCACTTTGCTATTAACTCTGCGTTACTTTGTGGTTAAATCATCTGAACGCCAAGTCTTAATGCTTATTTTATTAATACCATCTTCTTAGTATTTACAAATTCACCTGCGATGATTCTATATATATATGTTCCGCTGGCGAGGTAGGTTGCATCAAATTTAACTTCGTAACTTCCTGCCTGCTTCTCTTCCTCCACAAGTACTGCCACTTCATTCCCGAGTATGTCGTATATCTTTAACGTTACCTTGCTGTCTGCCGGTAACTGATATGCAATTACGGTAACGGGATTGAATGGATTGGGGTAGTTCTGCTGAAGACCGAAGGTCAGAGGCCGGAGGTTATCTGCCTGAATTTCATTGCTGTATGTAACCGTACCATCGTTGTCTGTCTGTCTTAGACGGTATTTAAGGTTCATGCTTAATTTTGAGTTTGGATTATGTGTGAATGTGTACTCCTTAGGGGAGTTGCTGTTTCCGTTGCCGGCAACAAATCCCGCGGTAGTCCATTCTTCGGTAATGCTGTTACGGGTTTCTATATAAAATCCGTAGTTGTTTACTTCAGTAGCTGTTGTCCAGTTAAGTGTAACAGAGTTGCCAGCCGCCATTGCGGAGAATTTAGTGAGTTCAACGGGGAGAGCATAACTACCTGTGTGGAAGGGACCTCCACCCAAGGCAGAGAAATCTACTGGTGGATTATCACTTGGATTGGAAACTCCGGGATCTCCGGGGATACACTCGTTTGAAAAGTATCCAGTACCACTTACAATAATTGCAAAGAGACTAAGATTCTGAACATTCGTTACTCCTGCAAAGGCAGCAATGGGGATTTTCAGTTCAACACCTCTTAGCGAATCGGAGTCAAATCCGTTATGATATGCAACTGTTAAATTTCCGGTTCCTCCGAATACTGACGCTGTGTTAAACTCACCGCTTAATCCGAGCTGGTTAGATGTGTTACCTAAATAGCCCTGTCCTAAAACAGCAGTACCACTCCCATAACGGCAGGCATCAACATAAAAGTTAGTTGATGATGTTCCTTCATTAAAAGCAAGAGCAAAGTCAACATCAAAGTCCATCTTTGCACCGCCTATATTCTTAAATACACCGGCATCCGAGCCACCATTGCCAAGAGTGTTGCTGCCTCGTCCGCTATAACCGGAGAAATTAAAGAAAAGAATAATATTATCATTACTGGTAATTTCACCGGTCAATCCGATATAGATATCGGTCGCATCGTAATAGTATTTTAATGACTTCAGTGTGTTATCCGAACCGAAACCATCCTGTCCGCTTGTAAAACGACCAATGTTAGAATACTGAGATTCAGACATATATCCATCTATTGAAGGAGTATTATTCATAGCGGCATAAATATCTGCCTTGCCATACCCCCAGGTGGAATTGGGATAAACCTCCGTTACTGATTTACTGGTATTATTCTGAAGTGCATCCATAACATTCTGTGGAGTTGCAGTAGGATTTTTTTGCAGATACAATGCACCAAGTCCTGCAACCAGAGGGCAAGCCATGCTTGTTCCCTGCATAACATAGTAATTAACACTTCCTCCAACCGTACCATCATTATCTATATATCCCGGATCTGGAGTTGTGTAAACATCCATATCTCGTAATGAAATTATTGCAGAGCCCGGACCGGTTATGTTAGGTTTCATTACACCACCATTAACTCGAGGACCGCGACTGGAAAAATTGGCAATCTGATTCAGTGAGTTCTGACCATTATAACTCCACAGACCAGTTTCATCATATGCAAACCAACCGGTTCTGGATACATAAGCCCCAACGGAAATAACGTTATCTGCAGTTGAAGGCTGACCGATGGTGTAATAAGGATCGGGAGATTGAAAAGTTACATATCCGCTGGCATAAACAACGTAAATATGAAAATCGGTAGCTGTTGAAGAAGGATTATAAACTCTTAAGTAATATGTTCCCGGTGCCTGCGAACTGACTGTTCCGGAATATTGTGATTCAGTTCCCCGTGAGCTTTCCGTTGTAGGATCATATCCCGAAGGTATTTGAACATAACTTGAATTATAATATGTAAGATCTAAATTTCGTCTTTCTGATCCGTCATACCAGACAAGATTAAAAACAGGAGCAAAAGTTGCAGCCATATTTATCTGAATATATGGTGAGTAACTTGTACCTGCTACTGTACCCGAGTAGTGTTTATTAGCTGCGGCTTCGTTTCCGGCTGAAACGAAACAGGTTACTCCCTGACCAACAGCCCAGTCAAATGTCTGTTCGACTGAAGAGGAGCCGTCATGATGATCATACCACCCGCCGTAACTCATGGTAATTATATCCGCACCATAAGTGTTGACTGCTGCTGTAACTGCTTGTATCATAGCAGTACTGGATGCACTGGAGGTTGCATCACTTCCGATTTTAAGAAATATCAAATCGGCATTTGGAGCGGTTCCTTTGAAACTTCCGGTTCCGTTAACTGAATTATATCCGTCGCTTAATGTTCCTCTGCCAAGAACCGATCCGGTCACGTGCGTACCGTGACCCGAGACTGTATTCTGAACATCATCATCCAGGGTGGGGTAATTTGAATAATCCTTCTTCTGATAAGTGGCAGGGATATCAGTCCCGTCATAATAACTGTCAAGTCCCGAATCCAGGACGGCTACTTTTACACCTGTCCCTGTGTATCCCTGAAGCCAGACTTTATCAGCCCCAACTGATTTATATCCATTGTTGTTATGGGGAAAATTTTCTTGTTCGGTTGAAGCAATCCTTTTAACCGTTTCGAGTGAAAGTGTCTGAATGAATTTATCAGCAGGCATCTTCGCGAGTATAAAACCGTAAGGATGATTTTTAAGCGGAGGAATCCATGATTCAATATAATATTCGATACCGAGATTGCTTAAAGCTTCAAGTTCCACTGATGTTGGATAGTTTTCATAGTAGAGGGCAACAAATGTGGTTGCCTGGTCTTTAGTTATCGTGTTCTCGAGCAAGGCTTTGTTTTTTGTTATCACTTTTTCAACCAATAAACCGGTTAGAATTTTGTATTTGAGCGGGTACGAAAGTTTCTCAATTTGTGAAACTTCGGTAACGACTTCATACTGAGCAAACAGTGAAGCAGAGAAAAGTAATACAACGATAAGGAGTATTGTCTTTTTCATCTTTTTACCTCATATATATGTTGTTAAATTGTTAATTTTATTACACATATAAGTTTCATCCATCACCCGGTTATTTATATTCTTCATAAATTCTAAAAACTTCACACATTTTCTTTATCCGGAGATCCCCTCCCTTTATGAGAGGGGGTAACCGGTGGTTTTCTCTAAAATCCCCTGCCGCCTTAGCGGAGTAGTCTGCGGATGCAGACTAAAGGTGTGAGGTTTGTAATAAAAAATCAATGTCCCCGTCCGCCTATGCCGGACGTGAGGAGGAGTACTAAAATCAAAATGACTGCTGTGAACAGGGAATAAAGAATGTTCAGAGCTATACGCTTCATTTTTCTGTTTCGTTTTACAATTTCGTAGGGGTCGTCGTTGAGACGATCCTCGGTGTAATCTCCACTCAGGGTTGACCATTTTTGTATCTGCATTGTTTGTTCCTATATTAAATCTATTAAATAATCTATACTTATAAACCTTCTTCTCTTTAATCTGTGGTTAAGTTTTTTTACCACAGATTATCACAGATTATGAAAACCCGATTCTCACAAAGAAAACAGAGTTTTTCTTTCCAGCAGATTTCAGGCTTCTGCTGTTCATATTATTGAGGCGAAGACGCGCTGTACTGCACCACTCATGTATTTTATGATTTTGTAAAGGGGTAATACTGCGAGTACCGCAAGGGTTATTATTAACAGGAATATGCCGTCGAAGAATGAGTACCGGCTGTTCATTTCATCGTAAAGATCAGCGGAAAAGTCTGACTGATTGTTGTGGTCTTCTAACATGTTAGCCTCACTTTTATTTGTTTTTTTATTTTATACCCGTTGAGTGATACAATTTATTAAATTCAAATCCGGGCAAATGAGAGCTCTTAAACGTCCCGACAGGGTCGGGATAAACGGCGTCACGCAGAGGTTTAGGGTTGTAATTCTATTTCGTATTCTTTTTTTCATACTTTAATTCCTGATACTTAAAATTTGTTTTTACCTTTCGGGGATTTCCTTGATTTCGATTTTCCTGACGCGCTCAAAAGAGACTGCATCAAAGTGACGCGCAAAGAGAATTACGGGAAGTGTTTCGAGTCCGATGAAAATATCCATCCAGAATGAATGGTTCTGTTCGTAATAGAAGTCAAGTTCCACGATGTTCTGGGCGCCGGCTGCACGATCGCCAAATATCTGCCAGTAGCCGGTGATTCCGGGCTTGGACTTTAATGATGATCTTTTTGCATATAACTCGGGATAATTTACTTTAAGCAATTGAAGGTCTGATTCCTGCAGGGGACGGGGACCTACGAATGACATATCCCCTTTTATTACATTAAGCAACTGGGGGAGTTCATCTATTCCGGTTTTTCTTAGCCATTTTCCGACTGGGGTTATATATTTTTCCAGCCAGCTTTTTTCAGTAATACATCTGTCGCTTCCTTTTGACTCAGCGGGGATAGCATACATAGTTCTGAGTTTGTAGATTCGGAAAACGCCTTTTTCAAAAGTTATCCCTCTTCGCTGAATGAAGATGGGATTGAGTCCGGTTTCGAACCAGATTATAAACGCAAGGATCACTCCTAACGGGAGGAATATGAGCATCAGGGTTGTTGCGATTAAAATGTCAAATATTCTTTTCATATTTTTTCCATTATTAATTTCTAAAAGAGATTACCTGCTTCAATATCGAAGAATTCGGGAATCTCAAGGACCTTCTCCATAATGATTTTGTTATTTGCCAGTTGATCAATAAAGTGGTTGCTGTCCACTATTGAAATATCCATCACATTTGCAAGGTCGGAAGCATCCTTGGTAATTTCTCCGGAGTAAAATACAATCGTATCCTTTTGGAAATTTTTATAGATGTTCCGGAAGTATTTAACTCTCCGTGCTGCAAAGTTTATCATCTCGTAATTGCAGGGGACGGACGTAAACACAAATCCGTATATTAGTTTTCTATTTACTTCATCCACTGCAACTATTTCGATTTCCTCGCTTCTGTCCCACAGGGAACCAATCACAAACTGATTTTGGGAATATTTTTCCATGAAGGGTTCATAAAGGCGAATGACTTTTATGAACTCCCTGACAATGAGGAGTCTTCGCGAATCGGTGTATTCCTTAATGAAGGGGAGGATTTCGGCAAAGAGTTCCACATAATGCTCCAGTTCATACAATACCATATTCGGCTGAACAAACTTGAACCAGAAGTTCTCGAAATAGTTGGAAAGAAAATATCTGCCAAATTTTGAGTTGGGTTTATTTTTCTGGTTCAGCGGGAGTTTCTTTTTGATCACTCCCCTTTTCCTTTCGAGTTCATAGATGTATTTACTGATTGTGGTAACCGGTATTCCGACTTCCGCGCTTATCTGGGAGAGGGTGGAGCGACCGTTACCAATTGCCGTAAGAATCCGGATATAAGTTTCGCTGTCGCGGCTGAAGTTGTTAACGATAAGATCCTTAAGTTCATATCCCAGGGGTGCATAGTGCCTGAAAACAAGCCGTTCAAGCACCTCCTCCAGGGTGCTGTTGTAAAGGTCCTCCATATCAAAGAGGTGAACATATTTAGGGAAGCCGCCGAACACGGTGTAAATCCTGATGATTTCCTCAGTACTCAATTTTGTACGGTGGTATTTATATATCGAATAAATCTCGTGAAAGGAAAATGGGGAGAGATTCAGACTGTAATACTGCATCTGGAAGAGGGGGCTGTCAGGTTTTTTGAAGAGACTATCGAGAAAGTCGTAATCGTGAGAAACGAGGATTACATTTAGCCGGGAGATATGCTTATTCAATTCATAAAGATTCTTAAGCACATCGAGGAAATCGGGTTCAATTTTGAGCAGGTTATGGAATTCATCTATTACTACATTTGTCTGTTTTTCCTTGCCGAGTTCGAAGAAGAAGAGAAGGAGATCTGTCCAGGTATCAAATTCGGGGACCATTCCTTCGAGGGTGGAAAAGGAGTTGAGATAGACAACCACATCATCGAGCTGGACTTTGGACGGTGCTTTGGTTACGGTAATATAAGCCCCGGACATCAGATGTATAAACTGCTTTGCGAAGGCAGTCTTCCCGATTTTTCTGCTGCCTGTTATAGAAAGGAGCTTGGTGAGGACGGTTTTCTCGTTCACCTTGCGCATTATTTCCACTAGTTCATTGCTTCGTAAATAAAACACTCTTATTAATTCTTATAATAATTATTATCATATGTCTTATTATAATACATTTTTAATTAATATACAAATATATATACCAATATAATTATTATATTTTAGTGGAGTTCTTTGAAAAATTGTTACTTACCGGGAAGGGGGGAATGGGGAATCGGTCGAAGGTCGAAGGTCGAAGGTCGGAAAACAGAATCCGCCCCAGCGGAGGAGGACGGAAGGGCAAGGTAGAGATGGAGGCAAAGGTAAAGAGAAAACTGTGAACGGTGAACTGTGAATGGTGAATGGTGGAAGTGTTGAATTATTTTACACTGCGATTTGGGGTCAACAGACGGACAAAGGAGAGGAAAAGGGTTATTTGTTGATTTGTTCCCGCAAGCGGGACAGGCGATTTGTTGAGGTGTCATTTAGCTTCGCCGTCATTAATGGTCATTTATGGTCATTCCGACTCAGTCGGAGTTGTCATTACGCTTCGCTGTCATTTATAGTCATTCCGACTCAGTCGGGGAGGGGAAAAAGGGTTATTTTAATACAACAAGTTTCTTCGTGTTTGTATAATCACCTGCAATCATACGGTAATAATAGACGCCGCTGGATAATTTATATGCACCAATTTCCAGGTTAAAATAGTAAGTACCGGCTGACTTTTCTTCATTTATAAGCGTTGCAATTTTCTCCCCGGTTGATGAAAAGATTTCGAGCAATACATTACTAGTGACGGGTAAAGTGTAGTTTATTACGGTTGAGGGATTGAATGGATTGGGATAATTGACTGATAATCCATATCCGGTTATTTCATTCTCCACTTTTATTCCTGTGACTATGTCTGATACATCAATCCTGAATATTGATCTGCCGTGAGTTGCTGCGAATAGTAAAGAGTTCCCTTTATGAAAATAGAGATCGAATACGGGGGAATTCGGCAGCCCCTCCCCAAGCAGGTTCCAGGAGTTTCCGAGGTCGGTGGTGTAATATACTCCCGCATCGCTTCCAACGTAGATTACGGAATCGGTGTTGTAATCAATTACCACTGAGTTGAGAGGAATATCGGGAAGGTTTGAAGAGATATCACTCCATGAGACGCCATAATTGGTGGTCCTGAAAATATGCGCGGGATTCATATCCCGGTTGAAACCGCTTAAGGTTAAGTAAGCAACCGAGGGATTGGTTGAGTCTGCTAAAATATCGGTTATGTATCTGTCAGGAAGCGTGCCGGTTACGTCAGTCCAGGTTGCCCCTGTGTTTGTTGATACCGAAACTCTTGCATCGTCTGTACCGACATAGAGAATCCTGTCGTTACCATTCGGGGCAGCTGCGGCGGAGAGACAGGTTATGGTACCGAGTCTTCCATTCGGACCGCGGGTAAGATCCGGACTTATGGGAGTCCACATTTGTCCGCGGTTGGTGGTTTTATGAAGTTTGTAGCTGCCGAAATAAAGTATCATCGGATTAACGGGATCGAGTATATATGGGGATGACCAGTTGGTTCTTAAGAGGTCCAGACCTGAAGCGGCGGACTGAAATGAATTGCCGCCATTGCTGCTGCGCCCAAGTCCTCCCCATTGATATTCGGCATAGATGTAATTCTGATCCGAGTAATCTATCTGGCAATGAAATCCGTCGCCGCCGTAAACATCCTGCCAGTTATCGTAGCTTCCGGTTTTTGTAAGCATAGTACCGTTATCCTGAGTGCCCCCCATAATGAAGGCGGAATTTTGTCTGGCTACTGTGAATGCATAGAATTGTGATACGGGGAGGTCGTAGCATTTGATCCAGGACAATCCGCCATTATCGGTTTTGAAAACCCCGCCGTCGTTTCCATTTACAATTTGGTTAGTGTTCAGGGGATTAATCCAGAGAGAATGCATGTCAGGATGCTGCATATCGAAGGAACCAGAGTAAGAATTTGTGATGTTGGTCCATGAATCCCCACCGTCAGAAGTTCTCAGGAGGTCAACCTCACCGAGATATATTTTATTATGATCAAGCGGGTCAACCTGAAGGAGTCCGAAGTACCAGCCGAAAGATGAGAACTCATTAGCGAGAATGCCATCGGGTTTTCGTGACCAGCTAGCCCCTTTGTTTGTGGATTTATAGAAACCAAACAGTTCATTATTTGTTCCGAAAGGACCCTCAGCTTTTTTGAACAGGGCATAAACGTAGTCGGGATTGCTTTTGGATACGGCTATACTTATTCGTCCCGTAACCGGGTCATTAACAGGAAGACCGTTGGTTAATTTATTCCAGGTGACTCCCCCGTCGGAGGATTTATAAATTGCGCCTGAAGGTCCGGCAGCTTTTCTGTATCTGGGAGAGCGTTCCCTTTCCCAAAAGGCAGCATAGACAATATTCTGATTTCCCGGATCAACATCGACATCAATTGCGGAAGTGGAGTCATTTACGAAAAAGACCCGCTGCCAGGTTGAGCCGGCGTCTGTGGATTTATAAACACCGCGAGTGGTATCCCGGGAATATAATCCGCCGGATACTGCAACAAAAATGAGAGATGAATTCAGGGGGTGTACCTGTATCTGTCCGATATGTCTGGAATTTTCCAGTCCAATAAGATTCCAGGTATCACCATTGTCAGTGGATTTAATCAATCCGAAGCCGGGGTAGGAATCTGTGCTGATATTTGCCTCGCCCGTGCCGCAATAAATCACATCGCTGTTATTGGGGTCCATGCAAAGAGCGCCGACAGAAAGGGAGGGAAAATTATCGGTCAGCGGGATCCAGCTGATGCCCCCATCCGTTGTGCGGAAAACCCCGCCGGCTGCAGCACCGGCATAGATAACATCAGGGTTGGAGGGATCCACTACCAAAGCGGTTATTCTGCCCCCGATATTTGAGGGACCTGCGGGAATCCAGGATTTATCAAATCTTCCTTTAGCCAGTCGCAGGGTTTTATTAAGTTTGATTGCCTGGAAGTATTTTTCAACCGGTATTTCATCACCCGGATACGCGCGCTGGAAGTAGAACCAGTCGGAGGGAGTGAAGTTAAACTCCTTTTCCCTGGTGGGGACTTCCGCAAGGAAACAGAGGGGAAGAATTATCACGAATGCTATAAAAAACGGGATGAATTTTTTCATATTACTTAAATCCTGTAAAATAGTAATGAAAGATAAATCAGGGAGAGAGATTCTGCAAATTCAATGTGAAAGGGGAATTAATTCGTTCGTAACGTTTGTAACGTTCATAACGTTTATAACGGAAAGGGAAAAATGAAGTGGGTGAATTACATGGTGAAAAGATCAAAAGATCAAGAGATTAAAAGGTGAAAAGAGCAAGAGATAAAAAGGCTGAAGATTCATAAAGTTGAGTGGATGAATGGGATGCTGATGCTAAAATCATGCACGATGGGACTGTTGTTCATTGACAGTAGGAGAATTTTAATTATATTTCGAAATATTAAATTAAAAATTCCGTATTGAAAATGAAAAAAGCATATATTATCCTTATCCTGGCAGCTACTATAGCCTATCCCCAGATATCCAATAAAAAAATATATCATCCTTTTACCGGGACACTGGCACTTTCGGTTGAGGGAGGGGCAACTTATGAATTAACAGACTATACGGAATGGGCAATGGATTATATGGGAAGACTTATGCTTGAATATTATCTTCCGACTTACTCCAAAAGTACATTCGGGATAAGAGTAATGGGAGGAGCAGGGTTTTTAAGAAACAGGGATAAAAAAATAACTCCTCCGGAAGTAAGAACAAGTTTAATAATGGCAGGGGGAGGATTCATTTATAACCTGAGCCTGGGGGAAAGGGTATTTCCCTATTTCTACGGGGGGGTGACTTACCTGATGTTCCAGCCAAAAGATATACAAGGTCAGAATATTGATTTTGCCAACGATACGATATCATACAAAAAGAATGAAATAAATTACAATGCCGAGCTCGGTTTGCGAATACTGCTTGCGGATAATCTTACATTAAACTTTTCGGGAGGCGTGCAGATAAGTCCGCACGATAATCTGGACACATACGTCTTTGGCAACAATGACCTGTTTACATACGGAAATGTGGGATTGACATTCTCGTTTTTCGGAGAAAATGACAGCGACCTGGACGGAGTAGTGGACAGCAAGGATGCTTGTCCTGAAACTCCCCGGGGTATTAAAGTGGATATAAATGGTTGTCCGTTTGACAATGATAAGGACGGAGTACCTGACTATAAAGACAAATGTCCAAACACCCCGGCGGAAGTAAAGGTTGATGAGGATGGATGTCCAGTTGACACAGACATGGATCTTGTACCTGATTATCTTGACATATGCCCGAATACACCGCGCGATGTTAAAGTGGATGAATTCGGATGTCCGATTGATTCAGACAATGACGGAATTCCGGATTATCTGGACTCATGTCCGGGAACTCCTGACGGAGTGAAGATTGACAGATTCGGGTGTCCGGCTGACACTGACAGGGACGGGGTGCCAGATTACCTGGATAACTGTCCGGGGACGCCATTAGGCGAGCCGGTGGATCAGTTCGGATGTCCGCAAAAGAAGGAGCCCGAACCGCAGGTTAAAGAAGTAGTGCTGAGTGCGGGGACTACATTTGCTGTTGGTAAAGCAAATCTGCTGCCGGGAGCCTATGCCGAACTCAACAATCTGATTGCGGCAATGCTGGCAGACCCAAACTCGAAATGGCTGGTGGAAGGACATACTGATAACACCGGTTCACTCCAGATCAATAAAAAACTTTCACTGCAGAGAGCGGAATCGGTAGTAAATTACTTTGTAGCGAACGGGATAGAAAGAAGCCGGTTTACAGTCCGCGGCCTTGGTCCGGACTTCCCGATTGCGGATAACTCAACGGAAGAAGGCCGCGCTAAAAACAGACGGGTTAAAATAATAAGGACTAACTGATTATTCGAGAGGAATTAAAACGAGTGTTTCAAGATCATCCTGTTTTGTTGTATCAGGATCGTTAAGGTAAATCTCGAGACATTCGTTTTTTGCTTTTAATTTGTTTTCCTTCATATAAGCAATCAAAACTTTATACGTCTCCCCTACTTTGCGGTAGGGTCCTTTATGCAGAGTCTGAAGATATTTTCCTTTTTCGATTTTGCCTGATTTTATTTCTCCAGCGCCGATCTGTTCGTTTGTAACCGGGAAACCAATCAGCATATCCCACTTGTAAGTAAGCATCCTGAAGAAACCAAAGAATTTGTTCCCTCCGCCCGCATCATCCCATGAGAAATTTACATACTTGACATAAGGAGGAAAGTCACAGGCGATTTGTTTTTCCTTCATATGGTTATTGATTTTCCCGAATGCAGCCCCTATAACCGCGGGCATTTTCATCATGGCTGCCTGTGAGCGGATCTCCAGAGTATGCTGAAGGTCCCTATCAACAATTTCAATTTTTTGCGACATAAACACTCCAATAAATCTTATAAATAGACTATAAATTTATATCACAAAAAATATTAATACAAATGATTTTATTGAACTTTAAAGAAATTGTCGATTAAACTTTAATTTCCCTGTAAAAATCGTTAATTTTGCATATTAAAATAAAAAACAAATATTCCGATGATTAAGACAGACTGCAAATTCTATGAAGGCTCGAAGCCCTGCAAGCCGCACAAGCTGGACGGAAGGGAATGCGAAAACTGTGAAGATTACAGCAGAGCAGCATTCCGGATACTAATCGTTAAACTTGATGCACTGGGGGATGTTCTGAGAACCACTTCCCTGTTGCCAAACTTACATGAAAAGTATCCCAATGCTTCAGTGACCTGGGTAACAAGGCAAAACGCACAGTCAGTATTAAAATCGAATCCATATATTGACAGGGTACTGACAGTCAACGGGAACTATCTGGAGTTTATCCTGAACGAGGAATTTGATGCCGGAATATGTCTTGACTCCGATTCGCTGAGCGCTTCAATTCTGACACTTGCAAAATGCAGTGAAAAATACGGTTTTGTTTCGGGAAATAACGGGAAACCCCTTCCGGTTAACAAGGAAGCGGAGTACTGGTGGTTAATGGGGGTGAATGACAAACTAAAAAGGGAGAACAGAAAAACCTATCAGGAAATAATCCACGGGATCTGCCTGACTCCTTACAGGAAGTTTCCCCCGGTAATCAATAAATCAATCGTTAACAATGATTTAATGAGAAATTTCAGAGCAGCCAATAAACTGGAGAATTCGAAAAAAATAATCGGTATAAACACAGGAGGCGGAAACCGCTGGGAATGGAAAAAATGGATTCCGGAATATTATATTGAACTTATAAAAAATATTAAAGATACTTTACCGGGAACGGATATTATTCTCTATGGCGGACCTGACGAGGTTGAGTTTAACAGGATAATTATGGCAGTAGCCGGAGAACGGGCTGCAGATGCAGGATGCAACAATTCACTGGAGGACTTTATCACATTAGTGAGCATTTGCGATATATTTGTTACTCCGGACAGTCTGGGATTTCATATCGCCACGGGATTGGAGAAAAACGTAATAGTACTTGTAGGTCCTACTTCTCCATGGGAACTGGAGACATACGGCAGAGGTGAAGTTATTTGCCCCGATATGGACTGCATTGCCTGTTACCTGAATAAATGCGACAAAAACCCGAACTGCATGATGAACATAAGACCAGATGCAGTAATGGATGCAATTAAAAAATATCTTAATGCCTGATGAAAAAGAAGATAGTAATTATAGGTCCGGCATATCCCTACCGAGGGGGAAATCCGACATTTGTAACATTTGTGCATGACGTTCTTTCAAAGGAATTTGACGTAAAGATATACAACTATAAACTTCTCTATCCCGGTTTTCTATTCCCGGGGACCACGCAATTTGACAAGAGTGAGAAGACTTTCAAAAAAGCTCCGAGCGAGAGAGTGGTAAATTCGATCAATCCGTTTAACTGGATTGCGGTTGCGAGGAAGCTGAAAAAGGAAAATGCGGATCTGATAGTATTTAACTGGTGGCATCCTTTTTTTGCTTTCTGCCATTTTACCATTTCCCTTTTTGCAAGAAGCAAGTACAAAGGAAAGACGCTTTTTATCACAGAGAATTTCATTTCGCATGAAGGGCATTTTATTGACAGAGTACTTACCGGGATAGGATTATCGAATGCGGATGCATTTCTCGCATTATCCTCGGAAGTTGAGAGCGACCTGAAAAACCTTAAAAAGAAAAGACGGGTTTACAGAAGCGAGTTGCCTGTTTACAGTTTTTATTCGGACCTTGAACCGCAAAACAAGGAAGTGTTCGGATTCGGAAAAGATGATACAGTGCTCCTTTTCTTCGGCTACGTAAGAAAATACAAAGGGCTGGATATACTTCTTGAAGCTATGCCACAAATACTGAAAAAAGATAACCGGATTAAGCTTCTGGTTGTGGGGGAATTTTACGATGATCCGGAAAGTTACAACTCGATAATTTCAAAACACAGTTTGTCCCCCTACGTTAAAATAGTCAACCAGTATGTACCGAATGAAGATATCGAAAAATATTACAAAGCATCGGACGCGGTAATACTTCCCTATCGTTCAGCAACTCAGAGCGGAATACTGAATCTGGCATATGGCTTTTTCCTTCCGGTGGTTGCGACGAAGGTGGGTGGATTTATGGAGTTTATTGATGACGGCAAAACCGGAATACTGGTTGAGCCGGATGATCCGAATGAAATAGCCAGAGGAGTTGAAAAATATCTTGACCTCAGGGAAAAGGTGAATTTCAAATCAAATATCGAAAACCGGGTAAGCGGAAACCAGTTCAACCGTTTACCTGAATTGTTTAATACTATTATACGGGAGTGCGTGCAATAAAACGCGCGGCGGCTTCCTGTACAATAGTTGCATCCCCAAACGTGTTTATACAACATTTCAAATCCTTAAAGCGGGTGATGGCGTAAGGATTTCCAAAACAAATCAGAACAAACTTAATCCCCTTCTCAGTAAGCCGGTTCACAAATTCAATCTGTTCCGGAATATATAAAATCGTCCCCTGAAAAGCTCTAATCCTGATAAACAAAGGGATTATCAGCATATCGCTATTTTCTGCTATAGTCATAGCTTTCAGGTAATCATCCCCTGAGCTCTTTGTATCCAGAATAAACTTTCTGAACAAGGATACCCGGTTATTCAGTTCGTTCTGAAAAGAAACCTCAAGGTCAGCCGCCTGAGAATCCGCTATAGTAATGCATGATACTTTTTTTGAAAAATCCAGAGGCAGAATAAGGTCATCATCCATAATTACCTTAAGCGCTTTTGAGGAGATTTCGCGGGCAAGAGCGATAGTTTCAGGTCTGTTAATTTTAGCAGTCAATGTGCTGATGTCAACTTTATTATTCGCGACTGCCCCGGTCCAGATCTTAGCCTTAAGAATGCGGCGAACACTCTTATCGATTGATTCCTGAGGGATAACGCCTGCCCGTACACTTCTCAGAAGAGCATTGATTGCCACTTCTTCGTCCGGAGGGAGAAGAATCTGATCAGTCCCGGCTAAAACAGTTCTGAAGGTCCCCTCCCCTACGGAGTAGGAGGAAGAAATGCCAAACATCGTCATTGCATCTGTTGTAATCAACCCATCGAAATTCAGACGATTGCGTATAAGTTCTTTAACCACGAACTCAGATACGGTTGCGGGATAGCCGGATTTGCCGGTAATTGTGGGGATATCCAGATGAGCAGTCATGATTGAAGAGACTCCCGCTTCAACCGCTTTGCGGAAAGGATAGAAATCGCGTTCATAGTATTCCTCCTCACCGGAATAAACCGGGGAGAGTTCAGTATGAGAATCAATATCCGTGTTGCCATGCCCTGGAAAATGTTTAGCAGTGGAAAGTATTTTTTCTTCGTTGCAGGCACGAATAAAGGCAGAGCAGAAACGGGCGACTACTTCCTTATCCTCACTATATGCTCTTACATTCACCACCGGATTATTAATGTTGATATTGATATCCGCAACAGGGGCATAATTCTGATGTACTCCCAGCGCTTTCATCTCCTGAGAAACCGCCAATCCCATTTTGTAAGCATATTCAGGATCTCCGGTGGCGGCAATCCCCATGTTATAGGGAAAAGAAACAGAATCCGTAAGCCGCATACCCATTCCGCGTTCAAAATCAGCAGAGATAAGAAGAGGGATATCTGCCAGTTTCTGCATTTCGTTAATCAGGCTGGCATAGTTCAGGATTGTCCCCTTAAACAAAGCTATACCGCCTACTTTATAATGAGTTATCAAACGGTAAAGTCTTTTATAAGCGGCAGAATTTCTGTTCAGAAAATCGCCGAAAGCAAAAGGAACAATCATCTGTCCCACCTTCTCCTCAAGCGTCATCCGTGAGAGGGTTGCATCAATCCAGTCTGATTCAGGTGTGGTAAGAGTATAATTCAGGAAAGAAGGAGTAACGTTTTCTTGTTTCATCAATTGATCACCCGGTTTTATTTCATCAATATTCTGTAAACTTCGTCGTGAATACGATAGCGGTATTTACTGAGATTATTATTCTCCCTGGTTGGATAAACCCGGTTAGTAAGGAGAACAACAATGATATTTTTAAGGGGATCCGTCCAAACCGAAGTACCTGTATAGCCAGTATGCCCATAGCTTCCCGTTGAGAATAGAGAGCCTGCTGAGGTTGAATTATCCGTTTTAATACCCCAGCCAAGTCCCCTGTTACTTTTATCTGAATATTGTTTAGTAAACATGTCAACCGTCGTTTTCGAGATGAGCTGTCTTCCCTGATAAAAACCTTTCTGGAGGAGCATTTGCAGCAGAACGGCAAGGTCATTTGCGGTTGAGAAAAGACCGGCATGACCGGATACACCATTTAGAAGCGAGGCTGCCTCATCGTGAACTTCCCCCTGCAGGGGACGCATCCTCCAGTAATTATCAATTTCCGTTGGAGCAATTCTCCCGACCAGCGATTTAGGCGGATTAAAAAAAGTATTTTTCATTCCAAGCGGAATAAAGATCTCATCGTTACAGAACTTATCCAGAGATTTCCCGGAAACCGCTTCGATTACTTTACCCATGGTAATCATGCCAAGGTCGCTGTATACAGTTTTGGTGCCCGTGGTATATTCCAGCGATGTGCTGTAAATATCACTAATCACCTGATTTGCGGTGGAATATTTTTTATGAAAAGGTTTAAACGATGGTAATCCGCTATTATGCAGCAGGAGGTTTTTTATTCTAACTTCATCCTTGCCGTGAGAAGCAAATTTCGGGATATACTTTGAAACCTTATCCTCGAGGTTAATTAATCCCCGGTAAACACATATCATTGCGGCAGTGGTAGTGGCGATAACCTTGGTGACCGAAGCGAGATCAAAAATAGTGTTCACTTCCATCTTCGGGGATTTTTTATCATAAGTAAAATTTCCATATGCCTTTTCGTGAACAATTTTACCGTCTTTAACAACCAGCAGAACAGCTCCGGGGAAAGCAGTATCAGCGATTGCCGTTTTGAATATCTGGTCGAGTTTTTTCAGCTGTTTCAACTGTGATGATTTGAGAGATTGCGGAGAGTGAGTCAGAATAGATTTTTGAATATTCAGAGATGTACCTGAAACATAACCGGTATTGGGAATGGAGACAGGGAGTTTTCCAGATATCTCCTGTTCACCAAATAAAGCCTGAGCCAGTGCCCTTTCAGAGGGAGTGTTATCCCCGTAACTGCAGATATAGGCATCCACTTCCGGATAACCTGAAAGGAAGTAGGGATTGCCATGTGACAAGAGAACAACAGGTTTTTTAAGATCAATAACAGCCTTAATCAATTCATCCTGCGCAGAAGACAAATTAAGATTTCCCTTGCCATCCTTTATCCGAATATAAACAGAGAGGAGAATCTGACCAGCATCTTTCAAGGAATCCAGAAGCAGCGGGGTATTCTTTTTATCATAATTGGAAGGAACGTAAAATGATTTTATGCTTTCTATTCTGTCTGTGAGATAGGATGAAAATTTTTGCGATGTGCCGATATTCTCATTATCATTCAGGGCAATATGGAATATCTTCTTATCCGGAGCGGGAGCAACAGGAATAATATTCCCGTTATTTTTCACCAGCGTAATAGATTTCTCTGCTATTGTTCTTGCGAGAAAGTGATATTCTGCCCTGCCTATATTTTTTTTAGTAATTCCGAGATCGATAGGAGTATATTTATCCAGTCCGCTCCACCTTTTAGCGATAAGGATTTTTTTTACGGATTGATCAATACGCCCGATTGAGATCCTACCGCTATTGAAAGCCTCGAGGAGAGCACTATATGTGTCTATATCGGACTCCGGGAAGAGAAGACAGTCATTACCCGCTTCAAATGCGAGTACGGCAGCCTCTCCGGGCGAATAGTTTTTAGTAATTGAATACATATTAAGGGCATCAGTGACCACCAGACCGTTAAACTTAAGTTCGTTTCTTAAGAGTCCGGTAATAATATTTTTTGAAAGCGAGGCGGGGTAAAGGATTTCCTTATCGTAGGATTTGATTCCGAGGTGTCCGACCATTACCGAGATAACCCCATGTTTTATATTGGAACTAAAAGGTTTCAGTTCCACTGCTTTCAATTCTTTTTTGGAGAGATCAAGCACAGGGAGAGAGCTGTGAGAATCAATATTAGTATTGCCATGACCGGGGAAATGCTTGGCAGTAGCAATAATCCCCCCTTTTTGAAGTCCGTAAATATAAGCATCGGAAAGACGGGTAACAAGAAGGGGATCCTCGCCGAATGAGCGGGTATTAATAATAGGATTCAGCGGGTTATTATTGACGTCAGAGACCGGGGCATAATTCTGGTGTATTCCAAGGGCTTTAGCTTCTCCGGCAATAATCTCAGCCATTTTGCGGGTTAGTCTGACATCATCAGCCGCACCCAGAGCCATCATTGTAGGGAATGCAGTTCCGCCAGGAATTCTCTGAGTAACACCGTTTTCGAAGTCAGCAGAAAAAAGGAGAGGAATAGCAGAAAGGGACTGGAGTTCGTTGATCAAATTAACCTGCTCCTCAACTGCGCCTCTGAAAAGACAGAAACCACCAACTTTATATTTTTGGACCAGTTCTTTCAGACGTTCATATTCTTTTCCCTCTTTGGAAAAGTTACGGGCAGATGCATAAGGAAAGATAAGCTGACCTATCTTTTCCTCGACAGTCATTTTTTCCATAAGCTGAACAACCCAAGGATCATCATCGACGGAAAAAATCTTCACGTCGTGAAACTTGAGAATTGCGTCATCCTCACCGGGGAGTATTTCTTTTAACATTCCGTTATAATAATAACCGAAGAATGAAAAAATAACAACTACAAAAAGTACAAACCTTGCAATTCGAAATTTCATAATACCGGATGATTATTCTTTTTTCTTTTTACCGAATTCAGGATCAATATTCAGCATCCTGACAATAAAGAAGCCCGGGATCATGGTAAGCAAAATCCAGACAAAGAAGAGCTGATAACCAATTTGTTCCTGAATCCATCCGCTTATCATTCCGGGTATCATCATACTCAGCGCCATAAATCCTGTAGTAATTGCAAAGTGAGCTGTTTTATGAGTTCCTTGCGAGACGTAAATCATATAGAGCATATAAGCGGTGAACCCGAAACCATATCCGAACTGCTCCCCAAAAACGCAAGCATTTATTATGATAAAATGATCCGGCTGTGCATATGCCAGGTAGATATAAAGGACGTGGGGAATATTTATTGCCATGAACATCCACCAGAGCCATTTTTTAAGTCCGTCTTTTGCGGCAACAAATCCTCCAAGCAAACCGCCAAGGGTCAACCCGATTATTCCAACCGTACCATAAACAAATCCTACTTGTCCGGTGGTAAGTTCCAGCCCTCCGGCACTCCTGGGGTCAAGCAAGAAGGGGGATGCAAGTTTAACGAGCTGTGCTTCGCCAAACCGGTAAATTAAAAGGAAGGTAATAACGAGCCAGATTTTTTCCTTAGTGAAAAAGAGTGCGAAAGTTTTGAAGAATTCCTGGAATATACTTTTTGCACTTCCTCCTGCAAGAACAGGCTTGTCTGACTGTGGATAAGGAAGGATAAATTTATGATAGAGGAAAAATCCTAAAAAGAGTGCGGTAATAAGAAAGAAAGTGTAAGACCATGCTTTAGGGATATCACCTGAGCGCGCCTGGAACAATGCAGATGAAACTGTTCTCAGGCGGTGGTCAATCTGTACAAGAGCAAGTGCGGGTTTATCCCAGTTACTGCTGTTGAAGACAAACCGCGTTCCTTCCAAGAGGTTAAAACTTTTATCGCCACTTTCCCTGTCGAGAGTAACTACCTGTTCGGTGCCTTCTTCGGGACTTTGGTTAAGTGAGATGTATAAAAGCGCAAAATTTCCAACCTCAACAGTCTTGTCCGATTCCGAAAGAGGTTGTATTTTATGTGGATCTGCATTCTTACCATAAAAACCGTGATCAAAATTCCATTTTTGCACATATTGCAGGGTGGAATCGAGTGCGAATTTATTGTTTTTATTTGTCGAGATATTCGTAGAGACCGAATTTATGTATAGCGACTGCTGAAGTGCATTCCTTTTAAAAGTCAATTCTGAAGGAGCCGGGTTATTTACTATTTCAGTATTTGGTTTTGAATGGAGAGTAAGATCAACCGGTTGAAGACCTGTTGTGGTTTCAAAATATCCGGCGATGATTATCAAGATACCCTGTCCCACAATCATGGCAATCCGGTAGAAAGTACTGCGAATACCAACAAAGAAAGTCTGGTCATGCTCAGAAAGTCCTATCATGTAGAATCCATCTGCAGCGATATCATGAGTTGCGGAGCTGAATGCAAGCAACCAGAAAAATGCAAGCGTATATTGTACAAAATTTGAAGCAGGAATTGTGAAAGCCACACCTGCAAGACCTGCACCCACAATCAGCTGCATAATGACAATCCACCATCTTTTAGTCCTGAAGATATCTATGAATGGTGACCAAAGAGGCTTAATAACCCAGGGCAGATAAAGCCAGCTCGTATAGAGGGCTATTTCAGTATTAGAAAGACCAAGCCGTTTGTAGAGAATTACAGAAACGGTCATAACCACAACATAAGGGATACCCTCAGCAAAATAGAGTGAAGGGACCCAACTCCAGGGATTTCTATATTCTTTCTTTCTAAAAAACATCATAACTCCGATTTTGTAAATTATTCAAGTATAAATTAATTAAGAAAACCTCTTTGCTTCATACCTACAATCAGGGCACCCTGAGCAGGATTAAGTTCAGGTCTGACAACTTTAACATTCGGATATTCAGTAATGATTTTATCCTGCAGTGCATTGGAGTAGATATTCCAGTTAGTCAGCAAACTACCGATAAAAACGAGTTTCATTTCACGCGTTTGCAATTTTGCGTACATTGATTTAATATGCAGAGTAAGTTCCTCAACCTCATCAATCAGGATATAGCGTGACACAAGATCTCCTTCGTTTGCCGTATCAATAACCACTTTACCGAATGATGCTATATCAAAGTTTTTTTTATAGATAAGCGTGATCAGATCATCTAGGGAATTGATATTATACATTGTCTGTAATTTCAGGGCAAGTTTTGTTTCATTACCCCTGCCATCGAAAGCGCGGGCAACTGCAGTAAGACCTTTTTTCCCAAGTGAGTATCCTGAACCCTCGTCACCAATAAAGCGGCCAAATCCGCCAACCCTGTGGATACTACCCTGAGAATCTTTACCAAACATAATTGAACCGGTACCTGCAATAAGGATGCTACCCGGCTTTCCTGAGAAAGCTCCTTCGAGAGCTGCAAGGGCATCGCTAATTACATAAAAGTGGTTGATGGTAATATTCTTTGATTTGCAATATTCAATAAAATCCTTCTCAAGGGTCTCTGCGTCAGTTCTTCTTCCCGCACCAGTGGTACCAAGAACAACCGACTCAATATCCTCAAAGCCGATATTAAGCGTCTCCGCGCATTGTTTAAGGAGCGAAAGAAGAGTTTCGGAGACAACCTGCGAACCGATCATGATAAAATTAGAGGGTCCGCCAAAACATTCGAAAAGAAATTCTTTATTCTGGTTTGCTATTACGCAATGGGTCTTAGTTCCACCGCCGTCAATTCCAACAAAATACTTCATAACGAAATCCGATTTATTCTACAAACTAACTTTTAAAGATATGGAAATTAATCGGAAAAATAAATCAAAGAAGCGGTAAAAAGTTACTGCTAAAAAAGCAGTTACATAGATGCCAGTTTCTCGATTACTGTTACCGAATTAATTCCCTCTGCTTCTGCGTTAAAATTTGTAATAATTCTATGGCGAAGAACCGGAATAAGTGCATCCTGAACATCAGAGATGTTAGGACTAAATCGGCCTTCAATAATTGCTTTTGCCTTTGCGGCAAGGATTAAATACTGGGAAGCACGCGGACCGGCGCCCCATCTAATCCATTGTTTGATAAAGTCGGGAGAGGTTTCAAGTGCAGGTCTGGTTTTTGTTACGATATTAACAGCGTATTCAATCACATTATCCGCCACGGGCACTTTCTTAACCAGATCCTGGAATTGAATTATTTGCTCGGCCGAAAGGACCTTTACGGGATTGGGAACGTAATTACTTGTGGTCGAACGGACTATTTCAACCTCTTCCTTTACCGATGGATAATCCAGCCATAGATTGAACATGAACCTGTCCAGTTGAGCTTCCGGGAGGGGGTAAGTTCCTTCCTGTTCGATCGGGTTCTGGGTTGCGAGAACAAAGAACGGAGGAGCAAGCGGATATGTTTTCCCTGCGATAGTTACGTGATGTTCCTGCATGGCTTCGAGAAGGGCCGACTGGGTTTTGGGAGGTGTCCTGTTAATTTCGTCAGCAAGAATAACATTTGCAAAAACGGGTCCGGAGATAAAGCGGAATTCCCTTTTCTTTGAAACAGGGTCCTCATCAATAATATCCGTTCCCGTAATGTCGTTGGGCATAAGATCCGGTGTAAACTGAATTCTATTGAACTTAAGATCAAGCACGCTTGCGAGAGTTTTAATCAAAAGAGTTTTAGCAAGACCGGGAACACCAACGAGCAGGCAATGTCCTCTGGAAAAGAGAGAAATGAGAAGCTGGTTGATTGCCTTATCCTGACCGATAATAGCCTTAGCAATTTCGCTTTTTATCTTTTTAACAGAGTCAGCGAGTTCCTCAACTAATTTGACATCGTCATAATTATCGTGTTTACTTTCCAAATTATTTCCTATCAGATTTTAATTTCCCAATAAATTTTATTTTTTATTTCCTGAATCCACGTCTGATAAAGATTCTGTTTTTTATACTCGTCAGCGAATTTCTTGAGTTCCTGAAAATCTATTTCTAGACTTGGTTGATGCTGAGGGATCCGTTTCTCGAGAAAGATGACATGATAACCGTATGTATCAACGCCATAATCAACGCGCTTCGGATAGCTGATCTCTCCTTCTTTCATTTTTGAAACTGCATCGAGAAGGGATTTATCGAGCTGACTCAGATAAAAACTGCCAAGTTCACCACCGAGAGCGGCAGTATTCTTATCATCACTATATTTTTTGGCATAGTAAGAGAAAGTATTAAACTTTCTTACCACACTATCTCGAACGTCGGTGAGACGCTGAATAACATCCAGGTCAGCTTCATCGTCAGACTTAAGTTTTACAAGAATATGACGGGTTTTAATTGCCTCTCCCCTTCTCTCAAGCAACTGTATGATGTGGAAACCAACCGGGGACTCAACTATTCCGGAAATTTCTCCTTCCTTCAGGGCAAACGCGGCGGATTCGAATTCGGGATAGAAGACCCCTTTTTTAACAAAACCGAGATCACCACCATGAACAGCGCTTGCCGGATCATCAGAATATTTCTTAGCCAGTTCGCTGAAGTCCGCTCCACCTTTAATGGAGTCAAGAATCGATTCTATTTTTGTTCTGAATTTCTGTTTGAGAGCAGAAGATAATTTAGGATTCATGTAAATGTGAGAGATCTGAACTTTTTCCGGGATTACACCAAGACTATCCTTGTATGTAATGAAGAATTCCTCAATTTCCCGCTGTGAAGCTTCCACCATACCGAATTTCTTTTCCCGCATTCTTTGAACCATCAGATTTTTGCGAACATCATCTCTGAGTTCGCGTTTGATCTTTTCAAGCGGCATTCCATATGCTTCTTCGACTTTTTCTTTTGAACCGTACTGCTGAATAAAGACATTCATCTGGTAGTCAATCTGGCGTGAAACTTCTTCCTCTGTAACAAATACAGAGTCGAAATTAGCCTGTGCATAGACAAGTTTCTCCTCGATAATGGCATTGAGAATCTGCTCCCGAAGAGCTGGATTGTCCGGGCTGACCTTTCTTTGCTGGGCAACCATATTGACCTGAAAGTCCAGTTCGCTCTGGAGTATGTATTCGTTATCCACAACAGCTACAATTTTGTCCAAAACCTGCTGAGGGTGCAGAACCGCGAAGAGGGAAAGAAACAAAACAAATAATTTAATTTTCAACTGATTCCTTTTTTAATTATATAATATTTTTACTTGATTTCTATATCATATTTAGAGTATAAAGAGTTTGAGTATTCTTCGAGAAGTTCTTTGGATCTCCATTCCCTGTAGATTCTTTCAACATCGTTTTTAACCTCCTCGAATTCAGGACTTGATCCCGCACCGTAGAACTTAATCAGTTTTACCACAGTAAATAAATTGTCCCCCTCAGCAAAGACGGGAGATATTTCCCCCGGATTCATCCCTAAAATCATCCGCATTAGCGCACCTTTGGCAAGATCGTGCTGACAGATGATCGAAGAAGATAATTCTTTCAACAAAAGAGAAGAATCCCGCTTAATGATCGTAAGGGCTGCTGACCAGTCCCCATCGACAGCCGAGTTTCTGAATTCCCATGCTTTTGAATAATCTTTAAGAGTAATCATATTTATCAAGCGGGAATCTTCAGAAAATGTAAAGAGTTCTTTTTTTTCAAGGAAGAACGCCCTGAGTTCGCTATCGGTGGGAACAATTTTATTCTGAGCAAGATATTTTTTTATCCAGAAGGCGTTGACCAGTTCACGGGTTGCTTTATCTAGAATTCTTTTCAGTTCAGGATCATCCTGTACATTGTTATCAAGTGCCTCCATGTAGTAAAGTTCAGAGTTTATCCAGTTCTTGATATAGGCATTGCGGTTAAGGGAGTCATTCGATACGTGCGCATTTATCTCTTCATCAGTGAGATAGTTATCCTCCACCCGGACGCGGTAAGATTTATCGGAATGATCTCCATTGCATCCGATCAAGGAGAGGGCTAAAAAAAACGATATGACCAGAGATAGTGAGCGCATTACAGATAAAAATCAAGCCGGATGAGGAGTGAACTCATCCGGCAATTGATTATTTCTCCTTAAAAGCTTCGGATAGTTTATCGTAATGATAAACAGGTTTATATAATTTTTTTAAGTTATTTATATATTCTTCCTCCAGGCGCTTACTTTCAAATTCCTGGAAAGCACCACTGACTTCTGCTTTAGCTTCCTCAAATGTTTTTGTTCTTGCAGGATCTTTCATGATCAACTTCACGATTGAAAATCCACCTGAGTTCTTAAACGGAGCCGAGTAATCGCCGGGTTTTCTGAGTTTATTTGCTTCCACGGCAATTTCAGCAGAGTTTGCATCGAGAAGATCGAAGACACCTTTTTTATCCTTGAATCCGGGGCGTTCAGTGTAATTAGCTGCGAGAGTATCGAATTCCGCACCATTTTCAAGAAGAGTGTAGTAGTGATTAATTAAAGAATCCTTACGAGAGAAAATTTCAGCGAATTTAACTCTGTCGGCAAATTTATATTTATCGGGATCTTTCTGCCAGAATTCATATAGTTTTACCGAGTCAATATTAATCCTGGACCAAACTTCTTCTTCCTGAAGTTTGAAAATGTAAATACCATTGCGGTAGTCTTCCATAAGTTCTTTGAACTCGGGGAATTTCTGATCGAGTGTAAGGGCATCGTGATCGAGAGCAATATCGCCGCTGGTCTTTTTAATTGCACTTTCAAGAGTTGGGCGATCAATCAGTTTGTTGGAGAACTCGTAATTTTCCTGTGTTTTCTCAATCAGTTCAGTAAGGGAAACAGGTTCCTTGTTCAGATTGTATACGGCGGAATCACCTAACTCGTTTTTCAGTTCACTTTCAAAATATGATTTACCTATTCTTACGGAATCATGTCTTGCAGCTATTTTATCAATAAAATTCTCATTAATCGCAAATGCAAAGTTTGATTTTATATTATTGATATACTCCTCGTACTCCTGATTATATCGGGTTTGTTTGTAGAGACGTTTGAGTTCTTCCTTATCTTCTTCGAAAGTCGGATAAGGTTTAATATCTGTAACTTTAATTATGTGATAGCCATAGTTAGTTCTTACCGGCTCTGAAATCTGTCCAAGTTTAAGGTTGAATACAGCCTCGTCGAATTCCTGAACCATCTGGCGGCGCTGGAAGTAATTCAGGTCACCACCTTTATCTTTAGAACCCTGATCATCCGAGTACTGAGCAGCCAGCTCTTCGAAATTTCCACCTTGTTTAAGAAGCATTGCAACGGAATCAATTCTTGCCCGGGAGTTGGAAGAATCAACTTCTCCGGCCTCGTTATAAAAGTCCACCATAATATGGCTTGCGCGGATTTGCGGAACACGGTTCTGCTTATCGGTAACCTTAATAATATGAAATCCGTACCGGGTTTCAACAACTTTGGGGTAAACTTCGCCAACAGATGTATTGTAAGCAGCTTCTTCAAATTCCGGAATTATCATGCCGGCTGTAATAAAATAGATATCCCCTCCTTTGGTTTTTGAGAAGTTATCGTCGGAGTACTCTGCGCAAAGAGTATCAAAGTTCTCACCGTTCTTAATTCTATCTAAAATGTTCTGCGCCTTTAACATTGCGGTTTCCTTGCCTGTGGAATCAGGACGAATCATAATATGGGCTACACGCAGTTCATATTTTCTTTGTTCATAGAGTTTTTTAATACCGGGCTCGACGAGAGTTTTTTCAATACCGTAAGTAACGCCAACTTTTTTCTTGTAATCCATCAATTCGTTTTGGAGCTCTTCATTCTGGCCGAAACCGCGAATTTCAGCATCACGAAGTTTCATTCTGAAGTTAACGAAAAGGTCGAGGAAGTTTTTGTAATTGGTTTGCGGATCGGTAGAATTTTTTTCTATTGTTCCGGCATTTTTGCTATAAGCTTTTTCGAACTCACCCATGGTGATTTTTTGTCCTGTGTACTCAGCAACAATTATCTCCGAGTGTTTTGGAGAACATGAGAAAAAGAGTACCGAAACTGTAACAATAAAGAATGAACTAAACAAGAATTTATTCATTAATAATCTCCGATTTTGATGTTTAATATTAAAATAAGTGAATGTTAAAAATTAAAAAATTCTAAACTGTATGTTAGTTAAGAAACGCAAAAAAAACAAGGCAAAAGGGAGAAACTAAACAGGTTTTGAGAAAGCAGGGGGAAAGAAGAAGATAATAATAGTAGGTGGAGGGGAATCAGCCTGAGGACGGGATCAGATGGGCTGACATGAGCAGGAAAATTTTCTGTTATTATTTAGAAATCCTTATGTTTTGAAGCAATTCAGGCGATTTTCATATAAAAAATCAAATCTTGAGGAGGGATTTTTGCCAAATCTCAGGTGTATATCCTATTGTGACCAGGTTTTTGAATCTGACAACCGGAGTGCGAATAAGAAGGGGGTCAGCAAGGAGTTCTTCGATTATGTCGTGTTTAATAAATTCAAGGTTTCTTTCCCTGTATCGTTTTCCCTTTTTATTGATAACATCTTCCGGAGAATAGAAGCGAAGAATATCGTCAAGTTCTTTTTTGCTGACACCTTTTATGGTAAGGTCGCGATACTGGAACTGTATTCTTCTTTCTTTAAAGTAGCGCTCTGCTTTGTTTGAGTCAGAGCATTTTTTTACGCCAAAAATCTGAATTTCCAATTAATCCTCACTACTTTTATTTCGAGAAATAGCGAGTCGTTCGATTTTGCCGGTCAGGGTAGTGCGAGGAATTTTTAGGAGACGTGCAGCATTTGTAATATTATTATCCGTCTGAAGCAGAGCCCAGTTAATAATATCAGCTTCCTTGGCAGAAATAAATTCATCGAATGAACCGGAGAAGGATGTTTCAGCCTGAGTCAGATTTACATCTTTTTTTGAAGCCGGAAGATCCAGGAGAGTGAGGTCGATTTCACCTGAATATGAGAGGGCGATCATACGTTCTACAATATTTTCAAGTTCCCGGACATTGCCATACCAGTCGTAATCAATAAGTTTCTGCCAAATACCCGGAGTAAGACAACTGAGTTTTTCTTCTGATGAATGTTTACGGAAAAAGTATTTAACCAGTGGGACGATATCGTCTTTCCTGTCCCTTAGCGGTTTTATTTTCAGAGGAATGATGTTCAATCTATAAAAAAGATCTTCTCTGAACTTTTTCTCATCCACCTTTTTCTTGAGATCAATTTTTGTGGCGCAAATAATCCGGACATCAAGAGAAAAAACTTCGGATCCGCCAACTCGGGTAAACTCCCTTTCCTGAATAACACGAAGGAGTTTGACCTGCATGTACATTGGAAAATCATCGATATCATCAAGAAAGATTGTTCCTTTATTTGCGCGTTCAAAGTAACCTCGGTGTCTTTTCAGTGCACCCGTAAATGAGCCTTTTTCGTGTCCGAAAAGTTCGCTTTCGAGGAGTGATTCAGGAATACTTGAGCAACTTACAGTGACGAAATTTTCGTTTTTACGCGGGCTCAAGTTGTGAAGAGTGCGTGCGACAATTTCCTTTCCGGTACCGCTCTCACCTTCTATTAATATGGTAAAGTCGTTTTGAGCAATATGACGTATCGTTTCTCGAAGTTTTTGAGTTTCTTTGGAGTTTCCGACAATCGACCGGTCCTGAAGGAAGTGAATTTTATTTTTAAGTTCTGTATTCTCGGTAATAACGGACTGGAGTTGGCGTATGTTACGTAATACTGCAATTAGTTTTTCTGGAGAAAATGGTTTAGTAAGGTAATCGTATGCCCCCATTTTAAGAGCCTGTACTGCAGTCTCGACAGTAGCATAAGCAGTAATTAAAATAACTTTGGAGTCAGGATTTTTAGTTAAGACATGTGAGAGTATATCTAATCCGTTGGCGTCGGGAAGTCTGAGATCGGAAATCACGATTTCAGGAAGTTGCGAGTCAAAAATAGAAATGCCTTTTGCTCCTTCATCAGCAGAAAAGACCTCAAAGCCTTCCTTTGTAAGAGTATTACCAAGAGAAATGCGGGTTATTTTTTCGTCTTCAATTATGAGTACTTTCATCGGAGTTTCCAATCGGTAAAATTACAGTAAAAGTAGTTGAAACACCAGGGGTACTTTCAACTAGTATCTTGCCATTATGGGCGGTTACGATATCCAGCGATGCGGAGAGACCCAGGCCGGTTCCCACACCCAGTTCTTTAGTGGTATAAAATGGCTCGAAAATATCTTTAAGATTTTCCGGTTTAATCCCTATTCCATTGTCTTTAACGGAGAAAAGGATATTTTGCTGATCCATAAAATCGGTACGTATTTCTATAAACCCTTCCGTTTCGATTGCGTCCAGACTATTAAGCAGGAGGTTCATAACTACTTCTTGAATCAAGTGATAATCTCCGTACATCGAAGGAAGAAGTTCGTTGAGACGTGTACGAATAGTTAATTTTTTGTCTTTAATCCGGTAATCAAAGAGAGTAATGACTTTCTGGATAGTATCGTTTATATTGATCAAGTAATCGGTTCGTGATTGCTGACGAGCAAAACCAAGAAGTTTTTTGACAATCGTTTCTATATTAGTAATCCCCTCATCAATAAGTGAGAGGTAATCCCGGTTTTGTTGAACGTTCTCCGGTTCGCGATTAATTGCATATAGGCAGGATTTAATACCATTCAACGGATTATTTATCTGATGAGCTACACCGGCAGCAAGTCTTCCAATAGAAGCCAGTTTTTCAGCCTGATAAATTTGTCTTTGTGCTTTTTCGAGTTGGAGTTTTGAATTATTCAGGCGCTCTGTAAGAAGCCTGAAATGATGATACAAAAAACCGACTTCATCATCTTTAACTGGCAGAGAGATATCATAGCCGGAAATAAGATCGATTTTATCAATCTCCAGAACTAGTTTATCCAGAGAAGAAGTTAAGCGATTGATAGATATAAAAAGAATTATCAGGACAATAAGAGTAACGCAAACAGTTGCACCAAGAAGAATAAAGAAAAGTGAGCGCAATTCATTTCTAAGAGGTTCGGCATCAAAACCGATAATTGCGGCACCCCAGAATTTATTAGCAAAATTGAACGGGAGTTTGACTTCATTCACCCAGCCAAACTTTGAATCATCGACAATCCGAACAATTTCAGCAGATAACTCAACGGGTTCAAACTTTAGATTTTCATCCGAGGCGATTTTCTGTTCGGAAGTCAAGAAACGATTAATTATGCGATTGCCGACTTTATCAAAAATCACGACATATTTAACATTGCGCAAACGGTTTATAAAGTTATCTATGTATGTTTCAAGGATGTTATCCTTCTGAAAAGTGGATTTTTCCTCAAAAATAAGGGCATCGACAACTGTAACTGCAAAAGTATTCGAGATTGAACGGACAGTCTCCGATTCGTTATGGATAATGTTTTTCCGCCACTGGAGTAGGAATATCAGTGATATAAGAAGCATTAGGAAAACGATTACGAAGGCGGTAACTCCAAGAATTTTTGTACTAAGGTGTGATCTGAACTTATTCATTTAACCCGTCCGCTGATATTACGGATAACCTTATAGTCTGAATCAGATGCGGATTCAAATCCAAAAACAAACTCATAATCCCAGTCCTTAGTGATTTGGAGGCGATCGGGATTATTTTTATTTATAACAAGCAATGCTGATTTGATTGCATTAACTACCGAGTCTGATTTACCCGGGACTGCAACTAGAGGTGAGGTTGGGATAGGATCGGAATAGGCGATAATCCTGAGACCTTTCTGAGAAGCATTTTTAATTAGATATTCACGAGTAACACCAACATCCGAGTACCCTTTGAGAACACTGTAAATAACGCTCTGGTGATGTGGAAAATAATCGATAGCAACAAAATCATCTTCACTCATTCTAAGCTTGGGAAGTTCGTATTTCAGTAACCAGTTTACGGAAAAAGATTCCTTTGACGGAAGAGCGAGTCGTTTTCCCTTAATCATACTGACAGAAGAGATATGACTATTCTGTCTGACAAATATAACAGAACGGGAATAGGGGCGGAAGTTTTCATTTAATGGTTTAAGGAAAGGAATTATTCCATGTTCACGGTTTGCGCGGACGTACACATAAGAACCGAGGAAAGCAGCGGTAACCTCCCCTTTTATTAACATATTTACTGCATCTTGATAATCGCTGCTAAGTTTCAATTCAAAAAGATAGGGAGTTTTGGATGAAATATAGTCAAGAAGGGGTTGATAACCCCTGAAGATAATGTTTGGAGGATAACGGGAAATGACACCTATATATACAACCGGCTTTGAGGAATCCACTGCATTCTTATTGGAAACATGCGTGTGATGATATACCTCACCGGAGATATCCAGCACATAATTATAGAAGACAACCGTAAAAACAACGGACATGAGGAGAAGGAAAAAAAGCCTTATTTTTGCCTGTCTGGAGAACACTTTGTCTATTATTTTAAACATCAGTTGAGTTAATTGAAAAAATTTAATGCGAGAATTTACGAATTTATTAACGAACAGACAAGACAGGTGAAAATTCGGGGAACTTTATTTGACTAATGTCTGATAGACTTAAAAGCAAGTTTACTTAAAAATTATAATAATTTGCGGATATGCTACTCTTTTTCGGAATAATTGACTTCATAAAGCAAAAAATATTAAGACTTAACTAAATTATACGCAAAAAGAAATAGAAAGACCGCGGAGATTGAAACCACAATGTAAAAGACCTTTGCTACAAATGAGTTTTCTTTTTTCTCTCTTTTAATATTCTTAACCGGATCTTTTTCGAAGTGATCTGCATCATAATCTCCATCAAGAATATTCCATTTTCCAGTCGGCAATACTTTTCTCATACAATCCTATAATTTAACTTGATAATAAGACAACTTGCCTTTATACTATTAAGTTCCTTCACTTTGATAATTCTTCAAGAAAGATGCTTCAGTGTGATAAAAATCATACAATGTAACAAATAACCGAATTGATGACGGAATATGGTCAAAAGTGCGACTAAATTTCGTCAACAACAGATCTGAAGTGTTGATTTTATCCCCAAAACGATATTTTTTTTATGGCACATAGTTTGAATTAAATTATTTATTTAATAATCAATAACAGGAAATTCAATGGCAGAAATAATTCCACGATGGGAATGGAGAACATTCCAAAATGATCTAGGGAAACCAGAATTAAATATCCGCTCGTATACCGAAGAAAAGACTCGTGAGAGTTCGGAAGTATATATATTATCAGAAGTTAGCATGGACAATACAAAAATACGAGACGGTTTAATGGATATAAAGACACTTCAGCAGGTTAATGAGAACCGACTTGAACTTTGGTTACCAATTATGAAAGGTCAGTTTCCCTTACCTGCAGCAGAAATCGAGAAAGTTTTTAAGTGTTTCAGAGTCTCACTTTCAAAGAATCTAAAAGAAGCCTACACTTACGAAGAATACTTGAATGAACTTATTAAACCATCGAAACTGCTTAAAGCTGTTAATGTTCATAAAAAGAGAACGGGTTTTACAATCGATGGAACGATTGTGGAAATTGCGGAAGTTACCGTTGACGGAAAAGTAATCAGAACTGCTGCAGTTGAACATGCAGATCCTGATTTGGTCTTTTCAGTAGTACAAAAGCTGGAACTTGAAATGTTCCCCAATATTAACTATCTGCGCGGATTAAAAAATATGATTGGAATGAAGTAAGGAGATAAAAATGGGAAAAGAAATAGAACGCAAATTTTTGGTTAAATCAGATGCCTGGAAAAAACTGAGTACACCTACTTTCTACAGGCAAGGTTATCTTTCAAGCGTTAAAGAAAGAACCGTTAGAGTAAGGACCGTTGGGACAAAAGGATTTCTGACAATAAAGGGACCCACGGTTGGAATAACAAGAAGTGAATTTGAATACTCAATACCGGTTGAAGATGCAAATGCAATGCTGGATAATCTATGTGAAAGGCCATTAATAGAAAAAAACCGTGCGGTTGTTGAGTATAAAGGGTTGAAATGGGAATTAGATGAATTTTTTGGTGATAACGAAGGACTGGTGATCGCAGAGGTTGAACTCAGCGACGAAAATGTAAAAATTGAAATTCCGGAATGGATTGGAGACGAGGTATCCGGAGATCCGAGGTATTTTAATTCAAATCTAACAAAGAATCCATTCAAAACCTGGTAAAAATAAACTAGCAATTGGAAAAGGACCAAAATACTAAAAGAACGGATGGAATTACAGCCGAAGAAAACGGGAACGGAAACGGCGAAAATCTGGATGAACTGTTAGATCTTGACAAGCACAGGTTATCAGTAATTCCCACCAAAAAGTCTACGCCAACTGAAAGATGGATGAAGTACTTGGGATTTCCTGTTGCTATAGTATTATTCATCTGGCTATATTATATGCCTGCGCCGGCTGGGCTCTCATCATCAGGACAGGCTGTAATTGCAAGTTTTATATTTGCGCTTGTGCTTTGGATCTCAGAAGCAATACCAACCCATGTGACTTCTCTGCTATTAATGGTAATGCTCGTATTCCTGGATGGATGGGGTATGAAAAATGTACTTGGAGTACTGGGATTTGATGTAATATGGTTGAACGTTATGGCATTTATTCTAAGTTCGCTTCTGGTCAAAACCAATATTGCAAAGAGAATAGCTTTAACCTTAATAGTGAAATTTGGACATAGTGCCTTGCCGATGTTACTTGCATTTATCCTGCTTCAACTTGCATTAGCTCCTTTGATTCCGGCTACTGCGGCCAGAACCGTGATAACACTGCCAATTATGTTAATAGTTGCGGCAATCTATGGCTCGACCTCAGAAAAGGCAAATAATTTTGGAAGAAATCTTTTTCTACAAAATTTAATAAGTATAAACATTTTTTCTTCAGGTTTTATGACCGGTAGTACAGCCAATTTAATAGCCATAGCCTTTATCTTTTCGATGTCCGGACATAAGGTTTACTACACAGATTGGATGTTTGCAAATTTACCGGTGGTTCTCGCGACGATGTTATTAGCCTGGATATTGGGTCCGAAACTATTATTCAAACTTCAGAAAAAGGAAAATAAGCCAGCTGTAAAAGGGGGAATTGAAGTGATGAAAAAACAGTTGACCGATATGGGGAAAATGAGCAAACTTGAGATAAAGGGAGCATTAATTTTCGGTTTGGTGATTTTTCTGTGGGTAACCGACCGTTTTCATATGAGTATGTTTGGGTTTGAAGTAAATGCAGTTATGGCTGCCATGGTGGGGGGAATTATAACTTTAATGCCGAAAGTCGGAATACTTAAGTGGAATGAAGCCGATATACCGTGGCATCTGATGTTGTTCAGTGCTGGCGCTTATGCAGGAGGACTTGCATTAAATGATACCGGAGCTGCAACCTGGGCAGTTCAATCATTATTTACAATAATAAATTTTGATAAGAATGTTAATTTCTGGGTGCTCTATACAGTTGTAATCGCAGTCATGATGTATTCACATCTTGTTTTTACTTCAAAAACTATGAGAACTATTATATTAATTCCGTTCATTATTGCCTTGGCGAATGAGTTGGGAATTGACCCAATCGCTCTTGCACTCCCGGCAGCATTCACAATTGACTGGGTAGTGGGACTGCCAATCAGCGCGAAACCAAATGTTATTCTTTTTACGACAGGGCAGTATTCAGTACTGGACAACCTGAAGTATGGTATAATAATAGCTACTATCGGAGTTGTGCTTCTAGTTATTGCCGGGATGACCTGGTTCAGCTTTTTAGGAATAACACCATCGCTGTGACGTTATGATTAAGTTAATTTACATATTAGTGATGGTTTTTTTCGCCTCTGCAAGCGGCCAAGTGATTAACCACTTTAAGGAAAAAATTTATCTTAGTGAAAACGGAAAGACGGAAGTCAATTGGGAAATTGAATATATAAATGAGTCACACGCAGAGAGATTATTATTACCTTGGAATTTTAATGATGCAAAACTATCTGATGAAATTGAATACAGTTATGAAAAAGATAAGGGGAAGGAGCTAAAAGGAGAATTAGTAAATATTAACTCGAATTATTTTGTATCAGTGCTTTTAGACTCTACTCAAACAAGATTAAAACTTGAGATCGAATTCGAGATTGAGGATTTTTTCAATATTTCAGAACAAAAAAAGAAAGATTTTGGTAATTATAGTATAAAAGTTGTTTTTGCAAACAGTTGTGTTGCTAGAATCAAAAAGTATGAATCATCAATATTTTTGCCTGAAAAATATCTGGTTAGCGCTGTAACAGAATCTCTTCCTGAACAAAAATCGGAAGAGTCAATCCCACCATATAAACTCTTCAGAGAAAATGGTAAAAACGGAATAAAACTGACTACCGAGGAGGTTAAACTAGGTGGAAATACATTATTGGAATTCAAATTTAAATCTGAAGAAAAAAGTAATATCTTTTTAATTATTCTGATAGTCTCAGGAATACTTTACTTAGTATTTTTCAGAGATATTCTTAAAAGCGGAAAGAAGTAGTGTTTTTTAATAAAACAAAAAAAATAGAAGCCCAGATCGATGAATATCTTGATTTAGTGGTAAAAGGAGGACTGGTTTTTAAGCTGGGATTAAGATCATATATTGAAAACAGAGAGGCAGAATTTGAAGGGCATTTAACAGACCTGCGGAATATAGAAGAACGAGCTGATGAATTAAGAAGAAATATCGAAATAAAGTTATATACTAGAACATTAATCCCGGAGTCAAGGGGCGATGTTTTAGGTCTGTTGGAAAGTTGTGATAAGGTTCTAAACATAACCACGGAAACATTATTAGAATTCTCCGTTGAGATACCAAAAATTTTGCCCGAACTCTATTCCGGATTTATACAACTTGGTGATATGGCTGTAAATTGTATTGAAAATACGGTAAGGGGGATAAGATCTTATTTTAAAAATATTGATGCCGTAAGAGATTATATTATTAAGGTGCAATTCTATAAGAAAGAAACTAATAAAATTGCAGAAGGGATAAAGAGAACTGTTTTCCGCACCGATAATAGATTGAGTGAGAAAATTCACATACGTTATTTTTCATTTCATATTGAAAGAATAGCCGAAGAGTCAGAGGATGTATGTGACAGATTGAGCATTGCAACGATTAAAAGGTTTGAATAGATTTGAGTCTTTCAGTATGGTTTTTTATATGCAGCGGTCTTTTTCTAGGTTGGTCATTAGGTGCTAATCATGCAGTAAATGTTTTTGGTACTGCAGTTACTTCGAGAATGCTTAAGTTCAAAACGGCAGCATTAATAGGAGGAATATTTGCAGTTCTTGGCGCGATATTAAGCGGAGGGGGCACAACAGAGACATTAAACAATCTTGGGGGAATAAATGCTATAGCGGGAAGTTTTACAGTAGCTCTTGCAGTCGGAATTTCAATAACCTGGATGACAAAAGCCAAGCTACCTGTTTCTACTTCGCAAGCTGTAATAGGCGCGATTATAGGTTGGAATTTATTTACTGGAACACCCACTGACTTATCCTCGCTCTTTAAGATATTTATTAGTTGGGTTATAAGTCCTGTAATAGCTGGCATATTTGCTTTTTTAATTTTCGTTCTGATAAAAAAAACAATATTAAAGCAGCGTATTCACTTGTTATTACTTGACAATTACACAAGAACTGGATTAATTGTAGTAGGTGCGCTCGCTTCTTATTCGCTGGGCGCAAATAATATAGCGAATGTAATGGGGATGTTTGTATCGGCTTCAGGATTTGAGGATATCTTAACTCCGTACTTTACAATTTCCGGTACACAGCAGTTATTTTTTCTGGGAGGTGTTTCGATTGCCGCAGGTATGATGACCTATGGCGAAAAAGTAATGGCAACGGTAGGAAAAGATTTATATAAAATCTCCCCCATTACAGGATTTACTATTGTTTTAGCCGAGTTCCTTGTCCTGACAATGTTTACATCAAAGGAACTTGAGAGTGTTCTTATTAGTTTGAATTTTCCAACGATACCGTTAGTGCCTCTATCCACTACCCAGGCATTTATAGGAGCAGTTATCGGAGTTGGTCTGGCAAAAGATCCTGCATCAATTAACTTTCGGGTATTCAGGAAAATCACTCTTGGTTGGGTGCTTGCACCATTAATAGCAGGAATAATTTCTTTTGTATCCCTGTTTTTCGTTCAGAATGTGTTTGAGCAGAAAGTTATTAATCCTGTGCCTTACAGAATCAGTGATTCTGTTCTTGATAAGTTAAAAAGTGATGGTGTGCCTACTCAGTCAATTTTAGATATGAAAGGTATAGAATTCGATAACAAAAAAACATTCAGGAATGAGCTTTTAGAAAGATATGATTATAATAATTCACAGTTATTTATTCTCTTTAAATATGCTATAGTAGACTCATTCTATATTGATACTTTAAAGTTAAGTAATGATATCAAAGCGGAATTGACCGCAGCTCAGTTTGAAAAAATTAAATCACTGCATAACAGATCATTCAGTTATAAACACGAGTTTGAGAAGAGTCTATTCCACGGGGATTCCATATGGAACGATAAAAGGAACAGATTTTCCGAAAAAGAAACTAAAGGAAGAAAAAATAAATTGGAACAAATATTCAGAATTAATACATTTTAAATAACTAATTATTCATTTAATGGAGAAAACATGAAAAAAATACTTATGCTTCTTGTAATTTTTGCTTTTGCTGTAAATGCACAGGACTCGAAGGTTCCCGGAGGTGATTATAAAGCTCCCCTGAAATCAGAGGTCAGAAATGGTAAAATGATTTTTGCCAGTGATGACGGCAAATTTAGCTGGTGGTTTGATGCCAGAATACAGTTTGATGCTGCAATGTATTTCGAGAATAAAAATCCGTTAAGCAACGGTTCCCTTTTCAGACGAAATACTTTTGCAGTTAAAGCCACTTTGTGGGAGGACTGGCAGGCTGAATGGGATATTGATGTTTCGGAAAATGTACTTGATCTTAGAGATATGTTCATTAAATATTCATTCCCCGGTACCAATTTATCTCTTAGAGCCGGTAACTTTAAGGAACCAATTGGCATGGAGCGATTGAACAGTTCAAGGTTACTGACTTTCCTTGAGAGAACAGCTATCACAAATGCTATCGCATTGGGAAGAAGAGCTGGTTTTGAAGCAAGATACTTTACTGATTATGGACAGATAACGGCTGCTATAATGGGACATGAATTGGGAACAAAAATCGACAAAGGGACTCAGGACGAGGGTTTCTCAACAAATTTACGTTTGTCCTTAGCACCAATAAACAAACATGGATTTAATTTGCATGTTGGTGCAGCTGGCTCATACAAGATCCCGGAAGTAACCGCTGAAGTTGGGAAAAATGGTATAGAAATAAATGCACGAACTGAATCTTATGTGTTCGATCCTAAATTTTTACATACCGGTGATATTCTTAATGTTAACTACTACAATCGTTATGGACTTGAATTAGCTTTTATTACCGGACCATTATTAGTATACGGCGAATGGCTTGGTACTTCCATCTACAGATGGGATCTCCCGACAGTGAATTTAAGAGGCGGATATGCAACCGCATCTTATATGTTAACTGGTGAAACCCGTTATTATTATGTCGACGAGGGTGAAATTGGTGCCCCGGAAGAACCAAAAAGCAAATGGGGTGCACTTGAACTGGCAGCCAGATTCAGTTATACGAACTTAAATGATATACCTGCTGGCATAAAGGGTGGAATGTCGCGTCAGTATATGTTTGGTCTGAACTATTATCCAAATATGAACATAAAATTGCAATTCAACTATTCAATACTTAACCTTGATGAATTTGCAACAAGCAAGGGAAGACTCAATGGAGATGACGATCATTCTTTTGTACAAATGAGATTCCAGGCATCATTATAAAAAGGAGTTAATATGAAAAAGAATTTAATTTTAATTTTAGCAATTTTTTCAATAATATTCATGTCGTGCTCACGGGATAATCCTAATCCGGTTGTTCCACCAGCACCGCCTTCAATCATTGTCAAGATTAATGAAGTCTATTCACGAGGAACAACAGATGCTCCGGATTGGATTGAGATATTCAATAGCAGTACTATAGCAGTCGATTTATCCGGATACAAGATTTATGATGCGGGTGGATTGACAAGTGCAAAGCCAAAGAAAGAAATACCCGCAGGTACGGTATTACAGCCAAACAGCTGGTTTGTTATAGTGGTTGATGATACAACCGCTAGTGGGTTTGGACTTTCCTCGGGTGGTGAGACTGTATACTTGGATAATGCCAGTGGTACTATGATTGATTCGCTTATGTTTCCAGCCTTGGGAACGGATACTTCTTATGGAAGAAAACCTGATGGCAGCAATACATTGGAAAAGCTCTTCCCTTTTACAAAGGGAACGGCTAACGGTACAGGTAATACTCAAAAGATTATTGTTTTAAACGAAGCTTACAGCCGTGGAACAACAGAAGCTCCGGATTGGGTGGAAATTTATAATGCTTCTGATTTTTCGGTTGATATTAGTGCTTACAAAATTTATGATCCGGGTGGACAATCAGGTGCAAAGGAAAAGAAGGGGTTCCCTGCAGGAACAGTAATTCCAGCAAAAGGTTGGTTTGTTATTGTTGTTGATGATGCTTCGGCTAGCGGATTCGGACTTTCAAGTGCTGGCGATCAAATCTGGCTTGAAGATGGTACGGGTACAAAAATTGATTCTGTTTCTCATCCGGCTATGGATATTAACCAGTCGTATGGTAGATATCCTGACGGTTCGGCTAATTGGAAGCTTAGTCCTATGAGTCGCGGAACAGCAAATAATCCCTAAAAGGATGAATTTAAGTTCAGAACATACTTACTCTGGTATCCGGTTCATTATCCTTGTTGCATCATTATTGCTAATTGCTGGTTGCAACAGAGATGAACCGGGTACTATTCCCCCACCAGGCCCTGTTGTAAAGGGACTTGAGATAGTTTCCACACTTTCAATAAGTGTTTCGGAACCGTCAGCGCTTGCATTTAACCATATTGATTCAACTCTATACACAGTATCGGACGGAAACGCCGCTTATTACAAATTTAATTTTAACGGAATGATACTTGCAACAATTCCTATCTCGGGTTCAGATCTTGAGGGTATTGTTTTATCTCAAAACTGTGATACGATCTATGTGGTGCAGGAAGCAAAGCAACTTGTAACCGCCTTTAGACCCGATGGCACATTGCTTAATTCATTTCCCGTGAAAGTAGCAACAAGCATTAGCTCAAGTCTTGAAGGTATCACCATTGATAATCACGGTAATCTGGTTGTAATTAATGAAAAGGACCCAATGATGGTTCTTAAATTTAATAAAACCTCAGAAATATTTAGAAAAACGCTATCTTATTCTTTAGATATTTCCGATATTTGTTATGACAAATTAACTAATTGTTTTTGGATAGTTAGTGATGAATCAAGAACCGTATTAAAACTATCTGAGACATTTGAGTTGATAGCCACCTATACCATTAATGTTCCCAAAGCAGAAGGAATTCTGGTTTTAGGAGATAAGATTTACATAGTTAGTGATTCAGAATCGAAAATGTACGTTTTTAAGAAACCATCAAATTAATATTTATTTACTTAGGAGCACAGATATGAAGATTTCATACTTTTTAACTTTTTTAATTGCTGTAATTATCAGCAATGTTTCTTTATCACAGGTAGTGATGAATGAGGCTTATTCACGTGGAATCCCAACCGATCCTGATTGGATTGAGATTTTCAATAATTCAGAAACGTCTCTGGATATAACCGGATATAAAATTTACGACAGTGGTGGACTAGCCGGCACGAAACCGAAAAAGCTGTTCCCTGCAGGTTCAGTTATACCTGCAAAAGGATTTCTTCTAATCGTAACAGACGATAGCGACGCAAGCGGATTTGGCATATCATCAGGTGGTGAAACCGTATGGCTCGAAAATGCTTCGGGAACCTTAATAGACAGTTTGGTAATCATGGCTATGTCTGAAACACAGTCGTGTAGTAGATATCCTGACGGCGGAACTGCTGTATTGGTTGATTTAATAACCAAGGGTATTACAAACAATCGGGTTCTTATGAATGAAACTTATTCACGAGGAGTTCCAACCGATCCTGACTGGATTGAGATATTTAATCCGTCTTCTGCTTCGCTTGACATAACTGGTTATAAAATCTATGATAATGGTGGACAAGCAGGAACAAAACCAAAAAAATTATTTCCAGCAGGTTCTATCATCCCCTCAAAAGGATTCTTAGTTATTGTCACCGATGATGCTGATGCAAGTGGATTTGGTATTTCTTCAGGCGGCGAGAAAGTTTGGTTTGAAGATGCGAATGGTGTATTAATTGACAGCGTACAAATTGCTGCAATGGATACTAATCAATCTTTCGGTAGAAATCCTGACGGAGCATTTGCATGGATGTTGTTAAGTCCAAGAACCCCTGGTTCCTCGAACGTACTAACTGATTTGGAGGATGAGGTTTCAGAAGTGAAACAATTCAAGCTTAACCAGAACTACCCGAATCCCTTCAATCCGACAACTACAGTAAGTTATTCATTGAATGTTGGCAGCTTTGTTTCGCTAAAGGTTTTTGATATCCTGGGAAATGAAGTATTAAACTTGTTTAACAAACAACAGGATGCTGGAGATTACAAGATTATATTTGACGGCAAAGGTCTATCCAGTGGAGTATATATTGTACGTTTAGAAGCCGGTACAAATGTTAACATAATTAAAATGAATCTAATAAAGTAATTCCATACTAGATTAAAGGCGGGGAAACCCGCCTTTGATTTAATCATTTAACAATGTTTTCTTTTTTATATTTCTTTCCGCCAATCTCTACTATACTCTCAATCGCAAGATCAACAAGACTCTTTAATAGCATATAGTTGATTGTTTCAGGGGTATCACTTAATTTGTGAAGATGGGTGTAACTATATGATGATGCAAAATAAAGTGATGGAATTTCAACATTATGAAAAGCGGTAGCATCTGCACCTCCCCCGTTCCAGGTTCTTTCAATTACTACATTTCTGCCTGATTTATCCTTATTCTTAACTATACTCCATAAAACCGGACAGCTAAATCCATTCCCAACCTGTAAACTGTCACCATGTCCCACACAATCAAAATTGAACATTGCAGTAATTTGTTCATGAGGTACAGGAGAGTTTTCGACGAAAAAAGTGCTTCCATTCAATCCCTGCTCTTCGGCGGAGAATAAAACAAAGATTAATGTTCTTTTAAGTTCTTCTTTGCGTCTCGAAAGAATCCTTGCAATTTCAAGTACCGCTGCACTCCCCGATGCATTATCGTTAGCACCCCTGAAAATCACCTCATCTCCCTGGCTACCCACATGATCGAGATGAGCTCCGATAACAATATATTCGTTTTTCAAGACCGGATCACTCCCCTCTAGAAAGCCTACCACATTCATAGTCCTGGCCTCACTGAGATAATTGGTCGCAACATTTATACCTGTTTCAGTCGGAAGTTCAAGAGAAAAAGGTTTTTTTGTTGAGTCTATTATGGACTGCAATTCTGAGAGTGTGAATTCAGTTCCCGAAAAAAAGTCAGGAGTTATGGCAAGTTCCATGTGCAATTGTGGGAATTTTTCGTTCTGAATCCCCTCACCATGAAATACGCTTCCAATCGCTGATTGTGGTGATGTAATATTAGGTGATGATACAAATATGATTCCAACAGCCCCATTCAATTCTGCTAATGCTGCCTTTTCACGAGGACTGCCACTTCCCCAATTTTGATCATTTATTCTCCAAATTGGTTGCTGTTTAAAAACTATAACTACTTTATCCCTGACATCTATGCTGGCATAATCGTCATAACCGAGATCAGGTCTTGAAATACCATACCCGCAGAAGACCGTTTTCTTGTCTGGAAAATTGGCTGAACCGGTAAAGCCTCTAAAAATATAATCTCTACCTAGTTTGTAATTTATCTTCTTTTTGTCCAGAATTGAGTAAAATTCACTCCCATTAAGAATTTGATTTGTTTCAACATAAAAGTATTGAAAAAATCCGGAATCACTTAGAGGTAATAGGCCAAATTCACGGAATTTGTCCGCACAATAATTTGCCGCTTTATTATACCCATTCTGCCCTGGTAATCTTCCTTTCAATTCATCTTCACACAGAAAATCTATTGTTGTTTTTAGTTCTTTTTCATCTGACTTTGTGTCTTGCCCGAATAACTGAAATGAGATAAGTATATAAATTATTGAAAAAAAACTCCTTACCTTTCTCAGGATTAAAAAAGATTTTTGAGACCTAAAATAACTGAAACTCATAAATCATCACTTTTGCTTATCATTAAAATAATCGTAATAATAATTCATTATTTTTCTCTTTTCCGAAATTTTAAAAGCCATTTCTTTCATTTTTTTTGCCTGCAGATCATTCCCTTTCTTGCTGTAATATTCGAATAGTTGCGCAAAAACTGGAATATAATTCAGATTAAGCATCTCAACAACTCCGGAAGAAATATCGTAATAGAAACTCTGCTCCAAATAGTCAAGAAACCATTTATTCTCATAGTTGTCCACAAGAATTTCTGTACCATCTTTAGGTTGTTCATCATACTTAAATGTCAATCCTGTTAAACTCAGATTGTCGTTTTTATCTTCGTACAATGTCTGATCTAGCGTAATGCTGAAGTAAATATTTTTTCCGGCTTGAATTGATCCGTTAAGAACCTTATTAAGAATCACCTTCCTTAGATCCAGATAATAATTTTCAGGATTGCTGAATTCACGATAGTCTATTTCAGGATCTCCGAGATCAAATTCCTCAAAAATCTTTTTTCTGTAAATATCGATCATTAGAAGATTAATATTTAAGATAACAACATCAGATCTTATTCCGAAAACTCTTTGTAGCATGATCGGGGGATAGGTATCGTTGTCTCCATTTGTTATGATGATGCTGTTTTTTTCTGTTGAATTTAACAAATTGTAACTCCAATTAAGTATACCGGGGGACATTTCTCCCATTTCATACCATTTTCGGAAAAAGAAATTCGTTTTAGCTGTATCCCTCCTGGTTTCATAAAAACCTGCGAGATCATCTATTAATTCTTCTCTCTCCGGTCCCAATTCATATGCTTTAAGTAGATTTATTTCAAACTCATCATCAAAAGTTCTCTCAGTGTATATCTTTAAATAGTAGTACTCAAAAGTCCCATTTATATTGTTTTCTGCTTCTTGGAATATTTCTTCAAAGTTTTTCATCCAGGGAATTTTTATTTTTGCATAGTTTTCCGGAAATATGATTTTAGCCATTCGGTTTGCAGTGTAGTAATTAAGCCATGCATCAGCATCTTCCGGATTATCATCTAATACTTTCTTCCATTCCCGGGCTGCGTTTACATACCAGTCAAATGTGTTAAGTTGTTTCACATAGGAATATACTTTGGGTGGCCTTTGAGCGAAAAGTGACTCTGCAAAAATAATCGTAATTATCAGGACAATATTTGAAAGCGTTTTCATATAAAAATCCTTTCTTTTAATCTATCTAATAAAAAAGAGACGCATCAAACGTCTCTCTTATTTCTGCGGAAAGTGAGGGATTCGAACCCTCGGTACCATTACTGATACACACGCTCTCCAGGCGTGCCAGTTCAACCACTCCTGCAACTTTCCTGATATTTTTTAAAATATTACTCACAAATATAAACTTATTTCTGTTCTTCTCAAAACCTTAAGGAAAACCCGTATTTAACAATTAATAAATTTCACATCATTCTTCAAGAAAACAAGAAATCTCTTTTGAGACCCGCGCCATCTCACAACTTATTGCTCCGTGTCCGCAATTGTTTTCAAGTATAAGTAATTTACATTTTAAAGCAGAAGCAAATTCAATTGCCGGAGCCGGATTAACCACATGATCAGTAGCACTTACTATTACGAATACTCCTGCTTTAGTTCTTTTCGCGACTTCTTCAATCGTTCTGTCGCCTGGCATATTATACTTCACTATTGCATCCAGTTGAACTATTGAATTTTCAATGGTAAATACTTCGTTTCCGGGTTTCCCGGTAATTCCTTCAAAGAAACTTACAAAATCTTTTCTCGGGGTTTTTTCGTTTCGAAAATCCGGAGTATTTGCATTTATTGAAAAATAGATATCCCTTATAAGATGAAGATCATTCTCGGGATAGTGATTTCTGATTCCGCTTTTAAGTATCTCTGACAATCCTTTAAAGAATAGAAGATCATAAGATGTCGGTTGTGGAGTTCCTAAATATGGTATTGCTCGCTGCATGAAATCAGGATAGGCGTTTAACCATTCAAAAACTTGTAATCCTCCCATTGAACCACCCACTATACACTTAACTTTCTTAAGTCCAAGTTTTTCGGTAAGCAATTTGTATTGTGAATTAACCATATCCAGTATACTGATGGGGGGAAAAGATTTCATCGGATAATTTGACGGAGAAGTGGAAATGCCATTTCCAAGAGCATCAATTGCAATAATATAGTAATTCGAACTATCCACAATCTTATTTTTCCCAATTAACGATGCGAGATGCTGAGTTGTCCCGCCGAAAAATGTTGGATAAACGATAATATTATCTTCCTTCTCATTGATTTGACCAAAAGTGCGGTATCCTATACGACAACTATAAAGTGTATCCCCGCTGGTTAAAGGAAGATTACCTATATCGGCAAATACTTGCTCACTCTGACTCCACAAGCAGCCAGATGTAAAATGTATAACCAGTAAAACCACGCTCAGCATTTTTATCATATTGTCATCCTGTAAATTTTATTTGCTTTCCGTCAATTTCTTGAGTTCAGTTGACCTTTGATAGAATTCCTGCAATGTCAGTTCTTTCAAATAAACCATTCCGTGTGTAGCTCGGACTCTGGGTGAAGGATTATTTATAAAATATTCTTTCCCGAGGCAAGTGCTGATTATCTGATACTGTTCCACCTGTATTGTCTGCGCTAACCTGCAGAAAGGACCGTCATATTCATAGCTAGGGAAGCTTGCGGCTTTCTGCGATCCATAACTATACATAAATACATCATTCATAATTGCGAAGGAATTAAGACTCACCGGAACGTAAATATTTGCTTCGGCAGGATGGAATCGGTACCATACATTCCTGTATCCCCAGATTTTCATATTCGATATATCCGCTTCTTTTTCGTACAACTGAAGCGCTGCTGCTATTGTTTGAAGCACTTTGTAATGTGTGTCGGGCCCGCTCCCTTCCGGATCAAGCGCAACTGTTACAATACTCGGTTTTGTCTTTCTTAGTAAATTAAGAACCGGTAAAACATCACGGTCTATCTCTGGATTTTCAGTGAAAATCTCTCCCTGATAAAATCCAAGTCGCATATGAATCACGCTCTCAGATCTGAATCCAAAATACCCCCAAACAAGTTCTTCCTCCCATTCGCGAAGCATGCCTTTGAGTCTCTGAACATGGGGGATATCCTTTTTACCCGGGTATTGTGTTGAAAAGTAGTTAATCAACTCATCCACTCTGTCCTTAAGATATGTGATGTTGTCCTCTTCATAAATCTCGATTACATTTCTCAGTAATCGTCTGCATACTGCTTCGTTCTTTAGCGTCCTGCTATGTGCAGCCAGTCCGTCAAGATATAGATTCACATCCCGGACCTTTCCCTCAACAAATTCTGGATCAAAGTACCGTGTCTGAAATCTGTTCTGAAATTCATGAGAATCTAATTGATGCCTTAATTCTCTCATTAATTCCAGCATATAGGCATTTGTAACAGCTGTAAAACCGCTTGTTAGTGTAAGAAAATAATGGGTGTTGCTTGGATTGCGAACTAAATGATTTATGTATGGAAGATATCCCAACGTAATATCATCATGATGTGGACCGGTATGTAGAATTGTTGCATTTTCAACTAGTGCCATACCCCTTTCAAAATATGATATTATTGCATTATAAATTTTTCTGCTGACTTCTGAGGCCGTCATGCCGGTTTTTTCGAGTACCAGTTTTGCAAACCTATCTGACTCATAATCTTTTTCAGTAAGCTCAAGAAGTGATTTCTTTTTTTCCATGCAGAGATTTATTATACCCCTCTCTATAGAACCTTCTGATATTGGATTTTCAAGTTTGAAATCATGGTACCTTCTTTCATAGAGTCTTAATGCTGCTCCGTGAGTCAGATAGAATCTGGCATTATCAAGATTTTGTAAAACTGTGGCGGGATAAAGATTATTAATGCTGTTCTCAACCGATTCTCTGATAATCTTCGATTTTGCCTCGCCCGCTGCAATAATTATTGCAGTAGCATCCTCTTTATATGTAATAGTCGCCAAACCTATAGTAATTACCAGCCTGTTCCTGGCTATTTCAATTCCTCCGAGATCCGATGCGGCGGCAGCTTGCGTTTCGTAATTTGTGTACATCAATCTGGTCGTTGAGAAATGGTCACTCCCCTTAATGTTAAAACCTATATGCCCATCTGGTCCTATTCCCCCAAGGAAGAATCCAATCCCCCCCAATTCACGAATTTTTCTCTCATATTCAGAGCAGTACTCATCCACTATCTCAATCGTTCTTTTTTGTAACCTTTCGAGTCTGTTGGTTGCTAACCTTATTCTTAGACTTAAGTCAACTTTTTTATCGGGAAATATCTGGTCAATCGGTAAGTTTTCAGCTGTTCCAATTTTATTAACATTAATCAGCAATGCTTTTTTAACATCAAACCCAAGATTATGAAAGTAATACTTTTGTATATAATAATAAAAACTATTATGTTGAAAAGAATCTATTGGGTAAAATTCGTCAATCTGCACAAAATGTAGCGATTCCATCTGTGGACTTACTGAAGGATCTATTCCCGCTTCTGTCAGATGCTTTTTAGCTTCATCGCTCCCCCAGTTTTTTATAAAATATCCCACCCACTTAATAAAGTGCTCCGGAGTTTTTCCTGTCGGAAGACTCACCACCCCTCCAGGATTTTGTTGAACCCATTCAATAAATCTAAGCGCAGTTAATTTACCAAGCTCCGGAAAGTTTCCCACTTGTATTATAGGCATCTTCTCAGTGGGTTTGTACATGAGTTCTTTCCCTGATTTATCAAGATAATACTGCTCAACTTTCGATAACATAATTATTCCTTTGTAAATTTTTAGTTCTGAATAAATCTAAATCCTCTTAAAAACTCTTCTATTGGCATTCTTTTTCTTCCTTCTGCCTGTATTTCTAAAATGCTAACTGCTCCTTTTTCACAACCTATTATCAGTTCCTCCTTTGATTGATAAATCTTAAAAGGTTCTGATATGTAGAGTGGAATATTCTCTGTCTTAAATACTTTAAATACCTTCCCCTCATAATCGAAATAAGCAGCCGGATATGGAGAAAGTCCTCTTACTAAATTGTGCACCTCAGTAGAACTTTTGGTCCAGTTAATCCTCATAATTTCTTTTGATATCTTTGGTGCGGGAGTGGCAATCTTATCATCCTGTTTTAGAAGCTTATATTCCCCTTTTTCGATTGACTCAATAGTTTCAATTACTGCCTCTCTTCCGATATCAATAAGTTTATCATGAAGCGTGGCGAAATCATCCATAGGCTCTATTGCAATCTTTTTCTGAATAATAATATTTCCCGTATCTACTTTTTGCTCAAGCCTAAAAGTTGAAACCCCCGTTTCATTTTCACCATTGATAATGGCCCACTGTATTGGTGCAGCTCCTCTGTACTTGGGAAGCAGCGATGCATGCAAATTAAAGGAGCCATTCTTGGGAATTTCAAATACTTCTTTCGGGAGAATTCTATAGGCAACTACTACAAATAGATCCCCATTTAAACTTCTTAGCTCTTTAATAAATATGGGATCGTTAAGACTAATAGGTTGTAATACCCTCAAACCATTCTCTAAAGCAAACCGCTTAACTTCCGATTCAGTAATTTTTAACCCGCGCCCCCTTTCCTTGTCCGGTACGGTAACCACTCCAACAACTTTGTGGGGAGTTTTAAGTATTTCATCAAGAATTTTTACAGCAAATTCCGGAGTGCCAAAGAATACCAGATTCATTTTAAGGACTTCCTTTATTATTTGTCTGTTACAGGGTACTCAAAATCAAGCGATCGGTTTTTTATTTTCTTCAGCATTCGTTTTATTTTCTTCTGCATATCCGGATCCAAACGGTCTGTAAAATAAATTCCATTTAAATGATCATATTCATGTTGAATCACTCTCGATACCACGTCCCCCGCTTCCATAACCCTATCTACTAAATCTTTATCCTGATACTCAATTCTGATTTCTTTTGGCCGTATAACTTTCGATCGTATAAAGGGTAGACTAAGACATCCCTCCTCTATATCTACCGTCTCTTCACTCGATTCTGAGATTCTAGGATTTAACATTATGATTGGTTTAACTTTCTCATAACCGTCTACAGGGGATACATCTATTACGAAAAGGGAGATGTTTGCCCCGACCTGATTTGCCGCTAGACCAATTCCATCAGCATTTCGCATTGTCTCGAACATGCTATCTATGAATTTAACTAGCTGATCGTTTACTTTTGTGATCCGCTTGGTTTTTTTCTCCAGAACCGGATCCCCATAAAGATTTACTGGTATTATTCCCATTTCTGTCTGTTATTTAGATTTTAAATTGAAAGATAATATAAAGTGGGGAATATTCAAAATCCATGACTCTGCTTCACTCGAGACTTTTCTTTTTTAGCCTTAATGAGTTGGATATTACACTTACTGAACTAAAAGCCATTGCAAATGCCGCAATCATTGGATCTAATAATCCCATAAATGCTAATGGAATTCCGATTACATTATAAATGAATGCCCAGAAGAGATTCTGTTTAATTGTTCTTATTGTATTCTTGGATAGCTTTATTGCCATCGGTAGATATCTGAGTTCCCCTTTTATCAATGTCAGATCCGAGGTCTCAATGGCTATATCTGTCCCCGTTCCCATCGCAATTCCTACATCGGCTGCAGCAAGTGCAGGAGCATCATTTATTCCATCGCCTACCATGCCGACAATTTTCCCCTGAGTTTTAATTTCAAAAATTTTTCCGGCTTTGTCTTGTGGTACAACTCCGGCGTAGACTCTGTCAATTTCTAAATCGGTTGCAATCTTTTTGGCATTGGATGAATTATCGCCGGTTATCATTACCGGTTCAATATTCATTTTTTTTAATTTCTTTATCGAAAATTTTGCATCATGTTTGACAACATCTTCCATAATGAAAATCCCTGCCAGAGTTCCATCAATAGCTACGATAATGCTTAATCCCTCCATCTCATGCCCTAAATTTGCAATTATTTCTTCTTTCTCGACTCCTTCGGAAATAAGTAATGAGATGTTCCCTATTATTACCTTCTTATTGTCAACTGTTCCTTGAAGCCCCGATCCTGGTGTTTCCTTAATATCAAAAGGCTCAAAAAGCTGAAGGTTTTCTTCTTTAGCTTTTTTTAGAATTGCACCGGCAACTGGATGGATGGATCTGCTCTCTAAACTCGCAGAAATTTGTAAAAGTTTTTCCTCAGTGAATTTATTGAGAACTTTCACCTTTATGATTTTCAACCTTCCTTCAGTTAATGTACCCGTTTTATCAAAAACTAAAGTGTTTATATCCTTTATTCTCTCGAGACTTTCAGCATTTTTGATTAATATTCCGTTAGCTGCTCCTTTTCCGGTACCCACAATTATTGCTGTGGGCGTTGCGAGTCCAAGAGAACAAGGACAAGCAATTATTAGTACCGAAATAAAGTTAATCATTGAAGGTGTGAATTCTGCACCTAATATTAAAAAATGAAATCCAAATGCTGAAAAGGCTACTAATATCACTGCTGGTACAAAGTATTGAGCAATTTTGTCTGCTAAACTCTGAATGGGTGCCTTGCTTCCTTGAGCCTCTTCTACCATTCTGATTATCTGAGCCAGAAAAGTTTCTTTCCCCACAGCCGTTGCCTTAAACTCTAATGCTCCATTTATATTTATTGTACCCCCGGTTACTTTATCTCCTTCATTTTTGTGTACAGGAATACTCTCACCGGTAATCATGGATTCATCAATCTCCGACTCTCCCCGTAAAATTACTCCGTCAACTGGAACTCTCTCTCCTGGTCTTAGAATTATTATATCTCCATGCTTTACTGAGTTAACCTCTATCTCATATTCAGTATCTTCCCTTTTTATTCGTGCTGTTTTGGGCTGCAGACCTACTAGTTTCTTAATCGCATCGCCTGTTTTTAACTTGGACCTATACTCCAGAAATTTTCCCATTAAGATGAGTGTGATTATTGTTGCTGAAGTATCGAAATACAAATGCAATGAGGCATTATGTATTCCAAGCAATCCAGGCGAAAATAAGATTATACTGCTGTATAAATAAGCCGTGCTTGTCCCAACCGCTACAAGCGTATTCATATCAGAAGTAAATTTTCGCAGAAGTCTAAAGGCACTTACATAAAATCTTCTCCCTGGATAAAACATTATCACTGTTGTACATAAGAAAAGAAAATAATTCGTTTCTTGTACAGGAACTCTCGCTGCAAATCTCTCGTTCATTAGCAGCATACTCAGAACCATAACAGGAATTGTCAGGACTACACTTATGTAAAACTCCTGTTTTAGTTCGCGTAAATACTTTTCTTTTCTTTCGGTGTTTATATCGGTTTGATAATTCTCATCTGTTTTGGGCGGAATAATCATTTTATATCCCGCTTCTGATATTACTTTTCCAATATCATCGATTGAAATGCTCTCTGTCTTTAGTGTAAAGCTTATATTTTCAGTGGCAAGATTAACATTTATACCTTCAATACCATAAATCTTTTTAACGGTATTTTCAACCCTTCTAACGCAACTTGCGCATGTCATGCCTTCAATTTGAAAAGAAAAGTTTTTCTCGTTGCTTTCTGCTTTCATTTAACTGTTCCCCGGTTACTGATCTCTTTATTCAAGAAAAAATCCGGTTTCCTCCACTGCCTTTTTAATTTCTTCGTTTTTTCCTTCCGGATTATTTGTCTCTATCACTGCTTTTCCGATTTCAACATTCAATATCTTTATTCCGGAAATTCTTCCAAGTTCTTTTGTTAATGCCATTACACAATGACTGCACGACATTCCGCTTATTTTTAATTCAATTTTTTCCATCTTATCCTCTTTTCTGTAAAAATAAAAACACTATTTCCAGCGGTTTAGTTCTCCTCCTCATCGTTTCCGTTTTCATCTGTTTTTTTAGAGGCTATTAGGTTGTTCTTTAAGGCATTGGTGAGGTTAACGCTGTGCGTCATTATATTTTCACAATCAGAAATCACTTCAAGGAAAAGCAGACTGTTTTTTGTACTGTCTATATTCTTTTTTATTCTGTCAACTTGACCTTTATCAAGTTTTTGAATTAATTTCCTGAATTCAGGTAATTTGTCTTGTGTTAAATCAAATTTTAAAAGTTTATCCGTTACCAGTATTTCAGTTTCTACTTTGAACACATCTTCCATAAATTTCCGCATATCTTTCAGTTCCTCGGACTGTACCTTCCCGGGAGAGCTGTGATTATTGTCAATATGCTCATAACATCTTGCGGTAAGCGCCTTCAGATTTGAAGAGATGCCTTTTAAAGAGGCAACGAGTTTTCCGTATCTTCGCTCCTCCTTAATCTCATCTTCTTTCAGTATTCTTACCTCCTTGAATAAATTAGACATTAATAAGTTCGAAAACTTGCCTAATTGCTTTGCATCCTTTACTAGATTTTTTAATGAATTTCTGTCTCCATCAATAAGTCCCTTAATACACTCCTTAACTATATTGTTGGTCCCCTCAATATACTTCGCCATTTCTGCGGCGTTGGTTTTATATATCTCAACACTCGTTGTGTTTTCATCTATTTTTGTTACATTCTCATATTCACTCTCTTCCTTAACTCTTTTTTTATGAATAATATGAGTACGGTAAATTGTGAATAATCCTAATATTACCAATGCGATCACGGCATATAATTTACCGAAGTATAATACGGTGACGAAAACCCCGGAGATTAAGGAAGCAAGTAATGCTGTAAAAAACCATCCCCCTATAACTGTAAGTACTCCGTTAACCCTGTAAACAGCACTCTCGCGCCCCCAGGACCTGTCCGAAAGTGATGTCCCCATTGCCACCATGAATGTCACATAAGTTGTAGAGAGCGGAAGTTTAAGTGATGTGCCAAATGAGATCAGCGCTGCTGATACCATCAAATTAACAGAAGCCCTTAGTAAATCAAATGCCGGCGGCTCCTCCCCGGGTAATGTTTTTACTACCGCCTTGTTTAAATCAAATCTTTTGTTTACCCAGGTGTGCATTGATACCGGAGTTACTTTTTTAACCAACTCAACAAGTGAGATCATCATTCTTACCACCTGTCTGGATAAAGTCGATGATTCAAATCTCTCGAATCCTTCCCCTTGCCTTCCTAAATTTACTTCTGTTTTTATTACTGTTCGGGATTTTTTTGATATCCATAATGTTACCATCATTACTATCCCTGAACCTATAAGGAATAAACTATTAAGATGGACCGGTTCTAATAAAGCTTCCATCGTCATTCCCATAAATCCTGGATTCCCTTGTGCAATAAGGAAAGAACTGTAACCTGCTAAAGGAACTCCTATAAAATTAACTAGATCATTTGCCGCAAATGCTAGCGCCAGGGCAAATGTTCCCATTAAAACTATCGGTTTAAGTATGTTTACCCTTGTGAATAATGTAAGGAATTGAAGTAACACACTCCAGAATAAAAAACTATAAATTAAAATATCTAATGTATGTGTCTGTATCCACTCAATATTCGCTGCACTTAAAAAAGTAGCTCCTTTAGCCCCTTTTAATAAAATAAAATAAGTTATGAATGTTAATGCAAATCCGCCGAAAAGTCCCCCATACCTTTTTATCTTGCTTTCATAATCAAATGTAAATGTCATTCTTACAAAATATTGTATTAACCCGCCTACGCTGAATGCAATTACCACTGATATTAAAATTCCAAAAATTATTGCAAGTGCTTTGGCTGTGTTGATATATTCTAAAAGATTGGATATTGGCTCGCCGGTAGACGCTATTTTTATTATTGACATGCCTACAGCAGCTCCTATCAAGCCAAATACTAGCGATACCGTTGTTGAGGTGGGCAATCCGTAGGTATTAAAAAGATCCAGTAGTAATACATCGGTCAGCATAACTGCCAGAAAAATAATCATGACTTCAGGGAAAATAAACATTTCAGGATTAAATATTCCCTTTCTTGCTACTTCCATCATTCCGCTCGAAAAAAGCACTCCAATAAAAACACCTAAACTTGCTACTGTCAGCACTACCTTTAGTGGAGCTGCTTTCGAACCTATCGATGAATTCATGAAGTTTACGGCATCGTTTGCAACCCCTACTGTTAAATCCGATACAGCTAAGATGAATAATACTATCACTATAATCAGAAATAATTCCATACTTTTCCTTTTTTTGTATAATTCAGTTTACAAATTTAACAAATCATCCTTTTTTTACCCCCGGTCCAATGTTAAGGAATTGTTAAGAAATTTTTGGCATTCTTAAAAATAAAGTCCGTAATAAATTGCTGAAGGACTAAATCTTATCGTAGGTGCTGGCAAATGTACAGCATTTAATAGATCCAGTAATGTGTACCAAAATGTCCCCTCTTTGGGTTTGAATACTTTCATAAAATCATAATCTAACGCAATATACCACTCTTCTCTTCCCAGTCCCCTCTTATTGTTTTTCACGTCATGATTCCAGTTTCCGTCAGAATGAAATATCCCGTTCACACCATATCCTAATGCTATATTAAGCCAGTCAGGATAGTACTCCTTTATCGCTTCTGGTAGAAATTCGTGAACATTTATTGTTAGCCAGTAAGTCGTCCCCTCATAATCATTAATGAAGTCATTCACAAATTTCTGTTCTAAATCGCTTGATGGATGATAGCTGTATTTTAAATTGAAATTTTGTAATAATGGAAACTCTCTCTGAAGCGTCGGATAAAAAGCTCCTATCGTGTTCGCTCCAACATCCGGCCAGCTGAATCCCCAGTTTTCAAAATATGCATCGTATAATTCGATCTGAAATTGCATCAGCCACGCAATTCCGGCAGATGACCAGTTTGCTTCCTTCTCCCCCATATTCGTCCATCGCGCAGTATGATATATTAGCTTGTTGTATAGCATCGTCATGTGTGCATGTCCAGTTTTATCCAAATTTAATTTTGCATTGTACCAGTCGTTGAATGTGTGCCACTTTACTGTTCCGTATTTGTACCATGCCTCCTTTGCATAAAACCAGACACCTGCATCAACTGCTGCAAGTGCCGTTCCTGCAACTGCAAATCTCCCCCACTTAATCCCCTCACTCGAATCTGCTTCCTGAGAATAAACCTTAAGAACACATAATAAAACCATTTGTATCCCCAGTATTACCCGTATAAGCATAATCGATAACTATTTCATAAGCGTGAATTTTTTCACTGCTGAGTATCCTCCGGCTTTCAGTTCATAGAAGTACACTCCGCTTGAGAACTTTGTACCATCAAATTGAAATGTGTATTTACCTGCTGATTGCACCTCATTAACCAATTCACTTACCTTATTTCCCAGTATATCATAAATTTTTATGCTTACGTAACTCTCTTTGGGCAATTGATAATTTATCATTGTTACCGGATTGAATGGATTAGGATAGTTCTGTCCCAAATAATACTCAGTGATTCCGGAATACTCAACTTCCACGGTATTAAATACTTGAACACTACCGTCAAAATCAATTTGTCTCAAACGATAGCTGTTTAATCCGTTTCTTGCTTCCTTATCTATGTAGGAGTAAGTTCTTTCTTCTGCTGTTGTTCCGCTTCCCTCGACAGATCCGATTTTTTCCCATCCTCCACTTACATTCTTGCGCTCAATTTCAAAACCACTGTTGTTTGTTTCGGAGGCTGTTGCCCATCGTATTTCAACCCCGTCTGTTAAGGCTTCCGCCGTAAAACTCAACAGTTCCACCGGTACAACACTGTACATATAAATACCAATATCATCCACATACCACCCGTCTTTGTGTATAGAGCCGTCTGATCTGAGTTGAAACATTAACTTGATTTGTTTGCCGGTGTATGCGTTAAGATCAATGTTCTCTTTTACCCAGTTTGCTTTTGTGCCATCATACAACGGTTCGCCAGCCGGCTGGAATGAGCCTTGTCCTGGTTCCGTATATGTTCCTGATAATGGTGTCCAGGTTGTTCCGTTGTTTGTACTTATTTTTACTTGTCCATAATCCCAGTTGCTCTCAATATCATATTTCGTCCAGAAAGATAAGATCGGTCTGTTCATACCTGTTAGATCAATCGCATCCTTTTGTGTCATGGTTACTGTTGCACTGGCAACATAGTTTCCTGAAGGACTGTCCGTATAACTGTTCGGTGATGAATAGAAACTTGCAGTTGTGATACCCCATTGTGGGGTCGAAGGCGTTGAGGTTATCGTCCATTTTATCGCTGGATTGTTGGTAGTGTCATTAAAAACATATGTCGGTGTACCAATAATTAACTTTACGGTATCCAGACTCATTTCAACTCCGTTAATACTTACACGGACACCGAGTTTAACCTCAGTCCCTGCTGGTACTCCTTCAACAATATGAAAATTAACAGGAGTTACTAAGTCATATATTGTTCGCCCCTGAACTGAGTCAATATTCACTCCTATAGTGTTTATGGTGGCGTAGGGACTAAATGATAATGCTTCTATTTGTAAATTGCGCCCTGTCGAGAGTCCTTTATTCTTTAACTGGACAAATAATTTTGGATTGTCTCCGGGATTAAAATACTGCCTGTCAAAAGAATAATTATTAAGTTTTACATATTCTCCGGCTACCCACGAGTAATAAAGATTCATGCCCAAATTGTCCATTACTAATGGATATATCCTTGCTTGTGGTGCCCAGAACCCATCACTTGATGTTCCGACTTCAGGAGTCATTGCAAATATTTTGCCTCTGTTTGCATCTCCGTCGTATAAGAAATCATCACTGTTCCCTCGTGTTGAGTATCCTACGGTTTGCATGTCTGTCCCCGGCTCATATCCGTTAAATGCTATCATATCTGCAGCAAATTCTCTGAAAATTAGCGAATCTGGTGTCTCCCTGCTCAATGCACCGTATGGATATATCAATAAATTACTGTATGTATGGTAAAATAAACTGGTCTTTATATTTCTTCCCGCAACAAAATCACGAATCCCTTGAGTTTCAGGCTCGGAAAATGGCGTTGGACCCCGGTAGGTATCTGAGGAAGGTGTGGTACTTGATCCTCCGTTTGGTGCGTTCCAGTATGCTTCGGGACCATAGTTCCTGTTCAAATCTATCCCATAGCTCCCGCCATTGTTTCTCCTGTTCTTTCTCCACATTCCCCCTCCGCTTGGATTTGTGCTTCTGTTGTACTCGTACCCGTCAGGATTGCATACCGGAATAAAATATATTTGCCTGTTATCTACTAAATATTTAGTCGACGGATTGGTAGCATACGTCTCAAGTAAATAATACATATAATATATAACCGACATCATACCCGCTGGTTCTCTCGCATGCGTCAGACCTGTATAAAGCGCTTCGGGTTCCTCTTCATCTACGTTTGGGTTATCTGATATCTTTACCATATAAATCGGTCTGTTCTCCACACTGTATCCTATAGGTACCTTCGTCGTAATTAGATTTGGGAATCGTATTTTCATACTGTCCAGATGTGCATTCACTTCCTGCAAAGTAAGATGCCCCCCCATAGTCCCGAATCCAAAACCCTCAACACCATTTATTTCTTTACTTTTGGTCTTAAAACTATTTACTTCTGCTTCGGTTAGTTTCGGCAACTTGGTGTAATAGTCAAACCAGTCATCAATCATTACCTCAACTGGGAATTTTATCAGTGAAAGGGCTGCGAACTCCTCATCACTCACATAAAATATTAATTTATTCTCTTTCGTTAATACTGCATGTTCTAAATCAAAATCAAATTGCGCTAGCTCTTGTATGTCCTTTTTAGGGTCGGTTAAAGTCAGGTTTACTTGCTTGTAATTCTGTCCGGACAAACTTGTTACCGTCAAAAATATTATTAAAGCAGAAATATATATTCTCATGCCACTTTCCTATTTAAAATTACACTCTTTATTTACAGATAAATAAAAAAGTCCCTTACTAATTCTCATCAATAAAGGACTTTTATTCTGATTCATCTCTTTTACTTCATTAACATCATTTTTTTGCTGATTGTGCCTGAATTCGTGATTAACGAATAATAGTAAACACCGCTTGATAAGTCGTATGCATCAAATACCTTCGAGTAGTTTCCTGCGCTCATGTAAGTATCAACTAGCGTTGAAACTACCTGCCCTAGTGAATTCGTAACAATCAGTTTAACATTCGTTCCTGATGGTATTGAATAACTGATTTGTGTCATAGGATTGAATGGATTCGGATAGTTCTGGTTTAATTGGAAATCGGTTACCTTCGCTACACTCTCGTTCACATCACTTGGCACTGTATACTTGAATTTATAAACGGTTCTCATTCCGTAATCTGAAACGTAAGCTGTCAAACCGTCTTTTGTTAATGCAACATCACTTGGCATTCCAAAAGGCGCACCGGCTGGATCTGGGTTATTTGGATCAGTGGCTGACGGTAACTCATCCTTAAAATCAGCAAAATTGATCGTAACCTCAAATGCCTTTACCCACTTCCTCGTTGAATCACTCCCGGCAACCCATAATCTGTTATCTTTATCAACTGTTATCCCGTAAGGTATAAATCTGTCAAAAGCTAAATAGCTGTTCTGGTCTATTACTCTTGTCCCGGTATATGTCCCCGGACTTGATTGCGTTCCCCCTGTCCAACTTGCTATTCCTCCTGTTTGCTGGGTTGATGAGTAAGAATTCCTGGAAGTAAAAAACGGTGTCTCTGGAGAATTATAATCTCCGTCCGGCAATGCCGCAACATCCCTTATTACATCAAATCCTCCGGTATTCGGTCCCCCTGGCTCTCCCCCATATTGCGCAGGTGGCACATAGGAACCATAGCTTGGTGTTGTAACGGTTCTGTTATAACTATACATCCTCACACTTGTTCCTCCAAATGGCATACCCACTATTAAGAATGTGTCCCTTGTCATTCCTCCACCCATTATATAAGTCCCGTATCCTGCCCCGAAAACATTGAAACCAAACTTCTCAACTAGATTTGTATCCTTGTTAGTATAGCGATATACTGATGCAACCGTATTAGGCGGAAAATGTGGATACGGAATTGAATTAACCACAAACACACTGTTCCCGATTGTTGCTATACCTCTTATCGCTCCTACAAAACCGAGTAGTGAATCTGAATCACCGTTTTCATCGTAATCAATGAACTTGGTTAATTCTGTAGCATTGGAATCAGCATAAAATACCGCATTCCTCCCGCTTACGGATAAAACCTTTGACGACACCACCCATACATTCCCCCCTTCATCAACACTTATTAAGTACGGGGATACATGCCCGGTATCTGCTACAGGAAATTTTACTTCCCCCACATATTGCCATGAGGGTTCCTGAGCAAAAAGCAGTCCGGAAAAAATAACCAGACTGAATATTACTGCTGTAATTTTTGTTTTCATCTATACCTCTTCCAATTAGTTAATTTGTAAATATCATTAATATTAAAAATACATAAAAAAACCGTCTTCTCAAATACAAAATTTTAACAGGTTTCGTTTTTTAAAAAACACTTTCCCGGTTTCAATATCATAGAAAGCAGTTACTATCTTGATACTGCCTGAATCTACAAGCTCCTTAATAATGGGACTTTTGTTCAGTATATCCGTAACCGTGTTTTGCATACTCAGTTTTGCAGTCTCCTCAACCAGGTCACTTCTGCTTCTGTCTTCAGGAATAAAGGGCTTTATCTGATTTAACAACTGGGTTAGATTTCCTGCATCTGCCTCCTTAATAGCTCCTTTTACGGCACCACAATGGCTGTGCCCCATTACCACTATTAGTTTCGCAGTCGAGAATTTTACTGCATATTCCATACTTCCGAGTACATTTTCATCCTCAATATTCCCGGCATTTCTCACCACAAAGATCTTTCCAATCCCCTGATCAAAAAGTATCTCAGGAGGAACTCGCGAGTCCATACATGTTAGAATAACCGAATGAGGCTTCTGCTCTTCCTTTGTTTTTTCGATTTGCTCAGCATAATTGGTGTTCGCTAATTTGCCCGCAAGAAATCTTTCATTTCCCCTTTTAAGTTCATCAATAGCTCCATCCGACGTGACTATTTCTCTTTCCTCGCTTTTCCCCTCCCCCTCATTCTTTAGTTCCTCGCTGCAGGAATATATCAAAAACATTAAAACTAATAATACTGGGAGATATTTTATTGTCTTCATATTTGACCTCGTTTATTCGTATATTACTCTTACATTTTCGCTGTTAAGTCGTTTTTTAAGCCAGTTACTCACTTTAATCCTGTCGCCGCTTCCAAGTCCTCCCTTTAGTGATATCACAACAACTATGCTCTTTAAAGGTTCAGATTCCGGATCTCTGAAAAAATGAGTGTCTGAATATCCGCAACCGGTAACCTGTGGATATAAACTCTTTAACTCACTTAATAGCACCTTCCCAAAATCCTTTTGCTTTCTTACACTGTCGACCTTAGCTTGGTTTATGCCCAAAGCAGTATTTAAACTATTAATTTTCTCCCGTAATTTATTTACTTCATTCGTCTTCTCATCCAGACTCGAAAATGAAATTCCCTGCTCTATTATCACCTGTGCATCCTGTAATCCAAAATCACCGGTCTTTTTAACAATTGACTTGTTTTGTTCGGTGGTCAATTGGTTTCCACCGTAAACTAATAGAATTTTTTCTTTCTTCGGGTCAATTTCACTCTTTAGTAAATAATTTCCTTCAAAAAGACTTACATTCGAAATATACTGACTTGCGCTTTGTGTGAATTTTTCCTGTTGAATTAATTGATAACCAAAATAAATGCTCGGCAATACTACAATGGCAATAACCACTGATATCATCTTGTTGATCTTATTCTTCTTTGCCTCTTCAATTGCACTTCTGATCGGAAACTTTAATAATTGCGAAATCCACAAAGAAGCAAGCGCAATAAAAATTGTATTTATCGTGAATAAATAAATAGCACCGAAAAAATAGCTTACCTGCCCTGTCGCTATACCATAACCTGCCGTGCAAAGCGGTGGCATCAATGCCGTTGCGATTGCAACCCCTGGGATCACGTTCCCCTTTTGTTTGCTGCTGATTGCTACTATTCCCGCAAGTCCGCCAAATAATGCAATCAATACATCATATATAGTTGGACTCGTCCGGGCAAGCAACTCGGAATGCGCCGTGGATATTGGACTTAATGCAAAATAAGCAGTTGATGCAGTCAAACTCGCAACCACAGCAAATGAATAATTCTTTACTGACAGCCTGAACAACTCCCAGTCATAAATTGCAATCCCGTACCCCATTCCATTGATTGGTCCCATCAATGGCGAAATGAGCATCGCACCTATTATTACTGCGGTAGAATTCATATTAAGTCCCACTGAAGCTACCACAATAGCAAATATTAGTATCCAGAGATTGGTCCCCTTAAAAACCACCCCCTTCTTTATCTCCTCATGGATCGAATCGAAATTCTCCAGTTCCGTATCGAGATTAAAAAAATGAATTACTTTCCTTATAACTAATGCTGCTTTCATATTACACTATTATCTTTAAATTAAATATAGCTCTCGTCCTATACATGCTGATCAAATAAAATCCTGTTCCCGTCCGGATCTGTCACGAAGAAACTCCCCCCGCCCGTCTTCGTCTCCTCACTCTCCATTTCAATTCTTATCCCTTTTCCTCTTAATTCTTCTTTAATATCCTTTACCCCCTTAAACGATTCCAGTGTATTGCATTGCTGATCCCAGCCCGGATTAAAAGTAATTAAGTTACTCTCTAACATCCCTTCAAACAATCCAATCACGTGATCTCCGTTTCTCATTATCAGCCAGTTTTGTTTTTCCTCCCCTCCCGAAACTTCAAATCCCAGTTTCTCATAAAATTCCTTTGACACTGCGATATCCTTCACTCTCAGACTTACTGATAAAGCGCCCAGTTCTGTATTTATACTGCTGTTAATCTTATCAGATACCTCTTTTCCATGCTCAATCCCGAACAAATTATAAGGTTGTTTCTTAAAACTTTCATTGAGCAGTAGCACACTCAAAACTATATAAACAATAAATCCTGCAACAATAAGAAGCTGAGGCAATGATGTCTTCTGTATATCATGCCTTGATTTAATGTCACAAACCTCCCCCGGGCAATACTGTGCTTTCTCCCTGTATATCCATTGATAAAACTTGCAACCTATGCAAATCCCGAATGCCGATTCAAAAAATAAAAAAATTAAACATACCATGCAAATCAATCCGGTCACCGGTCCCTGCGCATTGAAAATTATCAGGTGCACTAGCATTATAACTCCCAGTGCAACCCCGATTATCCACGCAAATTTCTTCTGCTTTGCCCCTACATACTCCGGCGTCTGCTTCCTTACAATCAGCCTTCCGATTATCAGAACTGGCGAGAACCTTGGATTGATTATCACCCGAATGAGCATATCAAAAAGAAATATTAAAATTGCATACTTAAGCAAAGTAAAATCCCCTTTCGACGCCGCCTGATTTATTGCTACAAACATCAGTACAAATAAAATTCCTGCACCTGCTCTTATTTCCCTTTCATTCAGCACCGGAATCTCATATCCCTTTACATCCTCTCCAAATTTAACAATCTTACTCATAAATTAAAACTCTTCCTTAAATAATAGAATCTTATAATTAATTATATTTAACAATTACATAACCTTTTTCTCTGCCCATAAGTTCTTAAGCAACGAAACACACAATATCTTCTTAATTTGATTTGAAAATTACTAATTATTCCAAAGTCACACAACAAAATTTATTATTTCGGTTAATTTCAAATGAAAACTTTAATTTTGATTTATAGGAAAATAAAGATTTGGAATTTTGGTTTTTACTTTTCTCCGATAAGTCGGAACTTCGAGCCTTTCCGCCACAGTTGATTACGGCCTTTACCTGAAATCGCGTTTATGAGCCATCCTTCACCTTGAATAATTTTGTTGGCAATTATTATAAGCAAGCGGATTTGCATTTTCTCTGTGAGAATCTGGCTTTTTAATAATCTGTGGTAATCCGTGGTTATGTTTTTCACCACAGATTCGCACCCCGCTTCACGGGGCAGGCAGATTACACACAGATGTCCACAGATTAATATTTTAAAACTTGGCTTCGACGGGTCGGTCCGCCGCAGCAGGGTGTTGCAGTGAGTTCTTTCCTTCACAATGATTGTTTTTACTTGGCGTACTTTGCGAAAAACTTTGCGTACTTAGCGTTTAAGAGTTGATTTTCGCTTAGAATACTCACTTGCAGCTTAGAAAATTTCAGAAATTTATGATTTAGTAAAATACTCTTTTTTCACTGCAATACCCTGTACTCAAAATATTAATCCCACATTATCCTAAAACCGTGGTAAAGCCGTGGTAAAGCCGTGCTAAACCCGTCCTAAAGCCATGCTAAAAACATGCAAATATCCTTGTGAATTACATTTAAACTTATTATTATTGTTTTACTGATTTATAAAAACTTAAGGAAACGACAATGGCGATTCTAAAAAGCAGTGTTCATGGCAAAATCTCCGGAAAAATAGGCAACAATGTCTATCGAATAGTAAAAAACCGTGTTATAATTGCAACCACTCCCGCGGCTTATACCACCAGTTATTCCCCCAATGCTGTTAAATCAAGAAATATCCTAACCTCATATTCTAAATTCTCTTCCCAGGTTAACAAAATCCTTTCTCTCTCTGCAATCTGGGATAATACCGATTTGTCGGGCGACTCCCCATACAAAAAGATCCTAAACTTTAACAAAAATTTCCTGAAAAACGAATTCCTTTCCCCCTTAAACTCCATAGCTCCAAGGACTCTCACAAATCCCGTAAAATCCATCACCTTCTCATCCGGTAAACTCGCCACCACCCTCGAAGATAACGTCTTTTCCCCTAATTCCTCCGATTTTACCCTGCATACCGTCGTCGCTCTTATCAAACCAAAGAGCAAAAAAGTCCCATTTCTCCTTCTAACCACCTCCTTTGAACCTGTTCCTGTCAACACATTTAATCTGGTAATCTCCCTTGACAAAAAATTCGCTCGTCAGACTTCCGATTACGCTCAGATGATAGCCTATCCCTGCCTCACATTTACTCGCGATGGCATTGATGCCTGGCTCTGTGATCTCGCCTTTCCCTTCGACTTGTCATAGGGCTGATTTATCGATTCCTCTCTCCGCATCTGAACGAATTTTTCCCTCCCCCCCCGGATTCCTCCGCTTCGGCATAATTCTGCCCATTACAAACTGAATGCTGACCTCTTTTGACTGATTTTTCCCCTCACATTATTAAAAAAACATTTGCAATATTCCTTAATTTCTCATATTTTTGTACTGCTGATTGTATATTGTATACAGTATACAGAGCTAATTTACTTGTTTAACTTAAGGATTTTATGAATCTTGAATTAAATGCAGACGACCTTAAACCCCTTAGAGAGAAGATTTCAACTTCCATCAGGGACCTCATTATCGAGGGGAAACTTAAACCGGGAGAGCGACTTACTGAACCTGAAATGTCCTCCTCCCTTGGTATTAGCCGCACTCCTTTGCGCGAAGCTTTCCTCCAGCTCGAGTCCGAGGGCTTTGTTCTTGTCCAGCCACGCAGAGGCGCAATCGTTTCCGGAATCAACCTCCGGGATGCCGAGGAAACTTATACCATTAAATCCTCCCTCGAGGCACTTGCTACTAAACTCGCTTGCTCTTTTATCACTGATGATATCCTCGATTTCCTCCTCCGCTTAAATGCTCAGATGGAAAAAATCAGCACAAGCGAAAATAAAAACTACCGCCGCTTCCTCGATCTTAATGCTAAATTCCACCAGTCACTTATTGAATTCTCACGAAATCAGAAGTTGATTAAACTCATTACCACTCTCCGTAATCAGACCCTGCGCTATAATTATATCTACTTGTCCCTCCTCTCCCACCTCGATGAGTCGGTAAATGAACACTATGAAATATTAAAAGCATTGAAGAATCGCGATGCCGAATCCGTGGAAATCCTTATTAAAAAGCACGGCGAGAATGCACGCGTCGCATTATTCGAATTCTTGAAGAATAACTCCAACTTACCAAAGGAATCCCATGAATAAAATTAAAGTCGCTATTGTCGGTTTTGGAAATGTCGGCGCTATGGCCCTCGAATCCGTTATTAATGAACCCGATATGGAATTCGTTGGTGTGGTGGATACAGCCGGAAAAGTTTGCATTACTTCCAGAATTAATCCCGGAAGATGCAACTGCGATGACCCAAAAATCCCAACCTATCAGTCCCTTAAGGAAATTCCTCACGTGGATGTCGCTCTCATCTGTTCCCCCTCCAGAAAAGTTAAAGAAATCGCTACAGGTATCCTCGAACTTGGTATTAACACTGTGGATAGTTTCGATATTCACTCCGAAATCATAAACTTGAGAAATTCTCTCGATACCGTCGCAAAAGCCAATGGTAAAGTCTCCATTATTTCCGCCGGTTGGGACCCCGGCATAAACTCTGTTATGCGCGCTTGGTTCCTTGCTATGGCTCCTAAGGGAATCACTTACACTAACTACGGGCCCGGAATGTCCATGGGGCACACTGTCGCTGTTAAAGCCATTGAAGGTGTTAAAAATGCACTGTCAATCACTGTTCCTGCAGGTATGGGAATTCACAGACGCATGGTTTACGTGGAACTTCAACCGGATGTCGATTTCAAAACCATTGAACAAAGAATCAAACAGGATCCTTACTTCGTGAAGGATAAAACCTACGTATTTCAGGTCCCCGATGTTAATGCCCTTATTGATGTCGGTCATGGCGTACTTATGGAACGCAACGGAGTTTCTGGCTCTACTCATAACCAGCACCTCAGGTTCGAACTTAGAATTAATAACCCCGCTCTTACTGCTCAGGTTATGGTCTCCGCTGCCCGCGCTACCATGAAACAAAACCCCGGTTGCTATACCATGATTGAAGTCCCCGTAATTGACTTCCTCAATGGCGATGTTGAAAACTTTGTAAAGAATCTGGTGTGATCATGTCTGATCCTTACGCAAGAAAATTAGTCGGACACTCATTTTATCACAGTAAAGTGGATATTAAGTGCAATACACTCGTGGTGCTCGATGGCACACTTGAAAACAGAGGGCTCAACATGATTCAGCCGATATCACGCGCTTTCCCCAAATATGCAATAATTGAACTTATCGGCACCGATGACCCCCTCGCCGCACCCGGCGCCAAAGTCGATAATATTTGCTATATCGGTTTTCTGGAACTCAAGAACAGCGGAGTTCTCCTCACTGGCGATGAGGTCATCTGGAATGGCAAAAAGATTGGTACAATCGCCGGTTACGACGATACACATATGCCGAATCACCAGAACACTATCGTCCTTATGGATAAAAGAATATCGGGCAAGGACCTTGGAATTAAAATAAACGATGAAATTATTATTAAAGGATTTACTAAATAATTTATAATTAATATACATATATATAATAATAAAAGAAAGTGAGTATAATTTAATGGCAAAACCTGAATTCAAATTTCAGATGTATAAACGCCTTCAGCAGCGCACACCCCAAATCTACGCTGAAGCAAAAAAAGCAGCAGAATCTCTTAACATCCCCGCAGAATTAAAAGGCGCATTCGGTCTTACCGGAGCTATATCCGGTTGCCCTTCCCCCCTTAGGGATGATGTCGAACATGCTATGGCGGTTGAATCTAAAAAAGTTGTTCCCCTTGCTGTTTACGTTGATCAGATTAGAGAAGAAATTAAAGGTTTTTATGGAGACGATTATGATGCTGCTCCCGTAAATACCTGCGAAGGTGGTCTCTGGGTTTCTTTCGACTCTTTGATGACTCCCCCTGCTCTTGGTCGTGGCGATAACTTCCGCGCACGCTATATCGCCCCTCTCGAACGTCACCTTCACCATCAGGGCGGCTACGGCAGACCTTTCCCCCCTAAATACAAAGACATTCTCGCCGATAGAGGCACTACTGCCGGTGAACTTGGTTTCTACGGTAAAAGACAAAATAACTTCGACACTGTCTTCGTTCCTATGGTTGGTGCTGAATATCCCGTTCACGGTATTAACTACCATCCGGTCCCTTTAATGAAAAACATTAAAGTAAAAGAATCTTTGGAAGCTATTGAAGCTAACGCAAAGATTCACCAGACTCTCCTTACCGGTTTTGCTTCTCTCGGTTATGATACTACCGGTTATGGCTACGGCGCTAAGGATAAGGACGGAACCCCCCTTCTTTCAAAGGGTATCGCTCAGATAGCTAAAAAATATAATGTCCCCTACTTAATTGATAACGCTTGGGGCATTCCTTTCATCGGCACAAATATTAAAAACGTAGGCGCTGATGTTATGATATATAGTATGGATAAAGCTACCGGATCTTCTACCAGTGCTCTTATCATTGGTAAGGAAGATGTCCTCGTTAATATCCGCCGCTCCCTTGGATACCATGGTCAAAGATATGGCACTACCGCTTCTTACGGAAAAGCTGCTTATGTAACTTTGGATCCGGGTAAGGAAGGTCTCGTTGGTCAGCTCGCTGCTCTCAGAGCCATTAGAAAAAATGAGATGCTCCTTAAAAAACCGGTTGATGATCTTTACAATATCGTCGTTGATGAATTCAGCAAAATTGACTCAAGACTGAAACCATTCTTCCAGTTCGAAAAAAGTTATAACTGCGGCACAGTTGAAATCAACTACGAAAAAAGCTGGGAAAACGGTCAGCTCGGTATCCCTGTCTTCTCAATCGAAGATATGTACTCTGGCTCAAACCTCTTCCAGGACGGTTGCTCACAGATGGGCATTATCCCGACTATAGCTTATGATGCTAACATCTTTATCTCCCCGGGACTTGGAACTACTGATAGTAATGGTCAGATAATTGAAGAAAGAATGAGAATGGCTGTTCGCGGTCTCGTTATGCTTATCGAGATTGTCTGCAATCATTCAGGTATGTTTGAATAATCTTAATTAGTGTTATCGGAATGTTCCCTTTTGAACATTCCACTGGGTTGCAGGACTTATCACCTCCTGCAACCCGTTTTTTTATAACTAAATTATTTTTGCCTTATGAAAAGAGCTTTAGATTCCGTAATGGATGCAATCGATATCGAGACTTATCTCGTTTGTGCTGATCCCCTCGAAGGGAAAAAGCTTGCTATGCAGCTCGGCACTGAACTTAACCTTGGCGAAATTGATATTATGTACGAGGAATTCGATGGATATGGTATGCGCGTCCGCCTTCGCAAATATATTTATAAACCTGGTAACAACTACCTCTACCTCGAAAACATTGTACCCGAAAAGGAAGGTGACCTGTGAAAAAAATCCTTTGCGTACCGTTCGATCCCGTCCATGATGTCGGCATTAAAATAATCAAGGCTGAACTCGATAAATATGGACACGATACTAAATTGCTCTCTCCCGACCTTACCCCCGAAGCTATTGTGAAAATTGCCGCTTCCGATAAGTTCGATTTTATTCTCGTAAGCCGCACTCTTGGATATGGTGTGGCTGAACTTCTTGCCCGTTTCGTGGACCTCCTCGATGCAGCCGGCGTTAGGGAAACTTCTAAAATAGTTATCGGTGGTAAACCAATTACTCCCGAACTCGCCGCTGAACTTGGCTTCGATAAGGGCTTCGGTGCTAATTCCTCTATGGAAGAAATCGTTGCCTACATCGAAGGCAGGGAAATTACTCTCTCCGGACAAGGTCTGAATAGAACTAAAAAGGACATCGCTTCAAAATACGATTACTCCTTTAATAACCTCGAAATTGAAGCTCTCCTCGGTAGTATCGCGGATAAATTAATTGACTGGGCAAAAACAAAATCATCCCCCGGAATCCAAAGGGCTGTTATTCGTGAAAAGATTTTTAATGCAACGGATCAGACTGAAAAAGATTCTCTCCTTAAAGAATATTACGCTCTTTGCGACACCGAAATCATTAATGCAAACACTCGGGGTAAGTTTATCAAGGGTGTTAGGAAAGTTACCGGAAAAGAACTCGAAAACCTGGCAAACTTTATTAAACACAGACAACCGGTCGATCCCGTTAAAATTCAGCATGCCGATAATCATCCCCTCGTCTTCAAATTTCTCGGCAGCGGTTGTCCGATTATGGATATTACTCATGCAAAAGTTTGCGAACGATACGGTATAGATGGCTTCCTTGTTATTAATCCCTCCTGGGAAGCCCGTTTCGAAGGTCTGATTGAAGGTTGCCTCACCCACGAAAACGACGGTACAATTACTTCATTTGACAATATTAAATTGCTTAGGGATTCTCTTGATTCCAGCACTCTCTTAACAGTTCGTGCTCATCGGGGTCTCAATACTCCTGAAACAATTCTTCTTGCTGGGCTTGCAGGCGCTGACCTTGCGAAAATTAATCTCGTTTATGGCTCACTCGGCGCTGGCACTGATCCTGTCAGATTGGCTGTGGACGGTCTTTACGCTATTCAGCTTGCTGCCCGTTTTAATATGCCCTTCGATATTCCCGGAAATGATGAACTTAGTGGCGTCCCGGCTTGGAAAAGTCTTGCGGGTTTACTTATCAATGTTATGATTGGTAAAAAACTTGGTGCCAAACCAATTCTTAAACCTCTCTTCTGTTATGGTCCCCACATCGTCATAAACGGCTTGATGAAACAAAATTATATTGACTATAATACAGCAAAAATTCTGGCTCTTAGAAGTATTGTTAACTCACCAATATGGCCCGGTGAACCTATTGCTTTTATGACTCAGTCCGAGGAACGTGTCCAGTCCGCCAACGCAAACTCTTACCATGCGGCTTTGGCAGCAGGTCTTGGTGTCGATGTTATTACCGTCGCCTCAACGGATGAGGCTTATTCTCGCGGTCCTATCTGCGTCACCTCACGGATTGATACAATCCGGGCTATTACTGATGCTTATAAATTTGTAGGCAATGCTTCTTTTAAACCTACTCCTCGGGCAGAAGAATTTACAAAAATGCTTATTGATAAAATTACTGAGGTCCTGACTGCAGTGGAAGCAAAAGACAACCTCCCCGGGGCAATCTACGATGGTCTCCTCGGTAATCAGGAGGATGGTGCTTATCCGGGAACTTTTGGCGCAGGAACTGTGAATTGATGAAATCGGTTGGTATTATAGGTACGGCAAAGAATACGGGTAAGACTACTACCTTGTCCGCACTACTCCGGTCCCTTAAAAACCGTAAGATAGCTGTTACCGGCATCGGGTATGATGGTGAGGAAATTGATAACATCACAATGCTCCCAAAACCTCGCCTCTACTTTGAAAAGGGCATTATCGTTGCTACCGCTGCCAAATGTATTCTCAATGCTGAGGTTGATTATAAAATCTTGAAAAAAACTTCAATCCCCACTCCTCTCGGTAACGTCTTTCTCGTCGAAATTACAAAACCCGGACTCGTTGTGATTGCCGGCCCTAACCGTGTCTCTCACTTAAAAGAATTGATGAAACTTATTGCTGGACTCGGAATAGATCTCCTTCTCGTAGATGGCTCTCTTAACCGCATTTCCCCTATGTATCTGCTTGACGAATTGATATTTACAACTGGCGGATCAAAAAATACCGATATTAAGATCCTTACTGATGAAATGGTGACTGTTGAGAAAATTTTCTCTCTCCCCTCGGCAGCTATCAGCCCCGATTCTGTTTCCTCAATTTCCTTTGTTTCCGGTTCAGACTTTATCCCCTGCGATCTCGCAACTTTTATTGATGACGATGACCTCGGTATATTAAAGAAATGTATCCCTGATAGATGTGAAAAAATCATTATCCCCCTCTTCTTTTCAGAATATGCTTTGACTGGCCTGGTTCAATTTCTTAAATCTCGGGGATCTTCTGTAGCGGTTAACGAGATAGTTCTTCTTTCACCTGTTCACCTTCTTCTCTCTTCTGATTTTTTGCGGTTGGACTCATTGCTTCGTCTCTTAAGTAACTCGGGAATTAAATTTTCTTATGTATTTACTCCTCGGCTCAAGGCAATTACTATTAATCCCTTTTTTCCTAAATTGTATAATTATCACTTTGTTGCCGGGTACCTTGATAAGGATGAGTTTTTAAAATCAATGAAGGGTAAACTCTCCATTGACGTTTTCAATGTAAAAGAACGGTTCGATTTTGACTTTTAATGTTTTCTCGGGGGTTGATACTTAACCCCCCTCATTGCTTTGGCTGCTTCCGGACATCGTTTTGAAAGTAACGTGCTGAGTGTTTTTATATCTTCCGGCTTTACTCTCGTTCTTGAAACTATAGAGAGATTAATCTTTGTCCGGTTTATTATTTTACTGCTTTTTAGGTTTTTCAAATCTTCAAGCATAAAATCATTTGGGTTTATTATCTCGAAATTCAGTCCTTTTTCAGTAAGATATTTCTCAAAAAGATGAAAACTGAATTCGTAGTGTGTGCAGCATAATGCGAGATATATCTCATCGTTCTTTGAAAGTTTATTTGTAATTTCTCCCAGGCAGTAATCAATCATTCGGGATACAACCTCGGAATCAGGATCGTTCTGGATTTCACTCTCTAGCTGATAGCATGGGATACTTATCATTCTTTCAGGTTCAATTCCCAAACTAATTAGCTTGTTTTTGTGAGAATTACTTCCGATTGTTGTTGGCGTACCGATTATTATCACTCTGGAATTTTTATTCGCCCTTAATCCCTCGGATATTAATCTTACTCCTGTGTCAACTATCCCTTTCACCGGTAGCGATGTAACTCTCTTGTTCGTGCTGTTTTCATATACAACCGATAGTGTGTTGCAGGCTACCAGAATACTGTTAGGTGAATAAAGGTCGCTTATTTCTTCCAGAACTATGTCGAAAATACGGACTTTTTCCTGCATTGATTCAAGTTGATTGTATCCATACTCCTCGCTTGGTAGAGCATTATAAAATATTAGATCAACTTCATTATAGATTTTTATTTCTCCGAGCAGTTTATAGGCGTTCACTAATACGTTTAGTCCGCCAAAACCTGAGTCGGTTACTACTATTACGGCTTTTTCGTTCTTTGTTTTCATAACTATTTTTTAGGTTTTATCAAATATACTTATTCATATTCGTTAAAAAAAGGAAATCTCATTGCTAAATTCATTAATTGCACTACTTGACTCTGTTTATCCGTCATTCAAAGAAAATTCTTTGACCGATAAATCTTTTAAACATAAGGACATTGTCCCATTGATTGAAAAGATGGCTTTTCTGTCCAGGATTCCGGTTGGTGAATCCGTGGAAAAACGGAAAATATACTCGCTTACTCATTCCGGAGGACCTGTTAGAATTCTTCTCTGGTCACAGATGCATGGGGATGAAGCTTGTGCCACTGCAGCTTTTTTTGATGTTATCAATTTCCTATCGGGTAGAAAAACGCTGTTGTTTTATCCTTTGCTTAATAGAGTCAGGGAAACTATCCTCAGTGCACTCTCGATCAGATTTATTCCAATGCTCAATCCTGACGGCGCTGAAAGAGGTACCCGCGAAAATGCCCTCGGTATTGACTTGAATCGCGACGCTATTTCCCTTTTATCTCCTGAATCTCTGATTCTTAAAAATTCTGTAGTGGAATTTAACCCGACATTTGCTTTTAATATGCATGATCAGGATTATCTCTGGTCTGTTGGCAATACAAAAAAAGTCGCTGCTCTCTCTTTCCTTGCTCCCCCTTACGATGCCGAAAAATCAATTAACAACCCCCGTCAGAAAGCTATTAACCTTATTTCTCTCCTCTATAAACTGTTCAATCCCCTGGTTGATAATAGGATTACAAAATATTCAGATGACTTCGAACCCCGCGCTTTTGGAGAAACAATTGCAAAAATGAATGTCAGTACAATTCTTATTGAATCGGGACTCTGGAAGGATGATCCCAATAAACTGTTTCTGAGAAAAATTAATTTCTGCCTCCTTATTACAGCTTTTTGGGTACTTGCAAATGCTTCTGTCCCTGGTGATTCCGAAACTTATTCTTCAATCCCTTATAATTGTAAAATACTGAAGAAATTGGCATGAACTACCGGATTTTCTTTCTTAAATTCTTTTTTCGTCTTATATTATATATGATAATAACTAAATTTTCTATTATTAATTCTTAGGTCTATGATGGAACATTACGGTTTTTGGTCACTGCTTCCCCCGATTATAGCAATTGGATTCGCAATTAAAACCAAACAGGTTTTCGTTTCCCTCCTTTTTGGAATTTGGCTGGGTTGGGTTATTCTTGTCGGCGGAAACCCCATTAACGGTACTACCGCTACTATCCAGGCTCTGGTGGATGTATTCAAAGAACCCTCCAATACTCGTACTATCATGTTTAGTTGCCTTGTTGGCGCACTTATTGCTTTTATTCAAAGATCTGGTGGCGTTGATGGATTTATTTTGGCTGTTAATCGTTTCCTCGATCGCCTTGAACATAAGAAAATAGGAAAACCCCGCAAAATCGTCCAGGTCCTTGCTTGGCTTACAGGTACTGCTATTTTCGTTGAGTCAAGTATTAATGCACTTACTGTTGGAACTCTCTTTAGACCGATCTTTGATAAACTTAAAATCCCTCGTGAAAAACTTGCTTATATTGCCGATTCTATTTCCGCACCAACTTGTATCCTTATTCCCCTTAACGCTTGGGGAGCATACATAATGGGACTTATTGCTGCTCAGGGTTTCGACAATCCCCTCGGTGTTCTTGTCGCTTCATATCCATTCAATTTCTATCCCATTCTGGCTGCCGGATTGGTTGTATTCATTATTTTTTCTGGCAAGGATTTCGGTCCGATGAAGAAAGCTGAGTTCCGTGCCAAAACTGAAGGAAAAGTCATTCGGGATGGTGCGGTTCCCCTCATTTCTTCAGATGTCATATCTCTACCTGCAAAAGATGGCGTTAAGTCTCGGGCAGTTAATATGGTCGTTCCTATTGCAGTTATGGTTCTCATGATGCCCCTTATGTTGATGTATACAGGTTGGCCTCTCGTCAAAGATATTCACCAATACCCCTTCTTTGAACAGGTCTTTTTAGCTCTTGGTTCGGGTAGTGGATCAACTGCTGTTCTCTACTCTGTTCTTACGGCAATTATTGTCTCCATAATTCTTTATACATCTCAAAATATTTTTTCCTTCAAGGAAACTATAGATTTGGTATTTAAAGGAATTAGCGGGCTTATTCCACTGGCCCTTTTAATGATGCTTGCTTTTGCTATAGGTACGGTATGTAAAGAACTTGGTACTGGTTTATATGCTGCGGAATTGTCTAAACAGTGGCTTGCCCCCGATTTTGTCCCTGTTATTGTCTTTATGGTTGCATGCTTTATTGCTTTCTCTACAGGAACTTCATGGGGAACTTTCGCTATTATGATACCTATTGGTATCCCCATGGCTCAGGCTCTTGATGCTAACGTCTATTTTACTCTTGCTGCTGCTTTGGGTGGTGGGGTATTTGGTGATCACTGCTCCCCTATATCCGATACTACCATTATCGCTTCAATGGCTTCGGCAAGCGACCATATCGACCATGTCAAAACTCAATTGCCCTATGCCCTTTTTGCTGGGATTATTACTGCAATTATTTATTTGATTCTCGGAGTCTTGATTCACTAAATAATTGATATCTATTCAATTATTGAATACTCTCCTCTTCACCAATTAATTTTGAAGGGAGTACAATATGTACTCCTTTTTTCTTCAGTTTTTTAAGCTCATCCTGTATAGTGATGAAGTTTTCATTACTCACACTTATTATCGCTCTCTCCCCTTTTATTGTTTTCCTCGTCATGCTCCTGAATTTGTGCAGAATAACTTCACTCGATTCTCCGTCTATAAAATCAAATTTATATGTCGGGATGATTTTATAATTTCTTTTGTTGAACTCTGATTCAAGAAATGCAAATGCTGTGGAATTATATATCTCCGCATCCTTATCTATTAAAAAGAAACTGTACTCGGTAAAAGCCCCTATTAATAATTTTACCGACATCAGTAATCTCCGCTTCGAGTATTTGCTGTGCACTTTGTAATCAATGTCCGATACTTCATCACTTATTATTATCCCCGCATCTTTTCTGTTAGCCCTTATTATTTCTTTCAGGTCTCTGGCTTCTTTTGTCGGAAGTATTAAAAATCCTAATGCTTCCGGATATGTTAGAAGATACTGCGTCTCTTCTTTATTTAACTCCGCAAAATCATTAATATAAATTCCTAGCTCCCCTTTTTTTCTTGATATTTTACTCTCATTTTCAAACATAAAAAGAAATTTTCCCGCATCTTCCCCCTGAATTGATAGTGCTGTTATTTGTATAGGTTTCGGGTCTTTTCCTCGGATTGCCGTATCCACTGCAGATATTTTAACATCGCTCCCATTGAATCTGTTGTATATATCCTTCAATATTACTGGAATGGGTAAATCAGCAGGAAGTTTAACAGTATATGATTTTATGTCCCTTTTTTTTACTCTGTTTTTTACTACAAGTGTGTCCACATCAAATTCTTTAAGGATCTCGATAATTCCATTCATTACTTCATCTGTACTTAGATTTTGTTTGCTGAGTGGATCCTTTGCACTATTTTCTTTCTCACTTGGTCCTGTAAGAATATTGGCAAGTAATAAAAAAAACGCTAATGCAAACAATAAGATGATTGTTATTTTTTTTCCTAACACTATTACGCCTTAACTATGTGTGAATTTTGGATTTCTTTTTTCCATAAATGCTGCTGTTCCCTCTTTGAAATCATTTGTCGAACAACAGACTCCAAATGAACCGGCTTCAAATTCAAGCCCTGCTTTCAAACCACACTTGTTTATCATTAAGACAGACTGTAAAATTAAAGCAACCGCCTCGCGTGGTTGTGAGGCTATCATTATTGCTAGTTCATTGGCTCTTATCAGTAACTCATCTTTCTGATAAATCCTGTTTACCAACCCTATCCTTAGTGCTTCTTGCGCATCAATCGTCTCACCGGTAAGCAATAATTCTATCCCCCTGCCTGTACCAGTCAATCTTGCTAATCTTTGTGTCCCTCCATAACCCGGGATTAATCCAAGCTTTACTTCAGGTTGTCCGAATTTTGCGGTTTCACTTGCTAATCTTATATGACAAGCCAGGGCAAGTTCACATCCCCCTCCCAGCGCATATCCATTGACAGCAGCTATTACGGGTATACCGCATTCCTCCAGCATAGAAAAAACTTTTTGACCATATTCTGAGAATTTTTTCGCTTTCAGTGAATCAAGCTTGTTGATCTCTCCAATATCTGCTCCTGCTGCAAAGGCTTTTTCCCCGCTCCCCGTTATAACTATTGCCCTTGTACTTCCCTCAACCTTTATTTTGTTTATAACTGCTTCAAGTTCTTTCAAAACTTCTGTATTAAGCGCATTAAGTTTTTGTGGACGATTTAATATGATCATTGCAACATTGTCCCGCTCTTCAAAAATTAAATTTTCATATGCTTTATTTTCCATTCTTTCCTCTCTTATATACTTACAAACATTGGAATCCTGACTTTAAGGTCAAATGATAAATATTGGTAGTCTTTATACCAGTGATACGAAGCTAAAGCCTCCATTAAAAACATTGACGCCCCTGCTCCTATACTGAAACCCGCTTTCGAACCATCTTCAATAAAATTGTTTCTTAATGATGCAGGCTTGAATTCATGGGAATTTTGAAATACTGTTAGCGATGCGGAAACTTCTACTAACGGTAGTATCAAAACTATGTTCTCCATCAGCGGCGGAAGATAATACCTTGCCCCTATATGGAAAGGCAGTAAATTGGTTGAGTATTGTGAATAATCACTTCCTTGATAAAAATCCTGGGAACCTGGGTATTGCTCGAATCCCACACCCCCGAAAATAAAAATCGGAAGATATTCGTTGTCTGTATATGACATCTCAAGATTAAAACCATAACCTAATAAAACCCGCTCTGAAAAAATCCCTAAAGGTACCCTGGGACCTACTCCGAATGATACGAACATTCCTCTCGCTTTATCGGATGCCTCAATGCTATTGCTGCTCAGTATCAGCAGAATGTATATTAAAATTGCTTTTTTCATAATTAACTTCTTTAATTCGTACTGGAATTTTCTTCCGGCTTTTTTCTCTTAAAAAATAATAAAACTATTGTTATTAAAATGAATGCTGCTGGTTGAACATAATCGGTAAATTCTTTTGCAAGTATAATGAATCCGTCCCATTTATCAAAGTTCTTTGCGATTATTAATTTCGTTACCGTTGCGGAATTGGTCCCGAATAAAATCACATTAATCCATACTGCCGAGAATAAAATTCCTCCGTATAAATATGTGTTACGCACTTTGTAAAATATTGTAAGTGTAAGTAAAATGAAAGCTGGTACTATAATTTGCTTTTCAGGAACAATTCCTTTGAAATTAAAAGGATAGTACTCCGTTAAAAGTATCAGCAATAACAAAATGAACCCGAATATATAACTCGCTTTTAATCTCTTCCTGAAATATCCCAGAATTCCCGCAAGTGAAATCAGTATCGGCATATTCCATACTAAATATACTGGGAAATCGATAATTGAGGATAAACCCAGTTCGTAAAAATAATCTGGCTCTGTAAACTTCGATTTCGTAAATTGCATTAGTGCTCCGGTGATAACACCATAAATGAGCAAAACAAAAAAGAGGATTAAACCGGTTTTGTTATGCTCTCGCCAACTTAAAATTTCTTTAAGGTATCTTTCTCCCTCTGCCCAAATAACAAATGCTGATCCTATTAGCAACGGAATATTAATCCTGAAACCAAGAAGTATTATATTCGCATCTCTTTCGAATAAAAACTCGCTTAAAACTCCCCCGCCTGCAACTATCAGTAGGATCAGAATAAATAAAAAATATGGGTTTATCCTACTCATCAATTTATTCGCTCAGGATCTTTTTATTATCTGTCACTATCCTCACTACCCGCACAGGACACTTCCCCCGTTCACATTAAGAATTTCCCCGTTAATGTGTCTGGCAAGATCACTTGCAAGGAATAAAACCGGACCGGCAATATCTTCTGGCGTTGCTATCCTTCCTACTGGAATTCCCTTTCTCACACTCTCTTTGTAATTCGAATCCTCAAAAACCTCATCGCACATTTCTGTATCAACCCATCCGGGTGCTACTGAATTGGTAGTAATATTAAAGTTAGCAAGCTCACTGGAAAGTGATTTGGTATAAGATATCACTCCCCCCTTCGAAGCAGCATAATGACTGTGCAATGCTTCACCCCTCTGCCCGGCAGTCGATGTGATGTTTATTATTCGTCCATATTTTTTCTTTTTCATTACCCGGCTTACTTCTCTTGTAACCAGAAAAGTCCCCGTTAGGTTAATTCTTATGGTTTCCTCCCAGTTTTCCTTTGTCATTGTATCCGCTTCTCCATATTTCCATATCCCTGCATTATTTACAAGCACATCAATCCTCTTGAACTCTTTAACTATTTCTCTGATAACTCTGACAATATCTCCTTCTTCGCTTAAGTTCATTTGATAATCTTTTATTACTTGCTTTTCTGGTTTATAACTGTTCACATTTTTCAATAAATTTTTTGCGGCTTTCGCGTTTCTCTCGTATGTAAAGAAAACATCTGCTCCTGCTTTGATGAACAACTCTACACAGGCTTTTCCTATTCCTCTCGAACCCCCGGTAATCAGAACTTTTTTTCCACTTAAATTTATCATTTAGTACCTCACTTTGTATAAAAATAATCCTTGAGGAGGAACTGCCATTCCCGCAGATTCCCTCTCTCTTTTTTCAATTATTTCAGATAGATAATCCCGATTCATTCTTTTCCTCTCCATTTCAAGCAATGTTCCGACAATAGTCCTTACCATTCCTCTTAAAAACCGGTTCGCTTCTATTGAAAAAATTGTAAAGTCTCCGGTTTTTCTCCAGTGCGCGGAATGTATCGCACAGTCGGTTCCTTGATTCTCCTCCGGCTCTTTCGCAAAGGATCTGAAATCTCTTTTTCCGACAATTTCTTTGCAAAACTCGTTTAACAGCCTCACGTCAACTTCTTTATTGTAAAAATATGAATATTTCCAATAAAAAGGAGATTTTTTGTTCATAATTATATATAAATATACCCTTTTTTTTGCATCAAACCTGGCATGAAACTCAGGCAGAACTTCTTCCCCACTGCTGATTGCAATACCTCTTGGTAATATCGCATTCACAGAGTAAATAAACTTTCCCATGTCGATTTCCCCGTTATATCTGAAATTTGCCGTTTGCCCTAATGCATGAACCCCCGAATCTGTTCTACCGGCTCCTATTAGATTAACTTCTTCCCTTAAAATCGTTTTTATGGTTTTTTGCAATTCTTCCTGAATCGTTTTACTTTTTGCCTGGATCTGCCATCCGCAAAAGTCAGTCCCCTCATATTCTATTGTAATCTTGTAATTTTTCAAAATATCCTGTTTTTATTTGAATTATAATGATTTATTCCATATTTTTGTATTTTAAATTAATCCTAAAATCAATTATTAGTTAAAAAATCATGAAAGAACTCAGATTCAGAATAATCCTTGTGATTGCAGCAATCTTTTTAAGTTTGTATTTACTATATCCTACATTTCAGGATTACCAAAATACGAAAAATATTACAAATACACTTAAGGAGAAAAAAGAAATTCTTAAAAAGGAAAATCCTTCCTTTTCGTACAAAGAATTGAATGACAGGCTCCGTGCTATTGAAGACAGCATTAAATCATCCGATGCCTCCTTTAAAGATGCTCGGGCTAAAAGAATTAAACTCGGTCTTGATCTCCAGGGTGGTATGCGTGTCGTGCTGGAAGTTAATACCGGAAAACTTCTTGAGAAACTGGCAATAAACCCTGACGATAAATTTAGGACAATTCTCGATCAGTCAGTTAAAGAAGCTGGAATTACTGACGAATCAATTGTCTCTATCTTCGGCCGTAAAATGAATGAGAACGGAATCAGAATTAGCCGCTACTTCGGAACTATTCGACAGGATGACGACGAAATTCTCGATGACTTGAATAAACAGTCCGAAGACGCGGTAAATCGGGCAATGGAGATTATTAATAACAGAATTAACCAGTATGGCGTTTCTGAACCTTCGATTAGCAAACAGGGCGAAAGAAGAGTCGTGGTTGAATTACCCGGTGTCGCTAAGGAAGAAGAAGCAAGGCAACTTCTTCAGGGTACAGCTCTTTTGGAGTTTAAACTTCTGAAAGACCCTGAGTTTACCTTTAACCTGATGCAGAAAATTGATCAGACTCTTGCTGGAAAAAGCATCGACTCTACTTTAACTGATTCAACTCAGATGGCTCAGGATACAACTCAGAAGAAAACTGACTCCCTTACCGCTACAACTGACACTAACGCAAATAAAGAAATGACTCCTGAGCAGTTGCAGAAAGAACATCCCTTCTTTGCTCTCGCTTGGCTTGATCCCCAGGGACGTTCTGCCGATGCATATGTTTCTGCTGATAATCGTGAAAAACTCAATAGATTATTAGATCTTCCGCAAGTTAAAAATATTATTCCAAATAATGTCGAGTTCCTCTATTCCGCCAAGCCCGTTGGTAAGCAGGAAGGTGTTGACTTCTACATGCTCTATCTGGTTAACAAAAATGCGGAACTTACCGGCGGAGTTATTACTGATGCTCAGGCAAATATCGACCCCTCCACCTCCGGTGCAATAGTGAATATGGAAATGAATTCCGAAGGTGCAGTTCAGTGGGCAAGAATTACTGGTGCAAATATTGACAAACGATGCGCTATCATCTTGGATAACCTGGTCTTTTCATCTCCTGTTATCCGCACTAAAATTACCGGCGGTCGCTCTCAGATCGAGGGAATGGAAAATATGGAAGAGGCTAAATTACTCGAAATTATCTTAAAAGCTGGTGCCCTCCCTGCACCTGTTGATGTTATCGAAGAAAGAACTGTTGGACCATCCCTTGGACAGGATTCAATTTCTAAAGGCTTTAACTCCGCCCTCTTTGGTTATATTATCATCGGAATCTTCATGATTTTCTGGTATAGAGTCGCGGGTGGTTTTGCTGCTATTGGTTTAACTACAACAATACTCTTCCTCCTTGGTGTCCTTGCTGGCTTTAAAGCAACCCTTACACTTCCCGGTATTGCCGGTATTGTGTTAACAATGGGTATGGCTGTAGACGCTAATGTGCTAATTTATGAAAGAATAAGAGAAGAACTTAACATGGGTAAAACTCTTAAGGCAGCTGTCGACAGCGGATTCAGCAAAGCTTACTCCGCTATCATCGACTCGAATATTACAACGTTCTTTACGGGTGTTATTTTGTATCAGTTCGGTTCAGGTCCTGTTCAGGGATTTGCTCTGACTCTTATGATCGGTATTCTTACAAGCTTGTTCTCTGCCCTCGTTCTTGTTAGAATTCTTTTCAGCTTCATGATACATAAAAATTATTCCGTTTCTATCGGTTAATCAGAGTAAAGGAGAATATAAATGCGAATTTTTGAAAATTTAAATATTGACTGGCTTGGAAAAAGAAGATTTTTCTATATCTTATCTGCAGTTGTTTTTCTCGCCGGTTTGCTAAGTGTTATTTTTAAAGGTATTGGCTTCGGCATCGACTTCAAAGGCGGATCCGAAATCGTTTTTCAATTCGAAAAAACTGTGGAAATTAGTCAGGTTCGTGACGAGATATCTAAACTCGGTCTCGGAAATGTCGAAATTAAAACTTTCGGCGGTGAAACTGGTATCCTTGTTAGAACTGAACTTCAGGAAATCCCTGCTAACATTTATCCACGCGTTAAAAACGAAATAGAAAAAACCATCTATGCAAAATTGCCTGGGCTTCCTATGAAGTTGGCAGATTCTACGGTTGGCTCAGTTACTTATTCTTTTGAGAATGCCGACACTGCTTCCACAGTCGCAGATCTTCTTTTCTCTGCAGGTTTCCAGGCTGGCAGGGAAAGCGCAGAAGAGACAAACTCAAATGTTATGGTCCGCATCGGTATTGCAGATTGGATTAAAATCAACTTGAAAGATAAACATGTTGATAATCCCTTTAGCGTTCTTAGAGAAGATCGTGTTGGTCCTAAAGTGGGTAAAGAACTCCAGACAGATGCTTTACTTGCCGTCTTGCTCTCCTTGGTTGTGATTCTCATCTACCTCGGATTCCGATTCAAATTTATCTTTGGGCTCGGCGCGGTAATTGCTCTCTTCCATGACGTATTAATTACTTTTGGACTCTTCTCATTACTTTATGGCGTTATCCCCGGATTGAATTTGGATATAGACCTCACGATTGTTGCAGCTTTCCTTACTCTGGTCGGTTATTCAATCAATGATACGGTTATTGTGTTTGATAGAGTAAGAGAAAATCTTAAGATCCATAAAAATGCAGATCTTCAGGATCAGATGAACAAAAGCATCAACAGGACAATGAGCCGTACAATCCTGACGAGTGGTACAACCCTCCTTACTGTTCTTGTACTTCTCTTATTTGGTGGAGAAGTATTGCGTGCTTTTGCTTTCACCCTCTTTTTTGGTATCATAATCGGTACTTACTCCTCCATTTTCGTGGCTAGTGCTTTGGTACTCGATTATGCAAGTTCAAGTAATAAGAAAATTGAGTTCTGATTTATCGGTAAATATGATTAATAAAAAACCAGTCTTAAGACTGGTTTTTTATTTTACTCTGACTATTAGCCCTGTTATATCGTCCGCTTGGATCACTCCGTTCCTGAAATCAAGTACTTCTTTATAAACCGTATTGAATATTTCTACTGAACTCTTTTTATTTTTTGCAAGTATTAAAGCTTTTAGCTTTTCTTCTGTGAATAGCTCGTTTTTACTATTCATCGTTTCGGTTATTCCGTCAGATACAAAAACAATAACATCATTCTGCTTGATGTCAATTTCAATCTGTTCTGTGTATAATTCGAATTTATCCCTCCTGCAAATTCCGAGGCCTATACCCTTGGGCTTATACTCCGATAGTTTATCCCCGTTTGTCATATAAAGCGGTAGGTGTCCGGCTCTGCAGAACTTCATTGACATCTTGTCAAGATCAATAAACCCCAGATTGAGCGTAATGAAATTTTCTTTGTCTATTACATCAAGCATTTTATCATTGAGTTCTTTCAGCAGTTCTATCGGTTCTTTCTCTTTATTACACATAAACTGCAGTAGCGTTTGCAACTTTGTCATGTAAAATGAAGCAGACACTCCTTTGCCGGAAACATCTCCCAGTGCAATAAATAATTTCCGCTTCCCTATCGGTATCACATCATAATAGTCCCCTCCAACATGCTTGGCAGGTATCATTTTTCCGAAAATATCTAGTTCGGGAAATACCGGGATAGACTTGGGAAGTAAATTCTGTTGTATTTTGTATGCAAGTTCCATTTCCCTGTCGTAGGTTATTTTTTCTGCCTCTGCTAAGTATAATCTTGCATTCTCAATAGAAATCGCTGACTGGCCAGCAACCGCATATAGTAGTTCTAAATCCTTCCCCGCAAACTGTCTCCCTGAGTGCTTCAATCCAAACAGGAGCAGTCCCACAACCTCAGATTTTATTATCATCGGGATTATTGTAAATATCCCTTCATCTGTCAAATTCATACTCTCTTTGGGTATTGCCACATTAAAATTATGTTGTTCAATTGCAATATCATCTCCAGGTCTGAATTTGTTGTTTATAAATTTATTTATTTCATTTGAGTCAATATTTATATCACTCTTCTTGATACCCACACTGTTGGTCATAACCAGATTATTGTTTTCGGATCTTAGCATTATTCCGAATTTCTCAATTTTTAAAGTTTGAACAAAAGTGTGTTGAATTCTTTCAAGAATATTTTCGAGCCCCACAATATTCGCCAGTTCCCGGTTGAATTCAATCAATATCCTTTGCTGTGAAAATTCTTCTGGATAAAACTTCTTTGTTAAAAGATCCTGAAATCTGTCTTTTGTTGACTGGAAAATAAATGCAAACATAACAAATGATATCGCCACAACAAGGTTTTTGTAATCATCGGCTACCACCGTCCCCACACTGATCCCAAGCCCGTATATTGAAAGAAAATAAATCGCAGCTAGAAAAAGCGTCGCAGCTCCGTATATTATTGTGTTTTTAACAACAATACTAAAGTCCAGAAGATGGTACTTATAAATTGATACTCCAAATGCAATAGGGAATAAAACAATAAGGAATATTGGAAGATAAATTTCAGGTGAATTGAATATCGGTCCGGAAAATCTGGGCGCTAACCAGTTAGCATATATTGATGTTACGATTAGAAGTATATAGCTAATTAAGATTAAGAATACTTCCTTCCTTTTTTCCCGGCTCTTTATCCTGATAAAACTGATGATTAAAAATACAAGTCCGCCTACAATTCCAACTTGATAGTAAATCCCTACTATTGTTCTTGTAATCCCCATTGATATTTGATAGTACATCTTTTCGGAGTATTCATTGAAGAACACAAAACTGGAAATAATTACTAATACTAACGAAATATAAAAGAATAAAGGTCTGAACCATTTTGTTTTTTGTAAGGAACTTATCCTTGGAAATGTTGAGAAAAACATAATGAACCAGTATGGAAGGTAACTCACCATAACTATTCCCACTCCCTGTAGTAAAACATCCATTATCCCTAAATGTTCGTAATACCTGATTTGAACATATTGCGTAATGAAAGATTGAAATGAAAAACTCAACCCAATTAAGTAGAAGTAATTCTGTAGTGCCCCTTCCGGTTTCGACATCACAACAGTGAAACCAATCATTATCCAGAAAAGTGCTAATAACGAATTTGCCACATTCGCAAAATTGATGAACTTTTTAACTGTGATTGGAACTTTCTTGATTGTACCATCCTGGACTATTGTGTATTCAACAGTCTTCCCCGCTGGAAAGCTATTAAATACTTGTGCAGCTTCCATAGCTGTCCTGACTCGTTTCCCGTCTATTTCTAGTAATTGGTCCCCGTTCCTGATCCCGGCATTCTCTGCAACTCCCCCTTTCTTTACTTCACTGAAAATTATCGTCAGACTATCTTTACTGATTTTATGTGGAGTCCAGACACATTCGTCGTTTGAAATCGCTGTAATGTTAAAAGTACTGTAAAAAGAAAATATCAGTAAAAGTATAGAAATTATAAACGATACAATAATAAAGTACCGCTTGTAATAATCTATGCTCTTTGTAATTCTTTTTAACATTTTACTACTGTCTCACTTTGATTATTATCATGGTTATATCATCCGATTGTGTTGTTCCTTCTGTAAACTCTTTTATCTCTTTTGTTATCTGATCAAGTATTTCTTTCGCGCTTAAATGACATACCGATCGTAGTAAATTCTCCAGTCTCTCGTCTGTGAATTCCTTGTCATTTATATTCTTTGCCTCTGTTACTCCATCTGTGAAAAATACCAGCACATCGTCTCTTTGCAATTCTATCGTTTCTGTCTCATAGGGAAATACTGACTGCATCACTCCTAAAATTATCCCCCCTTTTGCCATGTATCTTACTTCACCCCCTCTTAAAAGAATAGGTGGATTGTGTCCTGCATTCACATACTTGAACTTCTTCTCTTTGTCGTTTAAGATTCCCCAAAAAAATGTTATGAATTTTCCGTCAGTCGTATTTTCAGCTATCAGGTCATTTATAATCGATGTTGCTTTGTCTAATTCAAGGTTCTGCCTGCAAATCGACTTTAAAAAGGCTTGCAAATTTGCCATCAGGAGTGAGGCTGGAACTCCTTTACCTGAAACATCCGCAATAGATACACAGTAGTTTTCATCATCTAATTTTATCACGTCATAATAATCCCCCCCCACTTGCTTTGATGATACTGACAAAGTTGCAATTTCAAAATTTTTCAGTTCAGGTAATCGCTGTGGAAGCAGCATCTTCTGTATATCTTTCGCTATCTCCAGTTCCTCTTCCATTTTTTGCTTTTCCAGCGCATCCTTAAAAAGTCGCTTGTTTTCAAGCGATGTAATCGCTATTCCGCTTAAGGATGTCACAAATTCCAGATCACTCTCCGAATATCCCTCTTTGCTCATTCTCTTACCCAGAAGTATTATTCCCCGTGTCTCATTCTGGATGGTCATTGGGAGCAATACCTCATAGTTGAATTCCTCCATCTCCGGAACTGCTCTTCCTATCTCCTCACCCCTTAATATTTTGTTGAACCTCCTGAGATCATATCCTTTTAATGAATCAGCTAATTTGGACTTTGGAATTGTTGAATCTAGTACCCTTAGTTTCCCTTCCTCTGATATTACTATTGAATATGCTGAGATCAGGAAATGACCTAACATTGTGTAAACTAACAGCTTACTTATTCTTGTCTCCTCATTTAATAAGCCAAATTCCTTCCCTATTTCAAAAAGTGAGTTCAATCTGTTAACTCGGTTGTCCAGATCCCTGTTCACTTTTTTTAATTCGAGGATGAAAAGAGAATTTTGTATTGCGGTCGCTGCAATATTGATTATCGTTCTAAGAAATTCTATCTCTTCCGCTGTATAAGCTTTTTTGTCTATACGCTCCCCTAGTACAAGTAAACCTAAATCTCTGTTTGAGAATCTTATCTTTTCTGCCACCCCTAAATTATTTTCTTTGAAAAAACTTGAACCAATAACCACTTTATCAATGTCATCACTACTCTTATGCTCTGGAAAATCTCTGATTGCTTCGGCAGAAATCCCCTTATATTTTTTTACCTTGAATACATCTTCCTCGTATAATCCCACTATACATTTTGTCGCTAGAAATTTCCCCATACTGCTTAATAAAAGATTATTAAGCGTAAAATCCATATCCAGATTTGAATTTACAACTCTGCTGAATTCTACTAACGCAGTCAGATTTCTTTTTAATCTTACAACTTCTGTGCTTTCCATTTTAATTATAGTTCTTTTGCAAAACTAATCTGTTATAGTTATTTGGGATTGTTTGATATTCAACTTTATCCATTAAAGCTCTTATTAAATGTAATCCCAATCCGCCCACTCTTCGCTGCTTCATGTAAGTCGGCATATCAGGATCAGGTACCGTTTGAGGATCAAATCCTTCTCCAAAATCAGTTATTGTAACTACAACTTTCCCTTGTTTAACTTCAACTTTCAGGATTATATCCTGATCATTCCGGTGATGATATGCGTGCCTCATTATGTTTGTGCATGCTTCATCAACTGCAAGAACAAGCTTGTCTGTAATTTCAGAGGAAATTCTCTCATTCGATCCGATTTCACGGATAAAATCCCTTACTTTTGCCAGGTTCTCTGTCTTGCTCTTGACTTGCAATATGTATTTTTCTTTTGTTTCCACGGCAATGCTTATTTAAATTTAGTTACAGCCTCATCTACACTGTGTGTGATTTCATATAGTAGTGGGAATCCCAGCAAATCAAAAATGTTGAAAACATTTGGTTGCATCGCTGCAAGCTTAATGTCTCCTTCATTTGAACGGACAGTCTCTATGAATGCCATAAATACCCCTAGTCCGGCACTGCTTATGTACTTTAGTCCGTCAAAATCCACAACTATTTTATACTTGTTTCGTGTAATCAGATCATTGATCGCCCCCTCTAACTGAGGTGCTGTATGTGCATCTATATAACCGTTGACCTCTAATACACTCACATTGCCAATTTCTCTGGTGTTTGTTGAGAATTCAGCCATTTATTTATTCTCCGTTTTTTGTTTCCATTTAATAATTACTAATGTTATATCATCATGCTGAGTATTATGTTCCGAAAATGTTGTCACTTCCTTTATTATTGCTGATGATAAAGATTCTGCAGTTTCTCTGTTATTGTTTTGTATAACTTCTTTTAACTTTTGTATTCCAAAATCTTCGCTTTCTGAATTTTTTGCTTCTGTTATTCCGTCAGTATATAAAATTATTGCGTCATCCTGCTCAAGCTTGATGCACTTCTCCTCTAATGTTGTCTCAAAAATATCACTATATGTCAATCCCAGTCCGCAACCGGCAGGAATATATTCTTCTATACCGCTAATGCTGCTAATCATTAATGACGGATGTCCGGCTCTGCAAAACACAACCTCCCCGCTTCGTTTCGAGATATAACCATATATACTGCTTATAAATGATTTCTTGTCCAGTGACCTTTCTAGTATCTTGTTTACATTCGTTAGAGTTTGCTTCGGTCGTGATTCCGGTTTTGCCATCGCTTCAAAAACCCCCCTTATCTCAGCCATTATAAAGGCCGCTGAAACTCCCTTGCCGGAAACATCCGCAATCACAAACCCCAGTTTATCTTCATCCAGTTCAAAAAAATCATAGTAGTCTCCGCCTACTTCAAATGCTGGTATGAACACTGCCGATATCTCCAATTCTTTACTTTCAGGAAGCTTCTGCGGCAAAAGTTTTAACTGCATTTCTCTTGCAACGAGTAATTCCTGTTCAAGTCTCTCCTTTTCTATAGATTCTGCCAGTAGCCTTGAATTCTCTATCGCAATGGAAGCATAATCTGTAAAGGTCTGTAATAGATTTTTTTCTTCTTCGTCGTAAGGTATATTCTCCTTCCGGCTCACAAACAATATACCGCTTGTACTGTTATGCCCCTTAAATTTTGTTACAGAAACTTCACAGACTTTCTCATTCATTTCCTTACTTAATAGCAAATTATCAAAACTGTAGGAAACTACCTGATTTTGCTTTATTCCTTCAGGCTTTTTCTTGTACTCCGTGTATATTCTGTTCGCATTCGTTAAACTTATATTTTTGAGTGCACTTACATTCTCCTCTGAATCCCCTTCCATCACTATAAAAGCATGATCCGAATTGCTTACATTTAACGCCTGTTCCGTTATTGTTTCAAGCATATCCTTAAAATCAAGCACTCTGTTGATCATCTTGGAAAAGTACTGTAATGCAGATACTTCTGTCGCTTTTCTATCGTATGCTTCTGCTGTTGGAAGATGAAATAAGGTGGTGAAAAATAGAAATCCGAAATAAATTAAACCATAAATTGATAATAATAAATTAAAATGATTTAATGTTTTCGAAAAATGACTTATGGTCGAATATACAATCCCGTTTCCTGTTGAGTTTGCAATATAAAACGAGAACAACAATATCATTCCTACGGTCAGTCCTAAAAGTTGTCTTTTTTCCTTCTTATTCAAAAATGCTATCCAGGAAATCCTTGCTGAATTTATTGTTATTAAGATAATTGTGTTTGCGGTAAGTGCTAACTTTATGAACTGTAAATTCTCATATTCGTCAAGTACTGTTGAGAATGAAGATAAGAGCAGGAAAATTATCAGTGCTGTATAATAAGAATTGAGATTTCTTCGTTGCTTTAAGAAAAATAACTCCCTGAAAACCAGAAATGAATATGCTAATACAAATATTATGAAAGTATTGATTATAAATCCAAATAATATTGCCCCGCTGTCATTATTTTTCAGAAATTCAATTAATCCTTTATTGTCCTCTCCCTTAAAGAATGTACCGGATATGTTTAACAATAGTAGCGATATTGCTAATAAAATGAGTATACTAAAAACCAGTGCAATAGGACTGTTTCTTTTCCTGAATACTAATTCATGAATTACAAGCACTAAATAATAAAATACTAAAACTACTATTGCATCATTAATAACTAGTAATATCAGCGAACCCGAAGTATTGAACAATACTTTGTACACAAAAAGTACAAGCAATCCTGTTAAAAGTATCTGGATTCTTGACTTCTTCATTATATTTCTTAATAATTCCAACATTTGTCTTCAAAAATAAGTATATTTTTTAAATATTCTATCTTCTGCTAATCTTCCCTAATACCTAATCAAAAATACCCATTTCCCTTCAAATTTTTTCAACTTCTGTGATAAGTGGTTATTATTTTGGATAAGCGTGCTTAATTGAGGCTCAATGCAAAAAAAAAGGGACGGCTATATCCGTCCCATTCTCTAATCTGTTTTCTCCTCCTATATCTCCACTGGCGATTTCGGCTGGTCACTCTTTCTCTTCTTCTGGAGTTCTTTCTGTAAGTTATCCATCTCCTTTCTTAGATTCTCCATTTGTTCCCTGAATGCCTCCATCTCCTGATTTAATTGTTTCGGTAACTCAATGCGGAGTGAGTCATTGAAATAAAACTTGAGCGAACTTCTGAGTTCATCTTCAAATTTTTGGGCATCGAAATCCGGACCGAATCCTTCCTTCTTCAGTTTTTCCTTTAGCTTTTTTGAGTTGTCTCTTACTGAATCTCCCCAGTCTTTCCAGGAATCCTTGTTTTTCTTAAATATTGAATCCATCTTTAATCCCATATTAAAGTCCTTTAGGTGTATCAATGCATCATCAAGCACGATATTCAGACTATCCATAAAATCATCCCCTAACAACTTATCCGGAATCTCTACTTTAAACCTGTTCGAATCAACATCTATCTTGAAGGTTTTTCCATTCAGATACTCTGGTGGAATTACTCTTACATCGATTTTAAATTTCCTTAATTTCTTAAGTTCTTCTTTATTTACCTTCATCTGCCTTTTAAACTCTTCTATCTCTTTTTTCATTTTTTGCTTGTCTATTTCTAATCCATGATAGAATACAGAATCCGGTGTGATAAAACAATATATATTTTTATTCCCATCCTCTGCCCCTCTTATCACCTGTTCCGAATAGTTTCTTATCACATCAGGCTTGATCTCCACAGGAAAAATTCTCGCAGCAGCCAATTTATTTGTGTTTGCAGCAAAAGAAAGCAGATCTGCTTTTAATGCATTTTGATAATGCCAGATTTGCGGATTTACTACCACCACACTTTTATCATTTACTAACACACTTGACCCGATATCATCCGAATAACTTTCCAGAATGGAATCTACCTGTACTTTCTGCTTCGTATTTAGATTTAGAGATTTCACAAAAAGTTCAAGGTTTATCGCTGTCGGAAAGGCGCTTGCATATTTTACTTCAATAATCTGATTCCCATCCTCATCTCTTGATAATTCAAGCATCTGGTCCTTTTCTTTGTCAATCGGGAACATCTTATTAAAAGCAAAGTTGAAGATATCCGCGTTTGTGATCTCATCCGAAAATATTATCGGTCTCAGGTTGTCTGTATAGAGTTCCATCAGTTCATCTTTCTGCTCCGATAAAAAATTCGTAAATACTTGCGGGTTTGTCTTGAATACCACCATAAACCCGATTGCTAATACCGCGAAGGCTATCACTGGTTTTTTCTTAAAAAAACCGAATTTAGATGGTTTGTTGTTTCTTATTCTCTCTACTAATCTCTGTTCAAAGTAGTAGTCCTCTGGCAATGGTCTTATTCCGCTAACTCGGTCTTTTACCATCCTGTAGTCCCTGAATCTACTCTTTAATTTTTCAGATGTCTTTAGGTTTTCTTCTACTCTCGCTCTTTCTGTTGAACTTAATTCATCATCCAGATAAGCCGATACATTCTCAAATTCTTTGTAAAGACTCCTCATAACAATTCCTCCTTATAAGGCTCTAAAATTTTTCTTAAACCTTCTCTTGCCCTGAAAATTCTCGACTTTACTGTTCCTACCTCGGTTCCCAGTATTTCGGCAATCTCTTGGTAACTGAATCCTTCAAAATCCTTCATAACCATAGGCGCGCGAAGTTTTTCAGGCAATTTTCCTATTCCTTTCCTTACTAATTCCTGAATATCAAATTCATCTTTAATATCTGTTGTAACCGGAAAATCTTCATCTTCATTCGAAAAACCAACGAAAAGGTTCTTTATTTTCTCTCTCCGCATATGATCTCTGCATTTATTAAGTGTTATTTTATGCAGCCATGTCGTGAATTGAGATTCAAACTTGAATTTATTTAGATTCCTGTATACCGCTATAAATACATTTTGGGAAATGTCATCTATATATTCTCCGTTTCCTAGCATCAGGTAAATTAAATTTCTTACCTTCTCCCGGTGTCTTGAGATCAGCACCTTGAAAGCAAATTCATCTCCGTTGTTAAATTTCTTAATCAACGCAAAATCATCGTCAAGCATTAAAATGTTTTGAGTCTTCAAATATTACCTCGGTTTTGTTATTTGGACGGTTTTTACCCGAAAATGTTCCGGTTTTAATTACCGCTTGAATAATATAAAATCCGTTTGTCTAATATAATAACCTTTTCTGCATTACTTCTTACTACCCCCTCAAAACTGCCCTTTTTTTTATTTATACCATTACTATTCTTATTGTTTTACTCCTTCCGATTTTGCTAAAAATTCTTTTTATGTTTTATGAAATCTGTTATATTTAATTTCATTATTTGAAATTTTTTCGGATGATTCATACTCCTCCGGTTCTTATGAATTATTCATCCAATGATTTTAATTTGTTTAATCAATAACTTTTATGGAGTTCTAAATGAAAATAAAAATAGTTGAGAGATACGAAGCCGTTATCCTTGAACTTAAGGGAAACGTTATGGGAGGTCCTGAAGCAATTGAATTTAGCGATTCTCTCAAAAAACTCATCTCCGAAGGTAAAAAGAATCTTATTCTTGACCTTTCGGAAGTCAAATTTATGAACAGTTCAGGGCTCGGTATGATGATCAGTGGTCTGACTACTGTTAAAAAAGAGGGTGGAATGCTTAAACTCGCTTGTGTTGCTGAGAAAATTCAAAGTCTTCTTATGATTACTAAACTTATTACAATCTTTGAAACCTACGACACAATTGAAGAAGCCATAAAATCATTTACGAAATAGTCTAAACAACTTTTCTTTCGGGGTATTATCATTTGTCTGGTAATACCCCGCTGTTTTTCTTTTTCAGTTTTTAGGAATTAATCCCCTTTGGGATAATTCCTAATTTGTTTTTAGGTATTGCCTGTCAGATGCATTTCTTTTCATCTCAGGTCGTTTAATTAATAATTTGTGGAGTTTTTATGAGTGTAACCATTCTTGTCGGAAGTCAGTGGGGAGATGAAGGCAAAGGGAAAATTGTTGATCTCCTTAGCTCGAATTACCAGGTCGTTGCTAGGTACCAGGGCGGCGCAAATGCTGGCCATACCGTCGAATTCGACGATAAAAAATATATACTCCATCTTATCCCCTCTGGCATTCTTCGCCCGGATGTCGTCTGCGCAATCGGCAATGGCGTGGTTATTGACCCCGTCGCACTTATGAACGAAATCGAACTCCTCTCCAAAAGCAATATCGATGTTCACGGAAGACTCTTTATTAGCCAGAATGCTCACCTTATTATGCCTTATCATAAACTCCTCGATTCTCTCTCTGAGTCTACTGGTAAAAAAATTGGAACAACCGGTCGTGGAATTGGCCCTTCTTATATCGACAAAGTCTCTCGGAAAGGGATTAGGATTGTTGACTTACTGGATCGAAAAGTCTTTGAAGCAAAACTACGCGCAAATATTGAAGAAAAAAATATTATTCTTAAAAAAGTTTACGACCATTCTGAATTGAATGTGAATGAAATTGTGGAACAATATCTGGAATTCGACCGGAAAATAGATCCCTTTATTAAAGATATTCCCCTCCTTTTAGCTCAAGCAGTAAAAGATGGTAAATCCATCCTCCTCGAGGGAGCTCAGGGTGCTCTCCTTGATGTTGACCATGGCACCTACCCCTTTGTAACTTCCTCCAATCCTACTGTAGGCGGTGCTTGCACTGGAACCGGATTACCACCAAATAAAATTACCGACATCATGGGCATTGTTAAAGCATATACTACTCGTGTAGGTGAAGGTCCTTTCCCTACTGAACTTCTCGATGAGGATGGTGAAAAATTACGAAAAATCGGGTCTGAGTTTGGTGCCACAACCGGAAGACCTCGTAGATGTGGCTGGTTCGATGCTTTTCTTCTCAACTATTCCGCTTTGATTAATGGATACAATTCGGTTGCCATTACTAAACTCGATGTCTTGGATGAATTTGATAAAATCAAAGTCTGCGTGGCTTATGAAATTAATGGAAAAAGATTTAAATCCTTCCCTACCGACGTCGAACGCCTTTCCCTCGTTACACCTGTTTATGTTACTCTTGACGGTTGGAATTGCTCTACTAAAAATATTACTTCTTATAATGACCTCCCCTCAAAAACAAAAGATTTCCTCTCTTTCATTTCCCGGGAAATCGATACTCCGGTTTCTATTGTTTCGGTTGGACCCAAAAGACATCAGACTTTCTTTGTTAATTAATCGTAATAAAGCAATGAAAAATTATAGTTATCTTTATCTCTCGCTTCTTATTTTTGCCCTTTTCACTCCGGCAGTTCCGGATAATGAAGTTGAATTCAAAATTAATATCATTTATCCTCTGGCAAATGAAGTCCTTTTAATAAATGGAAAAAATATTTTCATCCTAGGTAATATCAATCTTCAGAATGCTTCCCTGAAAGTTAATAATACAGATGCTATTATTGAGGAAGATGGCGCATTTATCTCTTATTCCCCGGTTATCTTATTCGAGGAAAATGGTTCTGCTAAAGGCAAATTTGTTTTTGAGGCTTCAGTTGATAATAAGTCCTATACGCTGGAAAAGATTTATAAAGTCAAAATACAGTATCCTGACCTTTCTCCGGACTCACTCACTCTCGATTTCGATTATCCTATTTCACCATCAAAAAATATCTCCCTTCAAATTGGTGACATGATTGACCTTGAACTTCGTGCTTCCCCCCGATCACTCGTTTCATATTCTATTGATGGATTGAATGAGACTTTCCCTATGCTTGAGTCTTCCCTTAAAAAAGATTATATTCTGGGAGATGCCATTTTTGGTGATGGTTTCAAAGGTCTGAATCGCGAAATCTCAGGTATTTACCGCTCATCTATCCGGATTACCAAACCTCTTAAAGATGCTCAGATAACCTTCACTCTTCAGAAATCAGGTTTCCCTGAAATTAAAAAAACTGCTTCAGGCAAAATAACTACTTTCGACTCCTCTCTTCCTATTGTTGCTCGGACAATTGATGAACCGAATAAAATAATCGCAAGATACGGTCCTGATGCAGGTTACTTTCTCTTTCTTGACGGTGATATTAATCTCGAAATCGTCCAGAAAATCGGCGATAACTACCGGGTTAAACTTGGTTCTTCCAACTCTCTCTTTATTAATCAAAATTCCGTTTCCATTCTCCCTCAGGGCACTCCCTCTCCCCATGCGGATATTCAGGTAATTAGGGTTTCAGAAACTGAAAAGAATGCACTGGTTGAATTTGGTTTCTCTGATCGTGTCCCTTATAAAATTATTCAGCATTCTTCACCTCAAATGTTGGAAGTTCTCTTCTACAACGTAACTTCTTCTATTGACTATATTAATTATTTCCGTTCATCTGATTTCGTTCGCGAAGTTACTTGGCATCAACCTTCCGATCGTGTTCTTCAGATTAAAATATTCCTGACTCAAAAGACACACTGGGGCTATACTCCCGTTTATTCTAACTCAACTTTCTCCCTGAAAATTAATAAACCTGCTAAACGTAACTCATCTTTTCTGTTCTGGAGTAATCAACTTAAGGGTCGTAGAATCGTTCTTGATCCTGGACACACTAATGATCTGGGTGCAGTTGGACCTCGGGGAATTAAAGAAAAAGATATTAACCTCTCCATCGCTCGTAAACTTCGTACCTTGCTTCAGGATGCAGGTGCTAATGTATTTCTTACTCACGATGGTTCGGATCTCCCCCTGCGCCAGAGAAAAACTCGGGTTAATTCTTTCTCACCCGAAATCTCCGTTAGTCTTCATAATAATGCACTACCTCAGGGCGTGAATCCTTTAATTCATAACGGCACTTCTGCATACTATTATTATCCTCAGGGCAAACCCCTGGCTGAACTGATTTATAAGCACTTGATCAACGATCTGCAAATTCGTGACTTCGGCTTTTATTGGGATAATCTCTACATGTGCCGCATTCCCGAATCTGTTTCCGTCCTCGTGGAACCGTTGTTTATGTCTCTTCCCGAACAGGAACGCCTCCTCTCCGATGACGATTTTCAAAATAAAATTGTGAAATCTTTATTCAACGCGATTGAACAGTTCTACGAGGAGTACTCCGAATGAAAATGTCCGGCGGCCCCGCATCTGTTAATATAAAAGTTTTTTTACTCATTATTGCCCTTGCTATCGGTGCCGGAACTCTCCTCTATACTAACTCTCTTGTTTCAAAACTTCAGCAAAGAGAACGGGAAGTCGCACAGCTTTTCGCTAATGGACTTGAGTATGTCGCTAACGCCTCTGAGGAAACTTCCGATCTTACTTTCCTTTTCGAAAATATTATTAAACCTATTGATTTTCCGATGATTCTTACTGACGCCCATAACAATGTCAATCTTGAAAACAAAACCGACATTCGGAACGTGCGTTTTGATTCAACCCTTTCTGATTCTGCTCTCCGCGTTTTCCTTGGCTCTAAAATCATCGAGATGGACGAAACAAACTCCCCGATTAATGTCAAGTACGTTTTCGGTGTGGATACATTAATCCTTACAAAAATCCATTACGGAGATTCCGAACTTATTTATCAGCTCAAATACTATCCCTACCTTCTGATAATTATCGGCGCTTTGTTCATAATTATCGGATACATTGGATTCAGCCAAATCAAACGGAGTGAACAAAGTAATATCTGGGTTGGAATGGCTAAGGAAACTGCCCACCAGTTCGGCACTCCCCTCTCAAGTCTTCTTGGATGGATTGAAATCCTTCGGCTTAACTATAATGACCCGGATAAGGTTCTCGATGCTGCCGATGAAATCACTAATGACGTTGAGAAACTTAATCGGATTACTTACAGGTTTTCCAAAATCGGTTCTAAACCTGAACTTAAACCTGTTAATCTTCACTCAACTCTTACTATAGTCTTGGAGTACTTTACTCGAAGAATACCACAAACAGGCAAAAAAGTTGACCTCAATCTCTCAGGCAATAAGGATTTAATGGCTAATATCAATCTTGAACTCTTCGACTGGGTGATTGAGAACCTTATAAAAAATGCCCTCGATGCTATAGATAATAACAATGGCAAAATTGATATCGTCTTCAGGGAAAATAAAAAATTTGTTGAAATTGAAGTCACTGATAATGGCAAGGGAATTGAACGGAATCGAAAAAAGGATATATTCCGCCCTGGTTATAGCACTAAGCGTCGCGGTTGGGGACTTGGATTAAGCTTGTCTAAACGAATTATCGAAGAATACCACAAAGGTAAAATATTTGTTAAATCCAGTCTCCCTGAACAAGGTACTGTCTTCCTTATCCGGCTTAAAAAATAAAAACTACTGGATTTCAAACACTAATTTTTCCCCCTCTTTTGATTATCTACGCTTTTGGCAGTCGCTCCAGATACGAATAATTACTGAGCACAGCAAAACTGTTTTTACTGCTTAGCTCCTCAAGATTGTAACAATTCATATAACTCATTGCCGATTTTAAACCATCCGAAATACTGTTAACCACATTCTTAACCGCCCCCTTATATCCTATCATAGTTTCCTCCCCCTCAATAAATTCATTCTTCATCTTCACTGCATAGGATGCAGAACCTCTGTACTTTTTATACAACTGACCGGTATACTTGATTACCTCTCCCGGTGTCTCCTTCGTACCGGCAAGCATCCTCCCCAGCATAACCGCATCCGAACCCAGCGCCATCGCCTTCGCAACATCCCCCGCACTCTTAATACCACCATCAGCAATAATTTTTATCTTTAGTTTTTTCTCATCCCTTGTGAAAAGTACATCTAAAATTGAAGATACTTGCCCTATCCCGATTCCCGTCTGTATCGAGGTCGAGCAAACACTGCCTGAACCAATTCCTACCCTTACCGCATCAGCTCCCGCATCCTCCAATTGATGCAGCGTTGCCCCGCTCGCTATGTTCCCAACAATTAACGGAATATTATACTTCTTCTTTACACTTTCTGTTTTTTTCAGTACCTCGTGATTATTCGCATTTGCTGTATCTATGCAAAGTATAAATCCCTTCTCCACAAGTTTATCAATTAAATCATCCTCCGTCGTCAAACCAATTGATACCGCTTTAATCCCCCCGGATACCCGTCCTCTCAACACTTCTTCCAAAGAAGAATCGAATCTGTTCAGAATCCCTAAACATCCAAGATTACTTAATTCCTGTGCCATCTCAATCCCTGTTACAGAATCCATCGGACTCGAAACTACCGGTACAGATAATTTAATCCCCAGAAACTCACTGTTCGTCGATGCCTCACTCCTCGATTTTATCCTGCTTACCTCAGTAGGCACTAAACTTATATCATCATATGTCAAAGATTGACTATAATTATTTAATTCTTCTTTTGTATATATTTTCATTTCCTTCTCCGTTCAACCAAAAAATTAAAAAACCGGTTTTAAATATAACTCCACCCCTTTAATTAACCATTATTTCTTCCTCATATTTTTGTATATTTCATATTATTATTAATAATATTTCTGGAACATGATTAACTTAGATATCGTACGAACCTACTATCCCTATCTGCAAACCGGCAAAATTTACTTCAATCATGCCGCTATTAGTCCCTTTTCCTCCCTCATAATTAAGAGAATTAATGATTACCTCCTCGAGCGTAGCCTCACCCACATAGAGGATTATGACAATACGGAAAAAACCATACTGAGTGCCAAGTCCAAAATAGGAAAAATGATTAACACCCTCCCCGACCGTATTGCCTTCCTCGACAATACCTCTAATGGCTTAAACATTATAGCTCAGGGAATTAAATGGGAGCATGGCGATAGAATAATCCTGAACGATATCGAATTCCCCTCAAATGTCTATCCCTTCTTGAACCTTCGGGCACAAGGGGTGGAAATAGATTTTGTTAAATCTCGCAATGGTATTGTCCGCTCTGAGGATATCATATCTGCTATTAAACCAACTACTAAACTCATTTCAATCAGCTCCGTCCAGTTCCTCAGCGGCTATCGTGCTGACCTTGAAATGATTGGCGAAATTTGCAAAAAAAATAACATCATCTTCTCGGTGGACGCCATTCAGGAACTCGGCGCACTTCGCCTCGATGTTCAGAAATGCAATATTGATTTCCTCGCATGCGGAACCCAAAAATGGCTTATGGGCTTGCAGGGTCTTGCTTTTGTTTATATCTCCGAAATTCTCCAGGACTCCCTCTCCCACAAATTCGTCGGTTGGACTTCTGTCGAAAACCCTTGGACTCTTCTGAATTACGACTTGGTTCTCAAGAAATCAGCTGATGCTTTTCAAAACGGCACAATCAGCATAATCGGGGTTCACGGCCTCGATGAAGCACTCGGTCTCTTCCTGAGTTTAGGTCTGGACAATATAGAATCCCAAATCCTTAACAACACAACCTATTTAATGACTAAACTTCGGGAAAAAGGAATTGAACCTGTGCTCCATAACTGCACTCCAGATAACCTCTCCGGTATCGTCACCATAAAACCCCAAAACCCAAAGAAAGTATTTGATAATCTCAGCAACCGGAATATTATTTGTTCCCTTCGCGAAGGTATGATACGCTTCTCTCCGCATTATTACAACACAACCTGGGAAATCGATACTGTTGTAGAGTCTGTATCGGAATAACAACCCTCGTAATCATTTTCCCTCTTCCCGAATTCATTTTTTCAAGATTTACTCCTTGCTATTTAAAGTTATTTTACTATTTTTGTTTATTACTTCTTCTCTCAAATTATTAATCATTTATTTGGAGGATTATTATGTTCTCAATTATACTTTCTTATCTGCAGGAGTTCGAATATGGCACCTCTTTCGAAGGTGCTGAAGAAGGCATTTTTGCTGCAATGGGCATAATGCTCGTCGTATATCTCGCCGTAGCAATATTTATGATCATCACCATGTGGAAAATATTTGCTAAAGCTAACAAACCCGGTTGGGCTGCTATTATTCCAATTTACAATATGATTGTCCTTCTCGAAGTAGTTGGAAGACCTTTATGGTGGATTCTGCTTATGCTTATTCCATGCGTTAACATCGTAATTGGAGTTATTCTTTGCTTTGACTTGGCAAAATCTTTTGGTAAGGATGCTGCATTCGGTATCGGCATTCTTCTTTTAGGAATAATTTTCCTCCCGATTATCGCCTTCAGCAGCAACATACAGTACGTTGGACCTGCAGCTGCCCCGCAAACTCCTCAGTATCCGCAGCCTCCATACCAACAACCTCCACAGGGATAATTCTATAAACAGGGATAAGTTTTCAGCGGTTACATTTTTAATATTTGTAACCGCTTCGTTTTTTATCATTTTCTTCATTGACCCCTTTCAATACGACCTTTTTCTCCCTTGTTGGTTTCACTCTCTTACAGGTCTGGACTGCCCTGGTTGTGGGGGTATTAGAGGAACTCACCTCTTTTTACACGGCCATTTCCTTCTTGCCATCAAATCTAATATCCTGTTAATAATTGCAATACCTTTGGTCATCTACTTAACACTCTACAATACCCTTGTTTTATTCTCAAAACACCGGATTCCCAAAATTCCCACCCCAAACTGGCTGATTTACACTGGAATATTCATCATTCTGCTCCACACCCTCCTTCGGAACCTGTAATCATTAAGAAAAATAAACCCCTTTTCACCTATTATCACCCCCTTCCACCCCTCTTCCTTCGATGTGAATACGTAGTGAATACGTACTGAATACGTACTGAATACGTGGTGAATACGTGGTGAATACGTACTGAATACGTACTGAATTCGATTCGAACTCATCATAATCTTTTGATAACTATAAATAGAATATTTTCCCTTTTCTTCAACCCTGCTACTTTTTACCCCTCTTTTTTATCATTATTTTCCTATGAATATTTTTTATCATTTTAACTTCTTCATTTTCCCCAAAAAACCACTTTCAAATCTTCCCTGAAATTCTTAATTTTGTAGATACATTTTTAAGGAATTATGATGACTTATCCAAAAGGAAGTATTATTCAGGTAATCGGCCCAGTTGTCGATATTCAGTTTGAAAATAATCATTTACCAAAAATCTTTAACGCTGTTAAAATACCTAGAGAAAATATTGAGGGTGTTAAAGAAGAATTGATTGTCGAAGTCCAGCAGCATATTGGCGAAGATAAAGTCCGGGCTGTGGCTATGGATTCCACCGATGGTCTCGTTCGTGGAATGGAAGCATTCGATACTGGCGAACCTATATCCGTTCCTGTCGGTCCTGAAACTCTTGGCAGACTTATAAATGTTATTGGTCAACCAATTGACAACAAAGGCCCGATCAACACACAAAAACGATATCCTATACATCGCGAAGCTCCTAAGTTCAAATCACTCTCCACATCAACTGAAATGCTTGAAACAGGTATCAAAGTCATCGACCTCCTCGAACCCTACAGTAAAGGTGGTAAAACCGGTCTCTTCGGTGGTGCAGGTGTTGGAAAAACGGTTGTTATTCTTGAACTCATTCACAACATTGCCTTACATCACGGTGGTTATTCTGTCTTTTCTGGAGTGGGTGAAAGAACTCGCGAAGGAAACGACCTCTATCTCGAAATGACTGAATCCGGAGTTATTAACAAAACCGCTCTGGTCTTCGGGCAAATGAACGAACCCCCTGGAGCTCGTCTCCGTGTTGGTCTTACCGGTTTAACAATTGCTGAATATTTCCGCGATGAGGAAGGTAAAGATGTACTTCTCTTTATCGACAATATTTTTCGTTTCACCCAGGCAGGCTCTGAAGTTAGCGCTCTTCTCGGACGTATGCCCTCTGCAGTTGGTTATCAACCCAACCTCGCAACCGAAATGGGGGCACTTCAGGAACGCATCACTTCAACGGATAGAGGCTCTATTACTTCTGTTCAGGCAATCTACGTTCCCGCTGACGACCTTACTGATCCGGCTCCTGCTACTGCATTCTCGCATCTTGACGCAACTACCGTTCTCTCCCGTCAAATTTCAGAACTTGGTATCTATCCCGCTGTTGATCCTCTGGATTCCACTTCCCGTATCCTCGAACCCGGAATCATCGGCGAAGACCACTATCGTACAGCTCGACGTGTTAAAGAAGCTCTGCAGACTTATAAAGACCTTCAGGACATCATCAACATTCTTGGAATGGATGAACTCTCTGACGAAGATAAAACCACTGTCCGTCGTGCTCGTAGAATCCAGCGTTTCTTAAGCCAGCCATTCCATGTCGCCGAACAATTTACCGGTTATAAGGGCAAGTACGTTAAACTTGAAGATACAATAAAAGGATTCAAAGCTATCCTCGATGGAGAATGCGATGAACTGCCCGAACAGGCATTCCTGTATGTGGGCACTATTGAAGAAGCCTTCGAAAAAGCTAAAACCCTATAAAATATTTGGTGCTTAATATATGAAAGAATTTTATCTGGAAATCGTCACCCCTGTTAAACCCCGTTTCAAAGGGGAAGTTACCTCGGTTATTCTGCCCGGTATCAAAGGCGAATTCCAGGTATTATTCAATCATGCCCCCGTAATCACAGACCTCCTACCGGGTAGAATTATTATTCGCCAGAATAACTCCGATATTCTTTTTGCTACTAGTGGTGGAACCGCTCAAATTAAAAATAACCACGTCACCGTACTCCTCGATACATTGGAAAATGCTTCTGAAATTGACATAAACCGCGCATCTGATTCTGCTAATAGAGCAAAAGAAAGACTTTCCATTAACAATAAAGAAAAAATTGACACCGCCCGCGCAGAAGCTTCCTTAAATCGTGCTTTGGTCAGAATTAAAGTCGCTAAGTCAGTTTAACTTCTTACTCCGTTTCATCCTCTTCTTTTTATCTGTTGAAACGGTATTTTACTTTAAACATTAACCAAACTAATGTAACTATGAAAAAATTTGTTTCAATTTTAATACTTCTTACCTTCTTTCAATCCTTGTCATTCGCAACTTCAAATTTCTCAAATCAAGGATCAGAAAAAGATGCAAATACTAATCCACCGATTTATATAGCGTTTCTCTGGCACATGCATCAGCCAATTTACTTCCCCTATGAATCCATTGTCCAGACTCAGCTTAATAACCGCTATCCCTATTCTGTTTTCGACATTCACAATCAGCGCTGGGGTCCTTACACTTCATGGCCTAAAAATGCCGTTTCAAAAGGTATTACTGCAAATCTTCCTCATTTTGGAGCACAAGTAAGTTTTTCTGGTTCTCTTGTCGAAAACCTTAACAACCTGGAAAATTACGGTAATGGTAATTTCACAAACTGGAAATCTCACTGGAATTCAATTAAAAATCAAAAAACATCTCTTAACAATCCCCGTCTCGATCTTGTAGCTTTTGGTTATTTCCACCCTCTTATGGGGCTTATAGACTATACAGATATCCGCAAACAAATTTCTATGCATCGTGACATCTTCTCAACTAACTTTCCGGGCACATATTCAAAGGGTATCTTCCCTCCGGAAAACGCTTTCTCAAATAGAATGATCCCTGCTCTAAAAGATGAAGGTATCGAATGGGTACTCGTTGATAACATTCACTTCGATCGGGCAGCACTTGGTTATCCATTCTCAACCGGTGGAAATATCTACGAACCAAATAAAGCAGACATCCTCAATCCCAACCCAAATGATTGGGTACAATTAAATGGACTCTGGGCTCCAACTCGCAACTCAGCACGTTGGGGAAGAACTCCACATTTTGTCGAATATATCAATCCTTCCACCGGTGAAAAATCCAATATTATTGCTGTTCCATGCGATCGCTACATGGGAAATGAGGATGGACGCGGTGGCTTCGGTGCACTTAATTATGAAGCGGTTATGAGCCAGCTTGAATCCTACAACACCGATCCTTCTCACCCTATACTTATTGTTCTCCATCATGACGGCGATAACTACGGAGGTGGAAGTGAATCCTATTACAACTCGAATTTTCAAGCCTTTGTAAACTGGCTTCAGGCCAATCCCTCTCGTTTCGTTTGTACAACCGTTCAGGATTACCTTCAGATGTTCCCCCCTGATCCTAACGATATCATTCACGTCGAAGATGGTAGTTGGAGCGGTGCAGATAATGGAGATCCGGAATTCAAAAAATGGCTCGGTGACCCCTACGATGGTTACAGCCCGGATATTAATTCTTGGGGTGTCCTTACAGCTGCTCAAAACTATGTACATACAGCTGAGCAGATTTCTCCAACTAATCCCAATACAATTCAAGCCTGGAAATACCTGCTTGTTGGTGAATCAAGTGATTACTGGTATTGGGATGGATCAATGAATGGTATCTGGGACTCTCATCCCACTCGCGCTTCCAATCTTGCCATTCAGTCCGCTTCCCAGGTTTCGGGAACAGATTTGACACCTCCCACAATTTTCATTCCCCAAAGAGAACCCTACAATCCGGGTGGTACTGAATGGGGCATCTCTCAAACAAATAACCTTCAAGTATGGTCTTATGTATTCGATAAGAGTGGTTTAACATCTGTTAAACTTAAATATAGAATTGATGTTGATGGAACAAACTCAACACTTTCAACCGATAATGAAACTTATGCAGGTGGACCTGAAGTCGGATCTTGGATTGAAACTGATATGTTGGGTTCTCACAAACCTTCTAACACCGACCCTTTACCATTGGTTAAAGCAAAAGAATTTACTGCCACAATATCTGGAATAAATAATAAACTAATTGATTATTACATAGAGTCAACTGATAGCAATAACAACGTTGCACGCTCTCCGATACGTCATTGTTGGATTGGGGAAAACTCTGGCGGTGGTGGCACCAATTCAGGAGTTTCGTGGACTCCGGTAAATCCAACAAAAAACGATTCAATTACAATAACTGTGGGCTCTAATCAAGGTGCAAAACTACATTGGGGAGTAAATAACTCGGGAAGTAATTGGAATTCCCCCAATCAGGTCTATTGGCCTGCTGGGACCACTTTGTTTTCAGGTACTGGCCCTGCCGTTGAAACCCCTTTTATCGGACCCGATTCGGCTAATAATCTTACTCTAAAAATCGGTCCTTTTAATAATCCTGCTCAAAATGTCGAACGCCTGGCTTTCGTCATCCATTTTAACGACAATTCGTGGAATAACAACAATGGACAGGATTTTCATATTACTTTTGGCGATAGTGCAACCTCTCAATCATTTATAATGGATGGTCAGTTAGATGCTTCCGCAACTCTGCAAATCTCAAACCAGAATCAGACGCTCAACATTGGATGGAATGGATCGGAATTATATGTAGCCACAAACACAGCTACTTCTGCAGGTGGAGATGTCTTTATTATTATCTCTGATTCCCTTCGGAATCTCAGCCCTGCTCCTTGGGCAAAGGCAGGTCAGGTTGCTGCTTGGTCACTTTTCCTTGCTAATGAAAGCACTAACAATTGGGCGGGATGGTTCGATAACTCTACCTCTCCTGGGAAAGCAGTTGGTTCAGTACTTGAAGGTTCTTTTAACGTCCAGAGTGAATTTGGCTATATTCCTCAAAAATTATACGTTTCTGTAGGTGTCTACGGAACTAATGACGGTGCTTCTCTCCTTAAACAAGTTCCTGCTGGGAATGGTGATGGCGATATTCAAAGCAACGAATTTTACATTTTCAACTATTTGGTTACCGGACTGAATAACTCTGTTACTGCACTCAACAGTTTCAACTTATGGCAAAATTACCCAAATCCCTTTAATCCTTCTACTATCATCTCTTTTGCATTGCCTTCTCCGGATTTGGTCTCCCTTAAAGTGTATGATATTATTGGAAATGAAGTCGCAACCCTGGTAAACAATTTCCTCTCTGAGGGATTGCACGAAATCAGATTCACCCCGTTGGGATTATCAAGCGGTGTTTACTTCTACAAACTCCAGACTTCCGGACATTCATTGATAAAAAAGATGCTTTATCTTAAATAATCTTAATAGGAACCCATAACATCTCTATTATGGGTTCCTTTTTTCCTTTCTGCAGATTTTTATTATATTTATATGTCAGAATTTCCACTTTTCATTGAAAGGAGTTTGTTGTGGTTCGTTGTTTGAGAATCCCATTTTTTATTTTCTTAATTCTTTTTTACTTTCTTCCTCTTCAGCAAGATTCTATTGGGCAGGTAAATCCCAAAACCAAAGTCGCTTTTACTATTGACGACTTGCCCTTTTCTTCTTATAGAACTCTTAATACTACAGAAAAGAATTTCATTTATGATAAAATAATCTCCGCTTTCGCGAAATACAAAATCAAAGCTGTTTGTTTTGTCATCGGAAACAACTATAAACCAGTTGATGAACCTTTCCTGAAAAAAATTGCGGAAGCAGGTCATATCCTCGCTAATCATACATTCTCCCATTATGATTATAACACGGTCTCCTTTGAACAATATTCTAAAGACATTCTTAAACTTGATGAACTCCTTAAAAAATTCAATGTCCCCAAAAAATACTTTCGCTTCCCCTACCTTTCCGAAGGTAATACAAAGGAAAAGCTTGAATCAATTTATTCCTTCCTTAAACAAAATTCTATAACTCCCGTACCAGTCTCTATTTTCTGCACTGATGTTAATTTCAGTCAGGCTTTTGAAAAAGCTTATACAAAAAACGACAAAAAGGAAATTGATAGAATTGCATCTGAATACTTAGCAGACTTTAAAAATAATACTAAACGCGGACTTGAATTTGCTAGAAATCACACGAGAAAGAATCCCGGTCACATAATGCTTTTCCATATGAGTCTGCTTAGTGCATATACGATTGATGGACTGTTGGAAATCTGTCGTGAATATAATCTTGAATTTGTCACAGTGGATGAAATTCTTAAGGAGGAGTGGTATCAAAAACCCCCTAAATATTTTGGTGGTGCTGGTTATACACATTTTGAAAGATATTAATTTTTTTTGTATGCCATCTAAAGTCATAGCTCTGAAAACATTTTTTCTGATGTCTTTAATAATTGGAGTTATCTTTTCTATTTCTTCTCCACTTCAGGCTCAGATAAAAAATATTGAGTTAAAAAATGAGGCTCAACGTCAAATTGCCATAGGACGTTATGGTGAAGCCATTGAACTGCTGAATAAGTTCATCACAGCCAATCCTCGACTGGCGGATGGGTATAACCTCCGTGCTCTCTGTTACGAAAAACGAACCCAATATGAATTCGCTGTCTATGATTATCGAAATGCTCTTAAACTCCCCTCGGATGATAAATCAATCACGAATAACCTCGCAAGGGTCATTCAAGTATGGTATGATCAATTGTATCTTAAAATAGAAGGCCATAGACGGGAAATTGCAATTAATCCGGATAAAGGTATTAATTATTTGGAGATCGGAAAATCATACAAACATATGGGGCAATGGAGCCTTGCTGAACAATGGTACGACGAATTCCTTAAACGCGAAGAAGCTTCTGCTGATGAAATCATTCGATATTCAGAGATTCTTGCTAAAAACGGACATATTGAAAAAGGAGAAAAAATCCTAAAGATTTACGTGGAGAAATATCCTCGTGATCACAGACTTTGGAGCCGTTATGGTTATTTCACTCTCTGGTTGGGTAAAACTAAAATTGCCATTGAAGCTTTCCAAACTGCTCTGGAAATCCGCCCTTTCTTTCTGGAAGCTCAGGATGGTCTTGACCAGGCGCTTGGCAAGGGATACACATATTCTATAAACGATACTTCTTACAACGCTAGAAAACAATCTGTTGAAGGCCCTCCAAAACCTCCTGTACCACAGGAGTACCCCATTGATCGCTATTACAGAATACTGAAAAGAAATTCGAAGGATGACGCTACTCGATTCTTGCTTATTAAGGAACTTTCAAATGCAGGTAGATTTGAGGAGGCTCTGCAACAACTGGACATCCTTGCTCCTGCTCATGCTGAATCTCCTGACTTCCAAAATCTACTAACTTCAATTACTGCTCAAAGGGATTCAATTTATTATCAGAATATTGAAGAAATCAAAACTCGCTTTGCTGATAATCCTAATGATAAGGATGATCTTCTTAAACTCACTTCCTTTTATAACAAACTGTCCATGTTCGATGAGTCCATTGCTGCATTTACTCGCTTCTTCGAGCTTAATCCAAATGATGATAATCTTGAAATTCGATACAGATTTGCTGAAACTGCAGCATGGAATAAAAACTTTGACCTTGCTCATGAACAATCAGAATATCTGCTAAATAAAGAACCCGATAATCTGGACTATCAACTCCTTTCAGCTCAACTGTCAGCATGGACTGATTCCGATTTGGAACGCGGGAAGGGACTTATTGATAACGTACTTGCAAAACAACCGAAAAATTTCTTTGCGTTAATAACAGCTGGACTTCTTACTGTAGCACTCAAGGACTTCGATGCAGCTGACAGTTTTTTAGCTCGCTCTCGCGAAGTAAATCCAGATGCAAACGAGATTAATACCCTTGATCTCCGTATTACTTTTGAAAAACTTCGATTTGAAGAAAACAAACTTTTCGAAATTCTTGACCGTGCTAGAGAAACCGTTGCTTCGGGTGATTGTGATGGTTCTTTAGTCCACTTTGAAGAATTCATTGCAAAAGCACAACCCAATAGACTTGTTCAAAAAGAATACGCTGACGCATTAACTTGTGCAAAACAATACGACAAAGCTATTGATATTTATACTAATCTTCTTCAGGAGGATTATAATTTTAACGTCGACTACAGCAGGGCTAAAGCATACTTGTGGAAAGGTGATTCCTTAACAGCTGTAACTGAACTTGAACGGCTCAGAGAAGTCGAACCTGAAGACTTCTATCTAAACATTTTCCTCGGTGATGCTTATAAAAGCGCTGGTATGAATAAAAAAGCTCGAATACAATATGAAAATATGCTCGATGCTACTGAAGACTCTTCTGAAATCGCTTTATTGGAACAAAGAATTGGTTGGCTCCCGGTTAGTGGTGTCAAATCGTTTTTAAGCTCTTTCCCGATTTATTCATCTTTGACACCATCAGCATCCTATTTTTCTGATAATGCTGGTTTTGACATGCTGAATTATGGACTCAATTATGAAATTGGAGCACTTGATTTTCTTTCACTCTCTTTAGCATACAATCGTGGTTCTTATCTTTACGGGTCCTCCACATCCTCTTTACTTCCTTCCCATTTTTCATCAATCACTTCGGGAATTTATTTCAGGATTTTAAATCTAACCTTAGGATCGGTCTACGGCACTAAAATTTTCTCGGCTTCAAGTAGAAAATCTGATATACTTAATCTCTTTGCTAGGTTTTCGCAAGACAGTGTTTATTCTTTCTCACTTACTTATTTGACAACTGATGCACCGGAGATCCTATACTCCAAACTCCTTACAAATGCCACATTCCGTCCCGAGATGTATATTTTGTCCGGTGATTACAAATATCTTGATGTCTTTAGAATTTCAGGGAACTATAAATTTCTTGACATTAACGATACTATTAAAAATAAGGGAGAAATTTATGATCTTCGGTTCGGAAAATACTTCTTGCCTGAATTGATAGCTGGTTACGAATTTGCAGTGACAAATTTTGTAAAAACCACTCGTTTCTATTTTTCCCCTCATAATTTCACCTCTCATTCCTTATGGGGTGAGTACACTGGACTAAGTTTTGATGAACACAATATCTTGGTTGGTGCCAAATTGGGTATTATTATGGATCTCTACTTCATTACTTCAGAGATATATGCATCCTACAAAGTCAAGTTACTTGAACCTCTGCTCTTTCAATTACAGGGAAGACTTGGAAGAACGACTCAGGATATAGGTATATATGCAGGACAAAGCATTTATAACTCCAGATCTATTTTTGCTTCTCTAAGTTGGGCTCTCTAATCTATGTGATAAGATAAAAGTTTTTTTAACACCGAAATCGCTTTATTCATCTGGTTCTTTACAGTTTGAAGAGATACATCCATTATTTCAGCAATCTCATAATAATTAAATCCGCCATATCTACTTAACAAAAATGTGGCTCGACACCTCTCGGGTAACATATTAATTGCTTTCTGACAATCATCATGAAAAAACACCCTCCTCAATTCATCTTCCCTGTTTTGACTTAGTAAAATCAAGTAATCATCTTCGTTTGGAATTTTTAATGGTTTTTTTTCTCTAACTAAATAATTTAAGGACAGATTTCTGGCAATTTTAAATAAATATCCTTTAGGGGAAGAATTATAATCTAGTTTGTCCCTGCTGGCCCAAAATCTGATAAAGGTCTCCTGCGTTAAGTCTTCGGCAGATTCTCGATTTGAAGTATATTTGAGAATAAAACTGAAAACTATCGGTTGCATAATAAAAAAGAATTCCTTAAAACAACCTTGGTTGTTTCTTTGAATTTCTTTTACAAGAACTGCTATTTTTTCTTCAGTTATCAACTCTGTCTATCTTACTAAATCACCTGATACAAATTACAAAAAAAATTTATATTCTGTTTATCTTTTTATAAAAGTTTTGAAACCCTCGTATTCTTTTTTTGATATTACACCAGTGAGTATCAATAATAAAATGAATAAAAATGTCATTAATCCTTTGGTTAATGAATTAATACTTTCCACTGGAATAACAATATAATATATTATTCCAATGCATCCAATACTTATAGCCATTTTTAAGATTTTTAACACCTCATATTTTATAAAATACAGTTTTTGCGATACTATGTAATAACCCGCAGCCATTACGATATAACTTGCCAGCGTAGCTGCTGCTGCACCGGTTATTCCCCACACTGGAATTAACAGAAAATTTGCCCCTATATTAACAATTGCGCTAATTCCCATAATTACAGGTACTGAATCACTCTTTTCTTTTATGTATAATCCGGCTGAAAAAATCACATGAAAACCGTTAAACAGATATCCTAAAAGTACTATTGGAACAATGTTTATACCACTCCAATAAGCAGTCCCTATCAAATGTCGTCCAAGTATACTGATTCTAACAATATCATCAATAAATAGGGAAAGAGTTACCAGAATTAAACTCCCTGTAATTGTAAAGTATGTAAAGACCTTTGCAAATAATTCCTTTGCATGCGGATCTTTTGCATTCTTTAAAAAAAATGGTTGCCAGGCAAATTGAAACATTGAGACAAATAGCATCATGAAAATCCCCAGCTTATAATTGGCTTGATAGATCCCCAATTGGTTTAGATCAGTTAGTTGTTCAACTATTGGTCTGTCTATTACTTGTATAAATATTGATGCAAGCCCTGCAGGTAGATATGGTAGACCAAATCTAATAAACCTCCTGAATATTCTCTTATCAAACCTGAAAACGAAAAGTTTTCGATATATCGGCAGTACACACATTAATGAGAATAATGAAGCGGCTAAGTTACTAACAAACACTCCCTCGATTCCCCACTTAAAACCTACAATAAGTACAATATTTAATGCAACATTAATAACAATATTGCTGACTTTAATAATTGTAAAAAGCACAGCCCTGTTTTCAAGTCTGAGATATAAAAATGGAATTACAGCGAGTGTATCGAAAACTAAAATCAGTAGGGATAGTAAAATAACAAACGAATAGTCTGTTCCTATACTTAGGAATCCCATGATGGGTTCTTGAACAAAAATAATTAACATTGATATTATGGAGGTACTTACAAGTATTGTTATTGTTGGAACAGAAAAAACCAGTTTCTTATCTTTTAAATCAACTTCGGTGGCAAATTTAAGATAGGAAGAATCAAGCCCATATAGAAAGACTACATTTAGTATAGCGATTAAAGCATAAACATTTGTAATAATACCGTATTCTTCTGGGATAAAAATATTTGTATAGAAAGGTACAAGAATAAAGTTAAGAAATCTTCCAAGTATTGTACTTATACCATAAATCACCGTCTCTTTTGTTAGTTGTCTTAACTTTTCAATCATTTATTTTATGTCTTATCATTAACGATATATCAAGACCTTTAACACTGTGGGTAATGGCTCCGGTTGAAACAAAATCTACTCCTGTTTCAGCTACTTCAGCAACATTTTCAAGAGTAATACCCCCAGAGGCTTCTGTCAAACACCTTCCATTTACTAGTTTTACTGCTTCTTTCATCATCCCTGTCGAAAAATTATCCAGCATAATAATTTCCACATTGCATTTTAGTGCTTCTTCGATTTCATTTAGATTCTTTACCTCGACCTCTATTTTGTAATTGGTCTTATTCCGGTTTTGATAATCTCTGCATTGTTCTATCGCTTCTGTTATTGAACCAGCAACTTCAATATGATTATCTTTGATAAGAAACATATCATACAATCCAAATCTGTGATTCTCTCCCCCTCCTAACTTGACAGCTAGCTTATCAAAATGTCTCAATCCAGGAACAGTTTTTCTTGTGTCCAAAATTTTTGCTTTAGTGTGCTTAATCTTTTTTACGAACTTGTTCGTTATTGTTGCTATCCCGCTCATCCTCTGTAAAAAATTCAAGGCAGTTCTTTCGGCTTGTAAGATCGAACTCGCATCTCCCTTTACTGTTGCAATAATTTTCCCTTCTTTAACTTGTGTACCATCCTCAATAATGGATTCGAATTCTAGCTCGCTGTTCTTCAGCAAGAATACTCTTTCACATACTTTTACTCCTGCTATTATCCCACACTCTTTCACAAGAAATTCCGCAAAAGCCTTTCTCTGATTAATCAATATAGCAGATGTAGTAATATCTCCATTTTGAATGTCCTCTTCCAGTGCTGATACTATTGCTCCATCATAATTATATGTTTTCATCTTCAAAGCATTTCTTAACTAAACTAATAAATATTTCTGGTACTCTGGTAACTTTATAGCTCCCGGTCCTCATAAAACAATGAATAGTATAACCGGTTGCGATTAATCGCTGACTGTTTTTCTCTCTTACTGTATAGTCTACTCTCATCTTGGCAGATGGAATTTCCCGCATCTCACTTGTAATTTCCAAGACCTCATCATATTTACCCGGTGTTTTATAATTCGTATGGGATTCAATTAATGGAAGATAATATCCGGTATCTTCAAGTGATTTATATGATAATCCCGTTTTTCGAAGCATCTCGGTTCTTGCAACTTCAAAATATTCAAGATAGTTGCCGTGCCAAACAAAGGCCATTTGATCTGTATCTGCATAACGTACACGAATTTCACACTTGTTTTGTAACATAGCTATATCGCCTCGTTTTAAATTCCTGAGTTATTCATTGAATTCGCCCATTGCACCAAATTTTTCGATACGGTTTTCGAGCAATTTTTCTGGTTTGATTTTGAGTAACTGCGAAAGTTCTTCTTTCAATACTGATTTAAGAGTCAATGCCATTTCTTCGTGATTTTTATGTGCTCCACCTAGTGGCTCGGCAACTACCCTGTCAACCACTTTCAATTTAAGAAGATCTTCTGACGTTAATTTTAAAGCTTCGGCTGCTTGTTCCTTGTAGTCCCAGCTTCTCCATAGAATGCTTGAACATGATTCCGGACTTATAACAGAATACCAGGTATTTTCCAACATCAAAACCCTGTCACCCATTCCGATTCCTAATGCTCCTCCACTCGCTCCCTCACCTATGACTACAACAATTATGGGAACCTTTAATAAGCTCATTTCAAGAAGATTTCTTGCAATTGCTTCTGCTTGACCTCGCTCTTCAGCTTCAATCCCTGGATAAGCACCTGGAGTATCTAAGAAGGTAATAATAGGTATATTAAATTTTTCAGCTAACTTCATTAATCGTAAGGCTTTCCTGTATCCTTCCGGATTTGGCATTCCAAAATTCCTGTAGACATTACTTTTTGTGTCTCTCCCTTTCTGATGCCCTATAATCATCACATTGAATTCATCAATTTTTGCGAATCCCCCTACAATTGCTTTATCATCTTTATATTTCCTATCTCCATGTAACTCTATAAAATCATGAGTCATCAGATAAATATAGTCAAGCGTGTAGGGTCTTTCAGGATGTCTCGCTAATTGCACTCTTTGCCATCTGGTCAAGTCCTTATACACCGTTTCTTTTAGCATTTTTACTTTTTCTTCAATTACTCTAATCTCTTCGTCAATATTTAAAGTTGAAGAAAGATTCCTCATTTCTACCAATTTTTCTTCTAATTCAACTATTGGTTTTTCAAATTCAAGTAAAGTTTTTGCCATCTTTTTCACTATTTATTATTCTTAATATTGATTTACCTATTATTTCTAAATCAAGCCAAATATTTTGATTTTTAGCATAGAAAATATCCGTTTTTTCTATATCTATACTTTCCTCAATAAACCACATTCCTGTTATTCCCTTTTTCCCTAAAAATAAATCATTTGCTTCGGAAACTACTCTCGGTCCTACAATACTCAACTTCCCTATTAAAACATATGGAATTTTCTTAAGTATTCTGACCGTATAGCTTCCTTTATTCCGAATTAAAGAGATAACCGGATAAAAAAGGATTATACAAATACTAATAACAATATCTAACATTCTTTTTAATGCCTTGTTAACTGGATCTGCTATTTTATAACTTATTTCAACTACTGGTAAATCGGTTAACAAATTAACAGATGATTTTCCAACTAGAAAGTCCAAACCGTCTCCGGCTAATTTGAACTCCACGTTTTCCTTCTGACAGTATGAGACTATTCTCATGATTTCTTTATAAGATAACTCTTTTGAACTGAATATCACTTCATTAACTTTTTTATCGCTAATAATTTTTCGTATGTTATCAGTACTCCCTATCACTTCATAGTCTTCAATTTTTTTTCCGATTTCTTTTCTTGTTTTTGAAATCAGTCCAATAATTGAATAAAGTGTGGTCTTCTGAGCTTTTAGTTTATTTGCAATTTCAATTTCCGCTTGTGAAGTTCCAACTATTAAAGTTTTTATTCTCGCATTCTTAATACCCCCGTCTTTTAGAAATATTTTATACAACACTCTCCACAGAGTAGTTGTTGTAAATATTATAAAATAACTAATAATAACTACTACCCTGCTGTATGCATACTCTTTGAAAAAGAATGTCAATGCGGAAATAACAAAGAATCCTGTAAGGACCGCGGTAAAGTTGCTTAATACTGATATAGTGTCTCGCTTGTAATTCCCAATTATTATACCAATTAATACCTGAATTATGGCTGGTATCGTTAGTATTATGACTAAGGATTCCGGGCTAAATCCACCCCATGTTGTAATATTTCTATAAAATTCTTCAGATACTAGAAGTGCAAGACCGAATAAAATATAATCAGTGAATATAGATATTATAACTATTTTGTCTCGTGCAAGGAAAGCCACAAACTCTCGCATCATTATTGCCATGCGAAGTAAAGTTTCAAACATAAACGAACTTGTAATATGCTTTTTAACGAACAGATGCATTGCATTATAAAAATGTCTTATTTCATCAATACCACTTCTTTTTGTACTCTCTCCCTTATAATGGATAATCTGCGTTTTGTGAACGTAATAGACTTTATATCCACTCTGCTGCACGCGAAAACAATAATCAAGATCTTCACCATACATGAAAAAATCCTCGTCTAATCCTCCAATTTTTTCATATACATTTTTTCTCAACATCATAAATGAACCCGATATAGCATCCACTTCGTGTGTCTGGTTTTCATCTAAATAAGTAAGATTATATTTAGAGAATAGTTTGTTCTTTGGAAATAACGCACTCAATCCTGATACTTTACAAAATGAGTTCCATGGTCCGGGAAAACTTCTCCTACAACCCAACTGCAAAGTACCATCTGGATTAAGTATTTTACATCCGGCTAATCCAACTTCTGGATTTTTTCTGAAAAATGACACCATAATTTCAAAAGTTTCTTCTTCAACAATAGTATCTGGATTCAGTAATAATAAGTATTCCCCTTTAGCAATCTTTAAACCTAAATTATTAGCCTTACTAAATCCCACATTTTCTTTGTTTTCAATTAATTTTATGTTGGAAAATTTCCCTTTGATTAACTCAATACTCCCGTCATCGGATGCATTATCAACTACTATTACCTCTGAACGTATTTTTCGTGTGGCTTTATCAAGAGAATTTAATAAGTTTTCTAGAAACTCTTTAACATTGTAGTTTACTATGATTATTGATAGATCCATTAATTTTATTTTAAGATACCTAGAATACTCTTAATCCTTAACTTCCATACCATAAAAACAGCCTCCCACACTATCTTCTTGGACATTTTTGAACTCCCTTTTTCTCTTTCAGTAAATACAATTGGTATTTCACCAATTTTAAACCCCTTCTTCCACGCTTTGAATGTCATTTCAATCTGAAACGAATAACCGTTTGAATGTATATTATTCAAATCTATTGCCTCTAAGACTCTTCTTCGAAAGCATTTAAATCCACCAGTCGCATCCGAAATAGGCAATCCCGTAATTAATCTAGTGTACTTATTGGCAAACCAGCTTAATAGAAGTCTTTGCATTGGCCAATTGACTACTGTTATACCTTTTAGATATCTACTCCCCACGACTAAATCATACGGTCCAATCGCGATTAAAAAATTACCGATCTCTTTTGGATCATGAGAAAAATCCGCGTCCATCTCCATTATATAATCAAAATCATTCTCTAAAGCAAACTGGAATCCTGCACAATAGGCTGTTCCCAATCCAAGTTTTTTTTCTCGCTTTAAAATATGTAACCTTGATTGTTTTTTGCTCTCCTCTTCAACCCAGGTACCCGTGCCATCAGGTGAATTATCATCCACGATTAGAATTTCAACCAAATTATCATACGAATCCAAAATAAGTTGCACTATATTCTTTATATTATTAATTTCGTTGTATGTTGGGATAATTATTAGTGTTTTTTCCATATATGTCATATAGGTTAATAATTTAATTTATAGTTTAAAATACTTAAAATAATTCTTAAGTTCAAACTCAATCATAATGTCCTTTGCCAAAAAATACGACAAAAACAGTCCTAAAAAGTATCTTGAAATCCATCCTTAAAGACATATTCTCAATATAAAACAAGTCATATTTTAATTTTTCTCTTACATCTTCTACTGATTCATCATATTTATGTTTTATCTGGGCCCAACCGGTAACACCGGGTTTAACCTTTAAACGTCTCTTGTAATAAGGTATCTCTTTAGCAAGTTTTTCAACAAAGAAAGGCCTTTCTGGTCTTGGTCCCACTAAACTCATATCCCCCTTCAGAACATTTATCATTTGTGGAATTTCGTCAATCCTTACTTTCCTCACAATTTTGCCTACACGCGTTACTCGTGGATCGTCTTTTTTTGACCATATTGGTCCGGTATTTTTTTCTGCATCCACAACCATGGATCGGAACTTGAAAATCTTGAAGGTTTTCCCATCCTTGCCGGTTCTCTCTTGTCGATAGAAAACGGGACCATTTGAATCAATTTTTATAGCAATTCCGACCAGGATAATAAGAGGCAACGAAAATATTATAGCAATAAAGGCAATTATAATGTCCAAAAGCCTTTTTATTTTCTTTTCCCACTCCGGCATCAATTGAGGATTGATATCTATCAATGGCAATCCATAAAGTTGCATAGTTTTGGCTTGACCACTAAGAATATCGTATAAATCAGGAACAATTTTTATTCCGACATCCCTGTTCTCACATTTGCTAATTATTTCAACTAAAATGTCCTCATCATGATGCTCTAAACCTATTATTACCTCACGAATCTCCTTATTACTAATGATATCTGTTATTCGGTCAACTTTCCCTAATACCCTAAAACCTTTATACTCTTTTTCTAGATTATCTTCACTGACTTCAATGAATCCCAGAATATCCAGCCCTAAACCCCGATGATTAAGAATCTCATCTGCAACCTCCATTGATTTTTTATTGAAGCCTACTATAATTGCGTTCCTTCTCCCAATACCCCGAATTAACAAATTTCTTTGGATGCTTCTTACTAAAATTCTTCCTGCAGAGACATAAATAAAAATGAATCCCCAATAAATAAATATCAAATATCGGTTTGATGATTGAACACCATGTGTGAAATCATCAAAAAATATTATGGAAAATAGAATTAATACACCAAAGAATGTTGATTTTAATAATACTGATATCTCATCAAATCGAGAAAGTGCGAACCAGGTCCTATACATTCCCACAAAAAAGAATACTAATAACCAGTATATATATACTACTATCATGGATATGTACATTTCTGGCGATGTAATTAATTGAAACAACCCACTTTCTACTCTAAAATAGAAAAATGTTAACCAAGCAAGATTAATGGTAATAAAATCGATTAGAAGAATTACTGCTTTGTTTATTTTCTTATCCATTATTTGCTATCTTTTGGTTGATTCCCAAATAACACTATGACTGTTAGAAATATATTTCGCAAGTCCTAAAATAATTGCCGTATTTGCCATTATAAAAAAGAATGGAATAGAAAATATAGTCAGTTTCTTTTTTAATTTGGTCATTAAGTATCCCAAAAAAGCTAATACAAAAAATAAAATCTGAGTATAAAGAAAATATTGATAAAGGACTTTTTCTCTCGCTATTAAGACAGTCAAAATGAATAAAAAAATTGCCAAAAAAGGAAAAAACCATCTGATGACTTTGTGGGATAAAAAAGCATATGAAACCAAAGCAGGTCGGAAAAATAAAAAATCCTTAAAAAAGGCAATCGTTTGAAAATTAGTTGCGGAAAAACGAACTTTTCTCTTAAATTCTGTTTGCACATTCTGACCAACATCTTCAAAAGCTATGGCATCCCTTTCATATATAAATTTGTAACCCTTACTTAATACATTTAAGGTTAAAAATAGATCATCGGTAACAGGTCTATTAACTGGGATCTCTTGAAAGAGGTCTTTTTTAATTGCAAAAATCCCCCCATTGGCACCTATTAAGATACCTAATTTCCCTTCCATTTGTTTAATTTGAGTTTCATATCTCCAATACCTTCTTTCCTCTAAAGGTTCATTTATCTGCACTCGATCATCATTTAGAATTAAGCGCCCACATACCCCTCCGACAGTTAAATCTTGAAATCCTCTTAACAGTACACTAAGAGCATCTCTTTGAAAAACTGTATTTGCATCCGTAAAAACTAAGATTTCTCCCTTAGCTTCTTGATATAATTTATTTAATATTCCGGCTTTTCCGTTTCTTACCTGGAAATTATAAAACTTAAGCCACTCATACTTTTTCGATAATTCAATTAGAATATCATTTGTGCTATCCGAGGAGTTGTCCGATCCTACAAGCACTTCGAAATACTGAAATTCTTTATGCGCTTCTGATAGATTTTCAATTCTTTCCCTGATTACTTTTTCTTCATTATAAGCTGCTATTAGAATCGAGACAGTGCTATATTTTTCAACGCTTCCATGGGTGGCTTTTCCCTTTAATTGACAAATCAAGTAAATACTTATTGGATACAAAAAATATGTATGAAGCATCAAAAACAAAACGATAATAAAAATAGTTTCTAAAACTACCATGCAATATTTCTCATCTTATTAAATTCTATTATCTTCATGTATTCATTTTCAAACCTTTTAGCAATTATTGGCCATGTATAAGATTCTCTTATCAAATCTTTTGCATTATTTGAAATTAATTCTTTATCGTATTTGCCATTTAAATAATCAATAATTATAGATTTGAATTCTTCTGCACTATTACCTATTAGTAAATGCTTTTTGTTTTCTGCATTTATACCCTCTTTGCCTATCTCGGTTGTAAGAATATTACAACCCATTGCTAGCATCTCTAAAATCTTTAATCTAATTCCACTTCCGATTCGTAATGGAACGATCATCAATTCTTTATTTAAGATATTTTGCGCTAGATTAGATACAAATCCACATATCTCAATATTGTCTTTAACTTTACTATCTATTTTTAACTTTTCTGCACCGCTCCCATAAATAAATAGCTTTATTTCTGGTATTTGTTCACTCAAACTTGGCATCACCGAATTTAGGAACCATTCTAAACCATCCTTGTTGGGGTACCAGTCTAAAGACCCAATATGAAAAAGAGATTTGGGAATAACTTCTTTTTTTCGATAATTTAATAAATGTTCATCAATACCTGCTTCAATTGTAGTGGTATCAATTCTAGAATCAAGTTGCCTTATTTGTTGCTCATCAACAGAAGTAATCATTATACACTTATTGAATTTTCTACAGTACTTAACTTCATAATTTTCAAGTTTTTTTGCTTGACGAGCAGAATACCATCTCAACAAAATATTACTCTCTTTCTCAGAAAACCTTTTCATGATATTTGTCTCAACATTGTGCTCTCTTAGTACTATTGGTGCGTTTGTAAGTTCTCTTATATCATCCACTATCCATGCCATGTGAAGATGGTCAATATGTATTATATCAGGTTTGTTATTCTTGAAGTACTTAATTATAAATTCTCGAAGATCTCTATTTATATACTTTGAAACATTGTAGGGAACATGCGAAAAAACATTAAATATTGCAGATATAACATTGTTTCCTGTTTGTATATCTAAAATTGTAGGATCACAATATGGTCTCAGATCTTTTAGTGTACTTTCTAAATTGAAATTCTTTCTGTATGAAACAAAATCAATTTCATGACCCAATAAAGAAAGGTACTTGGTTATACCAAACACACTGATATTTGCACCTGTATTGGGTGGTACACCTAAATGTGGAGATATTTGTAGGATTTTCAACTTTTCTTAAATTTAATTAAATATTAATTATAAATTTAACCTTATTAGATGAAAAATAAAACTACCCATATCCTTATTATCTAACACAGCAGGTTAATAAATGTTATTAATATTGAGAATAAATCGCACAATTTCAGATAGATGTAATAAGCTTTTTATCTTTTAGGGAGTTGAACAAACAATTGCTTGCAGTAATAGTAACTTTTTTTAATTAGGTGAGATTCGAATGAAAAGATACCACCTAAAAAATAAATTGGGACTCGAATGATAATTCCCCAATAATGAAATAGAACAACAAGCTGATAATTAAGCCCCGAATAATGCTTTTTATAAAATATTCGTTTGCTCAGAGTCTGATTTTTGAACATAAACCAATGAAGATTACGAGTCGTCCCCCCACCCAGATGTACTAAAGAAGTCAATGGATAGTATATTACCTTACCCCCTGATTCTTTAAACCTGTAACACATATCTACTTCTTCTGAATAAAAGAAATAATCCTCATCAAACCCACCCATTCGTATTGCATCTTCTCTTTTCATGAAAATAAATGCCCCTTTAACAGTATCTGTTTCCACGACAGTATCAATATTCTTGTAATTCAGGTGATACTTGTTTAAGCTTTTTGAATTGGGAAATATCTTATACAGAAAAAATGCTTCTCCGAAAATATTTGCAGGTGAGTCAAAATCCGCTATACATTCTTGATGTGAATGATCTTCATTTAGAAGTTTACAACCTATAATCATATTTTTATTTAATGAATTATCGAAATAATCCAGTACCTTTTCCAAAGTATTTTCAATAAAAATCGTATCGTTATTCAAATAAAGAATGTAGTCACCTTTCGCTATCCTTAGACCCTGATTATTAGCTTTAGCAAATCCTAGATTTTCTTTGTTCTGAATTATCTTAACTCCTTCAAAATCTTTTATGATGTCTCTTATATTTCCTTCCTCAGAGTTATTATCAACCACAATAATTTCGTACAAAAGATTAACATGACAGTCTTTAATTGACTTTATACATTGCCTTAAATACTTGAAATTATTGAAATTCACAATTATGACTGATACTTTCATATCTGAAGTTTTCCAGTTTTCCTTTTCTGGTAATCTTTTAAACCACGTAGCATCATTTTAATTTTTTCTCTTTTTTTCTCTTCAAAAAGAAGCATTTTTATTACGTTTTTTATAAAAAAAAGTCTCTCTCTATGAATTTCGTATGGAAAGTTATTGGAGTATTCTAAACATAGATATTTGTAGTTCCTCGTTTTATAATAGAATCTCAGGGGACTGTTATTGTATGGATATACTTTTCTAATAATAAAGTGCTTTTCACTTATGTTTGCCTCGTTATGATTAAGTAACGCTGTATTTACTTGAATTACTTTGTATCCGACTTTTTTTAACCTAAGACAATATTCAATATCAATATAATCTATAAAGTATTCATCCTTGAAATTTCCAGTTTTATCATATGCATCAAGACTGAGAAGATTGCCTGATGTCATTGCTGTGGTGATTTGAAGATATTTCTCAATACCCGATTTCTTGGTTCCATATTTGTTCTGATAAAAAGGTGTCGCTAATCCGGTGTTTTGTATCTCAATAAAGGCAGAAAGCAATTCCTCAACATAATTTGGTGATGTACTACTGTCCTGATCCATTGTCAGCACATATTTATATCCTTCCATTTTTGCTTTTGATGCTCCTATATTCAGAGCATATCCAATTCCTTTATTAGAATTTTCTGTTATATAAATGATGTTATTAATTGCCCTTATTTTTTCAATCAATTTGGAATTTAATGTATCCGAATTATCATAAACATAAAGCTTGTTAACCTGGGAAGAATAGGAAAGTATGTTCTTAATAACTTCGTTGTCGGGATTGTAAAGTACTACTATCCCTGCTATTTCACTCTTTTTAACCGGCATGCATTTTTTCAATTTCTGCAAGAATTATACGTACTTGATCCCCATTGAATTTGGGTAGTTCTTCGATTCTACAACCGATTTTTTTGTTAAAAAGATGAGTATAATACCTCAGACGCAACCCATAAACTATTTTGTTTTTTCTGATTACGCTCCTTGTCAAATCGGGATCAAGATCTCTGATCATTTTTTGACTTCCAGCTAAGTCAGCGAACCACCAAAAAGGCGGATGGTACCCAGCCTTAATGATTCTGAGCGTGTGTTCAACATGTTCATGATAATTCTTAAATCTTTCATCAAGATAGCCAACTTTTTCTATAACATCTTTATGATAATAAGAAAATGCCCCTCCAAGATAATAATGAAGCCCTATTAATATTTCCTTATATTGAATAATCATACGAGATTTAGAATTCCCATTTTCATCTTTATTATCTGGGCCATGATATGCATAATTGAAATGTTTTATCCCCGTTAATTTTGATGCCTGAATATATTTATAACATATTTCTGTATCGATTATTTCAACATCGTCTTCACTGATAAAAAGATGATCACACCCTGCGTCCATCATCATTTTTAATGCTTCATTCTTAGATTTTCCAATTCCAACATTTCTTTTATGCTGAATATAATCATCAATTTTTAATTTATCACATCTCTCTCTCAGCGGCTTTCCGTCATTAATCACAACATTATAATCAACTTTTGGAAGTGACTTTAGAGCAGATTGAAATAACTCCTCCCGGTTACATGTTATAATTGCAAGCCCTGTTTTATCGTTCATGATTATTTTTGATTAGATTTTTAATTCTGCGATGAAGAATAATAGCACTATCATTGTTTTCATATTTCTTGCATAACCTTAGGGCTTTCTGATAATTCCCTTCATTCTCTAATAAAACAGAAATTATAAAAGTGAGGTATATTCTTGTTGGTACGATTTTTCTTTTGTAGTGACAATCACATATTTTTTTTATCAGCCCATATAATTTTCTGGGAATTTCTAATAGTAGCAACAATCTCAATACTAATGTTTTCCTGTCTTCCTTAGAAAGCGATTTAATGTATAGTGGGGTGTATACTTCTTGAATTTTTATTGTTTCATTAATGGTCTGTGAAGTGTTTTGAAATTCTTTATTAGTGTTATTTGTAGATTTGTAATAATATCCCACAAATTCATTGATATGACTAATCTTATGTTTAAGTGCCACTCTGGTTATGAATTCATAATCTCCGGCTACTTCGTAAGAATCGTCAAACCAAATATTCTCCTGAAAGTGAAGACTGCTTCTCCACATCGATTGCGAACCTGCGAAATATTGATAGCATAGTTGAAATGAAGAATAGTCTGGAGTAATATATTCATCTATTATATTCTCTTTTATTGAAGCCTTATCAACAGATTTAACTATGTATTGATTTCCATATACCAATGCAACGTCTTCATTATTAGTGAGATAAGTGCTTAGCATTTCTAAGGCATTACTCACCAATCGGTCGTCAGTATTTCCGTTTGTTATATACTCTCCTGAAGCTATTTTAATTGCTCTGTTCCACGCTCTATATATAGTTTCGCGTTCATTAGTTCGATAATATTTGATATTTCCATACTTTTCAAGGAATAGTTTTATTTTATTTTCTTCATCCTGTAGAGAACCGCTATTGACAATAATTAATTCAATGTCTTCAAATATTGTCTGTTCAATTAGATCCTCTAATCGTCCGACAATAAAATTTTCAGAATTATATGTTGAGATGATAACAGATACTAATGGTTTTTTCATATCACAAGTTTTTATTTCCTATCTTATCTTTAAATAATAGAAATATTTCTATGCCATAATTGCGAATTAATCTGAAATTTAGTATCATACTAAATAAACTGATTATTGATATTACTACATACAAATTGAAATCACTATATTTTACAGATAAATATGAGACTAACATTAGTATAATTAGTGCGTTGATCCTGAAAAGATAAATTCTTTTAAGATAATCAACTACTTGTAATCCAAGTATTCTTTTGCAATACACAATCATAAGTATAAATGATAATATTACAGATAGTGTTAGTCCGAATAGTCCTGAATAGCTGTCATAATAATGATAGCTTATTAAAAGCATAATCACAACAAATGATAAATTTATCAGTTGTATTATAGCTAGTAAAAAAGCTTTACCAATCCCTAGTAGAAAAATATATATTGAATATCCCATGGTATTTAAAGCTTCCGGAATAGCTAAAATTAAATAAAGTAGGATTATTTCCTCGTAACCAAACCACAATTGAATTATAGATATGATGATAATACTTAAAATTCCAAACACTATTCCGGAGTACAGAATTCCGTAATTTGATAATTTAACCCCTTCTTTTAATATGTATTGCTCATATTCAGTTTTACTCACGAGAACACTAGATTTCGGTATAAACGTTCTGAAAGAAGCGTAAAATAAACCGGATAATGAAATCGCAAATTTTCGTGCAATTTCATAAAATGTTATTATCGATAATGAAGAATAGCTCCCAAGTATATATTTAATAATTGGATCAAATAACGCACTGAAAATAGAACTAATTTGAATATGAATACTAAAGCTGAACATTCTTTTGATTTCAGACATTGAGAGTAAATGATGTTTAATCTTTATTTCTTGAAATCTTTTTCGCAGAATAATAATAAAAGTTATTAACGTAATACACGAAGAAAAGCTATACATTAAAGTTAACTCAATAAGAGATAAATCAAATATTGTTACAAACATTACCGCTAGAAGTATCATCAAATTATATATAATTCCAAGTTTGCTCGAAATTGAAAAATAGTTCAATCCTTCAAACACAGATCTGAAGAAAATTGAAAGATATTGAAATAGAAAGTTGATCCCCATTATAGGAACTAACCAAATAGCTATATCACGGTTTTTTATCGATACAAAATCTTCATTCAAATAATAAAGAATGAATGATAAGTATATTCCCCCTAATAGCACTATAAGTCCTATAATTATAAAAACAATAAAAGCATTTGTTACGATTGCATTTGTTTCTTCAATGTTATTATTTCTCCTGCTTCCGGAAATATGCTTAATCACGGCAAGTCCAAAACCCAGATCCAGTGCAGTCCCCATTGTCCATAATGAAGTGAGCGCGATCCACATTCCAAACAACTCATTTCCGAAATGCATCATATTAAGTTTAATGGTAATAAATGAGATCAGTAACGTGGACAAATACTGGACTGCAAGCCAGAATGAATTAGTTCCATCTGATTTCATTATTGCTCAATACTGATCTTGTTGACAATACGATACAATCCCCCAAGTAATCCAATAAAAAAGCCCCAGACTATTATACCCACCCCCCACAACCAGGCATCAGTCATTGATAAAGAAACGGTGATATATATTAATACCCATAGCAGTATTGTGGCAATAAACCTTTCCTCTCTGTTTCGACTCTTATTAACAACTCTGTTTGCATTTTTTATTATCATAAATAGTAAAAGAATGAATCCGGAAAATCCTATTAACCCTGTTTCAGCTAATACAGCAAAATAACCAACATGAGGCGTTAATCCCTCTACATATTTTTCAAAAAGAATTTCAGGCAATTGCGAGTACTGTTCAGAAACTATTGGGAAGGAATACCAGCCAATCCCGACTATAGGATGTGCTGAAAATGCTCTGAATGTTGTATCCCAAATAAGTAACCTGGTAAGCAGTGAATTGCCTATGTCTTCTTGAATATCTACTTCCTCTTTGATCTCAATATTTGTTACTCGATCACTGAAATCAGTTCTGCTGACAATAAAAAGAACCGTAATTCCCATTAAGAGTATTATTACTGACACAAAATATGCGATTTTCGCCCTGCTAATATTATACAATTCACTTTTGGTGTACAAGTACATTACTAGTAATCCGAATGTAATGGCAATCGAGACCCAGGAATTCCTTGTTTGCATTAAAACGGATACAATAACTAATAATGCTAGCGTTAAAAGAAAAATGAATTCCAAATATCCTCGGTCTCGTCTCAGAACAACTAGAAGAAGATTCACGATAATTGCAATATTAACATAATCCACAAACATGATTCCAGCAAATCCAAATTTTCTTCCTCCATACAATATAACCTGTATAACAACGTGAACTGCATTAATCAATGATAATATCATGAAAAGTTTAATATAACTTTTAATCTGCGAAGTGCTCTTAATATATGAAGTTAGAATATAGATAACAGTAATAAATGCAATAAACTGAGTAGCTATTAGCAAACTTCCCCCTAATGCATTACAATTAATAAGGGAAGGTAAACATAATAAAAAGTAAATAAATAAAAATTTGGTTAAAGGATTATAAAATTCTTCCTTTTTTAAATGCTGCTGAGTAATTAGAAATGAAAGCAAAACAACTGGGACAAACAGTACAGAAATTCGAAAATTCATGAAAAGATAATTAATAAAAAATGCTACAATTAGTACTCTTATAGTTATGTCTAGATTAAAAACCGCAAGAAGAACCAATCCAATCCCAGCCATCATTATCATTGCTAACTCTGATCTTACTAAAGTAGTTAAAAGAAAAAGAATAGGAATAGCTAAAATGGAAGATACAAATAAGTATCTCTTGCTTGATATTGATAAGTTGCTGAAACTATCTGTCAAGTTCTGGTCTCTTTTCGGTTTATATTTTCCTGAATTTAAAAAGATTATCTTTAATGAAAATCACTTTCTCATTTTTTGTATTGATTAATATTTCCCGCATAATTAATACAAATATGACCATGGCAAGAATAATCAAAGTAATAACAAACGCCATTATGGTTCGTTTGGGATAGGATCTTTTTTCGGGGGGGGTTGCTCTGTCAATTACTTGAAAAACCGGTACTTCTTTTTGTTCATCAAATTTTGCCTGCTCGTATAAAGGAATTATAAATTTCAGTAATGTATTATTTATTTCTAAGTCCCGATAAAGTCGGAAATATTCCATAACATTTTCCGATAAATTACTAAAGGGGATTAAAAAAGAGTCTTTCTTTTTTCCACTCTTAATTTCATTTAGTTTATCAGTAAATTCCTTTACACTGACTTCCGCCTGTTTAACTTGTGGTGCACTTTCCCCCCACAGTTTATTCATTACCGATAATTCTATTTGTTTTAAGGCCAACTCTGCTTCCATCTCAGAATATGACTCAATGGTCGCTTTAATCTGGTTTTCTGCTTCAAATACTCCTGATATTTTTTGGAAGCGTTTCATTTCATCTTCCGCTTTTCTAAGGTTGGATTTGATCTCATTATATCTGTTCTCAAGAAATATTCTGTTCTCCCTTGACTTTTTAATATTCAAAGTGATAACAGATTCATTTAAAATTTCTACAAGAAAGTTGGTCATTTCAGCAGATTTTTGGGGAGAACTTCCCCTCACTGTAATTATAAATGCTTTTTCGTTGGTCTCTTCCGTTATAATATTTTTTTGCAATTGCTTGATGGTTTTCTCCCAACTTTCTAAATCGTACTCTTTGTATAAATCAAATTTCTTGATCATCTTGTTTGCGGTTGAGCGACTATATATTATAGTTATATATAGATCCGTTGGAGAGGCTTTTTTTAATCCTCCGACGCTTAAAGGCAAACTACTGAAACTCTTCATCAGTGAAGATACGCCACCAATCCCTTCTTCTTCGGAAGGTAAAATCAAGGCTGTTGAATCATATTGTGGTTCTGCAACAAAATAAATAAATATATAAGAAATAACCATACTACTGATTGCAAGAACAATTAAGAACTTTTTCCACTTGACTAAAAATACCAAATAGTCAAGGAAATCGATACTCTTATCTTTAGACATTGATCCTCTTTTTAATCAAAAATACTTGATTTAAACAAATTTTGTTATTTAAATGTTTAAAATAACCATAATTCTTCTATACAACAAGCTACAAAAAGTAGCACAATTATTTTTCAGAATCCACTTAAAACCATTAAATTACATATTGTTATTTAAAAATTTAAGTATTGAATGAAAATCATCCGTAAACTCTATGACTGGGTGCTCCATTGGGCTGTTACGCCTTATGGAGTAATTGCCCTTTTTCTACTTGCATTTGCTGAATCATCATTTTTTCCCATACCACCTGACACCCTTTTAATTGCTCTTGTTTTAGGATTTAGACAAAAAGCATTTAAATTCGCATTGTATTGTACTATTGCATCCGTTTTAGGTGCGCTGCTGGGTTATGCAATTGGTCACTATCTTTGGTGGACACCTTCGAATTCTTTCACAGGCATCGCTCATTTTTTCTTCACTAATGTGCCCGGATTCACAGAAACTCTTTTTTATGAAGTGGAAGATCTTTACCATCAGTATGATTTCTGGATAGTTTTCACTGCTGGATTCACTCCCATTCCATACAAAGTCATTACGATATCCTCTGGAGCCTTTAATGTCGACCTTTTAATGTTCATCATTGCTTCTATAATAAGCCGGGGAGCTCGTTTTTATGTCGTATCTCTGTTATTATGGAAATTCGGAGAAAAAATTAAACTTTTCATTGATAAATATTTTAACTGGCTTTCACTGGCTTTTACCGTTTTGCTTATTGGAGGTTTTGTTTTGATTAAACTCCTGATCTAAACCTCGGTATTTAACAAAAAGCCGTCTTAGTTTGACGGCTTTGCTAAATACTTCTGATTTTGAACCACTATTTATTCATCAATAACAATTAGTAAATACTTAGATACTTTCAAAAAAGCTGTTTTATCCTTTATCTGAAGCAAAGTGCTGTTTGGTCCTCTGCTCGTGAATATATAAGAATCCTGATCTCGTTGTGGAATTATCTTTTCGATTGAATCGATTTTTTTATTAATAATTATTTGATTTTCATCTGATAAGTCAATGTCTTCAGAAAACTTTGCTGTCGATATATTCGGAGCAAGTTGCATTGTTCTTCCAATTCCTAGTACCCCCCCCGTCTTCATGGCAAATCCACCCTCTACGAGTTCATCATCACTTCCGATTTTATAGTAAATTGTGTTGGAAGTCCGTGTAAGTTGACTCAATTCAGTCTTGGTCTTCTGGACGGTTTCTCCTAGTTCTACATTAGACTTTGTTAGCTCATTATTCTGAGCTATCAATTCTTGATTTTGTTGTTCAAGTTCTCCAATTCTGAGTTGCATTGACTTTATTTCTTCTTGATTTTTCTTAATGATCCCCTCATAATTAGCAAGCAACTTTTCCAATCCGGATATCCTAAAATTGCTATCCTTTAACCGCTTGTTTAGAGACGAAATATTCTTTTGTTTGGTTCTCAAATCATCCGCGATTAATTGCAATGAGGACATTATTTCTTCTTTTTGTGTCTTCTGAATTTGCTTTCCAAGTTCGTTCGATTTCTCAATAAGTTGAATACTTATACTTTCTCGATTAATCAGTTGCTGGATAATGCCAAGCGTATCTTGGATTCCATTCAAAGTCGTTGCCATCTCCTCAATAAAGATGTTCTTTTCTTCTTCTTTGCTTTTTAATTCCTTATTCTCCGTTTCAAGACGCTTAATTGTTTCATCAGTTGATTCGGATCCGCACCCCGCGAATAGGAATAATCCAATAATTAACACAAAGAAAAATCTTTTCATACATTTAACCTATTTATTAATAATTTTTTATATATCTCTAAAATGGATAGTCGCTTGACATATTCATTAATAAATTGTAGTTACCATTAAATTTCAGTTACTTTGTTGTCTTGCAACTTATAATTCTTTCCTGATTGCTTACAAAATGCTACTCCATCCTTATCGAAAACCAATCTTTTTCCTGCTTCGCTTACCCATCCAATTTGTCTGGCCGGATTACCCACCATCAAAGCATAATCCGGAACATCTTTCGTAACCACGGCACCGGCTCCTATTAAACAGTGTTTCCCAAGCGTATTCCCACATACTATTGTAGCATTCGCTCCGATCGAAGCGCCTTCTTTAACCAGCGTATTTATATAATACTCTGCACCGACTTGTGGATATTTACATTTTGGATCAAGTATATTTGTAAACACCATTGATGGACCACAGAACACATAATCTTCAAGCGTTACACCTTCATATACAGATACATTATTTTGTATCTTTACAAAATTACCTATTGTCACATTATTACCAACATTTACATTCTGTCCCAGCACACATTTTTTTCCGATTTTACTCCCCGACTGCACATGTGAAAAATGCCAAATCTTGGTTCCCTCTCCAACTCCTACGCCATCATCTACTACTGCAAAGTTATTCACATAATAATTTTTTGTCTCTGTCATTTTATCTTCCTTTCAATTTTAATTTTTCATTGATTTTGTAGCTTGTTCCAGTATTCTAAGTACATCCAGAGCATGTTTCCCGTCTGTAAGCGGAGAAACATTTTTTTCAATACAATAAAAGAAATGTCTTTGCTCTTCTGTCAATGGTGACTTTTCTTCATAATTTATTGGCACATAATCATTCTCAAATTTTTCAATTATTCCGTTATTAATCCGAAATCCTTTTTCGTAATATTTGAGTTTTTCGGTCTTCAAGGAATCCTCGAATACATACATCCCTTTTTCACCTATTACTACCATTCTCTGTTCCTTAAATGGATGTAACCAGCTCACGAATATATGCGCATTTATATTATTGGGATATTCAAGATAAGTTATTGTGGTATCCTCAATATTATTTTGTAGTATATCCAACCCTTTTGCAAATATTTTTGTGGGATTATTATCAACCAAAAATTGAATTATCGAAATATCATGTGGTGCAAAACTCCATAAAATATTTTCCTCACTCCTGATTGCTCCGAGATTCAGTCTATTGCTGTATATGTACTGCAGCTTCCCTATTTTTCCGTTGACCACTTCTTCTTTTATCTTCTGAAGCGCAGGATGATATAGTAACACATGCCCCACCATCAACTTTAAATTGAATTTCTGACTTATAGCTAATAATTCTTCCGCTTCATAGGAGTAAAGCGTAATAGGTTTTTCTACAAGACAGTTTTTTTTTGCATTTAAACAATTTTTCGCAATTTCGTAATGCGTTTCAGCTGGCGTTGATATTATACATGCGTTGATTTTAGGATCATTTAATATATCCGATATCTCTGTTGTGAACTTAATATTTTCATTAATTGCCGATATTTTTTCTCTAGTTTTCGGATTTGCATCACATACAGTTATATCTGAGGGTTCTAATAGTAATACCGATGTCTTAAGATGGTTCATTCCCCATCTGCCCGTTCCTATTATTGCTAACTTAATCATCTTTTTTATGCCTTAAATATTTTTCCGTTTAGTATTCCCTTTTGCTTGAATGCGTTCCTGGTATCGACTATCAAATTTGCATTACTATGTATAAACTCATAATCGTAATCATCATGATTGGTGCTTAATAAAACCAAATCGTAGCTTTTCAGATTTTTTTCCGTTAATTCAACTGATTTCATCTTGAAGTTATATTTCCTTGTCTCAGGAAGAACTGGAATGTATGGATCATTGTAATCAACTTCTGCACCGTTTTCCCTCAGTATCTCAATTAATTTCAGTGATGGTGACTCCCGCATATCATCTATATTTTTTTTGTATGCCGCTCCAAGTATCAGAATCCTCGAACCATTTAATGCTTTTTTATGCATATTAAGAAAATGCATTACTCTCTCAACCACATAAAAAGGTTGATATGTGTTTATCTCACCAGCCAGTTCTATAAACTTTGTATTTATTTCATACTCTCTGGCTTTCCAGGTCAGATAAAATGGATCAATCGGGATACAATGCCCTCCTAATCCCGGCCCGGGATAGAATGGCATGAACCCAAATGGCTTAGAGTTCGCAGCTTCTATTACTTCCCAAACATCTATCCCCATTCGGTCAAACACCATTTTTAATTCATTAACCAAAGCAATATTTATCCCCCTGAATGTGTTTTCAACTATTTTGGCTGCTTCCGCCACCTTTGCAGAACTTACCGGTACAGTTTTTACTATAACCTTATTATATAAAGCCACCGAAAGTTCAAGACAATTTGCAGTAATTCCCCCCACTAGTTTTGGTATTGTTGATGTGTTAAAATCAGGATTATTTGGATCTTCTCTTTCCGGACTGAAGGCTAAAAAGAAATCTTCTCCAACCACATAGGGCTTCGGATCAACTTTAGGTTGATAATTTGCTGATTGAATAATAGGTGCTTCCTCAAACTTTGGTAATAAGATCTCGTCCGTAGTACCCGGATATGTTGATGATTCCAGTACTACTAACTGTCCTTTCCTTAAATATTTCTGGATTGTGTCACCTGTACTTACAATATAAGACATATCCGGTTCCCTGTGTTCGTCCAGAGGCGTCGGAACACAGATTATTATTGCATCAACTTCCGTTAATCTGCTGAAATCCGTAGTGGTCTTTAATTTTCCGTTATCTGTTACCGATTTAATTCTTTCTGCCGGTATATGTTTTATATAGGATTGGCCCTTGGAAAGATACTCTATTTTTTTGGGATCAAGATCAAAACCTAAGACTTCAAATCCTGTATGCGCAAATTCTAATCCCAGTGGCAAACCTACATACCCCAATCCTATGATCCCTACTTTTGCTGTCTTATTTTCTATTTTTTCAATGGTTATCATTTTTTTCCTCAAGTTTATCCGATGAATGCTTTAACTGACTTAACTACATAATTTATTTGTTCTTCCGTTAGTTCCGGGAATATCGGTAATGCCAACGAATGCTCCGCTGCGTAGTTGGCAACAGGGTAGTCCTCATCTTTACATTTCAGGTCCGCAAAGCACTCCTGTCTGTGAAATGGTACTGGATAGTATATTTCCGAACCAATCTCTTTTTCTTTGAGGAATTTTATCAATTCATCTCTCTTTTCAACTCTTATTACATACTGATTATAAATATGATAATTCTTCAGCCCCATTCCATCATATATAGCTTTAGGAAGCTCTACTTTTCCTTCTAATCCTTCTTCCTTAAATAATTTTGTGTAGAGATTTGCGTTCTGCCTTCGTTTCTCTGACCATCCGTCCAAATAAGGTAATTTAACGTTCAGTACTGCAGCTTGTATGGCATCCAATCTGAAATTCCCTCCGATTATCTTGTGATAATATTTTGGCTTACCTCCATGAACCCTTAATATTCTTAATTTTGCCCCCAGTTCATCATCATTAGTTGTCACCAATCCACCATCCCCAAAACAACCAAGGTTTTTACTTGGGAAAAATGAGAAACACCCAATATCACCGTGATTTCCAACTTTTCTTCCGTCTTTGTAGTGAACTCCTATTGCTTGAGCTCCATCTTCTACAACCTTTAAATTGTGCTTCTTAGCAATAGCTACTATTGGCTCCATATCCGCACTTTGTCCATATAAATGAACTGGTATTATTGCTTTTGTTCTTGAAGTGATCTTCTCTTCGATTTTTGCCGGATTAATATTAAATGTAACTGGATCACTATCCACAAATACTGGAATTCCGTTTAGTCTTGAAATCACTCCCGCAGTTGCAAAAAACGAATAAGTCGGACAGATAACTTCGTCTCCCGGCTTAATATCTATTGCCATTAGGGCTATTAATAAAGCATCAGTTCCGGAGGATACTCCGATCGCATGTCTGCAACCGATATATTCGCACATGTTCTTTTCCATTTGCTCAACATCCGGACCAAGAATAAAATATTGTGACTCAGCTACTCGTATTAGTGCTTCATCAATGGCTGGTTTCATTGTTCTGTATTGCGCTTTCAGATCTAATAATGGGACTTTCATTTTTTGTTTCTCTGTCTTTAGTGAATATATAAAATATTTATTTGATTTTCGTTAATAAGTCTTCTAATTTATACGAGGCTTCGCCGGCTATTTCTTCCAGTTCGGTCAGTGTCTCATTCATCTCTTTAATTAAATTATAGAAGTCTCTTTTCTTAATGAGTTTACCAATTTCATCTACGGTTAAGATATTCGAATCCCCCCCCTTTTCTACTAACTTCATTCCGCATCTAAAAACATCAAGTGTGAAATTCCATTTCAACAGAAGTTCGAATCTTTCTTTACTAAAGTAATCAACCCCTTCATAATTATTTACCCCAATGAAATCTTTTATCTCCTCCCTGCTTAGTAATTTTTCAAATGGATTAAGCATCTTTGAAAGAATTTCTGGCTTTTTTGATTTATTGACTCTTCTGCTTGTTGCTTTAATTTTCTTTTTTCGTTCAGAGAATAAACCTTCACTTGTTGCGAGTATTTTGATTAATTCATACTCCTCTTTAATAAGTTCATACTTTGAACTTAGCCTTATAAGTGCGTACCAAACCGGATTTTGCAGAACTAATTCGTTAAAAGTTACGTTCTTCCCTACTGCTTTGGATGTTGCTTGAATAAATCTCCGGATGACTATATAAATACTGAAAAGGTTCTTGTAAGGATCCCCATTTTCAATATCAAAAAGTATGAATGCACTTTTAACTGAATTTTTACTTTTTAACTCCTTATCCGATTTTATCTCTTTTGTTGCTTCAAGCAGTTCGATTATCTGCCTTAAAACAATAAAGTCTTTTTCAATATCATTATTAAGCACAATTTCGTTTATCTGTACATCAAGAAATTTTTTAATTTCCGATGCAACCGAACTTATTTTAGCTTTTACAAATGGAGATAACTTTTCATTATCCCTGTCGCTCTTACCCGTAACAAAATCATTTAATTCATTCAGTATCTCAAAATTAAACAGTTCTATTACCGATGTGTGAAGCGGTTGAAGAGCTAATTCTCTCTTCGCATCTTCCACCGATTTAACAGTCTTGCCGTTAAGATAATTGTACAAGTTCTTGTATTCTCCGGTCGTATCTTTTACTTCTCTGAATTCAAGAAATACTTTATACTCATATCCGGAAAGGGTTATCCAGAGCCCGTTATCGCTTAACTCCTTGGCTGAAAGTAAGCTTTCGAGTTTCGTTTTATGCTCCATGCATATATAAAAGAAATCATCGCCTCTGTTTAATCCCAACGATTCGCTTATATCACTGTGTCCAAGTAACTTCGGTGTTCCGTCGGGATTAAATTCCGCAACCTTCCCTGTCGTTAGCTTTATTCTTCCCCGAGTCTGCTCATAAGAATTATTGTATATAACAATAGCTCTCTCTTTATTATTCGTGTTCGTGAATGCAAACACATTCTGATTAACCCCTCCTTCATCTTGATTAAAGTCATAGAGTTCAAAATTCTCAACCTGGCTGAATAAATGTCTCTGCTTCATTAGCGGAAATATTTCATACTCATGTCTTTTAACAAGCCCTTCATCAACATATTCGTTATAATATGCCTTCTTGTACTCCATCCCGTACTTCTCGGTAAATCCTTCTAACTGTCCATGTGCAAACATCGGTAATCCGGGCAAAGTCACCAGCATTACGGCGATTCCGAAATACTTGTCCCCCTTGCCAAATTGATTAACCGCAGTCTCTTCATCAGGATTGCTCATGAAATTAACATACCTTTTAAGTATTTCCGGATTAAACTCTAAAGTGTTAGTAATAAGCTCCCTGTACTTTTCATTTTCCTCTTTCATGAACATATGCATAAATGCACTGTTATAAACTCTGTGCATTCCTAATGTTCTAACAAAATAACCCTCCATAAGCCAGAATGCTTCTGCAAGAAGAAGGGTGTTGGGCATTTCCGCATTCATCCTGTCTACCACTTCACGCCAGAATTCATTCGGGATTGCATCATCGAATTCTTTCCTGGTCAATGCATAATCAGATCTCGATGGAATTGCTCCCCCTGTTCCTGGATGCGGAAACCATAATCTTTGAAAATGTTTCTTCGTTAGTGTCATCGCAGCATCAAATCTGATTATTGGAGTCATTCTAGCAACGTGCATTATTGTCTGTATTAAAGACTCTCTAACATCTGCGTTTAAAAGATTCAACTGTGCTGTATCATTCCAGGGCATGTTTGTTCCGTCATTTCCATGATAGATATATCTCGTATATCCACTGAAATTATCAACCATTTGGAAGACCACAGCTGCATCTTGCTTGGAATAATACTTATCCTCTATCCTGATTTGGTATCTTGGATCATCTGAAAGGTCTGGTCCCGAAAATGTGTATCCTGGATATGGAGGATCTTCTCTTTGTATAAAGTAATGCGGATTTTCTAATAACCACTTAGAAAATATTCCGGTATGGTTTGGCACCATATCACTGGATAATCTGATTCCCCTTATTCCGCACCTGTATTTTAGGCTTTGGAAAGCCCCTTCTCCTCCCAACTCATTTGCTACTTCATAATCGTATAACGAATATGCGGATGAAGCTGCTTCGGGATTACCGCAAAACTGTTTGATTTTCCTGGAGGCAGCACTTCTCTCCCATAATCCTATTAACCATAAAGCGGTAAAGTGCCAGCCGGCTATCTTATCAAGCTCTTCATCCGGTATCTCATCTAATCGTTTTATTTCCCTGCCATATTGCCGCGAAAGCTGGTCTAACCATACAAAGATATTCTTTGCCAGCATTACTACCTTGGGCATCCATTCCAGATCTTGAGTAAACTTTTCATATTCAACATAATACCCTATAGAGGGATCATCATAGTGACTTCCGGATGCTTTTAATTTCTTAAGTTCTTCTTCACTCAGCTTTTGTGAATAATCTGGTACAGGAGGTGTTCCTGTTCCGCCATGCGGAATAAATAATTTAAATTCTTCCTTAATTAAATCCTTGCTCTGCAGTATCTTCTTTAGTAATTCCTTGTCTAAAACAACACCCCATTTTTCAATTATGTACTGTAACTGTTCTTCGTAATTCTTAGGATTTTTAAGTATTGGCTGCTTGAGTGATTTAATCAACGAGAGATTCTCAGCACTGAATGGTACTTCCTTCTCAAACCACTCCTCCATATAAGATATTAGCTCAGTGTATATTGTCCCTTCGGATATTCCTGTATCGTCAAATAATTCCTTTAGATTAAGGAATGGATAGTTGATGTTTTGCAGGAATATTAATAAAATCTCCTCCAGAATTATCTCACGATTTGGTTTTTTGCCAGTTGATGCGTTTAAATACTCTTCGGTAGTTAATTCTTTTAAGTATACTTTTAGTGGTGGAAAACTATTTACAAAATGTGTTAACAGTTTTTCTGTTTTAAGAATTCCAAAATTTGAATGAACATCCCCTAGAAGTCTTTCAAATACTTTCGGATTTTCTTCTGTCTCGTAAAAGTTGATTACATAATGAAATATTTCGTGAAGTATTCCAAGGGCTTTTATTTGACCGGGAGTGGTCTCTGATTGTTTTTGGTCGTTTTTTCTCTTTTTATTGATTTTATCGGAAAGAAGCCTGGCTTGTTTTGAATCGGCTATTATTAAATTACCCCGGATAGAAAAGAGTGTATTCTCCATTTCATATTTAATTCTGGAATTGATATTCACATGGAAAAACCTTTCCTCTTTTAGCTCTGTTCTATATACCAAGTAATTCTCAAAATAAATCTAAATTAACTTATAAATATAAGCATTTTCTGAAAAATTTTCCCCCTCCTTGCTAAAAAATTATGGACTAGTGCTCTGAAGCCCTTAGTTTTGCCACCGTCACTGGTAAGTCCCCCTTCCCCGGATTTTTATCTTTTGAAGTCATGAATAAAACCACGTAATATAACCCCAATATTCCTAAAGAAATTAGAATCGAAAATAACTCTTTATTTTGGTTTCCATCGAAAATATTGTCAAATAGAATTATAGTCAAAATCAGTAATACCAGAGGGATTCCATATATTTGTATTGATGCTGAAAAAAGTTTATTTCCCGGCAATGCAAATTCAACCAAATCCCCGGATTTGCACCCTATAGTATCCAGAACTATCACTCTCTTTTTTTCATCTTCCCCCCCTTTACAAAATACATTTGCACTGCATTCTTTGCAATGATCAGAAGCCAGCAACTCAATTTCTACTGTCGAATCTTTCTTCGAAACAACTATCCCCCGTTCTTTTATTAACTCAGACATTTTATATTAATCGTCTCCTGCACCTGATCCGGTCTTCCATTTTCAGTTTAGTTCTTGCTAATTCTTGTAATTGCTCCTGTGCTGCATTTCTCAAATGGTATCTTCTCTGGATCAAGTTTATCATAGTTTATAACTCCCAGAAAATCAACCATCTCTATTCCGCCGTCAGATTTTCTAGCGCATATTCCGCAACCTACGCAGGCAACATCACATACTGCTTTCGAAGTTTTCGGATCATCATGGTTCTTGCAGAATACGAAAACTTCCCTGTCGATAGGGTGCATCTCAATTATATCTCTCGGACACGCTTTAACACATATTCCGCATCCTGTGCAAATCTCTTCTATAACTATTGGTAATCCGTTTTCCCCCATAATCATTGCATTAAATGGACATGCTTCTACGCAGTCACCCCCGCCCAGACAACCGTATGTGCACAGTTTGTCTCCTCCGGCAACTATGTGCATTGTTTTACAGCTTAGGGGCCCGTAATAATTAGTCATCTTCTTCACCGCCTCTTTGTTTCCCCCCTTACAAAGAATCCTGGGCACAATCTTTACAGATGCTCCTGCCTCCAAACCTAAAAGTTCAGCAATTGCCTTTGCTGTATCTTCACCGCCGACCGGACATCCGTTCACCGGTTTCTTACCTTCTACTAACTGAACGCTGAAATCATAACAACCTGCACATCCGCAACCACCGCAGTTAGCACCTGGTAATAAATCGTTCACTTGACCAATTAATGGATTTTCTTCAACTCGTAACTTTTTATCTGCTATTGCTAATGCACCGGCAAACACGAATCCAAGTCCCCCCATCGTTGCCAGCGCTATCCAGAATGTAAGTTCCACTATTAACTCCTTATATATTTTTTAAATCCTTGTGACATATGCTCTTCCCCCTTATTGTCAATTATCAAACACTCAACATTTAACAGAGTCTTTACTAGTTTCAATCCCTTTTCCCAACCCATTATGAATATCCCTGTGGCTAACGCATCAGCCATCTCAACACTTCCCGCAATCACAGTTACACTGCGGCATCCAGTCGCGGGATATCCTGTTTTGGGATTTAGTATATGGTGATACCTGACTCCAGCACTTTCGAAAAAATTCTCATAATCTCCTGAAGTTGCTATTCTAAATTCCTTTGTCGGGATTAGTTCGTACAATAATCTGTTTTGATTTCTTGGATCCTGTATCCCAATTTCCCACTCTCCCCCATCTGACCTTATTTCACCCCCGGCATTTATTAGAAAATTTTTCGCCCCCAAACTCTTAATTATTTCAAAAGCTCTGTCCACAGCGTATCCCTTTGCAATAGCCCCGAAATTCAACTTTATCATCTTTCTTTTTATTACGCCGTTTTTTTCAACAAGTTCAATGTTCCCCCAACCGGAATTTTCCATTGCTTCTTTTAGGATTGATTCCTTTGGTACTTCCGGTGTCTGAGTGTTGAATTTCCAGGCTTCTGTAACATTCCCTATTGTAACGTCAAATCCCCCCTCTGTGAGTGTATTGATTTCGTTACAGTGCCTTAATAAATCATAAATTTCATGTTCAATAATTACAGTATCCCCTTTCGAATTATTAAAGCGATCTATTGGATTATCTTTCATATATGCCGAGAACAGTTCATCGATTCTTCTGAACTCCCCAAATGCTGCCTCAAAGTACTTCCCGCTATTGCTTTCCTCGCTCTTCTTGAAAATTACTTCAACGGAAGTACCAAGCATTATCTTGGTTCTCTTTATATCTCCGTTTACCGCTTTCTTAAATCCAAGGTAGTACCCGGCAACAAAAAGTACTATAATCCCTGAAACAGCAAGAATTTTTTTCACTGATCCGCTCGTCAAAACTCGGTTCCGAATCTCCTCTTTCTTACTATCCCAGCCTTAATATTAAACCATTCGGAGCACATGCTATCACTGGATTGATTGCTGAAATCTGATTGTGCTGACATATTTTATTTCTGCATGATGCTGACTTTACATGTGCACTATTTCTGCCGAACGAGACTACGGTATTACCGCAGTCTCCGGCAATTATAATTTCACTCTCTTTTCTGTCTAAATCAATTTCGTCAATAATTCCACTATTGTTTTCAATTATCAGTTTTCCCGGTGATTCCAGTAAACCTGTAAGAAAACTTTTTTTCGATATCTCCGCAGTGAAGAAATAACTTGCTTCTTTCTGCTTCAGTTCTTTCCTCAGTCTGGATAACATAGAGTCGTAGTTATACTCAGGGTTTAAAACTCTCCCTTCTTTTCGTATCAGGATATCCGATATAGTAGAACTCGATATTCCACTGACTCTTACATTAGCGCTTATCCCGCTAAAAAATCCTCCTGTGGACCCTTCTGATAATCCTTTTTCTACTACCTTTTCTACTCCGGTATTACCACTGATTCGAACCTTGGCTACTGCTTCCGATCCAATTTGTTTCCCTAAAATACTAAATACTCGGTAAACTAATTCTTTATCATTAGGTAAAAAACCATAAATTGATATGAGTTCGGATTTACTGTTTATCTTTGTAAAACTGCCAAGCCCGAATCCGGCTCCTAACGAAAGGGTTGCAATCCCCGCTGTCTTTAGAAACGATCTGCGAGATATCATTTTTCTCTCCAAAAATTTTTATAATACACTGAATAAAACCATTACACCAAGGCTTAATGAAGATACTGTGTCTTCTCCGTCTTCTTTACCGATTAAATTATGCAAATGATATTTTACATTTGCATTTAAATCAATTACTGGAGTCTTTAAGTCAACTCCTGCCCCCAATGCAATACCTGTTCTGGTAAAACCATCTGTCTTAAATTCACTATCAGGAATGCTGTTGCTCTCCCAGTCATACTTTGAGGTAGTCTCGCCAAAATTATTGACCAGTATGTCAAATGAAATGTATGGCTTTATTGGTAGCGGTCCCGGAATCAATGAATACTCCGCGCCAACACCAAATTGAAGTATACTTGATGATATGTCAACTGAATGAGCATTTACTATTATCGGTGGATTTGCATTCCCCTTGCCTTCCGAGCCAAGTATTATATAATTTATACTTGCAGTTAAATCAAGCGGGAAAACAGGTAAACCTAACTTTCCCTTTAAATTGATCATTGGCTCCATACCATATCCTATTCCTTTGGGATATTCATCCGTAAAACCTGCCGGACCGGTAAAATTCACTAATCCGCCACCGATCCCGATCTTAAAACTCTGCCCGTTGCCTGCTGCAACAAACAAAATTACCATTAAAACCATCATCATTTTTTTCATTTGAGACTCCTATTAAATTATTTATTATTTAACTCTCTAATTTACTAAATACTTACCATTTAAATCATACCTGCAAATCCCATAAACGCAAGAGCAAGTATTCCGGCAGTAATTAGAGTTATCGGTGCGCCCCTGAAACCTTTAGGTACGTCTGCTAATTCAAGCTCTTCCCTTATTCCTGCCATTATTACCAAAGCAAGTGTAAAACCGGCTCCAGCACCAACTCCGAATATCACACTCTCAATAAAGTTATAATCCCTCATGCTGATAAACAATGCAAGTCCTAAAATAGCACAGTTTGTTGTTATCAATGGAAGGAATATTCCTAATGCTCTGTATAGCGGTTGACTGATTTTCTTAATTACCATTTCTACAAATTGAACGAGCGATGCTATCACAAGAATAAAGGATGGAATCTGAAGAAATTCCAGCCCGAAAGGAACCAGAATAAAATTATATAATAAGTAGCTTACTATCGCTGTCAGTACCATAACAAATGTAGTTGCCATACCCATCGATGACGCTGACGATAATTTGTTCGATACACCAATGAAGGGGCATATTCCAAGGAAATATGCCAATACAAAATTGTTAACTACTGCGGCTGATATAAATATTATAAAAAGTTCCATATCTATGCCTCCTGACTGATTATTTCTTCACTACCGGCTTTTTGCACTGGTTTGTATTTTCTCACTAACTCCTCCTGTGCTATTCTCTTTTTTCTTTCAGCTAGTGTATTACTGAATCCAAGCAATAATCCGTATGTTATGAATGCTCCAGCGGGGAGAATCATCACGATCATTGGCTCAAATGTGTCCGGAAGTATCTGCAAACCCAGTACACTTCTCGATCCGAATAATTCCCTTATCGCGCTTAACGCAACTAATGCAATCAGAAAACCGGTTCCGTTACCCAGTGCATCCAGTACCGATCTTAATGGACCATTCTTTGATGCAAATGCTTCAGCACGCCCCAATATAATACAGTTTACAACTATCAAAGGAATAAATGGTCCTAACGACTTGCTCAGTTCCGGAAACTGCGCTTTCATCACAAGATCCACTATCGTTACAAAAGTTGCGATAACCACAATATATGAGGCGATTCTTACTTGCGAGGGTATTAGCTTCCTCATTAGAGATATTATAAAACTTGAAAATGTTAGTACGAATGTTGTGGCCAGTGCCATCGCTATTCCATTCTCAACGGTAGCTGTTACTGCTAACGTTGGACAAGTTCCTAATATCTGCTTGAATGCCGGATTGATTTCCCATATTCCTTTGAAATAATCTTGCCAAAGAGTTACCTGCTTTTTCATAGTTTACCTCCCTGCTGGAGTTTTCTCAACTTTGTCATGCCGTCATTAATTATTGCAACTACTGCTTTTGATGAAATCGTTGCTCCTGTAATCGCGATTACTTCATTTTCCTTCGGCGCAGTCCCCTCTTTAACCCAGTTCAGACTTGGCACCGTCACTAAATTCTTAAATTGATCCTTATAGTGACTCTCCGTTACTTTCGTCCCAAGCCCCGGAGTCTCTACCTGTTCTAAAACCTCCATAGATACTATTTTATTCAAATCACTGCTTAAACCAACCATCACTCTTATTTTCCCTTGAAATCCATTCCCCTCGTACGCCAGGGAATATCCTATCGGTTTATTACTTCCGTCAAATACCTTGTATATCTCTACTCCCGGAGCATTAAGATGCTCATACGACTTTCCCTCCGGTTGTACTAGAAAAATCGCTTCTTCCGTTGCTTTCTGTTTGTTCATCGCAATTAAAGGATCAGCCCAGTTGCTTATCCCTGAAAGTAACCCGCCTGAAATTGCACCTATTATTAATAAGGTGGCTATCATATGAATTGCTGTTTTCATTTTACCTCCCCGAATACCCTTGGTTTGGTGTACTTGTTAATTAACGGAACAAATCCGTTCATGAAAAGTATTGCATACATCACCCCTTCCGGTAATCCGCCGAATAATCTTATCACTACTATTATCAATGAAATACCTCCCCCATACATCCACATCCCCTTCCCGGTAAGTGGCGAGGTTACCCAATCAGTTGCCATATAAAAAGCTCCGAACATAAATCCTCCTGCAAGCAGATGGAAAAATGGATTTGGATACTTGCTTGGATCGATTAACCAGAATATGCCTCCAAAAACAATAACTCCCAACACCATGGCTAATGGTACTCTCCAGTTCACAACTCCAATCACAATAAGGAAAATCCCCCCTAATAAAACCGCTAAACCTGATGTCTCCCCGATGGAGCCACTTATATTCCCCATGAACATCGCTCCCAGATCAGCAGTTATTTTCTCAAACTTGAACGCCGCTAATGGAGTGGCTTTCGATACCGCATCACTGAAATTTGGAATTGCCCATGTTGTCATTGCAACCGGAAATGCCGCTTGTAAAAATGCTCTTCCTACTAACGCTGGGTTAAATATATTATACCCCAACCCACCAAAAATCTCTTTCCCGATTGCTATTGCGAAAATTGCACCAATCGCCGTAAAGAATAACGAAAAATTAGGTGGTAAAATCAATGCAAGTAATAATCCGGTTATCGCTGCGCTTCCATCTGAAATTGTCACCTCCTTGTGTCTCGCTTTCTTAATTAAGGCTTCCGTCCCCACACATACTCCGACACTCACTAGTATCACAAACAATTGATAAAACCCGTAAAATAAAACCGATGCAACCACCGGTGGCAATAATGAAATTATTACCAGCCACATCGCCTGTTTCGTATTCCAGCGTGAATGAACATGCGGCGAACTCGTTAATTCTAACTTATACACAGGATTCGCTGTAGGTGTACTCATATCTTTACCGTATTTCCTTAAAACTTCTTATGCCGTTTTTTTCTCTTTTTGTAATTCTATTACTTTCTGCTTACCTAGTCTTATCCACTGAACTAAAGGTATATTTGCCGGACAAGTGAATGTGCATGTTCCACACTCCATACAGGATGTAATGTTCAAATCCTCCGCATCTTCATACCTTTCAAGCTGTGAGTATCTCGAGAGCTTTGTCGGAACTAAATTTATCGGACATGCTTCAATACATTTCCCGCATTTTAGGCAGGGCGTCTCCGGATGTTCATTAACCTCCTCCTTGGTCAGTACCACTATTCCGCTCGTCGCTTTCATAACAGGTGCAGAAAAATCAAACTGCGCAATCCCCATCATTGGTCCCCCCACTATAACCTTCACTGCTTCTTCCTTCACTCCTCCGCAGTAATCCAAAACTTCCTGTAACGGAGTTCCTACTTTTACCATTAGGTTCTTGGGTGAATTGATTCCTTTTCCTGTTACGGTCAATGCAGCATATAATTGTGGTTCCCCTTTGACCACTGCATCATAAATTGCCGTTGCAGTTCCAATGTTCTGAACTATAACCCCTGCATCCATTGGTAATTTACCCGGAGGAACTTCCCGCCCCACGCAGGCTCTGATTAGCATCTTTTCAGCCCCTTGCGGGTACTTTGTCTCCAGAACTTCAACTTTGATATTCTTAAATCTTGTCGCAACGCCTTTTAACTTTTCAATTGCCTCCGGCTTGTTATCCTCAATTCCGATAATTCCGTTTTCTACACCCACAGCCTTCATTATCAAATTTAAACCAACTACCACATCCTCTGATTTTTCAAGCATAAGCCTGTAATCTCTGGTAAGATAAGGCTCACATTCACAACCGTTTAATATCACATAATCAATCTTCTTCCCATCAGGGGGCGAAAGTTTAATAAATGTTGGAAATGCCGCTCCCCCCTGCCCCACCAATCCAGCAATTCTCACTCTTTCTCTTATTGCTTCACCTGAAATAGTCTCATAGTTCAGCGGCTCGAATTTTTCGCTTCCTTCAATTGTTGTGTCAGTCTGTATTATTATTGCATCCTTTGGATAACCGGAAGTATTTGGTTCTCGGTGAATATTCATAACCTTACCGGATACGGGACTATGGATAGGAATGGAAACAAATCCCTGAGGTTCGGCAACCACACTCCCCAGTGAAACAACACTCCCCTTTTTTACAATCGGAGTCGCTTGTTTTCCTATATGCTGGGATAAAGGTACAATTACTGTAGGTGGGTCCGGCATTATCTCAAATGCCAGATTTTCGGTCATTTCCTTATGTTCAAATGGATGAACACCGCCTCTAAATGTCTTTTTTGCAAAACTGAATAAGCTCATAATTCAAAAAATAATTTTAATAAAATCGCTAAAACTCCTCAAATTTTACGCCAAATCACAATTGTGTGAAAAACAATTCAATTTCGTAAAAACCTCGGTAATTCTTCTCAGAAAAACCCTGATTTTTTGCAAAAAGATAAATTTTTTCCAAAAATGGGAACAGAACTTCAGGTTTTATTCTGTATGCCTCATCTTCTAAAAAAATATAAATTCATGTGGATTTGGAACGTTTGCTCTTCTTCTAGTTTTAATCAAATCCTCAATCCCCTCATTTTTTCGAATTGAAAATTTTACGCAAAAAACCTCATTTTCGACAAACCCTTCCCTTCTGCTACCCTTTCGGTAAGCATCCGACCTTTCTTTTGAGGTCAGATTGAGAAGGTTATAAACTGATTTTGGGGGATTTTTTACCCGGTTTTCGGGTGATGTAATTTACATACGCTAAATTAGGTAAATAATGTTGATTTTGAAACAAATTCCCCATTTCTTCTACTATTTACGACATTTTTAGCAGCAAACCTGTAACGATTAAGTACCGAAGAAGCGAAAATCCAGGATCCGGTTAATTTGTCCTTTTGTCGCCCTATCACCTTGTCACTTAATCAGCACCATCTTCCTCGTACTCACAAAACTTCCCGCGCGGAGCTGATAGAAATATACACCGGAAGAGAGTTTATAGTTTTTCGTTGAGAGTTTATATTCATGAGTACCGGCGGATTGTTCCTCATCCACCAGAACAGCAATTTCATTCCCGAGGAGATCAAAAAGTTTAAGGGTTACGCGACCAGGAACCTGTAACCCGTAACTTATCACAGTTGTCGGGTTAAATGGGTTAGGGTAGTTTTGGGCGAGAGAATAAGTCTCCGGAAAGAGGAATTCATTTTCTGAATTGCTTATCATATTTGTAGTGTCTTTAATCAGGTAATTAACACCGTTTCCCGTAAGAATTATTCTTTCTCCATACTCTGTGAGTGAAACGGGTTCAAGATTTCCGTTAAAGGAGATATCATATAAAACAATGAGCCTGCCTTCAATAATTTTTATTTTCCACAGTGCAGAATTATTATTCGTCAGACCTTTCAGATATATGAAGTCATTTGTGGTAATTAATCCGGTGAAAATCACCTGGCCCGGAATTGTCAATGAATCGAGTATTACCGGATCTGCCTGATTATTTGCTGTATAGAATAACAATATTTTAGAGTTTTCTCTGACGATAAGATAATTATTCAGAACGGCAAAATCGAACGATCCTGACGGCCATTCTCTTTCCCATATTTTTGTAGTGTTGTTAATCCCAAAGCGGTATTTATGAATTCCTTTTGTGCTGTCAGAAAGATAGAAACAGGAATCTCTGTAAAAAACCTTCCACGGTTTCCTGAACGACGTGCTGAAAGTTACCGTTGAAAAAATATTGTTATCTTTTTTGAAAATTTTGACAAGGGAGTCCCTGAACCCGAAAAAGTAATTATCGTAATAGTCAAAGGAAACAAAGGTTTCCGGAAGTGTGAATATTTCTTTTTGATGTAGCTTTTCTTTAACAATATTAAACTTTATATAATTAAGCCCCTGTGTTTTAAATATTGATTCTCCTTTTACAGTCACCGCTCCTTCTAAGGAAATTGAATCGGTCATTACCGGTTGGTCATTTAGCCCATATTTCATAAGTACTAAATCATTCTTTTTATATTTAATAACCATACCGGTCATGGGAACAGATTCATAAGCGGAATACAAGGAATCAAAACCGAGCCGCGTCCCATTTATATAAATATCATTCTTATAAGCGTAATATTTACTATTGACAAGATTTACTTTGTAATCACGTGGAAATTTCTTTTTAAGAATCCCTGCCATATCGTAAATATTTATATAGGGATCTTCATAATTTCCCTTTAACGCAAAAAAATCATGGCTTAGTCCGTTAAGTTGATAATGAAGAGTAGCAAAAACTGAAAAAATGTCTTTTGTAAAAAAAAGAGTGAAGTTTCCTGCAGCAACGGAATAGAGATTCAATTCCTGCATCGGTACCATTCCGCTTTGATATGACCTGTAAACCGCAAATATACTATCTTTGAAATCGTAGTATTGAGGCCCCTGAATCACCAGATAATTTACCATATAGAAAGTATATCCGGAGGCCATCCGGTACATTTTGAAAAGGGAGTTGTTTGTGTTTACAATAATATAGGGATATGATACAACTATCGGGTTTCCTGCTGCAAAAATATCAATATCAGACCTGTAATAAACATTACTGTCGGTGATGTGGACAAGTTTGTAAGTAGTGCCAAAATAAAAAATCAGGTAAGGACCAAAAGGCTGAATTCCGGTTAATCCGGATGGAGCAGGCCACTTAAAGTCTAATTCGGGTTTGTTTGTGCTGTCCCAGCTGTAGATGTAGAGAGTATCTCCATTTAACACTATTAACTGCCGGTCATTAATTCGTGAATATATGGTTGGTTTGGCGCTAAAAGGAATTGGTGAAGCCTCGTAATCATTCTCCTCATCAATCAACCATAATGCGTTGTTAGTGAAAACTAATAGTTTATTTTTATACCCGTCCTGGCAATAAAGATTATTCGTATTCGGGTATGTAAAATCTTCCCTGATAATCTCCAAATTTCCCGGCTGCGGAATCAGTTCCGCCGACAAAACACAAATTAATATTAATATGAACATGTATTTAACCATCATATTTATTTCAGTAATATTATTTTTTTGGAGATATTTAATTCATCTGATATCAGGCGCACAATATAAATCCCGCTCGTTAAACTCCCGGAATCTAATTCAATTGAATGATCCCCTTCATCTTTTCTTTCATTGCACAGATTCTTTACCAGATTCCCCAGTATGTCATACATTTGAATAACAACAATCGAAGAGTTTTTTATATAGTAATTTATACGCGTTGATGAATTAAATGGATTTGGATACGGATAACCCAAATCGCTCTTATAAATTTGCTTATTTTCCTCTCCGTTTCTTGTAATAACCGGAACTACCATTAGCTCAATAAATCCGGAATCCGGATATGTTTTATAATTTCTAAAAATCGAAGTGTCGGAACTCACAACCCTGTACCGGAAAATATCTCCCAGATTTATCATTCCGGGTGATATGTTTATAAATGAAATCAGATAATCCCTGTTGAAATTGAATTTTTCTGACATAACACAACTGTCCCCCCTTATAACTTCCGCCTGGACGTAGAGACTGTCCATATGTGCCTTCGAACTGAAATACGCCCAGAGATTCATTGCAAAAGGGAAGGTATCGATTGGGTGGTCATGCTGCGCATCTGTCGAATCCAGCCTGAAAATAATCTCGTTAAATTTCAGCGAATCAATAATCCCGGCATAAAGTTTTGGCTCATCGTATGAAAAAGTATAGTTCCCCGTGAAGTGATAATACATGGCAAGTCCCTCAACAAATTCATACTTATTACCATTTAAAACATACTTAACCCTCGCCCGGGTTCTCCCCCAGAAAACAATGCTGTCTTTTCCTGTACATTGCATCATTGCAGGAGTTCCTTCGAGATACGATTCAAACTGTTCACCGGAATTCTTGTTAAAATCAACAGCAAGTTTTACAGAATCAGAACCAGGGGGGAGAATATAGAGAAGATTTGCGACAGAATCGTAATTAAAAAGATAAAATTTAGTCCCGAATTTATAATTATACATTTTCAGGTCCTGAAAAGTGGTCTCAGGTACTGAATAAGTGTTTGTAAAGTAGTAGGCATAAACTGATTGTCCCATGGGGGCTTTACGGAAATAATCGATTCTTGAGCAAATACTTTTTATCGATTCAAACGGGCAGTAATTCTGGGCTGATACACGGGGAGGAAGGAATAGTAAAATAAAGACAATAAACAGAAATCTTATTTTAAGGTTATGGTTATGCGCTGAATTTGGAGGAACAGTAAAGAAACCCGGAAGTGGGGAAAGTAAACGATAACCTGATACGAATAAGAATCTCATTGTATAGTAATTGATTTTTTTTCAAAATTAGTTAAAAGAGATGAATAAAGCAAATAAAATTCAAGTAAATCTTATTTTTCTATCTCTGCATTTTAATTCTCACTTCTAATTTCTTCTAAAAAAATGTAATTTTACTTATTGATTTTTAGGAATAAGTAAGTTACCAACTCATTAATAGAAGAAATTTAAATCGAAGTAATGTCCGTTTTCCAGTATATTAATCTGCTAATCGTTTCTGTAACCCTAATTGGTGTTGCAATCGGACGCTATCCGGTTCTCCGTATGAACAGGGCTACGATTGTACTGGTCGGCTCTGCTCTCCTTATATTTATTAATGCAATATCATTTGATCAGGCTCTTTCTTCAATTGACTTGAATACAATCACCCTGCTTTTCTGTATGATGATAATCAATGTCAATCTTCGCATATGTGGTTTTTTTGATTTAATTACTCAAAAAGTAATACGAATTGCCAGGACGCCTTCACAACTTCTCATACTGGTTATTTTTTCATCGGGAATTCTATCTGCTCTTTTCCTGAATGACACTATTGTTCTGGTGTATACTCCCTTGGTCCTGGAGATAACCTCCCTTCTTGGTCTGAATCCAATTCCATACCTTATTGCAACTGCGTGTGCGGCAAATGTCGGATCAGCAGCAACTATTATCGGAAATCCCCAGAATATGCTTATTGGTATTTCATCCGGTATCTCATTTCTTGACTTTACTCTTAACCTCGCTCCTGTTGCCCTCGGTGCACTTCTTTTTGTTTGGTTGGTCGTTTCTATTGTTTACCATAAACAGATAAATAATAAAAAATTCTTTGTTGAACCCGAAATAAAAATTAAACTCTATTTCCCACTATTTTACAAAAGTATGATCGCAGCGGTCATAATGATTATCCTTCTCCTCCTGGATTATCCAATACCTTTATCAGCTCTGGTTGCATCTTCTATACTTTTAGTAACCCGACGCCTTAAACCCGAAAGGGTATTCCGTGAAATAGACTGGGGTCTTCTGGTATTCTTTTCCGGACTCTTTGTCGTAACCGCTTCAATTGATACAAGCAAAATTGGGAGTCACCTTTTCTCCTTAATTCTTCCCCTTTTGCAGTCTGATTTCGCAACTTTCTCCATTATTTCCGCAGTGGTCAGTAATATCGTTTCGAATGTTCCTGCAGTACTTTTGTTCAAACCCGTCGTTCCCTTGTTGCAAAATGCCAATACTCTTTGGCTGCTCCTGGCTGTATCTACAACATTCGCCGGCAACCTTACTCTCCTTGGTTCTGTTGCCAACCTTATTGTAGCAGAATCCGCCAAATCAAGAGGAGTAAAACTCTCTTTCAAGGAATACTTAAAAGCGGGAATCCCTGTTACAGTTTTAACCTTGCTTTTCTCTGTGATCTGGTTCACTTTGTTTTTCTGAACCATAGCATTATATTTGCAATAATTCTTTTTGTGTGATATGAAAAATTTGTTCCTGATATCTTTATTTCTAATCTCCTTCCGGTTCGATTTGTTATCGGCACAGTTCGAATCGAATTTTCCTACTCTCCGGGATTCAAGCCGTAATAATGGTTCCGGTCAGGAAAGTTCTTCCCGCACTACTATCTCCCGGAACTCTTCTTCTTTGAGTTTCTCGGATGAATTTGACGCTGTTAGCAACTGCATGTGCTGTCTCTTCAACACCCTGGGCGATATTATTTTCTCAGACGAGGACGAGAAAGAACCCGAACCGGAAAAGAAAACCCCCCGGTATCTTGATCCTTACAGATTATATGCCGGGTTGCGTTTAGGAATGAGTGCAATTATTTCGGAATCCCAGGATTATGAACGCGGAGGTGTTCAGTTCGGTGCATCTCTTAACGCCTATGTAAATGGATTTAATTTATCAGCTGTTTACGACTACTCAATAGTCAGCGGAACTCCCAACACTGACTTTGTAACTAACTTCTCACTCCCCGGTAATCATACACGCGAGTTTTACGACATCCCTTCTTCAACTTCGATTTCCGCTTCGGTTCTTGGAATCGGACTTGGATATTATTTCCCGGTTTATGAGGATTATGACGGCACTATCCTCGAACTCGGTTTCGCTTTAAAGGCAAATTATTTCATTATAAAAGAGGAAACCGAATTTACTAGAGATGTTTATGAGGATGATCTGTTTACAAATTCTCTTGAACTTGACAACACTTTAACATTCAAGAAGTTTGCTCCCGGTTTTTCCCTCTCTATACTATTAATCCCCCCCTTCTCCGATAAACTCGCATTCGAAGGCTCTCTTGATTTTTTAATCTATAACAGAACCCCCGAAGAATTACTCTCTACTCCTCTCGATAACTACGAATTCCTTGGTCTCGCTTCTTTTGTTTTTGGAATAAAATACTCCCTATAAAATTTCTCTTCATCTTCTTTTTAATCAAGTTAAAAAGTTTTATCTTTATTTTTAAATTCTATAATTAATCTGAACTGATTATGAAAACTTATTTAATCTTTTTTCTGGCTTCTTTATTCTCAATTAAAATTTGTGGACAATCTATGAATATCCCCGTTATACCTGTTCCGCAACAGGTAAAAATGAATTCCGGTTTCTTTGAAATTCCAAACGAAGTATCCATCTCATTCCCCGCAGATGATTCCCGAAACCTTCATACTACGAACCTTATCTCATCTTCTATTCATAATAGATGGAACAAAACAAGTAAGATGATAGAAAGTCCGAATACTTCTATTTTATTATCTCTTGTCCCTAAATCAGATAAGAAGTTCTCTTCAATACCTGAAAAGGTGTTGGACCAGGCTTATTTCCTCAGCATCTCTCAAAAGCAGATTTCTGTTTTAGCTACTAATTCAAGAGGATTGTTCTATGGAGCAATGTCTCTCATTCAACTGATTGATAATACTTCAGATAATCGTCTGACTTCAATGGAAATATTAGACTATCCCGACATGGAATTCCGTGCTGTATCAGATGATATTTCCCGGGGTCAGGTCTCAAATCTTGAAAACTTCAAGAAAATCATCTCTCATATATCCCGTTATAAAATGAATACCTATCTGCCTTATCTCGAGGATATGATTGAATTCGATAAATATCCTTCTATTGGCAAGGATCGTGGTGCACTCACTAAATCCGAGATTAAAGAAATTGTCTCTTTTGCTAATCTTCATTTTGTTGAAGTTATTCCGGTTTTTCAAACTCTCGGACATTATGAAAATATTCTCTCCTTGCCTGAATTCATACAGTATGCAGAGTATCCCGGAGCCGCCTCGCTATGCGTCTCTGAGGAGAAAGTATATTCTTTCCTTGAAGACTTGCTAAAAGAAGTTTTCCCCCTCTTCCCATCCAGGTATTTCCATATGGGAGCCGATGAAAGCTACGATGTGGGACACGGAAAAAGCAAGGAACTTCTTGACAAGTCAAATATTGCATCTCTTCACGCAAATCACTATAAGCGGGTTTATGATATTTGTAAAGCCCACGGGAAAGAGGTTATGATGTATGGCGACATAATCCTGGATCTTCCCGAAATTCTGGATCAGATTCCTAAAGATATCACCATTATTGATTGGCATTATCGCTCTGATTTTACTTATCCGTCAACTACAACTTTCAATAAACATGGCTTTAATTATCTGGTTTCCCCATCAGTTTGGAATTTCGTAACAACGTTCCCGACTCTCGTAAACTCAATGCCGAATATTTATTACATGATCAAAAGCGGTCTTGAAAACAATGCACTTGGAATTGTTAATTCTAACTGGGGTGATTATGGCGCTGAAACTCTTAAGGAACTTATTCTATATGGTTATGCCTACTCCGCTCAGTGTTCATGGAGTTTTTCTAAAACGGATTTACATTCCTTCTCAGGAAAATATTTTAACGATTTCTTTGGTGTTGAAAATTCGGAGGGTTACCGCATCTATAATACTCTTGGAAATCCTCAAAATCAGATGATGTGGCATGAGGTCTGGCGTCATCCTCTTCTCCCTCAACGTAATCCATCCTGGTGGGAAAGTAATCCCGGTACTGCTGCAAAATATAGCTGGCTGACAATGTCCGTTCCTGCTCTTCTTTCAGATATAGCAAGTCTTAAACAAAGCGCAACAAGGAATAAAGATCACCTGGAGATCCTGGAATTCTATACTTCCCTTAACTCATTCTTTGCTCTTAAACTGGAGACTCAGGCAAAACTACGGGAATATAAACAGCTTTCAAATGATCAGAGGATCAGTCTGATTCCCGTAATTGATAAAAACATAGAGAAAATTAATAATCTCAAACAATCTTACAGGTCTCTCTGGCTTCGTTATTATAAAGTCGAAAACCTTTATATGATTGAAGATAAATTCGACAGACTGTTTTCATATTTTTCGGAAGTAAAGGATCAACTTCAAACTGGGTCGGGATCATTCCCTTACAATCCTTCTCTGAAAACAGACTGGCTTTACGTTAAGGTCAATAATGACAGTCTTTCCTCTAAAAGCGAATTTATGTCCGAATTTGGACTGGATAAACTCCCAACCAAAGCAATTGTTCAGTTAATGGGGGATTCACACGCCAAGTTATTTATTAATGATAAATTCGTAGATGAAGTTTTTGTGAGACGTTCTCTCTCTCTTTACACAGAATATAAAAGAACAAAATGGATCAATATTCTCGATTATCTGAAGGTTGGGAAAAACACCCTACGGATTGAAGTGATTAACTATAATCCCAGAGGCTCAGCAGGATTTAACCTTGCTTCGTACTTAAAGGATTGTCAAATTAATTTAGATTCATACGCCTCAGATATTCCAAATAACGCAAAATGGTTTGGACGGGAATTAGGAAAAATCCATTGGATTAAACCAGTTGCAAAAAAGTATCCCTACGAAGTAATTGCTCCCGATTTCTCAAGAGAAAGAAAAAGCTGGATAGAAAGATAACAAACTTTAACAAAGGATAGGAAAAATGACTGATCTTAAAAATAAAATAGTATTAATAACCGGTGCTTCAGCAGGAATAGGTGCTGCTTGCGCAAATGTTTTTGCCGCTCAGGGCGCAAAACTAATTCTTAATGCCCGAAGGGAAACCAGAATTGATGAACTCTCCGATCAGCTAAAAAAAGAATTTGGTATTGAAATACAAAAACTGATATTCGATATTCGTTCACTCGACCAGGTCAAGCAAGCTTTTAACTCCCTCCCCGAAGAATGGAAAAATGTGGATATACTCGTGAACAATGCCGGACTTGCAATTGGCACCGATAAGTTCCAGGATGCAGATTTGGCTGATTGGGAACAAGTTCTTGACACAAATATTAAAGGACTTATATATATTACAAAGGAAGTTCTTCCCAACATGATTAAAAGAGAAAGCGGGCACATTATAAATCTTGGCTCTATAGCTGGTCGGGAGGTTTATATCGGTGGAAACATTTATTGCGCAACAAAGTTTGCCGTTAATGCTATTTCCAAGGCAATCAGAGCCGATACTCTTGATAAAAAAATCCGTGTATCCTCTGTTGATCCCGGTATGGTTGAAACTGAATTCAGTATCGTGAGATTTCGGGGTGATGAAGAAAAAGCTAAGAATGTTTACAAGGGTTTGCAACCATTAACACCGGAAGACATAGCAGACGCAGTTCTTTTCTGTGCCACTCGTCCACCTCATGTCAATATAAACGAAATTCTTTTAACCCCACTGGCTCAGGCTTCTGCATTTTATGCAGTAAGAGAAGAATAAATTTGTGCTCTCCCCTCTGTTGGGGAGAGCTTTTTCTACTCAAAAGCAATATTGAAAAGTACTACCTCTGATTTACTTCCTGTTCTCACCGGAGGTCCCCACGTCCCCACTCCGGAAGATACGTAGAAATATGTATCCTCAATTTTCTTCAATCCGTAACTCACTTCATAGATAATACTTGTTATCAGGTTTCCCGGAAATAATTGTCCGTGATGAGTATGTCCGGACAACTGAAGATCCACATTATAATTTGTTACATCTCTCAGATTGTAAGGCTGATGATCAACAAGAATAACCGGTTTACTGCTGTCTAATCCTGCTAATAAGTCTCTCAGCTCTTTTCGCTTCTCCCCCCGGAATCTTTCTTTTGACAGATCATCTCTTCCAACTATCTGAACGAAATCATCTATTATTACTTTCTCATCTCTTAATATTTCCACACCACATTTTTGAAGGATTTTAATTGAGTTTTCCACTTCTACAATATACTCGTGATTTCCAAGGATTGTATAAATTCCTTTAGGTGCAGATATTTGTTTCAGCAATTTTTGCACATTATCCCTGTACAAATTTGCCTCGTTGTCATCAACGATATCTCCCCCCATTATGATAATGTCTGGATCTAAATCCTGAGTGAGTTTAATTATTTTTTCAAGCTGCCTTTCATCATTCAGGGGACTCAAATGCAAATCGGAAAAAAATACGAGCTTCAGATTTTTATATGGTGCGTCATTTTTACTTATTTTAATTGGAATCTCATTTACTATGATATCATCAGCATTAATTTCCCCTGCGGTTACAATGATCGTAATCAGAAGTAATGTAATCATAAATGAAATCAGTTTGTTACGGGGGTAATTGTTTTGAAGTTTCTTAAACTGCCCGCTTTTTTTAAGTATAAATCTCCCAATATCAATAATAAATAAGAATAACAAAGCATATACAATTATAGCAAATCCAAATGCCCCGATATATAATACAATATCGTAAACAAAATTATTCAGACCATTAAGCAACCCCTTTGCAAGCGGGTAAGATACCACCATGAATAAGAATAATCCACTCATTGTGTATCTAAACCACTTAGGTGTGGACTCTAATGATTGCCACATTCGTCTAAGTATGTAGAAACTAATTAACGCAAAACTTAAAAAGAAAACCGCAAAAAATGTTATCATACTTCATCCTTTTAATAATTAAAAAAAAGACGGATTTAAATCCGTCTTTCTACCTCCCAAAATCGCCATCAGATCAGCACTAGATTTTCCTCAATTAATCCATTATCATTCTTAAGAATGATGAGCTGTCTTCCTCGTCATCATAGTGACTGTTAACTTTTGCACGATTTGATTCATCCTCATTGAAATTTCTTACTTTATCACTCTTATAACCTGCATTCAGCGTATCTTCAAGACTTTTTTTGTCTTTCTCAGCCTCATTCTTTTTAGCTGCATCGATTACTCTGAAAATAGTAGGAGTTGCAAGGTCTTCACCTCTTAAATCATCAATACCTTTCGATGCGATAAATCCCGAAGTAATTTTCCTTGCCGGGAAGATCCTCTCTCCCTCTTTCTTAACTTCCGGTTTCGGAGTTGATTCATATCCTTTTTTGAAACTATCAAAACCGGTAGCAATCACAGTATAGGACACGTAGTCTTTCATATCTTCCTTCTGAACACAACCAAAAATAACGTTTGCTTCGTCTCCGGCCGCATCATAAATAATACTGTTTCCTTCTATAACCTCCTGAATCGACATATCGCTTGAACCGGTTACATTCAGCAGAATGTTCTTTGCTCCTTTTATATTTACACCATCTAAAAGAGGACTTGAAATAGCTTTCTGTGCAGCTTCAATAACGCGATTCTCGCCATTAGCCATACCAGTTCCCATCATCGCAACTCCGCTCTGATTCATAACCGTTCGGACATCGGCAAAATCAACATTGATTAATCCTTGAATAGTTATAATATCTGCAATTCCTCTGGTTGCCTCATAAAGAACTTCGTTGGGCTTATCAAAGGCAATTTTAAAACTTGCTTTGGGATCAACAATACTTAACAATCTCTCATTAGGAATAACAATCAAACTATCCACATACTTCTTTAACTCAAGAATTCCTTCTTCTGCATTTTTCATTCTCATTTTACCTTCCCACCTGAATGGTTTGGTAACCACTCCCACCACAAGAGCTCCCAGACTCTTTGCTATTGAGGCTACCACCGGCGCACCCCCCGTACCGGTTCCTCCGCCCATTCCGGATGTAACAAAGACCATGTCGCTTCCGCTCAATATTTCAGTCAGCTTCTCTTTGTCTTCCTCAACAGCTTTTCGTCCAACGTTGGGATCTGCCCCTGCTCCTAAACCCTTAGTTATTTTTACTCCCACTTGGACTTTCTTTTGGGCATTATTCCCTTCCAACACCTGTGCATCCGTGTTTACCGCCACATATTCAACTCCTGTTAAACCACGCTTAATCATAGATTCAATAGCGTTGCAGCCTCCACCGCCGACACCAACAACTTTTAGAATCGCCGACATTTTCTCTGAGCGGTCAATTGTAACGAATTTTTCCATTATTTCCTCCGGAAGTCTTGATTTTTATAATTCATTAAAAACTTGTTTTATACTGTTCAAAATTTCTTGAAACTTATTGCTCTTGCCACTTTTATTTTTCTTCTTAACCTTGATCGGTTGATATGTGGTCGGAACATTCGAGCCCGGGGCTCCTCTGAGCAATCCAATAACTGTAGAATACTCGGGTTTTTCAATTTCAACCGTCTCCCCTCTTGTCAATTCAAGCGGCACACCAATTCTTGCAGGCATACCAAAAACTTCTTCTGCTAATTCCGCGCATCCCCTCAATAATGCCCCGCCTCCTGTAAGCACAACTCCTGCTTTTATTTTGTTCTTTAAAGCTGCATTTCTTATTTCATTATCAATTATCGAGAATAATTCATGCATTCTCAAACTAATTATCTGAGTCAACAAAGTTGTCGGGATTTTTGTATCAGTTTTTGCGCCTGTTCCCTTAATAAAAATATCCTCGTCCTTTATTATGGCACTTGTTGTTGCATAACCATAGTGTATTTTCAACTTTTCAGCTTCGTCAGTAACAACACCCAATGATTCCCGGATATCATTGGTTACCTGATTACCCGCAACTCCGATTACCTTAGTATGCTTAATGGCTTTCCTGTGGATTACGGCAATATCAGTAGTCCCCCCACCGATATCAATCAACAAAACCCCCAGGTCTTTTTCTGCGTCATCAAGTGTTGAGGAACAAGATGCAAGTGGTTGTAATACCAGGTTTCCAACTTGTAATCCAGCTCTTTCCACAGACCTTTTAATATTCTGAACCGCAGCAACAGAAGCAAGCACTATATGATTGTGTGCCTCTAAACGGGAACCTGTTACTCCTATCGGATTATCAATCTGGATGCTATGGTCAACATAAAACTCTTCAGGAATTATGTGAAGTATCTGTCTGTCAGAGGGAATTCTTATAGTTCTGACATCATTTTCCAGCCTCACAAGATCTTCCTTGGTTATCTCGTGCTCGTCATTTGTTATGGTCACATAATTCATATGTCGCAGACTCGTAATATGCTCTCCAGCCACCCCTACGTTCACAGTTGAAATTCTTAATCCGGCTTTATTTGATGCAATTTCATATGCTTCTTTTATGGCTTCTGCTGTTTTTGAGATATTCGAAACCAAACCTTTATGCAAACCAACCGATGGAGCGACTCCAAATCCAAGTATCTTGAAATTCGTTTCATCTACCTGTTCTGCAATTACCACGCAGACTTTTGTAGTTCCTAAATCCAGACCGGCGATTATATTCTTTTTCATCAGTTTATTCCTATTATCTCATTGTATCCGATGAATACATTTTTAGCATATCTCAGATCAAGATATACTGAGTTTCTGAACAATGGACTAAATTGTTCCTTGTTATTCTCAATCTCAGCCAGCGTCGCTAATTTTTCCGTATAATTATTTCTTCCAACAAATACTGGCATACTTAAATTTGAAAAGGTAAGTACAATCTCACCTCCGTCCCGCATATTTATCTCACTTAAGTTCCCGTATAATTTATCATCAAGCTGTCTTGCGCTTCTAATTATTTTTATAGCCTCACCGATTTCTTTCTTATCCTCAATCGAACCAGAGATATTTTTTGTTTTTTTTACGTTTGTAATTGCCGGCAGGTCAACTGTATTGGTATTTGGAAGTACTCCGACCAGTTCTTTATCAGAATTCACTAAGAAATGTTTTTCATCACTTATTAAGGAGGCAATAAAGTTTTTCTCTTGAATCGTCACAACCACCATATTTTCAGAATTCAACTCAACGTCACTGTTTTTAACATATTTATGTGAAAGAAATTTCTGACGGATTTCGTAGAGTGTTAAACTGCTTAAATCCCCTTTATTTATGCGGCTATACCTCAAATACTCAATATCTTGTAGGAAGTTCGCTCCTTGAATAATTATTCCGTTTATCACTCTGTGTTCAGATTTTACGCTTGTAAATATTACTAAAAAAACAACACACAAAAATAAGAATGATGTTGTAATAATTCCTATTATTTTTTCTTTCTTACTCATCTTTTTTTATGTTGTTAACAAAATTTTCAGAATAATTCACAATATCACCGGCACCCATAAAAATAATTATATCGTCCTTTCTTTTAAGTTCTTTAAGCACCTGATTTAACCCGCTTTTATCCGGCAAGTAAATAACATTTTCATGACCTGCTTTCCGGGCAGATTCTGTTATGAGTGTGCTGCTCACTCCCTCAATCGGTTCTTCTCTTGATGGATAAATATCGAGACAAACGAGAATATCTGTATTTAAAAACACTTGTCCGAATTCTTTATAAAATTCAAGCGTCCTCGAAAATAGATGTGGTTGAAAGACTGTAATTATCCTTCTGTTCCATCCTCCCTTAACTGCATTGAGAGTCGCATCTACTTCTGTCGGGTGATGTGCATAATCGTCAACCACCATAATTTCTTTATTGTACTTTACCTCAAATCTTCTATCAGTTCCGCTGAACTTCTTTAACGAGTCTTTTATTCTGTCAATTTCAATACCAAGTTCCAACACTAATGCCACGACAGCCAATGAGTTTTTCACATTGTGTAATCCGGGTACACCTAATTCAATGCGAGTTAATTTTTTGTTATCTGCAATTAAATCGTAAAAAGCAGAGACTCCTCTGAATTCAATATTTTCTGCTCTGATTTCCGCCTTTTGATCGAGTCCGTATTTAATAACCCTTCTTTTCAATCTTGGAATAATGTTTCTAACATTTTCATCATCAACACAAGCAATCACAAAACTCCAAAACGGCACTTTATTCCCGAATTCAACAAATGCATCCTTGATGTCTTCAATATCCCTGTAAATATCGAGATGCTCAGGTTCAATATTTGTTATTATTCCGATAACCGGAGACAGTTTTAAGAATGTTCTATCATATTCATCCGCCTCGGCAACTATAAATTCTCCTTTTCCGAGTCTCGCGTTTGATCCATTTAGCTCCCTCAAAGTTCCCCCGATAAGCATTGATGGATCCATTCCTGCATTCATGAGCATTAGCCCTGCCATAGAACTTGTGCTTGTCTTTCCATGAGTTCCCGAAACACAAATTCCAAACTGATTTCTCATGCACTCAGCAAGCATTTCGCTTCTTCTAACAGTAACAATTCCCCGATTCAGGGCTTCTTTCAACTCAGGATTATCCGGACTAATTGCAGCAGTGTAAACCACCAAATCAGGGTTCTGAATATTTTTCCCGGAATGGCCTTTAAAGCACTCTATACCCATTCCTATTAATCTCTCAATCAGAGGAGTTATGCTTTTATCCGATCCACTAACTGTATACCCCTGATGATGCAGTAACTCAGCAATTCCGCTCATTCCAATTCCGCCGATTCCAATAAAGTGAACTTTGTTAATTCTGCCAAGCTTCATTAACTCTCCACTCCGCAAAGATTACGAATTCTCTCGGCTACTACTTTCGCAGCTTGTGGATTGCCAAATCTCCTTATGTTTTTACTCATCTGCCCGATTTTCTCGTCGTCTTTTATTAAGTCTGTCACAGCTTTTTTCAACTGATATAAAATATCTTTGTCTTCTATCAGAATGCATCCACCGGCGTCGGCAATACTTTTTGCATTAAAGTACTGATGGTTTTCTGCCACATTCGGAGAGGGAATAAGTATGCTTGCTTTTCCAAGATTACTCAATTCAGCAATTGTTGTTGCACCAGCTCTTGCTATTACCAGATCAGCCTCATTATATTCAGTTATCATGTCATGAATAAAAGGGACAACTTTAATGTGTTCTTTTTGAAAACCTTTGTAATTTTCAAAATATGCATCGCCTGTCTGCCAGGTTATCACTATATCTTCTTTTACTAAATCCGGAATAATTTGAGCTATTGCTTCATTGATGGACTTTGCTCCGCCGCTTCCTCCAAGAACAACTAACTTTTTACGGTTTCTGTTCCTGTGATCAACTTCAATCTGGTCTTTTTTATCCCTAACTAAGGTAGGGCAACCGGTAAGGAACAATTTTTCCTTATTAACAAAATATTTTTTTGAATCCTCATAGCTTAAATGAATTTCATCGGCATATTTTGCCAGCATTCTTGTAGTTACTCCGGGATAACTGTTTTGTTCCAGAAGAATAATCTTTGCTCCCATTACTTTAGCTCCCCAGATAGCCGGTCCTGAGACATAACCTCCGCTTCCCACAGCTACAATGGGTTTAAATTTCATATTAATTAATAACGATTGTATTCCACTAACCAATAGTTTGACCGGAAACAGAACATTATCAAGTGTAAGTCTGCGAGCAAAACCCTGGATCCATAAAGGTTTAAATTTATATCCATATTTAGGAACGATCCTACCTTCGATTTTCTTTTTATTTCCGGCAAACAGAATATCAACTTCCGGAAGCAATTCTTTTAATGCTTCTGCAACTGCCAGTGCGGGGAACAAATGTCCGCCCGTACCTCCTCCGGCAAATAGAACTCTATATTTTAATTGCGCTGACTTCACTCTGCTCTGTTTCTTTTTTTAATTTTTGACTTCTCAGACCAATATTTATTAAAATTCCGAATGATATACACAATATTGTCATTGACGTACCACCATAGCTTATAAATGGAAGTGGTAACCCGGTAGTGGGCACCATACCGCTAGCCACCGAAGCGTTAATAAGAGCTGATAAAAAGAATGATAATACGATTCCAAAACCCAACATTTGCCCAAATTTATCCTTCGCGTTTTTTGCGATTAGTAATCCGACGACAAATATTATAAGATAAACAAAAAGAATCAACACAGCCCCCATAAACCCGGTCTCTTCACCCAATATTGCGAATATGAAATCACCATATGCTTCAGGAAGAAACAAGTTTCTTTGAGAACTATGCCCTAGTCCAACTCCGGTCATCCCTCCGCTACCAAGCCCGATAATTGCTTGCTGAACCTGAAGATTAGCACTCTCTCCGGATGTAAGCCCCTCCCAAAATCCTACTATTCTTCCGCGACTGTGAGTAAACACCATTGCCAGAGAAGCCACTGCAGTCCCGGCAATTGCTATCGAGCCAAATAAGTGAGACAACCTGACTCCTCCGACATATAAAATGGCAAACGACAACACTACCAAAATCAATCCACTGCTTATATTTGGTTGAATCAGTATTAAGAATGCTGTCAGGAATATCCAGATAATCATCGGAATAAAACCAAGCTTAAAATCCCGTAAGAGTTCGTCCTTCATCTCAACCAAATAAGCAAGATGCATCATAAGAGCAATTTTAGCCAGATCAGAAGGTTGAAAATTGATTATTCCTAAATCAAGCCATCTTTTTGCTCCTTTAACTTGTGTGGATATTACCAAAGTAGCAATAAGGAGAAAAATCACAATCACCAGAAAGAGTTTAGTATTGCTTTTATAAATTTCATAAGGTATAAATGCAAATACGATTAAAAAGAACAACCCACCAAGTGCTTTCAACAAATGACTGTTAAACAGTTGAAACTGATCTTCAAATTTAACACTGCTATATGTACTGCTGGCACTTAACACGAGATAAAGTCCGAAGAGTATCAGAAAAAAGACTGCGAGAAATACTATTAAAGAATGCTTTTTCACTTTAGCAAACTCCTAACAGTTTCTTTAAATACTTTTCCCCGGTGTTCATAGCTGTTAAACATATCAAAACTTGCACAAGCCGGCGATAACAGTACAACATCTCCGGAAAGTGCTTCAATATAAGCAGAATGAACACAATCCTGAAGGGTTTCCTTTTTCTCGACAGGTATAAACCCTGTAAAGAATTCAAATACCTTAGATGCAGATGACCCAATTGCATATATCTTTTTGACTTTACTAATAATAAGATCTTTAATCAGGTTATAGTCATTTCCCTTATCCAGACCACCCAGAATTAACAGCAGCGGTTCGTCAAAACTTTTCAGGGCATAGTAAACCGAATCGATATTTGTTGCTTTCGAGTCGTTAAAATAACGAACTCCTTTTATCTCTTCAACAAATTCGATCCTGTGCTCAACAGCTTTAAATGAGTTCAATCCTTTTATAATCAATTCATCACTTAATCCGATTATCTTTGCGGCAAGAATTGCTGCCATAGCATTTGCCTTATTATGATCACCCGGAAGTTTTAACTCCTTAATATCACAAATGAAGCTTGTACCGTTTGTAAATTTTAACCGGAAGTTTCCACCGGTTACAAAAATCCCGTTATCAATCTCTTTCAACAGGGAGAATTGTTTAATTTCTGATTGTGTATTTATCTGATATTGATTAAATGTATCGTCATCAGCATTCAATATAAGATAGTCCATACTATCCTGATTTTTGAATATTCTGTACTTGGAGGCGATATAGTTTTCTAGTTTATTATCATATCTGTTCAAATGATCGGGAGTAATGTTAAGGATCATTGCGATATCCGGTTTGAAGGTTTCAATCAAATCGAGTTGAAAACTTGATACTTCCAATACTACAAATTCGTCTTCCTGAACATCAAGCGTAACTTCACAAAAAGCTTTTATTCCGATATTTCCTGCTACATAGGTTCTTAGTCCAGCAGTCTGAAGCAAGTGCCCCATAAGGGAAGTGGTTGTCGTCTTCCCGTTAGTCCCGGTAATTGCAATAATTTTTCCTTTGCAGAACAAAGATCCGAATTCTATTTCACTGATTATATTAATCCCCCGATTAACAGCTTCCCGGATCACCTCAACATCAGACGGAACGCCCGGACTAATAACCATCAGGTCAGCGTCAAAAACCCGCTCAGTGTGTCCACCAAGTTCAAATTGTATTTCGCTGTTTACAAGTTGCTGCACAAATGGTTCCAGGTTAGCATCATTATTAACATCGCTAACAAACGGAATCCCTGATAATCTTTTGACCAGCTGAGCTGCAGCTACTCCGCTTTTTCTGCTTCCAATAATTGTTACTTTTTTATTTTTTAATTCCGTTATCATCTTAATTTGAACGATGCTAAACTTACAATTACAAATATTATAGTTACAATATAAAATCTCATAACTATCTTTGGTTCCGGAAGTCCCGCCATCTCATAGTGATGATGAAGGGGTGCCATTTTAAAGATACGCCTTCCTTCGCCATATTTCTTTTTAGTGTACTTAAAATAAAGTCTTTGAATTATTACCGAGATAGTTTCCATGAAAAAAACAGCTCCCAAAATTGGTATAAGTAATTCTTTTTTTACAAGAACGGCAAGAATCCCAAAGGCACCACCCAATGCAAGCGAACCGGTATCCCCCATAAAAACCTGCGCAGGGTAAAAATTAAACCAGAGAAACCCGAGACCCGCTCCAATTACAGCGGCAATGAAAACAGTCAGTTCACCAGAGCCGGGAAGATAAATAATATTGAGATACTTTGAATAAATTGCGTTTCCGCTAACATAGCATATAATCGCCAGGGCAAGCATAACAATTGTTGTGACACCAATAGCCAATCCATCAAGTCCATCAGTTAAATTAACAGCATTTGAGGTTGCCATAACGATAAAAATGACAAGCGGAATGTACAGATAAGAGAAATCCAGATTTACATTTTTGAGAAAAGGGACTGTTGTCAGAGTAGCCACACCATTAAATTCACTTGAGAAGTAAATTGTTGTACCAATGACTGCTCCAATAATGAATTGACCAAGCAGTTTGTACCTTCCAATCAGACCATTTGGAAATTTCTTAATCACTTTCAAATAATCATCAAGAAATCCTACTCCGCACAACCAGAGTGTACCAACTAAAATCAAAATTATATAAATCGATTTTATATCACCCCATAGTATAACAGGAACGACAATTGATAATACAACAATCAGTCCGCCCATCGTAGGGGTACCCGCTTTGGCCCAGTGACTTTTCGGACCATCAGCTTTTTTTGCTTCTCCTATCTGGTGTTTCTGAAGCAGTTTAATAATTTTCGGTCCAAAATAGAGGGACAACCAGAGAGAAGTAATAGCTGCAAGCGCACTCCTGAATGTAAGGAACCTGAAAATATCAAATCCCGGAGGATTAAAAGTCTTGTTTATATATTCAAAAAGATAGTATAGCATTAATCACCATGTGTATCTTTTATTGTTTTAACAAATTCTTCCATCTTCATGCCGCGAGAGCCTTTTACAAGGACAACCGAGTCCAAGAGAATCTCTTCTTTCAAAAGTTCTGATAATTCTTCCCTTTCCTGAAAATATTCCGCTGAGACTTTTCTCTTTTTTAACTCTTTGTACAGTTCATTCATGAGTTTTCCGGTTAGATAAACTTCATTAATCCTGGATTTCTGAATTACATCCGCAAGCTTCCTATGAATCAAAGGAGCCTCATCTCCAAGCTCGAACATATCCCCCAGTACAGCAATTTTTTTCTTGAATCTTTTAATTTTTTTCATCAATTCAATTGCTTCAATCATTGAATTGGGATTTGCATTATAGGTATCATCTATCAAAGTAAGACCTTTATATTCGCTTACTTCCAATCTTTGTTTGACACCTTTTAAACGTTTTGCACTTTTTTCTATTTCGTTAAAACTCATACCGCATTCAAGTCCTATGGTTACTGCGGCAAGAAAATTATATGAATTGCTTTTACCGGGGAGCGAGATTAAAAATTCTTTTGATTTATTATCTTTAACTATTCTTAACTTAGTTCTGCCCATTGGATCCGTTTCAAGAATTTTACCGCTAACGCAGTTACTGTTTCTGAAACCAAAAGAGACTACCCGGTTATATTTTTTTTCAAGTTTATTTAATCGTGAATCATCAGCATTTAAAATTATTTTTCCGCTTCTTTTTTCTGTTACATCAAACAAAGCTTTCTTTTCATTCAGCACACCATCCGAGTTAACTAAAAACTCTAAATGCGATTCGCCGATATTCGTAATCAGAGCGATATCCGGTTGAGCAATATTTGAAGTATATTCTATTTCACCGAAATGATTAGTCCCCAATTCAAGAACCAGCAATTCGGTTTTAGCATCTGCCTCAAAGATAGATAAAGGGACTCCAATATCGTTATTATTATTAGCCTTAGTGGCAACGACACGAAATTTTTCGGTCAGGAGAGTTGTTAGAATTTCCTTAGTAGTAGTCTTTCCGTTACTTCCGGTCAATGCGATAACTTTTGCATTTAATTTGCTGCGCCATAGAGCTGCCAAATCACCGAGAGCTTTTTTTGTATCTTTTACAGTAATAACAGGAATATCTATATTTTCAAACGATTTGAGTCTGTTCTCTTTAATAATTATTGCGCCTGCACCTTTTTTTACCGCATCGGAGACAAAGCTATGTCCGTCATATTTATCCCCTTTAATAGCAACATACAGGAAGTTTTTCTTTATGGTTCTGGTATCAATACTAACACCCAAAAGACTCTTGAATGCATCCGGATTAAATATCCTTGCGGTTGGGATATTAAAAATATCCTGCAATGTAATTCTTAGAGTTTTCATTTGTCCCCTCCAACTAAGAATTCTTCTGCTGTCTCTTTATCCGAAAAATGATTCCGGACATTACCAATAATCTGATAATCTTCATGCCCTTTCCCGGCAATCAAAATAACAGAATTATCGGGGCTTTCCATTATTGCAGTTTTAATTGCTTTTCTTCTGTTTGTTTCAATAATAAAATTATCTCTATTTATTCCTTCTTTCATTTGATCAATTATCGCAAATGGATCTTCACTTCTTGGATTATCATTAGTTAAAATAACTTTGTCACTGAGTTCAGAAGCAATTTTCCCCATTACCGGTCTTTTTGCTTTATCCCTGTCCCCCCCGCATCCGACTATAGTAATTAATTCTTTTCCCTGAGAGAGCAATCTTAAATTATTTATTGCCTTTTCCAGACTATCAGGTGTATGAGAATAATCGATTACTGCATATTTATTTATTCCTCTTACGACTTCAAATCTTCCGGGAACCTGCGGTGTAATTCTGATGCCTTGGATAATAATTTCAGGATCAATTCCCGATTCAAGAGCGACGGCAAATGCTCCGGATGCATTATAAGCATTAAATCTTCCAATTAAGTCAGTATGAAGACTGCATGATTTTTGATCATGAAATATTTCAAAAGAAGTGCCGTCAAGGTTAACTGTGATTTCCCGTATCTGATATTCAGACTTGTCGCTCTGGCCGAATTTTACGATTTTACACTTACAACCGGAGATGATTTTTTCATGGTTTGGATCATCCGCATTTACTACTGCAATCTTATTTGTCTCCAGATTGTCAAAGAGTATTTTTTTTGCCTGAATATAATTCTCAAAATCACCATGATAGTCAAGATGTTCCGGAGTGATATTTGTAAAGAGTGCACTACTAAACCTCTGACCAAAAACTCTTTTGGATTCCAAAGCATGAGAAGAAACCTCCATCACTATATGACCACAACCTGCAAGAGCCATTTTTTGCAGGAGTTTATTTAACTCCGGTGACTCAGGAGTTGTGAAAGTTGCTCCAATCTTTTCAGAACCTATAAAATTAGCTATGGTTCCGATGAGTCCTGTTTTATTTCCGGCTTTCTCCAGAATGCTCTTTAAATAGTATGTTGTGGTTGTCTTTCCATTAGTACCAGTAACGCCAATAAGATTGATCTTTTCCGAAAAGTTACCATAATAAACATTTGACAACTGAGCAAGAGCCAAACGGCTATCCTTAACAAGTATTCTTACGGCATTGGCATGTAAGAAAAGCTCAACAGGGATATTTTCCTCTTCACAAATAACGGCACAAACTCCCTGATTCAGTGCATCTGCTATGTAGTTATGACCATCTGTTTTTTGTCCTTTAATTGCCACGAAGATCCAGTTTCTGCTAGCTTTTCTAGAATCCAGAGTAATTCCAAGGATATCCTTTCGCTGGACATTTCCGGAAACCTGAATAGTGAGAATACTGTTAATCAACCTGGTCAATTCCATCAATACAACCTTGCTCCAAATAATTCTCCCTGATCACAAGATAATCTACATACAATTCCTTTTTTCAATTTCGTACCCGGAGGTATACTCTGTTCAGTTATTCTGCCATTTCCTTTTAGAGTATACTGGATTTTTCTTTTGGTCATTTCAAACACTGCATCCCGTATGGATAATCCACGAAGATCAGGCATAATCCATTTATTGGTTTGCCTGATATTATTCTTAGTTCTGATGACCGATAAATGCCTTTTGCCATTAATCGAGTCCAGTGAAGTTTGAAACTCAGTTACTGATACTAATTTCAAATCATGATCCAATTCACTTTTAAGTTCAAGTTTTGGATCCAGATTAATAATCCTTTCGCTGATATTACGAAAAACGGGGGCTGCAACGTCTCCGCCATAGTAAGCATGCTGAGTCGGGGAATTAGCTAAAACAAATACCAGGTATTTGGGATTTTCCACAGGGAAGAAACCAATAAATGATGAATTATATTTTTCCCGAGAGTAGGAGCCCTCAACTATTTGTCTTGATGTACCGGTTTTTCCTCCGATATTTATTCCATTGATTTTTGCTTTTTTTCCGGTGCCTTTATCCACTACTTCAAAGAACAATTTCTTCATTCTTTCGGAAGTCTCCTCTGAAATAACCCGTCTAATTTCTTTAGGTTCAAACTCCCGGTACAGGGAGCCGTCATTATTCAATATTTTTTTTACGACAGTTGGCTGATACAGAATCCCGCCGTTAACAATAGCAGAATAGACTGTTGCCATCTGAATTGGAGTGACCGATATTTCGTATCCATAAGAAATTGATGATTTTGAATATTCAGTCCAGTTTTCAGGTTTTTTAAGAGTTCCACGAACTTCACTTGGCAGATTAATATAAGTATAATTACCGAGTCCGAATCCTCTTAGATAAATATACAAATCTTCATTTTCGATATGCTGTGAAAGTTTGGACATTCCAATATTACTTGAATTACTGAAGACACCGCGAACATCCATCCAAGAGGAAGCATGAGAATCTTTAATCAAGATTTTTTTAAATCTGTAATTTCCGTTTTCCAGAAAAACGCGGTCGCTTTCCTTGCAGACGCCTTTATCGAGAAAACTGGCGAGAGTAACAGCTTTAAAGGTAGAACCCGGTTCGTATGTGTCGGTCAGGGCCTGATTACGCCTAACAGTATCGCTAAATTCATTATACTTATTAGGATTAAAATTATCCGCTACTGACAATGCAAGGATATTACCATTGCCTGGGTCCATTACAATCCCTACGAAGCTGGTGGCTTTATACAAATTTTTTCCTTTAGCGAGTTCCTCATCAAGGGCTGCCTGGATTTCTTTATCTATTGTCAGCTGAATATTTTTGCCCGATGTAGCGGGTTTCTGATTTTCCTGGTTTATTGTCACTGTTTCCCCTTTTGCATCCCTGAGAATTATCCGGCGTCCTTCTTCTCCTTTTAGAACCTTATCAAAGTAACTCTCGATGCCATCAACTCCTGAATATTTTGTATTGACATATCCCAAAATATGCGAGGCAAGATTTTCATACTGATAGATTCTGGTCGGTTCATCTTTATAGAATAAACCGTTAACCTTTAAATTTTTTAATTCAACAATCCGTTCATGGAAAACTTTTTTCTCGATACAGACAATTTTGCTTCCTTTTTTGATCAAGTTTTCATAATAAGACACATCCTTGTTGAAAAAGGAGGCAAATTTTTCGGCTATTGCCTTTCTGTCCCTTTTTTTTGCCATTCTTGTGTCAACATAAAAAGAAACATCATTGCGGTTATAAACAAGCAAATTGTCATTCCGGTCGAATATCAAACCCCTTTCAGGTTGAACCATTTCAACATTCATCTGCTGACGCTGGGCATAAAAACTAAATTCATCACCCCGAACAATCTGGATGTTAAACAACCTGATTATCAAGGCGATAAACATTAGAAAAGTCAGGACCACGACGCTAAACAATCTGCCATTATTCATTTTCGGATTCTGTATTCTCCTTAATATCTTTTATCAATTCTGAATCTATATAAATTATTTTGTCCGGTTCCGAACGTTTTACCATTCCCAAATCTTCAATTGCAATAGTTCTAATTCGATGTTCCGAAGCCAATTCCTGTAATTCAACTTTTAACTTTATTTGTTTGTTCTTTAATTGTCCTTTAACCGCATTAATCTCGCCGATCTCTTTAAACATAAAATCTATTCTCAGTTTAATTGTGACGTAGAAGAGAATCAGCAATACTAAAGTTGTCACAATGAAAACACCTTTGAAGATTTCGGGTTTATAACTTCTCTTCATACTCTCTCTGCAGCCCTAAGTTTTGCGCTTCTTGCTCTCGGATTATTTTTCAATTCTTCAGTAGAAGGAAGCACCGGTTTTCGTGTAAGAATTTCCAGTTTTTTTTCTTTCCCGCAAATGCAGACCGGAAAATCTTTAGGACAAACACATGATGAGGATTCCTCTTTAAAGATGTCTTTCACTATACGGTCTTCCAGAGAGTGGTAAGTAAGAATCACGATTCTGCCATTAGTGTTTAACAAGTTTACAGCTTTTCGTAGGAAATCCTCCAGAACATCAAGTTCCCTATTCACATAAATTCTCAATGCCTGAAACACCCGCATTAAGCTCTTATTCAAAAAGTTGGGAGGAGTTATACCGGCAACAATATCAACCAATTCCCCGGTAGTTTTAAAACTCCCATTTCTTCTCCTCTCACCAATCAGTCTAGCTATTTTTCTCGAGTTTTTTTCTTCACCATATTTATAGAGAATTTTTGCAATAGTTTCCTCTGATTCGGTATTAAGAACATCTGCAGCTGTTTGCTCCAAGTTTTTATCCATTCTTAAATCGAGTTTAGTATCCATTCGGAATGTAAACCCTTCACCCGCGCTATCCAGTTGATAACTGGAGACACCCAAATCAGCAAACACCCCATCGAACTTATCAATTGATTCTATTTTAGAGATTAAATCAATTTTATTAAAATTAAACTTATATAATCTGAAACGGTCATCATTTTCAAATTTTTCTTTCGCATAATTAAAAGCAGCATCATTCACGTCAGTTCCGGCTAAAATACCGGTACGACCAAGTTGATTGAGAATAAGAGTTGTATGTCCTCCAAACCCAACGGTCGCTTCAAAAAACTTTCCATCCCTGTTTTTAATTAAATATTCAACAGATTCGCGGGCTAACACCGGAATATGAATTAAGTTGTTCATAAACTCATAACTTCAGAAGCAATTTCCTCAAATGTTTCAGCAGATTTCAATTTATACTTTTCATATTCCTGGGGGTCCCACATTTCGATTTTCTTCAGGACACCCAAGACAAGCACTTCATTCTTTATACCAGCATAATCGAGCAGTTCCTGAGGTATAAGAATGCGTGACTGGGAGTCCATTTTATCTTCCTGAGCATTGTCCAGCATGATTCTAATAAGCCGCGCCTGCTTAGGGTTGAAGGGATTCAGTTTTTCAAGACGAGTTTCGATTTCCGCCCATCTATCCCTCGGGTAGATATCTATACACTTCTCCGTTCCTTTTAGCATTACGAAACTTTCTTCAGCATCCGGGCTGATATACTTCCGTAATTTGGCGGGGATTGCAATCCTACCTTTTGAGTCAATTGAATGAATGTAATGTCCTTTGAACATTTCTATCCTTTTTTACCTATTTTTTTCACCACTTTTACCCACTACTCCCCAAAATTACCACAAATTATTCATATAATCAAGAAAAATTTAAAAAAAATTCCACTTTAAATAAAAAAAAGTGTTTTTGCGGGTTTTTTGAGCTAAAGACGAGTCAAAGAGAAGGGAAAAAGATTATTTTAGAAAGGAATGAGGAAACCTAAATATTAGTCAGCAGGTTTCCTCATTTCATGTGAAGGGGTTCTATGTTACTCAAAAGATGAAGAGTATTCTTTTTCAATCAGTTGACAAAGTTTTTTAATTCTCGAATTTTCGCATCTTTTTTTGTAATTCTTTATACAGTCGATAGTATGTTCGCAATCGATTCGATACATTGCCAAAATAGCGAGTTTTAAGGTGCTTTCATCCTGTTCACAATCAAGTAATTCTTCTAAGTACTCAAAGGCTTGAGGTATCCTGTACAGCCCAGCAAAATATATACAATCCCTCTTAACACCACGGTTTTCATTCTTTAGTCCCATAACCAAATTCGGGATTGTTTTAGCATTGGTGAATTCACTTACGCTCACATTTTGATAGTTAGGTTGCGAGTTAAGGTTAACAACTACAGAGAGTAAAAGTAACAGAGTGATTGATATTGCTTTCATACTTGCTCCAAATGATAAATTATTTACGGTGCAAATAAAGTAAAACAATTTTGGTTTGTAAACTATATTTGTATGGTTGGTTCAGGCAATAGATAAGAGGCTAGAATTGATGATAGAAGAAAGCGAGATACCGACTAAATTCAGAGTTTAAGCATAGAAGCCATGAAAAAGCCGTCAAAACCGGTTTTGAGGGGGGAGAGTTTTTCCATTTTTTCGAGTCTGAAAGAGTTGTTTCTATTAAGGAAATTTTCGACTTGGGTTTCATTTTCAGATTTAAGGATACTGCAGGTAGAATAGACAAGTTTCCCTCCAGGTTTAACCATAGCAGAATAGTTATCAAGTATTTCCGCCTGTCCTTTTTTTACACCTTCGAGTATTCCTTCGTTCAATTTCCATTTTGTATCGGGATTTCGTCTTAGAACGCCTAGTCCAGAGCAGGGTACATCTAGCAGGACACGGTCCGCACTTTCCTTTAAACGTTTTATGACTTTAGATGACTGAATAAGTCTTGGTTCAATGATTGTAATTTTATCTCTTTTGGCACGTTTTCTCAAAGAACTGAGTTTCCAGTCGTGAATATCGAGGGCGATAATTTTACCTTTGTTGTTCATGAGGTTTGCAAGATGGAGACTTTTCCCACCTGCTCCTGCACAAGCATCAATGACCCTCATACCTTCAGCGACGTCCAGAAAAGGAGCAACCATTTGGGATGATGCGTCCTGTACTTCAAATAATCCTTTTTTATAATTCGGAGAGAGAAAGATATTCTGACGTTCTTTAAGAACGAGGGCATCCGGAGCCCAGTCTAAACTATAGGTTTCGATGCCCTCGTTGTTTAGCAAACGTGAGAGTTCGTCCTTATTTGTGACTATACGATTAACGCGTATTACGACTTCAGCTTCTTTATTAAGGATGTGAATTACATTTTCCCAATCATCAACTTGTTTGATTCCTAATTCATCCAGCCAATCGGGAATTGATTCGCGTAGTTTCCGGGTTTTTTTGGCTTCGTTATAGCGATCGAGGATGGAAAAAGATTCCAAGCCTGAGAATTCATTGAAGTGAGGAAGTTCCTTTCCCGAAATGATAAGATGAGCCCCCAGAAGGCGATAAATGTTTTTTCTGTCGAGCGATTCGGACTCACCAAGAGAGGTCCAGAGGAGCCGCCACCATCTAATAATCTCATAAATATTTTCGGCAATGAATTTGCGGTCTCTGGCTCCCCATTTTTTATTATTTTTAAAAAGTATTTGAATTAAACGGTCTGCGTGCCTGCGGTCTCCGAAGACTTCAATAATAGCCTGCACTACAGCATCGATAAGGTTTTTGTGATATGCCATTTGAATATTCTTTAAAATAAAAAAACCCATCCGTAAACCGGATAGGTTATTTTCAGTAAACTTAAATTAGTTTTAGAGATGAAGTTTTGCAATTTGAGCAGCCACGTCATCAGCAGATTTTTTAAGTGCAAAGGTTTCCTGATCAGTCAGGTTAAGTTCTATGATTTCCTCTATTCCATTTGATCCGAGTTTAACGGGTACACCGACGAAGACGTCGTTGAGTTTATATTCACCTTGCAGGAAGACTGAGCAAGGAAGTATTCTCTTACCATTTCGAGCGATTGCTTCCACCATTTCCACTGCTGAAGCAGAAGGTGCGTAAAAAGCACTTCCGGTTTTAAGATAATTGACTATTTCAATGCCACCGTTTTTTGCTCTATCAACCAATTCATCAATTCTTTTAGCAGAGATCAGTTCAGAAATCGGGATACCTGAAACAGTAGAGTATCTGACAAGTGGAACCATAGAGTCGCCATGCCCACCGAGCACCATTGCCTGAATATCCCTAACGGATACATCGAGTTCCTGGGCAAGGAAGAGTCTGAATCTTGCGGTATCAAGAACTCCGGCCATACCGATAACACGATTTCTATCAAAGCCACTAGCCTTCATAGCGACGTAAGTCATTACATCCAGAGGATTTGAAACGACTATGATGATTGAATCAGGGCATTGCGGAGCTACTTGTTCGGTAACTGATTTAACAATTTTAGCATTAGCTAGTAATAGATCGTCTCTTGTCATACCCGGTTTTCTAGCGAGACCTGCAGTAATGACAACAATCTCCGATCCTTCTGTTTCCTCGTAGTGATTTGATCCAATAACAGCAGTGTCGAACATTTCAACCGGAGCGCTTTCCCACATATCAAGAGCTTTGCCTTGAGGGATGCCATCTAAAATGTCAACCAAAACCACTTTTTCAGCTAAACGCTTTTCAGCGATTCTTTGAGCAGCGGTAGCACCGACGTTTCCAGCACCAATAACTGTTATTTTCTTCATACCTTATCAGGCGACAGGTATGACGGATACGAATTGACGATCGCCTCTGCCAACAGAGAATTTGACAACACCATCGACAATTGCGAATAAAGTATCGTCACCACCTTTTAAGACATTTTCACCAGGATGAAATTTAGTACCACGCTGTCTTACTAAAATATTTCCTGCGAGAACATGCTCACCACCAAACTTTTTAACGCCTAAGCGTTGCGCATTACTATCTCTACCGTTACGGGTTGAGCCTTGACCTTTTTTATGTGCCATAATTAAGTTCCTTAATAATTAACCAATCTTGTTAACTAAAATTTTAGTTAAGTGCTGTCTGTGTCCATTCAATTTTTTATAGCTTATTCTGCGTTTTTTCTTGAACACAATAACCTTATCATCGCGCAAATGCTCCAGCACTGTAGCATAAACTTTTATATCAGACAAATAAGGTTCACCTATTTTAGTACCATTTTCGTCGCTTGCCATCAGAACCGAATCAAACACAACTTCTGAGTTGGGTTCACCATCGAAACTTGGAACGAAATAAGTTTCTTTTTCAGCAACTTTAAATTGCTGACCGTATATATCAACCACTGCTAACATCATTACCTCAAATATTCAAATTTAGTCTGCAAATTTAATAAAAATCCCGATTATTTTCAAATTTTAGTAAAAAAAAATTCCCGGTTTTTCTTTTATTCCTAAGTCGAACAAATCGGGAATATTTTCAGAATTATGGATTAGAAATAGTTTTCCGGTTTAGAGAGTAAAGGTTGGAAACAGGTATTGTAGAAATATACTAAGCTTTTATTTAAATATTGGAATTTATGCTTAAAACAGAAGGGGTTTCTGATCCCTAAAGAAAGGTAATAAGGATGGCTTTTCTACGGCTTTACCACGGCTTTACCACGGCTTTAGTACGGCTTTACCACGACTTTATAATGATGGAGAGGGGGGATTTGATAAAGTTTAAGATTCTTTGATAATTTTTTGTGTTACTCCGGCGAAGGGAGTAAAGGAAATCTGAGGGATTTTATCGTTATCAGTTGAAAACTGGATGAATGGGCGAGAATTTCCAGCTTTTCAGGATATCTGAAAAAGTATGCAATTCTGATTTCACAGTTTTTCTGATTAAGAAAAGCCGAAAAATCCCGCCTATAAAGGAAAGGTTGTTACACTATGATGACCGGTGCTTGAATCAGATCCAGTTCGGCATCAAATATATAAGTTAATACTTTTCTTTTCTTTGCAAGTAGTGCTTCCCTATCGCCAAAAGCCTGAGCATTTCTGAGTATTCCAAAGGACACAGAGGATTTATCCGAAGCCATATCATCAGGAATCGGGAGATCGTCTTTCGGCGAGTTAAGAATTTGAACGAAGTAACCATCACCTCTATCACCTTTGTGCAACTGACCAGTGCTATGCAAGAATCTTGGACCGTAACCGATTGTTACAGGGACCTTATATTTTTCTTCGAGAATCTTTTTATAAGCAGCAAGTTCATATTCAACAGCCGGGGTTTTATTGACGTAAGCCTGGATGGCGATATAATTTTTGCCGCTTTTGATTCCTCTAAAAAACTTCGTCTCTATTTCCTGCTTAGATTTGCCTTCTTTATCGCTTAATATTTTGACGCCAGTTGCTTTGAAAACCGGTTTTATCTTTTTTACTTTACCTGTTTTCCGGTAAGCATCAAGTTCTTTTCTTGCTGAGATTTTTGCAGATTCGACGTCGGGCTGGTCAAATGGCTGAACTCCCATTTTTCTGCACGCCATGACAGTTACAATTTCCCAGAACATAAACTGAGCACCCAGATCGTATTTGTCGTTCAGAACAATTTCAAATACGGGATGACCGGTATGGTAAGCCAATCTAATATTTGCAGCATCCGGATTTTCGTTTTTCATTCTGATGGAAACAACAGCTACATCAGGACCGTATTTATCAGGATCACCTAATTTTCGTTCAATAACGGGAAGAATGCCTTTACCAATTTTGCCGGAGCTTTCGGCAACAAGTTGTTCGATCCAGTGTCCAAATGGATAGAGAGTATCACTAATAGTGAAAATCAACTTGTTTATTCCTGTATTTGCAAGGAATCCTAAAAAGTCCCCCATAATAATCGGATGTTTCAAGTAATCGAAATCGCGGTATCGATCTTTTGTTATTTGAATCATTAAATCAGCCCGGGAAATAAGTTTGGATATTCTGATACCCATCAGAGCTGCGGGAACCAAGCCAAACATGGACAAGGCGCTATATCTGCCTCCAATATCGGGATCATTGAGAAATATTTTTCTGAACGAAAATTGTTTTGCGATTTGTTCAAGACCGCTTCCGGGATCAGTAATTGCCATAAAATATTTTCCGGCTTTATTTCTACCCTGCCGTTTTAGAACCTCCCGGTAAAAATATTTCATAAGTGAAAATGTTTCTACGGTGCCACCTGATTTAGTGGAAACGACATAAAGAGTTTTTGTTAATTTTCCATTTACTTTTTTTACGCAAGGGAATTCGTTAATTTTCTGACGAACCATTTCAGGGTCGGTACTATCGAGAATTTCCAGATATGGGAAACCATCTCTACTTTTGAAAATCTCGCTAAGGACTTCAGGGGCTAAACTTGAGCCTCCCATTCCCAGCAGCAGTACTCTTGTAAAGCCTTCCGACTTGATTTCACTTACAAATAATGCAATCTCAGAAATATGATTACGCATAACATTTGGGCTATCCACCCACCCAAGTCTATTCTCAATCTCTTTAGGTTGTTTACTCCAAAGAGTATAATCTTTATCAAACAATCTTCGGGATATTTCCTTAGTATTTAATTTTTTCAGTTGTTTTTTCATCTCAAAATCAAATCCCTCAGGATGTACTGTTATACTCTTATAAAATTGGATCGGGTAAATTTTGGCTGACAATGAATTTATAAGTGAATGGAAAGAGTCGGCGAAAGCCTTAATCCCGTCAATTTGTAATTTCCGGGTAGTTCTAGTCAAACTTATGCCCAAGTGCTCGAGTTCTGTTAAATCATTTTTTGCTTCATTTACATTAATTTGGAGAGTGGATTTAACTTTTCCGTGAGCAAGGAAAGCATTAAGAGTTTGAGGGGGGATAGTATTTACGGTATTATGCCCAATGAGTTTATCGACGTACATTGTATCGGAATAGGAGGGATTTTTAGTTCCAGTACTTGCCCACAATAATCTTTGTTTTCTGGCTCCGCGTTTTTCCAATGACTTCCATTTATTACCAGAGAATATTTTCTTATATACCAAATATGAAAGTTTAGAATTTGCAATTGCGATTTTTCCCGCGAGTTTAGTGTTCTTCTTTTCCTCAAGGCGAGAATCTATATATGTATCTACCCGGCTTACGAAAAAGGAAGCTACTGATGCAACTTTGGAAAGATCGCCTCCCCTTTCTTTCAGTTTCTGAAGTCCGAGGATATAAGCCTTAGCGACATCAATATAATTTTCCATTCCAAAAATCAGCGTAACGTTAACATTGATACCCAGGGCAATCAATTCAGGCAAAGCCTTAATACCGGCTTGTGTTGCAGGTACTTTGATCATAACGTTTTCGCGATTGAGAAGAGAGAAAAGCTTAACAGCTTCTTTTATTGTGGCGTTCAGGTCATGTGCGTAATCGGGATTTACTTCCACACTAACAAAACCATCCGTTCTGCCACTATTCAAGTAAAGGTCCTTAAATTTATCGGCAGCCAAACCTATATCGGTTAAAACCAATTTTTCATAAATTTCCTCTGCCCCAAGACCATTGGCTACATATTTATTAATTTCCTCATCATAGTCCATACTTCCAGTTATTGCTTTTTCGAAGATTGTAGGATTGGAAGTAATTCCTCTTACACCTAAGTCTATTAACTCATCAAGTTTACCAGTTGTAATTAATCGTCTATCGATGTAGTCGAACCATACCGACTGACCTAAGGAAGATAATAAAAATAAATTTTCCACAAATACTCCAATAAAGACATTTGATTAATAATTGAACTTTCAAAAGTAATATATCCGACTATAATATAAAAGATTCTTTTACTAACTTACAGAATAAAATAATTATTTTTAGGTTAAAATGACTCCTGACATTGAAAATTTCATAAAAACGTTAAAAATCCAGAATTCCAATAAGATACCAATAGCAGAACTTGGAGTACATCCGATAATAAAGGAAGCCATAATCGGAAGACCGATAAGGACACTAAAGGATGATATTGATTTCTGGTTTGCAGCAGGATATGATTACACGAAAATTCAACCGGGGTGTGATTTTAATCCTGATAAAATCGGAGTTGAAAAAAACCTGACATTTAAAGAGGACGGAACTTTATCATATAAATGGGCATCACAAACGAATGGGGTTATAACCACTGAACAGGATTATGAGAATTACAAGTTTCCCGAAGCATCGGATTTTGATTATACACGCTTTGATGATGCAAAGGGGCTTCTACCGGAGGGAATGGGTGTAGTGGGTCAATACGGAGATATTTTTACAATGACCTGGGAGATGATGGGATTTGAGACTTTTTCTTATGCTTTATTCGAAAATCCAGAATTAGTGCTACGACTAAATGAAAGACTGGGAAATCTGGTAATGAGCATGTTTGAAACATTTGTACAATACGATTGTGTGAAGGCAATATGGTACAGTGATGATATTGCATTTCAGCAGGGTTTGCTAGTTTCTCCGGATGTACTGGAATTATTATTTTTTCCATGGTTAAGGAAAATTGGCAATCTTGCAAGAGAATACAACAAACCATTAATATATCATACTGACGGGATTTTGTGGAATGTTTTTGATAAATTAATTGAAGCCGGAATTTCTGCGATTCACCCCATTGAGCCAAAGGCTATGGAACTAAAGGAAGTAAAAAGCCAATATGGTTCGCAACTTTCATTAATAGGCAACATTGATGTTGATTTACTTGCAAGGGGGAGCGAGAGTGAAATAACAAAAAATGTTTACAAGAATATTGAGGAAGCGTCAAGAAACGGGGGGTACTGTATGGGGTCTGGAAACAGCATCCCAGACTACGTTAAACTGGAGAATTATTTAGCAATGCTTAAGGCAGTCCGGGATTATAATCAAAGTTTGTGATATATCAATTTTGTTTATAGTTTAGAGTCAGGGAATAATTTTTTCAAAACGACTTGAAAATCCTCATGTCCTAAAATATCCGATATTTTAGTAAGGTAAACGCCACCATCATTCATAGTCTGCCCAACAACAGAAGATAAGTCTTTTTGGTTAAATATCCGGGAGATCTCATTTTTCATTCTTTTGAATGAGTGTTCGGAAAATATGCTATCGGTGAAGTCTTTTTGTTCAATTTCAGCCAAGCATATCCAATTATTCTGAGTTATTCCAGAGTCGGTAATCTTTCCCAGCATTCTAAAGGATATGGGAGAATCAATAATCAATCTTCCCCAACTTCCATTTAAGCAGAGGAATTCATCTCCAGCAGAAATAGTCTGGTTATTGTTAATCAAGTTAACTTCAGTTTCCTTATCGAGCAGCATATTGACGATTGGATTCAATCCAATATAGAATGAAGTATCAAAGATATTCCTTGCAGTAATTTGATTTTTAAGGTTCAGAAAGTTTTGTGAATAATGAATACCATTCAGTCTGTGAAGCAGATGCTGAATGTAGACATCCGGTTCCATTTGTTGAAAACCCGGAGAATTTTTATCCACATCCTCTGTCAGACCCGAATGCCTCATACCCATATCTATGTGGCAGTTTTCACACTCAAAATTCCTGTCGCACAATTTATACTCAAGGATTCCATTAGACATCCAGATACATTGTTGTTTTTCGAAACTCATGTTTTTGACTTGGGTTTTCATTTTATTACCTATAATTTTTAATCTTCAGCCAGAAGTTCTTTTTGATCCGGCCTTAAAATTTCGTCTTCCTCGTTTTTTTCAAATTCTTCAACGGGGAATACGTCGAAGTATTTAACTGCAAAACCAAATGCCCACATACCCAGAACGACCAACATCATAGTGACGCCTATTTCATAAATCGAGGGGAAATAGCCAGCATTGTTGATACCAGAAATTGCGGTAATAGAGACATTGAGTCTATTAAACATAAATCCTGCAATAATGAAGACAGCGGAGATATATAACCAGTGAGTAGTTTCCCTTAGTTTTTTATTTAACAAGATAGCAACCGGAATAAGAGTGCCAATGAGAATTTCGGCCAAGAATAAAATACTTTCCTGGGTATTAGCTAAGATCAGACCTAATTTGCCATAAGCGGTCAGATCAATCAACTTTATTAAAAAAGTAACACCAATGAATATTGCACTAAAAAGACCAATCCTAGTCAATAAATTCATCTCAAGGCCTTTATTAAAAACTCTAGCACTCAAGTATGATTCAAAAATAATAACTGAGAAACCCACACCAATTGCACTTAGGTAGAAATAAACAGGAAGCAGTGGCGACCACCAAAGAGCGTGCATTTTGGTTGGTATGATTAAGAAGAGAGAGCCAAGCGATGACTGGTGAAGAGTGGATAGGAGAATACCAAGCATCATTATTGGAGTACTAATTTTTCTAACAATATTCAGCAACCAATTCCATTTGAATTTCTCAAAAATTATCGGGGAGAATTCAAGGAACAGAACTGTAGTATAAAGCATTACGCACCAAGCGACTTCGAACATAACAGAATGAGTATTCCACATAATAATTGCATGCCATACATCTAGGGGGCGTCCCAGATCATACAACAGCCCAAGAATAACGAGGAGATAACCAAGAAAAGCTGTTAGAATTGCGGGACGAATTAATGGTTCATACTTTTTAATATGAAAGATATGTGAAATTGCGCAGATAATAAATCCTCCTGCAGCCAAGCCAACACCGCAAAGGATATCGAATCCGATCCACATACCCCAAGGGAAATTATCACTAAGGTTAGTGGTAGCACCCAAACCGAGAGTAACCCTAAGGTAAGTGGAATAAAGGCCAAATCCAACGATTATCGCACCTATAATTTTCCAAAATGTCAGATGACGAAGAATTCCGTTTTTCATAATGTTTTCCTAATTTTCTTTGTTTTCTTCTTTAGCAATTTGATTTTTCCTCTTAGTGAGCCAGTACATTCCGCCTAAGAATGCGGTTCCGGCAGAAAGAACAACCGGTACAGCCTGTAATGCCCGTCCAGTATATTCCGGAAGAGGTTCATTCGGCAAGTTTTTGGCAAAACCCAGCCTATCGAAAGGAACAGAAGCTAAAACAAGCACACTTGTTCCACCGGCTTCGTTCAAACCATATATATGGGGATAGTATGTATCCGGATTGTTTTTGATTCTTTCAGCGGCTTCTTTTTTGAGGTCTTCAAGCAATCCAAATTGAGTTGCACCAGTGGGACAAACTTCCGCACAAGCAGTTGGAAGACCATCTTTTAATCTGTGAGCACAAAGGATACATTTTCTAACGCGAGGATAATTGCTACTCCATTCATATCTTGGAATGTTGTGGGGACAAGCCTGCATACAGTATCTACATCCAATGCATTTAGATTCATCATAGAGGACCGGACCCTCAGGAGTCTTTTCAAATGCACCAACGGGGCAAACTGAAACACATGTGGGATTAATACAGTGCATACACAATTGTCTTGAGTAGATTTCCTCATTATCTTTTCCGACAAACTGATGAACAACGGTATAAGTATCGGCAGAGAGTTGATCGCGAAGAGGGTCGGAGCTTGTTTTCTTTAAATTATTTGCTTCCTTGCATGCGAGGGAGCATTCACCGCATCCAACGCACATAGTTGAATCAAACAATAGGCCTTTTTGTTTCTGCATGAGTAGTAATCCTTATAAGCTTAAAAATTCTTTTTGAAATCCGTTGAGAGTTTTTTCATCAAAACTATTTAAAACACCCTCCATAATATTTCCACCGTCAGCATAAGTTACGCCAACAACTCCGGGTTCAGTTGTTTGGTGAGCCAAGAAATCTTTGAAGCGTGTAAATTCGTTTTTCAACCAATTCAGACCTTGCCTGCCAGTAAAGAAATCAAATTTTCCAGATTCGGAAGGATTAATAACAAGACTCCAATCTTCATCATAAGGATCGGTTACTTTTTTACTTTCCAGGTTTTTATTGACCTGAGTGATTTCTCCTTCGATGGGGCTGAAGAACTGAAGTTTATGATTACCACTAACTGCTTCAAAAAGCAGATCACCGACATTAACCTTAGAATTTTCTGTTGCGATATTTTGAATTTTAACCGAGCCAAAAGCTTTTTTTACGAATTCATCGATACCGACCTGAAATCTTCCATTTTTTACTCCCTTAAGCCAGAGATGATTCCTGGTAAGAGAAAAGCCCTCAGGTAAAAGAAAACTACCTTTATCAAAAACCGGTTTTGCCGAGAATGCCGGATGAGTTTTACGTTGAGCTTTAAGTATGAAGTAATCAGCAACTAAAAACACAACGAACGTTAATACTACAAATAATGCTACCATTTTTATATCTCCTTGAATAATGTGAATATCAATTTTACGGATAATAAAGCAAGATGTATGCCAAAGATATGACAAATGGACATTTTCCTGGTAATTCCTTATAAGTAAAGGACTTACAGATTAATTATTGTGATTTTGAATTTTTCTCTACAATACATACTGTGTAAATTTTCAACACAGAATTATATCTGCTATGAATGGTTAACAAAGATTCAGAGGAAGTTAATTATATGAAATGGGAGGGAAATGCCTAAAAACCGGGTTATTCAAGCAATTTCACATACAGAAAGCTGTGTTTACTAATTCAACACCACAATGTTTAACATTTTTACAGTGGGGATAAAGCATGTGAGCAAAAAAAAATCGCTGTTATCAGCGATTTTCAAAAAACCCACAATGTCTTAGTTTATCTTAGACTGAGATTTTTTTAGAATTAATTAATTTTGCTAATTCTGATGTACCATTTTTTGCGATAGTTTTAATTCCCGCAGTGCTCAACTTAACTGTAACGAATTTATTAAGTTCCTGCACCCAAATTCTTTTCTTCTGCAAATTAGGAAGAAACCTGCGTTTGGTTCTATTATTAGCGTGGGAAACATTGTTTCCAACAGTTGGTTTTTTACCTGTTAACTGGCATACTCGTGACATTATTACTCCAAAATTTCAATTTTAGTCTCGAAATATACAAAAATCACTTCAAATATCAAAAAAAATTTATATTTTTGTTTCTACTTTTTTAAAAGGAAGATGTATGAATAAACAAACCCGATGCCCCTGGTTAAACCTTTCGAATCCCCTGTATATTAAATACCACGATAAGGAATGGGGAGTTCCTGTATTTGATGATAAGGTAATATTCGAATTCTTAACACTAGAATCAGCTCAAGCAGGATTAAGCTGGTACATTGTACTATCCAAGAGAGAAAACTATCGAAAAGCCTTCGCAGCATTTGATCCGGTTAAAGTATCCCGGTTTTCCGAAAAGAAAATTGAGAGTCTTATTCAGAATCCGGGAATAATAAGGAATCGTTTAAAGATAGCTGCTGCGGTTAACAATGCGATAAAGTTTCTGGAGGTTACCAAAGAATTTGGATCTTTTTCCAACTACATTTGGTTATTTGTGAATAATAAGCCCAAAGTTAACACAATTGAAAAAATCTCGGATTATCCCACGACCTCACCAGAATCGGATGCTTTAAGTTCGGATTTGAAAAAGCGGGGTTTCAAATTTTTAGGATCCACGGTTTGCTATGCACATATGCAGGCAACAGGATTAATTAACGATCATTCAATTGCCTGTTTCAGAAGAAAAGAAATAATAGAAGGATATTCAAAAGTATTTCCATAAAAGTGCTCGGATCAGCCGGCAATAAGAGATGGTTCTTTGATTACGAAAGGGAATAACAACTCCCAGAGATGCTGATATCATTATATAGAATCAACCCCAAAAGGAACTGGTCTTTTCCATTCTATATAAACTAAAAAACAGAGACACCTAAATCATTAGAAAATGAACATCTTTTTTGTTAAATTAAAGTTTAGTTCAAAAGTTTTAAATGAAGGAAATTAAATGAAAATAAGATTATTCTTAATAATTACGATCATCACCTCCCTCAACCTGTATGCCCAACTTATTACCTGGACGCCATATTTTGCAAATGATTCGGATTCTATTCTTGTGACATTTGATGCGACACAGGGAAACGCTGGTTTAGCAGGTTATACCGGTGATGTTTACGCCCATACAGGAGTAATAACAAATCTGAGCACAGGACCAAGCAATTGGCGATATGTTAAAACCAACTGGGGAGTAAATACACCTGAAACGAAACTAACGCGAATTGGCACCAATTTATATCAATTCCCGATTAAGCCGAGTGTACGTTCTTTTTATGGAGTTCCGCAAGCAGAGACAATAATAAAGATAGCTTTTGTATTCAGAAGTGCAACAGCACCATACAGGGAAGGGAAAACTGCAGACGGAGGAGATATATTTCTTGATCTTGCCAATGCAGGAGGTTTGAATGCTTCGATTATATCACCACCCAAAGGAATAAATATTAATCAAATAAACGACACAGTAAAAATAAGTGCTGTATCAGTTCAGTCAACACAATTCACACTATATGCAAACAACAATTTGCTTACTCAGACAGCGGGTACTTCGATTAATTATAATTATGTATCTACGAGTTCGGGAAAGACATGGTTTAAGGTTATAGCAACAAACGGAAGTCAAACCAAATCAGATTCGGTATACGTTGTAACCCGATCATTAGTTGTTACTGAAAATCCACCAGCAAATATTGTGGACGGTATAAATTATTCGACAAATCCGACATCGGTTACATTATCAATTTATGCACCATATAAACAATATGCTTATGTGATAGGCGACTTTAACAATTGGGAAGCTGACCCCAATTATTATATGAAGAGGTCAAGTGACGGCAAGCGCTTATGGCTTACAATAAATAATCTAAGTCCAGCAACTGAATATTCTTTCCAATATCTTATTGACGGCAGTATGCGAGTGGGAGATCCTTATGCGGATAAAGTTCTGGATCCATGGAATGATTCCTGGATTAATTCTGCCACATATCCAAACTTAAAAGCATATCCTACAGGGAAGACTTCAAATGTTGTGTCTGTGCTTCAAACTGCACAACCATCATTCACATGGCAAACAACAGGTTTTCAGCGACCTGAAAAAACGGACTTAGTAATCTATGAACTCCTGATCAGAGATTTTATACAAGCTCACACATATAAATCAATAATGGATACGCTTGGATACTTAAAGAATCTTGGAATCAATGCAATTCAGTTAATGCCAGTTATGGAGTTTGAGGGAAACGAAAGCTGGGGATACAATCCTATGTTCAAATTTGCTCCCGATAAATACTATGGAGTTAAAAATGACCTTAAGCGATTAATTGACAAAGCACATGAAATGGGAATGGCTGTGATTTTTGATATAGTACTTAATCATCATTTCGGACTTTCCCCTTTAGTCAGATTGTACTGGGATGCAGTGAATAACAAACCGTCAACGCTAAATCCATGGTTCAATCCTGATCCCCGACATCCATATAATGTCGGGTATGATTTTAATCATGAATCACAAGAAACAAAAGATTATGTGGACAGGGTATGTGCTTACTGGTTAACAGAGTACAAAGTTGATGGATTCCGTTTTGACCTTTCAAAAGGTTTTACGCAAACAAATTCAGGGAGCAATGTTGGACTATGGGGGCAATATGATCAATCAAGAATTAACTTGCTGAAACGGATGGCTGATAAAATCTGGTTAACAGATCCAACCGCATATGTTATTCTTGAACATTTTGCAGATAACAATGAAGAAACAGTATTAGCCAATTATGGAATGATGCTCTGGGGAAATATGAACTATGCATATAATGAAGCAACAATGGGGTACAACGCAAATTCTGATATCACCTGGGGTTCATATAAAGCAAGAGGATGGCAACAACCAAATCTGGTTACTTATATGGAGAGCCATGACGAAGAAAGATTAATGTATAAAAATCTTCAGTATGGGAACTCGAGTGGTACATACAATATAAAAAATCTTAACACAGCACTAAATCGAATAAAATTAGCAGGTGCATTCTTCTTCACAATCCCAGGACCGAAGATGATTTGGCAATTCGGCGAATTGGGTTACGACTTTTCAATACTTTACCCGACGGGGACTGATGATTCCCGAACGGGGAATAAACCGATAAGATGGGATTATTACGGTGTAGATGGCAGAAAGAATGTTTACAAAACATTTAAAGCATTGATAGATTTGAAGAAGAATTATGATGTTTTCAGAACAAATGATTTTACAGTAACCGGCTCAGGGACAATCAAGAAAATACATTTGAATCATTCATCTATGAAGGTGGCAGTTATTGGAAACTTCGATGTTAATGCGCAAAATGTAACGCCTTCTTTCCAAACAACCGGAAAATGGTACAGTTATTTTGACAATGATAGTATTATTGTGAACGATATTTACCAGCAAATTCAACTTGGTCCGGGAGAATTTAAAGTCTATTCCACATCCAAGTTACCAAATCAAGAAACGGGAATAGTGACTGATATAGCTAAGAATGAGACATCAGAAGTATCGGATTTTAAACTATTGCAGAATTATCCCAATCCATTTAATCCGACAACAACTATTATTTATGATATACGAAATTCAGGAATGGTGGTACTAAAAATATATGACATGCTTGGGAATGAAGTTGCGACACTTGTTAATGAGGAACAAACACAAGGAAGATACAGTATTAATTTCAGTGCTTCAGAACTTGCAAGCGGAGTGTACTTTTATAAATTACAATCGGGTGATTTTTCCAGCATAAATAAAATGCTTTTGTTAAAATAGTACGAAATAAAAAAAGGCTGTCTTCTGACAGCCTTTTTTATTATTTCTCGTTTTTTCGTTTTCTAGCAAGAACCTCATAAGTTCTTATTTTGTCCTTATAGAAATTATGTTTATTAACCTGTTCGATAGTTAACTGTGAATCAGTGTTACCCTCCCATCTTCTACAAAGATAAACAGGCTCATAAATTCTTCCAATCTGATAATATCTAGAAATAGCCAGAACGACAGCATAGTCTTCCCCATAGCTTACGTTCGGGATAATATTTTTTCTGAGAACCGGAGTATAGTATGCCCTAGGGGCACCAAGTCCATTAATTCTGAGAGCATTATTTCTTCCATTTTCCGGGGTCCACTCTTTATGATCAATAACACCCGGTGGTAACTCTTCAAGATTAAAGTTGGTCATTCTGTACGAACCAATAACTGCTGCAGATTTTTCCTTAAAAAACTGATCTACTATTTTTTGCAAAGTATCCTCACCGGAATAGATGTCATCACTATCGAGTTGAACAGCAAATTTTCCGCAGTGCTCATGATGAACTGCAACGTTCCAGCAGCCACCAATTCCAAGATCTTTACGTTCCGGGATAAGATGTATTACCCTATTATCTTTTTTTGCAAATTCGGCAACTGTGTCAGTGGTACCGTCTGTTGAGTAATTATCAACCACAAAAAGATTAAACTTAAAGTTTGTTTTCTGATTCAGTACAGAGTTAATTGCATCAACAATCGTCTTCACTCTATTTTTAACCGGGATTATAACCGAGGCTTCAAATTCGAAAGTATTTTCGTTAAGATCCACATCTTTGAAGGAAGGTTCCAGATATGCACTTATGGTTTTAAGATGGTCGGTTACAGCGAGTTCCATTTCAATCTGAACTTCCCTATTTCTTGGATTGACATAATCAAAAAGTTTTTCGCCTGATTTTCTTGTGTCAATCTCAGTAGAACTATACAAAAACTCATCGATTCTGATCAAAAGTGAAATCTGTGAAGCTTTTAATCTTAAATCATAAATTCCTGCGAATTTATAATCACTTGCTGATTTGGATGCAAATTTAGCAACCTTAGTGCTATAAAAAAGGATAAAACCAAAATCAAAGTCATCTCGAAGACTACCATACTGATAATCTATAACAGGATGTGGAGTACGCACATCTTCTTTCATTTCATAGTAATTAGAATATACCAATCCCGCACCTGTATTTCTGGCGACAGAAATAAATCTTTCCAGCGCAAACTGTCCCAAATCTATTAAAGTATCTTGTTTCAGAATCACAAAAAACTCTGTTTCCGCTCTATCAACAACTTTCTTTATTGTTTCAGACGAATTAATCAATTCAATCTTTAGAAATGAAGTTCCCTCAAGAGGTGAGAGAGTATCATCGTTCACTAAAAGTACCACTTCCTCAACTAATCCTGTGGCAATAAATGATTGAATTGTCTGGCGGGTATGTTTTAATCCATTATAGGGTAAAAATAGAGTTACCGGTTTTTTCATTAAAGTTCCTTTTGAAATTATAAGATTGTCGCAAAGATAATCATTCCGGTCACAATTTTCAAAAAAGGGAGGCAAAAAAGGGGGCTGGTTTTCAGCCCCCCCCCAAAAAAAGCCTAATTTACCGCATGATTAAGGTAACAGCAATAGAAAATTTTGCACAGATCTCTTACGTATTTGGAGTCGTCGTACTGAAATGCAAACTTAATTGCTTTTAAGCCACGAGGATCACCAATTTTTACGAGTGAGAGGGCAGCTGCTATCCTCACTTTATCATTTGCTCCAGAATTAAACATTCTGAGCAGAGGGATAACGGACATATCAGATTTAATTTCTCCAGCAAGATAAGCAGCACTAACTTTTAGCCCTTCATTATCGGAATTGATACCTTCAACCAGGTTGAGTTCAATCAAATGTTTGTTCAACCCTCTCATTGGGTTAATTGACTTGGCGTATGACAAAGTGCCAGACAATAAAAGAGTAATGGAAACGATAAAGATGGAAAGGGATCTCATTTTTTCACCTCATAAATAAATAAATTCTTGGTTCAAAATTCGGATATTGAGAGGGGAAAAAAAATCGATTATATATAAGCGCACGAAATAAGTGATCAAATACTTTGGATTTGTGATAAACGGAAAATAAACTGTGCTTAGAATTCCCTATTAAATGGTTTCGGTTCTCTTAATAAAGTCATATATTACATTATCCGATGAATTCAGCAATTCGTCAGGTTTGCCAACAAAGTAAATTTTTCCTTCATGCATCATAGCGACTTTATCTGCAACATTTTTAACAGAGAACATATCGTGAGTAACAACAATTGATGTAACTTTAAGTTTGGAATTCAATTCATGAATCAAGCGGTCAATTGAATCCGACATTATTGGATCCAGACCTGTGGTTGGTTCATCGTAGAGAATATACTGAGGTTTAGAAATCAAAGCTCTTGCAAGACCAACCCGTTTTTTCATACCTCCAGAAAGTTCAGAGGGTTTAAGGGACTGAATTCCCGGAAGTCCAACTAAGTCGAGCATCTCCTCAACTTCCCTGTTAATTAGCTTTTCATCATAATTATCCCCAGCTTCAACCAGGGGAAGAGATATATTCTCCCCGACCGTCATTGAATCGAATAAAGCTGCGCCCTGAAATAGGAATCCAAATTTTCTCCTTATTGAATAAAGATCTCTGTTACCAAGTTCATTAATAAGATTACCCTCAACGAGAATCTGTCCATTATCAGGACTTAATAAACCAACAATCAGTTTTAGCAAAACACTTTTTCCACAACCGCTCCTCCCAACAATGACAATTGTTTCCCCCTTTGGGATAGTTAAATTTACTCCTGTAAGTACTTGTTTGTCTCCAAATTTCTTAAAAAGATTCTTAATTTCTATCATTGTTTCAGTTATTTGCTATTATTTCGAGTTCTTTAACTAACAGGTCAATATACCTAAAATTATCAAGACTTCCCCAGTGCTTGATATTTACTGTTCTGAGAGAAATTAAATTCTCATTCTGAGAATTAATATAATCACTCAAGACAGTTTTCGCGATTTCTGGGGAAATGACAAATTTGGATAAAATAAATTCAGGTTTGGCATTCTCGACAGATAAGCGGTTATAAAGTTTCAATGATTTAGTATTCAATTCAGTTATATCTTTTTTTCCCGGACGATTAAAGAAGCAATTAATATCCAAATCCGGCTTGCTGAGATTTGCAAAATCCTGGGTTTTTTCAATTTCTTCATAAAGATGCCTTGCAGAAAGATAACTACTGTTTACAAGTTTGCCAAGTCCATGAAAGTGGGGAGGAAGCGCTCTGAAAGTCAGGTAAGTAGCAGCAGCCATTGCTCCTGGTCTAGAACCTTCCAGACTAAACATTCCAATATTTGGTTTATCTGTTTTATGATAGGTATAGGGGGCAGTATTTAGTATCGCCTGTTGAAGTTCCATATTCCTGTATAAAACGGCACCAGCACCGTATGATACCGCTCCATGCTTATGGGGATCAATTGTCAAAGAATCGGCTTCCTGCAACGCAATCAGTTGTCTATAGAGATATTCCTCAGGAACAGTTTGGAACCCAGGGATAATTTTGTAATCAGAATCAAGAATAAGAGACCGGAAGAATCCCCCATAGGCGGCATCAATATGAAGATGGAAATTGTATTTTTTATGGAGTGAAAGAATACCCTCAATATCATCAACACTTCCTGAACCTGTTGATCCGAGGTTAGCGACCACCATCAGAGTATTTTCTTTTTTTAGTTCATTTTCGAGTGCATTAAGATTTATTCTGAAGTTGGAATCGACAGAGATCTCTTTGTAATCCGGGATACTTAGAATTTTGCAAATTCTTTTCCAAGAGTAGTGGGAGACCTCACTAAACAGAACTTTGCCCTGTCCATAGGTATCTCTTGCCGCCCAGAGGGCTTCAAGATTCGCCAATGATCCACCGCTTGTCAAATGTCCCCATCCATCAGCATTATACCCAACAAAACGTTTCAATAAGTCGGTCACTTCCATTTCCATTTCGGTTGTAACCGGACCTCCCTCATAAGCATGATTATTGGGATTCGACATCATAAATGTCAAGTATCCCAATATAGTAGGGATTGTTGGATCCTTGAGCATCTGTGCAACATACCGGGGATGGAAATAAGGGAGGTTTTTTTTGCTTCTTTCGAGAAATATCTCCAATTCCTTCTCAAAGCTCTTAGTATCAAGTATTGAAGGGGGGAAAAGCGTATCGTCTTCCTGATAATAAGATTTTCTCCAGCCCTCATGAAAGTCGATAACTTTGTTAAGTAAATTTCTGAGAGTGTCAATATTTTCGGCTCCGGGGCCTATAAAATTTGAAAACAACAGATCATCCATTTAAATCACGCAAAAAAAATTCATTTTAATTACAAATATAACTCTTTAGAAAAAAGAGAACACAGTAGTTTTCATAAAAATAAAAAGACGGGGAAAGCCCGTCTTTTTAGAGATAAATCAAAACTCGAAATTACTTCAACAAGTTCATTTTAATTGTTTGAATAAACTCCCCAGAAGTAATGCGAGCAAAATACATTCCACTAGCTAATTTGGATGCATTAAACACAACCCTATAGATTCCGGGTTCCTTCTCCTCATCAACGAGAGTTTCCACTTCTTTTCCTAATAAATCGAACACCTTTAATGAAACACGTCCTTTAAGAGGAATCTGATAATTGATGAAAGTCGAAGGATTAAAAGGGTTAGGATAATTCTGCGAAATACCATAAGAGGTTGGGTTAAAATCATCGGTAGTTTCTTCCAGTCCTGTTGCAATATTCATCTGGAGATCATCAATGTAGATAGCACTATTCAAACTGCCATTTGCTGTTTGCGAGATTACAACACTGTGGAATAGTTTTTCACCAGTTCCGGTAACCTGACTAAGAGGAACATATTTAAGTTTCCAACCAATCCAGTCTATGTTACAGATAGGCACAATCACATTGGTTGAAGTATTGTAATAAAACCAATACTCCAAGTTGTTTTTACTATTATCGCCCCATATCCATAGTCCGACTTTAGTAGTATTATTGCTCCCCACACTCGGTTTTGTCGCATTAAAAGTTCTAACCACTCCTCCACTAGGATTACTAAACACATATGCAATCTTACCGGAATAAGTCCCACTAATTTTTCTGTCCTGAGACATTGTAAAAGTTGTCAAATCAGCATTAGTTCCAACCGTACTTCCACTGTAATTCGGATCTTTCCACTGACCGATTGTCTCGAGAGGATCAAGAACCTGACCAGAAACATAGTTTTCCATTTCGGTTGTAAATGGGAATGATTTTGTCTCCCCAAACTCCATCTGGTCAATATCCTTTAAACCGGGTTTAATATTTATTGTATAAGTTTTATTAGTAAGCATCGGATTAATTGTCTCGAACTGAATCATTCCCTGAGCCAGTCCCGGGGAATTAAGAATAACGCCAACAGGAGAGTTATTTTCATCAACGAACTGGAAATTTGAACCAAGAGACGAAGCGCTTATTGGTGCATCAAAAACAAAAGTAAAGAGAGTTCGAGCCGGCACATTAACCGCACCACTATCAGGATAAGCAGAAAGCAAGTTAAGTTTTAATCTGGTTCTGAATGAAAAGCTATAATTATTAGCTAATGCAACTCCCCAAGCTGACTTTGCAGTAGTGGCAATAGAAACGAGATAAGTTACTCCCGGTGAATATTTAGGATTGGGAGTAAAGATCATTCGTCTATTATTATTTTCCCAAGTAAAATTCCCTGCCACATTAGGGGTTATAGAAAAAGCGGCTTGTGCCAAAGTGGTGTTCATTCTCATATCAAAATTGATGACAATCGGTTTTGTGAGAATGATATTTGAGTCACCATTAGCCGGTTGGTAAGAGGTTACAACCGGGGGATTATAATTCGGCAATTCAGGCAACCAGCGATCAACGAATCTAAGCTGATTAGCCGCTAAGGTAACCGTAGCGCTATCAGCTCCATAACCAGGCGCATTAAAGTACAGGGTATAAGTACCAGGTGCAAGACTATCAAAATAATAGAAGCCATTATTTTTCTGATCGGTAATATAAGTTTTATTGCCAGGCTGCAGAGTGACAGTTACTCCATTAACAGGTTTTTTTCTATCGTTTGTTGAACTAATATAAAAATAGCTAACATCCTGAAGTGAATCCCTCAAAATTCCGGCTAAAGTACCAGTAGTAATTGTACCTGCATTAAAGTAAGACAAATATGATTTTGCAATTGCCCAAGACTCACTCCGCCTATAGTGTGTATTTAGCAATCGCCATGATTCAGGAATATAATCATGAAAAGAACCTTCGGAAAGAACTCCGGGCATTGTCAAGGGACGCAGAACACCCAAACCAGAAGTTCCCCAGTCCGGGTAAAATGACCAATCCCCTCTTACAGAAGTTCCAGTAGTGCGGTTTGCATTATAAATCTGGGCAACCATAATATTCGACATAGTTTTAGCATTAGGGAAAACCGGTTGGTTATCATAACCACGGAAAAGCATAAGAGTTGAGTTACTGGTTCCCTGCCAGCCGTTACTATGAATACTATTAAAAAAGTCGACATTATTAGAATTTGCAATTCCGGCTCTCACGCTTAAGGCAAGATCATCAGCATCGCTATTACCCTGTCGAGTAAGAATAACAGTAGCTCCAAATGATTCAAGGATTGGTTTCAAGTGGAGAGCTTTATCCCAGTTTGCATCCGACTCCCAAAGTCCAGTAGCTGGAATATAACGGTCATCAGCCGGATCATGTCCACCATGTCCCGGATCAACACAAATTTTCTTATTTACCAAGGACTGAGAACTCAATGTAAGACTTAACAGAGCGAATAAGACAAAAAATAATTTAATTGAATATTTCATTTTCGAATTCCTTTAGTCAATTTTTAGATCAATAATATAAATGAGCCCATCAGAGGTATTAAAAGCAATCTGTTTTCCGTCCGGTGACCACCGGGGGTACATACAGATTAAAGAATTATCCAGAGTGAGTTCCATTGCTGTTTTGGATGCGAGAGAGTAGACAAACAATTTTGATTCCAAAACAACTTGTCCATCATCTTTATCCATCATGTAAACAACAAATCTTCCATCAGGTGAAAAATGAGGGGCATGGGCATTACCAAGTTGGTGGAGAAGATTACCGGAAAGATCTGTAATGAAAGTACCCTTCCCTGCAAGATGGAAAAGAACCTGAGAATTATCAGGGGATATGGAAGCCCAAAGATAATTGCCACTGCCAAGTGGATTGAACAGTCGTTTTTCACCATTCTGTTGAAGCATCAAATTGGAATTTTCAATTAAAACCAACGGTAAAGTCGAAACACGTTTGACAGACTCCTTGGCTTGAGTTTGATAATTGAGAACCTCAATATCCCTGGAATAAGAAACTTCATTATTGGATACAGAGAGAGGTTGGGAAACAAATCTATCAGCGGGAAATAATACTTGCTCTTTTCGTTCAACGAAGCTGTATGATCTTAAATCAGAGTATTTGAGATTATCCTTATATGTGTCAGTCCTATAGAAAACAGTTAATCCGTCGGCAGAAAATTGGGGATAATAGCCACTTCCCAGGTGATTATTAATCATCGTTAATGAATTAAAATTCAAATCATAGATCCACAAACCGGCATAAGCTTCAGAAGTAAGAATTAAAGCTTTATTATCGGGAGTAAACTGAGGATAAAATAAAGTACCGGCATTATAGTCAGTAATTTGTGATAAATTTTCAACGACAATCTCCTGAGAGAGAGCCGTTACAGTCAACAAAAACAAAAAAATCAGAATATATTTCATTTGAAGGAACTCCTAAATCATAAAATTTTGATTATAAAGTTACTAATCTGGATAATTAAAAACAATTCTAAAAGAGGAAAATGAAATAGATTGTAAGTCATTTGAGATTTTAATAATTTTGTTAAATAAAAAAGGAAAACTTCAAGATGAAAAAACATTTAATTATTCCGCTTATGATATTTATTTTAGCGGGATGTAGTGATGATGGACTAAAAGAGATTGAATCAGCAGAAAAAAATGCTAAAGATAACAGGATGGAGGAGGCAGTAGCTTTATACGAAAAAGTAATAAAAGAAAATCCCGAAGGAGAGAATACAGCAAAGGCATATTACGAACTAGCTACCATTTATAAAAACGGATTGCATCCAAAGCTGTCTCCACAAATACAGTCTCAAAAGGCATTAGAGTATTACAAATCAGCTTATGAAAATTTTCCTGATTCAAAAGAAGCACCACAAAGTATGTTTATGACTGGTTTTATTCTGAATAATGATCTTATGGATTATCAAGCTGCAACCAAGACATATAAAGAGTTTCTTACCAAGTACCCAAACCACGAACTTGTAACTGCTGCAAAAGCAGAACTTGAAAATATGGGTTTGACGCCAGAGCAAATTTTAATGAAAAGATTACAACTGGGGAAGAAGTAAGAAAGAAATAGTATTGTCCAAACAAGAAAAAAACGATTTCAAGAAATATCTTGATCCTGCAATAGTCTCCAAGTTATCCTCACTTGAATTAAAGGCGAGATTTATAGTTGAAGGATTTATGCTGGGACTTCATCGAAGCCCATATCATGGCTTCAGCGTGGAATTCAGCCAGCACAGACCATATATACAGGGAGATAATCCGAAAGATATTGATTGGAAAGTGTATGCAAAGTCTGATAAGTTTTTTGTAAAACAGTACGAGGAAGAAACCAATTTAAAGTGCCATATTCTACTTGATATCAGCAAGTCAATGTCCTTTGCCTCTGAAGGAAATATCAAGAAAATAGAGTATGCATCAATGTTAGTCGGGGCACTATCTTACCTAATGCTAAATCAGAAGGATGCAACCGGACTTGTATTATATTCGGACAAGATCCATCATTTTCTTCCTCCGAAGGCTTCGAATATCTACTTAACAGAAATTCTCAAAAAACTGTCAACCGTAACACCAGATGGGAACACGCAAACCGCAGCATGTCTTAACACTATAGCAGAATCTATCAATAAAAAAGGCTTAATAATAATAATATCCGATCTGCTAGACGACATTTCAAAAGTATTAACCAGTTTAAAGCATTTCAGGTTTAAGCAAAATGAAGTAGTGGTATTTCAAGTGCTGGATCCTCAAGAAAGATATTTCGCATTTAGCAAGGATGCAATATTCAAAGACCTTGAAACCGACGAAGAAATGACGACACAACCCCATTTATTGCAGAAGAGTTATCAAGAAGCTTTTAACAGTTTTCTTAAATCCATAAAACAGGATTCATTAAATTACGGAATAGACTATAATCTACTTGACACATCCGTTCCATTTGATAAAGCACTTTATGCCTATCTTCAAAAAAGAATACGATTGCATTAAAAAAGGGGGCAAAGCCCCCTATTATTAAAATGCAGAACTAAAACCCGCCACGAACTGATTAAACTTCAGAGTTAAGTTATAAGTATATTCAGCCGTAAGTCTTAAATTCCTTTTCAACATATATCCAAAATGAGCAGTAGCAGTGCGAGCATTGATACGAGAATCACCTGATTCAATCCAGTTAAATAAACCGGTTGCGTACCATTTGCTATTATCTCCGTTTGGAGTAAAAATAAGTTCAGCCATTCCCCCTTTAGTCACGCATTCCTGATTGAGTCCATAAGGATCAGAGTCTTTTCTTTGCATGTATTGCAGATTCAGTTCGAGTAAATCGCCATAAGCAAGTGACATATCCGGACCCCAGAAAGTAACTTTATTATCGAAGGACAAAGCTATTCTACTAAGTTCTTCTTTACCAGAGTAGACGAATCCACCAATCCTAGCGAACTCACCAATGTTCTGGGAAACTCGTCCAACTAAACTTTTGTATTTATCATCATCATAAACCCTAAAAGAGTTCATTGAACCAATACCGTTACCATTTGTAACTTCAAAAATCACATCCGTTCCTGTTTCAAGAGCAAGAGTAATCATAGCACCGCGATCGTAAGTAAGATCTATTTTAGAAAGTGCCCCAGGTTTCATTCTATAAACCAGGTAGTTTTCATAAGTTGTTCTAAGTTCACCTTTAAATAGCGGATCGGATACTTGAAACTGGCCGACATAGATATCAAGATCAATATTAAAGAGATTGTTGAACATTATAAAAGCATCTTCCAAACCAGCGACTTCTCCTCTTTCACCGAAAAAGAAATATAAATAGTATGAAATATCTTTCGTAATTGATCCGCCACTCAAGAGTTTAACCAAATAGGGAGAGGAAAAATCGAGTTTTTCGGATTTTTTATTATTAAGAGTCATAAAGCCATCAATACGAAGGGCGAGGGGGAAATCACGAATCAAAGAGAGCTGATCGTCTCCAGTTTCAACAAAATAACGGGGTGCTTCCCTATCAGAAAGCTGAAAACCATTACCAGCAAACTCATCTCCATAAGCTTTCAATCTCGGAAAAGGTGAATGACAGGTCTGACAACTCATACTATATTTTCTTGCAAACGCAGGGATAGCCAATGAGTCATTAATGAGAGTTAAAGCAAGTAATGCAACACAAAACAAAATTAACCTTTTTTTCATATTTATCTCCTTATGGTAATACTGTAAAATCCGTTGTATATTCATTTACTTTAAGAGGTTCGAATTCCTCCTTTGGAACATTAAGAAATTCGCCGACTGATCTGATTAGTAATTGATAATAAAGAGTGGCGGTAACTTTCACTTTACCCGGAGGAATAGTAGCCGGCAGATTAAACGTGTAAGTTTCATTTATCGTTTGGCGTGGACCAAGACGATAATCCACTCCAAGTGAAGCGGTGTTCCATTGCTGTATAGTCATTCTTCCCTGGGGATCGAAATAAGGCATGCGGAAAATCCTATTACCCGATGGAATAGCATCTCTCTGAACCCCCTTAAAGTCGGGGATATTTTTCGCAATTCCCATATCCTGATATGCTAAAACATCAGAGGATATAGTATATTCTTCCCCCTTAAAACCTTTTTTATCCACAGGAACATGATATCGATTACCTTTTGAATCGACGGCAATGACTTCAAGCCAAACCAGTCTATCCTCTACCGACCCGGAGGGAAATTTATGTCCGGTTTTTTGATTAAAGAGAGAAGCAGTTAATTTAATTGCTTCGCCCGGTTCTACTTCCCGGATATCAGGATGAATACGAATCTCAATTGTTCCTTTAACTTTTCCCGGATCATGAGCGCCATGGAAAAGATGGAGGCGAGCATCAGGGTAAAGATTGCCCATTTGAGCAGTTCTAAATTCCCCTTTTGGCATATGACAATCCTGGCACTGAACACCTTCTTTAGAGTAAGGACCTTCCTTCCATTCAAGATGAGTTGATTTAACCCAGATATCAAAAGGACTTTTTTCATTGTGACAGATCCCACAGAAGTCACCAGTTTTCATAAAATCTTTAACTTCAATCAGGTGAGCAGGTGATTCAATATGTTCTTTTCGAGAAGCAAATTTGGTTTTACCAGGAGCAAAAATGTAATTAAAATTATAAGGAGTATCGCCCTCATAACCAACAATACTATGGCAAACATCGCAGGACACACCTTCGTTTGCGCGGGAATTCTTTTCCGGACGTGGAGGAGGAACATCTCCAGACACATAAGAGACCGGAGCATGACAACCATTACAACCGGCTTTTACTTCTGCTACTTTTGGATCCTTTTCAGCGTGGGGTACTGCGAGTTCAAAGTATTCTATTTCATCCCAGTGATGAGTGTAAGACTGAGACATCATTGCCTGCAGCCATTGCTGATAGAAATCATTATGGCAAGAAGTTCCACAGTATTGAGGTGTTTGAAAATCAGAATAGTTAAAAGATCCTAATCCTGAGGCTTTCTGTGAGAAAGCTAGACACGGGATTAACATAAACAAACAAAGAGTTTTTATTTTCATCCTTTCTCCAGTCAGTTAAAACAAAAAAATCCGGTTATTAGTGGTAATTAACTACCGAATAAATCACAGTAAAAAATAGTTTATTTTTTTGAAATGACCAAGAAAAATATTGTTTTGAGATTAAACAAAAACAACAGGAAATATTAGTATAGAGCAGTTCTGTAATAAAACTGAACTGCTCTATTATAATTAATTGTTGTGCAGAAGAAGAGGAGCACCAGGTCCCAGAGGTAAACCAATAATAAACCATGCAACCAAAAGAAGAGTCCAAACAATAAAAAACACTATTGAATAAGGAAGCATTGTGGCTATAAGTGTACCAATTCCAGCCTTTTCATCATATTTATTAATAAAAGTTATAATCAGGGCGAAATATGACATCATAGGTGAAATAATATTTGTAACACTATCTCCCACTCTATAAGCTCCCTGAACCAGTTCCGGAGAATAACCAAGAAGCATAAACATAGGAACAAAAATAGGGGCCATTATAGCCCATTTTGCTGAGGCACTTCCCATGAAAAGATTTAGAACAGCTGAAACGATAATGAAAGTGATCATAAGGGGAATATGTCCCAAACCAGAAGAACGGAGAAGCATAGCCCCCTCAACAGCAACAATCTGACCCAAGTTTGTCCAGTTAAAAAAGGCGACGAACTGAGCAGCGAAAAAGACGAGGACAATATATGAACCAAGAGTTTCCATAGATTTCCCCATGCCTTTGATCAATTGTCTATCCGAAGTAATAGTTTTAGCACCTATTCCATAAGCGAGACCAGCAATAAATCCACCCATGAAAATAAAGAAAACGATACCACCAAGGAAAGGGGATTTCATAATACTACCAGTTGAGGGATCTCTGAGAAAACCATTTTCCGGAAGTAGTCCAGCGAGAATAAATAAAGTAAACAAAATGACCGCTATTAAAGTATAAATCAGACCTCTTTTTTCGTTCTCTGAGAGTCCAGCAATTTCTTCTGCTTTAACATCACCCTTATACTGCCCAAGTCGAGGAACTATTATTTTTTCAGTAACCCAAGTACCCGCAGCACTTATAAAAAAAGTTGAGACAAAAAGGAAGTAATAATTTGCAGCAGGATTGACTTCATAAGACGTGTCAATAAGGTGAGCCGCTTCCTGGGTAAGTCCAGAGAGAAGCGGATCAATTGTTCCGAGAAGTAGGTTAGCGCTATAGCCTCCACTAACACCTGCAAAAGCCGCAGCGAGACCTGCTACAGGATGCCTACCGACAGCGAGGAAAATCATTGCAGAAAGTGGAACTAAAAGCACATAACCTATTTCGCTAGCTGTATTTGACATAATGCCAGCGAAAACGATAACAAAAGTGAGCAATTTTTTAGGAGCTTTAAGGACAATCAATCTAAGTGCCGTGCCGATAAGTCCACTTCGTTCAGCCACAGCAATGCCCAAGAGAGAAACAAGAACAGTTCCAAGAGGAGCGAAAGAGGTGAAGTTAGTAACTAAACCAGTAATAATCCGGTGAAATCCTTCAATGGATAGAAGACTAACCGGTCTAATCTCTTTACCAGAGCCAGGAAGTATCACTGAAAAGTCAAATTGAGCCACAACCCAAGAGAGAAAAATCACGAGAACCGCAAGTAAAGCAAACAGAGACGTGGGGTCCGGTAGTTTATTACCAACGTTTTCGATTTTCTCCAAGAAAATCTTAATAAAATCTTTTGATTCTTTTTGTTTCGCCACCATACTAAAGAAATGATTATTATTGAATTTAATTGTAATAAGAAGTTTAATTTTTAACAGACCAATTTCTGAAATCGTTCAACTAACCAGAAAAGTCTTTATATTAATTAAAAACAAGTAATCTTATACTAAACATTCAAAAAGCCCAAAAAAGTATAAGAAATGGAAAATTTAAGAAAAATTACAATTTAATAGAAATAATTGCCAGTGTGATTTAAATTACTTGCAAATTTCTATAAATTGCCCTAAATTTAACTTATTGAAAAAAAAATATTAACTAACTATAAGGATGAAATATGAAAAACTACCTATCAGCTATCTGTTTAATAGTAGTTCTTGCTATTCTAAGCGGTAATTTCAGTACCACAAACGCCCAGAAAGCACCAAAGGACTCAAAGATTAAGCAGTGTAATGTTTGTCATAAAGAAGGCAAAAACAAGTTTGATGAATACAAAACCTGGCTATTCAAGACGCATTCGAATAACACAAAAGCTTTGACCACAGAAAAGGGGAAAGAATTTGCCACAGCAAATAAGATAACAGATGCATCTAAAAGTGACGTTTGTTTAAAATGCCACGTGAACAAATTTGACAAGGAAATGAAATTTAAGCCAGCGGACATCAAGTGTGAAGATTGCCATGATTCCAAGAGCAAAATCCACACGATTAAAGAAAAGTATGTTCATCCCAAAGGGGCTTAAAATAGCATAGAAGTCTTTAACAGAAACCCTCCTAAACGGAGGGTTTTTTATTTTTGACATAAGTTATGAAAAAATAGAAATAGAGAGGTGTACCTAATGCAATAAAAATAACAGAGACCAATATTCCGACCAAAGGAAAAGCAATAAAGGCACCAAGCGAAAATGATACTTGAATCAAGATAGAAATTACGGCCATCAGAACAGGAAATTTTACTTTATAAACCGGTTTATAATCAGACTTTCGTCGGAGAGAGATAATTGAACCATAAACCAGGGAGTTTTGAACAATATAGGAAATTGTAAAGTATCCGAGCAAACTTTCAACATCTCCAAGCAAAAAGAGGAAAATTGCAATAGTTGTTTGAATAACAATTGAATAATGGGGAGTAAGATATTGGGGATGAAGTTTGCCGAAGACGGGGAAAAAGAGTCCATCCTTCGCCATAGCGTATTCCAGTCTGGGCTGGCACATCATTATGCTATTAAGAACTCCGAGCATTGAAATAAAAATTACTATGGAGAAGAGTCCCCCAGCGATATCAGAAATAAAGGGGATAAAGATAAAAGGATTAAGAATCTCTCCCTTAACAACCACGGCTTTTTCAAAGGGGACTATCAGAAAAGTTGTTAAAGTAATCAAGGCATAAGCTATAATTACAAAGACGGTTGAACCGATCAGCGCCCGCGGAAGATTTTTCACAGGATTTTTGATTTCTCCACCCATATATAAAATATTCAAGAACCCAGCGTAAGCCCATATAGTTGCAGAGACACCACCTATAATTTTGCTAAAGGTTGAGGAGGGTGACGGGATACTTGCGCTAAGGTAAGCAATATTAGTATTAAGATAGGAAAAGCCAATAAATACAATTGCAAACAGAGGAATGAGTTTGGAAAGAGTAAGTACAATTTGAATGTTTCCACCAAGTTTAACACTTCTATACTGAATTACAGCAAAGAAAATGATAAGGGAAGCTGCAAAAAGTTTTGCATAAAGAGTATTTTCGAGAATTGGGAAGAAGTAAGATACTGCAGATGAAGCAATCAGAGCAATGATTGTAAGCGAGGGAGTATCACTAGTAAGAAATGCCGTCCAAGTGTATTGGAAAGCAAGGAATGGTGAACCAGCTTTATGGATGTAGTAATAAGGTCCACCCTGATTGGGATATGCAGTACTCAACTCAGCAAGAATTAAAATTTGTGGGAACCAAAGAAGACCACCCAGAATCCAAATCACTACCGACAAAACGGGAGAGCCGGTAATATCAGCAACAAACGGGATATTGAGAAAAACTCCAGACCCAATAACTCCCCCGATAATAATTGCAGAAATCTGGAGGAGATTAAGTTCCCTTTTGGGGACAGGGTTTACCGTTGTCATTATTGTTTCAGGTTCTGATACAAAGCAACAACACCACCTTCAGAATCCTGAATAACGGCATATATCCCGATATCATCATGCCTGCGAACATCGGTAAGAACAATTCCGCCGTTAAGGAGAACTTGGGTAATGCTTTTTTCAAGATCAGCGACAGTAATGTACAATATCCAAGAATTCGGAAGTCCTGAATTTGCCCCTGTTGCATGGCAGATTCCAGCAATAGGGGTACCAGTTCCGGGCTGAATCATAATGAAGTCATCATAGTCACCCATAGAGAAAGGCTGTACTTCCCATCCAACAACTTTATTATAAAACTTTGTAAGATTCGCAGCATTATTTACAGTAATATCAAACCAACCAATTGTACCAACAAGATTATTATTATCGCTCATAAAATTCTCAAATTAGTTAATAAATAAAAAATCATAAATGTTATGTTCATCAGATTTACTTTTTCCACCACCTATCCATTCTCCTGCTTGCTTTTCCACAGATCTGAATTCTCCGACACCTGCGCCACCATGATCATCCTGAGCTCCAACAAGGACTGAGATCTGTGACCTGGAGGTAATTACCCCCAGCAATTCCTTAGGAAGAGAGAAAGAAACAGTCTTTGAGTTAACACTCCCAAGCGGATTTTTAATATCTGCAGGTTTAGGAAGATAAGCGGCAATAACTTTATTCTGTCCGTCTCTGATTTCGATACCACCACCAACGACTATTTTTTTATCAAAATGGCGTTGCGGAGGAAGAGTATAGTTAGAATTAAGGAATACATCGCGAGAACTGGAGGTTTCGTTACCAATGCAAATTACAGCAAAGGTCAGCTGGAAGCCATATTCGTTATGCCATCCAGGATTGTGAAGGTTATTAAATTTCAACTCGAAGAAGTAGTTATCTGCCTCTTCGCTTACTGAGATCGAGGTAATATCCAGAATACCTGATACAAATGCGGGATTTTTTGGATAAGAGTAAATTTCGTCTCCCACGGGATCGGAAGCTGAGAAGAGGGTTTTAAGATTTTGTGGGGGAGTTTTAATTTCTTCAAGACTAAGTAGTTTATATGAAGGTCCTTTCAGAGATTTTAGTTCAGGATTGAGATATGGGACTGCAAAATGAATTTCTTCATAGAGGCGCAGGTTTTCGACCGGATCAAGATAGAAATCAAATCCGTAGGTAGTAAGAGCTCCGTTTTTCTTAACCAATATTTCATTCCGATTACGTGAGTTTTCAGGAATTTCAATTGAGAGAAAATCACCTTGTTTGATGTTTACCTTAACCTGATAATTAGCTCCTGCTTTATTAATGAGGGCGGCACCGATATCGAGAGAATCAGCAATCCGGGTTCCAGTAACTAGAATTCTGTATACAAAATTTTGAAATTCATATTTTATTTTTACTTTATCATCAGCAATCCTTTGTGAGAACTCTACTTCTTTAAGTTTTTTAGGAAGAGACGGAATAAGGTAGAGTGCTTTGTTAGGGGCATCGGGTTTTACCCCAAGGTAGGAATTGAATATGGTCCTAAGATACTCGGCGAGGCTCCATGCCTGACTAAATGTTCCGCTAAGGTCAACATCCTTATTCCCCGCTTTGGGAAATGCATCTGTAAGTTCAGAGAGAGTTCCAACCGCTCCCCGATTCAATATTTGAGAAGTAAGATCGGAAGTTAAAACCCAAGCAGTATCCTGTAATGAGAAATTGCAAAGAGCTTCGACTACAGGACCAGTATTCCACAACCAAATGATTCCATTATGATATGCGGCATCTTTGACATAGTAAGGAGGATACTGATGAAAGGGGTGGAAATTATCATCTGATTGAGTCAGGGACAAAACCCCATAGGGGAAAACGAGATTACGCATGGCATTAGCCAGAATTTTAAGACGAAGAGAGTAATGAGGAATAAGGTCAGGGACATTCAGAGGAAAGAAAAGATTAGGTCTTAGAGAAGAGTCGGGAGAGTCATCAATTTTAAGGCGGTCATAGATAATATTTTGTTTAGAATCAATGAAGAATGAAGAGAAGTTGGATTTTACTTTTTCCAGAAGGTTCAAGACCTGTTTTTCAGTTCCAGAGTCGTTCATTAATTTTGCAAAATAAGCGGTATATTTTAACTGGAGATACCAAAGCGCCTGAATGTCGTTAGCCCGATTGCCACGAGGAGACCAGGGACCATTACCACCGACAGCATCCATCCAAGTATCGGCGTCACTATGAGTCAGAAAACCGTTTTTATCTGTAAAGTTTTTTACTGAGCCATCGAAAGCAATTCGAATATTTTCATATACTTCTTTTAAGAAAAGCGTATCAGCAGAATATTTAAAATAATTATAAGCTTGAATAACGAACCAAGGTGTTCCATCGGCTGTATTGTATATTGTTTCATTAAGAGTTATTCTATTGGGAATGCGGCCATACAATTTTTCTGAGGGATTTTTATTCTGGTACCGGGCAAATGAGAGAAGGATTTCCCGGGCATCTTTATAATTTCCGAGAATGAATGTGGCGCCCGGGAGAGATATAAAGGTATCCCTTCCCCAATAGTTGTTAAACCAAGGAAGTCCTGCATAAATTCCTTTAGTTTGCTGAGTAGTAATAAGTGCATCAAGAGAAGCAACGGACCAAAGGATTGCCCGGTTAAAGTCTTCGTCGTTTGATTTAATTTCAACCGATTTAAGTAAATTTTCGATTCTATTAAGCTTGGAATTCAAGAGTTTCGAATAATCACGAACATGTGCAGAAGGAGAGAAATTATCTTTTAAGACCCCGATTACAATAATAACTTCATCAGGAGATTCCGGTATTGTAAGAGAAAACCCTTCGTTACTTTTAGTAACAGAAAAGTTTTCAGCTCCCGCAGCGAGAAAAAGCTTTTCACCCGGAAAAATGCCGGTGATGTCTTTAATGTAGTAATTATTTTCTTTAGAAAAGTCAGCGCCAGCAGAAAATCCAGTAAACTCGAGCTGGAGAGAATTACCTTCCGCACCAGAGATTTTAATAAAAACTGCTTCAGTATTGTCCGGGAGGAAAAGTTCTTCAGAAAGATTATTGGAGTAGTTACGAACTATTTTATGGGGGAAAACAAGAGATTCGGAATTTTCACGAAGAACCTCGTTGTTATTCAGGAAGAGGCGGTAGTCATTAAATATTCTCTGTTCTTTATAAGTCCAGCCCATCCAACCGTCGTTGAAGAAGGAATTAGTAAGCCCATAGAATTGAGAGAAAGTCTTATTAGTGAAAGAGAATTCACGGATTTCACCCTTGACCCGGACGGCAATTTTTTCCGAAAGGAGAGATTCCGAGCCGTTAGAGCAGGAGACAATCAAAACGGGAATTAGCAGAAGAAGCCAAAGTTGTTTCATTATTATAAATTTTCCTAGTTGAAATGAATTATCATTCCAAATATAGAGGAAATCTATAAAATGAAAAAAATAAAGTTTCCCGAAACTTTAAAGGGGAAAAGACTCCCAGACAGGGATCAACAAGAAAAGTGGACTTGTGAGTTATCTAAGAGTCAACCCAAAAACGGTAACTATTCTTCTCTAGGCTTTGCTTCGTTAACGATTAAATTACGGCCTTTGAAGTTCTTACCATTCATACCCTCAATAGCCTTATCAGCTTCAGCTTTTTCTTCCATTTCAACAAAACCAAAACCACGAGATTTTTTTGTCTGTCGATCGGTGATAACTTTAGCTGAAACGACTTTACCATAGGGTTCAAATGCTGTTTTTAATTCAGCATCATTAGTAGACCAGGGAAGACTCCCAACGAACAATTTTGTACTCACAAAAACTAACCTTATATAAATTAAAAAAAAATGGCGTGAAACACCACCGTTAATTTAACCAAAAAGTAATAAAATGCAAAACAAAAAGAACATTTTTTTTAAAAAATAATGCAGTTAAGGGACAGAAATCAAAGGTTTTGAGACCAATTTTCGGATTTGTGCAGAAAAAAGTTACTTTGGTGATAAATTATGCTGACCATTTTTTTTGAAGTTTGAAGTAGAAGTAAGCCTTATTTGAGTCCAAGAGAATCCATTGCTGCCCGAATATCGGATATTCCATGGAGAGTTAAAGAAGAGTCCAAGTTCTTTTTATTAAGATTTTTTGAAGGGAGAAGGGCTTTAGTAAATCCGAGTTTTGAAGCTTCCTTTATTCTTTTATCAAGGTGACCAACGCTGCGAATTTCACCGCCTAGTCCGACTTCACCAAGGACGAGAGTGTTGAACTCAAGGGGAATATCTTTAAGGCTAGATGCGATTGCGCAACAAACTGCCAGATCCACAGAGGGCTCATCAATTTTTATTCCCCCAACGATATTAAGGAAAACATTAGCTGATGAAAGGCGTAGTGCACAGCGTTTCTCGAGGACAGCAAGAAGAATTGAAAGCCGGCGTTGATCAAAACCGTTGGTAACTCGCTGAGGATAGCCATAGTTGCTTGGGGTAACAAGTGCCTGAACTTCGACGAGCAGAGGTCTTGTACCTTCAATGCATGAAGTAACAACTGAACCGGAGATAAGGGAGTTTCTTTCGGAGAGGAAGAGTTCACTAGGATTAATAACTTCTTCGAGTCCGAGTTCGGTCATTTCAAAAATACCGATTTCGTTAGTGTTGCCATAACGGTTTTTGTGTGCGCGAAGGATGCGATAGGAAGAAGAGGATTCACCTTCAAATTGAATAACGACATCTACGATATGCTCGAGGATTTTGGGACCTGCGATGATTCCTTCTTTGGTAACGTGACCAATGATGATAGCGGTAAAGTCAAGTTCTTTAGTTTTTTCCATCAGGAGTGCAGTGCATTCCCTGAGTTGAGTTACAGTACCGGGGGAATTATCGAAATCATTGTTATAAACTGTCTGGATTGAGTCGATAACTACGACGGCCGGTTTTTCTTTTTTTATTGTGTCTATTACGTGAAGGAGGTTATTTTCTGCCTGGATGAAGAGATTGTCAGATTTGATGCAGAGGCGATGAGCGCGGGCTTTAATCTGTTCAAGAGATTCCTCACCGGTGACATAGATTACTTTAGCTGAAATTTTTCCTGCGGCCTGAAGAACGAGGGTAGATTTACCAATTCCCGGGTCTCCACCAATAAGGACAAGGGAACCGTTTATTAGTCCACCACCAAGAACACGGTCAAATTCCTCGATTCCTGTTTTGATACGCTGTTCAGGTTCGGGAGAAACTTCTGAGAGAGTGTGGAGTGTTAGAGAAAACTCAGAATGAGGGGTTTTGCTTTTGCCTGTTTCGTATTGTTCTTCGACGAGGGTATTCCAATTCTGGCAGTCGGGACATTTACCGAGCCAACGTATGGATTCAAATCCACAATTTGAGCAGATATATTTAGTTTTAATTTTGGACATTTTGGTTTTTAAGTTCTTTTACGAGTTGAAGTAATTGGGGAAGAACATCACCTGATTTTCCTGAGATAAATTCATCTGCTTTGTAAGAAAGGTCGGTATGCTCAAGATTAATTTCGACAACGTATTTCCGGTTATTCTTTGCGATAAGGGGAATGTAAGCAGCCGGGAAAACTACGGCTGAAGTACCGATTGAGAAAAGGATGTCGCAATCAGCAGCAGTTTTTTCGGAGGCAGAGTATTGATCATCGGGAAGCATTTCTCCAAACCAGACAATATCAGGACGAATCAAGCCACCGCACTCGCACTTTGGGGATGAGGGAGAATCCTGAAAATTAATAAAGTCATAGCGTTTACGGCAATCAATACAGTAATTCTTTTCGATATTACCATGAAGTTCGTATACGGTTTTACTTCCAGCTCTTCTGTGGAGGTTATCCACATTCTGAGTGACAACTGTGACTTGATTGAAGTAGTTTTCCAGTTCCGCGATTGCAAAGTGTCCGGGATTGGGTTGTGTTTTATGGACAATGTCGCGGCGGTACTGGTACCAGTCCCATACAAGTTTGGGGTTTTTAATAAAGGCACTGAATGAAGCGAGTTCTTCAGGTTTCATTTTATTCCAGATGCCATTAGTACCGCGGAAAGTGGGGATACCGCTTTCGGCGGAAATACCAGCGCCCGTGAAGAAAACGATTTTACGGGCGCTTTTTAGTTTGTCAATAAATTTCCCGGAAAAAGAATAGTTTTGCATTAGTTTAGTTTTTTCAATAATTCTTTAGATTCCTTAAGAAACTGAGCATCATCCTCATCGAGGACGGGGAGAGTTGGAATAATCTGAAGATGCTTTTTAGCAAGTTCTTCTTCGTCCTCTTCAATATAGGCTTTTGCAAGTTCAAGCTGGCTCATGCGGAAGTTAGGACGAAGTTCTACTGACTTTTTAAGATTAGCAATGGCTTTATCCATATCACCCCAGCCGAGACCGATTGGAAGGCGCACAAGATAGCTTTTTTCGCAAACTTTGAAGTGGGTTCTGCCAAGCACGTAGTAAGCGACTGAAAGGACTTCCTGACCGCCATTATTTAATTTAATTGCTTTTTCGCAGTCATCTTTCACCTTATTTACAAGTCCGACAGCAGTAAAGACACCTTTGAAAAGAGCGAGGCGACCATTAGCGATAGCACGGCGAAGGAGGGTTATGGTTTTATTTGGAGCTTCCCTGACTGCTTTTTCGGCATAATCGACAGCGAGTTGGTACTTTGCAAGCTGAGCCTCCTCCTGAGCATCGGTTGAAGAGGGCATATGTTCGGCGATATCAACATAGCTGCGACTAATCCTCCAGAGAATTTCAAAGTTTTTCGGTTCAAGTTTCTCTGCCTGAAGGAATTTTTCGAGAGCCTTTTCATTATTGAATTGTTTTGTGGCCAGATTATCACCTTCAGTAATTAGTTCCTGTACAGACTGCCCATAGACTGAACTTATGAGAACGAAAATAAAAAAGAATAAAACGGCAGATCTAATCAATTTAATCATTTTTTCACTCCTATAGAAAATAAGTAATTAGTTAGTAAAAATATAAATAAAAAGGTTAATTTCAAATACAAACGGGATTAAGATTTGATCAAAGTCAGGATGGCTTTTGCATGGCTTTTGCACGGCTTTTGTACGGCTTTACCACGGCTTTACCACGGCTTTATAAGAATGGAGAAGTCATGTTAGTGGGTTTTTTATTAAAAAATGGACAGGAAAGATTGAATTTAACAGGAGAGTTCAGATAATCGGGGAAAAAATTAGCAGGAGCGCTAAAAAATTTGGAAAGGGAACGGAGAGTAATTATTTGGAGAGGGAGTTCCAGCGCTCGGAGAGGGTTTGCCAAACCATTGGAATGGTAATCAGTTCCATTGCTTTAATGACTTCGTCATCTGAGTATGTGGGAAGAACTAGAGGAGATTTGATGTATCTGTGAATTTCCCCGTAGGGACGCCAGTCCTCGGGAGCTGACGAGCAGAGAAGTGCGATAACGGGTTTGCGGATAGCGACGGCTATATTCATTGGTCCAGTGCAGTTCGTCAGAAAAAGCCGAGCATGGGTCAGCAATCCAGCCAAGTGGCCGATGGATTTGGTTTCGGGGGACAGGAGTGTATTTTTTCCAATTCCTTCAGCGACTGATTTTGCGAGGTCATGCTCTCCCCTGCCCCAAGTAATGAGTATCTCTGCATTTAGTTCCCTGACTGCCAATTTACCGATTTCGACAAACCTACCAGGGAGCCATGCTTTACGATAATTGCTTGCGCCGGGATGTATAATCAGAAGATTAGAAGGATTTATTGAATGGTGTTTCAGAATTTTCAAGCCATAGGCGATATCATTCTCAGAGATTGGCATATAAGGGACGGGATCTTTTACGGAGATGTTGAATCCTTTAATTATATCGAGGTTCCTATCAACTTCATGGTAGAGGGATTTGGGAGTAGTGACAGGGAAATTATAAAGTTTTTTAAGAGATTCGGGACCAGAGCCAACGCGATACCCGGCACCAGACATATAAGTAATTATTGCACATTCGTCGGAGGTCCATCTCAAATTCACCACGAGGTCATATTTTTGTTTACGGATTTTAAGAATCAAGCGGAGAAGTCCCAAAATGGATTTACCGAATTTCTGACGATCAATAAGTTCATCGTAGAGAAATCCAAAGGGAAGAATCTGATTCATGAGAGAATTTGAAAGAAGTGCAATATGAGCGTCAGGGAAAGCATCGCGAAGAGTGCGAATAGCGGAAGAAGCGGCGATCATATCCCCCAGGGCTCCCCACTTAATAATTAAAATTTTCCTAACTTTATTTTTTTTGAGTTTCATTTAATCAGACCTTAAGATATTCGCGGATTTTTTTCATGACGAAAGTGATTTCGATTCCATGCAAACTTCGCCGAGAAATGTCTTCTGCATTTATTATGCCTCTTTTACCGAGAACAACTAACTCTTTAGAGGGGTCATTGTAGAAATCCCAATAAGACGAAATATCATCGGGCATCAGGGTAATGACCGGGACACCCAAAGCAACGGATATATGGCGAATGGAAGTATCGTTGGAGATACAGAGCCGGGATCTCTTAATCAGGGCTCCGACAGTTTTAATTCCTAAAGTTTCCGTGGATATAACAGATTCGGGGAAGTTGGTTTTAAAGATTTCCACCATATCTTTTTCAGCAGGACCAAATGAGAAAATGAGTTTAACATTTGGAAGGTTCTGAATTTGTTTTGCAAGACTGATAAAGTTATCTGTTGACCAGCATCTGAGTCTGTCACTAGCACCAGGATGAATAACCAGACAGTGGGTTGATTGAGGCACTCCTGCCAGCAGTTGATTAGCAAGGAAGGAAGCCTCCTTAGTGATATAAAAAGCCGTAGCCAAGGAATTAGGAATCCCACCAGCTGTTTGAGCTATTTTAAGATAGTAATCGAGATAACTAATGTTATTTTCAAGGACTGAGGCATGTTTGTTGAAGAGGAAGCTAAATTTTTGTTTTTCAACTCCAACACGAAGGGGTGCACCGGAAATGTAGCTCCATATGGAATATCTATCGCCCGGCTGGAGAGCAACGACAATATCATATTTTTGTTTACGAAGATAGAGAGCGAACTTAAATTCATAGAGGAGTTTTTTTAATAAGCCAAGTTTAGAAGCGTCTTTATTATAAGCAATAAAGGTTGTTATATCGGGATTTCCAGAGAGCACATTGTCAAAACCTTTGCGAAGCAGGAAGTGAATGTTGTAATCAGGATAAGCTTTCTTTAAGCTTCTGACAGCAGGAGTGGAGACAATGAGATCACCAATTAATTTAAGATTTATTACCAGTATTTTTCCGCGCATTCAAAAGAGTTGTTTTATTAAACATCCAAATTTAATGAAAAAAAAGATAAGAATAAGAATTTTTCTTTTGGAAATAAAAGATATATACCTTAGTTTTGAAGGTGTTTTTTAAAAATTTCCTAAATAATTAAGGTAAAATATGCTTGATGACTTAGATATTAAGATTCTTGAAATCCTTCAGGATAAGGGAAGAACGAAGCGTAGCGAGATTGCGGAGGCAATTGAGATGACCGCACCCACAGTAAGCGAACGGTTAAATAAGCTGGAGGACAAGGGAGTGATAACCGGGTATTATACTAAATTAGATAAAAAGAGATTCGGATATGATATCACCACATTCATCATGGTGCATATGGAAAGTTCGAAGCATTATAAAACACTATACGGCAAAGTAGAGAAGCATCCGAATATTCTGGAGTGTCACTCAATACTGGGAGAGGGTTCACACTTATTGAAAGTAATAGCAAAGAATACAGACGAACTTGAGAAAGTATTAGCGGAGATACAATCATGGCCAGACGTAAACAGCACAAGGTCGTTTTTTGTACTCTCCACATTAAAAGAAACAACAAAGATTAACATAAAATAAGAAAGGCAGCACGATGGCTAAAACAATTTCCCCAACTGAAGCAGCAGTTAAGTTTATAAAGGATAATCAAATCGAATTTGTGGATTTGAAGTTTATGGATTTTCCCGGACAATGGCAGCATTTAACAATACCAGTGGGGCATTTTTCAGAAGACTCCTTTCAACAAGGCTTTGGGTTTGACGGTTCATCAATAAGAGGTTGGAAATCAATAGATAAAAGTGACATGCTATTAGTACCAGATGCCGGGACAATGTTTTTGGATCCTTTTATACAAGCGCCAACAGTAAGTTTTGTATGTGACGTATTTGAACCGGCCACGAGAGAAAAATATGGAAGGTGTCCGAGAAATATTTTACAGAAAGCAGATGCCTATTTAAGGAGAACAGGGATTGCAGACACAGCATTTTTTGGACCGGAGGCGGAATTTTTTGTGTTTGACGATGTTAGATTTGATTCAACGGCCAACTCAAGTTTTTATTTTGTGGACTCCGTTGAAGGAAGATGGAACAGCGGAAGAGAGGAGAATCCGAATTTAGCATATAAGCCAAGAACGAAGGAGGGGTACTTTCCTGTTCCTCCTACAGACCAGTTAATGGATTTGAGAAATGAGATGGTAAGGAATTTAATAAGATGCGGAATTGAAGTTGAGGCACAGCATCATGAAGTGGCAAGCGGCGGACAGTGCGAAATTGACTTAAGGTTTCAACCAATGCTAAAGGCTGCAGATCAATTGTTATTGTTTAAGTATGTAGTAAAAAACACTGCAAGGATGAACAACAGAACTGTAACTTACATGCCAAAACCGATATTCGGAGATAATGGAAGCGGGATGCATGTTCATACGAGTTTATGGAAAAAAGGAAAACCTCTTTTCTATGGAGAGGGATATGCGGGATTAAGCGAAACGGCGTTATTCTTTATTGGGGGATTGCTGAAGCATGCCCCCTCGATACTAGCCTTTACGAATCCGACGACAAATTCATACAAGCGACTTGTTCCGGGATATGAAGCTCCAGTAAATTTAGCCTATTCGCAGAGAAACAGAAGTGCTTCGATAAGAATCCCGATGTATTCGACAAGTCCAAAATCAAAGAGAGTGGAATTCAGGTGTCCAGATGCATCGGGAAATCCATATTTAGGATTTGCGGCGATATTAATGGCAGGGCTTGACGGAATAATAAACCAGATTGATCCGGGAGAACCGCTGGATAAAGACATATATGATATGCCGCCAGAGGAGCTAAAGGATGTTCCATCCACACCACCGAGTCTTGAAGAAGCATTGAAAGCTCTGCATAATGACAATGAATATTTATTAAAGGGGGAGGTTTTTACAGAGGACGTAATTGAAGCCTGGATAAAATACAAGATAGAAAAAGAAATAAAACCAATGGCTTTGCAGCCTCACCCATTTGAGTTTGGGCTATACTATGATTGCTAATAAATAAAGAGCATTAAAAATCCCCTCGAAACTGAGGGGATTTTTTTATGGTATGTTTGAACAAAAAAAATAAATTGTTATATTGCAAGAATGAGAAACAAGAGAAAAACTATTGATTACAATTGATTATCTACTCCTAATTGGTGCCGTACTAATATTAATAAGTATAGTAACGTCAAAAATTCTGGACAACATTGGAATACCAACTTTATTATTGTTTATAGGGGTTGGAATAATAGCGGGTTCGGAGGGGTTAGGGGGAATTGTATTTAACGATCCGGCTTTAGCACAATCAATTGGTATTGTGGCATTGCTTTTTATTCTTTTTTCAGGGGGGCTTGATACTGACTGGAGGGAATCAAAGGGGGTGTCTGCACCCGCCATGACATTAGCAACTGCCGGTGTTTTACTAACAGCTTTCATAGTTGCCGCATTTCTGACCATCGTTTTGGACACACCTTTTCTCTGGAGTCTATTAATCGCTTCCATCATTTCTTCGACAGATGCAGCTGCAGTATTTGCGGTTTTGAGGATGGGGAATATTAGTTTGAAGGGGAAACTGAAACCGCTAATCGAGTTGGAATCAGGGAGCAATGATCCAATGGCTGTATTTTTAACTATTGGAACAATTGAGTTGCTGATCAATCCAGAGAAAACGATATTATCCTCTGTTTTATTTTTTCTTCAGCAGATGGGTTTTGGAGCGATTGTTGGGTTAGCCGGGGGAAAACTGATGGTCTATTTCATAAACAAACTTAATTTTTCGTATGAGGGAATATATCCAGTTTTTGCATTATCCTTAGCAATAATAATATATTCATTAACAGCCGTAATAGGAGGAAGCGGATTTCTTGCGATATATATTGCCGGTTTAGTAATTGGCAATTCGCAATTAATACAGAAAAGAGCTTTAATAAGGTTTTTTGACGGATTAGCCGTACTGAGTCAGATTGCTATGTTTTTGACTTTGGGATTATTGGTATTTCCTTCAAATTTGATAAAAGTTTTAGGAGAAGGACTTTTATTAAGTGCAATACTGATAATAATTGCAAGACCAGTAAGTGTATTCATATCACTCGCATTTTTCAAGTATAATATAAGAGAAAAGGTATTGATTTCGTGGGTTGGATTGAGGGGTGCAGTGCCGATAGTGTTAGCAACTTTTCCATTACTTTACGGTATATCAAATTCGGACATGATATTTAACCTTGTATTTTTTGTGGTAATAACATCCTCACTGTTACAGGGTTGGTCATTAAATTTAGTTGCAAAATGGTTGGGATTATCTTTGCCATACGAAGCCAAGAAGAAGATGCAATTGGAATTCAGTAATGAAATGCAACGTGATACAGATATTATAGAGATAATTGTTCCAGAGAATTCGGAGATGAGGGGAAAACAGATAGTTGATTTAAACTTTCCAGAAGACAGCAGAATAATTTTAATAGTCCGGAATGATAAAAATATTGTTCCGAGCGGGGGTACATTAATAGAAGCAGGAGATATTTTGACAATTCTCATCAACAAGGAAAACAGCGCGGCGATTCACGATATAATTTCGGCGACAGAATAGTATATAAAAAGAAAAAGCCGGTTAAATACCGGCTTTTTTGTGGGCCCGGAAGGACTTGAACCTCCGACCCGCTGATTATGAGTCAGCTGCTCTAACCAACTGAGCTACAGGCCCTTTTTACTTATTTAAGTAAAAATGAGTTACAAAGATAAATATTTGCAGTCTTTTTTTCAAATAAATTTTGAAAATTTTATAACTGCTCCTGCGCCAATATTTCTCCCTGAATACCAATCATAGTCATAAACAAGGGGACTTCCCTTTTAGTGAAATTCAAAGCCTGTTGAGCTAACTTAACAATTCCACCACAACAAGGGACCTGCATGATTAAAACTGAGATTGATTTAATTTCAGCGTCATCCACAAGAGAAATAAGTTTGCTAAGATAAACCTCCTTATTGGAGTCCAGTTTGGGGCAAGCAATGACCAGGCTTTTACCCTTCAGGAAGTCTTTGTGAAAATCGGGGTATGAAAAACCGACGCAGTCAGCAGCAATGAGCAAATCTGAATTTCTGTACTGCGAAGCCATAGGAGAAATAAGATGAAGTTGTATTGGCCAGTGAGTAAGGTGAGACTGTCTCCGCCCAGATTCAGAAAGAGTTTCCGTTTGTTCCGGAGAGATTTCAATTCCAGAAGTACAACATGGTGCGGAATCTTCCCTTTTTTCTTTTTTGTGAGGGGGAATGGGAATACCTGTTGAATTCAGAAAATCAATCGCCTGGTTATAGAAGAGAGTCTCGTTATGGTCAATCAGGTGTTCAAGATGAGCTTTTATGACGTTAGGACCGCCTTTAACGATATATTCCATTACTTTTTTCTCGTCATATGGTTCGGCTTCCCTCTCCTCAATAGAGATAGCCCCCGCATGACAGAAACCAAGGCAGGCACCAAGACCATCGCAGAAGAGGTCACTAATCAGTCTGGCTTTACCGTCAATTATTTGAAGAGCGCCCTCATGGCAGTTAGGGATGCAATCTCCACAACCATCGCATTTATCTTCGTTTATTTTTACAATTTTTCTAAGCATATTTCCTTTTCAATTAACAAAACAGATTAAATTATCTGCTTAAAGATAAGGAAATATCGTTAAAGGAAAAAGGAGAAATGGAGTATATAAATCAAGAGATATCCGGGCAGCAAGAGTGCTGCCCGAATACATAAAATATCAATTGATTTTTTTAATCATTCCTATTTTGAAAGGAGAATAAGAAGAATTAGTGGCCGAATAAAATATTACCTGTTGATTATTAATTACCGTAAGGTGCGGATAAGCGATTTGGTAACTTCCCCATCCTTTAGCAGTAAAATTTTTGCGAAAAACAGGATTCGCTGGATCCTTAATCCAGGTTTTACCATCAGGAGAATGAGCCAAACCAAAGGCATCATCTTTCTGACCAGAATAAACCAAAGTAAATCCCTGATCAGTTTGCAAAACAGATCCCCCCATAACACCAGAACCTTCCCATGCAAAACCAGCTGTAAGAATTGGATTTCCCGGATGCTTAATCCAGTTAACACCATCCTCGGAAGTGGCCAGTCCAATTTTATTATTAGAACTACGGCCTGTATAATAGAGGTAATAAAGGTTATTAACCTTAATCACAGAGAATGGGACAATCTGATACTCCCATCCACTTGAAGAATAAATAACCGGTAGTTGTCTTTTGGTCCAATTAATTCCATCTGAGGAAGTAGCCATACCAATATTCCAAGCCTTATAAGGATCGCTCCATCCGACATAGTACATTTTGTAACCAGTTTCCTCTTTGATAATTGCTCCAGCTTGCGCAGCCTGGGAATCCCAAGTCCCAGGGTTACCGGGGAAAAGGATAGGTAATGAGGAAGGTCGCGTCCAGGAAATGCCATCAGTTGACACAGCATAACCGGTATGAGAAAGAGAAGCATTAGCAACCCCGACAAAATACATCTTATATCCATTCCCATCATAGATAATTTTGGGATGAAAGAGACCGCCAAACTCCCACCATAGATTCTGTTGTGACAGGAGAGGATTTCCGGGGAAATCAACCCAGTTTGAAGGGGGGGTGATGCCGGAACCCCAAGTAACAAGAATTTCGATACCTCCGACACCCTGAGAAACCGGAAGAAGTGTCAGGGAAACTTGAATTATTATCCCATCCTGTATTGTCACATCAGTTTCACCACTGTACAAAGTAAGCATTTGATTGTTCTTAGCTTCCACCTTTAAATGCCATTCGCCAACGGGAATGAGATTTAGAGAGAGAGTTGCTGAGGTATCAGAAAGCAAATTCATAGATGCATTAATTGGCTGGAAACCGGTTCTGGTTAATGATGCAGTAACAATGGCAACATCAGCGGGGGCATTTGATTTGTCGATTTTAAGAATAATACCGCCAGAGGATGTTGTATCGGGAGAATTGGATACGGGATCACCTGAGCAACCCCAAAAGCTTAGGACAGAAACAAATAACACCGAGAATACAATAAAAAATTTTATTTTCATAATTCACTCCAAGATGAAGTTAAAATTAACAAATAAAATATTTAAAGTCAATATTATTAGAAAAAATAAAAGAACATTTATTAAAGATTATTTTCAATGATATCAATAATTTGGAGTACTCTATTCTTAATAGAATGATCCCTCAGACAACGTTTTTGCCCAGCCAAAGCTATGCGAGTCAATTCGTGCGGGTGGTTCAGAAGATATTGAACTTTATCTATACACTCGGATGAATTTTTATAAGTAACCACTTCATAATCCGGTTCAAAAAGTTCAGCAATATTTTGTTTATGATCAGTTAATAAAAGAGTACCAACACCAGTAACTTCAAACATCCTAACATTGGCTGCGAAGTTTCCAGCGATACCGCCATGAAAATTAAAGCCGATTTTACTGAGAGCGAGAGCCTTATACATATCGCTACCAAATAAAGGATCGGATTTAATGATAGTGCGCAATTTGGGTGACAGTTTGATTCGTTCAGGAGGTTCACTAAGAAGAGCTATTTTCTCAAATTTGGGGATATGATTAAAAAACCCAGCGAGACCTATTTTTTTTGCTATGTTATAAGTATGATAAGATAATTTTTTAAGATTAAATGAAAGTGGATTATCTGAAGAAATCAGCGGCGTAAAGATCTTAAGATTAATATCACTATTTGCCAAATTTTCAAGTATCTGAATTCTTCCAGAATGAAAATTACTTCCAGCCAAGAGTGAGCCAGCAAAAAAGAAATCAGTTGACCGGATGCCACCAAGTTCTTTCAAATCTGTGAGAATCGATTCCTCAAAAGCATGGATAAATTTGAAGCATTTGATTCTATTTTGCTTTAATACTTCAATGAATGGTGCACAGGCCAAGACGAAATTATATTCTTTCAGGTTAGTCAGGACAGTATTATTGAACGGAGAGCATAAAAAACCAACTATTATTTTCACACTTTTAACTTTTAAGCGAATTTCACGAATAAATTCAGCAGAAAAACTTACAGAATCCTGGAAAATTATAACATCCGGTCTATAGTAGAGAATCTGGGACAGAAGGATACCGTGTTTACTTACATTGTGGAATTCCGCCCAAGCTTGCTGAAGAGGTTGTGCATTCCAGATAATTTCAAAGGCTTCGTGCCCAAGTTGTTCGAAATTCTTTTTGAAAAAGTCAGCCCAAGCAAATTTTTGAGACATCAAATGGGAATATTGAGACGGATAGTCCATTTCGGATACCGAGGGGAAACGTGAATAATAATAATCAAGAAACTGTGAATAAAAACTTGTAATTTTTACAATTCGCATATTACAAAATTATGATTGAATTAGTGCGTACAAATCTTTACCTACATACCCAGTCTCGACAGATTTGTCTGATGTAAACTTCTTAACAAAAACATCCCAACTTTCGAGACTCCAGAAATTAATATGACCAGGGTAATTATCGACACGACCATTAGGGACCGTAATAAAAGCAACAGATCCAGTAGCCATTAAATTTTGGATATTATTAATTGCTAAATATGGATCGTCTATATGTTCAAGCACCTCGGTACAGAAAAGAAAGTCGAATTTCTCATTAATCTCTGATTTGAGAATATCAAAGTAATAATAGTTTGCTCTTGGAAAATTTACTTTAGCAATTTCAATTGCTTTATTTGAAAATTCCAAACCAGTATATGAAGCAGGTTTAAAGTGCTGATCTATGAAGTAAAGGAGGCTACCCGTACCACATCCGAGATCAACAATGTTTTTATGATCAAGGAGAATATTCTTAGTTTTAATAATTTGCAATATTTCATTGTAAAAAGCTAAAATCTCGGGTATTTTCCACATTTTTTTCTGATTGTATTCCTCCCAGAATTTATCCATCCCCATTTCCGTATTATGATTGTGACTTACAGTTTTTTCTTTTTGAACAAAGCGTACATCAAGTCCAAAGAGCAGAAGGAAATTGTGAATATTTTTTAGAAATTTATTAATCAATGAAACTACTCCTTAAAGTGATTTTCCATAACAGATGAAGAGATATTATGTGTTTTATTTATATATTTTGAATAAAGATATTTAAACAATAAGTAGTAAGCTATAAAATAGCTGAAGTTAATAATGAGAGCAGAAAAAGCAGCTCCATACAAACCAAACCTTGAAATCAAGAAGATATTAATGAAGACACTAATTGCAGCAAGGGGGATTCCAATGATAATAGCATAATATGTTTTTTCAAAAAAGATAATATAATTACTATACAAAACTGTAACCGCAACAATAATCTGAGTAAAAAGCATTACCGGGAGAATACCAAGGACAGGTTTATAATTCGGGGCAATAATTCTTAACTCTACTAAAATCCAGAAGCAAAAAAATATAGCAAACGAAAGGAAAAGGAAAAATGAGGTAATTTTAAGTACGAAAGATTTAGTTTTCCTTTTATTTTCTTTAACATCCTTTTCCTTAAAGAAATAAGGGAGCCAGACATTTTGAAATGAAGCAAACATCATTGGCACAATAGCTGCGAAGCTATAACTAAGATTATAAATTGCCATATCATCAAAACCGACATATTTCTCAAGGAAGAACTTATCCCCAAAATTGAGGGCAAGTCCAAGGACAGCAGAAAACATTACCGGAAATGACAGGAGTAAAATTTTCCCTACCAGCTCCCGACGAAAAGTGAGATGCATTTGTCTGATAAAAAAATATCCAAAAAAAAGAAGGAGAAGAAATTCAAGATAGTATGTGCTTTTAAGTCTAACTCCAACTGAATCTCCACCCAACCAATAAAGAAGAAGTAAGACTGTTAGATTCACACCAAAAAGTCTAACAAGATTGTAAGTCTGTACTAATTTTATCCGCTGACTTGTTAAGAAATAGTTTAGCAGCATGTAAGAAAAGACCGTAAAGATAATAGCTATGAAGATACTATTTCTGTAACTTGAATAATCGATCGGTTTACTGAACAGAAAAGCAACAACAATAAAATCAAATTGTGTGAAATAAGTAAAAAGCAGTACTAAAGTTAGCAGAAAAAAAAGCAGAGAATTAATTGTAAACAAGATTTCTCCTCTATCCCCAGGTTGCGAGTAGTCCTGAAAAAGTTTGCTTTGCGGAACATAAAAACCGAAATTAAGAACGAGAGAGAAAGTAGAGATCACGGCAAAAATATAGGTATACATTCCAAAAGCTTCCTGCGTCATTAACTTAAGATACAAGGGAAGCAAGATCAAATTAGAGGCGCGAACTAAGAAGTCAACACTAAAGACCCTAGTATAATTCCTGATTAACTCGTTATTTCTATATTTACTAAATAATTTGAGCATCAGATTTTTCACTGGAGAAAAATGCTTTTTTCTTTTTAAGGTGCGGAGCAACGGAGAGCAAGACACCAAGAATAACCAATGAACTAACAATCAGCACAAAGTACTCAGTCAAGAAAAATGATGAGGGGGCGTATGTGAATTGGACTTTGTGCGTTCCCGAAGGGATAGTGATACCCATAAAGCCATGATTCACCCTGTGAATGATTGCTTCTGCACCGTCAATGGTTGCTTTCCAACCTGTAGGAATATAAGTTGTCGAGAAAACGAGAAAATTATTTCCAGTAGTTTTAACATCAGCAGTAATAATTTCATCAGTGTATTTTGTTATTTTGACGAAAGCAGTGGAGTCGGGAGTATCTACTTTTATCGTACCTTCGTGAATATATGCTTTGTTTTTAGGATTAAATGAGTTGTCTTTAATCATATTGAGGACATCAATATTACGAGCTGTTACAACAGTATCGACTAAGAATAAGCGAGGCAGTACCGAATCATTTTTCCAAAGAGTGGTTTTATCGTTACTGAAGACAGGAGTCATGCCAGGTATTCCCTGTTTTGCATCTGTTACAATGTATTTTACATTTGCCATATTCCAGAGAGTGGGGTTAGCAGGTCCAATAACATCCATCATATCCTGGAATGAGCGTGGTTTGATGCCTGAATAGCCATAGAAATCTTCAAGCAGGAAATATGCATTAAAATTCGAATTCTGGTTAAATGATCCCAGACTACCATCTTGCTTCAGATTGAGCATTCTAAAGGGAGCGGTGTCTTTTTGAGATTCAATTGCAGCTACGTAGTCAGGTTTATTAAACATCGCCTGAATATCAGGGTTTTCGTGATATCTTGCACCTCTTGAATCTATTCTCCAGAGATCAATGACAACCATTACTATTGCAATGAGAACCAAAACATCGGAGCTAATTTTTCTATTCAAATAAAGGAGAGATCCTCCGAAGAATAGAGCAGTAAAAGCAAATGCAAGAATCATATCGCCAATAAACATATCCGCCATAAATGGTGCGAGTGCGTTGTATTGCTGAGCCATCTGTTGTCTTTGAGGAGGAAGCGATGCTGCAAAATCCGCAACCCGACTTTCAAACCAGGAAGATACGACTCCACTTAGAAGAATTGAAAGGGCAAAAATCCCTATTGCAGCATAAGCTGTATATTTCAGGACTTTGATAAGTTTTTCATCTTTTTCTCTGAGAAGGTTAATTATCTTAAACAGCCCAAGGCCGGCAAGCACAGGAACCGATAATTGAACGAGGACAAGAATCATTGAAGGAACACGGAATTTATCGAAATAAGGGAAGTAGTAAAACATCAGATCGAAGAGTACAGAGAAATTTTTACCAAACGATATAATGAGAGATATCAGAGTGAGAATTGAGAGGAAGCGAATCATTGGATCTTTCCAGCCAGCAAAAGCTCCAAATAATGCAAGGAAAAAAACAAGCACTCCCATATACATAGCAACATCAACAAAAGGCATTTGCCCAAAATAAGTATTGACTTCAACGTCCTGTTCATTTGAGAGAGGTCCTTTATAAGTAACATTTCCAAAACCATAGAATGAAGGAATAATAAATGTCATTACTTCCTCGGGAGAGAATGACCAGCTAGTGTGATACTCGTAAAAGTCCGATTCAGATTTAGTAGTAGGTTCCTGGGTTGCTTCCAGAATACCGACCGTACCGCGAGTTGAGTAAGGGGTATATTCCCAGATTTGCGTAAAATTGTCGGCAGAAATAAGAAGGGCAACAACTATAGCGGCGGTAAGGAGGAGTCCTGATTTTATCAAAGAGGTTATCTTATCTTTTTGTTTTGCGACCAAGTAGCGGAGGAAGAAATATATATAATAAATCCCAATTGCAAAAAGAGTATAGAAAATAATCTGGACGTGAAATCCCTGTATAAACAATTGAAGCACAATTATGAGTAGGAGGAAATCAATAAGTTTAATTTTTTCCTGAAACTTCAGAATAAAAAGAAAGACAAGAGGATACCAGGCAAGTGAAGTAAGTTTAGTAACGTGGCCAATAAACAGGAAGACAATAATTCCAGTGCTGAAGGCAGTAGCCAATGCAGTAAAGAGACTTACAAGAGTATTTTTTGTAAGATACCGCATAAAAGTGAAAGACGAGAAAGCGAGTAAAATAAGATAGAAAGACCAGCGAGTATAGTCTACGGAGAAAAGAGAGGTGAAAAAGTCACGAATTTCAGTAAAAACCAGAGCGATAATATTGAACCAAGGGAAAGTTGTACCCATAGCATAAGCCGGAAGACCAAGAAAGAGATGAGGATTCCAGAGACTGAAGCCATCACGGTCTTTTTCCACATAGGGGATGAGGCTCTTACTGGTGAGAATATCTCCTGACTGGAAAGTTTTTCCACCAAAGTACATGGGGTTAAGAAAAATCAGAAACAGAATAACTATCACCAAAAATACAGCAAGGAGATGATACTTCTGAGGAAGAATTTTTTCGAGATCAAATGATGCTAAAAAAGAATTTGACTGAACTGCAGATTTAGTGACTGATTTTTTCTTTGCCATTAAAACTCCTAAATAATAGTATTAATTTATGGTTTCTGAGCTACGTATGTTATGCCGGATCCAACTATATTTCTTTTCTTATAATCTATTAACATAAAGAGAAGACCAAACGGAAGAGTGAATAAATAATATAATGGGAGGAATAAAATTGCGGCTTTCAATTTATTTACCATCAGTATGGGAAATTTGATAATCAGCCTCCAATAAAGGTCGCCCCAAAAGCCATAAGAATACCTTGACGAATATGGTTTGAATCCAAGGGGAGACAATTTACCGGTAAGATCTTCAAAGCTATAGCCATTTCTTGCATGCTCTCCAATAAAACTTTCGTCATCGTGAGAATGTGCATCACTTCCCCCAAATATTGAAGGAGTGTTAATGAGAAGATAGCCACCGGGTTTAAGAGCATTATAATAATTTTGAAAAACCTTAACATCTTCCACTATGTGTTCCATCACATCGACGCAGACTATCAAATCGCAGGCTTCCTTAACGGATATTTCAAGGAGATCGCCGACTTCAAATTTTATATCAGTAAAATTTTTGGCGGCAAAGAAGCGTTGACAATCCTCTATCCAAGACTCTTTCACATCAATTGCAGATATAGAACAAGGAGTTAATTTTCTAATCATGAAATATGAGTACTGCCCATATCCGCTTCCGGCATCAAGAATTTTTATATTCTTACCCGAAAAGTTTTTTCTGATTTCCCGCAATTCGCGATGAACGTACCAAGCCCGCAGGAAGAGAAGATCCAAGAGTCGGTAAAACAAGGAACGGAGGGAGGGATATTTCCTTAAAACATCAGCAAATATATCTTTCACAGGGTCATAGTGCATAACGAATTTCCGTTTTAATTAATCAGATATTAGAATCCCTTAAAGTATATTCATTTGATGTATGAGATGAACTCACCATCATTTCGCCAATAAGTCCGAGAGAGAAGAACTGCATACCAACAATAATCAATAAAACACCAAGAAAAAGCATCGGGCGATTACTTAACGGCATATTATGAAATAATTTCTGATAAGTAAGGACCAGATTAAGGATTGTGCCAGCGATTAAAGAAAAGGCGCCGAGGAATCCAAATAAGTGCATAGGTCTTTTAGCGTAACGGGTAATAAAGACAACTGTAAGAAGATCAACAAATCCTTTAAAGAAGCGAGAGATACCAAATTTAGTATAACCGAATTTTCTGGGATGATGGGTAACAACAAGTTCAGCCACAGAAAAGCCCTTCCAATTTGCGAGGACGGGGATATAGCGATGAAGTTCTCCATAAACACGAATTTGGTCCAGAACATTTTTCTTATAAATCTTCAGTCCACAGTTGAAATCGTGAATTTTAACACCGCTAAACCACCTGGTTACAGCATTAAAGAACTTTGAGGAGTGTTTTTTTATGAACGGATCATATCTTTTTTTCTTCCATCCAGAGACCATGTCAAAGCCCTCATTCAGTTTTAGAATGAGGTTAGGAATTTCGCCGGGGTCATCCTGCAAATCAGCATCCATAGTAACAACGACGGTACCGGAAGCTTTTTTAAAGCCGATATTTAATGCGGCAGATTTTCCATAATTTTTCTGAAAGCTGACATATTTAAAGCGTCTATCACCCCTGCAAATATCTTTAATCACTTTCAGGGAGTTATCAGTGCTTCCATCATCAACAAAAATCACCTCAAAGTCAAAATTATTAGCTATACAGACTTTGCGAATTTCTGCGGAGAGAGGTTGAAGTGAATCCTGTTCGTTGAAAAGAGGAACAACAACAGAGAGTTTTTTAACCTGAGGTTTCTGTTGTGGTTTTTGCTGTTTTATATTTTGCTGTTGTAGAGAGGGTCTTGGCTGCTGAACCTGTTTTTGTGGTTGCTGGACTGGCTGAATGTTCTGATCCTTAGCAGGGACAGCGTCAGGTTTAGGAGTAAACCGTCTTCGGTGGTAGTACCGTTTTCTATTAGTATTTTTATTAGCTACATTTTCCTGATTTTGGTTTTCCATATTTATTACAATTTACAATTTCAATTAAGTTATTTAACAAGCATAGCTTTAGCAGTTTTACAAATATTATTTACTGAAAAGCCAAACTTTTCAAAAAGAATCGAATCAGGCGCGGACTCGCCAAATTTTTCGATTGAGATCATTTTCCCCTTCAAACCGATATATTTATGCCAGCCAAGAGAGACGCCTGCTTCTACTGCAAGTCTGTTTTCGACTTTAGCGGGGAGGAGGTTATTTTTATACTCATCGGTCTGAGCATTGAACAGTTCGAAAGAGACCATAGAAACAACCCGTACTTTGATATCCTCTTTAATCAGTTTATATGCAGCTGATATAACGGGGGCTAGTTCCGAACCAGATGCTATCAAGATTAAATCTGGTTTTCTTTTAGAATCGAGGACTATATAAGCACCTTTAGAGACTGAAGCCATTGCCTTATCTGCAATTTCATTAATGAAGGGGACCCCTTGTCTGGTCAGCAAAAGAGCAACCGGACCACCTCTGTGTTTAAGTGCATACTTCCAGGCAGCAACCGTTTCATTGGAATCGGCGGGTCTCAGAACGACCAGATTAGGAATAGCCCTAAGTGAGGCCAACTGTTCAACCGGTTGATGAGTGGGACCATCTTCTCCGAGACCGATGCTATCATGTGTGAAAACATAGATGATTTTTAGTTTCATCATAGCAGCCAAGCGAATTGCAGGACGCATATAGTCAGAAAATACGAGGAAAGTACCTCCATAAGGAATAACTCCTCCATAAAGAGACATTCCGTTGAGAATACCGGCCATAGCGTGTTCGCGAATACCGAAATGAATATTCCGTCCGGAGTAGTTTTCTTTCGAAAAGGAAGTTGAGTCGGAAAGAGATGTATTATTTGATGGAGATAAATCCGCTGAGCCACCAATAAGAGTGGGAAGCGCCCCGGATATTGAATTCAGGACTTTTCCGGAGACAACTCTAGTAGCAATTTTTTTTCCATCATTTGTAAAAACCGGCAGCAATTTTTCCCAATTGTCACCATGTTTGCCAGAGATAGCATTTTCAAACCGTTCAGCATCTTCGGGGAAATTAGATTTGAAGCGAGAATAGAGGGAGTTCCAATTAGTTTCGTATTCTGACAAGCGTGATTTTATCTGCTGGAAATGTTCCCTAACAGCTACCGGAATGAAGAATTCTTCTGAAAAATTCCAGCCCAAATTTTGCTTAGTCAACTTCACTTCATCAGGACCAAGCGGTGACCCATGTGCGGCAGAAGTACCTTGCTTATTAGGGCTTCCGTAACCAATAGTTGATTTAAGAATAATCAACGCGGGTTTTTTTAAGGGGATAGTCTGATTATAAGCGTTGGAAATATCTTCCAGGTTCTCAATATCCTCAACCCGAATAACATTCCAATTAAGTGCCCTGAAGCGGGCGAATACATCATCGGAAAAAGTTAGTGAAGTATTACCCTCAATTGTTATCCCATTATCATCGTAGAAGACGACAAGGTTATTTAACCTATGATGACCAGCAAAAGAGGCTGCTTCATAAGAAATCCCCTCCATAAGGTCGCCATCAGAGACGAGAGCAAAAACGCGGTGATCCAGAATCTGCTGACCAAAGGAGAATAATTTAGCACTAATGAACTTTTGAGCAGCTGCCATACCGACTGCAGAAGCGAATCCTTGTCCAAGAGGACCAGAAGTAGTTTCAACACCAGGGGTAAGCTTATATTCAGGGTGTCCAGGAGTGATGCTTTGATCCTGTCTAAACTCTTTTATATCGTTCAGAGATATTTTATAACCGGTAAGATGGAGGATACTATAGAGCAGCATGCTAGCGTGTCCGGCAGAAAGGACAAAACGATCGCGATTTATCCAATTTGGATTATCCGGATTATGCTTCATAATCGAAGTATAAAGAAGGTAAATAAGAGGAGCGCAACCAAGGGGCATTCCAGGATGCCCAGAATTGGCTTTTTGAACCGCATCTATTGAAAGAGTCCTAATCGTGTTAATGGAAAGTTGATCTATATTCAAAATTATATCCAGCAAATTATTAAAAAATATCCCGAATGACTACGGGAGTAAAAAAAAACTGTTCTAAACAGCAAATTTAATAAATTTTTCAATAAAACTGAAGGTAAATAGTTGGAAGTTCAGGGGAGGATGAAGGAAGAATAAGCGCGATCACCAAAAAATCTAAATGGAGTGGGATAGCGAGTGCCGGAAAGCATAGCATGAAGAAAACCGTTTTTTTCAACCAGGACGGTATGAAGAATCAGGTTTTTCGGATTGAGATGGATCAGTAGTTCAATGCCGAGATTTGAAGAAGTCGTTTTTTCGATTACCGAGTCGTTTACTGTATTTAGCCAAGCGGCAGATTGAAAATCGGATTTCATATCCTGAGTTCTGCGGAAAGTACCACCTGTTGGGCTAACTACTTTTTTACCATCAAGTTCAATTTCTCTATCATCATAAGCGATTACGCTAAGAAAATTAAACTGAGAGGAGTTTAACCAATTTAGGAGTTTCAGATAATGTTCTTCGTGCGTATAACCATAGTTACTATCCAGAAAGGATATACGCCGGACGCAGGAAGGAATAGATTTGTGATAATTAATAAAACCGAAGATAAAGCTACCCCCGCCACTATGACCTGTAAGGATGATATCAGGAGAAAAGGGTTTAAATCTGAGACGTAAAGAATCAATCAATGAATTTATTAGTTCCCCAGAGTTTATGAATTTGCGTCTCCAGGATGGAAAACTTTTTTCTTTGGCTTCAAGAAGGACCAGAATAATATTTTTATCGGTAGAGATTTCGCGAAGCATTCGAGTTTGTGCGCCGATATGCTGAATTTCATATCGCCATTCAAGGGAGTCTGAAGTTTTCTTACCGAATGTTTGCTCTATCGTGTTGCCATTTGGGAGGGCATAAATAATCAGATCCAATGGTTTTTCGGGATGCAGAGAAAGTGCCTTAGGTTGATTAATAAGAATTCTTATTTCCGGTTCAAAGTAGAGGTAATAAGAGGTATCGGGGGGATTAAAATCCCCCGATTGAGAAAACAAACCGTGGGGAGTAAGATATAAAAATACTAACAGAATAAGAAGTAAAGATCTCATTTAATAAGAATCATTTTTTTCGCAAGAGTCACACCATTTCTATCTAAAACGCAGAAATAAGTTCCTGAAGCAAGTTTTCCGGCATTAAAAATTATGGTGTATTCTCCAGGATTGAAATATCCTCCGGCGAGAGTTGAGATTTTGCTTCCCAAAATATCATAAACTGAAAGGTCAACAATCCCTGCTTGATTCAATTGAAATTTAATCTTGGTAGAAGGATTGAAGGGGTTAGGAAAATTCTGAGACAGATTAAATGAGGCAGGGAGAGATTCATCATTTGTTATGGCCGCGGGAGTTACTCCGAATTGAGAGTAGAGTCCAGTGGTAGTACCGACAAGGAGGTCATCAAAATAAAGAATATTGATCTTCATACCAACCGGATAAACAGAACCGAGTGACCAGGATGCTGAGGTTAAGGGATAGAAGTAGATTTCATTATCAACTGCCACATAAATAGTATCAACTCCCTGAGTTATTGCATAAGCTTGTTTTCCGGAAATAAACGGGAAACCGGAGGTTGTAAAAGGAGTCCATTTTCCAGTTGTGTTAAGTGGTTTATAATAGGCTATGGGATGGTTAATTCCAGCATCCGTACCACACGCAAAGATTGTATCGCCTGTTACGGATACATGCAAGTCGCGAATAGTAGCGACAATAGCAGATCCTGTGCTCGTGGTAGAAGAGCTCATATCCTGGGAAACAATCCACGACATTCCGGATTTTGTGAGTTTATAAACACTTCTTCCTGTTGGTGAGGATAGGTCATAGTCAACTCCGACATAAGCGACAGTATCTGTTCCCTCCAGATTAAAGACAATGTCAAAAACATCAACATCAGCCCCCACAGTTGAAGAATGAAGAAGAATCTGACTCCAAGTTGTACCATTATCAAACGAGCAAAAGAGACCACCTTTCATACTTTCGTGGATAAAATAGCCTGCTAAAATAATTGAAGAATCAAAGTCGCAAACTTCAATAGCCTGAACCTGAGATTGTGTATTGTGGAAGTTATAGGGAGGGTTTTCTGCGGTAAACAATTGATGCCAATTAGCACCTGCATTGAGGGATCTGTAAATTCTAACATTACCCGCATAGACAGTATTCGGGCTGCCAGGGACCATTTCAGCGGAATAATATGGGGAACCATCGCCATTAGGAAAAATTGCGTTTGTCCATGTGGGGGTTGAAAGGTAATTTGTGACCATCCTAATTCCGGATTTAGAAGCGAGCCAAGCGGTTTGTTTATCTGGGGTCATGTCAAAGTCATCAACCTGAACAGCCTCAACACCTTCGTCAATTTCAAAGATTGTTGCACCTCTATCCACAGAAGCACCAATACCCTGATCGGTGGTCAAATAAACGATGTTAAAATTATTAGGGTCAGAGAAGACTGCCCCATCATTGGGGCTTGTTTCCATGCCGCCGGGATTTCCAAATCCAAGCCAACTACCTGATACTCCTTTATTGCTGCTATATATACTCGCAAAATATACATAGTAGGAGGAGGAATCGCCGCCGAAGGCGAACTGAGTTGAGGATGCTCCACCAATACCTGAAAAAACATTGGTATAGGTCAGTTCGTCGTCTGAGTATGCAATCACTTTGCCGGGACCATTTGTTCCACCGATAAAGATTCTCCCAGAGGGAGCTACTCCAAATCCGGTCCAGTTAACTCCTGCAGTAAGAGCAGAGAGAGAAAGTGAGGTAAAAGTTGTAGCTGAACTAACTGAGGTGATTGGATCTGTGGATTTAAATAGCTGTGGAGAGGAGCCAGTAGCCAACAGATACAGATGAAGATTTACCGGATTAAAGTAAAAAGAAACAAATGATAAGGGGACTGATGAAAGCACGAGTGGTGAGGAGGCATTCTGAGTAAAGTTTCCTGCGGCATCAATAGTACCCCAATAAAGACGTGCTTGAGAATATGCAACAAGAATAGAGTTGTAGATAAAAACCTCAGGCATTGGACAATTAATTAATCTGGTTGAAGTTGAAGATCCAGGAATAACCTGGTATAACCCATCATTGCCACCGAAGAAAAGATAACCTGATGTTGAGTGGGGGGCAAGAGATTTAATACCGCTTCCGAGATTATTATCTGCGTCAGCACCTTCCATTTTCAGAAATTTGTTAAAGACCGCAGTTCCTAAAGGAGGAGTATAAATATCGGAATAAAAAATAGAGTTAGCGCTTTCTGTAGAAATAAATATTCTGGTTGAATCGGATGTTTTGGAATAACCGGTAATACCATTGATTCTTCCACCATAGACGTTCTCGACTTTTGGGGGACTAAGCTGTGAAAACAGCGACGATGAAAAAAGCACTATAAAAGGAATTAAAAGCGACCATTTTTTCATGACAACTCCTGGAAAAAATTAATAATTCTCAAAGAAGAAAAGAAAAATAATGTTTTTTTTGTTCTATTCAATGAAAAAAATCAGGGATCGGAACCGGGTATCAGAAAGTTCTTTGGTAAAAGAAGGAACTTTTTGGTTATTCTTTAAGTTAAACTAGTATCAATTCTTTTTGTGTGTGAAAAAAAATGAATGTAATTATAATATTGTCAGCATCAATAGCTTTATCGCTATTTGTTTTTTTTGTGTACTGGCTGTGGACATATACTCCCAAACCAAGTTATAAACCAATAGTACGGCGACCATATACATCAATGCCACATGGAGCCCATATTGTAAAGAGGAAACATGTAGTAGTTACACCAAATGTTACAAGGGACTTAAGCAGCAGAGATGCGGGGAGGACCAGAGAAGGAGCGAGTTTAAAACTTTACACCTCCTCAACTGCTGAGTTTCATCCTAAAGCCAGGTTTTCATTAGTAAAGATAAACAATACAAACCCACATCCGCGAAAGTGGCAGAGATAAGCAGGATTATCACGAAAAAAACAGGAGCTTACAGATCAGTCTGATTCAGTGTTTTGAGAATCCAAGGGGAGTTGTTTTTTTGCTTTAGCACCCAGTTTCCGGAGTGTTTCGACCCGCCCGATAAGATTTCCACTTCCATTTTTTAGTTTTTTCATAGCCTCATCATAACTATTCCTGGACTTTTCAATAGAGTTTCCAACGGCAATTAAGTCCTCATAAAGCCCAACAAACTTATCATAAAGAGCACCACTTTTCTCTGCAATATCCAAGGCATTGCGATTTTGATTTTCACGTCGCCAGATATCTTTAATCATTTTTAAGACAGTAAGAAGATTAGTGGGGCTGATGAGGATTACACGTTTTGAGTAACCATAATTCCAGATTTCGGGATCAGCTTTCATAGCTATGATGAATGCAGGTTCAACGGGAATGAACATCAGGACAAAGTCGAGGGAAAGAGTGAAGTCCTGATAATTTTTTGCTGAGAGTTCGTCAATATGCTTACGGACAGATTTAATGTGATTGTCGAGGTGAATCTTACTTTCATCCTGGTTTTCCGAAGAGTTAAAGCGCTCATATGAAGTTAGAGATACTTTTGAGTCTATGATAACTTTGCGGTTATCTGGGAACAAGACGGTAACATCGGGACGGAGCTTACTTCCCTCTTCATTTTGGGCAAAATTTCCTGAATCGTCGCGAATGAATTCCTGAATTAAGAATTCACGTCCTTTTTCCAATCCAGATTGTTCAAGAATTCTTTCCAAAATCACCTCTCCCCAGTCGCCCTGGACTTTAGAGTCCCCTTTCAAGGCTTTTGTAAGATTAGTGGCATCATCGCTAAGTTTTTTGTTGAGTTCGACCAAGTCTTTAATTTTTTCTTCGAGGGAAAAGCGCTGTTTAGATTCGCGGTCATAGGTTTCTTCAACTTTTCTTTTAAATTCATCTATATTTTTACCGAGGGGTTGGAGGAGATTGGAGATGTTATTTTGGTTGATTTCGGTAAATTTTTTGCTTTTGTCTTCAAGAATTTCATCAGCAAGCACTTTAAACTGATTGGTAAAAGCTTCTCCTATTTGCGTGAGTTCATTTTTCTGATTCTCAAGTTTTTCCTGTTGAAATTTATTTTCGGCAAAAAGGGAGGAATTTTCTTTTGTGAGATTTTCAATTCTGGAGCGAAGTTGCTCTGTATCAGATTTAAATCCTGAAATTTCGGTTTCAAGGTGGTTATTTTTTTCTCTGAAAACACCGATGTCTATTTTAAGCTGTTCAAGTGTAGAAAGGATTTGGTCATAGTCAACTTTGGGGACAAAACTTTTTCCATGAATTAGTCCTTTAATAATCCAGCCAATTATTATACCGATCAATAAACCAAGAAGTAAGAATAACGTAATGATACTCATTTTCGCCTGCTAATTTAATTACACAAAATTGAAGTGAAAATATATGATTTTGAGTATGATTTGTCAAGATTTAAATTTTGAGGGGTTTATAGAGTTACTCCCAAAATCAAAAGAGTGGTAATGACAGGCGAAAAGTTGTATGAATTTAGGGAGGATATTTAATCAAAGTCAGGATGGCTTTTGCACGGCTTTACCACGGCTTTACCACGGCTTTACTACGGCTTTATCATGACTTTATATAGATGGAGAGGGAATTTTAGGGATGTTTTTTGGGGTGGGTACTAAAGTGAATATTTTCTTCATGAACTAATTTTTAATTAAATTTATTGTTTCAATAAAAACAGTTTGAATAATTAATGTATATACTCGGAATATCGGCTTTCTATCATGACAGTGCGGCAGTCCTGTTGAAGAATGGGGAAATTGTTGCAGCTGCACAGGAGGAAAGGTTTTCAAGGAAGAAGCATGATCACCGGTTTCCAAAAAATGCAGTTAAGTTTTGCCTGGAATATGCCGGAATAACAAGTAAAATGGTTGATTATGTGGCTTTTTATGATAAACCATTCCTGAAATTTGAGAGACTCATAGAGACTTATATTTCTTTTGCTCCCATGGGGATAAAATCTTTTTTAAAGGCAATGCCACTCTGGATGAGTGAGAAGATATGGTTAAAGGATCTTATTCGTAAAGAGGTGGATTTTGAGGGGGAAATACTTTTTCCCGAGCATCATCTGAGCCATGCTGCATCGGCATTTTATCCTTCGCCATACAACAGTGCAGCTATTCTGACAATTGACGGGGTTGGGGAGTGGGCAACGACAAGTATTGGAAGAGGCAGGGGGAATGAAATTGAAATAATTTCGGAGATTAAATTTCCTCACTCGCTGGGGATGTTATATTCTGCATTTACTTATTATACAGGTTTCAAGGTGAATTCAGGGGAGTACAAGGTTATGGGCTTAGCCCCATACGGTGAGGCAAAGTATGTTGATTTAATATTGTCAGAACTGATAGATTTGAAGGAAGATGGGTCTTTCAGAATGAATATGAAGTATTTCAACTACTGTGCCGGACTGACAATGACGAATGAGAAATTTCATAAGTTATTCGGGGGGAAACCCAGAAAACCAGAATCGGAGTTGACACAGTGGGAAATGGATTTGGCGAGGTCATTGCAGGATGTTACGGAATTAGTAATTTTAAAGATTGCCAAGTATATTGCAAAAACGACGGGGGAAAAGAAATTAGTAATGGCAGGTGGTGTGGCACTTAATTGTGTTGCAAACGGAAAAGTACTAAATGAGGGAATTTTCGAGGATTTATGGATTCAACCAGCTGCAGGAGATGCAGGCGGACCTTTAGGTGCGGCATTGTCCATATGGTACGGATATCTGAATAACGAGAGAAAATCAGATAATAAAACAGATACAATGATGGGGGCATATTTAGGACCTGAGTATAAAGATGAGGAGATTTTAAGATTCCTTGAGGAAAACCATATTGCATACGAGACAATAAATGACGGGGAAATTGCGAAAAAAGGGGGAGAGCTTATTGCAGAGGAGAATGTGGTTGGATGGTTTCAGGGAAGAATGGAATTTGGACCAAGGGCACTTGGAGCGAGATCAATACTAGGGGATGCGAGATCGGCGAGGATGCAATCTGTGATGAATCTAAAAATCAAATACCGGGAGAGTTTCAGGCCATTTGCCCCCTCGGTGCTGGGAGATAAGGTGGGGGAATTTTTTGAGTTTGACAGGGAAAGTCCTTATATGCTGCTTGTTGCAGATGTGAAAGAGAGCAAACGAAGAGAAATGACAAGCGAGGAGAGGAAACTTTTCGGAATTGAAAAATTAAATATTATCAGATCAGAAATTCCAGCGGTTACACATATTGATTATTCTGCCAGATTACAGACGGTACATAAGGAAACAAATCCTAAATATTATGAATTAATTGAAGAGTTTGACAGAAAAACCGGTGTGCCGGTTATAATAAACACATCTTTTAATGTAAGGGGGGAGCCGATAGTCTGTTCACCGAAAGATGCATATGTATGCTTTATGCGAACAGAGATGGATTATTTAATAATGGGCAAATATTTGCTAAATAAGAAAGCACAACGTTCGCTGGATAAAGACAGTGACTGGATGAAGGAATATGAGCTGGACTAAAATGTTTAAAGAAGAGATAAAGGGAATTGACAGTTCGCCAGGAGTATTAAGGAAATTCGGATTTATTTTTGCAGTGATATTCGGAATTATAGCCGGAATAATGTTCATAAACAAGATTTCTCTGAGCTGGTTCATGATAGTAACGGGGCTGCATTTTTTAGGATTTGCACTTTTTGCACAAAAGTTTTTAATAATTCCACATAAAATCTGGATGGTTTTTGCCCTGATTTTAGGGAATATCATGTCGAGATTAATATTAATTATTACTTTTTATTTTGCAATTACCCCCCTTAACCTGCTGATAAAAGTCATGGGAAAGGATTTGCTTTCTTTGAGGATAGATAAAAAACGAGAGAGTTACTGGGAAGCAAAAGAGCGAAAAATTTTCAAAAAAGATGATTTTGAGAAACAATATTAAGAGGAAGTATGTCAAAGGTTTCAATTTTAAATGAACTATGGGGTTTTTTGAGAGTCAGAAAGAAGTGGTGGTTAACGCCGATAATAATTATTCTTGCCCTGCTGGGAGCTTTGGTAATTATGGCAAAGGGTTCTGCATTGGCTCCATTTATTTATGCGATTTTCTGAGTTATTAAACTTTAGTGAGAAAAGGATTGTTGAATAGTTGTTAAGAATAACAATTATATAATCGGAGTAGAAATATGAAGTTCATGGTTTTAGCCTTTTCAGTTCTTATGCTTTCATCAGTAATTTTTGCCCAGGATACAAAACTCGGAAAGCCGATTACGGTGAAAGAGGTAACGAAGATATCGGATATATTAGCAAATCCGGATAGTTTTGTAGGTAAAAGAGTACTGGTTGAGGGGGAAATAATTGAAGTTTGTGCAGCAGCAGGATGCTGGATGCAGCTTAAGAGTGATAAAGAAGGAACTCTTAAAGTAAAAGTAAAGGATGGGGAGATAGTTTTCCCTACAGAAGCAACAGGTCACACAGCAATAGTTGAGGGTGAATTGTACAAGATGGAGCTAGATGAAGAAATGGCGAAAGCATATATGGAGCATTTAGCAGAAGATGCCGGGAAGGAATTTGATCCAAGTAGCGTAACCGGACCAATGACGATATATCAACTTAAGGGTTTGGGGGCGGTAATAAAAAACTATAGAGAATAAAAAAGAAAAACCCTGTCAAATGACAGGGTTTTTTGTTAAATACCTGTAAAAGATCAGAATTTAATATATTTATCTTTTCCAACAAGGCAAACGGGGCATTTATCAGGTGCTTCGGGACCTATATGGGTATGACCACAAACGGGGCAGACATACACATTTCCTGAGGGAATATCTTTTTTCTCTGCAACGCTGGTTTGAGCATCGTTGTACATCAGTTCATGAATTTTTTCGGCTTCAATCGCATAGAAGAAAGAGCGTTCAGCAGTTTTTTCATTTTGTAATTTTGCAACGGCATCAAATGCCGGATACATTTCTTCAACCTCATAGTTCTCCCCACCGGCTGCTGCCTGCAGATTTTCGAGGGTGCTGTTAATTTTACCAAGCGCACGAAGATGATTGGTTGCGTGGACTTTCTCCGCATAAGCAATGGCAGTAAAGAGGCGTGCAACTTCGGGGAAACCTTCTTTTTCAGCTTTTTCAGCAAAAATCGAATATTTCATGTGAGCCTGGCTCTCGCCGGCAAAAGCGGCTTCCAAGTTTAGCTTTGTCATTTCTCTCATATATTTATCCTTTTAGTTTGTGGTATTTTTCTATTTTCCGATCAGCAAGTTACAAAATATCAGGATATTTCAATACATTGGAACTAGTTTTTTTTAATTTTGATTGTAGATATAAAAGAAGGAAAAAATGAGTAAAAAAGCAAACCGATTGATAAAAGAGAAAAGCCCGTATTTACTACAGCATGCTTATAATCCTGTTAACTGGTACGCATGGAGCGATGAAGCATTTGCCAAGGCGAAGGAAGAAGATAAACCGGTGTTTTTGTCAATTGGTTATTCAACGTGTCACTGGTGTCATGTAATGGAGAAGGAATCATTTGAAGATCCTGAAGTGGCTGCATTAATGAACGATGCTTTTGTGAATATCAAACTAGACAGAGAGGAGAGGCCAGATATTGATCATGTATACATGTCAGTTTGTCAATTAGTAAATGGAAGCGGAGGCTGGCCCTTAACAGTAATCATGACACCTAATAAGCTGCCATTTTTAGCAGGAACTTATTTTCCAAAGACCGGAAGAATGAACAGAATCGGGATGATGGAGCTAATACCAAGAGTAAAAGAAGCCTGGTTAAATAATCGAGAGCAGTTATTGAATTCAGCAGATCAGATCTATTCTGCTTTGTTATCAACACCTTATGAAGGAAGCGGAGAAGGAGTAGAGAGAGAGGTATTAAAAAAGTGTTTTTCACATTTAGAGGAAAGATTTGATAATGAGTTTGGTGGGTTTGGGATGTCCCCAAAGTTTCCGACTCCACAGAATATATTATTTCTTAACAGATATGGATATTTCAGCGAGAGCGGGGAGGCTAAAAGAATGGTCATGAAAACATTAAAGGAAATGATAAAGGGGGGCATATATGATCATGTGGGATATGGATTCCACAGATATTCGACTGACAAAAAATGGCTTCTTCCACATTTTGAAAAGATGCTATATGATCAGGCAACAATATCTTACGCATTAATAGAAGGGTATGAGATAAGCAAGGATGAAATTTTTAAAGAAAAGGTTTGCGAAATATTTGAATATGTTTTCAGGAACCTCACGAGTAAAGAGGGAGGATTTTATTCAGCTGAGGATGCCGACAGCGAAGGCGTAGAGGGAAAATTTTACCTTTGGAAGGAAAATGAGATTATTGATGTTTTAGGGGAGGGAGCTGAAGAAATCATCAGTGCTTATAATGTAAAGGAAAAAGGAAACTTTTCAGATCCATTCAAGGAAGAAACGGATGGTGATAACATTTTATATTTAACGGAAATTCCGACGACAGAGAAAAAGCAAGGGATAAAAAACAAACTTGCACAATTAAGAGAGGCAAGAGACAAACGAATCAGACCACATTTAGATGATAAAATACTTACTGACTGGAACGGTTTGATGATAGCTTCACTTGCAAAAGGATATCAAACTTTTGGAGAAGAGAAATTCTTAAGATATGCTGTTAACGCAATTAATTTTATCGAAAATAAACTGTTAACGAAAGAGGGGAAACTATTACACAGATACAGAGGGGGAGAATCCGCATTTATGGGAACACTGGATGATTACGCGTTTATTGTTTTCGGATTAATTGAAATGTATTTAGGAACTTTTCAGAAGCGATATATTAAATTGGCCCTGTTGCTTAACAGGGTAATGATTGAGGATTTTAGTGATTCAGCAAATGGAGGATTTTATTTGACCCCAGTAAATGCAGAAAAAGTGCTAGTCCGCCCTAAAGAAGTGTATGACGGAGCTATTCCCTCAGGCAATTCTGTAGCGTTGTTTAATCTGTTAAGATTAGGATACTTAACCGGTGATCCTACTTTGTTAGAGACGGCAAACAGAATGATTAAGAATTTCGGGGGACAGATAATGCAATCCCCTTCTTCATATTCATTTTTTTCCAGTGCATTATACTTATACTTCGAGAAAGTATATGAAGTAGTTGTTATAGGTGAAAGTACGAATCCTGAGATTGAAAGAATTCTATATTATTTCAGAAGCAATTATTTGCCTAATGTTTTGCTTAATTTTATTGAATTGAGTGAAATGAAAGCTGATATTTTCCCGTTCGTTAAGGATTTTGAAGTTCACAAAGATGGTGTTTCAATTTATGTATGTTCAGACTTTAAATGTAATTTGCCTGTTGATAGTCTTGAGAAAGCATTGCTTCTGATAAATGAAAAGTAATACTAATCAGCCGATTTTATTTTTTGACGGAGTATGCAATTTATGCAATTCATCCGTGCAATTTGTATTAAAGAAGGATAAAACGAAGACTATCAAGTTCGCCTCACTACAGTCGGATTATGCCAGAGAGTACCTAGGTAAATTGAATAATCTACCGGATTCGATAGTGTTTGTTTCTGAGGGAGAAATATACACTGAATCAACAGCCGCATTGAAACTGATCCCATTTTTAAGTGCCCCTTATAAAATGTTACTCATTTTTTGGATTTTCCCTAAAAAATTCAGAGATATAATTTATAGGTATATAGCCAGGAACAGATACAAGTGGTTTGGGAAAAAAGATGAGTGTTTTCTTCCTTCATCTGAGTATAAAGAGAGGTTTTTACAATAAAAAAGGGGTCCTGCATTTTAATGTGCAAGACCCCTAAAGAAAATTTCTATTTTATTTTAATTTCTTAATTAAATTAACATAGGTTGATTTGGGAACAAGTCCAACGTGCTTATCAACAATGTTTCCATTTCTATCAATTACAAAAGCGGTAGGAATTGCTTCAATACCACCAAAGTTCTTATCAACCTTACCATCTCCATAAACCACAGGATAGTTTATTCCATAATTTTTAACAAATGCAGGAACCTCGGATTTGGTATCACGATCAAGAGAAATCCCAATCACGACAACATCTTTAGGATATTCTTTTTGAATCTGTATAAGATCAGGAATTCCTTTACGACAAGGGGGGCACCAAGTAGCCCAGAAATCCACAATAACAATTTTCCCTTTGAAGTCCGACAGTTTGACAGTCTTACCGTCGACGGATTTCAGAGCAAAATCCGGAGCTTTAGATGCCGAATTATTTTTCTGAAATTCAGTAATAACAGAATTTCCAGGTGTGGTGAATGAATTATCATTTTTCATATCACTTGCAAAAAGTGATATAACAATCAGTGACAGAACTAAAAAAAGAGAATTTTTAAACATTATTTCCTCAATTAATTAATAAATATATGATGCAGGAAACCGTTTCAGGTTTCAGGGAAGCTGCAAATCTTTTTTATAGTATGGAGGATAGGGACCCTGCTCCGGTTCTTCCCTTGTGTTATTTATTATAAAGAATACCAGCAGTATAATCACAACAACAAGAGTAGAAACAAAGTTCTTGTAACGCGGGTCAATAAGAGGTTTCTTTTGATTTTGAACGGTTGTATTCCCGATTTTTCTTAGTTTTTGCTTATCTTTTTTGATATTTGCCATATTTCAACAAACTTTATATAATGAGAGCGAAAATTTACAAAAAAAATATCATATTTGGAGTGTAATTTTTAACATCTTTAAATCGGACTGACCGAAAAAGAAATGAGTACAAAAAGAATATATCTGACCGGATTTATGGCTTCAGGGAAGTCGACTTTGGGAATACTAATTGCCAATACCCTAGGTTGGGATTTTTTTGACCTGGATGATTTCATTGCTAAAAATGAGAAAAAACAAGTAATTGGGATATTCAAAGATTCAGGAGAAGAATACTTCAGAGAAATAGAGACTAAATGGTTACTGGAGTTATCAAAAACAGTAAATACCATAATAGCACTTGGAGGTGGAACGCTATTCCACAATAATAATTTTGAGATAGTTAAAAATTCAGGAAAATTAATCTATCTAAAGTCATCGCCGGAGAACATATACCGTCGGGTTAAACATAAAACCAACCGACCACTTTTGCTGGATGAAAATTTTGAACCTCTTTCAAAGGAGGAAACATTGAAAAAGATAAGAGCATTATTATCAGAAAGGGAAAAGTACTATAATCAATCCGATATAGTTTTTATAATTGACAATCGTTATGTAGGGAAAACGGTGGATTTACTTACGAATCTTATAAAAAGGAAATTCAAAATATCATGAAAACACTAAAGATAACGACCGGAAACAGACAATACAGTGTTTTGACAGGGAGAGGTATTATTAAGCAGCTTCCGAATTCAATCTATAAATGGAAACAGCCAAGAGGGATTTTGGTGATAATAGATAAAAAAGTGTCGGAACTTCATAAGGAGAAAATTTCAGATTTAGTCACCGGTATAAATGAGAAGATAAGCATATACAGAATTGCTGCATCCGAAAATAATAAAACTTTAAAGGAATGTGAAAAAATATTCCAATTTCTTAATATGAATAATTTTGGAAGAGATGCGCTTATTGTTGCAATCGGCGGAGGTATAACAGGTGATGTAGCAGGTTTTGTTGCTTCCACATATATGAGAGGAATCCCTCTTATTCACGTACCGACGACTTTAATATCAGCAATTGACAGTTCCATTGGAGGCAAGACAGGAGTAAATTTCAGCAATATTAAAAACAATATCGGAACATTTTATCCACCGACAATGGTTTTGACGGACACATCATTTCTGGAGACACTTGATGAAAAAGAAATAAGAAGCGGAATGGGAGAAGTAATCAAGTACGGAATAATCGGCGGAAATGATTTTTTAAGTTTAATTGAGAAAGAATTCTTTGCATTGCTCGATCTGGAACCAAGGATAATTGACGAGACAGTTGGACGATGCATTAGAATTAAAAAGAGTATTGTTGAAGCTGACGAGCATGAAAAGAGCCTGAGAAAGGTACTGAATCTGGGACATACATTCGGACATGCGCTGGAAAGTGCAACGCAGTACAGACTTTCTCATGGCGAGTCGGTAGCAGCAGGCATTCTATGCAGCTCGATTATTGCAAAGAACAGAAAGATTCTACCGAGAGACAAATTTGAAAGATTAACCAAATTACCGCTTTTATTGTTAAGTAAGACGAAGTCCGGATTTCCTGATGGTAAGGAAATCCTGAGTTTTATGGAATCTGATAAAAAAAAGAGAGCCGGAAAGAATATGCTGGTTATTCCTGCGGAAGCAGGTAAAATAATAATTGATTTTGAGACAAAGGATAGTGAAATCCAAAAAGCATTTGAGGAATTCCGCACAATCATCGGGAAGAAAGAAAAATCTATTTAGAAAGATTCAATATCTATTTTTTGCACAAAATTTATTTGTTTTCCCATAAATAAGGAAGCGACTTCGGAAAACTTGTTTGGAATATCGCTCACATAGAGATCCACTTGTCCTTGTGAATTGGAATTAGTTTTAAGACCTATTCTGTCAATTTCACTTCGTACTACCTCTGCTGATGCGACACCAGAATCTACAAGAACCACTTTTTCACCAATAACATTTTGTATTGTATTATATAAAATAGGATAATGGGTACATCCTAATACCAGAGTGTCGATACCGGAATTTTTCAAATCTTTCAAATATTCGCGTGCTATCTCAAAAGTTGCAGGATGATCGATCCATCCTTCCTCTGCCAAAGGAACAAATAAAGGGCAAGCAATTTCAGTTACTTCGGTTTTGGGATTTCTATTTTTTATAGCTAAGGAGTATGCTTTATTAGCAATTGTTGCCCGGGTACCAATAATTCCAATTTTATTATTCCGAGAAATTTTAAGAGCATAGTCAGCTCCAGGATCAATCATTCCTATTACCGGTATACTGAATGTTTCTTTAAGAATTTTAAGTGCCACTGAAGATGCAGTATTGCAGGCGACAACAATTGCCTTAACATTTTTTGAGATAAGAAAACGAGCATTTTGGATTGAATACTCTATTACTGTTTCGTTGGATTTTGATCCATAGGGAACTCTTGCGGTATCTCCAAAATAGACTATGTTTTCATTGGGCAAGGTTGATGCGATACGCTTAACTACAGTTAAACCACCAATTCCAGAATCAAAGACTCCGATCGGTTTTTCTTTCTCCATGAAATTCAATTGATATCCTATAAAATTTGTTTGATAGCTTCAGTTAATTCTGTTTCAATAAAGGGATAGTAATTTTCCGAGACTTTTTTACCATTCCTATCCAGCACATAGAATGAGTCGACGATTTCATCCGATTTAGTTGCAATCTTGGCAAAATGAATATTTAGTCCAAGTTCGTTCATTTTGCGAGTAACCATATAGAGAAACCCGAGGCGATCAGGAGAAAAAATATCAATGATTGTGTATTTCTCCGTTTCTTCAAATTTAATCACGACATTGCCGGGTCTCTTAAAAAACCTGGTTTCAATACGCCACCATTTGGATTTCATTTTACTAATTTCAGTATTAATCTGAAGGAGTCCAGAAACAATCATATTAAAAGAATCAAGAATCTGAGGATATCTTTCTCTTTCCACTTTTGTGTGGGTTCTGAAATCTGTAACATTAAAACTATCTATTACAATTCCATCTTTACGAGTAAATACCTTTGCATCGTGGATATTCAGATCGTTTATTGATAAAACACCGCAAAGTTTGGACAGAAGAAAAGGAGTATCAATAGTAATAACCGTAATATTAGTAAAATTTTCAGATTCATTAAAAATAACAGAGACCGGAGCACCGGAGTTAATCTGCTCTATATGTTTTGCAATCTCCTCGCCAGAAAAATTTGCGAAATAATTATTGTTATCATTGATGGATTCCATATGTTCCCGAATATCATCTTCTGAGATGAATGAACTTTTTTTAATAATATTCAGCGAATGATCGTTGGAGCTGTTATAAAGGAGATCTTCAGCAGATATTTGTTCAGTAAGAATGACAATTGCTTTCTCATATAATTCTCTTAGCAGATCTTTTTTCCAGGTAGTCATGAGTGCTGGATTAACAGCAGATAAATCCGCATATGTCAGAAGATAAAGCATATTAAGCTGTTCTGAATTTTTTATGCGGGAAATAAAATTGTTAAGTGTATCCGGCTCATTAAGATTACGTCTGAAGGCTATTTGTTCCATAAAAAGATGATTACGGACAAGAAAAACAACATTATCAATTTCCTCATCGCTATATCCGAGTCGATAGAGAACTGAGCTAGCTATTTCCGCACCAATAATTTCATGACCAGTAAGATTGATCGGTTTTGCAATATCATGAAAAAGCAGAGCAAGATTTAATATTTCCTTTCTCGTGATGGAGTTATAAATCCTACCCAAGTCGCTGATCTCATTAGCAAGAGATTCAACATTTTGTATGGTTATCAGAGTATGTTCATCAGCAGTATATGAGTGATAGACTCCATGTTGAATGAAACCGACCATTTCACCAAATTCAGGAAGAAACTTTTCAAGTACACCCAGTTCATTCATAACTGACAAAGTTATCCCAACATTCCCGGAAAGTTTTAAAATTTCCCGAAAGAATACAGATGATTCCTGCTCGCCTTCGTCCGAAATATCATCCAGAGTTTCAATTATCTGCATTCGGAGTTTTTCGTCAAAATAAGCAGAATGAAATCCACGGTAATAAAAACCTCTAAGAATACTAGACATTTTCAAGGGAGGTCCCTTATAGTAAATTGTCTTACCTTTAATGTAAAACTCTTCGTCAAGTTCAATAGCGATTATATCAGGCAAAGAACTGGGCAAAGAACTCTGAGCAGATTTTGAATAAGACTCAGTGAAGCGACGAATTACATTCGAAGCTTCAAAATAGTTTTTCATTAGTTTTCTGTAACCATCTTTTTTAAGATGAAGCATTTTTGAAATTTTAACCTGATCATCGAATTCAAGTCTGTCATTCTTTTGTCCGTGAAGAAGGTGTAAAAGATGTCTAATACCCAGGATGTAACTATAACCGTTCAGCAGACGATTACATTCGCCAACAGAAGTGAGATTATCCCTTTGAATAATGTCAATAAATATTTCAGCTTGTGTGGCTTCTACTTGTTTGTTAAGAAGTTCCCCGGTTTTTATAATATATATCCATTCAATTAACTGAAGATCCCGAAGACCTCCAGCAGATAATTTTACATTTGGTTCAATAACCTTTGGACTACTTCCATATTTTTTATAACGCAGGTCACTATCATCCAATAACTCGCCAATGATCCGTCCGTGGAGAGAAGGTTCCAGGAAGCGAAAGATTTCATTTTTCCACTCAAGAAAAAGTTTATGTGAGCCTGCAATAAATCTTATTTCAAAAAACTGAGTGAATGTGTGAAGATCTTCATGAAAAAATTTTTTTATATCGCTGGTTTCCCTAATTGTGTGAGAAACTTCCATTCCAACATCCCACAGACTGGTAACAAAGTTTTGAATTTCTTTATAGAAATTTCCTCCCTGCGGAATTATGAACATAATGTCAATATCGGAATATGGAGATAATTCCCTTCTGCTAAAACTTCCGCATGATGAGATGACGATATCTTTTAACTCCGGAGATACCAATTCTCTAATAATATTTTCGATTTCGATACTATATTTTACTGAAAACTGAAAGGAATTATCAAGAATATCTTCAGTTTTAAAAAGAGCCTCTTGAAGTTCAATAAAATAGCGCTTAATTTCGGGCAAGGTTTTCATTTTACCAGTTACTTGCTGCTATATTCGACAACTATTTTCGAGGAAATCCCTCCACGGACATTAAAATTAGCCGTAAGTTTCATATATTTTGGTTTACATACTTCAACAAGATCGTCTAGTATTTTATTAGTAACACTTTCGTAAAATATCCCATCATTACGGTAAGCAAAGTAATAAAGTTTCAGAGATTTGAGTTCCACACACAATTTTAAAGGAATATACTCAAGTACTAGTTCTGCAAAGTCGGGATATCCAGTTTTGGGGCAGACAGAAGTAAACTCCGGAAAAGAATGGATTATCAGATAGTCTCTATCAGGATACTGGTTTTCAAAAGTTTCTAAAAGTTTTATTTTCTCAGACATAGTGACTCCTAAATTTTGATATCTATCATATATTCTATTGGATCGATGTAACCTGCATTTTGAAATCCCTTTAACCTCAATTGACAACTATCGCAAATTCCGCAAGCTTTTTCACTGTTTTGGTAACAACTCCAAGTCAAATGCAGAGGAGCATTTAGTTCAATACCCTTTTTGACAATCTCGGCTTTTGACATTCCAATGACAGGTGTTTCTACAACAATGGAAATTTCTCTTTTTGTACCCTCTTTAATCAGGGCATTGAAATTATTAAAGAAAGAAGGTTTACAGTCAGGATATCCAGATGAATCTTCATGCACTGCGCCAATAAAGACTTTTTCTGCGAATATTATTTCAGCCCAGCTAACGCATGCCGAAAGAATATTGGCATTTCTAAAAGGAACATATGTATTGGGAATTGACAAGTTTTGTGCGTTCCCTTCAGGAACAGGAATATTATAATCCGTCAGCGAAGATCCGCCAATTTTAGGGAAATGAGTAAAATCAACTATTAACCGTTCCTTAACATTGTAGAAATCTGCTATATCAATAAAGGCTTTAAGTTCTCTTTCTTCAGTTCTTTGCCCATAATTAAAATGAGCTAAGGCCAATTCATAATTTTCAGATGCAATGGCTGCAGTCACACAACTATCCAGACCACCGCTGAGAGCGATAATGGCTTTTTGATTGAACATTGGGCTATTCTCAAAAATTTATTAATTTCACCATTAAAAATAACCATAATGTATGAAAAATGATTCCATTTTTTTTATTAAATTAGAATTATTAATAATAATATATTTGCAACATAAATCATGTCTGTTGACTACATTTACAACTACCTTGATGATGATGATCTCATATTAATTTCAGATGAGATCAGAAATCGAGAAAAACTGACTTCTGCAGAAATATTGCTTTCTATTAAAAGAAACATTTCGATTCTAAACCGTTTGCTACATCCAAGATCCGGAATTGATTTTTACGCTAAGAAAGAGTTTTATCGACTAGGTGCAGACAGAACGAAGGATAAAACGGGTATTTTAATATTCATACTATTTGAAGAGAGAAAATTTTACGTTCTTGCTGACAATGCAATTAACCAAGTGTTCTCGCAGGAAACATGGACTAGCGTTACCGAAACTATTAAAACAAACTTTTCCCAAGGAATGTTTGCAGAAGGATTAGTTAAAGCTGTATCGATTATTGGGGAAATTCTGGAAAATAATTTTCCTATAAAACCTGATGATAAAAATGAAATTTCGAATAAAATAATAATAACTTAAAGGCGAAAAATGAAATTTATAATTTACTTTTTTTTAACATTACAAGTTGTATTCGCTCAATATACTACTCCTAATTTAGGAGTAAGCTGGACACCAGACTCGTTAGTAGCAAATTCAACCGGAACAGTTACCGGAAGTTTTCCTAATTATACAATTAACGCTTTAGTTACAGTCTCAGCTAGTGATAAGATAACCGTACTACCTGGGTCTATAATAAATTTCACATCATCAACAGCTGGTTTTGAAACAAACGGTGTTTTTTCTGCAGTTGGAACTGAACAAAATATTATTACTTTTACATCAAGCACCCCTGATTCAACGGGAGCTTATATGGGTTTCAGATTTAACGATACCAGTATTGATTCACTTTGTAAAATAAAATTCACAAAAATTGAATATGCCTACTATGGACTCCGTTGTGTTGATGCAAGCCCGTCACTTGAAAACAATTATTTGTATAAATGCAGAAGAGGAGTTAATCTTAGCTCATCAAGTCCTTTGATATCCGGCAATAAAATTGAGCGATCTTATGAATATGGAATCACTATGACGCTGGGTTCATCTCCGGTTATTGAACATAATGAACTTGTAAACAATAACACCCAGAATACTTCACCGAAGAACCAGATAAGTATTGGAACCCAAGGAATAAATTCGCCCACTATTAAATATAACAGAATATATGGCGGATGGAATAACAGAACAGGCGGAATAAGCATTTCCGCTCTCTTAGGAGGATCGGGATCGACTTCCGAAATAGCATTCAATGAAATATTTAATAACAGCTTTGGAATAACTCTTGGGGGTGGAACAATCAGTTGTTATGTTCATCATAATCGCATTTATAATAATAAAATTAATCCTGATCCCATGACAACAGGAAGCGGAATAAACGTAAATGGAAATTCTGCAAATACACCGGTAATTGCACATAACGAGATTTATGGTAACTGGTGGGGAATTACAATTCAGAATGGAACTACAATACAAGCAGGCCCACAGCCTAATATAGGAAATCTGAATAATGCTTCAACTGATGATGACGGATTTAATATGATCTATAACAATGTCCAGGGAACAAATATTTATGATTTGTATAATAACTGCAGTAATGATATATATGCTCAAAATAATGACTGGAGAGTTTATGACTCGATATCAGTAGATGGACATATCATGCACAAGACAGATGATCCATTAAGAGGAAGTGTATTTTTTATGCCTTTTTCCCAGTTCATTCCCATAGAGTTACAATCATTTAATGTATCTTCTGACGGAGATAATATTCTTATCTCATGGTCAACTGTTTCTGAAAAAAACAACAGTCATTTTTCAATCGAGAAAAGAACAAAATATGATAGTGAATGGGGACTAGTTGGGAATGTATATGGAAGTGGGACTACTCAGGAAGTTCACAATTATTCGTTCTCTGATACACCAGAAAATCCGGGAATTCTAATTTATAGACTAGTTCAACATGACTATAACGGAGAAAGCAGGATTGTTGCAGAAAAAGAAATTAATTTTATTTCTCCTCAGTTTTTCGAGTTATTCCAGAATTATCCAAATCCATTTAACCCGGTAACATCAATAAGCTACAGGCTAGGCAAAGATTGCTTAGTGAAGCTGACTGTATTTGATGCATTAGGTAATCAGGTTACTGAGCTAGTTAATGAGAATCAATCAAGCGGCGTTTATACAATAAATTTTAACGGTGCCAGTCTTGCAAGTGGAATTTATTTCTACAAACTTGCAACAGATGAGTTTACTAGTATTAAGAAATTAATTCTGTTGAAATAAAAACGAATTTAATAATTAATAATAAAAAAAATGTGGCAGATACCTGCCACATTTCTATTTAATAACCGATGATTTTCTTCCGTACTGAAAGAATTATTTGCCGGCCACCGGGGAGAAGATATGGAGCAGCATCATATTGATGCAAACCAATGAAGACAACTCCATCGGAGACATCCTCAGTTGTTGAAAAATCCCCGGATATTGGTATGAGAATTTTATCAAAAACAATCTCCCCGTTTTCGGGATTCATTACAGATTGTTTTTCATTAAACAAGATCTCAATAATCTCATCTTCTGATCTTATTTCATTTAATCTTTCTTCATCCGTGACTATTCTTAAATCCTCAGTTATACCTTCCACTAGTTTTTTAAGATCGGAATGGAGCGATTTGAGATCAAGTTTTTTCAAATCTATTTTAGTACTTTTACCATCTTTATAATATATCACATTCATATAACTGGTTTTATCATGACAATTGATCAATAAAAGACTTAATATGAAAATCCAAAGCTTCACTCAAATCACTCCAAATGATTTAATCATTTAACTGAAATATCATCAAGCAGTATTGCAGTATCATAAATACTATCGCCCACATCTCCGGCTGCGAGGATCAGGGTTATCCTTTTTCCTTTGAAAGCGGATATATCAAATGTACTTGTTTGCCAACCAGTCATATAAACACCCCCCTGGTCAAACACTATTCCCGGAGAAACTGCAATTAACTGCCCAGGTGATTCTTTGGTTGCCCCAAATAAACCTGCAATCCCATCAATAGTATTACTGAACAGAGTCGTGACATTTCCGTCTTTATCCTTTATCGTTATCCTAAAATAATCCTGGTAGGTAGAAGAAATGTATTCCAAAAATTCTTCTGACATGAAATTCCACTTTATTGTCAAAGTGCTCTGATTCTGATTTACAGTAAATGTCTGGAAAATACTACCGGTTGCGGTTGTATACCCCAATCCGGTTGAAATAATACCCATATATGAACCGCCGGCAGGACTTTGCGTTCCGAGACTGGAGATAACTCTACCATCTCCTGATTTTGTCCACCCATCTATTTTACCAAATTCAAAGTCGCCATTTATTAGTTCATCAGGATAGTGAACATCGTTGGCACCAACCATCTGAAAAGCCGCATTATGCGTTGAATAGGGATCATTACCCGACATGAATGCTTCAGCAGTAGTTTTGAGGTCTTTTGCAAGTCGTTTTGTCAATGTGTCTGCATTAATAACGCAGAAACGACTACTAACTATCTTGCTATAGCCATAGTAGGTTTTTGCTCCTTTTCCCGTAAATGCTGCAGACAAGCTTGCCGTCTTATTACTCTCACAAGAATTGTTCAAAATTACGCTATTCGGAAATGTACCGGTCAGATCACTAATAAATGTATGTCTAACTCCATAAACATCCTCACGAATCTTTTCAGCCCCATTTTTTCCTATAACAACGTTTTTGAAAACAGCCAGTTTTTGAGCTGCCACCAGAGCTTTATATTTGGTCTTCCAAATATTTGAATTTGTGTCTGCTTTCTCTCCGGTGAGGAAAGTAGTACCACCGGTTCCGTGTGTGGCAAGAACCACATAACCATAATTAGTGAGGTTGTATAATACAGCAACAGTAGCGTCTGCATTCCTGTAATGATCAATAGAAAATTCAAACTCTGAACTGTTCAAGATTGCTTTAATTTTATCTCCTTCATTATTGGGAGCAAATGCGTTTTCGTAAGGAGCAAATATAAGAACGTTTCTGTTTCCAATCAATGTGGGATCTAGCTGCCAGACTTTTCTCAGGGAGGTTATTTCCGGAGGATTGGCAATTGTGCCTCTTGTCTGAAATTTTAACGGTATCTGTCGATTACTTCTTTTGGGTTCATCGATACCACCTCTTAAATCTACCTGGTCATTCGTATTTTCAACAGCAATAACAATTCCACCCATTATGCCTGATTTGTACTCTATCTCAATTGCCGTTCCGCCATTGTTATTAACTGACTGAACTGTGGGCTGGCTTTGTAACCATGAGGTCAATTGAGTCATGGCCGAAGTAACATTTGAAATATTTCCAGCAAGATAAGTATTAAACTGGTTAACCGCAGTATTTTGAGTATTTAGAAGATTACTAATGTCTTGTGAGGATAGTTGAGCTAATATTGTGAGTGCAGTTACGGCGGACTCACCCTGATCGGTTTTCCCTCTGAAAGTAGCGGTTGCTCTCAGATTCAGGTTTCCGGCAGTGGTTTCATTAATTGTGATATTACCAGTGAATATATTATCTCCGATAATTTCATCGCCGTTTGTCAATTTACCATTATCGTATAGTTTGCCTATAGAGTTACCGGTGATTTTACCGTCTGTGCCAACCTTGAACACTTCAACTGTTGAGTCTTGAAGTTGAACATCTGCAGGCACGATTAACTTGACAACCACTTGGTTTGCCTGATTTGCAAATACTGCATTCGGATTTATTTCGAGCACCCCAATGGCTGGATTATTTGGTTGAGGTGGAGTGGGAGTATCATCTTTATTACAACCAATAAAGAAGAATAGGGAAACAAAAAGAATAGACACAACAAATATTCGCTTGAGCATATGCACCTCTCTAAAAATAATGGATAATTTAATAAACTTAAACTAAGTAAAAAATTGTTCAATACCAAAACAACATTGTGCTTTTAATCACAATGCAAGTTTTTCAAAACTTCCCCCGGTTATAAATTTCGGGTCTGTCATCCTTGAACAACAGACCCGTTTCATATTTAATTATTTCATTAAAACTAATTTTTTTACATCTCTAAAATCACCAGCAATAAGTTCGTAGAAGTATATTCCGCTTGTAAGATTAGACGCATTAAAATCAATTCTGTAGTAACCAGCATCTTGCTGTTTATCAATAAGAATTGCGATTTCTCTTCCGGTAATATCATAAATTGTTAAACGGACTTTGCTGTTTTCCGACAACTGATAACTGATTGAAGTACTTGGATTAAATGGATTAGGATAATTCTGCATTAAAAGGTATGAAGTAGGATTACCGGTTTCAACATTAATTACCTGACTGTAAGAGAATGTTCCATCAACGTCAACCATTTTTAACCTGTATTCATGAATGCCCTCCATCAGATGTTCATCCTTATATGAATAATCTGTTTGAGATACTGAACTGCCTTTGGCGTCAACTTTCCCTATAATTTTCCATTCTGTATCCTTTCCATCCATTCTTTCTATTATAAATTCTCTGCTGTTGGATTCAGTAGCAGTACTCCAATGTAAAGTCACATTATCACCATTTGCAATTGCATTAAACGAGGATAGTTCAACCGGAATAGGCTGAATTGTCTGATATCTGCCTATACCATTGTTTGTTGATAAGACGTAAATATCCGCACTTCCGTTCTGATTAATTCTAACTGTAACATCTCCAAAACCATAAATATTTGGATTCATTCCAAGTGTTGGTGTGGTTTCGAGACTTATGGCCTGCGAATAGTTATTATCTGATACCTCAATGATTCTTGCATTTTCATTTATATTACCATACTGGAAGATAACAGCATATTCCTTATTATTAACTTTTCCCACATATCTGACAGCATTCCCCTGAAGTGGAACCACTGCAGAAGGTATGGTATCAATCAGACTTCCAGTTGATGTATACTTTCTTAATTTCATCATTGAGGCTTTCCAATAGAAATCGCCGTTCGGTAAAGGTCCTACCGAAGCACTTGGCGCGGGTACTTCTTCAACTCCGGTCAAATTTATAATCGTAGGATTATTTGTAAATGCTCCCCCGGACATTGTCCATTTGTACAATTTGTTAATACCGTTTGTCTCACTTGCCGCGTATATAACTGCTGAATTATCAGAATAAGACCCTGTAACCGTAAATTTATCTCCTAACTTTACCGCATCTGAGGATAACCAATTAATAATATTAGAGGGAACAGATGTCTCGCTATTCCATAAATATATCTTAAAAGGTGAAAGAGATGCGTTCTCAGTTAAGTTACAAACCAAAATTTTACCGTCTGCTGTTGTTTCAACATCACTTATCGGAAGAGCACCTCCAGTAATTCCCGTATTATTCAAGGATCCGACTTCAGCACCATTTGAAGCATTTAGTATTCTAATGAATATCCCTCCATTGGTGCTGGTTACAAACAATCTGTCATCAGATTCAAGTTTTGAATTCGTGCTGCCGAATGCAATTCCTCTTTCGGTATTATTTGTCGAGAACCAACCCGGCAGAGTTCCATTTCCTGAATTTAACTGCCATAAATTGCTTACTATTGGTATTTCTGAAATGGTTTTAAAGTTCCAGATTGCAGAAAATGGCCCGTTTCCACTTATGTTCTTAGCTCTGACTCTCCAATAATAAATTGTACTATTAAGCAATACATTTGAAAGTGTTACGGTTGTATCTGTTAAAGTAGAATCATTATAGATCATGTTAGCGAATCCCTGATCCGTTGCAACCTGAAGTCGGTAATTTATCGCACTGGGTACAGATGACCACTTAAATTGTATTGTAAGCGTCTGATTGTAAGAATTATTTAGAGGTAATAATTGCTCCGGTGCTGTTGGAAGAGGTGAATTAACTACTAATACTCCGGAAACATTATTAGTGCTGTCCCAGAATCCGCCACCTGCCTCATTATAACCACCATACTTATATTCACCACTATTCAAATTGAATCTGCTCGCATAATAGTATGTCCCGGCCGGCAGGTTATTCCCTATAGCAGCCATGTACTCGTCATCATTTCCAGCATCGACATTATACACTGCGGGTATCCAGTTGGTCCAGTTTGCCGGATTAGAATTCGTAGTACTATATCCAATCCATCCCAGAATTCCCGGACCCGCTCCGGGTTGATCTGTAATTCCATTTACCCAAATCCTTGCGTATACTGTAACAGATGAATCAGAACTTATATTGGCATTTGGAGGCCATTGTAGGTTTGCCCAACCTATTACTGCCAGTGTCGTAAAGTTCCATGTTGTTGAGTAAGAACTTGTCCCGCTTCCGTTCTTTGCATTTACCTTCCAGTAATACTGTTTATTGTTCAGTAAAGCTGAAGTCAATGTCTTGCTTGTATCAGTTATGGTCGAGTCATTATATACTACATCTGTAAAATCAGCTTTTGTCGAGATAATTAATCTGTAACTTGTCGCATTCGCTGATGCGTTCCATGTCAATGTCGGTAATGTGCTTATTCCTGTACTGTTGTTTAACGGACTTACCAATGTCGGTGCATTTGGCGCAGGTACCGATACGCTCAAGGTCGCCGATACATATGTCGTTCCGTCCCAATATCCTCCTCCGTCTGTGCTGTATCCGCCGTATACATAATTTGCAGGTATTTCCGTACTTCCCAGCTGGAATCTCGATGCTACATAGTATGTGCCGCTTGGTAAGGTTGATCCTATTACTGCGTTATACTCATCATTGTTTCCCTGATCTGCATTATACGTTGCAGGTACCCAGTTCGTCCATGTGTTCGGATTTGTGTTCGTTGTGCTGTATCCTATCCACGCACTTATTCCTGCTCCCTGTCCTGATGGCTCAGTTATGTTTTGTGCATATACCCTTGAGTAATAGGTTGCACTTCCTCCCAAATCTATCGACGCACTCCCGGGGAACTGTAGGTTTGCCCAACCTATCACTGCAACTGTCGTAAAGTTCCATGTTGTTGAGTAAGAACTTGTTCCAGATCCGTTCTTTGCATTTACCTTCCAGTAATACTGCTTATTGTTCTGTAAAGCTGCTGTCAATGTCTTGCTTGTGTCAGTTATCGTTGAATCATTATATACTACATCCGTGAAATCTGAATTTGTTGCGATAATTAATCTGTAACTTGTCGCATTAGTTGATGCGTTCCATGTTAATGTCGGTAATGTGCTTATCCCTGTACTGTTGTTTAACGGACTCACTAATGTCGGTGCTCCTGGTGCAGGTACCGATACGCTCAATGTCGCGGATACATAAGTCGTTCCGTCCCATATCCCTCCTCCGTCTGTGCTGTATCCGCCATATACATAATTTGCAGGTATTTCCGTACTTCCCAGCTGGAATCTCGATGCTACATAATATGTTCCGCTTGCAAGGGTTGATCCTATTGCTGCGTTATACTCATCATTGTTACCTTGATCTGCATTATACGTTGCCGGAACCCAGTTTGTCCATGTGTTCGGATTTGTGTTCGTCGTGCTGTATCCTATCCACGCACTTATTCCTGCTCCCTGTCCTGATGGTTCTGTCAGATTCTGAGCATATACCCTTGAGTAATAGGTTGCACTTCCTCCCAAATCTATCGACGCACTCCCGGGGAACTGTAGGTTCGCCCAACCTATCACTGCAACTGTCTTGAAGTTCCATACTGTCGAGTACCCGCTTGTTCCCGATGAATTCTTTGCGTTTACCTTCCAGTAATAAGTTCTGTTATTATCCAATGCAGCAGTTAAAGTTTTACTCGTATCAGTCAGCGTTGAGTCATTGTAAACAATATTATTAAAATCTGCATCTGTTGCCACCATCAACCTGTACGATACCGCATTCAAAGAAGTGTTCCAAACCAGTGTCGGCAATGTGCTCACTCCTGTTGTATTGTTCAAAGGACTCACTAATGTCGGTGCTCCTGGTGCAGGTACTGCAACACTCAGTGTCGCCGATACATATGTCGTTCCGTCCCAATATCCTCCTCCGTCTGTGCTGTATCCGCCATATACATAATTTGCAGGTATTTCCGTACTTCCCAGCTGGAATCTTGATGCCACATAATAGGTACCGCTTGCAAGGGTTGATCCTATTGCTGCATTGTACTCATCATTGTTTCCCTGATCTGCATTATACGTTGCCGGAACCCAGTTTGTCCATGTATTCGGATTTGTGTTCGTTGTGCTGTATCCTATCCACGCAGTTATTCCTGCTCCCTGTCCTGATGGCTCAGTTATGTTTTGTGCATATACCCTTGAGTAATAGGTTGCACTTCCTCCAACACTTATTGATGCACTTCCGGGAAATTGCAGGTTCGCCCAACCGATCACTGCAACTGTCGTAAAGTTCCATGTTGTTGAGTAGGAACTTGTCCCGCTTCCGTTCTTTGCATTCACTTTCCAGTAATACTGTTTATTGTTCAGTAAAGCTGAAGTCAATGTCTTGCTTGTATCAGTTATCGTCGAGTCATTATATACTACATCTGTAAAATCAGCTTTTGTCGAGATAATTAATCTGTAACTTGTCGCATTCGCTGATGCGTTCCACGTAAGTGTCGGCAGAGTCCCCACACCGGTTGCGTTATTTACAGGAGTTACTAATGTTGGTGCTTCAGGTGCCTGAAGTGAGATAGTTAATGTCGCCGAAATATAATTTGTACCATCCCAGTATCCACCGCCACCTATACTATAACCTCCATACACGTAAGAACCCGAACCGAGTTGAAATCTTGATGCAACGTAATAAGTCCCGGCAGATAAAGTTGATCCTATTGCTGCATTGTACTCATCATTGTTTCCCTGATCTGCATTATACGTTGCCGGAACCCAGTTTGTCCATGTATTCGGATTTGTGTTCGTTGTGCTGTAACCTATCCAGCCTGTTATCCCTGCCCCTTGTCCTGTTGCTTCAGTAATATTCTGTGCATAAACCCTTGAGTAAAATGTTGCACTCCCTCCTGTGTTAATCACTGTTGACGACGGATGCTGAAGATTGGCCCAACCGATTGCTGCCTCTGTGGTAAATTTGTAAGCTCCCGTATAACTACTTGTCCCGCTTGCATTCTTTGCATTTACTCTCCAGTAGTAAAGCCTGTTGTTCTCAAGTGCGCTTGTTAGGGTTTTTGATGTGGCTGTAAGTGTTGAATCATCCAAAATAATGTTAGTAAAGTTCTGATCTGTTGCCACTTGAAGCCTGTAAGTTTCAGCATAACTTACTGAAGTCCATGTAAATGTTGGCAGTGTACTCACTCCCGTTGCGTTGTACACAGGAGCCGTTAGTGAAGGGGTTGACGGAATCGGTAACCTTATTGTTAGTACCCCTGAAATATACGTTGTTCCGTTCCAGAACCCTCCCCCACCTGAACTGTAGCCACCATATACATAAGCCGGTCCCCCATCAGTTACACTTAATGCAAATCTTGATGCAATGTAATAAGTTCCAACTGGTAGCGTGTTCCCCAGATATGCTCTGTACTGATCATTATTCCCCTGATCATTAATATATGTAGCCGGCACCCATTCTGTCCATGTGCTCGGATCTGTGTTGGTAGTACTGTAGCCTATCCATGCAGAAATTCCCGATCCCTGTCCTGCTGCATCCGTTATATTCTGTGCATACACTCTTGCATAAAATATATCACCACTACCAACATTTAATGTTAATGTGTTTGGAGCTTGGAAGTTTGCCCAGCCTATCACCGCAATTGTTCTGAAATTCCACGCCACTGAATACGCACTCGTCCCGCCTGCACTCTTTGCACTTACTTTCCAGTAGTAAGTTTTGTAATTTTGAAGTGCAGAGGTTAAGGTCTTACTTGTGTCCGTTATCGTAGAATCATTGTATACTATATCGCTAAATTCTGCATCCGTTGCGATTATCAATCTGTAGGATGTTGCTCCCGATGATGCATTCCATTCAAGCGTAGGCAAAGTACTCTGTGCTGTTGCTCCATTAACAGGTGAAACAAGCGTAGGTGCTGCCGGTGGAACTGCCGATGTTACAGTTAAAACTGATGATATATAGTTAACCCCGTCCCAGAATCCTCCTCCACCTGCGCTGTATCCGCCATATTTATTTGGCGGACCCCCTTCTGTGGACAAGTACCTGAATTTTGATGCTACATAATATGTCCCCGCAGGTAAAGTCGATCCGAATGTAGCCATATATTCATCATTGTTATCATAATCTGCGTTATATGTAGCCGGTACCCAATCAGTCCATGTGCTCGGGTCTGTGTTGGTTGTACTGTATCCTATCCACCCTTCAATGTTACTCCCTTGTCCCGCCGGTTCCGTAATTCCGGAGACATATACTCTCGCGTAGAATGTAGCGTTCCCCCCTACACTTATCTCCGCACTTGGCGGAAATTGCAAATTCGCCCAGCCAATCCCCCTGACCGTTGTAAAGCTTTGTGTTCCGGAGAAGTCACTTGTACCTGCTGCATTCTTTGCTTTAATTCTCCAGAAATATTGCGTATTGTAATTTAGTTCAGTAGTCAAAGTGTAGGTTGAATCGGTTATCGTGGAATCGTTGAATACTATATTTGAAAATCCTGCATCCGTTGCTATTTGCAATCTGTAAAGTGTCGCATTGGCAGCAGTGTTCCATATGAACATTGGAGAAATCCCAATACCTGTGGAGCCATTCCCGGGAGTGAGTGGATTTGGAATTCCCGGCAAAGGAGTGGTTACAGTTAAAACTCCCGAAATGTTGGTCGTCCCATTCCATTCCCCGTTATTGAATCCGCCATAATAATAAGCACCTCCCGCAAACTGAAAACGACTTGCAAAATAATATGTCCCTGCCGGAAGGTCAGATCCTATACTTGCCATATATTCATCATTGTCTCCGACATTCACATTATAAGTAGCCGGTACCCAGTTTGTCCAGGTATTTGGATTTGTATTGCTCGTGCTGTATCCTATCCAGGCCGAAATACCGCTCCCCGGCCCCGCACCTGCAGTAATTCCGTCAATCCATATCTGCGCATATGCAGTCATACTCCCCCCCACCTCAATTGTTGCCTGATCAGGCCACTGCAGATTTGCCCAGAAGATTGGCTTTGCTGTTGTAAAACTTCTTGTCTCTGAATAAATTGCTCTTCCGTTCTCGCTAATCCCGATAATCCTCCAGTAGTAAACAGTGTATGTATTGAGAGCGGTGGCTAAAGTTTTAGATGTCCCGGTAATTGTCGTATCGCTGAATACTATGTTCGAAAAATCGCTGTTGGTTGCAACATAAAGTCCGTACTTCGTTGCATTTGTTACACTGTTCCATGTAAATGTTGTTGTAAGCCACTGATTCGTTGCACCGTTAGCAGGTAAATTTAACGTTGGTGGCGTATACGTTATTGTCATGTTCAGTCGATTCAGCTCAAGATTAGTTACCTGATATGACCCGCTTCCGCTCATATTAACATCTATGATACTGCCCAAAACTACATCTTGGAGTCTGCCCGTCACTCCCGGCATAAAGTTCCATACAATATTAATAACTGAACCGGTACCTACCTGATACTGCAATTTGTATGACTTTGATCCCGAATACGAATTGCTTCCCTGCCTGTAATCACTTAGCGAACTTTCTGTTCCGTTTGGAAGATTAAGTCTTGCATCAAACACCCCGGTCGGTGGCAATGGAGGAAGCACCGCTTCACCCAATCCCACATCAATTCCATCCGTTGCAGCAGGATCCAACCCGAAGTAAAGTACTTGTGAGCCTCCTGCCCCGTCATTAATTGTTATCGGTATGCTCACCTGTGGTGTCTGAGCATAATTCATAATGCTGATTAGTATAACCCACATAAGTGTAACGAATCTTTTCATCTTCCACTCCATTCTCTATACTTAAATTTTTCTACTTCTCAATTAAAATTACCGATAAAAAAATCAAGATACAAAGTACAATTCTTATTTGTGATTTATATCATTTCTTCTACTATTTTAACAAAATCATTTTTCTAAAACTTCTGTATTTCCCTGTGTTAATTTCATAAAAATAAACACCACTCGGATTATTTGCTCCGTTAAAATTTACTTCATAAAATCCGGCATCCTGTTCTCTGTTAACTAAAACCGCCAGTTCATTCCCGGTTATTGCAAATACTTTCAATGTGACATGACTTCTGATGGGAATTCTATACTTAATCGAGGTTACAGGATTAAATGGATTTGGGTGGTTTTGATAAAGGACAAAATCGCTTATGCCTGGCTCTTCTTCCAGATTTGTCGTTGTATCTCTGGTAGTAAAGCTTCGTGTATTGGAAAACGCACTTGTTCCGCTTATATTCTTAGCGCTCACTCTCCAGTAGTACTTTGTCAGTTCTTCCAGTGATGTTGTAATTGTTTCTGACGTATCTGTTATTGTCGAATCATTAACTATTAAATTACCAAAACCTGAATCTTTTGCTATCTGCAGTCTGTACACTGTTGCATTGATTGGTGTCCCCCAGGTAAATGTCGGTAAAATACTAACGCTGACGGCATTATCCTCCGGTGAAATTAAACTCGGCACTCCCGGCAGTTCAGATAACACTGTCAGCCTACCCGATACATTAACTATCCCGTCCCAGAATCCTCCTCCCGATGCACTATATCCCCCATAAGCGTAAGGTCCGTTATTGTATTGATATCTGCTGGCAAAATAATATTCCCCCATCGCTAATGTCTCTCCAAAACTTGCTTGATACTCGTCATTATTTCCGTAATCTTGATTATATACCGCAGATACCCAGTTCGTCCAGGTTTCCGGATTACTGTTTTGCGAACTGTAACCAATCCACGCTGATATTCCGGTTCCGCCCCCTGCTCCGGGTGTTACTCCTTCAATATAAACTCTTCCATAAGCAGTGATATTTTCCCCTTGCGTAATTACTTGATTTCCGGGATATTGCAGATTAGCCCATCCAATCGTTCTAATAGTCCTGAAACTCCGTGTAGCTGAATAAAGTAATCCTCCGTTTGCGTTTATTCCTCTCACTTTCCAATAGTAAACTGTATTTGGATTTAATGCACTCGTTAAAGTTTTTGACGTGTCAACAATTAGTGTATCTGTATATACTGGATTATTAAAACCATCGTCAGTTGCAATGTATAATCCGTAGTTTATTGCTCCGGTAAGACTATTCCAACTCAATGTCGGCAGAATTGGAATATTCTCTGCCCCGTTCGGGGGAGAAATTAGTGATGGTGAAGTATATGTTATTGTCATTTTGAGCTTGTCCAGAGCCCCGGGATTTGTCACCTGATATGAACCACTTCCTGACATCGAAACATTTACTACAACCCCCCCAAAAAGATCCTGCAGCAATCCTGTTACCCCCGGCACTAAATTCCATATTATATTTATAACACTCCCTGCACTGGGCTGATATTGAATTCTGTATTCCTTTACTCCCGAAAAAGTATTTGTCCCCTGCCTGTAATCTTTTAATGAACTCTCCATTCCGTTTGGCAGATTAAATCTGGCATCGAAAATTGTCTGTGGCGGTAATGGCGGTAATGGTAATTCTCCTAAACTCCAGTCCATCTCATCAGTTGCTATTGGGTCAAGCCCGAAGTATAGTATTGCGCTCCCCCCCGCTCCGTCATTTACTTCAAGCGGAATATCCACCTCGGGTGTTTGGCTGAAATTAAATACGGCTAATAACCATATTACAAAAAAAACCTTTTTCATCAATGCAATATTAATTTTTCAATTCCTTTTTGTTTCTGTCAACTTACCTGATTACCATCATCTTTTTTATCTCTCTGAAATCACCAATTTGCAGTTCATAAAAATATACTCCGCTTGGAATTGTTGCCGCATTGAATTCAATCTCATAGTAGCCCGCATCTTGTTCCCGGTTTACTAAAGTCGCTATTTCTACTCCAAGCACATCATATACTTTCATTGTAACCCTTCCCCCTTCCGGAATCTGATAATTTATTTTTGTCGAAGGATTAAATGGATTTGGAAAATTCTGTGAAAGTCTGTACTCCACAGGCATTTCTTCTTCACTTACAAATATTCTGCTCCCCTCGCTTATCATAAGTTTTTCCCCTTCGTTTAGTTCTTTTTCCTCTCTCTCGTTTCCGGTTTCGATTTTGAATCTCATCTTTTTATTGGCAGTGAATTCAACCGGATATAAAGCTGAATAGATTTTTATCTCTTGGAATTTTCCCCTTAGTAATTCCACACTTCTTTGACTTGCAAATCTTATGTCAAACACTCCTTCCGGTGGTAATGGCGGTAAATCGTAAACACTCAGGCTCTGATCCTTATTCGCTGCATATAAATACCCCACGTTATGATTCCCGTCCATGACTGTTATCTCCCTAAAAGTACTGAAATCCTGAACAATTAAATTTTCGTTTCTCCCCTTTTCTAAAAACATATTGTTCAGATTTATAAACCCGTCCGAATTTACTCTTACCCAGAAACCCTTCCCCGTCTCAAGCGTCGTTGCAGATTGATAGCCATTATTGTATTGGTAAAATGGTGATGTTATTATATTAGCTGGAGTTGTTGTTAAATTACTCACAACTGCGCTGCTTGTATAAATCCCTATTAAGTTCCACCCGCTTTTTACCGCTACGGTATTTGGCTCCACTTGTGTTCCACAGATGTTCTTTACTGTTGAACTTCCATATCTCACCCAGTAGCCCTTGCCGCTTCTCGCTGTGTCAGTGTTAACATACCCGTTGCTGAATCCATATAATGGTGAAGTGGCCTCCGGAAAAAGCGTTGTTTTACTCATATCAACTGCATTTACCGGTACTGAAACTATATTCCAACCCGCATTCAGGTTAATATTCCCGCATAGCTCTTTCTGATAATAAATCTCAAGACTCGTTACCCCTGTATTGTTCAGTACATATATACTGTCACTTTTCATGTCAACATTTACGATTGTCCCCGCAGCGTTATTTCTTAGTCTGAACTCCCCCACAGGCAGCACCCAGGCCGTCCAGGAAAATGTAATTGGATAACCTCCGCCACCTGGTTGAAAATTAAGTTTCCAGATTACCTCGCCGAGAGTGTTGTCCCTGTAGTCTTTTAGCGAATATACCGAACTCGTTGTTGGCAATTCAAATCTTGCATCAAAAGTCGATGCTGGTGGCACTACTCCTAAAGGACTCTCCCCAAGCGCTATATCAATATTGTTCGTAGCTGTTGGAGCCATTCCGAAATCCAGATTTTCCCCCGTGTTACTGGCATTCTTGATGTTTAAAGTAGATTGCCAGGTAAGTTTTCCTGTCGCATCAGAAAATATTTCCCCGTCATACTCCACATACATCATCGCCCAGTATAATAATCTCCTTTGCGCTGAACCCGCTGGACTTATATACGAAGGTTTCAAAGACTGAAAATCAACTCCAAAAGCTGCCGTATTAAAATTTGTTGATATTTTTCCTATTCCGTTCGACATTCCGTTACTGTACCTGATTAAGTCATCCCCGACAAATGGATTATATAACTGCATCACATCAGGCCAGAATCCGGTTGTGCTGTCCCTGTGATTTGTAATCGTCGGCATATGAACCCAGGTTAACGCCTGATTTGAACCCGTTGGTGGTCTGTCAGCCAGAAAATTGAAACCTAGATAATTGTTACAAAAATCAAGATCCAGTATTGGTGAAGTATTGCTTCCAAGTGTATATCCCACATCCTCAGCTATGATTATTAACTTCGGCTTTTCTCCCTGAGGATTATTCAGATAGGCTTTTAATGAATCCTTCTGCCGACCACTCATTACACTCGTTCCCTCCCCAAGCCAAATGATCATCTTATACCCTCTGAATGATCTGATTGTGGGAACTAACTCATTACCTCGGTTATATGATTCGTATGACACATTAAAAAAGTTAAAATAACTCTTTACCGAGTCCAGACTAACCCTGCACCCCGGAGAAGTAGAATCATAAACAACCAAAATAGTCCCATCAGTCAGGAATTTTGGTGAATATGTGTTTTCCTGTGCCAATGAATTTAACCCCATCATAACCATCATCAATACTATCGTAGCAATCAATCTCATTATAAGTCTCAATTGTTATAAATTATTTCTCACATTTTCTTTTTGGTTAACTTGCTTCACACAAGTTTATCCAATTATTAATAATTTTTTCTTTCTTTACAAAAATAATTCACTCTTTGTTACCATGCACTGTATTTTTTGTACACTACTCTCAACCTTGTATTTTATATACCACATTATGTTAAATAATTCAACAAATCTATGAAACTCTCCGATTTCAAATATTGCTTTTTTTGCAAAATTTCGCAGTTTGACAAAATGTACACAAAAAGTGACATTTTATACCAAACTTCGATCTAAGTTGCCTTCAAGTAGCCTCCAAATTCGTTCAATTTTCCCTCCGGCAATTGTTGATTATTTCATCAGTATCATTTTCTTAATTTCAGAAAATTTTCCTGTCTGAAGGCTATAAAAATATATCCCGGATGGTAAATCTCCTGCTTCGAACTTCACTTCATATCTTCCCTCATTCTGCTCCATATCTACTAGTAATCTCACCCTCTTTCCTAAAACATCAAAAACGCTTAACAGAACATGCCCCCTTTCGGGAATGTTATAACTAATTACTGTCAACGGATTAAAAGGATTCGGATAGTTCTGTCCTAAGGCAAACTCCTCCGGCGCAAACTCATCCCCAACCTGCGTTACCGTATCCTTCGTCTTGAAATTCCAGATGTCGGACCATTCGCTTACTCCGCCAATATTCTTCGCTCTTACCTTCCAGTAGTACACAATATTGTTCCCCAGCCCGAAAATTGCTTTGCTCGTATCTGTCAGCATAGTATCTCTGTGGGTTATCGTTCCAAACGTGTTACTCGTTGATACCAGCAACTCATACTTTTCCACCCTTAGCGCCCCTCTCCACTTTAGTAAAATTGGTTGTATCAGTCCCGTTGCATTGTTTAATGGAAGTGCAAGCACCGGCACCGTCGGTTTCTCGATAACAGTCCTGAAATTCCATGCCGCAGACCATCCCCCCTCTCCCGCCGCGTTGCGTGATCTTACTCTCCAGTGATATAATGTATTGTATGTCAAAGCAAAAGGTAAGGTCTTACTCGTATCAGTAATTGTTGAATCAGTATAAATTATGTTGCTGAATCCTGCATCGGTGGCAACCTGTAGTCTGTATGAAATCACCATTCCTCCTGCTTTGTACCATTGGAATGTGGGTGAAATTGTGACATTCGCGCTATTATTAATCGGGAGTAGTAAAACCGGTGTTCCCGGAATTGCCGGTGCAGTGTTAAAACTCCAAATTACAGAATAAGCTCCCCACCCGCTTGTTGTCTTCGCAGCCACTCTCCAGTAATATAGTTTATTATTCTCAAGCTGTCCGGTAATTAGTTTACTCGTGTCAGTTATTGTTGAATCGTTAAAGACCATACTACTGAATCCTGCATCAGTAGCAACTTGCAACCTGTACAAGTTTGCATTATTTACTTTACTCCAGATAAACAATGGTTGGGTGCTTACACTCATTGAATTATTTCCGGGAGAAATAAGCACTGGCACTCCGGGAATGGGAGATGTAATATTTAGAATTGCAGATACGTTCGTTGTACCGTCCCAGAATCCTCCGCCGTTGCTGCTGTACCCTCCATACTTGTAGCCCCCCTGATTAAGCATGAACCTTGAAGCAACATAATATGTTCCCGCTTGTAGTGTCGAACCTATGTCCCCCTGATATTCATCATCATTCCCCGCGTCCGTATTGTAATTCGCAGTCACCCAGTTTGTCCAGGTATTCGGATTCGAATTGGTCGTGCTGTATCCTATCCAGGCTTGTATCCCTGCTCCTTGTCCTGTCGGTTCAGTAATTCCGCTAGCATATACTCTTGCATAAAATGTTACTTCTTCACCTGTTTGTATCGAAGCACTCCCAGGAAATTGAAGATTAACCCACCCAATGTCCACAATTGTTGTGAAATACCAGGAAGTGGAAAATGCACTTGATCCCCCCGTATTTTGCGAACTGATCCGCCAGTGATATGTCTTGTTATTCTGGAGGGGAGTCGTTAGAGTTTTTGTTGTATCCGTTAGTGTAGAATCGTTTATTACCATAATCGTGAAACCAACATCTTCTGCTACCTGCAATCTGTAGGATGTCGCGTTCGCCACCTTTGTCCAGATAAATGTTGGTGTCGCACTTACATTAGTCGTTGTATTTTCTGGTGATATCATTTGCGGTGGCAACAACATCTCTTGGTTTATAGTCAGTACACCTGACACATTATTTGTCCCATCCCAGAATCCCCCTGTTGTTAACTCATTATAACCCCCATACTTATATTCTCCCCCATTCAGTTGAAATCTGCTCGCAAAGTAATATGTCCCTGCTGGTAATGTCGAACCAATATCTGCTTGATATTCATCATCATTCCCGTAATCATTATTAAAAGTTGCTTGAATCCAGTTAGTCCACGTGTTCGGATTTGTGTTGGTAGTGCTGTATCCTATCCAACCTAAAATCCCTGCTCCGGCTCCCGGTCCAGGAGTAATACCATCAGCCCAGATTCTCGCATATACTGTCGCGCTTCCGCCTTCATCAATAACTGCGCTGTCAGGAAATTGCAGATTCACCCACCCTATTACCGGTGCACCTGCCAATGTCGTAAAATTCCAGACCGCTGAAAAAGGACCTGTCGTTGTTTCGTTCATCGCCTTCACTCTCCAGGAGTATGTCGTGCTGTTCTGCAAGGGAGTCAACAAAGTAATACTCGTATCGGTCATTATCGTATCTTCATATACTATAGTCCCGAATTCTCCGTCACTGGCAATCTGAACTACATACTTAGTCGCACTCGCAACCGGATTCCATTGTAAAGTCGGAGTCAAAGGTATATTAATAGATGCGTTTGCAGGGGCAAACAATAAAGGCGCATTTAATCCACCCCCTCCTGTTACTGTCAATACCCCCGAAACATTCACTGTTCCATCCCAGAATCCACCCCCTCCGGCATTGTAACCTCCGTATGAATATGCTCCCCCGGATTGCTGAAATCTGCTCGCATAGTAGTAGGTACCCGGATTCGTCTCCGTAAGATTTGCCATAAACTCATCATTATTCCCGACATCAACATTATACGTGGCAGGAACCCATGTGGTCCATGTATTCGGATTTGTGTTCGTGGAACTCAATCCAATCCACGCTGAAATCCCTGTCCCTGCTCCTGGTCCGGGCGTAACTCCGTCTATCCAGATTTGCGCATAAACAGTTACCTGCCCCCCGGGATCTATTTGTGCTGTCGGCGGCCACTGTAAATTTGCCCAGCCTATTTCAACTACTCCTTTCGGAGATTCTGTTCCTAAGTTCTGAGGATAAGAGAAAAAACTTAAAAAAATCACAAGTATAATTATTAGATTTCTCATTTTACCTCCTTGTGGTAATCTTTTATTCACAAATTCAAGTTGCTTTCTTAAAACCGTTAGAATGCCTCCCCTATCCCAAAATGAAATTCCATCAAACTAAAAAACGGTTTCTTCAAAAAAGACCGCCTGTCATTGGGATCTATCACCTTAAAACCAAAATCAATTCTGAACGGTGCAATTTGTGTATAGTATCTGAATCCCAGACCTGCTGCCACTGCTATTTGTTCAATTGCAAAATCTCCGACACCATTGAATACATTTCCGTAATCTGCAAAAATCGATAATCCTGCATTCTCAAGAAATCTCCACCTGTACTCCGTGGATCCTTCTATCAATAATGTCCCCCCTGATGAAACAAGCGATATATTTAACAAACTGTCCCTGATTGATTGCACTAACTGAACCGGACTTAATTCCTGACTCCTCCATCCCCTGATCGAGTTGCTTCCCCCCGAATAAAACTTCCTTGTAGTTGGAATTGCCATCTGATCCCCCCTGTATGCCTGTAGGAATCCCAGTTTTATCTTTTGTGCAAAAATCGAACTCCTCTTTTTATTTAATGAATAGTAATTTGCGTACGTCACTAAACCTTTATAAAATGATGCCTCGGCATATTCTGCAGTCCCCAGTTTAGATAATAAGTATGGTATTCCGTTGGTCTCTTCCACCATAAAGGAAAGGTTGTATCCGCTGGTCGGAAATAATGGATCATCTGTTTTTGATGACTTCACATCTGCCCCCAGTGTCGAAAGCGTGTTCTGATATTGTAGTGTGAAATTCCCTCCGCTTAATTCACTTAATATCTTGTGCAGATAATACTTCTCATCTACCACTTCCAGATTATAATACGTGGTTAAACCCGTTATGAATGTATAGCGCGGCATTTCATATTCAAGACTCAGCTTCCCTCCATATGATTTCCTGTCCGATATTATATCCTTCTCAACCTTGAAATAACTTTCAAGTATTCCGAATATTGGTCTGTTAAAAACATATGGCTGCTCAATTTTCATCCTCGCTTCCAAATATCCTTGCAGGGTTGTATCATTCACGGTAAACCGTTTTAATATTGTCCATACGTTTGTATTGAAAATATCCTTGACACCTGCTAAACCCGTTAGCTGAAACTTTCTTGCTCCACCAAAAAAATTCTTCCTTATATAGCTCCCTCCGCCTCCAAGCGTAAACGCGTTCTGCTGATTGTTCACCACTATCTCAGGCGCTAATTCATTCATCATCCCAATGTTGCCGGATATTTTCAAAGGCACAAAACTTCCAAATGTATCCGCTACACTCGGTGCAACTGTTACGTTTGAAAACAACCCGGTCCTGAACAACCTCACCTGACTCTGTCTGTTTCTCTCTACACTGTAATAATCGTACTCTTTGATTCCCACTATCCTTTTAAGCATATCATCTTCCACATACTCAGCCCCCGGTCCCCTTTTATCAATCATTACCTCACTTACCTGATATCTCCTCCCCACATTGAAGTAAATATCCATCAGCGCAACGTTCACAATCGTATCTCTCACTATAACCGTACTGTCAAATCTTGCCGTTAGATAACCGTTATTACCCAGCGAGATCATCACCCCGTTTATTGATTCTTTTAAAACATCCTCGTTGTATATTTTCGTCTTATCCATGGTTAACGCCATGTTCAGCTCATGTACTAACGGTATATGTACTTTTGATAATCCGTGTAACTCAACATGGTTGAATAATGAGGGGTCGTTTTCTTCAAGCTCAAATATGAGCGCAATTTCTTTCTCCTCCTCGTTAACTTCAATCCTGTGTCTGACTTTTGCTTCAAAATACCCGTAATTATTATAAAAGGCTTCTATGGATCTTAAGTCATTTTTAGTATTTGAACTGTCATAATACACCGGCGCTTGACCAAGACTTGTGAATGAGTTTAGAAATTTCCAAACCCACCAGGGTGTTGTCTTCGACGATATTACATCAAATAGCGTTGAGGATGAAAATGCTCTGTTCCCCTCAAACTTGATGTCCACAAGTTCATATTTCCCATGGTTACTTGTTGTGTCTTCCTTCTGACCGTGAATTTCAATAATAACCAGAAGTATTAGAATGATTTTTAGTGCAATTTTCATATTTTTGAATTATCTGGCATTTATCCGCAATTTTACCTTGCAAGATATTCAATTTCTCCCATTATTTCAACATTCCCCCCCCCTTTAGTTTGATTTTTCAACTGCTCTGTGAACACCTTAACAACCCCTGCTTTTATATGCAGTAGGATAAAGGGACGTTCCGAAAACCCGCTTTCTTTTATCCTTACCTCGCTTTGCCCCAAAAGATGATAAACTTGACTCGTGAATTCCTCTGGATATTCAATCTTGATAAACCTGTAAGCATGCTTTTCGGCTTTTTCAGCCTTCTCTAAACAGTCGTGAGCTGCCTCATAATAGGCTTTCCCCAAAGGACCAACCCCAAGCTTGGTCCCCCCGTAATATCTTATCACAATAACCACCACTTCTGATAGATCAAAATGCTCAATTCCTTTGAGTATCCTAATCCCCGCAGTACTCGACGGTTCCCCGTCATCTGAATACTTGATTTCGTCCCCTTTTAATTTGTATGCATAACAATGATGAGTCGCATCAAAATACTTCCTTCTCAGATTATGTAGTATCTCTTCTGCTCTCTCCTTTGAATCCACTGGAAAGGCTAATGCTATGAATAAGGACCCTTTTTCCTTTATCCTGTGCTCCGAAACTTCTTTAATTGTTTTTATCTCTTCCGTCAATTTCTTTCATATTTGATTTTTTTATAAAAAAATAATTGATTTTCAAAATCTATTTGACTAAAATAACTAATTGATTTAATTTTTTTTTGGATTCTTTTGGAAAAGGAAAAAATAATTGTTCGCGGTGCCCGCGAACACAATTTGAAAAATATTGATCTCGAGATTCCTCGTAATACTTTTACGGTAATAACTGGACTCTCTGGCTCTGGAAAATCCTCCCTCGCTTTCGATACTATCTATGCCGAAGGACAGAGGAGGTATATAGAATCTCTCTCCACTTATGCTCGGCAGTTCCTCGATATGCTCGAAAAACCCGATGTGGATCTCATCGAGGGACTTAGCCCGGCTATCTCTATCGAGCAAAAAACAACTTCACATAATCCAAGGTCAACCGTTGGTACCGTTACTGAAATTTACGACTACCTCCGTCTCCTCTATTCGAAGGTTGGAACCCCCTATTGCTATAATTGCGGTAAACCGGTCTCAAAACAAACCGGTTCACAGATTATTAATACTATCCTTGACTCTATGGCGGATACCAGGATCACTATTTTGGCACCGGTTATTCGGGGTCGCAAGGGACACTATCGCGAATTGTTTGGCGATATCTCTAAGGATGGCTTTACAAAAGTTCGTGTCGATAAAGAGTTCTTGGAACTCTTTCCTGGATTTGAAGTTGACCGGTATAAAATTCATAATATAGAGATTCTGGTTGACCGGATTAAAGTTTCAAAAGTAGCTGAATCCCGCCTTACCGAATCAATAGAAGTTGCTCTGAAATATGGTAACGGAAATCTTATTATTAATGCTGGTGATACCGATACTGTTTTTAGCCGCAATTTTGCTTGCCTCGAATGTGGACTCAGTTTTCAGGATTTAGCCCCTAATTCTTTCTCTTTTAATTCCCCTTATGGCTCATGTCCCGATTGTGACGGCTTGGGGGAGAAAAAAGATTTGGATATTAATCTAATTATCCCCGACAATTCAAAAAGTATAGATCAGGAAGGTATTGCCCCGCTCGGTAAACCCAGACAAATCTGGTTTTTTACTCAACTTGAAGCTGTGGCAAAAAAATTCGGATTTAATTTCTCTACCCCCCTGTCAAAAATCTCCAAAGAAAATCTCGATATCATACTTTACGGCACAAAAGAAAAGATTCCTTTTTCATATAATTATGGTGGTGGTGAGTCGGTTACTTATCATCACAAATTCTCCGGTATTACCGGCTATGTTCTTAGTTATTTCAAGAATACTACCTCCCCCAAGATTCGCGAATGGGCAGAGTCATTTATGAGTACTGTCCCCTGCCCTTCATGCATGGGGGGCAGATTGAAAAAAGAATCCCTCGCTGTTAAGTTTAATGGTTTGAATATCTCCCAGGCAACCAACCTTTCTATTAGGAAAGCTTATCACTTCTTTTCTGATGTTAAATTAAACAACCGCGACTCTCTTATTGCAAAACCCGTCTTGAAAGAGATACTGACTAGATTGGATTTCCTCTTGAATGTCGGACTTGACTATATTACTCTCGATAGAACTGCGCGTACTCTTTCAGGAGGTGAATCCCAAAGAATCAGACTCGCAACTCAGATTGGTACTCAACTCGCAGGTGTTCTTTATGTCCTTGATGAACCAAGTATCGGACTTCATCAAAGCGATAATATTAAACTCATTAATTCACTTAAAAATCTTAGAGACATAGATAATACTATTATCGTGGTTGAACATGATCGGGAAACAATTGAAAACTCTGACTTTCTTATTGATTTAGGTCCTGCCGCCGGTGATCATGGTGGCAAAATTTGCGTGATTGGCAATACCCAAAAACTCCTTAAATCAAAAAATACTTCTCCTTCACTTACTCTCGAGTATATGAGGAACAAAACTAAGATCGGAATTCCTGAAATTCGACGTAATGGAACTGGCAAGTATCTTACTCTCTCCGCAGCATCTGGGAATAACCTTAAGTCTGTTAATCTCTCAATTCCACTGGGGAGATTTGTTGCAATTACTGGTGTAAGTGGTTCGGGAAAATCAACTCTGATAAATGAGACATTGGTTAAAATCCTCTCCCGTCACTTTTATAACTCTAAAACTGTTCCTCTTCCCTATAAAAAGATTTCAGGACTTGAACATCTCGACAAAGTTATTGAAATAGATCAGTCTCCAATCGGAAGAACCCCTCGCTCTAATCCGGTTACTTATACTGGCTTGTTCACTTTTATTCGGGACCTTTATACTCAACTCCCCGAATCCAAAATAAGAGGTTATAAACCGGGCAGATTTAGCTTTAACGTCTCTGGAGGCAGATGCGAGGAATGCGAAGGTGCGGGATTGAAGAAAATTGAAATGAATTTTCTCCCCGATGTATATGTCAGATGCGAGGCTTGTAATGGCAGAAGATATAACAGGGAAACCCTCGAGGTCTTATTCAAAACTAAATCTATCTCCGATGTCCTGGATATGACTGCCAGGGATGCCTTGGAATTCTTTACCGACCTCCCCAGAATCAGTCGCAAACTTAAGGCTCTTAATGATGTGGGACTTGGATATATTAGACTGGGTCAGCAGGCTACTACTCTCTCTGGAGGCGAAGCCCAGCGTGTTAAATTGGCAACGGAATTAAGCAAAGTTAGTACTGGTAAAACAATTTATTTCCTCGATGAACCAACTACCGGTTTGCACTTTGATGATGTTCGCGTTCTGCTTGACGTGCTTCGCAAACTCGTCGATAAAGGAAATACGGTGGTGATTGTGGAACATAATCTGGATGTCGTGAAAACTGCCGACTGGATAATCGACCTAGGACCCGCCGGCGGTGAATTTGGTGGCGAAATTGTTGCGGAGGGAACTCCTGAAATGATAATCAGGAATCCTGAATCTGTTACTGGCATCTATCTTGCTAAAGAGTTTAATTAATTGAGGACTATATGAAAAAATCTGTTTCTGAAACAAGAAAGTACCGCACGGATATGAATGATGTTATTCTGAATTCCGGTTTCCGTGACTTTAATAAATTTTTCGCTCTTGATAATAAAGCTTATATCGATGGTGCTCTTCCCGCTAAGACTAAAGAACTAATGGGTCTCTCTGCCTCTATGGTTCTTCGTTGTAACGATTGTATCTTCTACCATATTGATCGCTCGATTCAGGAAGGTGCCACTAGAGAAGAACTCATGGAAACTTTTAATGTTGCATTGATTGTTGGAGGCTCCATTGTTATTCCTCATCTTCGTTATGCTTTTGAAGTAATGAATGATATCCTTTCCGATAAGAAATAAAAAAGGTGCGTTTGATAACGCACCTCTTCTTACACAAATTATTCTATCTTATTAACAACATCTTTCTTGAGTCTGTCTTATCTCCGGAAATTAATCTGTATATGTATATCCCGCTTGATAATAATGATGCATCAAAACTTACGCTATAGTCTCCTGGACTCTTAAATTCATTAACTAGAACTTCAATTTCATTTCCTAATAGATCAAATACTTTAAGATTGATCTCTCCTGCATCCGCAATTCTGTAGCTTATTATAGTCGTTGGATTAAACGGATTTGGATAGTTTTGTGCTAATCCGAAGCCTTCTGGTAATGAATTCTCCGGTTCTTTCACACCGGTTGAGGTGCTGACTGTTTTAGTCACATATGAATAATTGTCAAAGTATATTAATCCATTCGGGGCTGAACCTGTCGTATCAGTTAACTGAAAACTGTCCGTTCGGTATTGTGGGAAATCTAAAACTCCGTTTCCTATCCAGCTGCCAACCGAGTTGGGATCATTTAATCTCCATTCAACTAACCTCCATCCTGTCCAGTCAATCGTTATCCACGAGGAAACCTCGTGATTTGGCCAGCTCGTCCCGTCTCCTTCATCTACTGCAAATCTGAATCTGCTGTTGCTTCCGTCTCCGAATATGTATACCTGAAGCGTCTTGGAAGTGTCAAACATGGTCGCTTGCGCTGTCCCTCCGGATAAGTACTCCCTGATTAATCGTACTGATTGATTTGGATCCCACAAATATTTCAGGTATGCGGATTTTGCCGGAGTTGTTCCGGGTATGTAAAATGTATCCGAATAGTCAAATGTTGTCCCTGAAATCAGTATTCCTCTCGTTGAACCGCTGTAACCCGGATGCATCCAGTATTGCTTTATTGAAAAATCATCTATCATGGTCCTGTTGGTGTAATTGTAATTCGCAACTTTGAAGTTGACTACATGATCCTGAAGCATCATGTTTCCATAAAGGTCTCTTACTTCTTTCTTGATAGTAAGTTGACAATTGTCTCCTCCCGCTAATGTAACTCCCGGTTTAATTGTCAGTACACTTCTTTCATCAACTGTATTTAGCATGGTTAATCGCCCCGTTACATTTCCGTTGCGGCTTAAAATCACCGTATTATAACTGATGTCGCTCGGTTGTATTTGTTCATCAAAAACTATCGAAATTAAATCTTCGGGATCAAATTCATTCATACCCGTGATTGGATAGCCTCGAAGTACCATCGGACCGGAATTATCTGCCGCTTCAGTATGGAAATTTAATATGAATGGATCTCCGGATATTCCGTCTCCGTTTCCGTCAATCGATATTCCGATCAGATCCTTGGTTAAACTGTCTAATGTTACTGTGTACATTGTGTCCGGAAGTAATTGATGCGCAAATGTGAATGTTACGGACTTCTTGTCACTGCTCCATGCTGAATTCCCTACTTGCATTGGTGGATCTATATGCATGCCTCCCGCAAATGAAGTTGCATCCATGCTTTTTGAAAATACTAAACTTAACTTTGAAATAACCGATATAGTGTCCGATTCTCCTGGTTGCGTTGATAAAACCTTTGGCGGTATCGCTGGTAATGGATCTGTAATTACTGCATTTGATGGGTTCGATTCATTCCAGTATCTGTCACATCTTGTGGCAAAATATCTGTACCTCCCTGCAAAATTCTGCCAGCCGTCAAAATATTCGTCAACTGTAAAAGACTGTTTGCCAAACTTTATAGTTAGTATTTTGTCATTGTCAGGATTCAACACGTCGTCCTCTGATCTGTATAAGATGTACCATTGATTTAACGCAGTGTCTGTAGGAGAAACTGTTACTTTATATCTTAAACTGTCTAGCTTCAGTATCGTGGTTATTGGCGACTCTGGTATTGTATCCAGAATAAATTTCATAGCCCGCTGCTTAACTTTCTCTTTGAACATTATGTTTGCTGCTTCCTGCCAATAGTTCATATCCCTCCATGTCCCATAACTGAAAAATTGAAATCCGTCTGTCCATGGAACTGATCTTATTGCTGAAACAATTTGTGGATGATTCCCCCATAAATTATCATCCTTTAATATATATGAGGGAGGTCCTACTGTGTAAAATCTCCCCGCAGCTATTCCTGGCTGGATGTATTGACTCCAGCAATTTGGACATGCAGTTGTTAACATCCCTAAAAATCCACTTCCTGTTGTCCAGTGATAATGCATCCCTGCTATCTGATCTATATACCCCTGATTAAACCATAAGGCTGCATCTTGATATACTGTGTGATACCCGCACCAGGTTGTCCAGTTGTACTTTCCCAAAGCGGCTATACTTAATCTTACGTGTGGCTTCACACTCTTGATGGAATCTTGCAGTGTCTTCACAAATTCTGTTACTGACCATCTCCACCACTCTTCCCAGGAACTGAATCCTGTAGGAACACCTGCACTGTATGGATGCTGATAATCATATAAATACCTTCCCGCTGAGTTTTCAGTTTTTTCGATTAACTCTTCATCCGTAAACATCCCGTCGACTAATCCTTCGTAGGGATTGTTGCTTTCATTGTTTTTACTGCTTGAATATTCATTCCATCTTATATAATCAAGATGAAATCCGTCAATGTCATATTTCCTTACTATTTCCATTGCGACTGCATTTAAATAGGTTCTTACCTCAGGAATTCCGGGTGAAAGTGCTTTATTACTCGTCATTGGTGCTCCCGTATTATCTCTGCACACCCACTCCGGATGATTCTGCGCTGGTGAACCCGGAAATGTACTTGCACAGGCAAAAACATTAAACCATGCGTGCAAGTCCAGACCTCTTTTATGTGACTCTTCAATAGCATATGCCAGCGGATCAAAACCCGGGTTTGTATTCCCGAAATATGATCCCCACGGCTCATATGAGGAAGGATAATATGCTGTCCCGGCTTGCCTTACCTGCCAGATAACACTCGTCATATTCGCCGCCACGTGATTATCCAGTATAGTCCTTATTCTCGCTTTTTTTTCTTCTACTGAGCCGGAGGTGGCCGCATATTCCCACGTTATAACCCATGTGCTCCTGAATTCCCGGTTCTTTGTTTGTCCTTTTACCAATCCGTTGAATAATAAACTTAAAATAAATATAAAAACGATTTGTTTCATTTGTTCTTCCGTTCTTTTATTTTAACAAAAGCATTCCTTTTGTTTCACTGTATTTATTGGTTATTAATTGCAGATAATATACACCGCTGGCAAGATTATTGATGTTGTTCGTATCGAATACTATCTGATGATATCCTTCTCCAAGTTCATCGTCAACTAGTTTCGCAACTGTCTCTCCCAGCGAATTATATACTAACATTTTGACTTTGTTTGTTTCCTTTAGATAAAATTTTATGGTCGTTGTACCATTGAATGGATTTGGATAGTTCTGGTACATTATAAAATCTTTTTTTTCGACTGTCTCCTCTGCTGATGTTGGCACTCCTTTATAAATTATCTTGATTGCATCTGCAACAATCCTGCCGGCTGCCGAATCACTGATTGAGATATTTATCTTACCGCTGTTTCTTAGGTTAACATTTCCTAATAAATTCCATTTCGCACCGTTGTATCGTTGGTCAACGAATTTCGTTATCGTTTCACTTCCCAAGTTGATTGTCATCTTCGTGTTCGATGCATTTGAATTACTCGATGGCCACCAGCCCCATACTTCATAATTACCCGGCTGTATCGCTTCGGTTTCGTAGTCAATGTCCCCGAAATTATCGGAATAATATGCGGAGTTGTAATTATTGCTGAAGAATTCTAACCCTGTAGATTCTGTTCTCCAGTTTGTTACTAGATCTTTATTGTCCAGTAATAAATACTTCGGATGGGAAATCTCAAGAAACTCAGCTATCGAATATAACAGCCTCTCTCCAAGCCATTTCAAATTGTCATTGGTAACTAGACTTCCTGTCGAATAAAAGTCGTACGGGGTCTCATAAGTCAGCGCTAACACCTGTTCCCCGTGATTGCTCCATAACCAACCCTCGGGAAATGTCATTGATAGACTTGAAAAACTATAATCGCTGGGTACAAAATATGGATTGTTCGATGTGTTCAGATTTGCAAACTGTATCTGCCTTCTGTAAAATGCATCCGATGTCGAAGCGGCAGTGTGTATCCAGAAAGTACAAAATGGTGATGCCTGACTGTGTATGTTGGAAAAAACGGATAACACTTTTTCGCTGTTTATTAAACTCATTCTCTCCTTTAGTAGTTGTACTTCCTTACAGGTCTCACTTGCAGACTTATTCCAGTTCGACTCTACATCTATTCCGTCATAATTCGTCCTTGATCTTCCGTAATATACTCCGTCTGGATTTGTAAATGGAACTGTGTGAAATATTATTTTCTTCCTGTACTCGCTGATTACTTCATCCTCTTGTAGCAGTTTATCAATCAGTCCGTCGAATTGCCATGATGTCGGTGTTTCTCCCGGATGGGTCCGGGCATGTATCCATACTCTGTACTTCGTCGAATCAGGCTCACTGTTATCTGTTATCCTCATTTCTTGTAAGGGTAGATTCCTTAGTGTCAGCCCTAAAGTGTCAATCTTTACAAATGCAGACTCCTTCCATTCCCCGAGTCTCTCCTGCAAATATGAGTAGTTGTACGGCACATAGTATGCAACATATACTGTATCCTGCTCGTATGTCTTTTGAAATACTTTTGATTGGGGTGATTCTGCAGCCGAAAACCGGTAGTAATCTTTATCATTGTAAGAATATACAGCCCGCTTTACGTCTGTGGAGGTTATTGTTACTTTCACAAATCTGTTCTTTACATTCCTCATTCTGAAATAAAACCATCGCCCCCCGATGTCTTGCTTCGTTGTTACTGTGTAGCTTATTGAATCAGTTGTAGTTACTGTGTTTATATTTCCGCTTTCAAAATTTCCCTCGAATATAACTTGTCCGTTTATTGCTATTGGTAAAACTATTAGGAAAGCAATTGTTAAAATTATTTTTTTCATTATTATTGAATTTTTTCTATTATTTCTAATTACATATTTAAAGTTAACAAATACACACTAATTTCTGAAAAAAATCACTTTAAAATTTGGTTTGATATTATGTCCCCTTTTTTAGTATATTTATTTAATTAATACTTGAAAGTTTTGTGTATGTGTAATATTGCTTCTAAATTTGAGCTTTTGGTTTTGATTGTTGCTTCATTGACTTCAGTTCCTTTTGCGCAAACCGATTCTTCAGCTTATTTCAGGTTCACACTGATTGATGATACTGAAATTATTGCTAAAGTTGATTCTCTGACCCCGGATGCTTTCAAAATCATTACTGCTTCCGGAATGAATCTCGTTATTAAAAAATCACAAGTTAAGTTGATCGAGGAGCTGGATTCGGATTTATCTCGTCAGAAAATCTTTCAGACCGACCCTAACGATTCGCACCTTTTCCTTGCCCCCACTGCCAGATCCATCCCCCCCGGAAAGGTCTCCTTTATAGTTTACGAACTCTTTTTCCCCGTCCTTTCTGTGGGCATTACAGACTACTTTATGCTCTCCGGAGGATTTTCTCTCTTTCCGGGTCTCGCAATGGACGAACAGGTGAAATATTTTTCGGCTAAAATCTCCCCCCTTACGAATTCCAATATCCAAATCGCCTTCGGCTCTACATACTTTATGACTTGGGATAAAAATGATTTTGCCGTCGGCTTCGGAACCGCCACTTATACCTCCGGTAGATTGGGACTTACAGCCGGCATAGGATTTGGCTACTCTAATAAAGAGATAATGGAAACACCCGTTTTAATTCTCGGGGGCGAAGTCCGTATGTCTGAGAACGCAAAATTAATTTCGGAAAACTGGTTCTGGAGTGGAGAAGAGGTTTCATTTCTCTCTCTCGGTATCAGATTCTTTAATCAGAAAATTGCTGGGGATGTAGGAATAATTCTTCCTGCCTTTGAATATTCCGGCTCTTTTATTCCATGGATCGGATTAGCTTATAATTTTTAATTCCTTATTAAAAATAATAATGAAATACTATTTAATAATAATTTTACTCCTCCTTTTTTACTCCGGAATTTATGCCGGCACCGCTTCGGATGATTCATTGAACTTTTACCGCATAATTCTGGTTGATGAAACTGAATTTATTGGTCAGATATCAGTCCCTGATACTAATTATGTAAAAATCATTACCAATACAGGGCTTGAGCTTGTTTTCAAAAGAGCGGATATAAAGAATATCCTCCCTATTGATCAGGGATTATTAAATGTTGATTTTTTTGCTTCAGATCCCGGAGCGGATCATCTTTTCTATTTCCCCACAGCCCGGACTCTCCCTTCCGGGAAATTTCAGCTCTCTGCTTTTGAATTGCTCTTTCTTCAGGTAAATGCGGGGGTAAGTAAATATGTCGAGCTTTCGTTTGGTGGCAGTTTTATCGCCCCCTTTTTCCAGATTGGTGCAAAAATCTCTCCGTTTCAAACGCAGAATATTAGTCTCGCAGTTGGTTCAAAGAACTACTTCTTCGAAAATGGTTCTGTCTCTGCAGTATTTGGGATCGGCACCTTCTCTTTTGAAAATGCCTCCTTTACCTCCGGGATCGGCTACGGCTCCGACCGCATTGAGGTCGGTGACTTCCCTTTAATCATCCTCGGTGGCGAACTTCAGGTATCTAATTCTCTTAAACTCATCTCCGAAAACTGGGTTCTCCCTGATGTTGACTACGCATTTTATTCTTTTGGTCTTAGATTCTTCGGTAAAAAAATGACCGGAGATTTTGGCCTCTTTTATTTTGGTTTGCCGAAAGATGAGCATATCATCGTTCCCTGGCTCGGCTTCTCTTATAGTATCTAGTTATATTCATCCCAGCTCTTGACTGGGAACTTTACATTATAGTAATTTCTTAAGGCTTTCACAAACCTTTTTGCAATTTGCATATTCGTGATTAATGGAATGTTTTGATCTATCGCCTTCCGCCGGATTGAATAATCACTGTCAAGTTCAACTTTTTCCGCAGTCTTCGGAATATTTATTACCAGGTCGATTTTCCCTTCCGACATATAACTGAATATCGATGGTTCCTCGTAATCGTAAGGTCGCTTTAGTACTTCAATTTCAATCCCGCTGTTAGCGTAAAAGTCAGCAGTCCCTTTGGTTCCGTAAAATTTTAATCCGAAATTCCTTAATGTCTTTAACTCTTCTATAAATTCCGATTTTTCTTTTAAGGTCCCGGTCGAAAGTAATATCCCTTTCTCAGGAATGTGGAATCCTACTGAGTAGAGTGACTTTAGAAATGCTTCATTAAAATCATCTCCGAGACAGGCTACCTCCCCTGTCGATGACATCTCCACCCCAACTACAGGATCTGATCCCTTTAGCCGGGTAAATGAAAATTGCGACGATTTAACCCCCACGTAATCCAGGTCAAATGATGACTTATCTATCTTTGCTACTTTTTCACCTAACATGAGCCTCGTTGCTATATCTATAAAGTTTATTTTCAGCGTCTTCGAGACAAACGGAAAACTTCTTGAAGCCCGCAGATTGCACTCTATTACTTTTACGTTATTATCCTTAGCAATAAACTGAATGTTGAAGGGTCCTGTTATCTCAAGTGCTTTACAAATCAGCTTCGTTATCATTTTAACTCTTCGCATCGTCTCCAGATATGTCCTTTGGGGAGGTAACACAAGCGTCGCATCCCCGCTGTGAACCCCCGCATTCTCTACATGCTCCGAAATTGCATAACAAAATAACTCTCCCATGTCCCCAACCGCATCAACTTCTATTTCCCTCGCATCTGTTATGTATTTCGAAATCACAACCGGATACTCATTGCTTATCGTCGATGCTTTCTTTAAGTAACCCTCCAGTTCCTCATCTGAAAGAACCACACTCATCGCCGCGCCACTTAAAACATAACTTGGCCTTATTAAAACCGGATACCCCACATCATTTGCAAACTTCTCAGCTTCCTTCAAATCTGTTAGTTCTTTCCATTCCGGCTGATCAATTTCAAGTGAATCAAGAATCGATGAGAATTTGTTCCGGTCCTCTGCATTGTCTATCTGCCGGGGTGATGTCCCCAGAATTTTTACTCCGTTGTCAAATAACTTAACTGCCAGGTTATTCGGAATCTGCCCTCCCATCGATGGTATTAGCCCCAGAGCATCTTCGTTTTCGTATATATCCAGCACCCTCTCAAGCGATATCTCTTCAAAAAAAAGCTTGTCACATATGTCATGATCCGTACTTACTGTCTCTGGATTATAATTTATCATTATTGTCTTGTAATGCAGTTTATTCAATGTCATCACCGAGTTTACGCAGCACCAGTCAAACTCAACTGATGACCCGATTCTGTATGCTCCCCCTCCGAGAACTATCACCTGATTCTTTTCTTTCGGCTGAATATCCGCCTCTTCTCCGTTATACGTCATGTAAAGATAATTTGTTTTTGCAGGATATTCTGCCGCCATCGTATCTATCTGTTTTACAAAGGGAAGAATATTCAAAGATTTTCTCAAATCCCTTATTTCCTTCTCACTCTTTTTATATGCCCGGGCAATTTGTCTGTCCGAAAATCCGGTCCTCTTTGCTCTTTCCAGCCTCTCTGACGTTAGCTCCTCTTTCTCAAGCTCTTTCTGCATCCTGATGATATTCTCCATCTTGCACAGGAAGAATTTGTCTATCTTTGTTAGGTCAGCTATCTCTTCAACCTTAAATCCTGCATATAACGCCTCCGCTATAAAAAACATTCTTTTATCTGTTGGTACTCTTAGACTTTCAGAAAGTGTTTCCAAATCTGTTTCTTCATCATTGCTTTTTTCAAATCCATGCTTCCCCACATCAAGCATTCTTATTGCTTTCTGAAAGACTTCCTCAAATGTCCTCCCGATTGCCATTACCTCCCCGACCGACTTCATTTCCGATCCGAGTTCTGTATTTACAAGTTTGAATTTCTGCAGATCCCACCTCGGGAACTTAAGCACTATATAATCAAGAGCCGGTTCAAAACAGGCGGATGTCTCCTTTGTAATGCAGTTCTCTACTTCATTTAATGCATACCCTAAAGACAATTTCGTCGCCACAAAAGCCAATGGATATCCCGTCGCCTTCGAAGCCAATGCCGAACTTCTGCTTAGTCTTGCGTTAACTTCAATTATTCTGTAATCCTCAGAATTTGGATCCAGTGCATATTGAATATTACACTCCCCTACTATTCCAAGATGCCTTATCAGCTTTATCCCAATCGACCGGAGCATAAAATTCTCCTCCGAGGATAATGTCTGAACAGGCGCCACCACAACACTGTCCCCCGTGTGTATCCCCATCGGGTCAATGTTTTCCATCGAACAGACTGTTATGCAGTTGTTGTACTTATCCCTGACTATCTCATATTCTACTTCCTTCCATCCGTACAACGATTCCTCTATGAGTATCTGACTAGTAAACGAGAAAGCCCTTCCGGCCCTTTCCGTAAGCTCTTCCTTCGTGTTAACAATTCCCGACCCAAGTCCTCCTAAGGCATACGCAATTCTTATCATAACAGGGAACCCGATTTCCTCAGCCACTCTTACTGCTTCCTCAACTGATGAAACCGTTTTACTCCTTGCCACTTTCAATCCGCATTCTGTCACCCGTTCGTTGAAAAGAAGTCTGTCCTCTGTATTCTTTATCACACTTACTTGTGTCCCCAAAACCTGAATATTGAACTTATCTAGAACACCCGAATCATAGAGCGCTACTCCGGCATTCAAAGCTGTCTGCCCCCCAACTCCTAACAAAATTCCGTCAGGTTTCTCTTTCATTATCACATCCTGAATAAAGGACGGTTTTACCGGAAGGAAATACACCTTGTCTGCAAACTGTTCCGATGTCTGAATTGTGGCTATGTTTGGATTGATGAGTACCGTCTCTATCTTATCTTCTTTTAATGCTTTAATAGCCTGACTCCCCGAATAATCAAATTCTCCTGCCTGCCCGATTTGCAGAGCGCCCGACCCTAAAATTAATACTTTATTTGGCTTTCCTTTCTTTATCATTTTAGTGCCCTCACAAACATATCAAAAATAAATTCGGTGTCATCAGGTCCTGGTGATGCTTCGGGATGGAACTGCGCCCCAAAAAATGGTTTGTATATATGCATTATCCCCTCATTAGTCCCGTCATTATCGTTAGTAAACCAGTCCCTCCAGTCCTCCTCTAATTTTTGCGAGTCAATCGCATACCCATGATTTTGTGAGGTTATGTAACATCTCCTTGTTCCGGCTTCATTCACCGGCTGGTTGTGGCTTCTGTGCCCAAACTTAAGTTTATATGTGTCCCCCCCGGCTGCAAGCCCCATAATCTGGCTTCCAAGACAAATTCCCAGAATGGGTTTTCCCATACTCATTGCTCTTCTCGTGTTCTCTATTGTCTCACCGCACATCTTCGGATCCCCGGGACCGTTTGATATCACTATCCCGTCACACTTCTCTCCCGCAAAGTCATAATTATACGGAACCCTTACTACACTTATCTCCCTTCTTAGAAACGCATGTAAAATGTTGTTCTTAACTCCGCAGTCCACAAGTATAACTTTCTTCTTCCCCTTTTCATACTCAATAGGAGCGGATACCGAAACCCGTCCAACAAGATCAAACTTGTTCGGATCCTCAAATGGAACATCCTCATTCTTAAATATTATCTTCCCCGGCACAGTCCCGTTGTCTCTGATTATCTTTGTTAGCCTGCGCGTGTCAATCCCGGTTAGCGCTGGAATTTCCTCCTCCTTAAGCCATTCAGATAATGACTTCTTCCCATTCCAGTGAGAATATTCTTCAGCATAATTTGCCACAATCAGGGCACGGGCATGAATTTTATCAGATTCAAAATTTAACTTTAATCCATTCTCGTATTCAGCATCCGGCACCCCGTAATTTCCTATCAGCGGATATGTCATCACTATTATCTGTCCGCAATAAGAAGGATCTGTAAGCGTCTCCGGATATCCAACCATTCCTGTGTTAAAAACTACTTCACCGTTAACGGATTTAACTGAACCGAAGCTGTCCCCATCAAATATAGTTCCGTTCTCTAAAACTAAAACACCTTTAACTTTATCCATCTCTCTCTTTCTCATAGAACTTCATTATAAAAAAAAAGCCACCCCTGATGGAGTGGCACTTCATTTAATTCTTCTATTTTAACTATTCTTGCTGGATCTTTTTTTCTTTTTCTCAATTTTCAGTTTTTAGAATTAAAATATAATAAATATTTTCTATTTCTCTAAGGTATTTTTATCACTGTTTCCTTTTCCTTTTATTTTCTTTTTTTATTCACTGATTCCACCTACTTTTCGCTGATTAATTTATAACTTTACTAATTTGGAGTTGTTATGAAACCGGTTCTTGTCGCTATCACTTTTTTTATACTTTTTACTCAATTTGGTTTTGCTCAAACTCTGCAGTCGGTTACCTTCTTTAATGGTGCTACTGATGTGAATGACATCGCGGTAGATAACTATGGCAATTTTTATGCAACTGGTTTTTATTATGCGGATTTGATGCAAAATGGGTTTACTCTGTTAACATCTAAAGGAAACTCGGATACTTTCATCGGCAAGTTTACAAATTCCGGTGCTATTATTTGGTTAATGTCATTTGGTGGTAAGAGTTTTGACGTTGGAAGGAGTATTACTGTCGATCTGGAGGGGAATGTATATGTCGTTGGTGATTTTTCCGATTCAGCTTCTATCGGTGGAACACAGCTTATCTCTTCTGGTGGTACTGATATTTTTGTGCTGAAATTTAATAGTGCCGGCAACCTGCTCTGGGCTAAAAATTTCGGTGGTCCACTATCTGAAATCTGTAACTCCATGACTACAGATGCTTCTGGAAACTCTTATCTCGGTGGCGATTTCTACGATTCCACTTCCCTTGGCACTCATAATTTTACTTCCTATGGTCAGTATGATATCTTTATTCTTAAACTGAATACAGATGGAAATATCTTATGGGCTCAGCAGGCTGGTGGTGAAAGGTCAGAAAATGTGAGTACAATAACTTCTGATGCTTCAGGTAACATTTATCTTACTGGTAATTTTATGATGACCGCTTCTTTCGGCTCTAAACAACTCGTCTCTGATTTTAATGGTAGTGTTTATTTTGTTAAATTTAATTCCTCGGGCGAATGCATCTGGGCAAATCAGTCCTCCGTCCCTTCAAGTGCAACTGGTGTCGGAATTACTGTGGATCCCCTCGGTACAGTCTATGCTTCTGGTACTTTTTTTGAAACTCTGACTCTCGGTTCCCTGTCTTTGTTTAATGAGGGTGGCAGCGATTTATTTGTAACGAAATTGAACGATATGGGTCAGTTTGTTTGGCTTGGTAGAGCTTCCGGAACTGCAACTTTTGACTATTTCTTCCAGAGTCATATTGTCGTTGATGCATTCGGCAATTCTTATGTTAGCGGTTACTTCGACGGTACCGTCAACTTTGGCTCCATTCAGCTAAACTGCCCGGGTGTCTCTGAACCTTATCTGGCTAAATTGGATCCTGCTGGAAATTTTGTCTGGGTTCAGAAAGGTACTGGTCCTTATATCAATTCTTCAAATACTGTTGCCCTTTTGGGTAATGATCAGGTCTTTATGGGTGGTGTTTATGGTGAACATTTTTCTCTCGGTGGTCCCGAACTCCCCTATTGGGGTTGCTTCATCGCTTCTTATTCTGCTGCTACCGGCATTCAAAATGATCTTTCAACGCCTGTTGACTTTTCTCTTTCTCAAAACTACCCCAACCCTTTCAATCCCTCAACGCGCATTGACTACTCAGTCCCCGTCTCCTCAAATGTAGTTATTGCTCTATTTGATGTATTGGGAAATGAAATTTCAACTCTCCTTAATGAACATAAACTCCCTGGATTTTATTCCCTTGATTTTAATTCTAATTCTCTTCCATCAGGCGTTTATTTCTATAAACTTACTGCCGGCAACTCTTCTCTTACAAATAAAATGATTTTAATAAAATAATTGAAAAGGACTCTGTATGAAGGCACCGCAATTGATATTAAATTTTTTGATTATTTTTTTCGTCTCATTTATTGTTTCATCCATTGTCTCATTTTTATATAATTTACTTCTCCACTCTGTCTCGGACTGGGAGTGGGGCACATCTTTCAGATTCGCTATCGTCCTCGGAATTGTTATTACATGGGTAAATAATAGGAGGAAATCTTAAACCATTTCTCTCAATTTGTTTAATTTATTCTTATTATTAAGTTTTTTTTGCTATATTTGAACAACTATTGGGTTTTTTAATAATAATTAATCTTTCATTCATTAATTATTGAATATGAGTATGAATTTCAAAACAATCTTAAAGTCGTTTATTCCCTTCCTCTTTTGCCTTTTTTCGCTTTCTCCTTTTTCGCAAACTCAGCAACCTCAGAAAAATGCTAAACCTCATTCCATAATAATTGATTCGGATACACTGTTTAATATCTATCACGGAATCGGTATCTTTTCCGCAGAAGTTCGTGCAAAAGAAATCAATAAACGCCTTGATAACCTTCTCCATAATTATGACAAAAATTTCGATTCCATTAAAATTACTCCCGAAGCTGACCACCTTCTCCTAGCTATTGATGACTATCCCATTATGGCTTTTCTTCCTATCGATGCCGCTGCGGAAGCATCTACTGTCGAAGCAATCGCTGAAAGATACCGTTCAATTATTGTTAAAAAACTGTGGGACACAAGAAAACTTTATAGCAACGATAATCTGATTAATAATTCTATCTACTCCATTGTATACCTTGTTGCGCTGCTCCTCTTTTTATTCCTTGTTTCCCGTCTCTTTCCCTGGCTCTATAAAAAAGTACAGTCACTCGATAATGCAAAAATTAAAGACATTAACCTTAAGGATAAACAACTTGTTAAGTCCTCAACCATAGTAAGTTTCCTTCTCATTTCCCTTAAAGGTCTCCGCTTTGTGCTTACTCTTTTTGCTTTTTATCTCTTCCTGACTGAAATTCTCCATCTCTGGCCTTATACACGCAAATGGCAGCTTCAACCTCTTGTTAAGATCTTAATCCTTCTGGTATTTTATACTGCCCTTTATGTTGTACTCTTCAAAAGCATTAACTCTTTGACCTCATTCATGAAATCCAGATATCAAAGCTGGAAAGGAACTAAAATAAAAACCCTTCGCCTTAAATCTGTTGATCTCCTGTCTGCTGAAAGAACTGTTGAGGTTCTGATTCTGATTACTAAATTCTCCCGCCTTGTACTTCAGATTCTTCTCCTCTACTTCTTTGTAACTATTGTTTTTAGTCTCTTCCCCTTCAGCAGCAACTGGTCTGGTCAACTCTTGAATTATGTTCTCAATCCTGTAAAAGTTGTTATAAAAGCCATTATCGACTTCCTCCCCAATCTCTTTTTCATCATCATCCTTTCTGCTGTCTTCCGATATGCAATTCGCTTTGTCGGTTTTATCTTCTCCGAAATTAACAACGGTAATATTGAATTTCCCGCTTTTCATCGCGAATGGGCAATGCCAACTTATAAAATTGTCCGCTTCCTGATTCTCGTACTCGCCGCAATCATTATTTTTCCATACCTCCCCGGTTCAAATTCCCCGGCTTTTCAGGGCATTTCCGTCTTCCTCGGTATCTTGCTTTCTCTCGGATCTTCATCTGCAATTGCAAATATAGTCTCGGGTGTTGTACTTACATATATGCGCCCCTTCAAAATCGGTGACCGTGTGAAAATTGCAGATACGGTAGGTGATGTCGTCGAAAAAACTCTCCTCGTCTCCCGCATTAGAACCGTCAAGAACGTTGATGTTACAATTCCTAACGCAATGGTTCTAGGTAGTCATATCATAAATTTTAGCTCCTCCGCTTCAGAAAAAGGTCTCATACTTAACACTACCGTAACCATCGGATATGATGTCCCCTGGAAAAAAGTCCATGAGCTTCTTATCTCCGCAGCTTCCGAATGCGAATCTCTTCTCTCTGAACCCAAACCCTTTGTACTTCAGACCAGTCTGGACGATTTCAGCGTCGCCTATGAATTAAATGCTTATACTAACAATCCGCAATCCCAGGCAGCAACCTATAGTGAACTTCACTCCAAAATACAGGATAAATTCAACGAAGCCGGTATAGAAATCATGTCGCCTCATTTTAGTGCCGTCCGGGATGGAAATCAGATTACCATTCCCGAAGACTATTTGCCAAAAGAATACAAAGCTCCCCCATTCCGTCTCTTTGGCATCAACATAGGTACAAAAAACCACGAAAACCCATGACTCCGAAACCACTTTAAATAGCTGTTTAAGGACAATACCCTCCCTCCCTCCGTTTTCCTCCGCTGGGGCGGATTCTGTCTTCTGACCTTCGACCTTCGACTTTCGTCCCGTTACGAACGTTACGAACGTTAAAAACGTTACAAACGACTTAATGACCATCCAATCATTCATCCATTCATCTTGTCAAATTTCTCTGGGGTTAGTACTGGTTATTTTTATGGGGCGAAGAGAGTGGAGAGTGGAGGGAACTGAGTGTGGTAGATTGCCTGAATTGCCACAAAATCCCTTATTGCGCACAACTTTTGGTTCGGCCAAGTAGTTTATTTTTCTTTCATTTTTACTGAATTGTCCTTTCAAAATTCACTATTTGCTCAAATAACGGAAGTTCTTCATTTTTAGGTAAATATTCTAAATAGTTTGAAATAAATAACTCTTTCCCTTTTTGGTCTGAACCCCTTGTCACATTTCTCATTCCGTAGGTTAAGTCCCAGGGAATTATGTTTGCAAATGAAAATAAATTTCTGATATAGTTGCTGTCGTCATAAGTAATAAGCCACTTATGTTTGCAGAGTCTCATTGTTTCTGCAAAGTTGATGTGATCAAATGATTTGTGCATATTCCCATTTTTTCCATACAATGCAGATTTTGTCGCCGAATAATATGGTGGGTCAAGAAATATAAATACATTTTTACCTTCTGCTTTTACTAATGCCTCATAATCAAGATTAGTTATTCTCGCTTCCTTTATAACTTTTGCGAATTGGCTAAGACGTTGAATACTGCTTTCAGTAAATCGACCTGTAAAAGCATGTTCGCTAAACCCACCACTTAAACTTGTACCCGAAAATGTTATTCGATTATAGATAAAAAATGCAACTGCCCTTTCTAAATCATTAAATCTTTCCAAATTTGAATTTAAGAATTTATACAAATCCTTCCCTACCGGAAATTGATTTCTCCATTCATAAATTTTGCTAATCAAGGAATCAACATCCTTTTGACTCATTTCCCAAAATTTGAATAGTTCTAAATAAAGATCATTAACCCAAAATCTTTTGCTTGGGTAGCGCTGTTTGGCATAAAGAAAGACTGAACCACCTCCTAAAAATGGTTCTCGAAATTCGTCAAATTCCGGCAAAAGTTTAGCGATTAATTCTACAGCTCGACTTTTTCCACCTGGATACCTCAATGGGCTTCTTATCATTTTGAAAACCTGATTTTAATTAGAAATTTATTTTGCTTTGCTTCTGCAATAATATTTTCTACCAAGACTCTTTGAGATTTTGAGAATTTATTGCTTTCAAAAAAAGATGATATTTCTTGCTTTGTGCTTTTGGAAGTAATAGCCCCTCGAATTCTGGTTGAGGTCAAACATAAAACAGCTTCACTTTTTCTTTTCTTTCCATTTACAGTAACGTTTGAAAGGTTACAGTACAACACCATCTTTAACAAACCGTCTTTAATATCTCCCTTACTCGGTAGCCTTGCATTCTTACTATGCTTCCCTTCGATCAAGGCGACCTTATTTTTGTCAAGCGAAATCTCGTCCACCGTCAAAAAATACTGTCCACCCAGATAGTTGGTTATAGTGATTTTAGCTTTTGTGAGTGTAGATAAACTTTCTTTGGGTTGTTGGGTAACAAATTCTCTTGACTGCGCTTTTTTAGCTTTTTCCCTTGAAAAAGCCATAAATGAAGAAACATCTTTCCCGATTTTGTCTTTAAAGTTGTTTATACCATTTCTGTTGTGAAGTTTTACCCCTGTTATATTTTCTATCCTCGAATAAGCTATCTTTACTTTTGCAATGATTCGATGCAAATTAGTCTTAAGTTCGTTTAAATTCCAGTGTAGTGCAGAACTATGATATTGTTCTATCTCCTTGATTTTGGAAAGAACATATTTATTGTTGAATTGTTGGTTGGTTATTTTGAGGTTTGCTTTATCTGCTTTATCATAGTAGGCGAAAATTACAAACACATCTAACAAAGACATTAATGAAACCGTATCCCATTGAATAAAATCTCTATCGCCTTTTTCGCCTTCGTCCTTTACAATTGGTATTACGGTTATTTTCTTTGAATTTTTCAATGTGTTGAAAACACGTTCAAAAGGATAAGAGCGAGTTCGTTTAGGCGAAACCCATTTTGAAATCGCAAAAGTGTGTTTATTGTCTACTAACAAACAAGCCGAAGGTGCTTTATTTATATTAAAATTTTCAACATGAAGTTCTTTTAAGGGGGCGGATAAAACAACTTTATATTTTATCCCGGTTATTTTGCCTTCTATATTCATTTATTATCATTTAAAATTATTGTACTATTAATTTATGTAATTGCCATTTATAGTTTTTACAATATTATCATTTCATTACATAAATTTACCGCAAATTTTATTTACTTACAAATGATATTTGTTCTTCACATTCTTCACATTCTAAACAAAATTAATTCCCACCCTCGGCCCCTTAAATTGCCCCCTGGATCGCCCCAAAAAAGATTTTTTATGATATGGGCAAAATAAACGTCCCAATGTCCCAACTCACGATTTCCTCTGAATATAGCTTAAGAACGTCATTCTTACTAGACACAATTCCCATTCATAAACATCCGCAATACGTCCACATCCCTCCCTCCGTCTTCCTCCGCTGTGGCGGATTCCGTCTTCGGACCTTCGCACCTTCGACTTTCGTCCCGTTACAAACGTTACAAACGTTACGAACGTTACAAACGCTACTGATTTTTCCCATCCCGAAAGCTTTCGGGAGGGGATCAAGGGGGGTTTTTTAATTTGAGATTATTAATTCATAATTTACCATTAACAATTATTTTCTTCCGCGTTAGCGGATAAATATCAATAGAAACCGAATCCCCTGAAAAACCGCTTCCGCGTAGCGGATTAACCCCCCGTTACAAACGTTATGGACGTTATGGACGTTATAAACGCAAAGGACGTTACAAACGAATTTTCCCAACGAATCCTAATCCGGACAATTTCCTTAAAAATTCCTCTTGCATAGAATTTCACAAATACTTAAGTTACCATCGTACAAAAATATTATTATTCACAAAGCGAGAAAAAATAAACTAAAAATATAAGATTATAAAATATCGCAGCTTTTGTTTAGTACTTCTAAAAAGTATTGATGAGTGGGATTTGTTAACGATGATTATGATTAGCCAATTATATATTAAGAAGTAGATAAAGATGATTTTAGTATTCGGAAGGATGTAACGGAAGTTGTGTCCTTTTTTAGTTTAAACTAAGAGATTAATACATATTTATAATCCTGAATTGAAAGTGGTCGAATTTGACCACTTTAGAATGCTTGCAGGACTTCCAAGCTTTATTCTGAGTTCGGGACAGTTAAGCGATAGGACAAATGCAACGGGCATTTTGTACGGCTTGGGAAATATGGAAGACTTTTCGTTTGACAATTAGACAGAAAACTGTTATTTTTAGTTGAAAGTAATTAATTTTTAAAAAGGCTTTATTTGGTATAGATAAAACAATAAAATATTTAACGTAGCTATTGCTATGTTCTGTTCAGAAAACTGCCAATTTTCAGAGTTACAAGAACATGCACTGAAAGCTGCGTCCAGAAATGGACGCGCTTTCTTATGTCTTTGTAACGGGCATGGCAGTGCCTCTGAACAGGATGTAACGAAAGTTGCGTCCTTTTTTTTTACAAATAAATGGAGGCTGTTATGAAAAGTGGGAAAATTTCAATTATAGTTATTATGCTCTTTAATACTTTGCTTTTGGGAGTTCAGGATCCTATTAGGAACATCTATAATTCTTCTAATTCCGGTTTATCTCATAACGATACTTGGCACATAAGTATCGATTTAAGTAATAACAAATGGGTATGTACTGATAATGGTCTTTGTAAGTTTGATGGTACTAACTGGACTGTTTATAATACTTCCAACTCTAGCTTACCTTCTAATGTTGTCAAATATATTTGTACCGATGCTTCTGGCGTTCATTGGATTGGCACAGGGGGTGGTGGTCTTGCAAAATTTGATGGTACAAACTGGACAATTTATAACACATCAAATTCAGGTTTACCAAACAATATTGTTAATAACATCAAAATAGATGCAAGCGGCAATAAATGGATTTCAACGTTTGGTGGTGGTATTGCAAAGTATAATGGAACAACTTGGGTAGTATATAATACAAGTAATTCCGGTTTACCTGACAATAATACAAATCCTCTATTTATCGATAATAGTAACAATATTTGGGTAGGAACCGTAGCTGGTGGATTGGCAAAATTTAATGGCGCAAGTTGGACAGTATATAACTCTTCAAATTCCGGTTTACCTAATAACAATATTCCTTCAATTTATGTTGAGAATAGTGGTATCATTTGGGCAGGAACTTATGGTAGTGGCTTAGTTAAGTTCGATGGAAGTACATGGACAATATATAACAAATCGAATTCTTCTTTACCTGCAAATGAGGTTATGACTATTAATGCTGATATAATTAATAATAAATGGATTGGGACATATAGTGCTTTAGTAAGATTTGATGGAGTAAATTGGGATATTTACAAATATGGTTTCTCTTATTTAGAGGTTAGGTCTATTGCATTCGACTCAGACAATAATAAGTGGATTGCTACCTGGTACAATGGAATTATATATGCACAATCTTCTCTAAGTATTTCTTCTCCCTTAGGTAATGAGTCTTGGCAAACGGGTACTCTGCACAATATAACCTGGAATGGTATGCTTGATGGCAATATAAAAATTGAAATAACAACCAATAATGGTACTAATTGGTTAACCCTGCAAAATAGTGTTCCATCAACACCGGGGAATTATAATTTTACGATACCGCCATTCTCCACCTCAACCCAATGTAGAATACGCCTGACAAGCTTAAGTCATGCCAATATAAGTACTAGTGGATTATTCACAATCACAACGGAATCAGTTCCAAACCTCACAATTACTTATCCGAATTTGAGTACCTCCCTTAACTCTGATGCATCTGAGACTATTACCTGGCAAGTCACTGGGACTGTTCAAAATGTAAAATTAGAATATACAACTGATGACGGTGAAAACTGGCATGAAATAATTGCTCAAATCCCTAGCGCTAATTTAAGTTATCTATGGACGGTTCCGAATATTGGATCAAATTCATGTCGTGTACGTATATCAGATGTCTTAAATTCTGTACTTAATGATGTTAGCGACAATTTGTTTTCGATCCGTGGAATAAATATAGTAACACCAGTCGGTGGCGATAAATGGAAATCTGGAACATCACAAAATATTTCCTGGACTAGTAGTGGAATTAGTACCATAAATATTTTATATTTTAATGGTTCAAGTTGGGTTTCAATTACTACTGTCCCGGCTGGTAATGGTAGTTATAATTGGACAGTACCGGAAATCGCTTTATCTAATTGCAGAATTCAGATTCAAGATGCTTCAAAACCTAGTCTGCAAAGTACAAGTAATATATTTACTCTATGGTATCCAATAACTTCAAATAATACACCATCTCTCGGTCAAGTATCACTAACTTTTGGTTCAACTAATCTAACCTTTTCTGCATTTGTTCTTGCTTCTGGTCAAATAACAATTACATATTATCCATTTGAGTCCCCATCTTCAGGAACTCTACCAAGTGGAGTAAATAGCGTTAATTCATATTTTTGGACAATTTCTGCTAATCCCAGTCTGAGTTTCTTTAATGGAAGTGTGGAAGTTCCATTATCATCACTAACAGATGTGAGTGATCCGAACAAACTTGTATGGCTCAAACGATCAAATTCGGGTGGGGCTTGGTTAAATATTGGTGGTGTAGTGGAGAACGAAAAAATAAAAAGCGGAGTTTTGTTTGATTCATTTTCCGAATTTACACTTGGAAATTCTGATAATCCTTGGCCGGTTGAATTAAGTTCATTCAATGCCAGCATTAAAGAAAACAAGAGTGTTAAAATTTCCTGGAAAACAGAAACAGAAACTAATAATTTCGGTTTCGAGGTTGAAAGAAAGTTATCTGGAAAGTTTGAGTGGACTAAAATTGGATTTGTTGAGGGGCATGGTACAAGTAATTCTCCAAAGCAATATTCATTTACTGATGAAGGCTTGCTTACTATTGGGACATATCACTACCGTCTTAAACAAATTGATAATGATGGTACTTTTAAGTATTCTCAGGAGGTTGCTGTTGAATTCAATAATTTACCTGATAAATTTGCTCTATCTCAAAACTACCCGAATCCGTTCAATCCCAGTACGGTGATAAATTATCAGTTACCTGTAAACAGTTATGTAACTCTCAAGGTATTTGACATAATCGGGAACGAAGTGGCAACACTTGTAAATCAGGAAAAACCCGCAGGAAGTTATGAAGTAACTTTTGATGCATCTAACTTAACGAGCGGAGTTTATTTCTACGAATTGTATGCAGGTGATTTCAGGAGTATTAAAAAGCTGATGCTGGTGAAATAGGAATAAGGTTTATTTGTTTATTTGTTGAGGGGTTAATCTGCCTGCCCCGTTAAGCGGGGTGAGAATCTGTGATTAATCCGTGTGAATCTGTGGTTAAGTTTTTTTTACCAGAGATTATAAAGCATAAGGGCACCCCTCCGTCTTCCTCCGCTGGGGCGGATTCCGTCTTCGGACCTTCGACCTTCGACTTTCATCCCGTTACAAACGTTAAAAACGTTACGAACGTTATAACGCCCTCGTCCCATCCCCGCCCCATTAATACAAAACCGTATAAAAACCGTGGTAAAGCCGTAGTAAAGCCGTAGTAAAGCCGTAGTAAAGCCGTGGTAAAGCCGTGGAAAAGCCATCCTTATTTCTATTTCGCAAGCCCTTCGGATTTCTCTTATTTTTTCCCCCGGTTATCCAAATCTTTCCGTTTATGTAGAAATACTACCATTCTTACATATGCTTTTTTTTCTTATTTCTTATCTGAATAATTTTCAGATCATTTTTTGGAGAATTATTTATGAAATACCTGTTTTTTGTTCTGATTGCGGCTCTGCTGCTGATTTCCAAACCCCAACTTGCTCAGTCCGCAAAGGATATTGATATCCCCTACACAAAATTTGTGCTTAAAAATGGTTTAACCCTCCTCGTTCATGAAGACCATAAAGCACCAATAGTTGCCGTTAATATCTGGTATCATGTCGGTTCTAAAAATGAAAAACCGGGTCGTACCGGCTTTGCTCATTTGTTCGAACACCTTATGTTTAATGGTAGCGAAAATTACGACGATGACTACTTTAAAGCCCTTGAAAAAGTTGGCGCTACCGACCTTAATGGTACTACCAGCGAAGACCGAACTAACTACTTCCAGAACGTCCCGACTTCTGCTCTGGACGTTGCCCTCTGGATGGAGTCAGACAGAATGGGTCACCTGATTGGCGCCATTACTCAGGCTAAACTCGATGAACAACGCGGTGTCGTTCAAAATGAAAAACGTCAGTACGATAACGAACCTTACATGATGAAAATCGAAGACCATTCTACTAAAAATTGTTACCCCGTCGGTCATCCCTACTCCTGGTCTGTCATCGGTTCTATGGAAGACCTTGACGCCGCTAAACTCGAAGACGTTCACGAATGGTTTAAAAACTACTACGGTCCTAATAATGCCGTCCTCGTTCTCGCCGGTGATATTACCCCTCAACTTGCTTACGAAAAAGTTAATAAATTTTTCGGCGATATTCCACCTATTCAACCTGTTCAACGCCCGGTAACTTGGGTCGCGAAAATGACAGGTCTGAAAAGATTCGTCGTTGAGGATCGCGTCCCTCAGTCAAGAATTATAAAAATTTGGAACATCCCCGAGTGGAGTTCAAAAGATCTCTTCTTGCTTGATCTCGCTTCGGACGTCCTTGCCGTTGGTAAAAACTCCAGACTGTATAAACGCCTGGTTTACGAAGAACAAATAGCTACCGATGCCCGCGCTTATATCAGCCCAAAAGAACTCGGTAGCCAGTTCACACTCGACGTTACCGCAAAACCCGGTATTGACCTCGCGAAAATCGAACAGATCCTTGATGAGGAATTTGCTAAATTGCTTAATGACGGGCCTACTCAATCTGAACTTGAACTCGTTAAAACTAATTTCATTTCCGGTTTCGTACGGGGTATCGAACGAATCGGTGGCTTCGGTGGTAAAAGCGATATCCTCGCTCAGTCTTTTATTTTTTCCGGTTCTCCTGACTTTTATAAAACCAGGCTTCAGTGGCTCGATGAAATGAAAGCCGCTGATATTAAAAAAGCTATGAATGACTGGCTCTCAGATGGTGTTAGTATTCTCGAAATTCATCCTTATGAAAATCTCGTTACTGAAACTTCCGCTGCAGATAGATCAAAACTTCCCGAAACTTCGGAACCCCCCGTTGCAAAATTTCCTAAGATTGAAAGAAGCACACTCTCAAACGGCCTTAAAATTGTCCTGGCAACAAGGACTGCCGTCCCGGTTGTCAACTTCCTCCTTTCCGTTGATGCTGGCTTCGCTGCTGATCAGAACCTCCCCGAAGGCACTAGCAGTCTTGCTATGAATCTTATGGATGAAGGTACCAAAACTAAAACCTCCCTTCAGCTTAACGAGGAACTCCTTAAACTCGGCGCCAACCTCTATACTGGCTCTGGTCTTGATAATTGTAATGTCGGATTATCTGCTCTCAAAGGATCTCTTGATAAATCGCTCGAACTCTTCGCTGATATAATCCTCAATCCCTCATTCCCTGATAAAGAACTGGATCGCCTGAAGAATGAAAGATTCTCTCAGATTAAACGCGAAAAATCCTCCCCCACCCAGATGGCTTTGCGTGTCCTTCCTAAATATATTTACGGCGAAGATCATCCCTATGGAACCCCCTTCACCGGTAGCGGTTACGAGGAAACTGTTAAGAATATTACCCGCAATGATATCGTTTCATTCCACGATAAATGGTTCAAACCCAATAACTCCACCCTCATCGTCGTTGGTGATATTTCTATGGATGAACTGAAATCCAAAATAGATAAACTCTTCAAGAATTGGAAGTCGGGTGATGCACCCAAAAAGAAAATTGAAAATGTCTCCCATAAGACTGCCCCTGTCGTTTACGTGATGGATAAACCCGGCTCCCCTCAGTCCGTTGTTATTGCCGGACATGTCGCCCCCCCGCGCAGTGATGAGAATTATCTCGAAATGGAAGCGCTCAATTATGTCCTCGGCGGTACATTTACTTCAAGAATCAACATGAACCTTCGCGAAGATAAACACTGGTCCTACGGCGCAGGAAGTACTTTCTTTACTTCTGAAGGTCAGATGCCTTTCCTCGTCTTTGCTTTCGTTCAGGGGGATAAAACCAAGGAGTCAATTCAGGAAATACATAAGGAAATCTCCGGCTTCCTCACGGATAAACCAATTACTTCTGAAGAAATTAGCAAAATGAAACTCAACAAAACTCTCGAACTTCCTGGAAGTTGGGAAACAAATAATGCAATTCTTAATTCCCTTAGCGAAATTGTTGACTACAATCTCCCTGATAATTATTACGATACCTACGTCAAAAAAATCAACAGCCTTTCTGATTCGGAAATCACTAAAGTCGCAAAACGCATTCTCGCCCCCGATAAAATGATCTGGGTTGTTGTTGGTGACCTCTCAAAAATTGAGGACCCCCTTAAAGAACTTGGTTATAAGATCAACGTAATTGATACAGACGGAAACATAATTAAAAAATAAAGTTCTTTCTTACCATCTGAACCTTTAAAGGGCTGCATCTTTGGCAGCCCTTTTCTTTTTAGTTTTTTCTTTTTAATTCTTTGATAAAGTTGTATTTTTTGTTTTGAAATAATTATAGATAAATAACTATTCCCTCGGAGATTTTATGCTTCCAATTAACATTAAACATCCATGGCATTCTATTGGTTATGGAAAAGACGTCCCCAAATTTGTCACTTCGGTTATAGAAATATCGAAAGGTTCCTCTGGAAAATATGAGATCGATAAAGATTCCGGTCTTCTTAAACTGGACCGTGTATTGTACTCTGCAGTTCATTATCCCGCTAACTATGGTTTCATTCCCCAAACCCTGGCTGATGACGGCGACCCCCTTGATATTCTCGTTATTAGCTCTATAGGAGTCCACCCCCTGGCACTCGTCGAAGCAAAAGTAATTGGCGTAATGTTAATGATTGATAATCATGAAAATGATGAAAAAATTATCGCTGTAGCTAAAAACGATATGGGCGTTAATTACATCAATGACCTCAACCAACTCCCCCCTCATACCAACATCGAACTTAAAAGATTTTTTGAAGACTATAAAAAACTAGAGCACAAACAGGTCGAGGTTAATGAATTCCTTACTAAAGACAAAGCTTATGAAATAATTATGAGAAGTATTGAAAGATATAATTCGGTCTTCAGGGAGAGTAAAAAAAATGAACAAGCATGAGTTTATTTCCATATTGACCTTCTTGATATTTATGATTACACATATTTTATCACCCCAAACTATTAATTCCCCCGATGGACGTTTGTCCCTTACCTTCTCCATGACTGACTACGGCGAACCCGTTTATGAATTAACCTTCAACAAAATGCAGATCATTAATAAAAGTAAACTCGGTATTTTTATTAAGGATCAGGCAAATCTTGCGGAAGGTTTCACCCTCGTTAACCACGAAACCAGTTCTTATGATGGATCTTGGCAACCTGTCTGGGGTGAAGTTAATACTATCCGGAATAATTACAACGAGCTTTTAGTCTCCCTGCGCAGACGCGATAATCGTGAGCTTCGTATTCGCTTCAGACTCTTCAACGATGGACTCGGCTTCCGCTATGAGTTCCACCAGCAGGATGGTTTAAAATACTTTACTGTCTCTGATGAATTAACTGAATTTAATCTGACCGCCGATCATAAAACCTTCTGGATTCCCGGTGACTACGACTCTAATGAGTATTTCTATACCACAACTAAACTCAGCGAAGTTGACGCTTCATACGGCGCAACTATTAATGAGATTTCTACTAAATCCATAATCGGAAAAAACTTCGTCCAGACTCCCCTGATGATGAAGACTTCTGATAACCTCTATATCAATATCCACGAGGCCGGACTCATCAACTATCCGGTGATGCAGATTGAAATAAATCAAAAAACTTTTTCTCTCCGCTCACACCTCGTCCCGGATGTGCTTGGAAATAAAGCCTATCTCCAAACCCCTTGTCACACTCCCTACAGAACTATCCTGGTTTCGGACAACGCTCCTGCTATACTCGAATCTAAGACCATCCTTAATTTAAACGACCCTTCCCAAATTGAAAACACCTCGTGGATCAAACCCATTAAATACATTGGTATCTGGTGGGAACTTCACGTAGGCGTCTCAAACTGGAATTATTCTGATATAAATAATGTGAAACTCGATCTTACCGATTGGAAAAACCTTACCCCTACCGGCAAACACGGCGCTACTACTGAGCGCACAAAGTTTTATATTGACTTCGCAGCTGAACATGGATTCGATGCCGTCCTTGTGGAAGGTTGGAATATCGGATGGGAAGATTGGTTCGGTCAGTGGAAAGAAAACGTCTTCGATTTCATTACCCCTTATCCCGACTTTGATCTCCTGGAACTTCAGAAATATGCTGAATCTAAAAATGTTAAATTAATAATGCACCACGAAACTTCCGCTTCTGCTACAAACTATGAACGCCGTATGGATGAAGCTTTCCGCTTTATGAAAAATTTTGGCTACGATGCAGTTAAAACCGGCTATGTCGGTCGTATTATCCCGCGGGGAGAATATCACGATGGTCAGTGGATGATTAATCACTATATTCACGCTGCCCGCAAATCTGCCGGGTATCAGATTATGATTAATTCCCATGAATCCTGCCGTCCAACCGGACTTCATCGCACTTTCCCTAACTGGCTTTCAAGTGAGGCAGCACGAGGTAATGAGTTCAACGCTTGGAGCCGTGGTAATCCACCTGAGCACGAAACAATCCTTCCATTCACTCGTCTTATGGGGGGTCCGATGGATTATACCCCCGGTATTTTCGAAATTAAAATGAACTACTACGATCCTTCCAAAAAGTTTCAGGTGCATACAACGCTTGCTAAACAACTCGCTCTCTACGTAACCATGTATAGCCCGCTTCAAATGGCTGCTGACTTGCCTGAAAATTACTCTAAATATTTGGACGCATTCCGGTTTATTAAGGATGTTCCGGTTGATTGGGACGAAACAAAGGTTCTGGAAGCAGAACCGGGTGATTATGTTACCATCGTCCGTAAAGCAAAAAATAATGACTCCTGGTTCCTCGGTGCTATCACTGATGAAAATAAACGCACCTCGGAAATATCTTGTGATTTCTTAACAACAGACAAGTGGTATACTGCAACAGTTTATTCAGATGGCGAAAATGCTCACTGGGAAAAGAATCCCATTTCTTATCAGATTAATAAATATCTGGTTAACTCAAAAACCCGTCTAAAACTCTCCCTGGTTGAAAGCGGTGGTACCGCAATTAGTTTTCTCATTGCTTCACCGGAGGAAATAAAATCACTTGATAAGTACTAAAACAAAAAGAGCTGCCAATGGCAGCTCTTTTCTTATTATCCCTTTTACAACGTTAAAGTATATACTTGCTTAAGTCCCTGTTCTTAACTATCTTCTCAAGTTTTTCTTTTACCATCTGGCTGTTAACCCGTATCTCCGCATCCGGCATCTTGTCCGGAACCATAAACAGTATGTCCTCCAGCAGTGTTGTTAATATTGTATGCAGTCTTCTTGCTCCAATATTTTCTATCTCTTCATTCACTTGATAAGCTATCTTCGCAATCTCATTGATTCCGTCATCAAGAAAGTTTACTTTAACCCCTTCAGTCTGAAGTAATGCGGAGTATTGCTTTAATAAGGCATTCTCAGGCAATGTGAGTATCTTTACAAAATCCTCTTCTGTCAGACTTTTAAGTTCAACTCTTATAGGAAATCTTCCCTGTAATTCGGGAATCAGATCCGAAGGTTTCGCAATGTGAAATGCTCCTGAGGCAATGAATAAAATATGATCCGTCTTAACAACTCCATATTTGGTGTTCACACTCGATCCTTCAACTATCGGAAGTAGATCTCTCTGTACCCCCTCCCTGGAAACATCCGGACCGTGCCCTTTTCCTGAGGAACCGGCAATTTTATCAATCTCATCAATAAACACAATCCCTGTGTTTTCTACTCTTTGTACTGCTTCTTTCTGAGCAGCATCAATATCTATTAACTTCTGGGCTTCTTCATCGGCAATAATTTCCCTGGCTTCTTTTATATTCGTTTTTCTTTTTTTCTTTTTCTTTGGTAGCATGCTCGACATCATATCCTGCAAATTTATCCCAAGGTCATCCCCCCCTAAAGGTCCTAGTATCTGCATTCCCATTGCCGGCTGAGTCGTATCAAACTCAATCATCTTTTCGTCAAGCTCCCCATTCTTAAGCTTGAAGCGCATCCATTCTCTTGTCTTCTGATTTTGATAAACCTCATCATTCTGCTCGCCGTTTTCTTCTCCGTTCGGGATTGCCGGCTTCTTAATTGGTGGAATAAGCATATCAAGTATCCTCTCGTCTGCCAACTCAACCGCTCTCGATTTTACCTCCTCTGTCCTCTCGGCTTTCACCATGTTCACGGCTATGTCCGCCAAATCCCTTATCATGGATTCTACGTCTCTCCCCACATATCCAACTTCAGTATACTTGGACGCCTCAACCTTTACAAATGGCGCTTTCGCTAAATTCGCCAGCCTCCTGGCAATTTCAGTCTTCCCCACTCCGGTTGGACCTATCAGTATTATATTGTTCGGCAGTATCTCATCCTTTAATGAACCTTCAACTTGTTGCCGTCTCCATCTGTTTCGTAATGCTATTGCCACTGCAACTTTCGCATCTTCCTGTCCAATTATAAATTTATTCAGTTCTGCAACTATTTGGGTTGGTGTTAGAACTTCTTTCAGATTCTTCTTCATTTATTTCCTGCTCTAATCTATTGTTTCTACATTAATTTTGTCATTCGTATATATGCATACTTCCGAGGCTGTCTTTAATGACTCCCTTACGATTTCAGCCGCCTCAAGATTGCTGTATTTCTTCAGCATCTTTGCCGCTGATAAAGCATACATCCCCCCGGAACCAATCGCTACTATCTTGTCTTCCGTCTCAATAACATCTCCGTTACCGGATACTACAAGTGCCGTATCTGAAGTTACTACTGCTAACATGGCTTCCAGTCTTCTGAGATATTTATCCTTTCTCCACTCTTTGGCTAATTCAACCGCGGCTCTCTGAACATTCCCTCTGTACTGCTCAAGTTTGTCCTCGAACATCTCCATTAAGGTGAACGCATCCGATGTCGCTCCCGCAAATCCGCAAATCGCTTTCCCGTTCGATATCTTTCGTATCTTCACGGCATTATGCTTCATTACAGTGTTTCCTAAAGTCACCTGCCCGTCTCCCCCAAGCGCTGCTTTACCGTTGTGAACTATCCCGATTATTGTTGTTGATCTTACTTTTTCCATTTTGTTCTTCTTAATTAATTCCTAATTCTTTGATAACATTATCTGCCCCGCCGATTTTCTCCGTTACCCAGAGCACAAATCTTATATCTACTCCTATTGACCTCGAGTAATCTTGACTCCATGCATAATCATTGATCGTCGCCTCATACGACCTGTCAAAATTCACCCCTATCAATTCCCCGTATGCGTTCATTATCGGACTTCCTGAGTTACCCCCGGTCGTATCTGAGTTATAGAGTATTGCAACTGGCACGTCTCCCAGTTTCTGGTTCTTATATCTTCCGAATTCTTTTTTATCATATAACTCTTTCAGTTTTTTTGGAATCTTATAATCCCCTCCCAGATAACTCTTCTCTATTAATCCGCTTAGTGTGGTTATTGGTTTGAAGTTTGTCGCATCTGCAGGAGTGTATCCTTTTATGTAACCGTATGTAAGTCGGAGTGTACTGTTTGCGTCCGGAATAAATGACTTTTTTTGCCATATCTTCTTTACGTCAACAAGCTTAGCTAAACTTATGTTCAGCTTTCCGTTAATTATATCTGACTTCGCCTGGAATGGTCTGTAATCTTTTTTCAGGTCTGATATGAAATTCCTCAATTCATCATTTGCTTTATCGAGTTCTTCATCTTCTGCTTCTGACAGTTTTTTGAATGAATCATAATCCCGAATCATGGATCCTTTAACCAGTTGCCTGATATATTTAGTTATTTCTTCAGGTGATTCCTTCTTTTCATATAAATCCTTCAGAGTCTCCAATTTTTGCATCTCGGGAAATCTTCTTCCATCGTTAAGTATCTTTGCAAGCATGGCTGTCTCCGCTTCCTGGTCCAGGTCGTTGCATAATTCCTTGACTGTTGCGTGGAAATTCTCAATTCGATTCCCCCTCAATCCTGCTGCTCTCTCATCTTCCGGTTTTTTGATTTCTCTCCTGTACTCAGCTAAAAGATCATATAATCTGATCAGCGGATTTCTCATAATCTGCGCATACATTAAACCAAGTCTTCCGTCATCGAAGATTTCTTTATAGATCTCGTCAATATCTTTTAGTACGCTCCCATACTCCTCTTTAAGTTTCGGATCTGAATCAATAAACTTCTGCAGTTCTCTCTCTTCACCCTCTCTCTTGTCCACAAGTGAAAGTCTTCTCATCCCAAGAATTTTTCCTCTGTAGTTCTTCTCGGTATTTGCAAAAGATTTAATCCTTGACGAAAGTTTTAGCGCGAGCGTTGGATTGTTATCCCCTAATTTTGTGTATTCATCAATTAATTCCTTGAAAAGATTTTGTATGTAAGGCAATTGAAATTGCTCATGGAATCTTGTGTATTGCGATGGTTGATGCCTGAATGTCCTCCCGGGATACCCCAGAATGAACATGAAATCCCCTTCCTCAACTCCGTTAGGGTTCACTTTCAAAAATCTCTTTGGTGTGTACGGAATGTTCTTTTCTGAATAGGTAGCTGGTGATCCGTCAGGTGCAACGTATGCTCGTAAAAATGTGAAATCCCCCGTGTGCCTTGGCCATACCCAGTTGTCACTCTCACCACCGAATTCTCCTATCGCTCTTGGTGGTGCGTAAACCAATCTTACATCTCTTAAAACTCTGTACTTGAAAAGTATATATGTCTTCCCTATGAACATCTCCGATACTTCTGCCTCGGATCCAGGATCTTCTTTCTTGACTTCGTCAACCAGTTGTTTCATCTTTTTTCTGATTAGTGTCATTCTTTCCGCTATATCCTTTGCCTCATTTGCGGCAGCAAGTATTTTATCGGATACGTCTTCATACGACTCTGTTATCTTACATGTTAAGCCCCTGGCTTCAATTTCTTCGTTTCTCGTCTTGGCTAAAAATCCTTCTTCTAATATATTTTTTTCTACGGAGCTCGCTTTCCGTATGTAATCAAAAGCACAGTGATGATTGGTTAATATCAATCCCTCGTTAGAAACAAAAGAACCGGTACAACCTTGTAGACTTACCAATGCATCTATTAGACTCACCCCATCTGGATTGTAAAGCTCTTTTACCTCCATCTTGAGTCCGGCATTCTTTAAATCGAGTTTGTATATCTCGCTTAGCGGATACATCCCCTCATCTGGCGGGGTTGATCCGAAAAACAAAAAAGTTGAAATAATTAGTAGTGATATACTGAAAACAATTTTTCTCTTTTGCATCATCTGTTTCAAGACACTCTCCATAAAATTTTATTTAACTTTTAAATTTACTCATTTTATCCCTATAATTTAGGGCATTTTTAAAGTGAATAATCCTCTGTTTTCATTACATTTCGGTTGACATTATTAATAATTATTCCCTGGACTCGTATGAACCTTAATTTTTTCGATTATGATTTAACTAAAAGAAATGGCTCTGCTGACTTGCTTAAAGGATTGGCTGTTATTTTTATGATTCAGGTCCATATAATGCAATTGTTTGCTGAAGAAAGTTTGTTTAACTCGCTTACAGGTGCTTTCTCATTGTTTCTTGGGGGTCCGCCTGCCGCTCCGGTATTCATGACAGTTATGGGATACTTCCTCGCTGTTTCTAAAAAAGATTTGGAGTCTTCTCTGATGCGGGGTTTATATTTGTTTTTGGGCGGGATTCTGTTGAATATCGGCTTGAATTTTAGCCTTCTGATCAAAATTTATAATAACGAGTTTTTTCTTGATCCGTTTCAGTATATCTTCGGTGTGGATATCCTTATCCTTGCAGGACTAAGTATCATTATCCTCTCCCTCCTTCGGAAAATAATCTCCCTTCATTTCCTGATCCCTCTTCTCCTGAGTTTCTTGATCGCTTGGCTCACTGCTTTCTCTCTTGAGTTCACTGAACCTCATTCACATTTTCTCCGTTACTTAATACCAATGATTGGTGGTAATTGGTCATGGTCCTTTTTCCCTCTCCTTCCATGGCTTGCTTATCCAATGCTCGGTTGGTCTTTTTATTTAATGCAGCAGGAATTCGGTTATAGATTTAAAGCCGATAAACAAATTACTATTCTCGTTATTATTGCCTGGGCCCTTTATATGTACATTACTTTTGACTTCGCCCTGATCGTTAGTTCTAATCTGCCCGTCTATTATCACCATGAAATTGAATTCTTTGTTTGGACTCTCCTTTTTCTTTCTGGTTATCTTTTCATCGTTTCGAAGATTAATTCTATTTCTCTGGCTGCCAAACCACTTGTTTATCTTAAATGGATTGGGAAAAATGTAACTCCCGTATATGTCTTCCAGTGGCTTATTATTGGTAATATTTCTACTTTTATTTATAAAACCCAGTCCCTGCTTTTTTCTTTCCTCTGGTTCTTTGCCATTCTTCTGGTTGTAACCTTGTTGGTTATTATTTGGAACAAAATTCCAAAAAATTATCGCCCTTTATAATGCTTGGAACTTAAATTTGGTATTGATATTATCTTTTCATCTTAGTATATTTGAGTCGTGAAAAAGACATTCTACATATTTTTTGTGTCAGTCTATATTTTGATAAATCTGGGCATTACTGTCTCTGCTCATTTTTGTAGCGGTGAAATGCATTCTTTCTCATTTATGACTTCCAAAGAACAGACCGATCCTTGTCATGGTGAGTATTCCTCATGCAGCCATTCCTCCTGCTCTCTCTCTTGCTGCTCAGATGTGGTAAAGATTATTAAATTGGATGATACTTACACTACTCAAAATAAGTTTCAGATAGATTCACCATCTGCTCCTGTTCTATATTATTTCGTTAATCAGGATCCAACGTGTAATTTCACTGAGAATTTCTCATTTATCCTTTCACCCCCTCCCGGTATCTTTCTTAAGGATATCCCCATTCTTAATTCCTCCTTCTTGATTTGATAAAATAATAATCACCCTGTTTTATTTGCCTGGCGCAAATAATTCAAATTATTATTTTTTAATCATTTTTTTGAGGACCATATGAAAAAATTATTTTTTTTAACTCTGTTTTTTGTTCCATTACTGTTAATCTCGAATATTGCTCAGGATATCCCGACTTCCGAAATAAAATTAAAAGTGTTCGGAAATTGTGATATGTGCAAAAAACGTATTGAAAAAGCAATTGATATCCCTGAAGTAAAATATGCTAAATGGGATAAGCATACAAAAAATCTTAAGGTGATTTTCGAAACTACTGTAAGTTCGGACTCTCTTCAGAAAAGAATTGCCTCCTTTGGTCATGATACTGAAAAGTTCAAGGCTCCGGATGAGGTCTATAAAAAATTGCCTAAATGCTGCCTCTATAGAGATAATCCCAAAACTCATTAATCGGGGGAATATCAAATGAAAATTTTTGTTTTTTCACTTATCGCTTTTTGCTCATACTCTCTGTTTGCCCAGAATATCGTGAGGGGAAAAGTCGTCGAACACTCGGGCAATGATCATACTCCTTTGGTAGGAGCAAATATTTTCTGGCTGAATTCTTCTGTGGGAACTGCCAGTGCTGATGATGGAAGTTTCTCTCTCCCCCTTTCTTCTGAAACTAATAAACTGGTAATTACCTATATCGGATATGAATCAGATACCCTGACTGTACTTAATACTGATAAAATTCTCACAATAAATCTTTCACCGGTTGCCACACAGACCTCCGATGTTACGGTTACTGGGGAAAAGCCCTCCATCATCGTTGACTATTTCGGAGTAGACAATTCTTCAATTCTTACAAAAAAAGAGTTGTTTAAGGCAGCTTGCTGTAACCTGTCCGAAAGTTTTGAGACAAATGCGGCTGTGGATGTCTCTTTTACGGATGCCGTCACCGGATCAAAACAAATTGAAATGCTCGGACTTTCTGGTATCTATACTCGCACAACTATGGAAAACCTCCCTTTTATTCGTGGGTTGATTTCCTCTGTTGGTCTCAATTTCATCCCCGGTACTTGGATTAATTCTATTAACCTGTCTAAAGGTCTCGGTCCTGTTGTAAATGGTTATGAGTCAATCACCGGACAAATTGATGTTGACTTTGTTAAACCTCACGCGGAAAATGAAGAGTCCCCATTCTTCCTCAACCTCTATGGCGACAATGAGCAACGATTTGAAGGTAATCTAAATTACCGGATTGAACTGGCCGAAAATCTTGCTGCAATAAATCTTATTCATTGGAGCAATCGTCGGCATGAGGCTGACTTAAACTCAGACCGCTTCCTCGATATGCCGACTTTTAATACTTTCAATATTATGCAGCGTTGGCAGTATCATGCTGAAAACGGTTGGGAAAGTCAATTTGGATTTCAATATGCTAACGATGAGAAATCCGGAGGTACTCTCTACACTGGCGCTGCGCCTGATGTCTTCCCTCCGTTGAATAATTCGTTTAGATATAATAATAAAAATAAATTCTTTAATTTCTTCTCTAAAACCGGTTATGTCTTTCCTGAAGAACCTCATAAGAGTTTTGGTTTCCAGATTAACTACAACAATTATGAGACCAATTCTCTCTTCGGTCTTCGAGAGTATAATGGCTTGCAAAAAAGCTTTTACTTCAATTTTATTTTTCAGTCCTTTTTTGTGGAAGAAATTCATAAGTTCAAACTGGGCTCGGGTTTCTCTCTCGATGACTTTAAAGAAAACTTTACATCCCTTGACTTTCGACGGGTTGAACGGGTGCCCGGTGCTTTCTTTGAATACACCTACTCACCTGCTCATGAATTCAGTATGATCGCAGGTATCCGCGGAGATTATCATTCATTCTATGGTGCCATGCTGACTCCCCGCCTCCACTTCAGGTATTCTCCGGTTGAGGAATGGGTCTTTCGAGCTGCCGCTGGAAGAGGCTACCGTACTGCAAATATCCTTGCTGAGAATTCATCCTCCTTTATAAGCTCCCGCGCTCTCGATATTTTATCGGTCAACAATTTTGGATTTGGACTCGAACAGGAGATTGCATGGAATTTCGGAATCAACGCAACTCATTATTTCCTCTTTGACTATCGCGACGCTTCAATCTCTGTAGATTTTTATCATACTCTCTTCGAGAATACTGTGATTCCTGATCTCGATTTTAGTCCCGGAATCGTTCGCTTCTACTCTGTCGATAATGGCGCTTACTCTAATTCATTCCAGACTGAACTGAATTTCAAACCTTTGGATTTTGTGGATCTTCGGCTTGCTTATCGTTTCCTCGATTCTAAACAGTTTGTGAATGGACAATGGCTCCCTCGCCCATTCACCTCTAAAAACAGGGCTCTGCTTAATATTGCCATTCGCGCTTACCGCTCTGACGATCTGGAGAGCGAGTTGCTTTTCGATATTACCACTCAATGGTTTGGACAAAAACGTATTCCCTCTACTTCCCAAAATCCTGTTGAATTCCGCAGGGATGATTACTCCCCCTCTTTCGTGATTCTTAATGCTCAAACTACCTACTCTCTCTCCCCGCTTTTATCAGTTTACATCGGTGGTGAGAATCTTCTTGATTTTAAGCAGAGTAACCCCATTATTAATCCTGGTAATCCGCAAGACCGGTACTTCGATGCCTCCCTTATCTGGGGACCTGTCAGTGGCAGAATGATTTATGCCGGTTTAAGATCTTCCTTCTAAATGTAGCAACAAATCAACCTCAAGGCATTCCCCCAACGGGAATGCCTTTTTTTTAATGATCCGATTTCGCAAATTTCTACTTTTTGTACTTTCAGTTTTATAATCTGCTTGACGAATAATCTTGCTAAAAAAATTATTTGTTTAATTATCCTCTTTCCTTGCCTGACATTGTTTATTATCTTAAATTTCATAATAACTTTCTAACAAATAATTATTTTCAAAGGTGTTTTATGGCACATTTACAAAAAATATTTTTATTCTTCCTCCTTTTTACTTTAATTCTTTTTTCACAGGAATCATTCCGGAAAGAAATTCATGTCCCCGATATCCTCGGATATAAAACTCTCAAATGTGATTTCCACATGCACACGGTATTTTCCGATGGCTCGGTTTGGCCTGATATTAGAGTCGAAGAAGCTTGGCGTGAAGGTCTTGATTGCATCGCTATCACTGACCATATTGAATATCAACCACATAAGGATGATATCAGACGGAATAATAACCGCTCTTATGAATTAGCACTGTCTGTAGCTGAAAAATTTGGCATTATGCTCATTCGTGGCACTGAGATAACTAAGTCTATGCCTCCTGGACATTTTAATGCAATTTTTATCAAGGATGCAAATCTACTCGATACTGCAGATTTTCGCGTTGCTTTCAGACTCGCTCGCGAACAAGGCTCTTTCACGGTCTTTAACCATCCGTTCTGGCGGGATCCTGATTACCCTGTCGTGGATGGCAAAGTCAGATGGATGAAAGAACATCAGGAACTTTTCGACGCTGGCTTATTCCAGGGTATTGAAATCGTTAATGAAACAAGTTATTATCCGGAAGCATTCCGCTGGGCGCTTGAAAATAACCTTACTATATTGGGTAATTCCGATGTTCACATCCCTGTTACTATGTTTTGGGATTATCCGGCAGGCGAACATCGACCGGTTAACCTCCTCTTCGTAACTGAAAAATCACCGGAGGGTGTTAAAGATGCCCTCTTATCTCGAAGAACGGTTGTGTATTACGAAGATATGCTGTTCGGTAAGGAGGAATACTTAAATGCTATTTTTTCAAAATCAGTTACGGTAAAAAAGATTGGCATAAATGGTAAAAACATTTTCTTTGAGGTTTCAAATAACTCCTCATTTGACTATAAACTCTCTCTCAAAGAGAAACATCCGGATTTCAATATTCCCGATGCATTCACCCTGAAAAAAAATAGTAAGGTTCATATTACTATTAGAAACAAAGAGAACAAAGGCACTTTCCCTTTGGAAACTATTTTCACGGTAAAGAATCTTCATAGCGCTCCCGAAAAAACCATAGACATAAAACTGGTTTTTGAATAAAATATTTTGCAATAATAAATTTGCAGGTGATAAGATGAAAAAATTTAACGCGTTACTCTCTATTCTGGTTGTTTTATTTATTTGGGGTTGTGGTCCCTCAAATAGCGTGGAAGTTGTTGAATTCTCTCCCGAGGGAGAAATCCCCTCTCTTGTGACTTTCACAGTAGATTTTTCCGAAAATCTTGCACCTGCAGATATGCAGGATAAATGGCTTACCGAAGAGTTCATTGTTTTTACCCCTGCTATTAAGGGTAAATTCAAATGGGTTGGAACAAGCAGATTAATATTTTCTCCTGATTCTCCCCTCGAACCTATGCAGTCCTACACAGCAGAAATCACAAAAAAAGTCCTGTTTAATTCAACTTTCGATCCTGATTTCGAGGAATTCGAATTCCGGACTCCCGACTTAAAACTCGAAAAACTTGACCTTTACTGGTCTAATATCCCCAAACAATACTATCGCCTTAGTGTCAAAGGTAATCTTAGTTTCAACTACCCCGTATCTCCTGCTCTTTTAAAGAAATATCTTGAAGTCAGACAGAATGGAAAGCTTGTTGATACCTGGATTCCTGTTACAGATAAAGCAGATACAAAAATAAGCATTAACTTCGGTGAGGTGCAGCAAACTGAAAAAGAAATCGAGATTGTCCTTTATGTTAAGAAGGGTTTGGAGTCCATTTACGGTAAAAAACCTCTTGATAAAACCATAAGAATTTCAAAATCACTTCCTCCTGTAACGGAATTGACTGTTACTGGAATCGCCTCAGGTTATGATGGCGAGAATGGATGGCTGGAAGTGGAAACTTCTCAAATGGTGGAAGAGAATAAACTCAAAGATTTTGTGGTAATTAATCCGCCTGTAGATCTTAACTTTTCAGTAAGCGAAAATCTATTCAGAATCGAAGGAAATTTTGCTTCTATGCAGTCTGTGGATCTGCTAATTAAAAAAGGTCTGTCCGGTGCTTATGGCGGTAAACTTCAGGATGACTTTGAGCAGACTGTCTCCCTTATCGAGATCTCTCCTTCAGTCAATTTCGCAGATAAAAAAGGGACTTATCTGATGCTTGGTGGTCAAAAAAATATCCTCGTTAATACTGTGAATGTTACGGGAGTTGACATACAGGTCAATCAGGTCTTTAAAAACAATATCGCCCTTATGCTTAATCAGTACTCGGATAATTATTACTACGATGATTATGGCTATAATCCGACATATTATGTTGGTAATTATGGGCGAATCCTTTATAGTGAAGTTATTAATCTGAAAAATAGAAGAAACTGGCTGGAAAAATTTACTCTGAATCTCGATAAAATTGTTCACTCTAAAAATAAAGGCATCTATGTAGTCAATGTATCATCCACGGAAGATGCTTGGATTAGCGACTCTAAAATAATTGCTCTTTCCGATCTCGCAATCATTGCCAAGAAGGGAAAAGATGAACTTGTTGTATTCGTTAACTCTATAAAAGAAGCTACTCCTGTCAAAGATGTAACTATTTCTCTTCTTTCCTCTAATAACCAGATTCTGCTCACAGGTACTACCAATAGCGATGGATTGATAAGATTCCTCTCATTATCCGAAAAGATTAAAGATTTTAATCCTGTAATAGTCACTGCTGAAAAAGAGGATGATTTTAACTTCATCGACCTTCGTTCAACCCTAATTGAAACTTCACGCTTTGAAGTGGATGGTACGAATCCGGTTGCTTCCGGTTTCTCAGTGTTTACTTATTCGGATAGAAATATTTATAGACCTGGAGAAACTGTATACCTCTCCTCTGTTGTAAGAACTGATAAACTTAAAACTCCCGGAGACATTCCTGTTTTCGTTAAAATAATAAATCCCCAGGGAAAAGTCTTCCAGGAAATTAAAAAATCACTGAACCCGGAAGGTTCCTTCGAACTTTCTGTTTCTCTTCCTGTATATGCCCTTACAGGTGAATATACTGCAGAAGTTTATAGTGGCGTTGATATTCTTATCGATTCTTATAAATTTGCAGTCGAAGATTTTGTCCCTGATAAACTTCGCGTTAATGTCAAGACAGATAAACCATCCGTTTTACCTGGTGAAAATGTCAGCATCAAGATAAACACCGAATTCCTTTTCGGTGCGAAGGGTTCCAACTTAAAATATGAATCTTATATTTCCCTGAAATCTCTTCCTTTCCGAAGCAATAAGTTTACAGACTATAACTTTGAGTATCACACTTCCGAAGTACCGGTCTTTGAAAATGTTCCTTTCGAAGGGACACTCGATGATAATGGATTAGGTAGTATAACTTATGCTGCCCCTTATGACCTCCCCTCGCAGGGATATATTTCGGCTACAGCTTACGTTTCCGTATTTGATCTTACTTCCCGTACCGTCAATCGTGTTTCTTCATTTAATATCTATCCTCACAAACAGTTTATCGGAATTAAAAATACCGGAGAATATTATGCTGTAAATCAGAATCTCTCTTTCCCGGTTGTAACAATTGATAAAGATGATCGCACGCTTCCGGGTAAAACGCTGACTGCTACACTTGTTAGATATGAATGGAATACAGTTCTTAAAAAAGATTATTCTGATCGTTATTACTACGCATCTGAAGAAAAAGAAATTATTGAATGGACTAAAGACTATAACTCTGGAAGTGGGGACAAAGACCTCACTTTTATGGTAACGAAATCAGGTAGATATGAATTGCGGGTCGCCTATAAACTTAGTGATCAATATGTTAAAAAGTCTTTTTATGCTTATGGTTTCTTAACCGCAACTTCCACTTCGTTCCAGGTAAATAGAGAAGGAAAGATTGATATTGTATTCGATAAAGCTGTCTATCGTCCGGGCGAAAAAGCAAAAGTACTCTTTATCGGTCCTTTTTCAGGTAAAATGCTTATAACTATGGAACGGGAAGGTGTACTTTACAACAAATATATTGACTTCCAGAATAAATCCGCACAGGTTGAGATTCCCGTCTTCGATGAGTATATGCCTAACGCTTATGTCACTGCCACTTTATTCAAGAAACACAACAGCGATAATTCCACTCCGTTTCTTGTTGCCCATGGTTTTGCCTCAATAAAGGTTGAACGCAAGGAACTTAATTTGCCTGTTACTATCTCCAATCCCCCAAAAATAAAACCAAACTCGAAACAGGAAATTATTGTAAAAACTGCCCCATCTCGAAACATTTATGTTACTCTGGCAGCTGTTGACGAGGGGATCTTGCAAATTAGGAATTTTGTAACTCCGGATCCCTACAAATTCATGTATGCAAAAAGATCTCTTAGTGTTGAGAGTTTTGACTTGTATAAACTTCTTCTCCCTGAAATTCTTTCCCTTAACTCATCGGTTGGTGGTGACGATTATTTCTCATCTGAACTTAAACGACGCACAAATCCAATTACCTCAAAACGCTTTAATTTGTTTGCTTTTTGGAGTGGAATCAGAAAGTCTGATGGCAATGGAATTGTTCGTATTCCTCTGGAGGTTGGTGACTTTAACGGGGAGGTTAGACTTATGGCAGTCGCTTACTCAGGTTCCAGATTCGGATCCGCTGAATCTCGAATGAAAGTTGTTGATGATATCATAATTGAACCCGAAATCCCAAAGTATCTTATCTCAAACGATAAGTTAACTTCCCCTGTAACTGTGATTAATACAACATCTAAAAATGTCTCGGTTAATCTTGAACTCAAAACTTCCGGACCGCTGAAAATTTCCGGTAAGGCTACTCAGTCTCTTTCAATCAAACCCAATTCAACCGCTAAAGCGGAATTCAACATTGAATCACTCAATTCTGTCGGAGAAGGCAAAATTATTATTACTGCCTCAGGTGGTGCAAAAGTCACACAGACCATAAACATTAGTGTCACTCCCCCGACTCCACTGATCACTGAGAGTGGCAGTGGTACTCTTAAAAATGGTAGCGAGATAAAAATTAGAATTCCCGCAAATTATATATCCGGTACCTTCAATGCATCGTTGAAGATTAGCAAATTTCCAATGATCAAATTTTCCAAACAACTAAAAGCCCTTATAGGTTATCCATATGGTTGCATTGAACAGACTGTATCCAAAGCTTTCCCAATGCTCTATTTCGGTGATATTGCCAAAGTTACAGCTCCTGAATTATTTACTAATAATGCTCCCCCCTTCTATGTGAAGGAAGCTATTCGAAAAATCGAGACGATGCAACTCTATGATGGGTCAATCTCATATTGGCAAGGCGATTCTTACAGTAGCTGGTGGGGATCAGTCTTTGCTGCTCACTTCCTGCTCGAATCTAAAACCAACGGCTATTCAATAAACGAAGTCGCTCTTAATCGCCTTCTGGCTTTTCTTGCTAAGAAGGCAAGAGAAAACAGCACATATAATTATGTCCGTTACGAAAATGGCACACGTAATGTTTATAGAATTGCCAATAAGGAAATAATCTATTCCTTATATGTTCTCGCTCTCGCTAAACGTGGTGATCTCTCCACAATGAATTATTACAAATCCAAGCAGAATTTATTGTCCAATGATATGAAGTATCTGCTAGCAGCTTCTTATGCCCAGTTGGGTCAGTGGAATTCATATCATCAGGTTATTCCAAAATTCTACAAGTTGGAAATAACCGATAGATTATCTGGAGGTAGTTTTGATTCCGAAATAAGAGCTAACTCTATTATTCTAAATGTTCTTCTTGATAATGACCCGCAAAATCAACAGATACCTCAACTCATTAAATACTTGTCGGATAATATTGCTAAGGTTTATACAACCCAGGAACAAGCTTTCTACTTCCTCGCTATGGGTAAAGCTGCTGCCCGTACTGCTGATTCGAAACTTAAAGTCGATGTTATAGTGGATAATAAAATTATTGGAACTGCTAACGGTTCTGACCTGAAAATTGAAGACAATAAAATCGCCGGCAAAACCATATTGCTGAAGGGAAACGGAAAAGGTGAACTTTATTACTATTGGTCTGCGTCAGGTATGAAAACAAATGATAAGGTTCAGAACACCGATAATAACCTCTCGGTGAGAAGAGAATATTATGACTTTAAGACAAATCAGCGAATAAATAATAATTCTTTCTATCAGGGACAACTGTTAGTCTGTAAGATAATCTTGAAAGCTCAAAACCAATCAGCTGAAAATATAGTGATAACAGATATCGCCCCTGCCGGTTTTGAAATTGAAAATCCTCGATTATCCGCAGCAAGTGGAATGGCCTGGTCTTCAAATAATCCCATATCAGTTCAGTATCTTGATGTTAGAGATGACCGCTTGTTTATTTTTACAAATTTGGAAAGTAATTCTGAAAAAGAATTCACGTATATGCTTCGTGTCGTAAATCGTGGTTACTATAACTTGCCTGTAATTAGTGCCGAAGCTATGTACAACCCCGATTTCAGATCCTATAACGGCGGAGGATTTGTTCAGGTTGGCTTGAAATAATTTAAAGATCTGAAGACAATCTCACAATTGTCTTCAGACTTCTTTTATTTAATTCGCTCTTTTTTCCATTCAGTGTAGATCAATGATCGAAACAAATCCTGATTTGAAAGTACATTCTTTAATAGTTCAATCCGGCTTTTGTTCTGCAAGACGCTTCTGTATTTAACTTCTTCCGGATGTGATATCCATTCGTATAAAAATCCTCGCACTTCTGCAATAAAATATCTCTTGCTTCCTTGCTTTTCCTTATCCCCCTTGAATTCAACTTTTATCTCTTCTCCCGGCATAAGATACTCGTATCTCAAATCCGCTTCAATCGTCTCATCATGAATTAAATGATCGTTTTTACTTACCTGTAACTCTTTAATATCCCTGCATTCCAATTGTTCAGTTTCTGAAAAATCAATTCCAACCTGATCAATTTCCCAAACATCAGCCATTGTTGTCAACTTTACTTTTATATTTCTTTCATTATCTATAGGAATTTTAAACCGGACAATTCTCGAAAAGGATACCATATTACCCTCGGGAAATAGTTCTCCTATTTTTTTCCATTCATTTCCTTCCCAAATCTCAATTTTCAAAAAAGTATTCTGCTGGTAATTTCGCATTATCTCGATCATTTCTTTATCATTTTCTATTGCGTTATAGAAATCCAACAGATCACCATCAAGATATTTCCCTAACTGTTTAAATGCAACATCAGCAATAAATGTGTTTTTTGCATTTAATAATAAGGATATCTCTCCTTCATTTTTCTCTTTCTTAAATTGTAATTCCATTACATCTTCAAAATTTTTCTCTTTTGTTGCTCCCCTTAAATCGGATTTCCAGTAATTACCATCCTTAGAGGTTATTCTCGCCAACACATCTTTACCATTCATTTTGTCAACTGCGGAAATGGGTGAAACAAGCAAGTAGACTGGATATACCTTATTATTCACATCCTGAACAGGGTAAGCATTATCAGGCACTTCAACGGATTTAACCGATATTTTGTTAAAATAATGTGTCTCTGTTCTCTCATTACTGATTTTTATTTCTTTATCTTTTTCACTCCCTATATTGTAAAGAATAGTTGTTGTCGTCATTTCAAGCGATTTCCCCAGCGCGATACTGAATGCCTCACCTTCGAGCTGGTAGTCTGTACCATTGCGGCTTAGAATATATGGACATGAACTGCCTGTCCCTTGAGGTCCGGTATAAACTATATTTGGATGAATGTTTATTTCTTTCTTGAATTGATTCGATAGAAGTGTAATTGCTGTAACGATTACACCTCCGGCAATTATGCTTTTAAAATTGAATTTATTAGCTTGAATGAATTGGATCTGGCTGAACATTATTTCCCCCGAATAATTTTTCTCCTCATTCGCAATATACATAATCCCTTCGCCAAGAATACTCGAATCCTTGATTGTGTATGATTTGAGGTTGTATTTTATGGAATCTGTTGTCAGGATTGTTAATTCATTTCCAAATGTTTTGCGTAACTCAATATTATTAGATATGATCGTTGGAGTTCTGCAACCCCATAAAATAAATACGCTAACTAATAAAAATAACCATTTTTTCATAGTGATCTCCAAAATTTATTAGTTAAAAAACGATGCTTAATACTAATCCGGCTTCTGGTGTGTTCAACTTGAATTCTGTTTCACTGCCGTCTGAATTGCTTTGAGTAAATTTCGAGTAGAATGGATAAAGTATGTTAAAATGAACATTAAAAAATTGCGATAAATTAATTGTCAGTCCTCCGGTAATTGTCATCGCCAATCCTGCAGCATGGAAATAAATTTCCTGTAGATTATAATACTGTTCTATGGGAGTGTTATACGCACTTGAAACGTGAATCTTTATACCTGTGATACCTAAACCGAAAAAAGGAATAAAATTATCGTTAATCAAATCAGGAAACTTCCTGTTAAAAAATAACTGCGCTCCATAGTATTCTGTCTCTCCCCACCCCCACATCAGTGTTGAAGAAAACTCAGTCACTTCACTCATTGCATATCTTACATTAACCTGAAACAAAGGTCCTAAGGAAAGGTCTATATTTTTCTTGCCGAATTTATAAATATCTTGTTTCCCGCTATCTGCTATTATCTTCATAATATTGTCCTCGATTTTTGAAAAGGCATTTTCTATATTCTTAAAATCTATGTATTTGTATGCGATACCCGCCCCTAAACTGATTCGCGGATAATAAATCCGTTTATATCCATAATCCGAATTATTAAATGCTATTACGGGTGGCTGTTGAAAGTGGGAAATCTCTATATTATAATATTTTACTTCTATTCGTGTTCTGATTGCATCAATTTGATGTCGCTTGAATTTTCTCTTTACACTCAAAAGCGAATCATTCTTTGCATATAAAAAATCAGCATCGAATAATGAGTCATTAATTTGATAAAAAGTTATTTGTCTGAAACCTTCAAAATTTTCAAATAAAGAGTATTGTTTTGCCTCCAGGGCATCAATGGTATCACCAACAAGCGGATGTACCACATAGATTTTTCCTTCATTCTGTGCACAAATGAATTGCTTCGAGGATATTATCAAAAACGCGAAAATGATGTACCTTAACCCCATAACACCTCCGTTTCTCAAAATTATTTTTACCACACAATTAAAAGAAATGATACGGAATATCTATAGTACCCCTTGTTTTCTATTTGATTATCAGTGAAATGAGAGCTGGTTCTTTTTTTCTTTAATAAACTTTAAGCACAAGTTTTTGGAAATTTAAATTTTGTTGCTTTCTTTCCCTCTTCTTCTTATCATAATTTAATGATAAATTTGCAGTACAATTATATAGATTTATTTTGTTAATTAAAAGTAAAAACATAATCCGTTTAATAAAAAATTGGCCCCTGCTGTCTCTCCTGGTGGGAAGTCTTCTTCTGTTTGGGTTTCTTCACTTCATTTTCCCGGTTTCATCTCTGAAGCCTTTTTCTAAGGTTGTTTATGCAGACAACGGGACACTCCTTAAAGCATACTTAACAAAGGATGACAAATGGCGTCTTCAGGTTAAGTTAAGCGAGATATCTCCCGACCTTATTAAATCGATTGTCGAAAAAGAAGATAAATGGTTTTTTTATCACCCCGGGTTCAATCCGGTGTCTATCGTCAGGGCTTTTTTCTCAAATATTAGTTCAGGTGGAATCCGATCAGGGGCTTCAACTATCACAATGCAAACGGCTCGGATTCTTAACCCCGCAAAAAGAACTTACTTATCAAAACTTATCGAAGTATTTAGAGCTTTGCAACTCGAAATTAAATACTCAAAAAACGAGATCCTGGAACTCTATCTCTCACTTCTCCCTTATGGTGGGAATATTGAAGGGGTAAAATCAGCCGCTTATATTTATTTTAACCGCCCCCCTTCAAAACTCAGTCTTTCACAGTCTGTTTTATTGGCAATTATCCCTAACAACCCTAATACTTATCGTCTTGATCGATCTCCTGATAGACTGATAAAAAAAAGAAATGAATGGATTAATAGGTTTTCTAACAGCCATGTATTTGACCAAACCCAGCTGGATGACGCAAAGAATGAGCCGGTTATTAGCTCAAGATATGAATTACCCAATTTAGCTTCTCATTTCGCTAATTTTGTCTCCGCAAAGTACAATCACTCTCAATTATTGACTACTTTGAGTTTGAAAACTCAGATCATTGTGGAGGAACTTTTAGTTAATTACGTTAACAAGATTTCTGCTTTTGGTGTCTCCAATGGTGCGATTATGGTTCTGGACAATCGAAAAAAAACGGTTATAGCATACTGCGGTTCAAAAGATTTTCACGATACTGAAAATGCCGGACAGGTAAACGGGATTACTTCTGTTCGATCTCCGGGCTCCACTCTCAAACCTTCCCTTTTTGCACTTGCTTTCGACTTGGGGATACTGACTCCCAAAATGAAACTCCTTGACATCCCAACCGACTTTGGTGGTTATGAACCGGAAAACTTTAATCCCGGTTTTAATGGTATGGTCACTGCTGAGTATGCATTGCTTAACTCGCTTAATGTTCCCGCGGTTAATTTGCTTCAGCAAACAGGATACCGTGAATTTATAAGGTTGCTGAAAAAGGCTGGTGTAAACTCGTTGTCAGATGATGAATCCAAACTCGGTTTATCGCTCATACTCGGTGGCTGTGGTACAACTCTTCACGAACTTACAACTCTCTTTTCTGTATTTGCTAATAAAGGAAAATTATACCAGTTTAATTATGTGAAAAATTCCTCCTCTTCCTTCAAACCTGTTGAGATTTTTTCTCCGGAAGCCGCTTTTCTGATTTCTGAAATTCTTTCAAAGAATGAGAGACCCGATTATTCGAATTTTGATTTATCTTCAACCTCAAATTCCAAATTTGCCTGGAAAACCGGGACTTCTTTTGGTAAACGCGATGCCTGGGCAATTGGTTATAATCCGCGTTTTACAATTGGCGTGTGGTTGGGGAACTTTAATGGCAAAGGATCCCCTTTCCTTACGGGGGCAAACGCAGCTGTACCTCTGTTAACCACTCTGTTTAACACAATCGATCGCTCCAACAATAAATCCTGGTTCACACAACCGGAAAATATTTCCCGAAGAGTAGTCTGCAAAGAGACCGGTTTACTCCCCGGAGATCATTGTAGTGAAACTGTTTCTGATTTCTTTATTCGTAATGTCTCATCAAATAAAAAGTGCGATCTTTACAAAGAAGTTATGGTAGACCTGAACGAAAAAATCTCATATTGCAAGGAATGTTTGCCTGACTCTGATTTCAAATCGATATGGTATCCCATTTATCCCCCTGAATTAAAACTTTGGTTTGCTGAAAATAGGATAAGTAAACCATCCCCTCCTGAGCATAATCCATTGTGTGAAGCAAAATTCTCATCAAGAGGCCCGGCTATTATTTCTCCTTCGGCTAATTTCGATTATCTTCTGGAACAGGATGGGAATCAACAAATTCTTCTTTCTGCTGCATCTGATTCAAAAACAAAAACTCATTACTGGTATATTAATAACGAGTTTTACAAAAAATGCAAGCCGGATGAAAGGATTTTCTTCAAACCCGACGGTGAGCAAATAAAAATCACTTGTATCGATGATTTTGGTAAGAGTAGTACAATAAATATAAAAATAAGTTATTATTAAAGGGTTTTTGAGTATTTCCCTATATCTTCTTTCCTCTCAATATAACCATCAAAGTTCATTGCAATATTACGAACCAGAAGACGTCCCACTTCCGTAACTGTCAACGAATCTTTCTCCAATTCCACTAATTCATCTTCCACCATTTCTTTAAGGTTGTTTAATCCCCAGTTAAAATATTTTCTAAAATCAATTTCAAACTTTTCTTCAACTTCTTTAAAGTTTAATGCAAAATCACACATAACCTTCATTACTACATATCTGCGTATTTTGTCATCCTCGTTCAATCTGTATCCTTTGCCGGTTGGAATTTTTGCGGCATCCAATGCTTCATAATAGTCTTTTTCAACTTTATGATTCTGTGCATATACATTCGTCAACTGACTTATTGCTGTTATTCCGAATGCATAAAGATCCGCACCGGCTCTTGTACTATAGCCTTGAAAGTTTCGGTAGAGTTTCTTTTCTCTCAATGCAATCGCCAACTCATCATCAGGTTTGGCGAAATGATCCATCCCGATAAAACTATAACCGCCGGAAGTCAATTTCTCAGTCGCCATCTTCAGTATCTCCAGCTTCACTTCGGGTTTGGGAAGATCTTCAACCTTGATTAAATTCATATGCTTCTTCATCCATGGAACGTGTGCGTAGTTAAATACGGCAATTCTGTCAGGAGAGATTTGCATTATCTTCTGTACTGTCCTTTCAAAAGACTCATTCGTTTGAAATGGTAAACCGTACATTAGATCCAAATTTATCGAATCAAATCCCAGTTTTCTTATCCATTCAATCGCTTGGAGGGTTATTTCTTCCGGTTGAATTCTGTTTACGGCTTTCTGTACTTCCTCATTGAAATCTTGAACGCCCATGCTGATTCTGTTGAATCCGTTTTCTCTGAGAGCCTGGAGATGCTCATATGTTAAACCTCGCGGATCAATTTCGCAACTGTTTTCTGAATCTTCTCTGAATTTAAATGACCGCTGTATATAAGCGGCCAACTCAGCAATCTCCTCCGGATTCAGGTGTGTTGGGGTTCCTCCCCCCCAGTGTAGTTGTGTTACATTTCTTGAAGGATTAAGGAATTTTTTCAGTAAATCAATTTCTTTCTTAACATAATTTATGTATTCTTTTACCCGATCTCTGTTCCGCGTGATTATCATATTACAACCACAGAAATAACATAATGTATCACAATAAGGGAGATGGAAATATAGAGATAAATTCGCAGGATTATCTTTTTTGTTAGTGTCCTTTATTTCTTTTAGAAAATCCTCGTTGGTGAAAGACTCATTAAAATGTGGGGCAGTCGGATAGCTTGTATACCTTGGACCGGGTTTGTCGTACTTTTTGTACTTTGTTAAATCAAACTTAAACATATAATTTACTTATGATATTTCTTGCTTTGTGTTTTTACAAATTTCACCAGTAGTTTTGCGTTTTCCGGATTTATGTCCGGTAGAATTCCGTGCCCCAGGTTAAAAATATGCCCGTTTCCCTCTCCAAAACTTTCCAAAACTTCCGAGGCTTTTTGCCTTATTACATCCCCCGGTGCATAAAGAACAGTCGGATCCAGATTTCCCTGTAAAGCAACTTTCTTCCCTACCTTTTTTCTTATTTCCCCTATGTCCATTGTCCAGTCAAGTCCTAACACATCCGCACCGGATTTCGCCATCTCGCTTATTGAGTGAAATGCTCCCTTCGAAAAAACGATAACCGGTTCTTTCTCTCTCTTTATCTGGGAAATGATTTTTTCCATATAAGGCAGTGAAAATTCAAGATACTCCTTCTTTGAAAGAATCCCCCCCCAGGTGTCAAACAACTGCAGCGCATCGGCCCCTGCTTCTATTTTTTCACTCAAATATTCTGCTATAACATCACTCAAAACGGATAACATCTTATGGGCTTCTTCCGGTTTACTATATATCAATCCTTTGATTTTTGAAAATGTTTTTGTTCCCTTTCCCTCAACCATATAGGTAAGCAGTGTAAATGGAGAACCACTGAATCCTATTAATGGTACCTGGTTTTTTAATTCATTCTTCGTTAATCTGAGCGCATCCATTACGTATTTCAGTTTACTTGTAGGATTATTTCTATTCAATTTATTAAAATCGTTTATACTTTTAATTCGGTTTTCAAATACCGGACCTCTTCCTTCTTCAATTTCCAGCTTCATTCCCATAGCCTCTGGAATCACTAAAATATCAGAAAAAATTATAGCCGCATCAACCCCGATTATATCAATTGGTTGTAAGGTAACCTCAGTTGCTAATTCCGGTGTCTTACAAAGTGTTAAGAAATCAGTTTTTGCTCTTACTTTTCTGTACTCCGGAAGATACCTTCCCGCCTGCCTCATTATCCAGATTGGTGTCCTGTCCACTTCCTGTCTTAAGCAGGCTCTTAAAAATCTATCGTTCTTTATTTTATTCAATTGATTCCTTTTCTTTATAATAGTTTACTAAAGACTTTACTATTCCTTCCATTGAGTTATCTTCAGCAGTTATCAATGGCCTGAATCCTTGTTTTACGATCTCAGCTGATGTTGTTTCTCCAATAGATATAATATTATCTCCCAGCACATCATTTATTCCATGTTCTTTTGTTATTGATATGAAGTTCTGAAACGATGAAGGACTTGAAAAAACCACCCAGTCCGGTTTTCCTTCTCTGAGGTTTACTAAATATTTATTTATTACCTCTTCACTTGGTTTCATTGTCCTATATACCACAAATTTTTTAACATATGCGCCCATCAGGGAAAGTGCATTTTGCAGGTAATCATTAGCCAGATCACTCGTGGGATATAATACCGTCTTCCCTTTTACATCCAACATCCTGAAGTAATCTGCTAAATGACGAGCATTTTGTTTTGGAGATGTATAACCAACACGGATTCCGGCTTCTTCACATACCGAGGCTGTTTTTCTTCCTATTGCAATAATATTTATCCTCTCATAATCAGGTAACTCTTTTAACAAACTCAACCTTTCAGTAAAATATCTTACACTATTAACCGAAGTAAAAACAATATAATCAATATTTTCTCTTGCTAGAAAGAACTCATCAAAATCAGCAAAATCATCTGCAGGAATAAAATCAATCACAGGAAAAGAAACAGCTGTTCCCCCTTCGGCTTCGAAGAGTTTAGCACTATCTTCCATTGAGCTGGGACTCCTGGTTAGCAGTATCCTTTTGCCACTTAATAAATTTGCCTTTTTTATAGTCAACTCACCTGACTTTCCAATTGTTTTTCTCCAGAATTTTACCGTTGTTAATATCAATTATCAGGTAATGACCTTCGCCTATATATCCATTTGAGCCTTGTGATTCATATATTGTACTCAAAATATACCATACGTATTTTTGATACTGATCGTTCCATACGACGGAAACCATCCAATCTTTGATCCCTTTCTCAAATGAATTGGCTTTCGCAATCTCTCTTGCCATTGTTTCATCAATCGCAAAATCACAGTCCCCAGGGTTGTCCAAACAATTGGGGATACCTGAAACCGGCAGATTCGTGTTAACTGTACCGCTGGAGTCCATATAAAAACTAATCTCCCCTCTAAAAAAAGTTTTCTCAGGTATCATTATAACATATACTAGTTTATAATTTTTATTATTGTACTCTGTCTTAATTTTATCTAAGACAATAAACTTCTCATAAAATTCCTGTCCAGTGTAAGCCTCGATAAATTCTCTGGCATTCTCAGCCATCTTTGGCGATATATGAATTATCTTGCTTTCATCACAAGTGCGGCAGCTGCAGGCTGCCATTATGAACATCAGCCCCAGACTAAAAAGAGCCGTTACATACTTCATTATACGATTCTCATTTCCGAAGTTCATCAAGTATTTCTTTTGCTCCGGCTTTAACGAGTGCTTTAGCCATCAAAGTACCAAGCCCTTCGGGATTCTTCTTTTCACCTCTGGCTTTCGCCTTAAAGCCTAACGATCCGTCGACACTCCCGACAAATGCGGAAAGATACAATCCATTCCCCTTTAACTCGCCGAACGCTCCAATCGGCACCTGACATCCACCTTCAAGTTTCCTCATCAAACTTCTCTCTGCCGAGACTTCCTTTAGTGTCTTATCATCATTAAGTGTCAAAACCGCTTCAAGCGCTAAGTCATTATTCTCACTGATTTCAATCCCCAATGCTCCTTGTCCTACAGCAGGCAGTATCTGTTCCAAGGGTATATATGATGAAATATATTTTTTCAGTCCAAGTCTTTCCACTCCTGCTTGTGCCAGGATAATTGCATCCCACCCCGATTCTAAAAACTTCTCAATTCTCGTTGGAACATTCCCCCTTAATTCCACTACTCTGAAATCAGGTCTTATATGCAAGATTTGGCTTTTTCTCCTTAGTGACCCAGTTGCAATTATTGCATTTTCTTTTAATTCCTGTAGTCCAATCCCCTTTTCTCTGGCGATCAACACATCGTTCACGGCATGTCGCTTTGTCACTGCGGCAAGTTTTAGTCCTTTAGGGATGATAGTCTGCAGATCTTTCAGACTATGTACAGCAAGATCGATACTTCCAGATAATAACTCGTTTTCCAGTTCCTTTGTGAAGAGTCCTTTGTCCCCTATTTTCGATAACGCAACATCAAGAATTTTATCACCGGTAGTTTTTATTATCTTAATTTCGACTTTCAAATTTTCATTTCTCTTTAGAAGCTCTGTTTTAATGTGTTTTGCCTGCCACAGAGCAAGTGCACTTCCTCTTGTTCCGATTATTAATTTTCGCTTTCTCATTCCTTATTTGACCTTTTCTCTTCTATTCCAAATAATTCTTGCACCAGGGCGATCTTTGCCGCGGCTTCCGGAGAGTCTGTGCCAAGTTCTGCCGATTTTTTTAACTCTACTGTTGGCTTATGCAGCAGTTTGTTTATTATGCGTTTCGTCAGCAGATCAAGTTTTTCCCTTTCTTCAGCACTGAATTTCCCTGATATTTTCTCAACTTCTTCCGATCTTACCTCTTCAAAATAATCTCTAAGATTTTTAATCGTTGGCGCTATCTCAAGCGAATTGTACCAACTGAAGAAGGCAACCATTTCTTCCACAATTATTTTGTGCACTTTGGGAATTTCTTCTCTTCTCCTTGTTAAGTTCTGTTCAACAATCATATTCAGCGAGTCAATGTCATTGTAAAATACATTTTCAATACTCTTGACTTTCGGATCAAAATCCCTTGGCACAGCTATATCCATTAAAACCACTGCCTGATTACTTCTTTTTTTCATCATCCCTTTAATGTCTTCAAATGTTATCAGGTATTCGGGTGATGATGTTGCTGATATTATTATGTCAAAACTATGAAGTTTCTCCTTATATGTTTCAAATGGAAGTATTTCCCCCTTAAGGTCACTTGCTATTTTTTCCGCTTTAGAAAATGTCCGGTTTGTAACAGCAAGTTTTCCAATCCCCTTGTCTCTTAAATGTCTGGCTGCAATTTCTCCCGTCTCACCCATGCCAACTACGAGCGCGGATTTCTTTGAAAAGTTCGAAAATATTTTCTCAATTAGTTGTATTGCAGCATAACTTATTGTTATTGCCCCCTCACTTATGTCTGTTTCGGTTTTAGCTCTCTTACCAACCCTAGTTGCCGAATCAAACACCCTCTTCATTAGAAACGATACCAGCCCCTTTTCTTCAGCCATCTGGAAACCTTCTTTGACTTGCCCCAATATCTGGTTATCTCCGGTCATCTGTGAATCAACACCGGCTGATACTTTGCATAGATGGCTCATAGCAGAACAGCTAAAAAATTTCTCAAAGTGTTCATCCTTAACACCATTAACAGGTTTGAAGTCAAGCAAGTAATTTTCTAAATCTTTGTAACTTAATGAATTGTCTCTTGGAATACCATAGATTTCCGTCCTGTTGCACGTAGACAATACAAAAGCTTCTTTCATCAGGTCTTTCTTTATTCCTTCTAAAAGAGCTTTAATTTCATCACTGTTTAAATGTAGCAATTCCCTCAGCTCTACTGGAGCAGTGCGGTGATTGATTGAAATTGCCAATAAATTCATAAATGCGAATACAACTATTAATTAATTAAATTTAACTTGTAAGTTAAGCAAAAACATCAAATGATTACAAGGTAAAATGGGGTTCGGATGGCTTATATAGAATAGTCTTATCCCCTGGAAAGTGAAGGCTTTATTCTCCCTGTTCTGATTTTTATTGTTTGATTCCGATTCTGCTTTATTTACTCGGTTACTTTGAATTCTATTCTTCTGTTAATCGCTTTCCCTTCCGGAGTGTTGTTATCGACCAATGGTTGAGTATCACCAAATCCAGTGACAGATAATCTCGATGGTTGCACTCCTTTTGAGATCAGAAACCTTTGAACTGTTTCAGCTCTTGCAATTGACAACTTCCTGTTCAGTTCTGCTCCTCCAACATTATCTGTATGACCATGAATCTCAACGTTTAACTCGGGATTTAACAATAATACCGATACTGCATTTATTAAGATTGGATATGCCTCAGCGGTCAATGTACTCTTACCTGATTCAAAGTTAACTCCAATCAAAACCCAGTTCTTTTTTGTTTCTTCTGTTGGTTTCTGTTCAGCATATCTTCTGATTATCTCTTCAATCCGGTTATAATCAATTCCTTCCGTTTTGGGAGAATTTTGTTTTACTATTCTTTCTATTCTGTTGTAATCCACTATCGTTGGAGTGTACTTGGGTATTCCCTTGTATATATCGCAGAATTTTGACGCTTCGTCGAGGTTAAGATAAATAAGGAATCCCACCTCAAATGACATATATGCATCTTGCCCGCCTCCTAGAAAACCACCTGATGGCCCATTTACGCCGTCAAATTGATCCTCAGAAACTGTATGGTAACCTATTTCCGTCTTGAATTTTGCCCCTTCGCCTAAACTCCAGTTTACCCCGCCTAAAAGGTTAAACTGATAAGCATAGTAGGTTTTATTTTTTACCAGTGTAGCTTTTTCAACTGCAGCAGTAAAACCGTTAAAACCAAATCCCATATATGGAGAAACCGGTTCACATGGAACAAATGAGTATATTAAATCCAGGCCTCCCCCCATCAGGGTTGATATAATTTCCGGTTTTTCAGATTTTAATTCTGCATAGTAACCTTTTAACCTGACTCCCACATGCTCACTGAATTCATGTTGAAGAGATAAATACCCTCCATAGCTGAAATCGGTAGGGATCACATCCGCTGCGATATACCTTGGATAGAGGAATCCAAACCCAAGTCCCCAGCTTTGGATATATACCTGTCCGAAATTTATCGTCGAAGTCACCAATATAATAGTGGCTATTAATATCAGCTTTCTCATGCATCCTCCGGTTAAAAAGTACAAAACAAAAAAAGGTTAAACCAAATACCTTATTAAAATATTAAAATATTGAGACAAAATCAAGAAAAAACCATAGAATTAATACAATTATGTTTTTTATGACGTTATCATATAAAAAATCATTTCTTTGCCGGTTCCCAGTAACAGACCTTGGGAGATGATATTTTCCCTGTTGTTTTCAGTACTTTCATCGCTTTATCTATCTCTTTTCTGTCAACTCCTGTTAACTCAGCAATTTGACCGGCGCTTAATGGTTTTTTTGCTTTTTTCATTTCCGCAAGAATTTTATCAGTAATTTCCATTTTATCTCCAATTAATAAAAAATAATACTTAAAAAATATAATATTTTAAGTTAATAACAAATTCTAATTCTTACTTTTTCTTATGGTGAAAAAAAAACGATTCTTGAATCTTTACCCGGTATTTTCGTTATTATTAAACAAGTGTGCTATTTATAATAATTATAGTGTTAAATTTGTATAATTAATTGTATTTATATGAAAACCAGAATTGAAATTACTCTGCACCCCGACGAGATCAATAATCCTGATTTAATCAGGTCCAGGATATTGACTCAATTGAATTTATCCGATGATAATCATCTCTATCTGCAACTCATCCGAAAGTCAATAGATTCCCGCAATAAACGAACACTTTTCCGTTTACTTTATGAAGTTGGGATAGCAGAGCCCCTGGAATCTCCGTATGCTTTCATTGAATTACAAAAAGTTAATCACTCGAAAAGTGTAATTATTGTTGGTTTTGGTCCAGCGGGGATGTTTGCAGCCCTTAAATTGATGGAAAATGGAATAAAACCCATCATAATTGAAAGAGGAAAAGATGTAAACCAGCGTCGTCGTGATTTAAGAAGTATTCAGCAATTCGACGTTGTTAATCCCGATTCTAATTATTGCTTTGGTGAAGGGGGTGCAGGTACTTACAGCGATGGAAAACTATATACTCGTTCAAATAAGAGAGGTGACGTAAAAAGAATTTTATCAATTCTGATTCAACACGGCGCTAACCAGGATATATTCATTGATGCTCATCCACACATCGGTTCAAATAAACTCCCTGTTATTATTAAGAATATCAGGCAAAAATTGATTGAATTTGGTGGTGAAATTCATTTTAATTCAAGAGTTACTGATTTCGTAATTTCGGAGAGTCAAATATTGGGTGTCAGAACAAATGACACAAACGAGTTCCTTGCCAACGCTGTTATACTTGCAACCGGTCACTCGGCTCGCGATATTTACTACCTTCTTGCAAAAAAGAATATACTGATTGAAAAGAAATTATTTGCATTAGGAGTTCGTATTGAACATCCCCAACCTCTGATCAATGAAATTCAATACCACACAAAAAACAAGAGCGAGCATCTTCCTCCTGCTTCCTATTCCCTCACCTGTCAGACCGAAGAACGCGGGGTCTTCTCTTTCTGTATGTGTCCGGGTGGTTTGGTGGTACCCGCTTCAACAGCACCGAATGAACTTGTATTAAATGGCATGTCTTTGTCACGCCGCAATTCACCATTCGCTAATTCGGGACTGGTTGCACAGGTGATGGAAAAAGATCTTATACCTTTTGAAAAATATGGGGTATTTGCGGGTGTTGAAATTCAAAAAAGCATCGAACATAAGTGCACGGAAATGGGTCCCAAATCACAGACTGCTCCTGCCCAGAGAGTTACAGATTTCCTCAATTCACGCATCTCGGATACACTCCCTGCTTCTTCGTATATACCCGGAATCGTGTCTCATCCGCTTGAAGCGATTTACCCTGAGCCAATTATTGAATCGCTTAAATCTTCCCTTGCGGTCTTTAACAACAAGATGAAAGGATATGTTACATCGGAGGCAATTATGCTTGCTCCTGAAACCAGAACAAGTTCTCCGATCAGAATTCCAAGGGATAAGGAAACTTATATGCACCCGGAAATAAAAGGTTTATTCCCTGCCGGGGAAGGGGCCGGTTATGCTGGGGGTATTGTTTCGGCTGCTATTGATGGTGAGAATTCTGCCGCTGGTGTTATTAATTTCCTGAATCGGGAATAGCCTGATTAAATATTATCAAGCAGCATGAAATTTTTCTCTTCAATTTTTCCCTCTTTATCAGTTTTCTTTTCATATTTGCATATCTTTTCTACCGGACAACTTTTGCACAATGGATTTGAGGGTTTACAATAAGTCCTCCCCAGTTTTATCAGGTTCGTATGAAGCTGGTGTCCAATTCCCTCCGGCAGTACTTGATTTATAGCCATAAAAGTTTTATCAGGAGCCGATGCTTTAACCAAACCGATCCTGTTCATAGTCCTGTGAACATGGGTATCCACGGGACAAATGTTTCTGTCCAATGAGAAAAGTAAAACGCAGCTTGCGGTTTTCAACCCCACCCCATCCAGAGAAACCAGTTCTTCAAGGACTGATTGATTATCCCTGTCTCTCAGGTAGTCTAAACTCACTTCGCCTCTTGAATTAAGCAGATATTTTACAACTTTCTTTATAGCTTTAGCTTTCTGATTACCTAATCCTGCAACCCGAATTACTTTTTCAATCTCTTGAGTTTTAGTACCGGCAAGCATATCCCACGTGGGATATTTCATTACTAAATTGTTGTAGGCTTTGAAGGAGTTGTTATCGTTGGTGTTTTGAGACAGGATTGTGCCAATCAGCATTGACAGAGGATCAGGGAATTCTGAATTTCTTTTCGGTATTCCGAATCTTCTGATAAGCAGTGTGTTTAATTTCGTTAAATCGGATCTTTTCAAATAAGTAAATCCCCCTCTCAATACAGAGAGGGGGATGAAAGTTTTTAGAACTTAATTCCTAAATCGACAAATTGAACATTTTCAAGCCGGTTGAAATCAGCCCATCCGTAGTTAATCATAATAGAAAATCCGGGAGCTACCTGATAATTTATTCCACCGCCAAATGTTAGTCCCTGTTCGGTATCTCTTAGTAGAAATGATTTGTAACCCACTCTTAATGCAATCATCTCGTCATAAGCTACTTCAAGTCCGCCATTTAAATATTCCGTATTGTCATTGGGATGTACAGCATCCAATGCAGTGGTTACTCTGAATGAGGAGTATTTAATCACATCCATAGCCAGACCCAGTCTGAATGTCAACGGTAAATCGAAATTACCCATTTCATATTTGGACAGGACATTGTTGGGACCAGTATCAGGATTATTGTCCGGATCATAATTGAACAGAATATCTCTTCCGTCCAGCTGCATCTTCGTACCGAAGTTGGAAATGCTTGCGCCAATTATCATATCATTAAACGGGGTTATATAGTAAGTTCCGATATCTATCGCAAATCCGTTAGCTGAAGTATTCCAGATACCTTCGTGCAGATACTTGAAATGGAATCCTATGGCGAACCTGTCTGTCAGCATCCTTGCAAAACCAAGTCCAATAGCCAGTGATTTCGCATCCCAGACTCTTCCGTCACCTTCGGGAAACTCAAAAGTCCTAACTTTATCTTCGGGCACTCCCAGAGATGTAAAAGTAGCGAACATAGTTCCCAAACCCTCAATATTAAGTGATGCAGCGGCAAAATCATAGCTGATGTCTGCCAACCAGTTAGCATGGTTAAAGGCAACTTGTCCGGCTCCTGTAGTCCTGGCAATACCAGCAGGATTCCAGTAAACGGCATAAATATCATCACTAATTCCGGCATAGGTTCCGCCCATGCCAATCGCCCGGGCTCCCGCACCAATTTTTAAGAATTGTGCAACCGTAGTTCCTACCTTTGCAGTGCTTCTTGTAAGCTGTGCATTTGATTCGGAAAGAAATACTATTGACAATAACAACGTCAAACTAATAATTAAATTTCTTTTCATAATACCTTCGATTTTAAATGTTTAACTTTAATTTTCAAGCCGGAGGCCATTACAACTTCCGGCTTTTAACATTTAATACTATTTTATTACTCCTAATCGGCCTATTGTTTCCCCAACACCCGGAGCTTCAATATGATATATATAAACTCCGTAAGCCACTCTCTGTCCTTCGTATGAAAGCAGATCCCACGCAGCTATACTTCCCACATCATCCTTCTGAATGGTTTGTACTAGCTCACCGGTGATTGTATATATTCTGATTGTGCACTTCGTAGGCAGATTTCTGAATTGTACAACTTTCTCTCCTCTAAGAGTCGAGGTTCGTCCCGGTTCCTCGGCATCAGCAAATCCAACATAAGGATTCGGTACCACATATATGTTGCTTAACAATCCGGGATTATCACCCGGTTTGTATTCGGCTGCTTTTGTCTCAAATGTATATAAGTCCCCCTTCTGGAAAGGTTTAGTGGTTCTAACCCAGTACTCATCTCCGGATGCAGGTAACACGGGAACAGCAGTTGAATCTTTAGGCAATTTTATTTCAAGTTCATAACTTGTTCTGTTACCGGTTGCTGTGGTTCCTCTCAGAATAATGTTCTCTCCAATGTCCCATCTCTTGTTGTTCCTGGTGGTAATCAATTCCTTCACGAGGTAATTTGCGGGTTTGTTTTCCCAGTAGTTGATTATCTTGAAAGGACAGGTTATTACAAAGTTCTGGGTCGTTCTTACTGTGTCTCCTTTGTAGTATCCGTTAGCCAGCGTATCATAACCAATCCACTCAATTTTCCAGTCAGCACGGTACTTTTCAAAGGTTCCTACAGTGGAATAATAAATTGTATCGAAAAGGTTTATTTCAGCCCGCTTGAATCCAGTTCCCGGGTGATCAAGTCCAAGCGAATCATTCTTTACGTAGACTCTCATTCCGCTGAAAATATCATTTGCATCCTGTCCCTCAACATAGTTGCTTCTGAATACAGGATAGAAGCGGTAAGTTGCCTTGAATTCCTGTCCAGCAGGCATACTTCCAACCGAAGTTCCTTTTATCTTACCGCTTACAGTGTTTAATCCATAGTTTGCCGGCGGTATAATATTACCCTGCATATCACTAAGTACAAAGCTTCCTTCAACAATATTCTGGTTTTTCAGATTAACAAAAACTGTGTCTTTGGAGATAAATGTTTCTGTTGTCCCTGTTGAATCCTTAACACTATATACATTGTCTTCATCAAAGTTCAGGTAGTATTTCTTGTCCTCAACCTGAAGTTCATCATGAATTCTGACTGTTACTTCTCCGGTTGAGTTTGTATTGTTAAGCGGAGTCATAAAACCGTTTACACCAACTGAGGCATCAAGATATCCTGAAGCAAGCGGATTTGGTGTAACTCCAAATGTATTAACATCATAAATCAGTTTGCCCGTTATCGGATCTTTCTGAATAACTGACTGTGTTTCCGTTGGGGGAAGTTCTTTTCCGGTTTCCAGGCTTCCTCCGTCATACGCAACAACTGCATAATAATAGGTTATTCCGTTCTTTACGGTGGAGTCAACATACTCGTGTACCAAACCGGTGTTGTTTCCGACAAAGTATTTTACTGCTCTGCCAGTATATTCAACAGGATGAAATCCCTGGAGTGAGTCAATCAGATCCCACTGTGCATATTTTCCGGTATTCACATCAAAAAGGGGCTGTCCTAAGAATGGTATTCCGTTTCCATCAGTAATCTTATATACATCCGAGAAAGTAAAATCCCTGCTTCTGTATATCTTGTAACCCTGAAAATCTTTTCGGTTGGTCAAAGGATCGACGGATGATTCAGACCGCGTGTCCCAGTATATTGTAACACGACCATCACCTGCAACTCCTCTTACGTTTGGTTTTAACGGGGGTTGTGCAAAACGATAATCTGCTTCAACAACTCTTGTGGATGTTTCGGCATTGAGAACTAAATCATTCAGATTATCTCCGAACAGAATAGCCATCGAGAATCTTTGAGTCTCACCACTCTTTAAACCAAGCTTTCCGGGACCGGTACCAAAGTTAAACACGTTATCGCCGGGAGCGGTTAATAATTCCTGGTTTGCATCGATTGTATCCGAGGATAACCATTCCCACATCAAGGTCTTGTTTTTGGGAACGTTAGGGAGTGCATTTGTATAAACAGCTGCGTGGAATGTTCTGAGTCCCATCTGGTCAGATTCGGAAATATCTCTTAAACCGAAGTTTAATTCCGACCCAGCCCATTTGTATCCGGTTAATCGTTCATCGGAAATTGGTTCACCAACTTCATAATCATTACTATTATCTGTATCCATGTACCAACCCTGTGTAGGTTTTCCGTCACCCTCACCGAAATCGGGACCCGGATAATTTGGTGAATCGGGACCAATTCCGTCAATACCAACATCATGGCTTTCCGGATCCCAGTCACCATCTTCATCCCCAGCCCACCTAGGTTTTGGAGCACCATAAGTGTTGGTGTACTTTGTAACGTCAACAATATCCGGGGTAATCAGAGGAATAACAATTCCATCCACATATTGCCCTGCACTGTTGAAGGGGGTTTCATCAACGATACCGTCATCGTCATCGTCATGACCGTTGAATGCATCTGAAGGAGATTCCAGGAATTTCCATCCGAAATATCCTGCGGGTCTTCCACCTGTACCTTTCATGTCATCGTCCCAGCCATAAACCATGCTTCTGGATCTCTGGGGATAATCATCTGCCAAAGAACCTTCAGGTGGTATGAAGTAAGCCCTGTCATCATTGTAATCCCCGCTGCCGCCAATGTGGGGATCTCCGTGCATGCCGAAATAAATTTCGGGAATGTCCTTTTCGCTGGCGTTTGTTACCTGATAAACAAGAAATAAAATGTCCTCTGCTAACGGGTTATTAAACTGAATAATTCTGACCTCAGCATCCAGACCAAGTCCTCTCTTAGTGGTGTCACTTGGAAATGGGAAATAGGGCATTTCTTTGTTTGTGTAATCATCAATCACATAAAACACTTCTTCGTCAGGTGCGGTGGACTGATCACCCAGGAATGCGGGCCAAACATATTTACCTGCACCGGGAGAATACCATCTCTCAGGCCATGAATCAGGTTTTCCGTCTCCGTTCACATCAGGGGCATTGAGTCTAGCAACTTCTTTTTGGTTGGGATCTGTATATCCTGCCTTTGGTAACCAACCCCATTTTAACTGAAGATCGGGAGAGTAGGAACCTTGCCCGGTAAGCACATGTGCATCGCTCACAATCAGCAGAGTATCAAATCCTCCTCCGTCTTTGGGATTTAACACTTTTGCAGCAACAACAGGACCGAATTCAAATCCGTATCCCAAGCCCTGCCAGACCAAATCACCAATGTTATCGAGGTAGTTTGGTTTACAGATTGTTCCGTAGTTGAACACAACGGTGGTGATTTTATTTCCTTTAATAATTACTTCTTTTATCTCTTTGGGATTTCCATCAACTTTATAAACCTTTCCGGGTTTCATAATGTCTCCGAATACCCTTACCATATCTTCATAGCTCATCTTTTTGATGTCCCAGTTACCATACTGATCCTTCGGTTGCGCATAAGCAAAACTGAGCATCAAACCCGCTGCTATGAATAATTGTAAAACAAATCTTAATTTCTTGTTCATATTATTCCTCATCAACATCATTAGTTAAAAATAATAGAAAAGCCTAATCTGACTTCCCTTGGACGGGAAACTCGTTCCGGTCGTTTGCTGTAATAACCGTCAATATAGCCGATGTTCATTAATCCCGGATCGTTTCTGTTAATTCTTGTCCTTATATCGTTGAATTCATATGGACTTTGGATCTGTTCAACGTTGGATAATGCTCTTCCCGAACTTGCGTAAACATATCTTTCGTTCTCGGTATCCAGCAGATTTTCGATCTGGAGGAATAAGGTATAGTCAAAAGGTCCGAATGAAAAATACTTTTCGAATTTAAGGTCAACATTAAAGTTCATCGGCTGTCCGTCGGAATTCTGCGAGTAAACTACCTGAACAAGGTTCGAAGGCAGACTTGGTGTGTAAGGGGTTCCTGTCTGCAACGAGAAGACCAATCCTAAATTCCAGTTTGCCGGATCGGTTAATGCAATTGTACCGTTTATAACATGGGCTCTGTCAAAACTAAGCGGAACGAGAAAAGTTTCGCTCTGTTTTCCTGATGCCTCGCTGAAGAAGAGATCATCAGTAGGCTCGGTTCTATTCCCTTCCGAAATCGAGAAGGTATAATCGAGTGATGCCGAGAATAAACTTCCGGGTACTCTTCTCTTAAGGAATGATAGTGTCACTCCCCGTGAGTTAGCGTAAGCCAGGTTGCTTAACATGTAATATTGTCTTCCTGAAGCAGTGTAAATTGTCTGCGTATAAATGTAATTTCTAACATCCTTGTAATAAGCGGTAATGTCCATTTTGAAATCGTCAGTCAATTGTTGTTGGAGACCGACTTCATATTGAATGGATTTCTGAGGTTCGACGTTTGGATTGCCGAATGATGGAGTGGATCCAACGTTTGTAACATAATATTGATAATTTGAGTAGAGGCTTGAGAGTGATCCCGTCTGATAAAAATGACCGTAGCTTAATCTGATAATAGCCCTGTCAGTAATGGGGTAGGACATGCTTACTCTCGGGGATATGGTATGCTTTGCCTCGGCGTCTTCCAGGTATGAATTCATAAATCCAAACTGCTCGTCTGCGAGATTTTTGGACAACTCTTTATTGTATTTTGCGTTTGGATCAAAATACTCATATCTTAAACCTGCATTGAGAATAAAACTGGATTCAAATTCAATTTTGTCCTGCAGATATGCAGCAATGCTGCGCGGTTTAAAGTTATAATGTGTATATAAGGAAGGACTGGATGGCTTTCTTCTCTGAAGTACAAATGTTGAATCATATAAGAGGTCGTTTGGAGTAAGATTGGCATCAAAACTGCCATCGGTTGCTAATTTACCAAACTCAACACTGTATCCTTCATAGTCCAGTTCGTGGAGCCTTACCTCAAAGCCGGTCTTAAATTCGTGTATTTTCCACAACTGGGCGACAAGATCACCCTTAGCGCTGTGGGTTGAGGTTTTTCTGAAAGAACGCCAGTTCTCTGTACCGCCTGAATAGAATACGGTGTTTCCAATTGTTCTGCTATAGAGGTTAGGTAGGTAACCGGGGTTGTTCAGATCCTCATATAAATAATATTTGCCGTTATTAAATCCTGTGGAGAATTTAATTGTATAAAATATATACTGATTTACCGTATGTGTAAAGTCAATTGCGTTCATCAATCCGTCGCTGTAATTTTTACCTTTACCGTCGGGATTGAAGAGGTAAGATCTGTCGTAATCTCTCGATTCACCTTTATCATAGACAACTTCGTACTTCATCTTGAAGGTAGGGGAGAATTTGTAGCTTAAATTACCCTGCACATTCAGGCTTCTGGAAGTATTCATAGAAACCCATTGACCGTCTCCGGTAGGATTTCCGTCACTTGTGGGGCTGTAAGGATTAAAGAAGTAAGCATCGGTTGATTTCCCTTTTCTTGAATCGGTGCTCGAGAAATTATCCGGTGTGAGATAGGAATCTGAAGGCATATATAATCTTTGCCCTGAATAAATCCCTTTGTAATTCTCAAATACTCCGCTGAAGTAAAACCTTCCATCTTTAAGGAAAGGAATTGGTCCGCCGAATGTGGCTTCACCGCGAGCGCGGTTAAGGAAATCCAATTTCTCTATCTGGGGAAAGAGATCTTTTCTTTGATTACCAAAAACAAGATAATCACCTGCATAGCCCTTTAAGCTGAAATTATACTTTTCGCCCCCCTCCTTGGTAACATAATTGACCACACCGCTGAGAGCGTTTCCGTACTGTGCGCTGAAAGTTCCGGTTGAAACAGAAACTTCCTGAACGGCATTAGTGGCTATTCCAATAGAACTCATATTTTCATAAGGATCGTTCAGGGAAATTCCGTTCAGAGTGAAAGCTATTTCATTGGATCTTCCGCCTCTGATGTGAATTGTTCCGTCATTACCGGTAACAACGCCAGCCTGAAGTTTAATGATATCGCTCACCTGATCAACGGGCAGCTCCTGAATATTCTCAGCATTTATGGATACTGTGGGATTAGTCAAATCCTGCCTGATCAGGGGATTACGTTCACCCTGAACAATAACAGGGGGCAGGTCTATAGCACCTGTAGTTAACTGAAAATCGAGTTTGGTGGTAAAGTCGGTACTAACTCTTACTTCGTTAACAATTTTCTTTTGATAACCAACGACTGATGCACTTACTCTATGAACCCCCGGGGGTACATTTAAAATTGCATAGTTACCATCAAGGTCTGCTGCCGCGCCAAGGGTTGTTCCTTCGACCAGAACATTTGCAAAAGGAATCGCGTCTCCCGTTTCGGCATCTGTGATTTTCCCTAATATTTTTCCGCTTGCCTGTGCTAAAACATTCTGATTTGCAATTGCAAGGGCAAACAAAATAAATATAAGTAAGCGAATTTTATGCATACATTACTCCATTCATTATAAATACAAAATAGTTTAACTTTTTATTCCAAACTATTAGTGCTAAAATACCAAACCATTTTAACCTGTGCAACTTAAAAATGACAAAAAGTTTAAATATTTTTTACTGTTATGCCTTCTCTTTTTCTGTATATTCATTAAAAAACGCATATTTTCGATATTTTCAGCATTTATGTACACTGTATTTTGTATACAATATACAAATATCCGCATATTTCTCCCCTGCAAAAAATGCAAAAAAAAAACGGGAATTATCAGAATTAAGATCCAGAGGGTTGGAAGCGGTTAATAAAATAGGGAACGGAGAAAATGATTTCGCCCGATTTAATGGCTGCGGAATATGTTGTTTTTGGTTAATAAAAAAGCCGGGCACAAATATACCCGACTTTTAAAATAATCACGGTTATGTTATTATTCTGTACTTATGGGATGTTCTTCTTGTTCGATAAATACAAGCTGGTCACTCCCCGTGATATGCTTTGCAATAACCACCTGCTTATCCCTGAAAGTCCCTCTCAGGATTTCCTCCGCCAGGGGATCTTCCACATATTGCTGAATTGCCCGCCTTAAAGGTCTTGCGCCGAACTTTGGATCAAATCCCTTTTCGGCGAGGAAATTACGAGCCGATTCATCAAGGACTAAAGTCATGTTCTGATCCTTAAGGTTTTTGATCAGGTCCTTCAGCTCAATATCAATGATCTGTATGATATCCTTTTTATCAAGGGCTCTGAAGACAATTGACTCATCAATCCTGTTAAGGAATTCGGGATTGAACAATTTTTTCATAGCATCCTCAACGGTATTTTTCATACTTGAGTAAGCATCCCGTTTTTCATCCAGTGAAAATCCGAGTGAGCCGATTGGTTTAATATCCCTTGCCCCCACATTCGATGTCATAATAATAATTGTGTTCTTAAAGTCCACCTTCCTGCCGATGCTGTCAGTCAGTATTCCTTCATCAAGTACCTGAAGCAGGATACCGAAAATATCGGGATGGGCTTTTTCGATCTCATCAAACAAGACCACGGAGTATGGTTTTCGCCTTACTTTTTCGGTAAGCTGCCCCCCCTCATCATATCCGACATAACCAGGAGGCGCCCCAACCAGTCTGGAAACGGAGAACTTCTCCATATATTCGCTCATATCGATCTTGACGAGAGCATTCTCCGAGTCGAACAGGTACTTCGCGAGTACTTTGCAAAGTTCGGTTTTACCAACGCCTGTAGGTCCTAAAAATATGAAGGTCCCGATAGGCCGCTTTTCACTTTTTAATCCCGCTCTAGCTCTGCGGATTGCCTTAGTCAGTTTATTGATAGCCTCATCCTGACCAACAATGGAAGCTTTCAAGGACTCTTCCATATTCAGGAGTTTTTCGGATTCAGTTTGAGCGACCCGGTTAACAGGGATTCCGGTCATCATAGCCACTACCGTAGCGATATCCTCCTCCCCAACCTCGTGGACAATTTCTTTAATCTTTGCGTCCCATTCGCGTTTGGCAATCTCAAGGTCACTCTGGAGTCTTCGTTCCTTATCCCTAAGCCTGGCGGCTTCTTCATAGTCCTGACGTTTCACGACCTGAGATTTATCCCTCCTGACATCGTCAATCTCGGCTTCAAGGGAGAGAATTTCCTCCGACACCTCATAATTGCCCATATGGACTCTGGAGCCTGCCTCGTCGAGGACATCAATCGCCTTGTCGGGCAAGTGCCTGTCGGTAATATATCTGCTGCTTAGTTTAACGGATGCCTCGATTGCCTGGGGTGTATATCTTACATGATGATGTTCCTCATACTTGAATTTGATATACTCGAGTATCTTAAGAGTCTCGTCATAAGAGGGGGGTTCGACCATTACTTTTTGAAATCTCCTGTCCAGCGCGCCGTCCGTCTCGATGTACTTTCTGTATTCATCCATAGTGGTAGCGCCGATACACTGAATATCTCCTCTGGAGAGAGCGGGTTTAAACATATTGGATGCATCCAGGGATCCAGAAGCACCGCCAGCGCCAACAATAGTATGAAGCTCGTCAATAAAAAGGACGACTTCCTTAGCCTTTTCAAGTTCAGTCATCAGAGCTTTCATGCGCTCTTCAAACTGCCCTCGGTATTTAGTACCGGCGACCAAGCCAGCGAGATCCAGAGTAACCACCCGTTTTTCATGGAGGATTCTGGGGACTTTTTTCTGAACAATTCTTAATGCCAGCCCCTCTGCAATTGCGGTTTTTCCAACGCCGGGCTCGCCGATAAGGACGGGATTATTCTTTTTTCTGCGACTAAGAATCTGTGCCACCCGTTCAATTTCCTTTTCCCTGCCAACAATCGGATCCAGTTTATCTTCGAGCGCAAGTTTGGTCAAATCCCTGCCGAAATTATCCAGCACGGGGGTTTTGGTTTTCTCCACTTTTCTGTCAATCTGTGGAGAAGCCGACTGTTTCTGGGATTCTTTTGGTTCTTTTGAGGAGAGGAGGACATTTAACTCATTCCTCACATTATCATAATCGACATTAAACTGATGAAGAATCTGGGTAGCAACATTATCCTCATCCCTAAGGAGGGAAAGGAGCAAGTGTTCAGTACCGATAATATCAGCCTTATAAATTTTAGCCTCAATCTGGGTAATTTTCAGCACCTTTTCGGCTTGTTTAGTCAAAGGTATATTACCTATGGTCAAAGTACCGCCCGAAGGTCTGACTGTTTCCTCAACAGCTTTTTTTAGCCGGACTAAATCACAATCAAGATTGCGGAGCAGTTTAAGTGCTACACCCTCTCCCTCGCGGATTAATCCGAGTAAAAGATGCTCTGTGCCGATATAATCATGTCCCAGCCGTAAAGCTTCCTCACGGCTAAGCCTGATCACATCCTGAAGTCTGTCCGAAAAATTTCCTTCCATTTATATTCCTTTTTATACTGTCATTTAAACGCACCGGAGTCTGATTTTGTTTCAAACTCAAATAATTTCACTTTAGAAATCGCCTAAAACCTTAAAAATAAGCTAAAAACGATATTTTAGACAATAAAATAAATCAGCAAAGTAATTTACAAAAACGGATGTCATTTAACAATGCTAAAAGCTATCATGCGGACTGCTGTTGTGGGAAGGAAGTACGTATTCAGAGGCATGGCAGAGGCAAGTTAGGGGCAACCCTGGGGGAGGAGGTAGAGGTAGAGGCAGAGGCAGAGGTAAAGAGGTTAAAAGGCTAAGAGGTTAAAAGATGAAGAGAAAAGAATGGATGAATTCCGACACAGTCGGATGAATGGATACGTTAAACCCTCCCTGTCCCTCCCTTTGGTTAAGGGAGGGGATATTCAATAATATTTACGTCGGCTGCTTCTGAAGAGGATTGTACGGATTGTTTCGAAGCTTAAGGAGTACTTTTCGCTCAGGAGATAGAAGGCGTCGAAGGCACACATTTCACGTCTCATGAGCGCAAAGTCTCTGCGGATTTTAAGGTTGCGGAATTCGAGCGTGTCAATGAGATGATGCTTAAGCAGGAATCTGAACCACTTTTTTTCTTCTATTTTTTCGGGATTGATCATGATTCAGACTTTGGTTTTGTTACGGATATGGTTCTTTCACTGCCTGATTTACCCTCGTCAATTCTGTAGCCTTTGATGCTGCCCCATGATTTGATCCAGCTTGTGAATTTTCTTTGAGTGAGTTTGCTGAAATCGGGATATGTATCAACAAAGCTTTTGAACAGGTCCTTTTTGTTATATTCAGTTGCCGGAGCGAAGTTGGACTCATCGTTAATAAATTCGATGAACTCGGGAGAGGTTGCGTCAATCATCATTTTTTCGTTAAGGTTTACGAATGTATAAGGGACTAAACCATCGCGGAGGAAGGTCTGAAGCGCATCAATCATAAAGCAATCGAATGCATACCATTCATCGATAGACCAGCCGTCGAAGAATTTAGTGCCAAAGTCGTCAACAGGGCGGTGATTTTTATTATAGTGGTCTGAGAATTCGACGATGAACTGGCGGTCCTGAGTGGAGTCGTCAATTCCCTGAACGGTAAAATTGCTTGTAATGCCGAATTTAGGTGCGATACTGAATTCGAGATAAAATTCGTTTTTATTCTTTTTTTCTACAGTGATACCGTCGGTGATGCAGGAATAGAGTTTTTCGAACGGGAAGTTTTTTCCAATATCCTCGAGAGCGATAACATTGGTTGAAGCTTCGACTCTCTGGAAGGCGAAGTTTTTTGAAATACTGAAGTTTCTTCCATCCTGAACAACGCCCTCTCGTAGTTTGAGGACGGCTTTGAGGACGAGTCCTTTGCCACTTCTGCCGAAAGCCCCGTCGCTTAGTTTTTCATCAACGTAGAAAACGGCGCGGGCGTTTGTGGGATCTTTATAGCGGTGAAGGAGGTAACCGATGCTGCTTTTGAGAGCAAGGTATCTGTTGGGATCGTTGCGGACGATGTTGAAAATAAATTCGTCGAATACTGACCTTTCGGAGACTTCCCGGAAATCGCGGTCGAGGACCTGTGTTTTCCAGACGAATTTTCCAAAATCTCTGTATGGAATGAGTCTGCGTTCGTCCTTAGTTACGGAGAGGACGCCGTTTTTGTAAAAGAGGATGGCTTCATCTTTAGAGTCGCGAATGAATTCGATTTTTTTTGTTGGAAGGAATTCCATAAACTGTGTGCAGAAAATCTTGCTGCTGTTTTTGATAAGAGCATCCATGAGGCGCGCGGGGTTTACGCCTTCGAGGGATATGAGTGGAATGCTATTGATGTAGCCAATCACAAAGTCTTTTATGTCAGGAATAATTACCTCTTCAACAAGGTTATCGGTTATGCGGGCGAAGACGGGGTTTTTATCTACTTTAAATTTGCAGAAACCTTCGGAGGCGAGGAATCGTTTAAGTTTAGTTAGTTCAATAGTGAGGCTGGATTTGGTAGATTTCCAGAATTTGATTATTGGTTTTTTCCAGCCGCGCAATTCGGCAATATGGTAGAGAGTTCCAAGAGAGACTTCACCGCGGGAATCTCTAATCATTGAGCGGAACTTTTGCCTGATGACTTTTTCGGTATCGGAATAGTTTTTATTTGCGAGGGACATTTTAACAAAATAGTTTTCGCCAACGCTGCCAAGGGGAACAAGAGCCATTCCAATTTTGAACCAGTCGTCGTAGCTTCCTTTAGTCAGATTATGGGAGAGAAAGTCGAGAGCACTTTCGAGGGATTGCCTGTCATAATAGACTGAAACATCAGGAAGGGAGGGTTTATCAATTTTCTCCTGAACCTGATTTGTTTTGCAGAATGTTTTAACCAGAGAAATTATTTTACGATGGTCAATATAAACGGGAGGTTCATCAGGAATACCGGAAACTTCATAAAACTGATAGCAGTTTTGGGTATCGGGATGAGTGGAAGGAGGTGCCGCAGTCTGGCACCCTCTCCATCTAAGTTCTAAATGATGACAGAGTTTTTCATCACGAAAAGGAAAAGTGAAGATTCCCTTATCGCCGAATTCTTTTTTGATGAGAGCGGACTCTTTTGCTCTGAAGAGGATGTGAAGCCCCTGACCGCTTCCGCTCATGGTAATCCAGGGGTATTGCTCATCGAGGCCAAGCACTTTGAGCAAATCGGGGAGGAGGTCGAAATCGGGGATGTTATCGAAGTCGAGAATTCTGAGATCGGCGATGCCGGAGACGAGTCCGACTCCCGTTGCGCTTTTCCAGTTGAAGTTACGGATGTCCTCTTCGGACTGAGATTTTGACTGCCACTGCTGCCAGTTTCCGGAGGGGACTTTACCGACAAGGGGAAGGACGTTAAAGTGAAATTTTGAATTATATTCAATTGCTTTTTTCTTCAACATATTATTTCCCCCTTCCTCTCTCCCCTTTTAAGGAGATCAGTTCACGGGTTTTGTTGTAACGGGTGAAGTATTTTTCTCTTTTGACACGAATTTTATTCTCGAGGTATTTGTCGAGGTCATTTTTGATGTAGAAATACCGGGAAAAATTAAGAGTATATCGGAAGATGTGCCCGTTCTTAGCGAGTTTGCGGAAGTAAGGAAGAGAGAGACCGGTATAAACTGCGGCCTCTTTAGCAGAAAGAAGGCGTTGGGAGAGCCGGTTAATAAAATCCCCGAGATTAGCTTTGGGGGAACGAAATTGAGTTTTAGTTTTCATGATTTTCCTTATATAATTTGAAAAATTTCTATTGGAAATTTATTCAGATGTATCAAGGAAATAAATTGTCAACTATAAAACAAATGTCAACTTCGATAATTCAGGCTGTTTTAGGAATTGCCATTTTTTGTTTTTAAGTTGACATCATATCAACTTCGTAAATTCTTAATAATTATGAATTGACAAATATCAATCAGAGTGTCAATTAAAATATCAATTATTATAATTCCCCTTATTTTTTGATTTTTTTCTTTTTTCTTTTATTAATTTTCTCAGGGATTCTTCCATTTGTCCAAAGCTGCGAGTAAAATTTTTACTATAGAGCCGGTAAAAAGCTTTATAAAAATTAGTACCGTCTTCATCATATAACTTAGCAACATCAAAGCAGGCAGCTCTTATATTCTGAGAGCCCCTGCAAATTTTAATGACTGCAAGATACATTTCCGCTCTTTCGGAAGTAATTTCCTTAGTAATAGATTTTTTTATTTTTCTCGGGAGTTTAGTTTTCTTAGTCAGAGAAGAATTGTCCTCAGTACATTTATCTTCAGGCATCCCGGTAACAATTTTTCTTTCGGTAACATCACTTGTTGTGTTATCGAGCTCGTCAGTTCTGGTTGAAGAATAACTGACATCAATATCATCATTTGAATCTATGGAAAAAGAATTATTTATGAATGAATCGTTCATCAAGTCAATTTTTTCTTTCAATGTTTTTCCCCTGATCTCCAGTTGTCCCCTCATTTCTATTAACCGACCAAGTTCTTCATCCTTTTTCATTGACAAAAATTTTCCCGTAATTAATTTGTTCTTATCATGGTTTCTGGTAATATCATATTCCCGTTCACTAAAATATAGAACACTCGGATAATTATTTAGCAAATTTATCTGCTCTTTTTCTATGGAGTAAATTAACTCTTTAGAGCAGTTTTGAAACTGTAAAATGGCAGAATTCACATCCTCAATCATATTTAAACAGTTATCGTATTCTTTATATAAATCAGTATCTGACTTACCGGAAAGTATATTAAACAAGGTTACATCGGTGATATCCTTTCGCTGGTTTAACACTTTGTAAGCAAGATATTTGGTTAGGTTTATCGGTTCGTTCCCCTTTATAATATTTGTGTCCGCTTGTGTGTCCCTTTTCATGTACAATTGGGATGCTGCTTTTAAAAAAATGGGATAGAATTCCTGGAAATTAGGAGTAGGATAAAGGCTTCTGATAATTTTTTCGGCAAGAGGAAAGATATCCTCATCATGATATGAGTCTTGGTCTTTATCAGGTTTCCTTGGTGAGTCATTATTCTCTCCACTATTCAAATTTTTGTTTTCTCTTTTGGAGTCATCCAGCATTAGTTTTCCTTATAGATAATTAATAATTATTGAAATTCCCCATCCTCATAACTCCTAATAATTAAAAAACCGCTTAAACAAATTCCTGATCGGGAACCTCATACAACAAAGATTATTTGTTCAAGCTATAAACTAAAATCCCTTATGTATTCTCCTTTCATTAATTTTACATTATCCCAATTCAATAGCTGCACCAACAGCAAGGACGATTTCCCCGAGCAGAGTAGTATCAATACGACCAATCCTTGGTGTAACAAACCGGTCAACAGCCACACTTTTAACCTGCAAAGCATCCGCCGCCGAATCTTTTGTAAGATGATTATTTCTGTCCGCCTTAATTTTAACATGACAGAAAGAATTCTTAAAATCATCCCTCCAGGCCGTCAGAGGGACTACAATTTTGACAGGCAGTTTAGCGAGTCCATTGGAACTAATCACAACGGCGGGACGTATCTTTGTAATTTCAGCTCCGACAGTCGGATCAAAATTCACCCACCATACTTCTCCCCTTTTAATATTATCAGGATTAATATTCGGCAAGTGCGCCTCCTGACTCTTTCCATTCATCCTCTTTCTCATAATAATCAAGCCACTTTTCTGACTGTTCCTTTAGTATTCTCTCTCTTTCTTCCTTTGCGAGTTTCAGGAACTCCCTCCTCTTGATCATGCTGTTGATTTTCTCCCCTATCTCCCTCCCCAGCATAAAAGAGGCTTCTTCTGAGGATATCAGTCCTTCAGAATATGCTCTCATAGCGTTAGTCTCAAGCCAGGTGGAATCTTCCTCAGGTAATTTCTCCGGTTCCTCTTTTTTCCATCCCTTTATGTTTATTAGCTTGTACCAGAAAGATGCGGAATTTTCGGACAAAATCTCCAGATCGACCAACCGTGTAATTAGAGCCTGAATGCTAATCCCGAAAAATCTTTTCATGAGCAAAAGTTCCTCGAGCAAAAACCTGTTCCTCTTTCTGCCGGCGAGTTTATACATTTCCCGTGCAGGGGCAAGGAGAGCGGCGCCAAACCTGAAAGCGGCTTTTTCCTTATCCAGTTCATTATCCACATCCATTAAAATATGACCAAGTTCATGAGCCAAATTGAGCCGCTGCCTCCCCCCGGCAATATTTTTTCTGGAAACAACGGCAACAGCTTTTAGCTCACCGTCAGAAGAATAAATCCTGGTGCTGATTCCGTCAAATGCTTTTTCACACTCAAGGAATATGACATGAATAAAATTCTGCTCAAGGACTTCAGTCAGGTTCTTTATTGGTGCCATTCCCAATTCCCAAAGTTCCCTCAAATCAGCTGCTATTTGCTCCACCTCATCGTAGGAATTTATCTTCCTTCTTTCGGGCAAATTCGGTTTCTTGTCAGAATAGAGGAGATGCTGAATTTTCATTCTTTCTTCGAGCTTCACCAAAACCTCACCCTGAATGGACTCCTTGTCCGAATTGCGTAATCTGCTCCCTTTCCTGTATCCCATGAACTCCACCTTAAAATCGGGAGCGGAAAGCAAATCTATCATCTTAACATTAAGTACCTTAGCAATCGCCTCGGTTACGCGATTAGTCGGGAGCATTAGTCCCCTCTCATATTTAGAGAGAGCCATTTTGCTGACAATCCCTCCCATAGATGCCGCAAGATCATCTAGGGACATTCCTCTGGCCAGTCTGTACTGCCTGATTCTTTTACTAATTATATTTTCCATAAAATCACCATATTTGGTTTACAAATATAATAAAATATTTTTAATTTGTAAACAAAAAAAAGAAAAAAAATAAATATTTATGTTTTTGCGTCCGATTTTTGGACGCAGCGAATTTGAAAATAACTGCAAATTTTAACGATATTTGCCGTTTTGGACGTAAGGACGTAAAAAACTTAGTTTTCCGATCAGATTATGAAATGTGATTTTATTGCGTCCAGCGTCCAATGAAATAGAACGCGGATGCCACGGATTGATACGGATTTTTTTAACTACATTGCTTAACTCTTCTGACTGACTTATCCATAATTATTTTTTTATAATCTTTTTTCTTATTTTAGTAAGTACGATTTTATTCAGGGGAATATGAATGCCTGATCTTGTCAAAATAAAATAACGCTGAATGGAAACTAAACCGAAAAATAAGAATCTGCACAAAGCAAAGGACTCGAAGAAAGATGAATTTTATACTCAGCTTTCGGATATTGAACGAGAGTTGAAGCATTATAAAAATCACTTCAAAAACAAAACAGTCTATTGCAACTGCGACGACCCAAGAATAAGCAACTTCTTTCACTACTTTTCTTTTAATTTTGAAAAATTAGGTCTGAAAAAACTGATAACCACCTGCTATAAAAACCAAAACCCTGATCTTTTTAGTAAAAATGACTCTGAAAAAGCAATTTATCTGGAGTATAACGGCGATAAGAACGGAAATAATATTCCGGATGCTGAGGAAATCGGAATTAAGTATTTAGAGGGTGACGGGGATTTCAGGAGCGCGGAGAGTATAGAATTATTGAAAAAAGCAGATATTGTTGTTACTAATCCCCCCTTTTCGTTATTCAGAGAGTACGTGGCGCAACTGATGGAATATGATAAAAAGTTTGTGATTATTGGGAGCAGGAACGCAATTACTTACAAGGAGATTTTTAAACTGATTAAGGAAAATAAAATTTGGATTGGTTATGGCTTTAAGGATGGAAACGCGTTTTTTGAAACAACACCAACTAAAGAATTCGCGAAAGGGGTTTATAATGAATCAACCGGGCTGGTTAAATTTCGTAACATTACCTGGTTTACGAATCTTGAAATTTCAAAGAGGAATGAAGATATAATTTTATATGAAAAGTACTCTCCGGAGGAATATCCAAAATATGATAATTATGATGCTATAAATGTAGATAAGACTAAGGATATTCCGATGGATTACAAAGGGGCTATGGGAGTGCCGATTACTTTTCTGGATAAACATAATCCCGAGCAGTTTAAAATAATAGGTATGTCAGCTTCTGCAGGTTATGATAAGAATATTGTTGGAATGAAATTTTTAGGTGACAAAGATGCCAGACCTTTACTAAATGGGAAAAACACATATGCTAGAATTTTCATAAGGAATAAGAGAATATGAATATAGAACTAAAAGAAACAACAGTCCGTAAGCTTACTAACGGCTACGAAGATAAAGAAGAAGAAGGTGTAACCGGATACGGAGGAAAGCTGGATATACGTCCCCCATTTCAGAGGGAATTTATATACAAGGACAAGCAACGGGATGCGGTGATAGACACGATAACAAAGGATTTTCCGCTGAACGTAATGTACTGGGCGGTGCGGGAGGACGGGAATTTTGAGGTGATTGACGGACAGCAGAGGATAATTTCCATATGCCAGTATGTTGAGGGGGATTTTGCATTTAAGAACAGATATTTCCACAATCTGCAGAATGATGAGAAGGAACAGATACTGAACTATAAACTAATGGTATATTTTTGCAGCGGGAGCGACAGTGAAAAACTGGAGTGGTTCAAGACTATAAATATTGCGGGAGAAAAATTAACGGATCAGGAATTGAGAAATGCGGTATATTCGGGACCGTGGGTATCGGATGCGAAGAGGTATTTCAGTAAAAGCAACTGTGCCGCTTATGGATTAGGGGGGGACTATTTAACAGGTTCACCAATAAGACAGGATTTTCTGGAGACGACAATTAATTGGATAAGCAAGGATACTATTGAAAAATATATGGCTAAGCATCAGCAGGAGCCAAATGCCAATGAGTTGTGGTTATATTATCAAAGTGTTATTAACTGGGTGAAGGCAGTATTCCCAATGTACCGGAAGGAAATGAAAGGGGTGGCGTGGGGCTTTCTTTACAATGATTTCAGGAAGAAGAATTTCGATTCAAAAAAACTTGAAAAGGAAATTGTGAAGTTAATGCAGGATGAGGATGTAACGAATAAAAAAGGGATATATGAATATCTGCTTACGAAGAACGAAAAACATCTGAACATCCGGGCATTTTCGGATAACCAAAAGCGGGAAGCATACGAAAGGCAAAAAGGGGTTTGCGTAAAGTGTAAAAAGAAATTTGAGATTGAAGATATGGAGGCAGATCATATTAAGCCGTGGCATGAGGGGGGAAAAACATTGGCGGAAAACTGTCAGATGCTGTGTAAAGAGGATAACAGGAGGAAGGGGGGGAAGTAGTTTCGTTTGTAACGTTTATAACGTTTGTAACGTTTGTAACGGGGGGAGGAAAGATGAGGATTTTTGTTGAATTGTTGATTTGTTAAAAGGAGATGCGAGGTTTCTGATGAGGATCTTAGGTAGAGGTTTTTTTTACCACAGATTACCTCAGATTATTAAACACCCGATTCCCACAGATTATTTAACTATAAATATATAGCCTCGCTTAATTTTGTGGACGCTGGACGCAAGGAAATTACTTTTTAGAATCTGATTGAAATATTAAGTTTTTTGCGTCCATGCGTCCAAAACAGCTAATTTTGCTTGTTTTCGCCGCTTTTTTGGAATTTCGTTGCGTCCAAAAAAGGGCTTATGGACCCAAAAAAGTTAATTAATTCACTTATCCATTCTCCGACGGGCAGGCTGTTGCAGTGAATGTAGAATATTTTACTCAGGCAAAAATTTCTAAAGTTTCTTAGTTGCGAGGGAGTATTCTAAGCGAAAATCAGCTCTTAAACGCTAAGTACGCAATCCGACTCGGTCGGATCGCAATCCGCCTGCGGCGGAACGCCAAGTAAAAACAATCACTGTGACGGAAAGTACTCATTGCAACAGCCTGTATGGGGGATTCCTCCGTCTTTAACTCCGGTGTACTATCTGTACACTGCACAGGCTTTTTATTTACCTTATGTTTGTATTGCCAATAAATTTCATTAACAAACAGAAAGGAGAATAGTATGGCAATTCTAATTGGATCTGTCCTCGGTAACTTCAGAGGACGACTTGGTAATATCTGCGCACGCATTAATGCAGGCAGAACAATATTCGCAGCTCTCCCCAGTTCTTTTAAGGACGCTAATACTCAGGAGCAGCAGGATTACAGGAGCAAACTTACGACTTCGGCTAAATTTTGTTCCGGCATAAATAACAATCTCACACTCCGCAAACTCTGGAAACTGCGGACTCCCGAATTGCTTTCACCCTTTAACTATATGGTTAAAGTGAATGCAAAGAAGGTAGGGCTTATTGCTCCCACCGGAGACTGCCTTACTTCTCCACCGCAAGGTTTTGCCTTTACAGCAAACAGCATAAGCGTTACTGAAAGCGCAGTAACTGCAACTATCCCGGCGCTCGAGACGTTTCTGTCCCTTCCCCCTGAAGCTTCAGGAGTTAAATTTGCAGGCATAGTCTGTTACTCCGACCCCCTGAACGAGGGAATGGAGGTGTTTGTGGTTACTTCGCTGAATAAGACGGTTGAAAGTTACAACTTCACGACTCAGTATTCACTCTCAATTGATCTGAGTCCGGTGCAGGTGGCTCTGGGCGCCGTCTATCAGAAGAAGACGGTCTTCCTGGGGGTTATTGTTACGGATGAGTCGGGGAATGACATTCTTGCCCATAGCGATTCAGTTTCGGAAGTACTCTAAATTGATAAATTAACAGCGTATCAATTTATAGTGCATCTGAAGAAAGAGGCTCGGTGCTGGCGCGCGGTACCGAACCTCTTTTTATATAATCCCCTTTTGGTATACAGGTGGCTGCAGAGAAGGCAAAGAGTACTCATTGCAACAGCCTGCTCAGTGTTATAGCAGTAATAACTCCCTGCTTCTGTTTTCTTTCTACTTATTAAAACCTTAACAAATCAATTTTTATTCTATTTAATAAATGTCATCTTCCTCACACTTACATTTTCTCCTGAGGATAGTTTGTAAATGTATGTTCCGCTGGCAAGTCCCGATGCGTTAAATGTATGGTTGTAACTACCTGCTTCCTGTTCAGCACTGACCAATGTTGCCACTTCATTTCCTAGTATGTCGAATAATTTCAGGGAGACATTCCCTTTTTCGGGTATTTGATAATTTATCACTGTGCTCGGATTAAAGGGATTTGGATAATTCTGGGACAGTCCAAAAGTTAATGGTTTAAGATTCTCAACTTCAACTTCGTTTGAATAAGCGAAAGTTCCGTCAAAATCAATCTGTTTTAACCGGTAATAAGTTTTTCCTGAAGAATATCCGTTGTCCGTAAATGTATAGCTATTCATTTTTGTTGAGGTCCCGGTTCCGTTAACGAAGCCGATAGAAATCCATTCGCCGGTGGTTTTTTTCTGAACGGAAAAGCCGCGGTTATTGGTTTCTGTTGCAGTTGACCATTGAAGCACAACGCTACCGTCATCGGCTCCTGCGGAAATACCGCGAATGTCATCAACAGTACAAACATCAATGACGGAAAAACGCAAAATGTTTTCTCATTTTAACCTCATATCGTTCTTGTTGATAAATTAATTATGGACCGGAGCACAGGTAATGGATGGTTCCTTGTTTAATTTGCAGAAAGGAATATTACGAAGCCACACAAACTTCTTGTCATTTAGATTGTGAATTTTGATAATTTCTTTTGGTAAAATAACAATTAATTAAAGCAAAAGAAAGAAATTAATAAAATATTCTTTCCCCGTTATAAAAAACACTGAACCCGGAGTTTTCAGGCTGCGGAAGTTTATCTTCAGGCAAATCTCACAAATTCTGAGGGGAAAGTATTATAACAATAAGCCGGTATTAAATCCCATAAGGTCCTATACCTGTTTATCTCAGGGGACGGGTTTAGGTGTAATACTATCGGTTTTCAGGAAAAGTTGAAATAGTTTAGAAAATATTTGTAATAACTCCTTATCTTCCTTTGCTTTTGTTTTTTATCTTCATTTACTTATTTTGCATTATGAATCAGAAATTTAATTCACAATAGTCCCCCGGTAAAATTCCCATGAAGAAATTAACTTTTTTATTATTTATTTGCTCTTTTGGGATGAATAACTTGTATTCCAAAACGGAATTTTTCATCTCATCCCCAATTAATCCATATCAAATTCAGAATATGCAAAAAACTACAAATCAACAGTCGAAAAAGAATATCCTTGTCCGTAAGCAACATCTCAATGATCTCGATAAGTTCTATAGCACTAAAAAACTTGGGGCATTCGTTCAGGATAATCAGACTGTTTTCCGCCTCTTTGCACCCCAGGCTCTTGATGTTAATCTTTACTTGTTCGAAAGACCCGAAGATAAGAAGGGAAAAACATTCAAAATGATCCGCGATTCCAACGGTGTATGGGAGTTCGCTTACCACAAACCACTTAATAAAATTTATTACGGTTTTCGAATTAAAAATAGTCCAAACGAAAATATTGATAAAAACCCCCTCTGTATTGACCCTTATTCCAAAGCCGTGACTTCACTGACTACATACTATAATCCCAGGAAATCAATTCTTGTTGACCTCCCCTTTGATTGGGAAGGAGATACCTGGATACAGCAGGACTGGCGTGATCTTGTTATTTATGAAATGCATCTTCGGGATATGACTTACCACCAAACTTCCGGTGTCTCAAATCCCGGAACATATCTGGGACTGACCGAGAAGAATAAAACCGGAGGTCTTTCTTATATTAAAAATCTTGGAGTTAACACTGTTGAACTTCTTCCCGCAATGGATTTTGGAAGAATTGAGATTCCCTACAAAGATACTCTCAACGGTCGCTTTAACACCTGGAACTCTTACGAACGAAACCACTGGGGATATATGACCGCCGCTTTCTTTGCACCTGAGTCTTACTACTCCGAAGATCCTGGGGAACTCAGGTGGAATAAATGGATTGGAGCTGAGGGAAAACAAATTACTGACTTTAAGAATATGGTTAAGTCATTCCACCGCGAAGGTATTGCGGTAATTATGGATGTTGTTTATAATCACTTGTCAGAATATGAAATCGGAAATCTGAAGGAAATTGACAAGAAATATTATTTCCGGTTAAATGATAAGGGACACTTTATTGCCGAAAGCGGTTGCGGAAATGACTTGAAAACCGAAAGACCTATGGTTCGCAGGCTTATTGTGGAATCGGTACTTTTCTGGATGCAGGAATATCATATTGACGGTTTCCGGTTTGATCTGGGTAAACTGATTGACTGGGAAACAATAGAAGAAATTATTCGCGAAGCACGGAAAATTAATCCTTATGTGGTTTTTGTTTGTGAACCATGGGGAGGCGGCTGGGATCCCGCAGGTTTCTCGCTAAGGGATTGGGGAAGCTGGAATGACCAGATCCGCAATGGAATTAAGGGGGAAAATCCCGACCATGGGCTGGGGTGGATTTTTGGCAAATGGTATGGAAATAATGACCCCGGAAGAATTAAAAGTTATCTGAATGGAACACTCGTAAGGGATAAACACGGACTCTTCCAGCGCAAGGAGCATTCCGTTAACTATCTTGAATCTCACGATGGATATACTCTGGGGGATTTTATTCGTATCGGACTTAAAAATGTTGATAACCACAAGGTAATAAAAGATGTTGATTCATTCCAGACACTTACCCCCGAACAACTTAAGCTTAATAAGCTTGCTGCGCTTTTCCTTTTTACTTCTCAGGGGATCACTATGATCCACTCGGGTCAGGAATTTGCCCGTTCTAAAGTTATTCCGCATGATATAAAACATGACTCGCACCGCGGAAAAATTGACCATAATTCCTACAACAAGGATAACGAGGTTAATTACATAAACTACTGGCATGCGGAACTAAACAACGAACTGCTTAATTATTACAAGGGTTTGATTGCTATGCGTAAAAAATATCCTGCGTTCACTAGAGCTGAATATGACGAGATAAAGTTTACGGATGTTCCGGAGAATCCCTTTGCAATGGCTTTTTCTATCTCCCACAATGGGGATGAATTTTATATTCTCTTTAATGCAAATACGGAAAAGTCACAGGAATTCCATCTGCCTGCGGGGAACTGGAACGTGCTGGCATCTCCCTTGGAGGCGAATCCTGATTCGGATAAAATAGTCAAATCCAGGATCACTCTGGGAACCTCAGAAGGATATGTCTTAAAGAAAAAGTAGATCCAGACGGTAAGTGGTCATTACTTTATTAAGAACTCGCGGCGATAGGGATATTTTTTTCTCATTTCATCAAAGTTCTTTGCTTCCGACTCTCTTAATAAACGGTCATCCCTCATTATATCATAAAACCGTGATAGTAATTCATTCAACTCACCGACCTTTTTTCCATAAAGTTCCTGTGTACTTACTTTACGTTCCATAACAGGCAGCACAGGCTGCCATTTGTTTTCTTTCCCGAGAAACGCACACAGTTTATCGAAAATAATTTTAGTTCCGTTTGCTTTCCCCTCTGTTGAGTATCCCGCAATATGCGGCGTAGCTATATCAGCCATTTTAAGGAGTTCCACATCTATATTTGGTTCATTTTCCCAGACGTCCAAAGCCGCTATTATTTTTTTCGTTTGCACTCCTCTTTTCAATGCCATGTTATCAATAACCTCCCCCCTAGAGGAATTTATAACAATTGCCCCATCCCTGAAATATTTTATATTTTTTTCATTAATCAGGTGAAAGCTGTTATCCTCCGCGCCTCTGTTTAGCGCAGTGTGGAAAGTAACCACATCACAATCCAGCACTTTTTCAAGAGGCAGATATTTTGAATCTCCGGACTTTCGTTTTAACGGCGGATCATTTAAGAACACCCGCATACCAAACTGTTCGCACAATTCCGCCACTCTTCCCCCAATTCTACCGACTCCAACGACTCCAACCGAAAGATTTGTCGGATCCAGATGGTACTTATTCAGCAGATGAATCAATGCGCAGAGAAAATATTCCACTACCGAGTTTGCGTTGCACCCCTCCGCGTTTGTGAAGAACACTCCTTCCCTTTTCAGGAATTCCTTATCCACATGGTCATCCCCTATAGTTGCAGTTCCTACAAACTTAACACCGGTGCCCTTCAACAATTCTTCGTTAATTTTAGTAACCGACCGGACTATCAGGACCTCTGCTCCTTCCAGGTTCTCTTTTCGCAGGGACCTTCCTTCCACCAGCACCACATCACCCAGACTGCCGAATGCTTCCCGTGCAAATGTTATATTTTCATCTGCTACTATTTTCATATGAGAATTATATATGAATAAACAATTTTTATTTGTAATCGCATTGATTATTAAAAATAAATACCATAAATTTCAATGTTAAATATATTTCAGATTTCTTCAATAAGAAAATAATCTGATATGCAAATATAAAGATAACGTCAGGATTTGTTTTGATAGGAATTATAGATTACGGAATAGAGGAAAATTCAGACCTTCTGAAGACTCTGGATCAAATGGGAGAAAAGTATCTGGTAAGCAACGATGAATTTCAGATAACCGGTTGCTCAAAGATTATATTGCCGGATACGGATGATATCAGCTCAGCAGTGAAAAATCTGAACATCTCGAACCTTTTTAATTATCTGCGGCTGTATAAAAAACCGGTGCTTGGAATTGCTGCCGGATTGAAAATAATGTGCGAATTCGCCAATGAGGAAAATAAAGCATGTCTTGGCATCTTTCCTCTATCAACATCAAAATCCATGGACGAAAATTTCACATCCGGTAAATTCTACTCACTTAAATTCAGAGAGGATCATTTTCCCCGGCTAATGAAGGGAATATCCAAAGATGCCAAATTCTGTTTTCACCGACTGTTTGATTTCCCGTGTAATATTTATGCCACTTCCTGTATAGAGGAACTGGATTCAGTTTGTGCGATTGTGGAGAAGGATAACTTCACTGCTGTGCATTTCTCTCCTGAAAAATCAGGCGCTAACGGAATAATTTTACTCAAAAACTTTATTAATAACCCTTAAGTACAATGAAAAAACTTATAATATTTTTTCTCTTTCTAAGCCCCTGCATTATATACTCACAATTCATTCCGGTAGTCACTCCGGAATCCGTGGGGCTTTCTTCCACGCGGCTTGCTTTTATTGACACACTTTTTAACAACCAGATAGCCGAATCCATTATCCCCGGCGGAGTGGTCTTGGTCGCACGCCACGGAAAAATTGCATATCGAAAAGCCTTTGGGTATAAATCCCTTGAACCCCAAAAAGAAGTTGTTTCAATTGAAACAATTTATGATCTTGCTTCCGTCACAAAACCTGTTGCAACTGCCACTGCCATAATGATGCTGGTTGAGCAGGGGAAAATAGGATTGTTTGACTATGTTAAAAAGTATATCCCGAACTTTGCTCCTTCTATAGATTCATCTGGAAAAGAACGTAATGCAGACATATATCACCTCCTGACTCACACATCAGGATTGCATGATTACATTCAGGCGGACAAGATACTTGCAAAATACAGTAATCCCACCCGCTTTGATATAATCAACGAAATTGCCACAGTCAGAAGAAATAATATTCCCGGAAAGGAATTCACTTACAGCTGCCTTAATTTCATAACCCTTGCGGAAATAGTAAGCCGCGTTTCGGGTAAAACAATTGACAAGTTTACAAAAGAGGAAATTTATGAACCCCTCGGAATGATGAACACTTTTTATCTCCCTCCAAACAACAGGATCAAGGATATAGCACCAACGGAAAGGAACTCCGACGGTTCAATGATAAGGGGAGTTGTCCATGATCCCCTCGCTTCGCTGGCAAAAGGAATTTCCGGTAATGCGGGACTTTTTTCGAATGTGGATGACCTGGCAATTTTCATGCAGATGATGATGAACGGTGGAATTTACAACAACACAAGGATCCTGGGAAAGTTTACCGTTGAACAAATGACCAAACCTTATAAACACGTCTCTTTTGCGGGTAGAGGCCTGGGCTGGGATTGTGATTCGGATTATATGGGGCAGCGTGGGGATATTTTCACGGACCATTGTTACGGACATACCGGATTTACAGGGACTTCAATTCTCGCTGTTCCGGAGAAGGATCTTTTCTTCATAATTTTAACTAACCGGATTCATCCGTCTCCAAAGACTAACCTGCTGGCATTCAGAAGACTGATTGCCAACATTATAGCGGCTTCAATTATTGAATAGATATAAAAAGTGTCCCGGAAATCCGGGACCCTTTTAATTAACTATCTGCCTGCAGGCGCTCTGCCTTGTCGGCAAGTTTTAATTGTTCAATCAAATGATCCAGATCCCCGTTAATCACATCCGATAAGTTGTAAAGCGTCAGCCCTATGCGGTGATCTGTAACCCGGTTTTGCGGAAAATTGTAAGTGCGGATTTTATCGCTCCTGTCTCCGCTTCCAACCATTAATTTTCTTGCCGCGGCAATTTCACTGTTCTGTTCCCTGCTCTTCAGGTCGTAAAGTCTTGCCTTAAGTACCTTCAGGGCTTTCTGCCGGTTCTTCAGCTGCGATCTTTCATCCTGGCACTGCACAACAATACCCGTGGGCAGGTGAGTCATTCTTATTGCTGTTTCAACTTTATTAACATTCTGTCCTCCGGCACCACCGCTCCGGTAAACATCAATCTTAACATCGTTCATATTAAGGTCAATCTGAACATCCTCTATTTCAGGAAGCACTGCGACCGAAGCTGCAGAGGTGTGAACTCTTCCGCTAGCCTCAGTAACAGGAATCCGCTGAACCCTGTGCACACCACTTTCAAATTTAAGCTCGCCATATACATTATTCCCGGAAACCGAAAAAACAACTTCCTTAATTCCGTTCAATCCGGCGGTATCATTCATTTCGATAAGTTCAACAGTCCAGCCTTTGCTCTCCGCATAACGGGTGTACATTCTTAATAAATCCCCTGCAAACAGTGCCGCTTCATCACCCCCGGTACCGGCACGAATTTCAAAAATAATGTTTTTGTCGTCATTCGGATCTTTAGGAAGTAGAAGGACTTTTAACTCTTCTTCAAGAGTGTCCCGCTTCTCTTTCAGCTCTTCAAGTTCCAGAAAAGCCATATCGGCAAGTTCCTTATCCCCCCCGCTATCCATTATCTCCTTGTTCCCCTCAATATCCTTAAGAACTTTTTCATACCGGTCAAACACCTCAATAATTTCACTTAGATTACTCCGTTCTTTACTAAGTGCAATCAGTTTTTCAGTATCGTTCACAATAGCGGGATTCTGCAGATCCTCGTTAATTCTGTCGTACTTTTCTTTTATTTTTCTTAATCTGTCTACCAGTTCCATACTTTTCTATTCTGTAAAATAAAGCCTCCTGAAATTATAGGAGCTCTTCGTCTTCCTTGTTCAATATACTTTGAATCAACATATCCTTCTCTTCAATTTCCTTTCGGAACTGTTGATTTTCCTCTTTAAGCCTCTCGAATTCCTCGTTCCTGATCCTCAATTCTTCTTCTCTCTCTTTTAAGGACTTCTCCATTAATTCCTGTTTTTCATTAAGATTCCAGATTTCCACATTAAGGGTTTCCAGAGTGTTTTCCACGCTTATCTTTTCCTGCTCCTTTTCGGCAATTTCATTTTTCAGTTTTTCCACCTCGGCAAGAGAAAGTTCTCTCTGCTTCAGCAGGTTTTCCTCCTCACTTTTAATTCGGTAAATGTTTTCCATTACTGAATCAGCTTCTTTGCGTAGAGCTTCCACCTCCTGCCGGGTTTCGCTCAATTCCTGCTGCTCAATTGCCATTCTGGCTTCATCGGGAATTCCTTCAATGAACATTTCATACTGCCGCTTTTTTGATTCAAGTGAATCCAGTTTAGATAAAAGTATCTCCCGCTTTTCATTTCCGGCATACAGGTCCTCCTCGGTTTGCTTTAAAATGTACCGCATGGAATCAAGCTCTTTTCTTGCGTTTGAGAGTTCCGCAATAACCTCATCCCTCGTAGCTTCGAATTGTTCAATTTCTTTGCTAAGATGCTCAGTGACTTTGTTTTTCTCTTCAATTGCCCTGTCCCGTTCTTCAACCTGTGAAAGAACTCCTCCCAGAAAGAGGGACAGATCAGCCTTTATGGAAACAAGTTTTTCCTTTGCGGAATCGAGCTTCCTCTCGAAATTAATCACGTTTTCGGTTTCGAGCTTTAGTCCTTTTAGATTATTCTCCAGCACTCCTGTGTCAGAAAGAAGTTGGTTTTTTTGACCGGTTAGCTTTTCCACCAGCGTAATGGTTTCATCAATCTGAAACCGGAGTTCGTTCAGTTTTTCTTCCTGAGCTGCAACTTCAGCCATCAGTGAATTATATCTTTTTTCGCTTTGATTAATCTCACTCAGCAAGTCATCCCTCACCGTTTTCAGATTATCAATATTTGTGGAAAGCGAATTGAAAGTACGGCTCATTTCTTCTTTCACTTTCATAAAACCGGCGGAAGATTTTTCAGAAGAGTCTTTCAGAAGATTTATCTCGTTTTGAAGCGTTATCAACTCATATTTGAGTTTCTCACGTTCAAGCATTAACTCGTCAATATTTTTAATGTCGCTCATACAGATACTCCATTATAATTGCAGTTCATCGGAAGAAAGATTTTTAATAAAAACCACCATTTCGTTTTTTATCTTCTCGCTTTCATAACGGATTTCGGAAAGTTTTTCTTCTGATTCTTTCAGCAGGATCTTAACAGCCTCTTTCCGGTTCTGATACTCAAGCAGTTCCTTTTTTGTAATGTCAATAAGATTTTTTAGATCGGCAAGTTCAGTTTCTTTGCTGCTTATTGATTCATTATACCTGTTTTTAAGGTTGATAATTGCCTCTGTCTCGTTTTTCATACTGAGCAATTCTTTTTCGGTATTTATCTTATCCTCGGTATATCTTGCATACTCCCCAATCAGCCCCCGGTTCTTTTGCGCCATATCATTAACGTCCTCCGAAACTTTAACAAGCAGGGAAGCTGTTTCTTCTTCGAGCCTGATTTTACTGGCGCGGACTTCTGCATACTCGCCATTAATTTTTTCAAGCTGCTGCCGGGCATAGTTAGTCTCTGATTCTATGGATTCCCGCTGCTCCACAAGCTGGTTAATCCTTTTCTTAACTTCTGTTTCCTTTTCCTCCAGTTCAATAATACCTGCCAGCAGGGTATCCTTGCTGTTTAATCTTTCCTCCATTTCTTCAATAAGCAGGCGGTTCTGATCAACAGATTCCAGCAGCTCATTATTGAGGATCTTATTGCGTTCAACTTCAGCAGAAATATTTTCAAGCGCTGCTTTCCTTGTTTCCGCTTCGGACTCAAGGGTGTTTAACTCCTCTCTTTTCAGCGGTAGCAGTGCTTCGATAGTTTCATTTTCCCCTGTTTTATCAAGAATACTTTGTTGGAGGGATTCGAGTTTAACAGTTAATTCATCCGCCTCCGTTTTTTTATTCGTTATCACGGAATCAATCCCGGCAAGGGTATCCATCTTTTCCTGCCATTCCGCATTTATTTGATCAAAGTCAGCAAGCAAGGCTTCCTTTTTTTCAAGGAGTTCGGATATTTCCTCGGTGGTTTCGATTTTATCCCGGATTTCCTGAATGGTGTCATTCTTATCCTCCAGCTTCTGTTTGAGGAAAGCGACTTCAAGCTCCAGAGCGTCAATTTTTTTCTTATTAAACAAATCCATAATTTCTCCAATATAAAAACATATCGGTAAACTTTAAAATACTAATTCATCCTGTACAAAACAATCGGAAGTTTCAAAGAGAAGACACTTTATCCCTTTTATTTTTCCTGGCAGATCAGTCTTTCTGATCTCGCACAAAAAGTAATTACAAAGATTCTCCGCGGTACTCTGAAAATCAACCAGGACCATCTTGCTGTCGAGTTGTTTAAGCACCTCAATTAACTCGGTATCCTTCTCATAAGCAATAAAGCTATGGTCAAGTTTTTCTAACAGTGGTTTTACTGCGTTATCCAGATCATAGAAATCAATCACTATCCCGTTTTCATCGGGAGTACCTTCAACTTCCAGTACCACCTTATAGGAATGTCCGTGCAGGTTTCTGCAACCTCCGGTGTGGAAAGGAAGACGGTGCCCCATTTCCCATTTGTATTCTCTTACTATTTTCATTCTTATCCTTTTGTAAACTATTTATCAGACGCCTCTTTTATCCGGATCCCAGATATACTTATGCAGTTGGAGCTGAAGCCTGGCCGGAAGATTATCCCTTAAAATCCATCCGGCAATTTCAACCGGCTTAATTTTTCCAAAAACGGGCGAGATCAGAACTTCACACCTGTTTGCCAGTTCATATTCTTCAATTTTCCGCTTTGCCCAGTTATAATCATCCTCATCCCCTACAACGAACTTGACTTCGTCCTCTTTTTTGAGACTCTCAATATTACTCCAGAGATTCTTTGCCTCCATTTTACTGGAAGGGGTTTTCAGGTCCATAATTATCTTTACCCGCGTATCAACATCCTTGATTGGAAGACTCCCTCCCGTTTCCAGCATCACTTTGTATCCAACATCACAAAGAGCCTGCATCAACTTCAAAGACTCCTTCTGCACCAGGGGTTCCCCACCGGTAACCTCAACCAGATTGCATCTGTAAGTGCCGGTTTCAAAGAGTATCTCATCAATGGACATATCCTTTCCCTCAAAAAAGGCATACTCGGTATCGCAGTAAGTACACCGCAGGTTGCAGTAGGTAAGCCGCACAAACACGCACGCAAGCCCGGCTGCAGTTCCCTCTCCCTGAATTGAGTGAAATATTTCATTGACTTTAAGCATCTCAATTAATATATTTTCTTACTATATTTTCCGATTCTTCAAGCGCAACATTAATTTTTGTAATGTCCTTACCTCCGGCAGTAGCAAGGTGAGGTTTCCCCCCGCCTCCGCCGCCAACAAGCTTGGCAAGATCCCCCACAATTTTGCCTGCACTCAGGTTTTTATCCTTTACCAGCAAATCCGAAACAACGCAAACAAGTCCCACTTTACCATCAATTTCCGAAGCCAGTATCCCCACACCGTTTTTTATTCTGTTTCTGATCTCATCCCCAAAGGATTTTAGTTCGTCCATGTTTTCAACTCTCACTCTCCCTTTATAAAGTTGAATCCCATTTACGTCAGTATAGGACGCAAGTATATCCGGAATCTGTTTCATCTTCTCCTTTAGCTTGAACTCGGCAAGTTCTTTTTCTAGTCTTCTTTTTTCCTCCAGGATTTCCTCAATCCGTTTTTGTTCAAACGCTATTTTATCTTCCTGTTTACGAATCAACTCCTCCACACCGCGTCCTGTAACGGCTTCAATTCTTCGCACTCCGCTTGCAATGGACGATTCGGAAACAATCTTGAATAACCCTATCTGGGATGAATTCTTCACATGTGTGCCACCGCAAAATTCAAGCGTAAAATCCCCGAACTGCACTACGTTTACTTTCTCGCCGTAGTTATCACCAAAGAACATTAATGCCCCCATCTTCTTTGCCTCCTCAAAAGGAACGTTACGGTGATGGTGAAGCTCAAGATTCCTGCGAAGTTGCTTATTTACCAGCGTTTCAATTTCGTATATTTCATCGTCCGTAAGTTTTGCAAAGTGAGTAAAATCAAAACGCAGATAGTCCGGACCAACAAAGGACCCCGCTTGCTGAACATGTGTTCCCGCTATCTTACGAAGTGCCGCATGGACAAAGTGAGTAACCGAGTGGTTTCTCATTATATCAAGTCTCCTCACTTCATTAACTCTTGCGGTGACCTCAATCCCTTCGTGTATCACCACATCCGCCGGATTATCCGCAATATGGATTACCAGATTGTTATACTTTACCAAACTGATTATTGGAAGCGAGGTATCAGAAATTTCAATAATCCCCTCATCACTTACCTGTCCTCCTGACTCCGCATAAAACGGAGTACGGTCCAGTACAATCAGGACATTCGTGCCATCCTGTTTGAATGCTGTTATTTTAGCTCGGTCAACAAGAGTATCATAACCCGTGAATTCGGAATGGAGATTTGCAAGGTCCAGACCATTCAGGTCAAGATCCGAGATGTTAATCTGAGCAAGTTTATTTTTATTTGCCGTGCGAGCTCTTTCCTTTTGCTCATTCATCAGATCATTAAAACCGGCTTCATCAATTGTTATTCCCGTCTCCTTTGCCATAACGTTGGTCAGGTCAAGCGGAAATCCGAAAGTATCATAAAGCCTGAAAGCATCCTGACCCGACATTCTGCTTTGATTATTCTTTTTTAGATTTTCCGTTATCCCTTCAAACAGTTCAATACCCCGGTCCAGCGTCTTATTAAAACTTTCCTCTTCTGAACGGATAATTTTCTTGATGAGTCCCTGCTTTTCAGAGATTTCGGGGAACATTTTACCCATGTTATCAACAAGTATATCCACAAGAGAATAAAGGAAAGGTTCTCGGAGATTGAGTTTCCTCCCATATCTGGAGGCTCTGCGAAGAATACGGCGGAGTACATAGCCCCTCCCTTCGTTTCCCGGAGTTGCCCCGTCTGCAATTGCAAACGTCAGCGTACGGATATGATCCGCTATTACACGCATCGGTATTTTATGTTCTTCCGAGTCGTACTTAACACCTGAAATTACCGAAATTTTATCAATGAGCGGCATAAAAACATCGGAGTCATAATTTGAAGATTTATTCTGCAGAACCGCACAAACTCTCTCGAACCCCATCCCCGTATCCACATGCTTGGCGGGAAGTTCGTGCAGTGTTCCGTTTTCATCCCGGTTGTACTGAATAAAAACCAGATTCCAGATCTCGATACATTCAGGTTTTCCTGCATTAACCAGAGAGGGATTTTCCAGATCATCGCTTAAGTTAATATGAATCTCAGAGCAGGGTCCGCACGGTCCCGTCTCCCCCATTTCCCAGAAATTATCCTTTTCATCAAACCTCAGGATATGTGCAGGATTGATATCCGTTTTCGATTTCCAGAGTTGGAAAGCCTCATCATCAGTCCGGTAAACAGTAGCCCAAAGTCGTTCCTTAGGGAGTTTCCATACAACAGTTAGCAGTTCCCATGCCCATTCAATTGCCTCCGCTTTATAGTAATCACCAAAAGACCAGTTGCCAAGCATTTCGAAAAAAGTATGGTGATAAGTATCGTAACCAACTTCCTCAAGGTCGTTATGCTTACCGCTGACGCGAATACATTTTTGACTATTGGCAGCCCGTTTATAATCGCGGGTGCCTTTCCCAAGAAAAACGTCCTTAAACTGGTTCATCCCCGCATTTGCAAAAAGAAGTGTTGGGTCTTCATAAGGAACAACCGGAGAACTCTGGACGATTTTATGCTCTTTATTTTTGAAAAAATCAAGAAATTGCTGTCTGATTTCAGATGAAGTCATTTTATCCTAATTATTTTAATATAACTTACAAAAATAAGGAATTATAAGGTAATTCGGAATTATTCAGTTAAAAAGGGAGGTTCTCAAACAAAATACCCCACTCATTCACATAAATTTAACATACCGCAAGCGGGACAGCTCAGTTATTTATTATTTATTTAACGTTAATAATGTCTTCAGACATTGGGTTGAGAAGTAAATTAAAATATCATAACGGTTTTAACCGTTTACTTCTTTGCGGAATCATTTCAGGAGGTAATTGAGTGTCAGTGCAATAAAAAGATTTGAAATTATCCATGCACCCTAAACCTTATTTTTAACCCTCCCTCCGTCTCTCCCTCCCTTCATCTTAAGTCTCAACGACCCAGTCTCTTTATACCCTTCCCTTCTGTTCCCCTTTCGAACCTTCATCCTTAAAAGAAAAATGCTGTTTTTAGCCCATTTTCGCAGTTTGACAAATTATACATAATTTTGACATTTTGTACACAAAGCCCCTCTAACTTGCCTCTAACTTGCCTCTGCCTTGCCTCTGCCTTGCTGTTTCACTGTTTCACATTTCATCTTTTAGTTTCTTAACCTTTTTATCTCTTAGCCTTTTTTCCGCCATCTGTCTTCTAAGTAAATCTCTCAACAAAAAAACAACTCGTGTTCCGGATACAACTCTCCCAATAAAGTTGTATTTATTAATTAAGTGCTTTTTAATCCACTTATAGAGTTTGGTATTCACTCGGAGTATAACTAAATTTGCAGTAATTGAAATTGTTCAGGTGATGATTTGAAATTAAAAATAATTTGGTTGGCATTTATGATATCTATTTTCTTTTCATGCAATGATAACAAATCCGGTTTGACTCCGCAAATATTGGAGGGATATGTTCAAACGGAGGACGGTAAAGTTTGGTATAAAATTATTGGTACTGATAAACCCGGAATACCATTGCTTGTCGTACACGGAGGACCCGGGGCTCCCCATGATTATCTGGAACCACTTGGTGATTTGGCAAACGAACGCCCTGTTGTTTTTTACGACCAGCTTGGATGCGGAAATTCGGATAGACCTTCCGATTCTGCTCTCTGGAGCGTTCAGAGATTCGTCAACGAACTTGAAACTGTCAGAAAACATCTGAATCTTGAAAGTGTGCATATATTGGGACAGTCCTGGGGAACAATGCTCAGCGTTGAGTATATCCTCAGAAAAAATCCTGTAGGGGTGCGCTCATTGATTTTATCTGCCCCTTATCTAAGCACTCCTCGCTGGGAGGCGGATCAGAAATTGCTGATAGCAAAATTACCGGAGAATATCCGGAATACAATAACCGAACATGAACAAACAGGTGATTATTCCTCCCCCGCTTATCAGGAGGCTATGTCCCATTTTTATAATCTGTATTTGTGCCGCCTTGATCCCTGGCCGGATTGCCTGAACCGCACAATGACAAAAATGGGAATTGAAGTTTATAATTATATGTGGGGACCGAGTGAGTTCACCATGACCGGAACTTTAAAGAATGCAGATCTTACCGGAAAACTTAAATATATTAAAGTGCCGGTGCTGTTTACATGTGGTGAATTTGACGAAGCAACTCCGGCAACAACTGAATATTTTAAAGACAAGCTGCCGGGCTCGGAAATCCGTATTTTTTCTGGCGCATCTCACAGCCATCATCTGGAAAAAAGAAACGCCTACCTTGATACAGTCAGAGATTTTCTGGACAGATGCGAAGTTAAATAATTTCTTAGGATTTATTGCCACTGGAAGTAGAATAGAGCATTAGTTCCCTCTTTTTTATACCTTTTTTCCACAAAGAAATAATCGTAATTTTAGCTTTGTAATTTTCTATGTTTGACAATTTAATTTGAGAATGGACTGCGAATGAAATATTTTTTGTTGATCACTGTTGTAGCTTCCTTGTTTATTATTAAAGTGCAGGGACAGTTTCTTCCTTACGAAAAGATTCACAACAAAGGTTCGGAGTATTGTAACCACAAGAGGATCAATTCAACAAATTTGCCGCTTATTGAGGGAAATCAGGCAAATATAAGACATAGTTTTGACGCGATTGATTATTCCCTTGAACTGGATCTGTACAGCAATTTCATTTCCCCCTATCCTAAATCCTTCCGGGGCACAAACACTGTAACATTAAGCGCTGATACCACTATTGACATCATTACATTAAATGCGGTTAACTCCAGCCTTCAGATTGATTCTGTCATGTTAGCGGGAGTTTCATTCACTCATACCGGAAATATTCTGACGATAAATTTAGACAGACAGTATGCAGGCGGGGAAACTTTACAGGTGAAAATCTTTTATCAGCATAAAAACGTAAGCGACGGTGCTTTTTACGCAAGTGGTGGATTTGTTTTTACGGACTCTGAGCCCGAGGGAGCAAGGAAGTGGTTCCCCTGCTGGGACAAACCGAGCGATAAAGCTACTTTTTCTTTGAAAGCAAAAACCCCGGCAACTGTTAAACTTGGTTCAAACGGACGCTTAGAGGATTCTGCTAAGATTGCTGATACTGTCTACTATCACTGGGTTAGCAGGGATCCGGTGGCAACTTATATTATGGTGATTACCGCTAAAGTCAATTATAATCTTGATATTGTTAATTACGTCCATCCGACAAATCCGGAATATAATTTCCCGGTTAGATTTTACTATAACAACGGAGAGAATGTTGGACCGATGAAAAACATTATTTCTCCCGTAACAGATTTCTTTATCTCGAAATTTGGACCCCATCCTTTTGAGAAGAATGGGTTTGCTACGCTAAACAGCCAGTTTTATTGGGGGGGAATGGAAAACCAGACTTTAACAAGTCTTTGCTCAAACTGCTGGAGTGAAATGTTGATTGTCCATGAGTATGCCCACCAGTGGTTCGGTGATATGATTACCTGCGCAACATGGGCTGACATTTTCCTTAATGAGGGTTTTGCTACTTATCTTGAATCGTTATGGCTTGAGCACAGCCAGGGTAATAGTGCATATATGGGGGACGTTCAGAGCAATGCAAATTCTTACTTAAGCGGAAACCCCGGCTGGGCAATTTCTAATCCGGACTGGGCAACAACCACTCCCTCAACAAACGAGTTATTTAACTATTCAATTACATATATGAAATCATCACTGATTTTGTATATGCTTAGATACGTTATCGGTGATGAGGCATTTTTCACTGCGATGTACAATTATGCAAATGATCCCGACTTAAAATATAAGAGCGCCGTAATATCCGATTTTATTGAGCACGTAAATACTGCTGCCGGTGAGGATATGTATTGGTATTTTGACCAGTGGATCTTTAAACCTAACCATCCGGTTTATCAGAACCAGTTTTATAAAACTCTTCGGAACGGAAAATATGTGCTGGGATTTATAGCAAAACAAACACAGAGTAATCCGGTCTTTTTCAAAATGCCATTTGAATTGAAAGTGCTCTTTGTTAATGGTTCCGATACGACACTTACTTTGATGAATGACTCAAACAACCAGCTTTTTGAGCTGGAATTCGATAAGGAAATCAGTTCCTGTCAGTTTGACCCGTACCAAAGAATAATAGTAAAAAAAGCTACCTTGTCTTTCATTAACGATCCGACATCCATCAAAGATTTGAAGGTACCTGCGGAATTTTTACTTGAGCAGAATTACCCGAATCCGTTCAATCCTGAGACCGTAATTAATTTTAGTCTCCCATCGGAGTCCTTTGTGGAACTTGGGATTTACAATAATTTGGGACAGCTGGTGGTAATGATCGAAAACAGCACGCTTCCAGCCGGAAAACATACAAAAGTGTTTAATGGAAGCAAACTATCGAGCGGTACATATTTCTGTAAACTTAATGCAGATGGTAAAATAATTATTAAAAAGATGAATTTAATAAAATAAGAATACTTCTATGAAAAAGAAATTATCCTTCTGGCAAATTTGGAACATGAGTTTCGGATTTCTCGGTATACAGTTCGGTTTCGCACTTCAGAATGCGAATGTTAGCCGGATTTTTGAAACTCTGGGAGCAGATATTGATAAAATCCCTATTCTCTGGATTGCGGCTCCTGTAACCGGACTTATTATTCAGCCCATTATTGGACACATGAGCGACAAAACCTGGACCCGCCTGGGAAGACGACGACCTTACTTTCTTACCGGAGCCATACTCAGTTCCCTCGCCCTGATTGTTATGCCCAATTCTCCCTATCTTTGGGTGGCAGCCGGAATGTTATGGATTATGGATGCCTCGATCAATATTTCCATGGAACCTTTCAGGGCTTTTGTTGGCGACATGCTTCCTTCGGAACAACGGACTAACGGATTTGCCATGCAAAGTTTCTTTATCGGAACAGGTGCGGTTATTGCATCCGGATTGCCATATATCATGACAAATTGGTTCGGGATTGCAAATACTGCCCCTGAAGGCATGATCCCTGATTCGGTTAAGTACTCCTTTTATATCGGAGCGGTCGTGTTCCTCCTTGCCGTAATCTGGACAGTGGCTTCATCCAAAGAGTATTCCCCCGAGGAATTGGAGAGGATGTCCGAAAAGTCGGACACACTTAATGACGAAGACAGTAAACAGTACAATAAGGAAATCAAGTCTAAGAATTATTTCATAAACGGTAGCGTTTGGACTTTAACGGGGCTTGCGGTATCGGCATATTTTTACTTCGGCTTAAATCTGACAGACTACGGAGTATATGTTCTATTTGTCGGATGTGCAATATTCGGACTGTTGCAGATTATTGCAGGTCTGCTTTTGCAAACCTCTCTGAATCAAAACGGATTTGTCGAAGTAATTACTGATTTATACAAAATGCCAAAGTCAATGAAGCAGTTGGCATTTGTTCAGTTTTTCTCATGGTTCGCACTTTTTGCTATGTGGATATACACAACCCCTGCGGTAACTCATCATATCTACGGCGCTACTGATCCCTCTACCGACCTCTATAATAAAGGTGCGGACTGGGTTGGCGTGCTGATGGCAGTATATAACGGATTCGCTGCAATAATGGCTTTTGTGATAATGTGGATTGCAAAACTCACAAGCCGCAAAACAGTCCATTTAATTAGTCTGATGATTGGCGGATTAAGCCTGCTTTCTTTTTTCTACATTAAGAATCCCAATCTGCTCCTTGTTTCAGAACTTGGAATCGGACTGGCTTGGGCTTCAATATTAGCAATGCCCTACGCTATTCTCGCAGGATCGTTGCCAGCAAAAAAGATGGGCGTTTATATGGGAATCTTCAACTTCTTCATTGTCATTCCGCAAATTACTGCCGCTGCAATTCTTGGCTTTATTGTGAAAAATATGTTTGCTAACAATGCAATTTATGCTTTGATTGTGGGAGGTGTTTCCATGATGCTTGCCGGAATTTTAGTACTCTTTGTGGAGGATAAGAATTAGCATCACGGCAAATAAAAATAACTTAAAGAAACTGCTGCTTGCTCCAATGGAGGATATTACCGATCTCTCCTTTAGATTGACGTGTAAAAGACTCGGAGCTGATTTCGTATTTACAGAATTTGTCAATGCCGAAGGTCTTGTGCGCAACAATATTAAAACGCATAGGAAAATGGCAATTCATCCGGACGAACGGCCAATTGGCATACAGATATACGGAAACAATATCGAGTCCATGGTCGGTGCGGCAAAACATGCGGCTGAATTGAAACCGGACGTAATCGATATCAACGCCGGATGCTGGGTGAAAAATGTGGTTGGCTGTGGTGCCGGTGCAGGTCTCTTAAAGGACCCGGATTACCTCGAAAAACTTGTTCTGGAAGTGGTTAAAGTTACCTCTATTCCCGTCACTGTGAAAACAAGAATCGGTTGGGACAATGACTCAATCCTCATCCTGGAAATTGCGGAGAGACTTGAGACTGTTGGGATTGCAGCTTTGACGGTCCACTGCAGGACTCGCAGTCAGGCTCACAGAGGTGAACCCGACTGGTCATGGATTAATAAAATAAAGGATGTGGTTTCTATTCCTGTATTTCTGAATGGAGGTGTATTCACTCCCGACGATGTGAAAAGAGCTTTTCAGGAAACGAATGCCGACGGAGTTATGATAGCCAGAGGAGCAATTGATAATCCATGGATTTTCAGACAAGCCAGGGAACTGTTGACTACTGGAACTATCGAAACAGAAATTGATCCTTTCCTGAGGATAAATACCTGTCTGGAACATCTGCGCCTTGCAATTGAAATAAAAGAAGAAAAGAGAGGCGTAATTGAACACAGGAAGTTCTATACAGGCTACTTAAAGGGGCTTTATAATGCGTCGCAAATTAGAAATAATTTAATGAAGATAACTCAATATAGCGAAGTTGAGAATCTTTTACTCGATTATCTTGAACAGTTAACAGTGAGAAAATGAACAGATTAATATACATTACAGCAAGAAGTATCTCAACTATCCTGATTCCGCCGACACTTTTTTTGTTTACTTTCGTGTTTATTGCTTTCTACTTTGAGTCTTTCGAAAACATTATCCCGGTAATCGGTACCACACTGATCTTTGGTGTTATTATACCGATAGCTTTATTCTCATACTGGGTGAAAACCGGAAGGGTTATTAATCAGGATGCAACCAATAAAGACGAAAGAACTACTCCTTATTTGTACGGAATTATTCTCTACTCTTTGGGATTTCTGCTACTCTTCCTTTTTCAGACCGGTTATTTGACTATGGTAGTATGGTTAACTTATCTTTTGAATACAGCCGTTATACTCCTCATAAATAAATATTGGAAAATATCCGCACATGCAATGGGAGTTGCGGGTCCGCTCGGCTTGTTTTATTTTATTTTTGGCGTAAACGCCTGGCCCTTGTTTATTTTGCTTGTATTGGTATCCTGGTCAAGAATTTATTTAAAATGTCATACGCCACTGCAAGTTGCCCTGGGAAGCTTGTATGGATTCTTTTCAGTCTATTTATTATTAACTTTTTTTATGAATTATGTTTAATAAAAATGAATTAATTTCCCTGCTTGAGGAAATAACCACTTTGCTCGAATTCAGAGGCGAAAATACCTTTAAGATTTCCGCCTTCAGAAATGCCGCGTTTATAATTCAGAACTACAAGGAAGACTTTGAAGTCTTAATAAAGGAAAATAAACTCGATAGCCTTAAGGGAATCGGTAAAGGTTTGCAGTCTGTGATAATGGAGTTCTATGATAACGGCGGCTCTTCTATGCTTGAGGAACTGAAGAAAGATATTCCGGAATCGTTATTTGAACTTTTCTCACTCCGGGGATTGGGACCCAAAAAGATTTATCTCCTCCATAATCAGTACAATATTTCCGATATAAGCGCATTGGAGGATGCCTGCAAAAGAAATATCCTCGCCTCAATAAAGGGATTCGGGGAAAAAACTCAGCAGAAAATTCTTGAAAGTATTGATAAATACAAGGAATCGAAGAAAAAAGTACTCCTTAATTATGCTGAGAAAACCGTTAAGTTAATCTCAGAAAAACTGTCTGAAGTTGAAACAATAGAAAAATTTATTTGCGCCGGTGAATACCGGAGAGGACGCGAAGTCATTTCTTCCCTTGATTTTGTCATCCTTGTAAAGACTGATTTCAAACCGGCAGAATTAGCGGAATTTTTTAACTTTGAGGAGTCAGGAAAGGGTAAACTCGTTTCTATGGACTATCCGATTCCGGTAACCTTTCACATAGTGAATAATGAGTCTGATTTCTTGGCAACAACAATACTCCGGACTGGTTCCGAGGATTTTTTCAGCAAGGTTTTCCATAAGACCGGGTTTGACTGGAGTAAAATAAAATCAGAAGAGGATTTGTTTAAACAAAATAAAACCGGGTATATTCCGCCGGAACAGTGGGAAACTGAATATTATTATGTGGGGAGTGTTAAGATACTCCCATCTGATCTGGATGAAAAAAAACCAAAAGGAATGTTGCACTTTCATACTGAATTTTCTGACGGAATTGCTACGCTTGAAGAGATGGTCGCTAAAGCAACAGAATATGGATTTGAGTATTTCGCGGTCTGTGATCATAGTAAATCTGCTTTTTATGCTAACGGACTCACCGAGGAAAGAGTGTTACTGCAGAAAGCGGAGATTGAAAGATTGCGCAGGGAAAAGGATTATAAGATCCTCCATGGTGTGGAATCCGATATTCTCCCGGATGGAAATCTTGATTATCCTGACGATTTTCTCCCCACTTTTGATTTTATAGTTGCATCGGTCCATTCCTCATTCAGCCAGCCGGAAGAGGAAATGACAAAGAGAATAATCAGGGCTATCGAGAATCCTTTCACCGACGTGGTGGGACACTTAACCGGAAGATTACTGCTTTACAGAAATGGGTACAATGTGGATACGAAAAAAATTCTTGATGCTTGCGCAGCCAATCAGGTAGCAATTGAGATTAATTCATCCCCTCACAGACTGGACCTCGACTGGCGTTGGTACTACTATGCCACGGAAAAAAATCTACTCTTTGCAATTAATCAGGATGCTCATTCTACTGATGAGATTAGAAATATCAGGTTCGGAATAAGAATGGCAAAAAAAGGCGGAATACAATCCGACCGAGTTATTAATTATTTTTCCTATACTGAATTCAAAAAGTTTTTAAACAGAAAAAGAAATAAGTGAGGTAAGAAATGAATCAGGATTTGAAAGGAACTATAAGGAGCATTAAAGATTTCCCAAAACCCGGAATTATGTTCAGGGACATAACCACACTTCTGAAAGATCCAAAAGCTCTTGAAGCCGCGGCTAAAACATTGTATGTAGCCGCTAAAAATAAGGGTATAACCAAAGTTGCTGGCATAGAATCGCGGGGATTTATTTTAGGTGGACTGATTTCAAATATGCTGGGAGTTGGATTCGTGCCTATCAGAAAACCCGGAAAACTTCCCGCAGAAACAATTTCAGAAACCTACTCCCTGGAATATGGAACCGATTCTATTCAAATCCACAAAGACGCTCTTGATTCCGGCGATAAAGTCCTCCTGCATGATGATTTATTGGCAACCGGCGGTACTGCAAAGGCTGCTTGTAATCTTATTGAAAAACTTGGAGCAGAGGTGTCTCAGGTATCCTTTATAATTGAACTTTCTTTTCTTAACGGACGGGAAAAATTAAAGGGATATGATATAATAAGTCTTGTGGATTACGACTCAGAATAATGTCTAAATGCCCGGCTGGACTCTCCAGTTCATCGGTGCAATAACAACTACAAATTCCCCCTTCAGCGTTATGCGCGGTAGCATCTCCTGAAGTTCGTGCGGATATCCCCGTAACGTCTCCTCAAACATCTTTGTAAGTTCCCGGCAGATAACCACATATCTGTCGGGCATATATTCTGCCAGCTCATTTATCAGTTTCTCGATGCGGTAAGTTGATTCGTAAATTACTATGGTCCGTTTTTCACCGGAGAGATCCTTGAAAAAAGTTTGCCTTCCCTTTTTCAGTGGTGGGAAACCTTCAAACAGAAAAGAATCCGTCGGAAGTCCGGCAACTGATAATGCCGCAGTAAATGCAGACACGCCCGGAACCGGAATTACTTTTATTCCCTTGCTGATCGCTGCTGAGATAAGCCTTACTCCCGGATCTGAGATGGTCGGTGTTCCCGCATCGGACACCAATCCACATTTCTGACCACTTTCAATTCGTCGTAATATACCGGAAATCTTTTTCTCTTCAGTAGCTGCATTCAGGGAAATAAGTTCCTTTTTTATTTCGTAATGTGACAGCAGGCGGGATGTGACTCTTGTATCTTCGCACACCAGGAAATCAACTTCACGCACCGTATCAAGTGCCCGGAGGGTAATGTCCCTTAGATTTCCAATTGGTGTACTGATTACAAAAAGCATAATTTAAAAAGATTTAGGCTTCAATTAAGAAGCCTAAAATCTGCAAGTAGTTAAATAATTTGTTTATTGATACACAAAAATAACGAACCAATCCGAAAAATAAAAATCAGATTTCCGTTTTTTCTTCCACAATTTTGATTCCCAGGCTTTCCAGTTCGCTTAGAATAGGAAGATATATATCCGGAGTGTTCGGAATCTGAACTCCTGTGGAATTAATTCTCTCCTCGGCAATTAACTTAACCCCGATAGCCAGCGGAAGACTTACAGTTCGGGCCATCGAGGATTCCCCTTCGGGAATACCATAGTCAATCAGGGTAGATGTTACCTTGTAAATTGTTTCCTCTTCCTCTTCAATCACAAATGTATGCCGCATTATCACCATATCAATCTCCCCTTTCGCGTACATCATTTTGCTCTGCATCTGTTCGCAAAGAATATCGAGATAATTATCCTTCCGAGGCACTGATGTATCGGAGAAAAGCCCCAGCCACTCTAATCTGTCAAGAATTGCATCCTCCGGTTCGAGACCTGATTTTAAAGCCACTTCTTTTCGCAGATCCGAACTCCTGGACACTCCAAGAAGATCTGAGAGTAATTCCTTGAATGTCTTTTCTGTTAATCCTGATCGTGGTGTATCATCTATCAGACCCAGATCAACAATCTTTTTGAGAGTCGGGCACCATCCGGGATTACGGTACGTCCCCCTCTTAACGGTTAGGGCATCATTTAGTCCGTATAATTGTTTATACGGTAGTGAATTTCTGTTTGGGTATACTTCAAATATTCCCAACTCATTTATCTCTTCAGTATCATAATTAAGAAAAAGGTCTTTTCCTTCAATATAAATCTCTTCGCCGTCTTCAAGAAATCGGGAATCATTGCGGGACGCAAGAATAACTCCACGCGGACTCCAGGAGAATTTGTACCCAAACGGATTGTTATTGTGCTGCGGTGCCGGAAGCCCTCCGCAGTAAGAATAAAAGTGAAGCACTTTCCCCCCTCTTTTTTTAACCTCATCAATTATTTTCATGGCGGACATATGATCAATCCCCGGATCAAGCCCCAGCTCATTCAGAAAGAGTACCTCCTTTTCCTTCGCACGCGAATCAAAACTCCTCATTGCATCGCTTACATAAGACGCTGTCACCATGTGTTTTGAATACTCCAGACATAATTCAGCCACAACAGTGTGATAAGTCCAGGGCAATAAACTCACAACAATATCGTTCTCACGGATAAGCTCCCTTAATTGTTTTCGGTTTTCGACATCCAGAAAGACTGCTTTGCCGTTTTGTCTGTCCGCCGTAAGCGCTTCGGCTTTGTCAACGTTAAGCGCTGCCACTGTTACAAATAAATTTTTCTGTTCCAGTAAGTATTTTACTCCGGGCTCACTTACTAGTCCGGCACCAAGTATTAATATCTTTTTCATAATTTAATTTTTAATATATTCTCTCATGTATTCAAATGGTTTGGTAAATTCACCCCGGTGAAGGATAAGCGCACTTTTTATTTCTGAAGGAATATCAAGCTCTTCATAAGATTTGGTGAAATCCGCTTTGCATATACCGGATACATAAGGGGAAAGTAATGACGAAAATGCAGTTGATGATTCGGCGGGTAATAAGCATGGCAGATTATCAATCGCCATTACCGAAATTCCTTCCGGCTCCATTCCCTCTGTGAAAGTCTGGGTTACAGAATTGTATGTAAAAACAGGATTGTCCGGAGTTGTTATTTTATGCGTAATCTCAACCGCTCCGTTTATGTCACAACTGATATCCCCGATATAAGAAAGTTTCTGGTTTTCCCTTAACGTTGCATCCTTAAGGTATTTCTTCGTGATTATTCTTGGATACTTTTCTGTCCAGAATATGCAGTTGATTAAAACTGACAGGAAAGGAATAAATGATTCGAATTTCGATTCATAATTTTCTGGATGGTGGTAATATTCCTGAAGATTAAACACCCCCTCTTTTCTTTTGAAAAGGTGCTCTTCATGGAAGACTACTTTGTAAAAATTCCGGTTATCCAAAGTGAGTGAGTTGTGAAGTGTGGGAAGAATTTCCGGTGTGATAACTTTGTTCGGCAGAAGGTCAAATACTGCCTGGGCTCCTTGAGAAACGTTTCCATATCCGGCAAAACCGAACACAATCGGTGCTAGCTTATGAGAAAATCCTGTTTCATTAATTTCTTCCCCTACCAGCTTTATTCCTTTCTTTGCTTCCTCCAGCGAGGCATATTCAAATGGTCTCCTGATTTTAAGCAGTGGAGTTTCAATTCCCTGCTGTTTCAGTTTTTGTCCAAACAGATAGAGCGATTCTATCATTCCTGCATAACCGGCATAATGCCCAAAGAAAACCAGTCGCTTTCCCTTTTCATCTGCAATTTTTTCGTAATCAATTAAATTGCATTTTAACTCCATAAGTTTTTTAAGCATAGGCATATTATACTTTTGACCTTTTAGCGTATGTGAGAAAAAAACATAAGTTTTGTTCTTCATGAAAATTTCTTTGGGAATTTCTTTTATTGCAAAAACTACGTCTGCCATGGAAAGATCTTCTTTTACTTCTGTACCCGCTTCCTGAAATTCAGCCGGACGAAAACACCTTATGTCTGAAGGTTGAATAATGGAATTGATTCCGGACTTTTCTTTCAATCCTTTTAAATGGTCAGGAACAAGAGGAACTCTCTTTTCCCATTTGTTTTTATCTTCTCTTCTTATACCTATGGTCATTAAAACTCCTTTTTAATAATAAAATCTGAATTGAGGCGGAAAAAGAGGCGGGAATCAAAAAACGTTTTCGAATTTTGAAACGAAATAGCTCCTGTGGCTAATGTGGTTTATATGATTAAAAAAATCTGTCGTTAAATAAATAAGCATGTCTGGTGAAAATTATCTTTACAAACTTAAGGATATTTAAGTATATAATCAAACAATGTCAATGGATTTAAATGTTTGATTAAATTCAAGTCTCTTACTTTGGAATCGGAATTTGGTCCTTCCCTCATCCGAATAAATTCTCCAATTGCCATCGTCTGGTTTAGATAGTTTAATAAAGTCTTTATCGCTGTTTTTTCATCTTTTATCCTCTTTTCCAGAGCGGATAAATGTAATTTCAATGTGTCTTCATCCCCCCTTTGCATTGGTCCGGAGAAAGAATTCATCACTCCGTATTTTTTAATGTTTCTTATAGTCGTCAGCAGCAATGGTTCAAACACCTTATAAGCAGGCGCCCCCTTAATCCCGCTGTATTTGAAAAGTTCTTCCGCCATCGCAAAATTGGAAACCAGAAAATTGGAAATAAACACTCCGGCAATATGATAATATACCTTTGCACCAGCAGGAATTTCAAGTGGGCGGAGTTTTAAATCGGATGCAAGTTTAAGCAGTAACTTTTTTGTTTTGGGATTGGAATACTCCAATCCCACAAAAGCCTTTTCAATTTTAACAATATCTTTTGATGGAAAGGTCTGCATTATATGAAAACTTCCTGTATTCCCCCCTTTCTTCAGTAACGCTGATAGCGGCTTTAAGTCAAGACAACCGCTAAAATGTACATAAGTATTATTTTTATGATTAAGATTTTGCCTTGCTAGTAGCCTTGCAGTCTTTCCTATTTGCGAGTCCGGAACGGTAAGCAGAATTAGCGAAGGCTTTTTTGAAATTGAGTTGAGATTGGATGAAAACTTACTTATAACTTTCCCCTCTAATGCCAGTCTCCTCGCCGAACCAAGATCTTTGCTTATTACTAATGAGGGGTGTAATCCCGTTTTAGATAATGCGGCGGCTAGTGAAAATGCCACTTTCCCCGCTCCGATTATTACTATATTTTTTTCTGCCATTGATTTTTACCTGTATAATAGGGCTGATAAATATCCCACCACTTCTGAATAATCTCCGCTGGCATCCCCGCTTGTGCATCGTTTAAGTACCGCGGATTTTCTTATCCCGTAATCCCATAAAGTTTTCATAACAACCACTACTGGTCCTAATCCGCAGGCTTCAAGTTTATGTGTGGCGGAATCCTTAATTAATTTTTCAAAGTCAAAAGATTCGATCCCCGATTCCACTAATGCATCAAGCTGATTTGCATCTTGTGCATTGTGGAAGTGCGAAAGATCCGTACTCGCTACAAGAAGTGTCTCTTCATCAATTATTTCCGTTAATGCAGAAGCCAGATCATACAGGAATATTTTGCTCTGATCCCCAACTACTACCGGAATTATTTTGAAGTCACCAAGAACACTCTGCAAAAACGGGAGTTGTACTTCCAGCGAATGTTCACCGCGATGACCTTCAAATCCCTCAAACAGATGCTTCGCAGTCTTGCAAAGCGTGCCTGATTTAGTTTTGTCCAGCTCTGTTATACCCAGAGGAGTTTCGTACGCCTCCCCTTTATAAATAGAGCATCCTTGAAAATACTCTCTGTGACTGGGAGCAATTACAACTACTGTTTTGTAGTTCTTTCCCTTTACCTGTGCATATGCGTGCGCAGCTGTTTTACCGGAGTAAATATATCCCGCATGCGGCGAAATAATTCCGTAAATATGCTCCGCTTCCTTGAAAATCCGAATATCCTCAAGCAGCTTTTCTGTTTCAATTCTCAGTTCCTTTGCAGAACCTGGATAAAAATAGCCCGCTACTGACGGCTTTCTAATGTTGACCAAGTGTCGTATTCCTGTGATGTGTTTCTGAAAAAACGATCGCTCTGAATGTTAATATGTTTAAAAATCTTTCTCTCCACTCAAAATTTGGAAGTCCTGCCTTCCTGCATAGTGCGGACAAAAAATCAGAAATACCGAAATTGTGTTCCGTAGCTACCTGTGGGAGCAACACTCCTCTTCCCGCCGGATCTTCAAGTATTAAACCATGCCTTCCTATTACAATATCTTCGTAGCGGACAAGTTTCTCCGGCGGTGTTAAAACAGATATTTCGATTAATATTTTCGATAATTCTTGTAAGTAAACTGGTGGAAATCTGTAATCCTTCGAGGCTGCCAGCACAGCAGCTTCACAAACTGTCTGGAACAGTGGGGTATCAGATGTTATAAATCCGATACAACCTCTTAGTTGCTTGTCCAGATGTAGTGTAACGAAAGCTCCTGCTTTTATTCCCAGTCTGGGATACAACTTATAGTCAACACGTGGCAAAGGAATATCCTCAAACAGTGTCCTTATTGATGATCTTGCACTCAGTAACAAGATACCTTGCTCTTCTTTTGTGAGTTCCATACAAATCCTTTTGGTTGTTATTGTTAGAAACTACTTAAAGAGATTTTTACTTTCTCCGGAACCGATAACAGTATTGTCCGGTACAATCATGTCCCTTTAGTAATATTTTATTACGCCTGAATATTGAACACAATAATTTGAGTTTTCCCCTTCAGCACAAATAAATAGCTCTCTTTCATAAAAAAAGAATCAAAAAATAACGATTTTATGTTTTCTCCCAGAACTTGCCGTGATAAAGTTTTATTTTTCTTTATATCAAATATAATCAACTCACAGTTAAAATAATCAATTCCTGTCTTATAATGAAATGTGAATATTAATAAATCGGAAAATCTGATATGCTCTATATTCCCCTCGGTTTTTTCTATTGCTATTCTGTTTTCCTTCAGTCCCCTTAAAAGTGCTTCATCACTGGGATTTATTACTTCCGGAAATAAATAGTCCGCACTCAATTCATCCCTCCCCTTCTCTTCCTGAATCCGGTTGAATTCCTCTTCTTCAATTTTCTTTTCCTCGGATAAATTCCCCCCATCTAAAAAACGCATGAAATAATCTCTTTCGAATGTCCCTTTTGAAGAATAGTATAATCTGTTCTTATAAAAAAATCCGAATATCTTTGCATCATCCCGCCAGACCAGCTTCTCCTGATTAATGTCATAAAGAAAAATTCCTGTGTGATGCGGCAAATCCGGTTTAATATATGTATGAAAGAAAATGTACTGGTCTGTTAACTGATCAACCCCCAGCCACTGATTCTCCTCAAACCTGATATCATCAATTACTGTTTTCCCGGCTTTTATATCAATCAGTTTGAAAACAACATTTTTCTTCTTCTCGTCCCTCTCTTCCACTAGTAACTTCATCGAGTCGGAGAGTAACAGTCGCCAAATCTTATTCCCCGCATTATAAGTGTAATATGGTCTTAAGCCAAAGAACATTAAGGATTGCAAAGTTTTTCAAATCTTGCAGTAAAATGCCTCAGAATAGGAGCTTCATAGGTTAACAGATATCCCGGTAACGTTTGCCTCCTGTTATATACTTCGATAACCACCTCCGCAACATAATCAATATGGCTTTGCGTATATACTCTTCGGGGTATTGCAAGCCGCACCAATTCCATCGGCGGTGGAATAAGATACCCGTCCTTGTCATACTTGCCGAACATAACACTTCCTATTTCCACCGCTCGTATTCCCCCCTCAATGTAGAGTTCGCAGACTATGGATTGTGCCGGAAACTCTTCAGGCGGTATGTTGGGGAGAAATCTCTTGGCATCCAGATATATTGCATGCCCCCCCGGCGGTTCTATTATCGGAACACCGGCGGCAATTAGTTTCTCACCAAGATATTCAACCGACCTTATTCTGTATTGAAGATAATGCTCATCTACTATTTCCTCCAAACCCTGAGCAATAGCCTCGAGGTCTCTTCCCGCCAGTCCTCCGTAAGTCGGGAAACCTTCCGTAACAATCAGCAGATTCCGGCAATTCATTGCCAGTTCATCATCATTCAAAGCAAGAAACCCGCCAATATTCACAAGCGCATCTTTTTTCGCACTCATTGTTGCACCGTCAGCGTACGAAAACATCTCCTGAGCAATTTCCAGTACACTTTTATTCTCGTACCCCTTCTCCCGCTTTTTGATAAAGTAGGCATTCTCTGCAAAGCGGCATGCATCAAGATATAGTGGAATCTCATAGTCATCGCATATTTCGCGCACTTCTCTTATGTTTTGCATCGAAACCGGTTGCCCCCCCCCTGAATTATTTGTTATAGTCAGCATAATTAATGGAATGTTCTCTGCCCCCTTTTCATTAATAAATGTCTCAAGAGCTTTAACATCCATATTTCCCTTAAAGTCAGCCCGCTGCTCTGGATGCTTCCCCACTTCCACTACAAAATCGAAGCCTTCCGAACCTGAAAACTCAATGTTTGCGCGGGTAGTATCAAAAAACGTATTTGCTGCAAAGTACTTCCCTTTGCCACCCAGAATTGAAAACAGTATTTTCTCTGCCGCCCTTCCCTGATGCGTCGGTATAACAGTTTTCATTCCCGTTATTTTCTTTACTGCCGCATCAAATTTATAAAAACTGTTTGAACCCGCATAGGCTTCATCGCCAAGCATAATTCCCGCCCACTGCTGGGAACTCATGGCGGAGGTTCCGCTATCCGTAAGTAAATCTATAATTACGTCTTCTGCCCTGATCAGGAAGGTATTAAAACCTGCCTCCTCAAGAATTTTTATTCTTTCTTCCCGTGTGGTAAATTTGATGGGCTCAACAGATTTTATTTTAAAAGGTTCGATTATGGTCTTCATTTTGATTTCCGGTTACAATGATTAAATTATAGTAACTCAAAATAAAACAATAGAAAATTATATGCAACAAAAATCAAGAGACTTTTCATCTATTTTAAAGTCAAATCAGGGATGGATTTGTGGATTTTCAGGTTGTCTCATTTTGAGACAAATGGGTGTCTCAATTTGAGACGCGTGTTTCATTTTGAGACACGGAGGGGTAGGGAGAGGCTACTCAGATCGAAGGGAGATCGAACCCAGAGCGAAGTCAGGGTGGAGTGAATTTGTCTCATTTTGAGACAAATTAGGGGCGAAAAAATGCCCTAAAATTTTGAATACCGGGTGAAAAGTGTTAAAGAGTAGCTATGAAAAATCTAAAAGGACTATTTGACCGGGACCATTTTTTTAACCGAAACAAACAACTCAGTTATCCCATAAGCAATAAATGGAATAAGCAAAAGTTTGAACATAATCTGGTACCTTATCAGGACAAAAAACAGAATTGCATTTATGCAAAAATAAAATATCAGGAGATAAATAAACTTAAATTTCTGAAATGAATAACTTTTTATCAATCCGAAAATGCCAAAGGGTAAAAGAAGCAACCATAAAATCAAAGAGATAATGTATGAATTTTGAAAACCTATCGGGCTCATAACCCAAAGATGAAGTAACTTTTTAATGCTATTCATTATTTCAAAAGCCGGGTTTTCCCGGATCATCTCCAGAGAGCGGTTAAGAAAGATATCACTCATTTTAATCTCGAAATCCGGATCCCGTTTCACCTTTTCAATTTCAGAGAGGATCTTCTCATCGCCCCAATCTCCGATTTGATAAATATTATGTCCCCTGTAAAAATTGAGTCCGAAGTTTGTTGAAACCGGCACAAATCTTTCAAATGTAATATAATTCCTGACAATCCACGGACTCAGGAGCAGAAAAACAACCGATGCTGAGATAAAAGCAAGACGAAAATTCTTTTTAATAAAGAAGTAAAGAAGAACCATTGCGGCAAATAATAAAAACTCTCCTCTGATATAACCGATTAAAGCGAGAAGTCCACCGATTTTTAAGCCGTTGATTAAGCCGGGTTCAGACTCCCCTTTTTCAAGAACAAATAATAAAATGATAAGTAAAAAATGGAAGAGCACAGTCGGGGTGACAGAATTGGCAATAAAAATAAAGTCCGGTAACAGAGCCACCAACACAGCCGAAATCAAAGCTATATTCTCAGAAAAAAACCTCAATATGCAGCGGTAGAAGAGATAAATAGTAGCAGAAGCTATTAAATTCTGAAGCAGAAAGAATAGGATTCCCCTTATAATCTCTGATTTAATCAAAAAAAAGGGAAACAGGAAAAAGACGTAACCGGGAGGCATATAAGCTGATTTCACAAAGGAGCCCGGTGGGAAATATTCAAATGTATAAGAAAATCCATTCCCGGCTAATATATGGTCAACAATAATCCCATACTCATAGTAATTAACACCATTACCGACAACGTATATTGAGTAAATCAGTCTCAGTACAAAGCCGGTAATTACTATTGAAATTATTTTCTTGTTATATGTCATGTTCGCAATTCTGAGTCTATTTCACAAGGCTCATCTTAATCGTCTTCACAAAATCACCTGCGATTATCCGGCAGATATATACTCCGCTTGAAAGTTTGGAGGCATCAAATGTCACCTGATATCTTCCTGATTCCTGTTCCTTATCAACCAAAGTGACAATTTCATTCCCCAGGATGTCATAGACTTGCAGACTTACCTGCCCTCCCGCTACCAACTGATAACTGATTACCGTACCCGGATTAAACGGATTCGGGTAATTCTGATTGAGTGCGTAGTCCTTTACTGCAAGACTTCCACGGTAACTGATCTCCTGATAACTCGCTTTTGTAAATTCTTCTAAATCACTGTAGTTTGTCGTTACTGAATATAAACCCCCTATATTATCCTCCGTTACCAACCTTATCTTTATCTTCCTCTCTCCAATTCCTTCAGTATTTACTTTGTACCCAATCTTATTATACTGACCTAAATTTCCAAGGCTATAATTCACTTCATCAAACACACCTATCACTTCTCCGCTTATTCCATCTGTTAATTCCA